>ENA-OWNT01000129-OWNT01000129.1-seawater-metagenome-genome-assembly--contig:-NODE-129-length-231255-cov-10.799959_pt1 | contig 231255 bp, 222 predicted proteins | sample MGYA00238136_ERZ651165 | MGnify/ENA primary metagenome ERZ651165 (study PRJEB26861, sample SAMN08777766) | seawater metagenome | isolation source: coastal seawater | place: USA: Florida | collected...
GTGGCCGGACGCATAAATCTCGACGCCAAGCGATCTGAGAAACGAATTTGTAGCGCACATTGCGAAACGCACTCCCCGTCATAAGATGCGTTCGTTCTCGCAGCGCAGATCACACCCTACAACGTGCCCCCGGGCCACCGCTTACGCTGTACATGGACTATCTCCAAGATAGTCCAACTTTTCGACCGCACCCCCACCCCATCAGTTCTCAGTGACAATCAACACTTACGGTGCATGTCGGTGGCTGTTGAGTTTTCTATATAAAATATGGTGCCAAATTCCTGAAATTTCGATCGGAGGGGCATAACCTTGAGTGTGAAGTTGAGCTCGACGAGGAACCGCAGCGCAGGCGATGCCTGCAGGAAGGAAGGTGGGAAGGAACAGTTGCGAAAAGTTGGGTCTGCGCGGTTTTCGTCGTAAGTATCTGAAAATAAATTAGTATTTGACGAATCTTGCGCCTTGTGGTGGCATGATGCCACATGAACCCTGTGCTTTTCCGGCCTGTCGTAAGGCCTCGGAAGGGCATCCACGGCAGCTGCGCCAGGCGATCTACTGCCTTTGCGACGACGCAGTACGCCGGATGGAGGGCTATGCCCCGGAGATCATCAGGACGCCATGGCTGCAATGCACTGACACAACGAACACGAGTCGGCCCGACCGAGAGAGACTGGGCCGCTTGCCACCAATCTGCCGCCGGTCTGTGACGGCGTCCTTTCCGAACGTTGCCATGCGGGGATGACGCGCGCCAATGACCCGGTGACAGGCGCCATCTGGCGTAGGCCAGGGGCAAAATCCGTATTGGCCCGCTCGTCCGGCGGGTCAGCCAAACCCCCACAATACCGAAATCCTGCGCCATCCCGTGATGAGCGCGAACGAGAGAAACTTGCCATGACTTATGACCATATCGACGACGATGACGAAACCACGGTGGCCGCGCCCATGCCTGGTGTTAGTGCCGAAGCCTTTAAGGCGTTTACCGCGACAAGTGCCCTCGCTGCAAAGCTTGTTCGTCTTGAAGAACACTTTGAACAGACTGCTACCTATCGCCGGTTTCAGAAAAGGGTCTTCGATGTCCTTGCCGCCCGTGAAGCCCGCATGGGCAAGGGCAAGGGCGAGTTGAAGGGAGCCATGCTTATCGGTCCGGCCGGCGCCGGCAAGTCACGCATCGTGGAGGAGATCATCAAGGAGCACCACGCGCTGACGCAGCATGTCGGCAACTGGCAGTACGGCACGCGGATCTTGAGCGTCGTCGTCCCCGGGCGCTCGACCCTCAAGGAGACGTTGAATGCCATCTTGAAGGCATTGGGCCATCCCGCCAAGGGGCGTCGCGATGAAGAATACCTGGCAAGTCTGGTCACGACCTACCTGAAGCTCTGCGGGGTCGCGGCCGTCCACCTCGACGAGGTCCAGGACAGCGGGCGCTACAAGACGAAGGACAGCACCGACCCTTTCCTGAAGGTCTTCCGCAACTTGATGCAGGCCAAGGACTGGCCGGTCTGCCTGATCATGACCGCGACCCCGGAAGCCACGGATATTCTGAACGGGGACAAGACCTTCTTGCGCCGGATGAAGCCCATGGAAATGCGGCCGATGACGTTTGCCAGTGATGGCAAGGTACTGCGCGATGCCCTGAGGCAGCTGTTCGAAAACGCTGGCCTCGAAGGCTCCGGAATTCTGTCGCAAGACGAGTTCATCAAGATCCTGATCCACGCCTCCGCTGGTCGGTTCGGCGTTGCGGTCGAGATGAGCATCGAGGCGATCGGCGCGTGCCTGGGAGAGGAGAGTGCCGAAATCGACATGGCGCATTTCGCGGACGCTTACGAGATGCGGATGGATTGCGACGAAGAGCTGAACCCGTTCGTCTCCGTGAACTGGAAGCTTATCGACACCATGAACGCGCTGCAGCGGTACGAGGAGGAGCGCCAGGTAAAACGCCGTCGCAAGACGTGAACCCGTCCGGCCGACATGGTCGGCCGCCCGTCGAAAAGCCGCCCCATCGGGCGGCTTTTCTCGTTTCAGGGTTCGCCCGGGGGCCGGAACCCCCAGATCCAGAGCGTCTTTTCGGCGACGCGGACCCTGGATTTGACGTCGTAAGCTGCGATGCTAAATGTCGCTGTCGGAGTTAAGTAATTGATTTCATTGGTGGAGAATTCCGACCAAACCCCAATCCTGATGTCGGACGACAGTGTTGTATCTGAAAGGACTAATTGTCCTTTTTGGGTAGTTTTTTGGCCACTCTTGGAAGCATATCATGACCACCGGGCGGAAACGCCCGGTCTTAACGGTTTTTATATCTACACATGTGTTCGCATGGTTCGACTCATTCTCAAGATACATGGTTCCGGGAGCAGGGGTGTCAAAACGGATTCTGAAGATTATTTTTGCGCAAAGCGCGATCTTTTTTGATCATATAGATGATAGCGTGAAGGATCGCCCAACTGAAGCAAGTGCGGTATGTGCATGAGCGATCCCTGCCGGCCCGGTGATCTTTCATAAGTAGGAATGCACCGCCATGGCCCGAAATGCTCTCGCTGACTTTGATGCAGGGAAGACCGACCGGAACCCAGGTCGGGAAACTACAGCCACAAAAAAGGGCCACTCCGGCCGCCCTCTGATGGAAATATGGTTGTAGGTTTACGCTGATCGCCACCTGCGCAAGGCGGCTTTGCTTCGAGAGAAAGCCTGTATGGCTTCCTGTCACGAGCGGTGGCCACCATAGAGTGGGTGGCCACAGGTGTCCGCGCCGGTGTCTTCGATTGCTGAGCCGAACGTAACAAATGCACCGCGCGCCATCGTGGTCAGAGCCCCGGAATGCTTGGGTGCCTGCTCGATTCGGAATCTGACTGAGTAAGCACTCAGCCGGCGTGCAAGCGAATTTTCAATGTAAAGCGCGTACTGCGCTCATTGCGCACGATGAAACCGCGCGAGCAGCTTGTTGACGCGGGCGCCGTGCCACGTCGTCAAGTCAGAGGCCGGCAGGCATCGCTCATGGCTGATACGGTTGAGAGACGACGGCGCTTGGGCCGCCAAGAGGTGTTGGATAGCGCGCAGCGCGACCTCAACTGAATCAACATTCGGAATTGGTTTGCCGAAGATGCCTCAGGGATTTAAAACGCCGCGAACCCTCTCGAGGCGTCGACGCGTCAAGCAAGTGGCAGAGTGTTACGCTGTCGCGGCGGAGGTTCTGATCCACCGTGTAAGCTGCGCCGATTCAAGTATCGGCGGTATAGAAATTTGTGCTGCCGAGCGTGAAGGTCTCCCTTTCACGCAGTGGCGAAAACTGTGCTGGGCTGGCTGATTCATCGGCGCCATATTCAGTCGCTAAAAAGAAGGAGGTGGGTTGTGCTATTTCCTTTTGGTTGGTGTCAAAGGCTGGTCTTAGGTGCTGGTATGGAGGAGATTGGCTGTTCTTCTTGAAGGAAAAAGAAAAAAAGCCGATTGCTTGATTTTTCTTTGCCGGCTCTGGCTGCGCACCGCCGCAGTTGCTCTGCGGCGGTGCGGGATCGGACTTTAGGCTGCGCGCTCACCCGGAGCGGCGTCGTTTCTCGCGGGCCTAAGGCGGGCCATTTGGCATTCCGCATCGACCCGGGCCGCCAGCAGGTCACGCATAGCCAGGATCTTCCGGAATTGTAGCCGAAGAGCATCGAGGGCGGCGCCCGTTTCTGACAGGACCGGGACCGTCAGGATACGCCCAATGGCACCGTGGTCCTCGTCATTTGTTCCGTCGAAGATGTTGCGGAAGCCGAGGGTTTCCCGCGCGATAGCTGCGTGAAGAAGTTCCTCTATGCAGCCGATCTCACCAGCCGCCTGGTCCGAAAGTGGTCCATCCTTGCGCAGGGTAGAGAGTGCTTTCGACAGAGTGTTGAGGGCCGTTGCGGACATCTCCGCATCGTTGCATTGAGCTGAATCGTACATGAGATCGATTTCTCGCAATGTCTGGGTCCAAAGGTCCTTGAGGCTTAATTGAGCAAAATATTTCATGATAGTGTCCTCTTGTCGCGTCGTAGGAATTGCAGGATGCCAGTCTTGCAAATCTTGCAAGGCCGACGCAGCGCTTCACGCCGCGTCTTGCTGATTGAGGGCGAGCGCCATCGCTTCCCGCTCGTCGTCCAGCTTTCCGATTTCGATTAGCAGGTCGAAGAGTCGGTCGGTGAGCAGGCAGAGATCCTCCACCTCAGAGTTTGCCGGGTCGAGAAGAACCCAAGACCACGAATCTGGCTCGAGATCGTCGGCGACCAGATCGAGGGACAGGAGCCGGTGCAGTTCGACAAGGCTATACCGCGTCGTCCGGTCGAGGCGCGCCGCATTGCGAAGCGCCGCCATGAGACGCAGGACGCGGGCCGTTCCTGCCACGCCGTCGATTATCCCCGCAGCATTGCACAGAGCGTAACCGTGCTCGGCGAAATGCTCAGAGACGGCCGTGAGTAGGGGATCTGCGGACAGGGTCGTCGTAGGTAGGTTACGCAGCATGGTGGTCCTCCTGTTTGTTGCGCGTCTGCCGTTCGTGGCAGCATCAAGCCTGTCTGCATGTCGTTTTTCCGAGAGGATCCTTCCTGTAGCGGTCCGGGTTGATGACCCTTGTTTCCGTGTCTCGATATAGAGATTGGCCAACCGCATGCGACACGAAGAAAAAACTTTAGCTTTCTTCGCGTTGCAGGGGATATTCACCAGTCACAGTCATCATTCGACCCTATAAAGCCGATTGATGACTATGGCCTAAGAGCCGTTGTATGTTCACCGGAAGGGCGTTGTTTTTAATTGTATAGTACGCAAATCCGCGAACACGGTAATCCTGCGAACTTCGAGTAAAGACTGCGCAATTTGCAGCTGTTAGCTTGCACTTCGCAGAGGTGAGACGCAGCATTCAACACTATGGGCGGATTGTGTCGGAAAACTCTCACGCAGCGCGTTGGGGTCAAATCTGGGAGAACGAAAATCCGAATCACTTAAATTTTGACGTCGTCAAAGAGCGCAATCAGCTATTCGGAGAACGGTTTCCCACATGCCCGAAATTTGCAGCTGGCAGCAAAGGATTTTTCAACAGAATGGACGGAAAGCCGCCGTTCGCCGCAAAACGCACGAACGGCAGCTATGCGAACAAAGCTAAGACAAACACTTGTGCCATGCACGTTTGCTTCAGTTGACCATTTCCGCCCTGCGAACTCGTGCTAAGCGCAAGATGCTGCGCCCGACCTTCAGGTAAACATCTTGGCCAACATCACGATGGCCATGCCCATCATCATTAGATTTTCGGACAGGCTCACAAATCCGAGCGGCACGTTCGAATTACCCCCAACGCAAGCGCATTTTAACTCGCGCCTGTCGATGTAGACGGCTTTGAACACGCTAATTGCGCCAACCGTGGCGATGAAGAGCGCAGCCGGAGCGGCAAATGGGGTAAGCAACATACCGGTCATCAACACGCCCGCCCCGGTTTCAACCCATGGATAAACGTAGGCATATGGCACCCATTTACGTGCCAGCAGGTCGTAGTTGAGGAACATCGTCGTGAAGCTTTCGATATTGCTCAGCTTCTGCATCCCCAGCAGGATCATCGAGACCGAAATGAACCAACCGAGCGTCTGCCACGTGATCGCGCCAAGAAAGCCGATGGACAGAGCAAGCGCTGTGGTCGCAGCAACGGCGAAGAGATAGATCACCGGTTTGTAAGTGGTCGCCGTAGGGTCATAGTCGGTAAGTTCCTGGCGCAGGGCGTCATAGCCGCCAACGCGCTTCCCTTCGATCCAAACTTGCGGGGTCGTGGGAACATCGTATTGCGCCTTGAACGCGTCGACTTCAGACCGCGCGCGGAACAGGCGGTCATCGACCTCGTAGCCTTTGCGCTCCAAAAGCCATCGCGCCTTCTGCCCCGCAGGACACAGATGGTTTGGCAGGGCCATGCGGTAAAGCACGGCGGTTTTCCCTGTCGCGGAGGAGGCCGGATCAGTTGTTACGTCTGCAACATCACGGGTGTCTCTGGGCATGATATGCTCCTTGATCTCAGGGTTTGGTGCGGGAAGTGCCAGGCGCTGCATCCCCGTTTGCTTCGATGTCTTCGATATAGAGCTTCATCTCTTCGATCTCGCTGCGCTGCGCCTCGATGATCGCGTCGGCCAGTTCGCGCACGCGCGGATCGGACAGGTTAGCCCGTTCGCTGGTCAGGATCGCGATTGAATGGTGCGGGATCATAGCTTTCATCCAAGCGGTGTCGCCTACCGTATCTTGCGACCGGACCAAGTAGACACCAGCCGCAAAGGCGATGGCGGCACCAGTGAAGATCGCAAAATTCGTCTTTCGATTGGAATACATGCCGAGCATGAAGGCGAGCATAATGATTGCCATTACCCCGCCCATATAGAGCGCCATCCACATCCGCGTCTGGGAGAAGAAGACATGGTCAAGCGCATAAGTGTTGAGATACATCAGGCCATACATCACGACCGTCGAGGTGCCGATCATCGCAAAGAACCGGCCATAGCCGCTGCTTGTGCGATCGTCGTGCTTATTCTTTGAATCCATTGTATTGTCCTCCTAAATTGCCAATGTGTGCCATCGTCTTATACCCATATGGGGTATATTATCCGATCGGCAACAAATCCCGAATGGAGCGACGCCTCATGAAGGCTAACAAGGAAAAGACGCTGGATCGCCTGGCGCGGCTCGAAGGACAAGTGCGCGGCATCGCGAAAATGGTTGAGGCCGACCGCTACTGCATGGACATCTTAGCACAGACTGCGGCAATCCGATCCGCCGTTCTGGGGGTCGAAAAGCTTGTGCTGGAGAACCACGCTCAGCATTGCGTCGAGGCTGCGATTGCCAGCGGCGACCCGGAAGAACAACGCGCCAAGTTTGACGAGTTGATTGGTCTTTTGCAAAAGGCGTCGAAGTAGGCGTTTCGGACCGAATGCCCATCGCGCTCTGGCACCGTAGCCAGCGCCTCTGACCTCTTCTCTGGGTCGGAACGCCAATCCGCCGCCCCGCACTTTAGGCCGGTTTCCGCCAGAAAACCGCAATCCTTCCAGCGCTGGACGCGTTGACAGGCTCTGCGACTTACGACACTGCTAACACCTATGCGTGCTCTGGAAGACATATCCAACCTCTGTCGCGTCCTTCTCGGCGTGGTTTTGGCCTGTGGTCTGTTGCTGCTGCCGCCCTCGTCGGTTCATGCCGAAAGCGGGATGCATGACAGCGCGCAGGCGGCGCATCACGCGGGTCATCAGATGACCACAGAGTCCGAACTGCATCCGGACGCAGCGGCCATGCCCGACCAAACAGAAATATCTGACAGTTTCGAAGGCGAGCCTTGCTGTGGTGGAATTTGCCTGACGGGAGCGCTGACCTCCTCGCAGGACGCCAAAATGACGGCTGTGCGATCCGTTGAATACACCAGCGTGTCCCATTCTGTCGCCTCTGGCCAATCCGCTGGTCAATTGCGTCCGCCTCGAGCCTGAGTTGATCCCGGCCGACTAACGGCCTTTGCATCCGCGGCGTCTGGCTGCGGGTAAGATCACCTTATTCTCAGGCAAAAAACCAATGAAATTACCACTGATTGCAGGGGCGATGTCCCTGACCCTTGGGGCTTGCGCCACGACGCTCCCCCCATTTCCAGACGTCACTGCCGCCTATGTGCAGCAGCCCACGCCTCTGCCCGAAGTCGCCGCGATGACCGCCGCCGACAACAGCACGCGCGGCAGTGCCAAGACCGCCGAAGAGCAACCCTTTGCAGGCTACCGGCGTCGCGGCGTGGTGGAGCCGCTCGATTGGCGACGGTTGAACGCTGAACAGGCACCTATGCAAGGGATGGATATGCAGGGGATGAACCACTGATGCGTTGGAAATTGAAAACCGCCGCCGTCATTACACCACTGATCTTGGGCGCCTGCACGGCAACGGACCTGCCGGTGAGTTTCTCGGCCCGTGATGCTGGCTTTGCCACCGTGGAGGCACGCACCTCCAAGGCCATCGGCAAGCGCACCGTCTGGGCCCAGTCGCAGGCCGAGACCGTCGCGGCCTCCAAACAGGTCCGCGCCATGGTGCAGGGTAAAACGATCAGTGCCGAAACCGCTGTGCAGGTCGCGCTTTTGAACAACAAGGGGCTTCAGGCGTCCTATGCGCAGATCGGCCTCTCGGCGGCCGAAGCATGGCAGCAGTCCACGCCAGAAAACCCCGTCGTCTCCATCGGCTTGCTGGGCATCGGCGCGCCCGAGGTCGGGCTTTACCGTGCCTTGGAAAGCATGATCGCCGTGAACCTGCTGGACGCTCGCACCCGCAAACAGCGCATCGCCGCTGCCGAGGCGGAATTCCAGCACGCGCAGATGCAGGCGGTGAGCGACACGCTGGCACTGGCCAATGAAACGCGCGAGGCATGGATCAACGCGGTCGCCGCCTTTGAGGCGGTGGGCTACCTTAAACGTGCTGCCGTCACCACCGATGCGGCGGCGGAACTGGCGCAGCAGCTGGGCAAGACCGGCGCGCTCAACAAGGCCGCACAGGCCCGCGAGCAGGCGTTCAATGCCGAGATGGCCGGACAGCTGGCGCAGGCGCGGCTGGATGCGCAATTGGCCAAGGAACAGCTGACCCGGCTCATGGGACTCTGGGGGCAGGACGTGGCCTATTATGTGCCCGATGCTCTGCCCCGCGTGCCCAATACGGTCAGCAGCCACAAGGGCATCGAACGGCTGGCGCTCGCCAATCGTGTTGATTTGGAAGTCGCCCGGCTGGGGTTGGCAGCAACGGCCAAGGCCTATGGTCTGACCGATGCCACCCGCACCCTGACCGACCTCGAAGTCATCGCTGGTGCCGAGATCGAGCGTGAGGAAGAGGACGGGGAAGTCGAGACCAGTATCTCACCTCAGGTCGAGTTCGAGTTCGTCATCCCAATTTTCGACAGCGGCAAGGCGCGAATGCGCAAGGCCGAGCTTAGCTATCTTCAAGCCGCCAATGTGCTGGCCGAACGGGCGGTGAACGTCCGCTCCGAAGCCCGGGCGGCGGCCACGGCCTACCGCTCAAGCCACCAGATCGCACGGCACTACTCAGACGTGGTGCTGCCTTTGCGCCGCACCATCGATGAAGAGGCTCTGCTCAGCAACAACGGCATGATCACCAGCACCTTCGATCTGTTGAACGACGCCCGCGAAAAGATCGGAAGCCAGCTTGAGGCAGCCAATGCCAAGCGTGAGTTCTGGCTGGCCTCTGCCGGTCTGACCGCCGCGATCTACGGCGGTGGCAGCGGCGGCGGCGGTGCCGGCGGAGAGACACAGATCGCCGCCGGTGGCGGCGCAGGACATTGAGACAAGGAAGCAACCAGATGATTAACAGACGTCAACTCCTGGGGGCCGGCGCTGCGGGTGCAACGCTCGTGTCCTCCAAAGCATGGGGCCAGACCATGAATATGGGCCTGCCCGAGGCCGCCGAGATGGATTCGGCCCTCACCCAAGCGCCGACCCGTCCCACCAGTGGGCCGGACTATAACCCCGTGGTCACGCTCAACGGCTGGACCCTGCCGCACCGGATGAACAATGGCGTGAAGGAATTTCACCTCGTTGCCGAGCCGGTCGAGCGTGAACTTGCTGATGGTATGGTCGCGCGCCTCTGGGGCTACAACGGTCAGTCCACCGGTCCGACCATCGAAGCCGTCGAGGGCGACCGGGTGCGCATCTATGTTACCAACCGCCTGCCGGAACATACGACGGTGCATTGGCACGGGCTGATCCTGCCCTCGGGCATGGACGGTGTCGGCGGGCTGAGCCATCCGGGCATCCCGCCGGGCAAGACATTTATCTACGAGTTCGACCTGACCAAATCCGGCACCTTCATGTATCACCCGCATGGGGATGAGATGGTGCAGATGGCGATGGGCATGATGGGCATGTTCGTGGTCCATCCCAAAGACCCCGATTTCATGCGCGTTGATCGGGATTTCCTGATTATGCTGAACGCTTTCGACATCGATCCGGGCAGCTACATCCCGAAAATCATGACGATGACGGATTTTAACCTCTGGACATGGAACAGCCGCATCTTCCCGGACATTGACCCCCTGGTCGTCAACCATGGCGACAAGGTTCGCGTGCGCGTCGGCAATCTCACGATGACCAACCACCCGATCCACATGCATGGCTATGACTTCAAGGTCACCTGCACGGATGGCGGCTGGGTGCCGGAATCGGCGCAGTGGCCCGAGGTCTCCATCGACATTCCCGTCGGCGCCATGCGCGCCTATGAGTTCGTGGCCGAGCATCTGGGCGACTGGGCGATCCACTGTCACAAGTCGCACCACACGATGAACGCTATGGGCCACGACGTGCCCACGCTGATCGGCACCAACAGTTCCAACATGACACGTCAGGTCCGCCGCGTGCAGCCTGAGTTCATGCCCATGGGCACGGCGGGCATGGCGGATATGGGCGAAATGTCGATGCCGCTGCCCGACAACACCGTGCCGATGATGGCCGGCTGGGGGCCGCATGGACCCCTTGAAATGGGCGGCATGTTTTCGGTCGTGAAGGTGCGCGAAGGCATCGACGCGGACGACTACGAAGATCCCGGCTGGTATGAAAATCCTCCGGGCACCGAGGCGTATGAATGGACGGGAGAGCTGCCGGACTTTGCGCAGAACCACAGTCCGAAAACCCAGATCACGCCGAAACCAACCTCCAAGGGCTAAGCGCCCCTCAGACCATAATCACCTCTACAACCATACAGGAAACACCATGAATAAACTTCTTCTCTCGACTGCCCTCAGCCTTCTAATCACCTCCCCGGCCTTTGCCGCAGGCACCCATGGGGGCGGCCATGACGATGACGGCCACGGTGACATGCACAAGGAAATGATGGCCGGCATGCCGGGCAAATCCGCCAATGTGGATCGCACCATTGATGTAACTATGCGCGAAACCGACGATGGCGAGATGATTTTTGAGCCCGCCGAGTTCGACATCAAGAAAGGCGAGACAATCCGCTTTGCCGTCACCAACAAGGGCGAGATCGAGCATGAGTTCGTGATCGACACGATAGAAGGCAACGCCAAGCATAAGGAAGCCATGGCCAAGATGGACATGGAGCATGATGACCCGAACTCGGTCCGTCTCGACCCTGGCATGGAAGACGAGGTGATCTGGACCTTCGCCAATGAAGGCAGCTTCGAATTCGCCTGCCTGATCCCCGGCCACTACGAATCCGGCATGCATGGGCCGATCACCGTCGCTCAGTCAGATGACGCACCCGAGGCGCCGGTTGTCTATTCGACCGGCAAAATCAAAAAGGTCGATGCCAAAGGCAAGAAGGTTACCATCATCCATGGCCCGTTGGAAAACCTCGACATGCCGTCGATGACCATGGTGTTCAAAGCTGACGAAGCGCTGATTGCTAAGATGAAAGAAGGCCAAAACATCGAATTTGTGGCCGACCGTGTTAAAGGCAAGCTCACCGTCACCGCGATGAAGTAAGCGCCAATCGCAGGTCCGGCTGACCGGGCCGGCCCTGCGCTTTCCGCAAATATAAGGCACTTCGAGCTATGAAAACGCGTGGAACTATCGCCCTCTGGGCCATCGCAGCACTGCAGGCCATTGTGGCAATCTTCTTTACCGTCTGCTTCTTGTTGGACGCTATGGGAATGGAACCTGAGTTTCTGATCTGGCAGAGCCATGAGTATCAGCAAACGATCTTGGCCGTCGGCTTGAACCTCGGCGTGGCCCTTGGCTGGATCGCCCTCAGAACAAGTCTGCAACGTGCGCGGCTCGCCGAAGAGAAGATGCGAAGATGCACCTCGGAGTTCTCATTGGTGATGTCCCAGCATTTCACCGACTGGCGTCTGACACCCGCAGAGCGGGACGTCGCTGTTTTTTTGGTCAAGGGCCTGAGCACCCGCGACATTGCGGAACTGCGCGGCACCTCTGAAGGAACGATCAAAGCGCAGACAAACGCGATTTATCGCAAGGCTGCCGTCACCGGGCGCACCCAGTTGCTCAGCACCTTCATTGAGGATTTGATGGATGACGCATTGATGCCTGCGGAGGCCCTGCAAACTGCAACTGTGAAGGGCTCAGCGATAGGCCCTGCAACCAGATCAAACGTCGCCCCGGCGTAATCGCTTGAGGAAATGCCCCCCACAAAGCAGGTTGCCCCTTCATGATCCAAGCAATGCTTCTATCCGTTCTGGTCGTCAGCATCTGCACGGCGATCCACTATCTCGTGCTCAAACGGGTTTCCGATACCATCGCGCAGCGCAAAAGTGCTGCGCATGGCCAGGACCTTGGCTTGGCCGTCGGCGCAATCACACTCGCGCATGTCATCGAGGCTTTTATCTATGCGCTGTTCTTCCTCTGGGCGGTGCAGGGTTTGCAAATCGGCGCGCTGAACGGATCCGGCCCGGCGGGCAAGCCCACCACGATGATGGATTATTTCTATTTCTCGCTGGTCAACTTCACCACCTTGGGGCGCGGCGATTTTACCCCCTTGGGGCACCTGCGCTTCATCACCGGGATAGATGCATTTCACGGCTTTCTAATGATTACGGCGTCAGGAAGCTTCGTGCTGCAGGTCATGGGGGGACGCGCGCCCTTGTCAGAGAAGGGATGACCCAAGTGGTTCGACATATTCTCTTTCCCGATAGAGAGCGCTTAGGCGGTCCACCTCCAACCCGTCACCGACAGTCGGAATTGGCCCCGGCAGGACATACCTACATGCGTTGGACATCGGCGCGCCCGGTGCCCCGTGGCAACATCAATCGCAATTCATCCCGATAAGGCATGACATGAAAAGAAGACAATTCCTCGCCAGTGTTTCCGCCGCTGCGGTTCTGCCCCTTCCGGGCTTTGCTGGCCTGACGCCACATAAGTTGAAGGCCGTAACGGTAAGCCAGCAAATCCTTCCCGAAGGCGAAGGCACCACCGCAATGCTGGGGTTCAACGGCTCGATCCCGGGACCAGAGATCAGGCTTAAACGGGGTGCGCGGGCATCGATTGAGGTCGAGAACGGGCTTGAAGAGGGCACCGTCGTTCACTGGCACGGCATCCGGCTCGAAAACCGGATGGATGGCGTTCCGGTGCTGACGCAAGACCTGATTAACCCCGGTGACAGCAAGACCTACAGCTTCGTGCCGCCCGACGCGGGGACCTATTGGTATCATTCGCATTATATGTCGCAAGAGCAGGTGGCGCGCGGCTTGATGGGGCCGCTGATCGTCGAAGACGACGCCCCCCTCGATCTGGATCATGACATCACCCTGATCCTGTCCGATTGGATCATCGACGAAGATGGCAGCCTTGTTGATGAATTCACCGACATGCATAGCGTCGCCCATGCGGGCTATATGGGCAATTTCGCCCGCGGCTTCCTTTCGCGAAGCGAGGTGCGGCAAGGTGATCGCATCCGCCTGCGGCTGATCAATGCGGCGACCAATCGTATTTTCCCCCTGAGCATCTCTGGCGTCTCTGGTTCGGTTGTCGCTCTGGATGGCATGGCACTGAGCCAACCCCGCGCGGCCTCTGACCTCGTTCTGGCGCCGGCCCAGCGGGCCGACCTGATCGTCGATGTCACCGGCCCGGTCGGCTTTGACATGCCCACGCGGCAGGAGCCTTACCGTCTGGCCGAATTGTCCATCTCTGGCGAGAATACGGATAGGCAAGCGGGGCCTCTGCCGACCTTGGCGGCACCGGACCTCCCGGCACCGGGCGCCCCCTCCCAGCACCTGACGCTGTCCATGATGGGGGGCGCGATGGGCGGGCGCCACGGGGGTGCCAATATCTGGTCCTTCAATGATGTCTCCGATCTGCCCGCCGACCCCTTCGGGAAGTTCAAACGGGGCGAGACGGTGCGGCTGACCTTCGCCAATGATACCGCGTTTCCGCATGGCATTCATTTACACGGGCATCACTTCTATGAGGTGGCCCCCGACGGCAGCCTCGGCGATCTGCGCGATACAACCTTGGTCGCTGCTGGGGAAAGCCGCGATGTTCTCTGCGTCTTCGACAATCCGGGGCGCTGGTTGATCCATTGTCATATGTTGAGCCACTCGATCGGAGGGATGCGCACATGGGTAGAAGTTGCATGAAACGGGCTGCTTTGATTTTCTGTGCGGCCGCATCGGCAGCGCATGCCGATCACGAACTCGACGGCCGCAATCTCGTCGCGGGGCGCTCGCTCTACGCCGAGAACTGCGCCGCCTGTCATGGTGCAGACCTCAAAGGACAGCCCGACTGGCGAACCCCAGACGAAGATGGTGTGCTGCCCGCGCCGCCGCATGATGCAACGGGGCATACTTGGCACCATGATAATACGCTGCTGTTCGACTACACCAAGCTCGGGGGCGAGGTTGCGCTGGCGGCCCGGGGCGTGAAGGGTTTCAACAGTGGCATGCCCGCCTTCGGCGAGGTAATCTCAGACGAAGATATTTGGACCATACTTGCCTATATCAGATCGACCTGGCCACCGCGCTCAAAGGCTGCTCAGGCCAGCCGAAATCGACCACATTGAGAGCCGGAAGCTTAGCTGGGGCTCGGCCCCCAAACTGACACCGATAAGCAGTAGGCTAAGATGTGCCACCTAAATGACAAGAAAATGCGACCATTCGCCTAAGCCTCGGCATCGGGCGATAGAGGGCGTTTCGGTCATTCGCTGAAACTTGATCGAACGACCGCTAAGGGCCGAAAGCACCAATAAGTGCCAGCTCAAAAGTTGCCGCGATCCCCGTTGCTAAGGGTTTTGATAGATTGATCGATCCGATTTACTCCGGATTTTTTGAGCGCACTTAGACTTTAATCCTTTCAAGATCCTTCAGCACCGCATGCACGGCAAGGCCTGTCTCAGTCAGCCCATAGGTCACCTTGGGCGGAATGGTATTCTCCTGTTCGCGCCAAACCAGCCCATCGGCTTCCAACTCCCGCAGGCGGGTGGTCAGCACCTTGGGAGAGATGCCGGTGATCTGGCGTCGCAACATACCGAAGCGGCAGGCACGCTGATCGCCTAACACGTAGATCACATGGGTTTTCCATTGTCCCCAGAGCTTGCGCAGCAGCGTGTCCGCCGCGCAGGGGATATCGACTGCGTCCCGGTCCCCGGGGCCGGGTGCCTTTTTCTGGGTGGTTTCCATTTGGTAACGACTTTCACTTGGTAACTCTCGCCTTACATAAGTTCCCAACCGACCGACACAATAATCCGGAAGCGCTTCGCGCTGCTGGCATCGAAAGGAGAGCACCATGTCCCAAGGCACTTCCCGAGCCATCCCCGGCCTGCACCACGTCACCGCTATCTCCGGCCCGCCGCAGGACAACCTCGACTTCTGGGTGCGCACGCTCGGGCAGCGGCTGGTCAAACGCACCGTGAACTTCGACGATCCCGGCACCTATCACCTCTACTACGGGGATAAGGACGCGGCGCCCGGGTCGATCATGACATTCTTTCCATTCGTAGATGCAGGCCCGGGCCGCGCGGGGCCCGGCATGGCGTCGGCGGTGGCCTATGCGATCCCCGACTTGGACCGGCGCATGGGGGAACTGGTGGAGGCCACCATCGACTTCGAAGGACCTTTCGATCGCTTCGGCGAACGCGCCATCGCGCTGCGTGACCCCGACGGGCTGCGGGTCGAGGTGATTGAAGGCGGCGCGCGGGACGAGGGGTTTCACAGCGTGACCCTTTGGCTTGAAGAGGTCGCGGCCACCGCCGCGGTGCTTGAGGCAATGGGCTACGTGCGCGATGCCGAGGAGGCCACCGTCACGGGCGGCACCGGCGGGACGGAGACCCGTATCCGCTACCGCTCGACCGAATCCGAGCGTGGTTCGGCCGTGGACCTAATGACCTCGGACGCTCGTTCAATCGGGCGCTCAGGCGCAGGCACTATCCACCATGTCGCCTTCCGTGCGCGCAACGAGGAAGAGCAGCTGGCATGGCGCGAACGCCTCTCGGCCGCCGGCCAGCAGGTCACCCCGGTCATCGACCGGCAGTATTTCGACGCGATCTACTTCCGCACACCCGGCGGGGTGCTCTTCGAGATCGCCACTGATCCACCGGGATTCGCCGTTGACGAAGACCCAGCCCACCTGGGCGAGGCGCTGAAACTGCCCGAGAAATTTGAGCCTCACCGCGCTCAGATCGAGCAGGTGTTGCCGCAGATCCGGGTGCCGTCGTGAGCGGCCTCGGGGCGGTGACGCGCGGCACCGGTCCGCACGCGGGACAATGGCTGGTCAGCGCTGGTGCTCCGGTGGAACGCGCACGGCTGGCTCTGGTGATGATCCACGGCCGCGGCGGCGCGCCGGAGGATATGTTCGGTCTGGCCAAACACCTTGCCCTGCCGGATCTTGCCGTGCTGGCCCCGCAGGCGGCCGGGCAGTCTTGGTGGCCGGACAGTTTCCTGGCGCCGCTCACGGCCAATGAGCCGGGGCTCGGCAGCGGGCTGAGCGTCATCTCCTCGCTGCTGGATGACCTGTCTGAGCAGGGTTGCGATCCAACACGCGTGGCGCTGATCGGCTTTTCGCAGGGGGCTTGTCTGGCGTTGGAGGCGGCGGCGCGGCTGGCCCGTCCGTTCCGCGCTGTGGCCGCGCTCTCCGGCGGGCTGGTCGGCACGGGCGAGGCGGGCGGCGCCCGGCGGGCCGACCTCTACGACCGTCCGGCCAAGACCTTCGACTATGCGGGCCGGCTGGCCGATGTGCCGGTGCTGCTCGGTTGTCACGAACGCGATCCGCATATTCCGCTGGCGCGGGTGCAGAAAAGCGCCGATGTGCTGCAGAATATGGGGGCCAAGGTCGAGACGCTGATCCTGCCCGGCGCCGGACATGGTATCGTCGCCGAAGAGGCCGCGTGGCTGCGCAGGCAGCTGAACACCGAAAGGTAAGGAGAGCGCCCATGGACAGCGAGATCGAGATTGCCCGCGAAGAGGGCGACAGTAAGGGCCGCTACCTGGCGGTGGTCGACGGCTACGAGGCCGAGATGACCTACTCCCGCCTCGGCGCCCGCGCGATCATCATCGACCATACCGGCGTGCCGGAGGCCCTGCGGGGCCGCGGCGTCGGCGAAGCGATGGTGCGCCGCGGCGTGGAGGACGCCCGCGCCGAGGGCCGGAAGATCGTGCCGCTTTGCCCCTTCGCCAAGGCACAGATCGACCGTCACCCCGAATGGCAGGACGTTCTGCAAAGAAAATGCTGAAAGGAGACACCTCATGAGCTGGAGCCCCTGTCCCGACCCAATCCCCGGGGACGCGAAGAGCGTCGATGCGGTGGAGACGTTGATCGTCCCGCGCGCCGTCGATATTGGCGAAATGGAAGTCCGCCGCGCGCTGCCTTCGGACAAGCGCCAGATGGTCGGCCCGTTCATCTTCTTCGACCAGATGGGGCCGGCGGAATTCCTGACCGATCAGGGCATCGACGTGCGCCCGCATCCGCATATCAACCTCGCCACGCTGACCTATCTCTTCGAGGGACAGATCCATCACCGCGACAGCCTCGGCACCAATCTGGCGATCAAACCCGGCGCGGTAAACTGGATGAAGGCGGGCAGGGGAATCGTCCATTCCGAGCGCACCGCGCCCGAGCGTCGCAAGACCGGCCAGCGCTTGTTCGGCCTGCAAACATGGATGGCGCTGTCCGAGGCGGAGGAGGAAAGCGACCCCGCCTTCCTGCACTACGGCAAGACCGACCTGCCCACGGTTGAGGCCGAGGGACTGACCGCCCGGCTGATCGCCGGATCAGCCTTCGGCGTCGCCTCACCGCTCAAGACGGCCTCGGCCACGCTTTACGTCGACGTGACCCTTGCGCCGGGGGCGAAGGCACCGATCGTGGCGAATACCGAGGAACGCGCCCTCTATACCATCCACGGCGGGATCGACGTAGCTGGGGATACCTTCGCGCCGGGGCAGCTACTGGTCCTCCGCCCCGGGGACGAGGTCACCGTTACGGGCGTCGATGACGGCACCGGCGCCCATGCGCGCTTTATGCTCTTCGGCGGCGCGCCGATGGAGGGGCCGCGCTACATCTGGTGGAATTTCGTCTCCTCGCGCCGCGAGCGCATCGAAGAGGCGCGGGAGGAATGGCGGCAGGGTAAATTCTCGACGGTGCCGGGGGACGAGGCCGATTTCATCCCGGCGCCGGAAGGAAAGCCCAAGATCAAACGGGCGCAGGGAGGCGTCTTCTACCCATGACGTTGCCTCCTGCACCGGCGGTCGACGTTCACGAACAAGGACTTGCATGTCTATCATGACCGAACTTTCTAATCAGCCACTGGATCAACTTAGCCTCGACGAGGCTGCCCGCCCGACAGCGCCGCCGGTGCCGGAGGCGACGGATAGGCACCGTGCTCAGGGGCGGCAGCTGGCGGCCATTCATCGGCACTATCTGATGGAGATGGCCCAAATCGGAGCGGTTCTGGCGCGGATCGAAGCGGGCGACAGCCCGCCCGATGACCTCAAGCGGATCGTGCTTTCGCTCGATATGGCAGAGAATTTCCGCGCCTTCGGTTCGCTTTGCGGACGCGAATGCCAAATTCTGAAGTTCCACCACGACATCGAGAGCGCCGACATGTTCCCTCGGATCGAGGCGGCGGGTAAAGGCAAGTTCCGTGAGGTCGTCGCCAAATTGAAGGCGGAGCACGCGGTGGTGCATGAGTTGATCCTCCGCCTCGACCGCGCGGCGGACGTATTGACGGAAGATCCGAACGATGCGAATTTCCTTCATGCCGCCACCGCCTTCAGAAAGTTGGAGGAGGTCGTGCGATCTCATTTCAGATACGAGGAAACTGAACTGGCAGAGGCCATCGGTTATTATCTCGGATCGGTCTAACTATTCCTATTGGCCATCACTGCATTATTGAGATCGAAAAGCCTTTCGACAACTTGGAAGGGGCAAGCAATCTTCAAATCAAAAAGACCCTTCGTTTCGCAGCGAACGGCGGCTCCTAATCTACACCAAAGGCGGAGAGCGGAAGTTCGCCGCAAACGCGATCCGGCCCTGCCTGAACATTGAAAGCTGACATTCAGGCGATCCTGAAACTGGTGTTCACTCTGCATTGCCGTATGGCCGCAAGGAGCCCAAATTGTCCGCTTGAGGGGCAGACTTTTTCGCAGGTGCGGCATCAGCAGGACCAGCAAGAACGGCCCGGAGCTGACGTTCGTTGCCAGCGCAGCCAAAGACCAGTGCTCAGCCTTCTCTTTCTATTCAATCATTCGGTATTTGACAGTTTCATCTGTGACTACGCTTGTCGATGTAAGGCTCTGCTCCGCTCACACGACTGAGATTTGGAAGAAGCTCAAATTTCCATGCGACTGAAAGGAAATGGCTTCTGTGTCGCCGAAGGTGTTTTGCGCATACCGAAGTGCGTTTGCGCTAAGCGGAGCGATTTCCGCACCAACGAAATAGATTTATTAAGCCGACCAGATTGCGACCACGTTGATCAAGCAGGGTATTCGGCATCCGCGAACGAGTGAAGTTACAGATTGAACAAGTGCCTTCGAGGATGGCCTGAAACGTCCAACCGCCATGATACCTGCACCCGAGATACTTGCAGCCGAGCGAGATTGACAGGTTCGCGAAAACTGGTAACGATTCCAGATGTCGTCTGCTCTGAGGATCGCTATCGGGACGTTCGGGCGGGTCGCTCTCCTTGATATGGACCGGCCCCTTGTCAAGCATGCCCATGCACAATGCCACGTGCTGCTGAAGGTCGAGGGTGCCGATACCGAGTTTGACGTGGGCGGTCGGCGCGTGGCGCTGACCGACGAAAGCGCCGTGCTCATCAACGCTTGGGAACACCACAGCTACGTGCACCGCGCGGGCCAACCGCCGACGATCATCCTCGCGCTTTACATTGAGCCGATCTGGCTGAGCGCGTTTCGCGGCAATTGGGAAGCGAGTGCGGGACCGGGTTTTTTCCCCCATCCGGGCGGCGCCATCACCCCGCAGATCCGCCGTCAGGTCGGCGAGACCGCCGAGGCGATGGTGCAGGACCCAGGCGACGCCGCAACACATGAGCGGCTGATCGGGCGGCTGATGGTTTCGATCATCGAGCGGCTGGCGCTTTGGCGCGAGGTGCAGCCGTCGCTTCGGGCGCGGGCCACAGCAATGCGGGCGCCCGACCGGCGGATCGCGCGGGCCCAGGCCTTGATGCGAGCGGACCCGGCTCGCATTCCTTCGATGGAGTGGTTGGCACGCGAAAGCGGCGTGTCCCGCGCGCATTTCTTCCGGTTGTTTGAGGCCGAGACCGGCATTTCTCCGCGTGTCTATCTGAACACCCAGCGGGTCGAGCGCGCGGTGCAGGCAGTCGCCAACGACACCCGCAGCTTCACCGACATCTCTGCCGATTTGGGCTTCTCAGTGCCGGCGCATTTCTCGCGCTTCTTCCATGACCATGCTGGCTCCTCGCCGAGCACCTTCCGCGATGTCTCGGCGCTTCGCGACAGCGGCTGACCCCGGTTTTTGAGACTCCTCGGTAAGGTCCGAGACCTGGCGGGATCGCGGGGCCTGCGGATGCGCGCCTAACGTCACTTCCCAAGGGCTTGCCCATGCCAAGCCGGGAGGAGACATGAAAGATACCGTTACAGAGCCACTCGTCGGCCGCTCGGTCGCACGCGTCGAGGATCCGGCACTCCTGTCGGGGCACGGGCGTTACATCGATGATCTGCCGGTGGCACCCGGAACGCTGGCTTTGGCCTTCGTGCGGTCGCCGCACGCACACGCCGACATCCGGTCGATCGACACCGCCGAGGCGGCCCGCGCGCCCGGCGTCGTCGCCGTCATCACCGGACAGGACGTCGCCGCGCGCACCCGGTCGATGACCGTGGGCGTGAAGGCCGATGTCGAATGCTGGCCGATGGCGGTGGATCGCGTGCGCTATGTCGGCGAACCGCTGGTCATGGTCGTGGCAACCGACCGCTACCTGGCTGAGGATGCCGCAGATCTGGTCGCGGTTGACTATGGCCCGCTCGGCTCAGTGGTCGATCCCGTCGCGGCGCTCTCGGACGATGCGCCGGTGCTTCATCCCAGCCTCGGCGGAAACCTCATTAACGAAAGGCGCTTCCGCTACGGCGATCCCGAAGCGGCGTTCGAGGCCGCCCCGCACCGCATCGGCGTCGACGTCACCTATCCGCGCAGCGCCTGCACCCCCATCGAAACCTACGGCGTGATCGCCAACTACGAGCCGGGCGAGGATGCCTATGACGTCACAGCGAATTTTCAGGGTCCTTTCTCGATCCACGCGGTGGTTGCCCGGTCACTGAACGTGCCGGGCAACCGGCTGCGGCTGCGCACACCGCCCGATTCCGGTGGCTCTTTCGGGATCAAGCAGGGCGTCTTTCCCTACATGATCCTCGCGGGCATCGCCGCGCGCATCGCGGGCGCGCCGGTCAAGTGGATCGAGGACCGGCTGGAGCATCTGTCGGCCAGCGTTTCTGCGACCAATCGGCAAACCCGGATTGAAGCGGCGGTTGAGGCGGATGGTCGGATCACCGCACTCGACTGGGATCAGATCGAGGATTGCGGTGCCCATCTGCGCGCGCCGGAGCCCGCCACTCTCTACCGGATGCACGGCAACATGACCGGTGCCTACGACATCCAGAATCTGGCGATCCGCAATCGTGTCGTGCTGACGAACAAGACGCCAACGGGCCTTAACCGCGGCTTTGGCGGCCCGCAGATTTATTTCGCACTGGAGCGACTGATGGATGCCATCGCGCGGCAGCTTGGGCTGGACCGGCTGGAGGTCATCCGCCGCAACCTCATCCCTGCCGGGGCGTTTCCCTACCGCACGGCAAGCGGTGCGCTTTACGACTCGGGCGATTACGCCGCGGCGCTGGACCGCGCGGTCGCCGAAGGCGGTCTTGCCGAGCTTTACGCCCGCCGCGACAGGGCCCGCGCCGAAGGCCGACGCTATGGCATCGGCTTTGCCTGCGTTGTTGAGCCTTCAGTATCGAATATGGGTTACATCACCACCGTCCTGACCCCTGAAGAGCGTGCCAAGGCAGGGCCCAAGAACGGCGCGCAGGCAACCGCAACCATCGCAATCGACCCGCTCGGCTCGGTTACGGTCAAGGTCGCCTCGGTCCCGCAGGGTCAAGGCCACCGGACCGTGCTGGCGCAGGTCGTGGCCGACAAGTTCGGCCTGCCGATGGAGGCGGTGCGGGTTCTGGCTGATGTGGACACGATGCGCGATGCCTGGTCCATCGCCTCGGGCAACTACGCCTCGCGCTTTGCCCCGGCGGTCGCTGGTGCGACCGAGATCGCTGCAACGCGGCTGCGCGACAAGCTGGCCAAGGTCGCGGCCACGCAGCTGAACATTGCGCTCGAGGACGTGTCCTTCGAGGCGGGCCGCATACGCGCCAGGGACAATCCTGACAACGGCCTGTCCTTCGCGCGGGTCGCCGCCACGGCGCACTGGTCGCCGGGCACCGTGCCGGACGGCGTGGATCAAACCCTGCGCGAGACGGTCTATTGGAGCCCACCCGAACTGGAGGCTCCGACAGCCGAGGACGGGATCAATTCTTCGCTCTGTCACGGGTTCATCTTCGATTTCTGTGGGGTCGAAATCGACCCCGAGACAGCCGAACCCAAGATCGACCGATATGTGACCATGCACGATTGCGGGCGCATCCTGCATCCCGCGATGGTGGAAGGACAGGTGCGCGGGGGCTTTGCCCAGGCGGTGGGCGCGGCGTTCCTTGAGGAATATGCCTACGGTCCGGACGGTTCATTCCAGTCCGGCACGCTGGCCGATTATCTCTTGCCCACGGTGATTGAGGTGCCCGAACCGGTCATCCTGCATCACGAGACGCCGTCGCCCTTCACACCGCTCGGTGCCAAGGGTGTGGGCGAAGGCAACTGTATGTCAACACCCGTCTGCATCGCCAATGCCGTGGCCGACGCGCTGGCCCCCGAAGGCGATGCACCAGACATCGTCCTCCCGGTGACCGCGGCCAAGCTCGCGCCGCATATCTTCGGCGATGAGCCCGCCCCGAAAGACCCGGTGCCCGAGACGAAGGCCGAGGCCACGGTGGGTGGGCGCAAGCTCACGGGCGAAGGCCGCGCCTTGGTGCAGGCCAGCCGCACCGATGTCTGGCAGATGCTGCTCGATCCCGCGACGCTCGATGCAATTATTCCCGGCTCGCACGGCGTGCAGAAGGTCGGCGAGACACGCTTCAAGGCGGATGTGACGCTGGGCGTCGGGCCAGTCCGGGGCCGCTACAAGGCCGATATTGAATTGTCGGACCTCGACCCGCCCAACGCCGTGACGCTGTCGGGCCAAGCTGTTGGCGCGCTTGGCACCGGTGGCGGACACGGCCGCATCACACTGACCGACACCGACGACGGCACCGAGATCGCCTACCGCTACGAGGCCGAGATCGGCGGCAAGGTCGCCTCGGTCGGCGGGCGGCTTCTGGACGGCGCAGCCAAGGTCGTGATCGGCGAGTTCTTCCGCGCGCTGGCCCGCCATTGCGGCGGCGGCGCGCGCGGCGGGCCTTTGGCGCGGCTCATGGGCCTTTTCCACCGCATCACGAAAGGAGGCCGGTCATGAAGCCCGCCCCATTCGACTATGTCGCCGCCACGGAGATGGGCGAAGCGCTGGAAGCACTGCATCAAGGTGGCACCGAGGCACGGGTCATCGCGGGCGGCCAGTCGCTGATGCCGATGCTGAACATGCGCCTCGCGCGCCCCGCCACACTCGTTGACATCACTCGCATCCCGGCGCTGTCTCGGATCGAGGCCAAGGGCGATAACGTCACCATCGGGGCGGCCGTGCGCCAGAGCACGCTGGAACGCTGGCCGGATCTGGCGGACCGCTTGCCGCTGGTGCGCGCCGCGCTGCCATGGGTCGGACACACGCAACTGCGCAATCGCGGCACGGTTTGCGGCTCTGTCGCCCATGCCGATCCCAGCGCCGAGCTGCCGCTTTGCCTAATTGCCCTCGGCGGCACCGTGACCCTGCGCCGCCGTCGCAAGACACGAGCCGTCGCGGCGCGCGATTTCTTCCAGGGCATGATGTCCACTGACCTCGCCCCCGGCGAGATGATCACCTCGGTCACTTTCCCGGCCCACCAAACAGGCACCGGATACGCGTTCCGCGAAGTGGCCCGCCGCCATGGTGATTTCGCCATCGTCGCCTGCGCCGCCATCGCCCGACCCGACGGCACCGCCACGCTGAGCGTGGGCGGCGTCGCCGACACGCCCAGCACGCTCGATCTGCCCGCAGACGCGCAGGGTCTCGATGAGCGGCTGAACGAGTTCGCCTGGCATCTGCAGGCCCGCGACGACCTGCACGCGACCGCCCGCTACCGCCGCGATCTGGTCCGGCAACTCGGCCGCGCAACCTTGAAGGAGGCACTGTCATGCCGCGACTGACCCAAGACGAGACGCACCCGGTGCGCTTCACCCTGAACGGACGTCCCGTTTCGGCGCGTGTGTCGCCACGCACATTGCTGACGGATGTCCTGCGCCACGAGATCGGCGCAACCGGCACTCATGTGGGCTGCGAACACGGCGTCTGCGGTGCGTGCACGGTCCAGATCGACGGGGAGCCCGCGCGCGCCTGCCTGATGCTCGCCCAACAGGCCGAGGGCTGCGAGGTCCGCACGGTGGAGGGGCTTGCGAAAGACGATGCGCTGAGCTCCCTGCAAGAAGTCTTTCGCGAACACTTTGCGCTGCAATGTGGCTTCTGCACCGCGGGCATCCTGATGACGCTCGACGCGCTGTTTTTGCGCCAACCGGACGCGGATGAAGGGGCGATCCGCGAGGCGCTCTCGGGACATCTGTGCCGCTGCACGGGTTACGCGCCCATCGTTCAGGCGGCGCTTGCCGCCCGCAACCGCATCAAGGGAGGACCAATCGATGCTTGACCTCGGAACCAGCTTTCTCGCGTCCGTGGAACGCGACCCCGACGCGATGGCCATCGCCGAAGGGGAACAGACAATCACTTATGGTGACTGGTATCGCCGGATCAGCGCGTTGGTGGATGGGCTTGGCCAGATCGGCCTGCGGAAGGGCGATACACTCGTCACGGCAATGCAGAACCGGTGGGAGAATGCGTCGCTGCATTGGGCCTGCCAACTTGCCGGGATCGTCATAACGCCCGTGAACTGGCGTGTCACCGCCGATGAGTTGGACCACGCTCTGCGCGACAGCGCGACCCGCGTGCTGGTGCATGATGATGCCGCGTCCGGCGCGGTAGCCGGATCGGTGCTGGCCCACGGCCTGACAGTCATACCGCTGGGCGGCGATCAGGGCCTCGCGGCGCTGCTGGCGGGACACGCGCCCGACGCCGTGCCACAAGCGGGGCCCGAGGATCTGTCGGTCATGCTCTATACATCCGGCACGACCTCGAAGCCAAAGGGCGTGCCGCGTCGCCACCGTGCCGAGCGCGCCGCCGCCATCGCCCATGTGGCTCAGAACATGTATCATCACGGCGAGCGAACGCTGGGCGTCATGCCGCTTTATCACACGATGGGCATCCGGTCGCTTCTGTCAGCCAGCGTGATCGGCGGTGCCTTCATCTGCCTGCCGCGCTTTGACGTGCCGGGTGCGCTGGACGCCATCGAGAATCATCGGGTCACCAACCTCTATCTGGTGCCGACGCTCTATCACGACATTGTCCACCACACCGCATTCACGCCGGACCGGGTTGCATGCGTGCGCAAGCTGGGCTTTGCAGGCGCGTCGATGACCGATGGCCTGTTGCAGAAACTCGCGGAGGCTTTTCAGCCCGATCTTTTCGTGAACCATTACGGCTCGTCCGAGATCTACACCTTCTCCATCTGCCAGGACGCTGCGGCCAAACCCGGATCGGCGGGCCGCGCGGCGATCAACCAGCGTTTGCGCGTCGTGCCGCTCGGCGCGGCGGATGCCAGCGAGACCTGCGCGCCAGGAGAGGAAGGTGAAATCGTTGCCTGCATGCAGGGCGACGAGGCCTTCGAGGGTTACTGGAACCGCCCCGAGGCGGACCGCAAGGCGATCCGCGACGGCTGGTATTTCACCGGCGACTGCGGCCATTTCGACGACGACGGTGATCTATTCGTCACGGGCCGCGCCGACGACATGATCATCACTGGAGGCGAGAACGTCTCACCCGTCGAGGTGGAAAGCTTCCTCTCGCTGCACCCCGCTGTGGCCGAGGTTGCTGTGGTTGGCCTGCCGGATGCGCGTTGGGGCAAGGTCGTGACTGCCTTCGTCAAGCGCGCCGGCGATGTTACCGAAGACGATCTCGACGCCCATTGTCGCAACTCGGACCTGTCCAATTTCCGCCGTCCGCGCCGCTACGTTTTCGTTCGCGAAATCCCGAAATCCCCGGTCGGAAAGCTCCTCCGCCGTCTGCTCGTCGCAGGCGAATACGAGGCCGAGCCGACCGAGACCACACCCGTATGAATCCAAGGAAAGAAACTGACATGAAAGACGCTAACATGACCGAAACCCTTACCTTCACCGATCCGCGCCTCGCTGAACTCGACGGCTTCCACGTGCAGCTCAATGCGAGCAATGAACGCGCCGACATCATCCTCGCGCGACCGCCCTACAACGTCATCTCGATGGGCGCACGCGATCAGCTGCGCCTTGTCTTCGAGGCTCTCGATGCCGATGATCGCGTGCGCATCATCGTGATCTCGGGCGAAGGCGAGCATTTCTCGTCGGGTGGCAATATCAAAGGCTTCCTTGAGGCAAGCCCCGAGCATGTCTCGCATCTGGCTTGGAACATTGCCGCGCCTTCGCGCTGCACCAAGCCGGTGATCGCGGCCAATCGTGGCTACACGTTCGGCGTCGGCTTCGAGCTGTCGCTGGCCTGCGATTTCCGAATCGTGTCCGAGACCTGTCGCTACGCGCTGCCCGAACAGAAGCTGGGTCAGATCCCCGGCTCGGGCGGTTCTGCCCGGCTGCAGAAAATCGTCGGCGTCACCCGCACTAAGGACATCGTCATGCGATCTAAGCGCATCCCGGGTCAACAAGCACTCGATTGGGGTATCGCCACCGAATGCGTGCCCGACGGCGATCTCGAACAGGCGGTGACCGACCTGGTCACCGAGCTGCGCGAATTTTCACCGATGGCGCAGCGCACCGCGAAGAAGCTGCTGAACGACACCGACGATGCGCTTCTCAGCACCGCGATCGAGATGGAGGGGCTGAACTACAGTCGCCTGCGCCAATCTGAGGATTTCCGCGAGGGCGTCGAGGCCTTCCACGCCAAGCGCAAGCCCGCGTTCACCGGCCGCTGAGACGGCCAAGCAACTACATTAAAGGGAGGAGACCCAAGTGGAACAGACAGGACAATCGAACTGGATCGAGAAGGGTCCGGGCTTCGGCGCTGGCCTATCGGGCCTACGCGAGGCGCTGGGCATCAAGACAGCGAGCGCGGGACTGGTCGCGGCAATCTTCGGATGCTCGGGCCCGGCGCTGATCGTGATCGGGGCGGCCAATAATGGCGGGCTGACCGAGGGACAGACAGTAGCCTGGCTGTTGGCGATCTATGGCCTTGGCGGGCTAATCAGCCTGATCATGGCGCTTTACTACAAGCTGCCGGTAACCGGGGCCTATTCGATCCCGGGCGCAGCGCTGGTCGCGGGCGCGCTTGGCGCGTTTCCCTTCGAACAGGCGGTCGGAGCGTTCCTGATGGCGGGCGCAATGGTGTTCGTCCTCGGCATCACCGGGCTCATTGGCAAGGTGATGCGCTGGCTGCCCATGCCCATCGTGATGGCGATGATCGCAGGCGCACTCATCCGTTTCGGTATTGGAGCGGTCACCTCGATCGAAAAGCTGCCCATCGTGGTCGGGGCCGCGACCATCGCCTTCTTTCTGTCGATGCGGTTCCTGCGCGCAGTGCCGCCAGTGCTGACGGCACTTGTCCTCGGCCTCGTGGCCGTGACCCTGACGGGAGGCTTTCAGGGCGGCGAGGCGGCGATCAGCTTTGTCGCACCGGAGTTTACCACGCCCGTGTTCACCGTCGACGCCTTCCTGGCCATTGCCGTGCCGTTGGCCGTGCTGGTCATCGGCGCCGAGAATGCTCAAGCTATCGGGGTCCTCTACGCCGAGGGTTACCGCCCGCCGATCAACGCGATGACCGTTATCTCGGGCATCGGCGGCATGCTGGCGGGACTGATCGGCGGCCATAACGCCAATATCGCAGGGCCGATGACAGCGATTTGTTCGTCCGATCAGGCCGGCGAGAACCCCGAGGGGCGATATGCGGCCACGGTCCTGAACGGCGTGCTGTTCGCGGCCTTCGGGGTCTTCGCCGGCGTCGCGGTGCCGTTGATCATGGCGCTGCCCGGACCGCTGATCGGGGCCGTGGCCGGTCTGGCGATGATTACCGTCCTTCTCAGCGCGTTCCAGTCCGCCTTCGACCGCAAGGCGGGCCACCAGATCGGTGCCTTTGTCGCGCTGATCGTAGCGATGTCGAACGTGTCGTTCCTCAGCATCAGTGCGCCCTTCTGGGCCCTGGTCGCAGGTGCCGCGGTGTCGATGCTGAACGAACGGGTGGTCATATCCAAGCCTGTGGCCACTCCGGCATCCTGAAGAACGATGCTATCTCGAACGAGCGATCCAAAGGGGGGGTGCCAGCGCCCCCCACAACTGTTTTATTGGTCGCCACCGCGATCCTGTCGAACCGGCGGCAAGGAGATAGATATTTGATTTCGTTCAGTGCGCTGGCGTTCCGATAACATAGTGCGTTAGCTTGTGTCGTCTGGTCGCAGTTCGTTGTCTTCCGCTACCCGAACGCGATGTCGAACCAATTCAGATCGGACGGCTGAGGTTTGTTCACAGCAATAGTCCAAGAGTTGCAAGGGACTTTGCCGTCGCGCATTCGGAGTTCCAAGGCTGGCTTGCAACTCTCCCAGAGCAACTTCATGTCTTTTGCAAGGGCGAGAAACAACCGCTTTTCACTCTCTGTCCCTGACGACTTTCGCATTTGCAGCGCAAATCGAGCACTCGAGCCGAACGGAAGGAAAGTCCGCACACCACCAGTTCGCCTCCGCCTTAATTTCGCGCCCGCAGCGAAGATCCGAAATGACGGGCCGTGTCGCAGCGGAAGCAGGGCCCGGTCAAAGGCCGCAATGGGCCGGGAGCGACGGCCAAAGTCCAACCCGAACGAGCGTTCCCGCCGCGCTGCCGCAGGTCCGCTTCGAGCCCAGAATATCCGATGCTGCGTAATCCACGAATGTCCGTTACCTTGAGAACGATCTAAAACCTTCAGCAACCACTCTGGTTCTGAACGAGGTTTTTGGCAGCGTGGTCTGGGGTGGTTTGGCCCTGTGCTACAAACGAGGGTTTGTTGAGTTGCTTTCAATTCAGTCGAAGCGAAGCCGAAAAATTGCAAATACTGCCAGCAGAGCGCAAATGAATGCCGCGAAGAGATAGGGCGTGTGTAGGGCCTCAAGTCGCCCCGTTGGAGGCGTAAGCGCTGCGACCAGTGCTCCAGCTCCCATGGCACCGAATGGCATCGCGCCCCATCCGAAGAACCTGTAAACTGAATTGACCCTGCCCAACAATTCATCGGGGATCAGACGTTGGCGGTAGCTAACCGTGACCACATTCCAAAGCATTCCTGCCGCGGCTTCGAGGAATAGCGCGATCCCTGCCAAAGCAGAGGATGCGAAAAAACCGAGGATGAGATTGATGATGGTAAATGTGCAAAGTGCTGCAAGGAGGCTGCGCTTCATACCCAATCGCGCAGCCAGAACAGGCGCGAGAAAACCGCCCGCGACACCGCCCATGGCACCGACTGTCAGCAACAGCCCGTATCCCGTCGCGGAAAGATGCAGCACTTCCTGCGTATAAAGCACGAGAACCGTCATTCCTCCGATGAAGACTGCATTTATTGCTCCCAGCATGATGGCAAGCCGCAGAATTATAGGATTGCGCCGCATCCAACCAAATCCTTCCAACAAGGCAGGCAAGAAACGGGAACTGACAGTAGCGCCTCTTGGCGGCAACGCGATCAGCCAAATCAAAATCGCGGACAGTGCATAGACCGACGCATTGACACCGAAGGGCAAGGCGACGGTTGAAGCAATTAGCAGGCCGGCCACGGGCGGCCCGATAAATTGGCCGCAAACCTGCTCGGCGCTCCACATTTGACCATTCGCCCGCTCCAGATCGGTATGACCAACGATGGAGGGCAGAACAGTCTGCGCGGCATTATCACGGACAACCTCCGCAAAGCCAAACAGGAAGGCGATAACCGTGAGCGACAGGATCGCGGCAAGTCCCGTCCCCGTTGGTGGCATGGATGTTTGCGAAACGATCATCAGAACGGTGAAAACCATCAGGGCAACACGTAGCAGATCGGCGCGGAACATCAACAAGCGTCGGTCCGCACGGTCAGTCCAGACCCCGACAGGCAACGAGAACAAAAGCCACGGCAGCCGTTGCGCTGTGGCGACTCCTGCAATGAATAGCGGATCACTCGTCAGCAGCGTCGCCAGCCACGGCAGTGCAACCATCGCGATTCCGTCGCCCAAATTGGACACCGAACTGGCGGATAGCAGCAGGCGATAGTTGCAGTTGGACATGATCAGCGCTTTTGACAAAAGAGAGGCTCCAAGTGCAGTTTTTTTGCAAACCATAGTGGAGGAAAGGAAGGTTTGTAACTGCCGCTCTTTGTGCCGATACAGATCGTTCAAAAACGACCGTTTTTGTGTCACAGGTTGGGCGAAGGAACCTCTGTCTGAGGGGAGAGCGGCAATCAGCTGACGCACAGGTGCAATTCTACTGGCAACCCATTCGCGCAATTATGGCATGAACCGATCTATTCGAATAATTTCGCGGCAAGTCTCCTGCTTTGTAGGGATCGGCAAAACCATGCGTGGCCAATTTATAGGAACAGCCAACAACAAGAGAATCAAATAAATTCTCTCGGGATTGCCCAAAGAGGTGAAATCTCTTCGAGTTGGGCAAATGAAAGTTTCCAGCGCTTGTTACGAGCATGCCGCAGTAACCATAGTAGGAGCTGTTCTCCGGCACTGCGCTCCGCCTCTTAGGACCCTGCAAAGCGGAGCTCCACTTCCGACAGGTTTTCGGAAGATCTTTTTTCAGTATGACAACTTCAACCTCGTTGGTTGTGAAGAACCGCTCGTAGCCTGAGAAAAGAAGCAAGCACACCAGTAACAGCCCAACTCCACCTACAGCCCTTCGGTGTGTCTTTAAAAATTTTCGCAAAACGATGGACACAAAGAAACCTTTCAAGCTCCACCCAAGATAGTAGATCAACAGCGATTTTAGCTAATTTACACACTTTTTGGACCTACCTTTTTGTCAGGTGTTGCTCGCTAACGACCGGTTTTGATACGGGGTTTGTGTCACAGGCAAAAAGGACCGTTTGTTGAAGGGGTCGCCAAACCGGACATTAAACCATGCGCAGCGGAAGTCCGCTTTGTCCGCTCTGCCGACCTTCACCCTCCGAAAATGCTGCGCGATGGACGAATGACCGGTTCGACGAAGCTGCGCCGCAGCGCCCGGCTAAGAAGCGAACGGCAGCAACGGGCCGTTCGCGTCGGCGCTCCCTCATGTAGGAAGGGCGGAAGCCTGATGGGGTGGATGGCTCCTGCTTCAACCGGCGTCGCAATGCGCCATAATGCAGGTGTCTAAATCTGCTTTGAGAGGAGCCACCCCATGCAAGTTACCACAATCGGCGTTGACCTGGCCAAGAACGTTTTCCAAGTCCATGGTATCGCAGAGAACGAGGTTGTGTTGTTCAACAAGCCCTTGAGACGGGCACAGTTTCTGCCGTTCTTTGCTAAGTTGAACCCCTGCCTGATCGGCATGGAGTCTTGCAGCAGCGCCCATCATTGGGCCCGCGAATTGACGGCCTTAGGCCACGATGTGCGTTTGATCCCACCGATGTATGTGAAGCCCTATGTCAAACGTGGGAAATCTGATGCCATTGATGCGGAGGCAATCTGCGAAGCGGTGACACGTCCAACCATGCGTTTTGTGGGGATTAAAACGGTTGAGCAACAACCCCTGCTATCGCTGCATCGGGCGCGCGACCTTTTGGTTCGTCAAAGAACGCAGTTGATCAACGGCTTGCGAGGACTGGTTGCCGAGTTCGGCATCTACATCCCCAGAGGACTGGCCCGCGTGATTGGGTTTGCTGAGGATATCACACTGGGTGAAGTGCTCGATTTGCCAGACATCGCCAATGAGGTGATCCGCAACCTGTCAGAACAGTTGATGGCATTGCATAAACGGATCCGATGGTATGAAGAGCGCCTCAAGCAAGTGGCTAAAGAAGATGCGCGTGTCCGCTTGTTACGCACGATACCCGGCGTCGGCGCGGTGACGGCTTCTGCGATCATCGCCAGCATCGGCGACGGGCACCAGTTCCGCAATGGCCGGGAGTTCGCCGCCTGGCTGGGCTTGACGCCTGCAAATAAATCCAGCGGAGGCAAGGAAAAGCTGGGGCGGATCACCAAGATGGGCGACCAGTATTTACGCTCTTTGCTTGTCGTCGGCATGACATCACTGGTCCGACAAACACGGTCCCACCCCGAACGTGCCAGCAAGTGACTGACGTCACTGCTCGAACGCAAACCCGCCCGTGTGGCAACTGTCGCCATGGCCAATAAGACCGCCCGGATCGTCTGGGCTGTCCTAACCCGCGACGAACCCTACAGCCCCCGTGCGGCAGTCTGAGAAGAAAGGAACAACGAGTTAGCAAGACCTGCGAGATGATGGTGCATAAGTCTGCCGCCAAAACCAAGACACTCCGCCGAATGTCCCGGGCGTCATAGCCCGCTAAGCTGTAAGGAACTTGGTTTGCCGAACCCATCAGGGCCAGCGGTCAAAACCGCGCAAACAGGCCGGACACATGACTGCTTCTGACAAATGCACAAATCAAATCAAAAATATCTTGCTATGCAGGAGCCATCCACACAAGACATTCGCTGCAAATTACACAAAGGTCAGCTTTGCCGACAGCATGCTCAGCACCGACACCAGCTACAGCGGCGGCGTGCCGCCACTCTCAGACCTGGAAACCTCCTAAGAAATGCACCAATGCCGCAAGCGGATAGAGGGGGGCGACGGACATCAGGTGGTGGCCCCGTGGTCGGCAAGACATTCCTGATGGTCGCGCAACACCTCAAGAATGCGACAATCAGCCACCCGATCAGCATTGCAGGCACCAATCATGCGCTGCAATTCAACGCGGAGGGCCTCGAGCCGCACCAGCCGCGCCTCAACTTCGCGAAGTTGCCTTTGGGCGATGGCATCGACCTGCGCACAGGACCGGTCGGGCGTGTCAGAGAGGTCCAGCAACTCTCGGATCGCCTCCAGCGAAAAGCCAAGCTGGCGGGAATGGCGGATAAAGGAGAGACGGTCCAACTCGGCATCGCCATAACGCCGCTGACCGCCTTCGGTCCGATCGGGCTCAGGCATCAGACCGATCTGCTCGTAATAGCGGATCGTCTGCACTTTGGTGCCGGTGCGTTTTGCGAGTGTGCCGATGGCAAGCATATCTGATCCCTTTCATTCTACAGTCTCTGTAGGTTTTTGAAGGGTGCCGCGCAAGCCGGCAGCCCGTGAACGAACTGGCACCCCAGGCTGAGATTTCTGCAACTCGTCGTATCATGTTCCGTCTCGAGGCCATTCTCGCTGCATATCGCAATGAAGGACGAACGGCAGAAGAAAAGTTAAACAAACCACTTGAAGCTACAGTTGCTGTAGGTCGTATCTCTGTGTCTGACGGTGAATCGGGTTGGAAGCAGACATGACGGACGGGAGCACAGCACAACGGGAATGGCGCGTCACGGGGATGGACTGCGGCGCCTGCGCGGCCAAGGTGCGCGGCGCGGTGGAGCGTTTGCCCGGGGTCGCGGATGTCGATGTCGCGCTGATGTCAGAACGGCTGTGCCTGACGCTGGATAAGAATGAGACCTCGCCCGAGCGGATCGAGAAGGCCGTGCGCGGCATCGGTTTTGGCATCTCTCCAAAGGGGGCACAGGCAGAGAGGCCGAAGGGCGGTTTCATCCTGCCGGACGATGCAGTGATCGGTGGGACAGCGGCATCACCTCAAGCGCATGCGCCCGAAGAGATGCCAGACCCCGCTTGGTATCAAACCGCGAAAGGCCGCTTGGTCCTCGGCAGCGGCGCTCTGCTCGCAATGGCATGGGCCTCGCGGCTTGTCCTGCCTGCTGAGGTTTCGCATTGGGCTTTTGTCGTAGCCACGTTGATCGGGCTTATTCCCGTCGCGCGCCGGGCCTTTGCCATGGCGCGGGTGGGCATGCCCTTTACAATCGAAATGCTCATGACCATCGCCGCCAGTGGCGCGCTTGTGATCGGAGAGCCGGAAGAAGCCGCGCTGGTGGTCTTTCTCTTTGCCGTGGGCGAATTGTTGGAAGGTGTCTCTGCCGGGAAGGCCCGCAACAGCATCCGTGCGCTGACCAAGCTGGTGCCGAAAACGGCGCGGCTTGAGGTGGGCAACAAGACGCGGGAGGTGGCGGCAGAGGCGCTCAGCGTCGGCCAGATTGTGCAGGTGCGCCCCGGGGACCGGGTGCCCTGTGACGGCGAGGTGGTCCGCGGCACTTCGGGCGTAGACGAAAGCCCCGTTACCGGCGAAAGCGTGCCGCGCCTTAAGGAGCCGGGTGCGGATGTCTTTGCCGGATCGATCAACACCGAAGCGTTGCTGCGCATCCGAGTCACAAAGGTTGCGGCGGACAACACCATCGCGCGTATTGTGCGGCTGGTGGAAGAGGCCGAGAGCGCCCGCGCGCCGACCGAGCGCTTCATCGATCGGTTCAGCCGCGTCTACATGCCTGCCGTGGTCGGTATGGCCGCTTTAGTGGCCGTGGTGCCGCCGCTTGTCTTTGGTGGCGCCTGGGGCGAATGGATCTATCGGGCGCTGGCTCTGTTGCTGATCGGCTGCCCCTGCGCGCTGGTGATCTCTGTGCCTGCGTCGATCACCTCGGCCCTGTCCACCGGGGCGCGCAACGGGTTGCTGATGAAGGGCGGCGCAGTGATCGAAGCGGCGGCGCGGGTCACCCATGTGGTTTTTGACAAGACTGGAACGCTGACCCACGGCAAGCCCCGCGTAACTGATGTTCAGGTGCTTGTGGGAAATGAAGCCGATCTTCTGGCCCTCGCCGCTGGAGTTGAGAACGGTGCGAGCCACCCGCTCGGCCAAGCGATTTGCGGTGCGGCTGAGGCACGCGACATCGACCCCGCCGCAGCGACACAGTCCCGCGCCTTGCCCGGCAAAGGGGCCGAGGCGGTGATCGCGGGGGCAACCATCTGCGTCGGCTCGCCGCGTTTGGCGGCAGAACGCGGGGCGCTGTCAGAGACTTTGCGCGCCCAGGTCGAGACGCTCGAAGCGCAGGGCAAGACCGTGGTGATTGTCTTGCGCGATAACGAGGCCCAAGGCCTCATTGCTCTTCGCGATGAACCCCGCGCCGATGCGGCAGAAGCAGTGGCGCAATTGAACGCTTTGGGTATTTCATCGGTGATGCTCACCGGGGACAACCGGCGCACCGCTGCGGCCATTGCAGAGGGGCTGGGCATCGACCACCGCGCTGAATTGATGCCGGAGGATAAGGTTGCGGCCATTCAAAACCTCACGGCTGAGGCGAAGGTCATGATGATCGGCGACGGCATCAATGATGCCCCTGCATTGGCCGCAGCGCACGTGGGCGTCGCAATGGGCTCCGGCACCGATGTGGCGCTCGAGACTGCCGATGCCGCGATCTTGCGTGACCGGGTGACAGATGTGCCCGGCCAGATCCGTCTCGCCCGCGCCGCGATGGGCAATATCCGGCAGAACATCGCCATCGCGCTTGGGCTGAAAGCCGTGTTCCTTGTCACCACGGTGCTTGGCATCACCGGCCTCTGGATTGCGATCCTGGCGGATACTGGCGCGACTGTTCTGGTAACGCTCAACGCCCTGCGGCTGCTGTTTTTCCGGTCAACTACCGCCGAGCGGTTGGCCGAGCCCGGTTGCCGCCCTACAACCCATGCAACCAACGAAACGACAGTCTGAACCTTTGGAAGGATTTTACATGACCCTCACACGACGCAGCCTGCTGGCCTGTTCCGCAAGCTTTGCCGCCGCCGCACCATTTGCCGCCCGGGCCGGAGAGAAACCCGCCATCCACGTAATGAAAGACCCTAATTGCGGCTGCTGTTCGGCTTGGATCGAGGTTCTGGTGAACGAGGGGTTCGCCGTAACGACCGAACGCAGCCTCGGGTCGCTCCTGATCCGTTACAAACAAGACAACGGCATCCCGCAGAACATGGCCTCCTGCCACACTGCGAAAATCGAAGGCTATATGATCGAAGGTCACGTCCCGCCCGCCGACATCCGCAAACTGCTGGCCGAGCGCCCGGATGCCATCGGCCTTGCCGTGCCGGGGATGCCCTATGGTTCGCCGGGGATGGGGCCGGAGAGTGAGCGCGACGCCTATGATGTCTATCTGATTGCTCGCGATGGCAACAGCGAGGTGTTCACAAGCTACGAGGCTGCCTAAATCGCAGCGGACTTGGACCAAACAAGCAGGAAGCGCGCATGGCACATGATCACGCCCATATTGACCCCGAAAGCGGGGACCGCAGAGTATCACTGGCCATCTGGGCGAATGCCCTTCTGACTGTGGCGCAGATCGTGGGCGGTGTCTTTGCGGGGTCGCTCGCCCTTATCGCGGACGCGCTTCACAATTTTTCAGACATGGCCTCCTTGGTGATCGCCTTTGTGGCTCGCAAAATCGCACGGCGTCCGGCAGATGCGCGGATGACCTTTGGCTATGGCCGGATCGAAATCGTTGCCGCGCTGATCAACTACACCACGCTTATTCTTGTCGGGGTCTATCTGATCTACGAGGGCGGGATGCGCATGATTGATCCGCCGCAAGTGGCGGGCTGGACGGTGGTCATTCTGGGCGGGGTCGCGCTGGTGGTTGATACGATGACGGCGCTGCTGACCTATTCGATGCAAAGGGGTAGCGTGAACATCAGGGCATTGTTCTTGCATAACCTGTCAGACGCTCTGGCCTCGGTCGCGGTGATTATCGGCGGCACGCTCATCATCCTTTACGACCTGCGTTGGGTTGATCCCGCGATCACCATCGGTATAGCGCTTTATATCCTCTATCTGGCACTCACTGAAATCGGCGGTCCGATCCGTATGCTGATGCTGGGTAGCCCGCCTGACATGGATGCAGGCGCAGTGGTCGACGCGATGACGGATGTCGATGGCGTCCGGGATGTGCATCATGTTCATCTCTGGCAGATGCAGGAGCATGAAGTGGCGCTTGATTGTCATATAGTGTTAATGGGGCGAGATTGGACGGACCTTGAAGCTGTAAAGCAGGCGGTCAAGAAAAAGCTCGCGGATGACTTTGGCATTACCCACTCGAGCCTTGAGTTTGAAACCTCGGATAAGGCTCATGAGGGGGCCGCGTTGTTTGGCCATAAAGACGATACAAAAAACGCCGGCTAAAAACCTGGTGCATAAGCATCTTGAGATGCCGAACAGCACGGCAGACCGTTTCAATTGTCTACGTTCCGACCTTCAATGCGTTACGGTAGACGCTACGGTTTCTATCACTTCTCAATAAGCGGTGCGGGCAATGTCCGGTTTGGCCTGCCGCACCGTATCATAAGGTGTAAATGGTGAAGGTCTTCTAAGGGCCGTCTCCGTCCTCTACCAAGTCCCGTGATAGGTCGATGCTGCAACACGTGAGCGCCTGATGGCTGCCTACACTTGAACTCGGTCGAGACCTATGCGGAACAGCGGTTTGGCAAAGGGCGTAGTTTGCCGCTGCTGCCGCATCTGCTCCTCGATCCTCAGGCTGTCTCTTGGAAGAACATGCACCGCAGCGTTCGCCTGTTTGAAACCCCAGAGTCACAAACGATATCGTAAGTAATAGGGCATCGATTGGCGCGCCTGCCAGAGAATCACTGAGAAAATGGTGCAATTTTCAGCAGGATTAGGAAGAACTACTGATAATATACCGAATGAGTTCTTCGCTATGTAACAATTAGTTACCGATACTTGCTTGGTTAGGTTTAAATATTGCAGCTCCTAAAAATAATTGCGCTTATTTGCCGACGTGAAAAAATGTTCGGGCGAATAGTCTCGAAAACATTCCATCCTGTCGGAGGAACGTTTTCCGCACCAAATCAGGATATATTCATAGGCATGAATTGTTTGGAAATTCGGGGCCAACTACAACGTTTTGTTTTTACAGCGTTTAAAGGTAAATCTATTGCCTTATATGATTCGAACCGGGGAGATTCAGGCACTGTCAAGGAGGCCGAAAAGCGGTGTTTTGTGGAGCCTTGCTAAGTGCTGAGGTTTCTGAAATTCCGAGCGGCGTTGCGAAAATTGGAAAAAAGGTCAAAAAAAGCGCGTGAATTGCAGCAACAGTCCACGCGCTTATCCGAACCGCCGAAGGCGACTCTCTTGAGCTCACAGTGTGCCATTTTGCACTGATACCCACAAGTTCCTTCGGCAAAACAAATAAAACAAGAGCCCGAACGCCGCACTCAACGTGCGGCGAACGCTCCCTGATGTCGAAAGAAGACCTATGGATTATCCAAACACGGCTGGGACTTTTCAGTTACCAGCCACCTCAATTGCAGAGCGGCAGCCCCCCGTTTCGTCCCGAGGACATGCGAACGGCCAACTTGTCGTTGGACGCCACGGTGCGCGACGCGGCCTCCACGTTGAGTCCGATCTCGAGTTCAAATGGGCAAGCATCTTGGATGCGGATCCCGATGTTGTATACTTACGAGAACAGGTAAGGGTCGAATGGGCCGATGGCTCAAAAACTCGAATTCACTTCTTTGACTTCGTCGCGACCTTCAGCTCGTGTAAATCGATAGCTATGATCGTGAAGCCATCTCATCGAGCAAACAAGCCCAAATTTCAGTCGGAAGTTCAACTTTTAGCGCGAAGCGCTGTGCAGTCTGGCTTCGTCGATGAAGTCCGCGTTTTGACGGAGGCCAGCTTAGACGATGCTCGCGTCCGAAATGCTCGTTTCTTAAGAAGTGTTCGTGAAATTGATGTCGTTGCTGACACGAATGCTCGAGCAGTGGCCGCGCAACTTTTGGGCTACGTAAGCCTTGCTGATTTGACAGCGAAGATTGGATTGGGAGGCCGTGGCTTCCGGGCTCTTGTTAGGCTTATCGGTGAAGGAGTGCTGAGCTGCGTTACACATGAATTGATCTGCCCTTCCACACTCGTTCAGGGAGGCAAGTGGAATGAGAACGCATGAAAAGTTTGCCCCGCGTGGAAAGGTTTACTTTGGAACATTTGACCGCGTCACAATCGGAGGAGCTGCGTTTAATGTGTCGATGTCGAATTCAGAAGGCTATCTACTCAAAACTGAGGATGCCGAGGGCCTCACCCAGTTGTTTCCCTACCGCGATCTGGCGGCGCACAGCGAAGCAGGAAATATCAAGGTGGAAAGAGAATTCTACGCTCCTGCCGCTTCTACGGTCAAAAGCCGACATACTGAGTTCGATTTAAGGCGGCTTCGAAAGAAACAACTGGAAAAAGTAGGGGTTCGGCTGAGCTACTCTTTGGCGGTGGAGGAACTCTACGGAAACGGTGAGATCCAACTCACTTATGAATCGATCGTCCAAACATTTCCTCAGCTTAAATCGAAAGCGAACGTGGCTTTTCGAGACTTCTTTCTGACCCATGTTGGCAATAAGAAAGCTTACGGCGGAGGGACTTGCATCGGTATTGCTGATGCGAGTTCGACCTCTGTCTTAAAGTGGTTCAAAGCGTATCGTGATGGTGGAGTTGCAGGCTTAGTCGACGGCAGGTGGAAATCTGGCCGAAAGGGGAGCCGGTTATGCTCTGAGACCGAAGCACTGCTGCAAAGGTGTGTAGCGGCTTACCTCCATCCGGACTCTCCGACTAAGCGCGCCGTGGTCGCCGATACTATTGAGAGTTTCAAGCGCGAAAACCGCGCGCGAGAAAGAGCGAGGCAGCCGCAGCTACCTATTCCGTCAAGAAATACTATTCGTGCGCGCCTCCGGGAGTTCACGCCATTCGAAGTGACCTTGCATCGAAAAGGTGAGGACGCTGCGAGGAAGGAATTCTTTCCTGTCGGCGCGGGGCTTCAACTCGGGCGTCCCCTCGAGCGGGTGGAAATGGACGGCTGGACCGTTGATTTGATGACAATCGCCAAGTCCACACGTCTATTAGAAAAATTGGCTCCAGAGCTTGTTCAGGAGATGGAGCTCGACGGTGGGAAGAAGCGCTGGCACTTGATCGGAGCAATCTGCTGCACGACCAGATGTTTGGTGGGTGTCACGTTGTCCAAGTCCGAAAACGTTTCGGCCGCGATCGACTGTTTGCAAATGATTATGCGCGATAAGGGGCATCACGCGGACGCGGTGGGCGCACTGTCGCCATGGCACATGCATGGCATTCCTGACCTGCTGGTAACTGACAACGGAAGCGCGTTCGCAAACTATCGATTTATTGCCGCTGCAACATTTGCTTCTTTGGACCTGATGCGCGCCCCGGCAGGGTTGCCACAGCTCAGGGGCACGATCGAGCGCGCGCTTGAAACAACCTCGACTAATCTGGTGGGCCGGCTTTCAGGTCGCACGTTTTCTGACGTTGTCCAGCGTGGGGATTACCCTTCCGAAGCGAGAGCGGTGAATACCGTGGAAGATTTTGCAACAATGCTGGTGCGCTGGGTTGTAGATGTTTACCACAATACTCCGCATGAGGGATTGGGCGGCGAAACACCCTTTGAATGTTGGGAACGGCTTTCCAATCTTTATGGAGTTCGACCGCGACCTGACTTGCGAACCCAACGTATCGCGTTTGGTGTCGAACTCGAACGGAAGATCGATAAATCCGGTCTCACTGTCTTAGGCGTTTCTTACAATAGTGAGCGACTGGGACGTCATTTCCGGCAAATGGGATCGTGTTCTCTGCAATTGCGTTGGTTGCCGGAAAACATCGGTGCGATCGAAGTGTCGCTCAATGATGAATGGGTGGCTGTGGAGGCGGTTTTGCCCGAGCTCCAGGGGCGGACTGCACGCGACTGGACCCTTTGCAGAAACCTGATCCGTCGGGGAGATCCAAATGCTCGCGAAATCGCCAGCTCAGTCGTTGCCACCGCTTTAGAGGAAATCGATCGCATGAACGCGGCAGCCGGCCGACAGGCGGGCATCCTTTCGGAGCAGTGGACCAAGGATGGGATAGCGCGCTTCGAACAAGATCTGGGGATTGGTTTCTATGCGGGAACGAGGAATGCCTCGCAGAAGACCGCTTCTCAATATGGAACCCTCATCGATGTCGGACCTCCAAGCGATCCAGGAATTGGGCGCCATAGGGCTGAACAGCTCGATGCCCTCTCCTCGAAGCCTAAGAAGAACGATTGGAAGTTTTGACCAATGACAACGCATGCAAGCATCGTCACGTTGGCGTCAATTGAGCGAGCTATACAGCAGCTATCCGCAATTCATGTCGAGACGCAGCGCGATGACCAAACTCGAACGGCGTTCAACCGGTTGTTTTTCGGCGAAGGAGCCGGTTTTTCCCCTCGGTTCTTTGCCGAAGGGCAAGAAACTCGGGGTGTCGCAATCGTAGGCGCGCCAGGCAGCGGTAAAACTGCACTCGTTAGTCATATTCTGTCAGAACACCCGAGTCTGCACTTTAAGGGTGAGCTCGGAGTCACGAAATGTCTTCAAGTTACTGTCCCCAGCCCAGCAACATTGAAAAGCGTTGGCCTGGAACTGCTCAAAGCACTGGGCTATCCGCAGGTATCCGAAAGAAGAGAACGGTGGGCGATCTGGGAAATGGTCAAGCACCGTCTCAGTGTTCTCGGAATAAAGGTGCTTTGGATCGACGAGGCGCACGATATTTATAATGCAGGGAATGTGCGAGAGAAGGAGGATCTGCTCAAGACACTCAAGTCTCTCATGCAAGGCCCGCAAGCGATCGTGGTGGTCCTGTGCGGCACAGAGCCTGTCGCCGAGCTGTTGAGATCTGATCATCAAGTTGCGAGGCGTTTCTCACAAGTCCGGCTGCCGCCGATCTCGTTTGCAAGCGATGGCGACGGTTTGATGAATCTGATTAGGTCCTACGCCGGTCGCGTTGAACTCGGAGTCGAGATTGATCCAGACCTCACTCAATGCCTTCTGCATGCTGCCCGCGATCAGTTTGGCATGGCTATCGAGATCGCAATTGGCGCTATTGAAACTGCACTAAGGTCTCGTCGACCTTCGCTTACTCGGCAGGACTTCATCGACTATTGGTTTATGCAAGAGAGTTGTCCACTCGACGAGAATGTCTTCGCAACAGGAAACTATTCAGCGTGGGAAGATCGGGAGGTCCGTGCCAATAGGGCCAACTCAGGCAAGGGGAGGCGGCAATGAGTGGTATCCTTGTGCCGCAGGTGCCTTTGCAAGAAGACGAGAGCTCTGTGTCCTGGGCAATTCGCACTGCGCGACACCATGTGGACCTCAACCTTCCGGAGTTTCTCCACGATCTGCAGCTTCCGCTGCCAGATTTGCTCGCTGGTAAGCGATCAGCAATGTCGAAACTTGCTGCGCTTACCGGCATTGCATTCGAAGCCTTGGTCGCTCACCAACCTGAACGCCTACAGGCCCGTCAATATCGATTTCGCGGGCATGAGTTCTCGAGCAGTTTTTTGGGCGGAAATCGAACAGCCTATTGTCCTCATTGCCTTCTTGAAGACGAGGGGCAGGGGGATGGACAGCGAGTTGCGCGTTGGCCCTGGCTCTTTAAGGCGGTGAGGACGTGTGAAGTTCACGGCTGTGCGCTTCAATCCGCCGCTAAAACTGCGTGGTCTGATCAAATGCGCAATTTGCAGACCTTGGCTCCTGATGCGCGAGAACTGCATCGTCTTGTGGACCAAAGCGACTTACGGCCGCCGTCTCCATTGCAAACCTATGTGCTTCGGCGACTGCGTGGCAAACATACATCGGCGCTGTGGCTCAACAGTCAAGATATCGAGCAAGCGTTCCGTGCGTCCGAAATGGTCGGTGTTCTCGCGGGGTGGGGCGCAAAGCAGAGATTGGGCGGGTTTAATGACCAAGACTGGGAAGATGCGGGGCGGTTGGGTTTCGATGTGACCGGGGAAGGTGAAACTGGTATTCGAGCACTTTTCTTTGACGTTCTTCGTAACGTTGAGCTTCGCCATGGGAAGGCTGGATCGCACACTATATTTGGCTTTTTCTATGAATGGTTACAGTTCGACAAAACAGGGCGCGATCCAGGGCCGATCCGGACCATCTTGCGAGAATTCATTCTTGAGAACATGGCCGTATCGCCAGGAACAGACCTCCTTGGTGAGGAGGTCGTTAAGACGCGCCGCCACCATGCACATTCCGTTGCGGTGAAATTTAATCTTCACCCCAAGACAGTCCATCGTGCCTTCGTGTCCCGAGGGCTGATCTCGTCCGAAGACCCCGATCGGATGACCGGCATGGACACATGTGAGGCAGATGCGGCTGAAGAACTGGCAGGAGAGCTTCAACGGGCGGTTCCTGTAGCGAAGTTGCCAACTCGCATGAACGCTACACGACCCCAAGTGGAAATGTTGCTTCGAGAGGGCTTCTTGAAGCCACTTGATAGCGGCTACCGCATCCTCACTCAGGTCTTACGGGGGGTAGATGCCCGCGAAGTAGATCGGCTACTGGCACGCCTCACTAAGCGAGCAACATATGTCTCACGAGCGACACCGGGGCAGGTTCCAATACCCCAAGCGGCTCAAGAAGCGAAGAGATACTCAGGGGAGATCATGTGTTCCTTGCTTGCAGGTGACTTGCACAATGTTGAGATTGTCGATGGCACGAAGGGCTATCTTGCGCTCCTGTTGGATCCCTCCGAAGTTCAATCGGTTCTGCCGCGTGATACTTCGCATTTGCCTTTGACCAAAAAGGCCGCGGCCGAGCAGCTGGGGGTGTCTCTGACTGCATTGGATCTTCTGCTCGGACTTAAAGGTAATACACCGTTAATCGAGTGGGTGGAGGATCGGCTGCCAGGGCCAATCAAGGTCCGAATTGAGCAGGCGGAAGTGAATAGTTTCAAGCGACAATATGTGACACTTGGCGAACTGATCCAACGCGACGGAACCAACCATTGGGTTGTTATTGGCAAGCTCAGAGCTGCCGGTATCGACCCAGTTCAAGATCCAAAAGAGATAGGTGTCTATTTGTATGATCGACTGCGGGCCATTTCAGTTCCGCCTTGATGATTACTATAGGATCCGAAGGAAAAGCCGCGCTGATGCGCGGCTTTTTTTGTTCCGTTGTCGGGTGAGTTGCAACTTTATAGTGGTCGCAGTTGCAAGGTGCGTTAGCCTTTTCTGGTAATGTCTTGCGTAAGTTATTGATCTTATTCTGTCCGCCTTCGAGCAATTGCAGACTCTTGTTGGTTTTCACATGTGTTCTGACCACCAATAAATAGCCATTGGCCGGGTTGAAATGTCCATTTCGCAAGCAAAATAAGTCAATCGGGCGGAAACGCCCGATTTTGGCGTTCTGGGCCCCCTTATGTGAAAAATGGAGGGCCGCCCCTGTTGATTGTCACTGAGAACTGATGGGGTGGATACCCCCTCCCGACGGCATCGCAATGTGCCAAGGTGATGTGGGTCACATCACTGATAGGAGGAAGCATCCATGGATCAACTTGGACCTGCATATCACCGAATGGAACATACGCACGCGGGACTATGATGAGGTAGGCATAAGGTCCGCCTCGACCATTCAGGAGCAGTTTGAAAACATGCTGGAAACAGGGGTCGACCGCGCCTTCGTTTGGCCCGTTCAGCACAATACGGACAGCGACCTTGCGGGCGGCCCCAAGGAAAGCCCGGTTCTCGATCCCGACGGGCGGCTGACCAACTCGGTCACGGGGGCATCTTTGATCTGATGAGCGAGAGCCTGCCCGGGCTTGAATTGGTCGCGACCGAGTTCGAGGGCGACGATGGCAGTTTCGAGATCAACGCCTATCAGTCCGAAGATAAGACCGTGATCTATGTCTCCTCCCGCTCGATGGAGGTTTTGAACCTCGATGTCGATTTCGCCGGATTGGTGCCCGAGGGGGCGACCGCGACCGGCATTCAAATCGGCATGGATCAATCCGCGCAAAGTTCCGACGGGTTCCATTGGCGCAGCGATGGCGGCCATACCCCTTCGGCCTCTGTTCAGGTGGATGGGCGGGCCTATTTCTACGATGAACATGACGTGCGCGCGCAATTCACCGACAGCCGCTTTGACAGCCCACAGGTCGAGCTGCGGTTGAAACCCTTCGAAGTGATCGAGATCACCTTCGACGCCGGGCCGACAGCGGGCGGGGAAAAGATCGACGGCAGCGGCGCGGCGGACGATCTGACCGGCACGGATGGAAACGACACGATCGGCGGCTTTGGTCAGGACGACACACTGCACGGCGGGGATGGCGACGACGTGATCAATGGCCATGGCGGTGACGACAGTCTCACTGGCGGGCGCGGTGACGACGACCTGCGCGGCGCACCGGGGGAGGACACGCTCCACGGCTGGGGCGGAGACGACACCCTGCGCGGCTTCGACGATGATGACCTATTGGTCGGCCAGCAGGGGGATGACCATCTGCTGGGCAACCGGGGCGACGATCAGCGTTCCGGCAGGGAGGGGCAAGACCAGCTAAACGGCGGCATCGGGCATGACACGGTCGTCGGCGGGGCGGGGTCAGACACCGTCACGGGATGGACCGGCGACGACGTTTTCGGCTTTTCTGAGGGCGAAGTGGCCACGGGCGATATCATCACCGACTTCGCCCCCGGCGTCGACGTGATCCAGCTCTCACTGTCTGGCATCAGGGGGCTCAATGATCTTGAAATCACGGCGCGAGAGGGCGGTGTTGCGGTCGGCCTCGGCGCGCATGGGGTGATCTTTCTGCAAGGCGACCTGACGGAAAGCGCGGTGGCTCAGAATCGGAACTTCGTAGTCTAACCGGCCACGCGCAGCCCGCCATCAATAGGTCGCGGGCGGATCGCTGGCGGGGAAGGACTCGTCGACCGTCTCGTCCACGATATTCCATTTGCGGGGTGGGTCGATCATCTCGCGCGGGCCCGCGACGCGGACGTGGTCTTGCGCCCGGTCATATGCCACCGCCCTTTGGGCGCGGGACTGGCGGTTCATCAGATAGGCGAGGCTCGCGGCACCGGCGCCGAAGATCAGCAATGCGCTCATTCGCATGGGTATACTCCTTTTCAAGCTTACCTGAAAAACCATGGGGCTGATGCTTGGTTCCTTGGCCCGCTGGTGATTGGCGGGGGCTTGCCACCGCTGGAAGGGGGGCGACGCGGAAAGGCGACCGGCCCCTGCGCGCAACACCCGTGATGCGCGAAATTTCTCTCATCCCGCTGCCGCGCTGAAACCAGACCGGCAAAGCGATCATTGCCCCTTTGTAACCCTAGTTTTTTGAACGCCCCGCCCGCGTGGGGCCACAACAGATAGGAATGCACCATGACAGGTCAGAATTTTGATGCCCTCAACACCCCGCAAAGCCAGCCCGGGCGGGAGCATAAGATGGACCCCGCGCCCGATTACACCCCGCGCTACCCCGGTTCCGACCGGCTCAAGGGTAAGGTGGCGCTGATCACCGGGGGCGACAGCGGGATCGGCCGCGCCACCGCGCTGCTCTATGCGCGCGAGGGGGCGGATGTCGCCATCGTCTACCGCAACGAAAGCCGCGACGCGGAAGAGACCAAGCGATTGGTGGAGGCCGAGGGCCGCCGGGCGTTGTTGCTGGAAGGCGATGTCGGTGAGAAAGCCTTTTGCAAAGATGCCGTAAGCCGCACGATGGAGAGCTTTGGCAAGATTGACATTCTCGTCAATGATGCGGGCGAACAGCACGCGCAGGAAAGCCTCGAAGACATCGAAGAAGCGCAGATCGAACGCACGTTCCGCACCAATATCATCGGCATGATCCTGATGACGCAGGCAACGCTGCCGCATCTGAAAAAGGGCGCGCGGATCATCTGTGTCACCTCGATCACCGCCTATAAGGGTCAGGACCTGTTGCTCGACTATGCATCGACCAAAGGGGCGATCCTGTCCTTCCTGCGGGCGATGGCGAGCAAGCTGGCGCCCAAGGGTATTTTGGTCAACGGCGTGGCCCCGGGGCCGATTTGGACGCCGCTGATCCCGGCTTCCTTCCCGGCGGATAAGCTTGAGGAATTCGGCGAAAATACCCCCCTTGGCCGCCCCGGTCAGCCGAATGAGGTGGCCCCGTCGCTGCTGTTCCTCGCCTGCGAGGATTCGTCTTATATGAGCGGGCAGGTGTTGCACCCGAACGGCGGCACGTTGGTCGGCGGATAAGCCAGATGAATGTTGCCCCGCGTGCGATGGCGCGGGGCAAACGCAATCCGGGGGCGTGTCTGTAGGTCAGGTTTATTTTGGACGCGATGCGCCCCCGGTCACCCCACCGGACGCCGCCGGGCGCCGGACCGCAGCGGCAGAGTGCCGTCATCCGCCCCTTCAATCGTGACCGACTCTGCAATCTCAGTCCGTGGCATGATCGAGATGTCGTGAATGCGCCAATGCAGGTCGAGCAGTTCGGCCTCCGCCGCCTCGACCCTCTCGGGCGTAGCACCGTTTTCATGCGCCACGACATAGATCGTGCCGGTCAGAAAGCGCCCTTCTTCGCGCAGGCGCAGGCGGCTTTCGCCGACCCATGGCAGCGCGTTGAAAGTATTTTGCACCTCTTCGATCAGCGGGTCGAACTCTTTATCCTCTATCGTGCGCGGCATCTCATCGCTGAGGTCCCGGATTGCCGCGCCGGTGTGTTTGAAACCGTCGTGCAGCACGTCCAAGGCGATCACGATGGCCGCGACCGCATCGGCCCACCACCAGCCCATCCCGATCCCAAGGATGCCCACGATCCCGGCAAGCCCTGTCATCCAATCTGCCTTGTTCATCATGGCATCGGCATAGAGCGTCTTGTCATGGAGCATCTTGGCGGGCTTCATTTTCAGGTGGCCGAAAATGACCGGCATCACGACGCTATAGGCCAGCGCCGCGATCATCACCCAGCCGAACCAAATGGTGGTGCCGAAAAGCTCGACACTGCCGATGGTGGGGTGCTCCTGTTTGATGAGCGCGATGGACGAGTCGACGATAAGAAAAATCCCGACCCCGCCGAGCGACACGGCGCTGATCAGGTAAGCGATTGATGTGACGCGGATATAGCCCAGTGGGAAACGGCGGTTGGGCTTCCATCCTTCGATCCACGAGCCAACCAGAAAGGCAATGGGCGGCACGAAGCTGAGCAGGTCTTCGATCCACGCGGTTTTCATCGCTTGGCTGCTACCCACTGCAAAATAGATCGCCGCCACGATCGACCCCAAGACCGCAATCCAGATGACCTCAAGCCAGCGCGCGCGGTGCAGCGCCTTCTTCTGCGCCTCGGGCATGGTGCGGATGGAGCGGGTCATGGGGCGGATGCGCGCAAACGCGCCCCGATGGTTCCGGCCTCATCTCGAAGAAAGCCTTCGATCTCCATCAGCCAAGCGTTTTCGCCCTGCTGCACGGCAACGACATGCTGCGCCCGCTGTAGCGTGGTTTCGGTGGCGGTAAGGTCTTTCTCATCAAGTTGCCAATGGGGGACGGCGGCGAGGTTGAGACCTTCCGCCCATTGATCCACCGGAATGCCACCTTCCTTTTCAACCAGCGCGGCAAGGGGCAGGTGGGGCGGTACGAAAACGCGTTGGCCTTCGATGTCATGGGGCAGGGCGTCTGGCCCCCGGCTGCCGATGACAAAGGACTCCTCGAAATAGGGGTAACTCGGCGCGGCACCTTTTACCGGGGTCACGTCCTTGCGGGTGAAACCCCCGATGGCGAGGTCGATGTCGCCCTTCTCCAACCCCTCCAACGCTGCGAAGGCGCCGAGGTGTTTCCACTCGATGGCCACCCCCAAGGTTTCGGCGAAGGCACGGGTCAGTTCGGCTTCGACCCCCTGCGGCGGCTGGCCGTCTGCCAGCACGACCCATGGTGGGTTTTCCGATACCGCCACGGTCATTTTCTGGTCGGAGAGAACGGTTTCGAGGGTGTCTTCCACATCCCGAGGGAACCGCAGGTCGTCGCAAGCGGCGAGCAGGCTTAGGGCAGCGAGGGGGATCAAGATTTTCAAAACAATTGAATTGTCCACGCCTTTGGCACCATGGGGCGTAGTTTCGCGGGGCGTCATTACATTATTCCTTTGGGCCGGATCGCAGGGGACCAACGGGCGGTTTCCCGAAAGGTTCCTGTTACTGGCAGCGCGCCCCCCGTGCGCGATCGGTTGATTTCCGCCGGAGCCGCGCTTTGGAGCCACTTCTTCGGAACACCTGCTGCGACCCTCGCGTTCCAGTTGAAACACTCGGTCTGCCATATTCAGCAACAGGAGGTTTCTTGATGACATCTTATCCTTACGACCAACGCAGCGCCGCTGAGGGCGCGCGGGACGCGCTGACAGAGCGGCAAAGCTCTCTGTTCTGGGGGCTCGGCGTCGGTGCGCTTGCCGGGGCGTCTGCCTATGCGCTCTACGCCGCGCGGCGGGATCGTGACGGGCTGAGCCATCGGCCAGCAGATTCCGCGCCCGGGCGCAGTGCGAAACAGGCGCGTTTCGGGGATTATGCCGTTGTCGGACGCACGGTGACGATCGACCGTCCGCGTGACGAACTCTACCGCCACTGGCGCGACTTCACAAGTCTCTCAGAGTTCATGGAGAACGTGAAGGCGGTCGAGCCGATCGACGCCGCGAAGGGTCAGTTCCGTTGGATGATCGCAGGCCCGGCGGGGACAGACCTGCGGGTCGAGACCGAGGTGGTCAGTGACAAACCGGGGGAAGAGATCGCGTGGCGCGCCCTCGACAGTTCGCAGATTGATACCGAGGGCAAAGTCTCGTTCCGCGACGCGCCGGGCGACCGGGGCACCGAGGTGGAGGCGATCATCGCCTATAACCCGCCCGCCGGGGAGCTGGGGCGCTGGATCGCCAAGCTGTTTCAGGCCGAACCCGCGCTTCAGGGGCGGCGGGATTTGAAGCGGTTCAAAATGCTGATGGAGACAGGCGAAATCGCCACCTCCGCCAATCGCAAATCGGACAAGTGAGGAGAGAGACATGCGCGCATTGACATGGCAAGGCAAGCACGACGTGCGGGTCGATACGGTCCCCGACCCGGAAATCGTCAACCCCCGCGACGCCATTATCGAGGTCACCTCGACCGCGATCTGTGGCTCTGACCTGCACCTTTATGATGGCGTGATCCCCGGCGTCATGGCGGGCGATATTCTGGGCCATGAGTTCATGGGCCGGGTGGTCGAGACCGGCCCCAAGAGCACCCTTAAGAAAGACCAGCGGGTGGTGGTGCCTTTCACCATTTCCTGCGGCTCCTGCTTTCACTGTAAAAAGACCCAGTATTCGGCCTGCGACAACTCCAACCCGGCGGACAAACAGGATTTGACCGAAAAGCAATTCGGCCATGCGGTCGGCGGGTTGTTTGGCTATTCTCATCTGACCGGCGGCTATCCCGGCGGACAGGCAGAATATGTGCGGGTGCCTTTCTCTGATGTGGGGCCGATCGTCATTCCCGAAGGGTTCGACGATGACGATGTGCTGTTCCTGTCGGATATCCTGCCGACCGGCTGGATGGCCGCCGAAAACGCCGACATCGAAGAGGGCGACACCGTCGCCGTCTGGGGCTGCGGCCCGGTGGGGCTTTTCGCCGTGCAAAGCGCGCTCAAGATGGGGGCCGCGCAGGTCATCGCGATCGACCACTACCCGAACCGGCTGAACCTCGCGCGGCAGATGGGGGCGAAGGTCATCGACTACACCCAGACCCATGTGCTGGAGGCGCTGATGGAGATGTCGGGCGGTCACGGCCCCGATGCGGTGATTGATGCGGTCGGCATGGAAAGCCACGGTTTCGCGCCCGATACGATGATGGACAACGTCAAACAAGCGGTCGGCGTCGGTGCCGATGGGGGCCATGTGCTGCGTGAAGCGATCATGGCCTGCCGCAAGGGCGGTCGCGTCTCGGTGCCCGGTGTCTATGGCGGCTTCCTCGACAAGTTCCCCTTGGGCGCGATGATGGAGAAAGGTCTGCAAATCCGCACCGGCCAGACCCATGTGCAGCGCTACACCAAGGAGCTGTTGCACCGCATCGCCGAGGGCGAGATCGACACCCGCTTCATGATCAGCCACCGCCTGCCGCTGGAGCAGGCCGCCAAGGGCTATCACAACTTCCGCTTCGATCAGAACGACTGGACCAAAGTGGTCCTCAAACCCGGCATGCAGGCCGCTGCATAGCAAAAAAGGAGAGTGACATGCCAAACGAGCCAGATCACGCCAAAGAGAAACGCCCGCCCCATCGTGAGCGCCACAATGCGCAGGACGACCACGAGGGCGCGGCGCACCGCCCCGAGGAGTTCGACCCAAAGAACCCGCAAAAGGTGGTGAAGCAAGAGAAGTGAACGGCAAAGCAGCGCGAGAAAATCGCGCTGCTTTTTCGTATCGCCCGGGCATTTTCCGGGCGCCATCTCACGCACGCAGAAGGGGCAGATTAGACCCCGCGAATATTGACCGATTTCATAGAAAGGCAGAAAAGGATGCCACAGTTTCACAAAACCCTATCGCTCATATGCCTTCTGGCCCCCGCTGGGGCCTTGGCGCAAACGGTGGATCAGACAACCACCACAGCCCCAGAGATGGAGCGGAACACCTCCGCCTCGGATTGGAGCCTAGAGGTGGGCGTCACGCCGAAATTCTTTTACCGTCTCAACGATGGCCCCGGTGCCGCCGAAAGCGCGGAGATCGAGGCTTTTGCGGAGGTCGCCTATGGCCCGGCCTATTTCCATGCCCTCGTTCTATCGCTGGACGACCCAAGGGATGACGCGCAATTCGAACTGACGCTGGGCCACCGTGGCGATCTCACGGAGAAACTGGCCTATGACGCCTATTACACCCGCTTTCTGCGCGATGAGACGGGCGATGTGCGCGGCGAGTTGCATGGCAAATTCGACTATAGCGTGAGCGAAGAGTGGCGGGCCACCGTCGATCTGGGGGTCGAGCCGGAGTGGGGCGATTGGGTCTATAAGCTCGAAGGCGGCTATACGTTCAACGACCGCGTTGATGCCTATGCCTTTGTCGAGCGGGACGATATTCTGGATTATACGGGCTATGAGGTCGGGGTGAACTACGATCTCGACGAGGGCAACGCGCCGCTCGATGCGTCATTGCTCAGCTACGTGAACCACACCGAAGGCGGCGACACTGTTTTCGCGGTTCAGATCACGCTGTCACGTTTTCTGTTGGGCGATTGATGCGGGGGGAAACAGTTATGACAACTGACAAGAATTTGGTTCTGCTCGGCGGGGCGCATGTGCATCTGTCCGACCATCTGGCGCATATCGAACAGCGCGGCTGGCGCGTCTCGCATGTTTTCGACCGGGATGAGGCCCGCCAAGAGGCGCTTTGTGGCCAGTTCAAGGCCAGCGGGGTGGCCTTGTCTGACCTTGCCCGATTGGATATGCGCGGCGCAATTGTGTGCAGCGAAACGGTGTTTCATGAGGAGGACATCACCGCCGCTCTGAACGCCGGTCTGCCGGTTTTTGTCGAAAAGCCGATGGCGGGCAGCGCCGAAGCGGCGCGCCGCTGCGCTGACTTGGCCTGCGAAAAGGGCTTGGTCTTGGCGACGGGGTATTTCCTGCGCAAATCCGCTGCGCTCAACCAGCTGCACGAGAGTATCGCGCGGGGCGCATTGGGCCGGGTGTTAGAGGCCCGCGGACGCTTTTCCCATGACGGCGGCTATGCCGATTGGCTCGACCTCGATTGCTGGATGACCGACCCGGCGCGCGCCTGCTATGGCGGGTTCGTGGATGAGGCGGTGCATGTCATCGACCTTTTGCAATGGCTCGTCGGCCCCATCGCCTCGGGCCATGCGGTCACGGGCAACGCGCTTGGTTGGCCGGTGGATGACCACGGCGCGGCCCTGATCCATTTCGCGACCCCACCCGCCACCGGCGTGGTTGAGGCAGGCTGGACGGATAGCGAAATGCGCCTTGAGTTGGACATCGTGGGCGAGGCCGGTTGGGCGCGGTTGCGGGCGGGCGTGCTGGATTTCGGTCGCAGAGGCCAGCAGAAACCGGTCGAGAGCATAGAGCTTCCCCCGCTTGATGCGGGCGAGGGGGTGGAGCCTTTTTTGGACACCTTGGAAGGCAAAGATGCGACCGGCCTCGTGCCGCCGCAGGACGCCGCGCAGGTCAATGTCCTGCTTGATGCAATGAAACTCAAGCGCGGCGGATCGTGATTTTTCCGACCTTCTTGGAACAATGACCAACGGCGGGCGTTCTTTCGTTAATTGGTCAAAAAATTTACCTGAAATAGGAGCGGTCTTTATGTCCCACCCCTCCAACGTCCGGCCCCCATCACGGCGCGATCTTTTGAAAATGATCGGTCTGGCCGCTGGTTCCTCCACCATGCTGCACGCCATGTCCTCCCTCGGGCATGCCCGGCAAAGCCCTTACAAAGGCCCCATCGAACTTTCCGGCGCGCCTCAGGGGCGCAAGGTTGTTGTGCTGGGGGCGGGTCTTGCGGGCATGTGCGCCGCGCTGGAACTGCGCAACGCGGGCTACGAAGTCAGCATCCTAGAGTATCAAAAGCGCGCCGGGGGCCGCTGTTGGACCCTCAAAGGCGGCGATGAATTCGAAGAATTGGGCGGCTATAAGCAAAAGGTCGAATTCTCCAAAGGGCAATATATCAACATCGGCCCGTGGCGCATTCCGCATCACCATCTGGCGCTCTTGGACTATTGCCACCGGTTGAACGTGCCGCTGGAAGTATTCGTTCAGGAAAACCAAAACGCCTATCTCCATTCGCAAACGGCATTCGACGGCAGACCAATTCGCTATGGCCATGCTTGGGCGGATTACGTGGGCCAGATCACGGAATTGCTGGCCAAATCGGTCGATAAAGGGCGGCTTGATAGCGCGCTGACCAAAGAGGACACTGAGATCCTTTTGGAATCCCTGAAATCCTTTGGCATCCTGAACAATGATTACAGCTATGAGGCCAGTCTCGATACCGCTGAATACCGCGGCTATCCTGAGAATGGCGCGCCGGGCGGGGGGCTTTACAACGCCGCGCCTGAACCTTCTGAGCCGATTGCCTTGGAAGACCTGCTGAAATCCCGCTTTTGGGAGAAGATGCGCAACCACACGACCTACCGCCACCATGCGCCGATGTTCCAGCCCGTGGGCGGCATGGAAGAGATCGCCCATGCCTTTGCCCGTGAGGTGGAGGATACGATCACCTATAACGCCAAGGTTGACCGGATCCGGCAGACCGAAAGCGGGGTCGAGGTGGAGTATTCCAGCGCCGATGGCGAAGGCGAGGGCGGGGTTGAAACGGCGGATTACTGTATCTGCACCATCCCCTTCACCGTGCTCAGCCAGCTTGATGTCGATGTCTCTGCCGACATGCGCCGCGTCATGCGGGCGCTGCATTACCATGAGGCGGTGAAAGCCGGACTTGAGATGAAGCGCCGCTTTTGGGAACGGGATGAGCAAATTTACGGCGGCATCACCCTGACCGACCTGCCGATTGCCGAGATCAGCTATCCTTCGGCTGAGATGCATTCCGATGGGCCGGGCGTGCTGCTGGGCTGCTATGCCTATGGGCCCCATGCCTATGCCTTCAACTCGATGTCGCCCGAAGAGCGGCTGGAAACCGTCTTGGAGCAGGGCGCGCGGATCCACCCGCAGTACCGCGATGAGTTTAGCAGCGGTGTGGTGCTGAGCTGGCACCGGGTGCCGTGGATGCTGGGCTGTTACTCCGATTGGGATGACCGGGGCCGCGATTATGAGATCGCCGCGACTATGGACAACCGTTTCGTCTGCGCGGGGGAGCATATCAGCTATCTGCCGGGGTGGCAGGAAGGCTCTCTGCTCTCTGCGCTGGATGCGGTGCGACAGGTCCATGACCGCGCGGTGAAGGAGGGTTGAACCATGCGTTATCTGATCTTTCCCCTGCTCATGGCGCTCGCCACGCCGAGCCTTGCGCAGGAGGACAATTCTCAGGTCGATGCCGGTCGGCGTGATCTAGGCTCCACCACAGAGAAATTCACCGATAGCGAGGGGTCCGATCTTTACCGCCGCGCCTGTTCGGGCTGTCACGGGCCAGAGGGCGAGGGGGCATATGGCGCCGGGAAATACCCCGCTTTGGCCGCCAACCCACGGCTGGGGCACAAGCGCTATCCGGTCAACCTGATCCTTGAAGGCAATGGCGCCATGCCAGCCTTTGCCGATTGGCTGGATGATGAACAGGTCGCCGCCATCGTGTCCTACATCCAAACCAACTTGGGCAATGACTACGAAGGCGATGTCACCGCCGAAGAGGTCAAGCGTATGCGGGCCGAGTTCGCCGATCTGGAGGAGGGGTAGACCATGCGACTTTCAATTCTTGTTCCCTTTGCCACCTTCGTCGCCTGTGCTGCCGCGGCGCAGTCTCCGCCACCGCTCTTCGACGACGCCGATGATGGCGGCGTGGAACGTGCCCCGGATACCGCTTTGGGCCGCACCGTCGCCTCGGGCGGCGCGCAGCAGGGCGGCGTCGGCATGAAATGCATGGCCTGCCACGGGCTGGATGACGCAGGCGCAGGCTTGGGCGAAATGCCCGGTCTGGCCGGGCTGCCTGCCGATTATATCGAAGCGCAGCTTCAGGCCTTCATGGCGGGTGAACGGTTTTCCCCGATCATGGTGCCCATCGCCACGCAGTTGACCGAAGAAGAGCGTTTGGCCGTGGCGGATTACTACGCCTCCGTCGCGCCGAAACTGTCCAAGTTCGATCACGGGGCCCCGCCGGATGTGGTGCAACAGGGCGGCGCGCTTGCGGCCTCGGGCAGTGACAGCGTGCCAGCCTGCAACCAATGTCACGGTGGCAGCGACACAAGCGGCGCGGCGATCCCGCGTTTGGCGGGGCAATCGGCGCAGTATATCGCCGATCAACTGGTGGCTTGGCAGAACGGCGACCGGGCGAATGGGCCGCTTAACGTCATGGAAGACATCGCCAAATCGCTTAGCGATGAGGAAATCCGCGCGGTTGCCCTATACTACCAACAGACGCCGCCTGATGCGGAATAAAGCTACACCACTACGGATACAGATGGCCCCAAGCTGATGGCAATTCGCCCGGCCTCTTTCTTCCGGTCGGGATCCTCGACCGTGATGACCGTCGCGCGGCCGCGTGTAATTGCGCTGACCCTCGGCAAACACGCGCCGATCTTTGGCGCGTTGTGCCTGCCGCCCGGTGCTTGGGCCTTGGCCGAGGGGGACTTGCCGCTAGCGCTGGTCTTGCTCGCGCCGGTTGTCCTCTCGGGCATGGTGCATGTCACGGTGCGGTCGCGCCCGCTGCCCGATGATCTGCGCGGGATGGAGGCGATGATGACCGTGGCTTTGGTCTTTCTCATCGCCGCGCTGTTGACCACACCCGCTTTCGTTGCCCTTGGCATGCCCCCCATAGATGCGTTTTTCGAGGCGGTGAGCGGCATCACCACCACCGGCCTTACCGTCGCGCAGGAGGCGGAAAGCTGGCCTTTCGCGGGCCATGTCCTGCGCGGCTGGATGCAGTGGTGCGGCGGTCTGGTGATCGCTACGGCGGTGCTGGCCCTACTGCTGCCGCGGGGCCGCCCGGCGCGGCGTCTGGGGCGGGTCGATATCCAGCAGGGGGATCGCATTTCATCGACCCGAGAGCAGGCGCGGCAGCTTCTGACTGTCTATAGCGCGCTGACCTTGGTCATGGTGCTGCTCACCATGCTGGTGATCCCCGATTGGCGTGAGGCATTGGTGTTGACCCTCGCCGCGATTTCGACCGCAGGATTTTCGCCCCGCCCCGACAGTCTGGCCAGCTATTCTCCGCTGGGGCAGGGCATGGTCATCCTGTCCTGCGTCTTGGGCGCGATATCGCTGCTGGTCTTTGTCTTTGTCGGCCAGGGGCGGCACCGTGAGGCTTGGAAGCTCGGCTCGGTCCAGCGGGTGCTGGTGGCGATTGCGGTGGCCTTGGTCATTTACCTCGCCGCGGTGCTGACCACCTCCCAAGATCGCGAGCTCAGCCTCTACGCCCATGCGCTGAACCTGATTTCGGGGCTGACGACGGCGGGGTTTTCCACGGGCCCGGTCTATGATGCCGGTCCTGCCTTGCTGATCCTGTTGCTGGCGATGCTCTGGGGCGGCGATGCCGGATCGACGGCGGGGGGGCTAAAGCTCAGCCGTCTGCATGTCTGTATCGGGGCAGTGGTCCATGCGGTGCAGCATGTGCGGCTGACGGAACATGCCATCGCCCCCCTGCGCCACAGTGGCCGGCCCGTGTCGACCGAAGCGGTCGTGTCACTTTTGGCGCTGGTGCTCATCTACTTCAGCTTTGCAGGGCTCTTGTGGTTTCACTTCGTGGCCCATGGCTATGCCCCGTTGCCCGCCTTGTTCGACACGATTTCAGCGCTTTCGACCGTGGGCCTCTCAACCGGGGCGGTGGGGGCGGACATGCCCGGCGATCTGAAACTCTCGGTCGCCTTCGCCATGTGGCTGGGCCGATTGGAATTCATCGCGGTGCTGGCGCTTTTGCTGCCACGCAGTTGGACCCGCCCGAGTTAGGAGATTACCCATGCGTATCGTCATCATCGGCGCGTCGAGCTTTGGCCTCGCCATTGCGGAGGAGTTGATCGAAACCGACCGCGAGGTCGTGTTGATCGACAAGTCGCGCGAGTTGTTGGAACAAGCGGCAGAGCGGATCGACTGCGGCATGATAGAGGGTGACGGCAGCAACCCCGATGTGCTGCGCGAGGCGTTCCGCGACGAAGATGACGTGTGCATCGCCGTGACCAATGCCTCCGAGATCAACATCCTCGCGGCGCTCATTGGTCGGTCCATCGGCTATGGCCGCGTGATCCCGCAGATCACCTCGAACGCGCTGCTGCGGGTCTGTTGCGAGTTGGGCTTGGACGACGTGATCAACCCCCATGCCAAGGTCGCCGAAGACATCGTGGATATGCTGACCGGCGATGACGAGGCAATGAAAGAGCCGCTGCTACAGGATGATCTGCTGCTGACCCGCGTCACCGTGCCCGAGCGTTTGGCCGGGGAGCGGTTGGACCTGCCGGGCCAAGGCCGCGTTGTGGCCCTGATCCGGGATGGGGAAGAGCAATTGCCGGGGCGGGATGTCACCATGCAAACGGGCGACGTGCTGATCGTGGTTCTGCCGCGCGACAGGCAGGAAGACCTGACCAAAGCCTTCGCGGCAGGCTAACCCGCTCAGCCCGCGCTTTGGGCCAAGCTGTCGTGCCGCAGCAGTTGCCGCACTTGAAGCGCCACCAGCACCATGAACAGCCCGCCGCCTGCGACCCACATCAACGCGCCCGCCAGTTGCTGGTCAGCCAAGGCGGAAAGCCCATAGGGCAGGGCGGTCAGCTCGTGCCAGCCATGCCACGCCGTGGGGGCGAGGGTGAGGGTCACCGCAAAAGCGGTCAACTGTGCTGCGGTAAAGACCGCAGGCACCGCCGCCTGCGCCCCGGCACCGCGAAACCCCATGAAAAGCGCAATCGCGCAGCCCGTCAGCGACAGATGCATCGCCCAATAGACAAGGTCGGACTGCAAGGTCGCCGCATAGGGCGTCGGGCTGTGCCACCCCCAAAACAGCAGGGCAAAGACCAAGGCGAGGGGCCAGAGCGGCAGCCGTACTTTCGGCAGTGCCGCCGCGATCAGCGGTGCGGCGATGAGGGTGAGCAGAATATGTTGCCCCACCCGGGCCGAGAACAGCGCCATTGAGGCCGCGCAGAGCGGTGAGATGAACAAGAAGGCCACCAGCGCCGCACCGCTCAGCGCTTGGCCCCGCCGCTCGGCCCGCGTCCAGAGCAGGGCCGCAAATGCCACCAGCCCGACCAGCAGAAAGGGGTCGAGGGTCCAGCGGGTCAAAAGCTCTCCGGGGAGGGGCGGTGTGCCGCAGAATGGGGTATAGGCGTCCTGTTGCATGAGGGGTCTCCTCTCTCTCTATCCGTGGCAGCCGGGCAGGATCAGCACCGGGGTTAGATTGGCCAGCGTGGCGATGAGCGAGATCAGCCCGGTCCACCATCCCGCGCGCAGAAGGGCGGTCTCATCCCGGTTCAGGTCCGACCGCCGACCGCTATGTGCGCCCCGCCACATCCAAAAGATTTGCACCATCGCCATGGCAAGCGTCAGCACGACGGCGATGATCAGCAGGTGGTCCTGCCCCAGCAGTGCGCGCGGCGCGCAGGCGGCTGAGATCAGCGCGTAGATCAGCGTGAAATGCAGCGCCCAGAGCAGGGCCGGTTTGGCGATGCCTTTGGTCAGACCTCTCATATCGCGCCTCCTGCCAGCAGATAGGCCGCCGCCGTGACCCCGCCCATGATGGCCACCACCTTGGCGAATGTGGCGATGAGCAGGTTGGGCAGCATCTGCCCCGGCTGGACCGCGCCCACGGCTTTGCGCAGCGCATTGATGAGCGACCAGTAGAGCACCACGGCAAGGTATCCCGCGACGAAGGCGAAAAGCGCCCAGCCCACGGCGGCATAGGCCGACCCATAGGGATCGACCTCTTGGATCGACAGGAACAACAGCGCGCCCAGGGCGATGGCGCCCACGGCCAGTCCCAGATCGACGGCGATGACCGATTTGACCTTGGCCCCATAGGCCGCCCGGCGGCTGGCCCAACTGAACAGCAGCAGGCCCAGAGCGGCGAGGGCTGCCAGACCCGCCATGAGCGGATCAGCGGCGGGTGTCGTCTCGGCCCAATGGGGCTGGGTGTTCCACAGGTAAAGCCCGGCAAAGAGCAAGGAGGCGAAGAGTGCGGCGGAGATCAGCATCGTGCCCACCACCGCCAAATGCAGGTGACTGCGCGGATCGACGATATTAACCGGCAGGCGCAGTTTGCCCAAGCCGCTGTCGCGCAGCACGCCGCTGTCCGACGGCTCCCAAATCCACGCGGTGATCCCCGCCAGCGCGATGGCGAAACCGACCGCCACCAGCCAATAGGCCGAAGCCAGCGTCGCGCCAAAGCCAAGCGCCAGCCCGAAGGCCGTGATCAGCGGCACCCATGTTGGATGGGGCAGGCGCACGATCTGCATCGGCGCGCCGGTCACTGGGTCATTGCCCATAGTCTCGCGCCGGTGGTCGGTGGTGGGGCGCAGCGCGCCTTCGACCTTATGGGCCGGGCGGTCCAGCAACTCGGGCTGATCCCAAAGCGGCTCACGCGAGCGGACGGGGGGAATGGCGTGGAAGTTGAACCCCGGCGGGATTGGCGGATAGAGCCATTCGAGCGTGCCCGCGCCCCAAGGATTGCGCCGCGCGCGCAGCCCGTGACGCTGGTGCCAAAAGAAGTCGAAGACAAAAAGCACCACGCCCGCGGCGAGAATGTAGGAGCCGATCGACGACAGCATGTTAAGCCGGTCCCAGCCCAGCCCTTCGGGGTAGCTGGCGATCCGCCGCGGCATGCCGCGCATGCCCGTGAGATGCATCATGAAGAAGGTTACGTTGAAGCCGATGAACATCAGCCAAAAGACCCAGCGGCCCAGCGTGTCCGACATCATCCGCCCGGTGAAATGCGGCATCCAGTAGTAGAGCGCGCCGAACATCGGGAAGACGAAGCCGCCGATCAGCACGTAGTGCAGATGCGCCACCACGAAGTAGCTGTCATGGGCCTGCAGGTTGAAGGGCACCGCGGCCACCATCACGCCGGTGAGGCCGCCCAACACGAAGATGAACAGGAAGCCGAGGATGAAGAGCATCGGCACCTCCATCCGCGGCTTTCCCTGCGCCAGCGTGGCGAGGAAGCAGAAGATCTGCACCCCCGTCGGGATTGCCACCATCGTCGAGGCGGCCGAGAACAGCGTCAGCGACATCACCGGCAGGCCCGTGGCGAACATGTGGTGCGCCCAGAGGCCGAAGCTGAGGAAACCCATCGTCACCACCGCGGCCACGGCAAACCCGTAGCCGAAAAGCGGCTTGCCCACGAAGGTCGGCAGCATCGTCGCCACCATGCCCGCGGCGGGCAGGAAGATGATGTAGACCTCGGGGTGGCCAAAGAGCCAGAACAGGTGCTGCCAGAGCAGGGGATCGCCGCCAAGCGCGATGTCGAAGAAGGGCAGGCCCAGAAGGCGCTCGGCCTCCAGAAGGATCGAGCCGATGATCAGCGGCGGGAAGCCCACGGCGATCATGAAGGCGGTGATCAGCAGATACCACATCAGGATCGGCATCTTGGTGAGGCTCATCCCCGGCGCGCGGGTGCAGAGGATCGCGGCGATGATCTCCACCGCCGCGGTCACGCTGGCGATCTCGGCGAAAGTGATGCCGATGAGCCAGAAATCCGCCGAGAGGTCCTGCGTATAGGCGCTGGTCGAGAGCGGCACATACATGAACCAGCCCCCCGCGGGGGCGGCGTCGAAGACGAAGGACGACAGCACGATGATGCCGCCAAACAGGTAGCAGTAATAGCCAAAGGCCCCGAGCCGCGGAAACACAAGGTCGCGCGCGCCCACCATGAGCGGGATGAGATGCACCGCGAACCCCTCAAGCATGGGGATCGCGAAGAGGAACATCATGATCGTGCCATGCATCGTGAAGACCTGATTGTAGGTCTCGGAATCGAGGAAGGTGTTGTCCGGCACGATGAGTTGGGTGCGCACCAGCAGGGCGAGGAAACCAGCGATCAGGAAAAAGACGAAGCCAGTGACGAGGAAGCGTTTGCCCACCACCCGGTGGCTGACCGAGGACAGATAGCGGATGCCCGGCGGGTAATCCCAAATCTGCTCGAACCCCTTGTCAGGCGCGCCCTTGGCGCTGCCGGAATAGGTCTGATCCTCGGGCAGATCCACGACATATGCTTTACGGTCCGTCATTTAAGGCTCGCCAGATAGGCCGAGAGCGCGCGCAGGTCGGGCCCCGGCAGATGATTGTAAGAAGGCATCTTGGCCCCCGGTTTCATCGCGGTCGGATCCGCGATCCAACCCGCGAGCGTGCCTTGGTTCATGCGGTACATCCCCGCGCCAAGGCTGCCGCGCGCGCCCACGCGGGTCAGGTCGGGCCCAAGCGTTCCGGTCTCAGCCACGCCGCGGATGGTATGGCAGGCGGGGCATCCCGCCTCGACAAAGACATCGCGCCCGCGGGTCAACTCCGTGGTGGCCGCGTCTCGCGCCTCGCCACTGCCGCGTTGCATCCAAGCGTCGAAGTCTTCGGGCTCCATCACGACGACCTCAAAGGCCATCTTGGGGTGCGACAGCCCGCAGAACTCAGCACATTGCCCGCGAAAGCGCCCCGTCTCGGTCGCCATGACGGGCAGGCTGTTCACCCGCCCCGGGATCATGTCCATCTTGCCGGTGAGCTTTGGCACCCAAAAGGAATGGATCACGTCGCTGGATTTCAGCCGAAAGGTGACAGGGCGGCCCTTGGGGATGACGATCTCGTTGGCACCGCGCATGGCCCAGCCTTCGGGGTCATAGACCACGTCCCACCAGAACTGCTTGCCGGTCACTTCGATAACCAGCGCTTCGGGGTCTTCCGAGGTGATGCGTTGCAGGATGACGGTAGAGAAACCCATCAGGATCAGCACCGAGACCAACGGCAATGCGATGCCGCCTGCCCAAATCCACCATTTTTGCGGGGCGAGCCTTCCAGCGAGGACACCCCAGACGAAAAGCAGCAGCAACACGAAGACCACGCCAAAGGCCACGGTCATGCCGATGGTCAGCCCGTTGATCGCCGTGGCACCGACCCCCTCTGGCGCGAGGGCGGATTGCACGCCGTATTCGCCAAGCGTGGACTGTGCGGTCTCGCTCATTCGCGCACCTCCGATCCCAGAAGATAGGCGGCAATGTCGCGCGCTTCGTCACGTTTCAGGCCTAGGTTCGGCATGGCGGTCTCAGGGCTATGGGCGGGTGGGTTCATCAACCAACGGGTCAGATCGCCGGGGCGGTTCGGCAGAACGCCCGCGACATAGGATTGTTGGGCGAAGTCATGCAGATCAGGGCCAACGGTACCTTGGGCATCGCGCAGCCCCGGCACGCGGTGGCAAGCGCCGCAGCCATGAAGCCGGATCAGGGCAACCCCGCGCTGCGGGTCGGCATCCAGAAACCGGCGCGAGGCGGCTTCGTAATCCGGGGTCTTTTCCACCAGTCCTTGGCGAATGTTGATCCGGGCCCAGTCCGACACCTGCCGCGAGGCTTCTCGGATCGGTCCTGACACAGCGGCGGCAAGGCTGCTTTGCGGCGGCAGGGCCGACCAGACCATCGCGAGGCCGGTCAGCAGCAGAACCGATATGACGGTGAAGACGCGCATGCCTCAGCTCACTGCGTCGGCGCCGTGGAAGGCTCCAACAGCGGTGACGTCTCGGGCGGCAGCGGCTGCGTCGGGCGGACACGGTTGTAATAGGCGCTGACGGCTTCGATATCTTTCTGGGTCATCTTTTTGGCGATGGCGGACATGACGTTGTCCACGTCATTGTCGCGCTTGCCCTCTTTCCACATCTGCAATTGATGCGCCATGTAGCTGGCATATTGCCCGGCAAGGTAGGGCACCGAGGGCGGGTTGCCGAGGCCGCTTGGCCCGTGACAATTTACACAAGCGGGCACGCCGCGCTCAGCCGAGCCGACAGCGCCAAGCTGGCCGCCCCATTGCAATGTCATGCCATCCACATCGCCCAAGGGCGGGGTATAGGGGGCCGCGATCGTGGCGTAATAGGCAGCAACAGCCTCCATCTCTTCTTCGGTCAACTTCTTGGCGATGCCCGACATGACGCGGTTCTGCCGGTCGCCCGAGGCATAGTCCTTGAGCTGCTTATAGGTGTACCACCCGGCCTGACCGGCCAGCCGTGGGAAGGCGCCCGAGCCGTCGCCCGCGCCATCGCCGCCGTGGCAGGTGATGCAGGCCATGCCGCTGTCGCCCGCCTCGGATCCGCCCATGGCGACCAGCCGACCCAGCTCCAGCACATCGTCGTCGACCTCGGTGTTCACTGTCGCGTTGAAGCGCAGAACGTTGTCTTGCAAACGTTGCTCCATCGCCGAGATGCCGGGGGCGGCCTCGTAATTCTGGGCGCGGATGAAACCGGCGGAAATGCCGAGAACGGCGATCGCGCTACAGGTCGTCAGAACGGTACGGAATGTCATGGGGCGGTCCTTTCGATCTGTCTTAGGCATCCATCAAGGGGCCGGGGTTCGGCAGGTAGTCGCGTTTCATGTGTTCAAGCGTCCAATAGGCGAGGCCCATCAGCGGCCCGGTGGGGTTGTAGCCAAGGTTCTGCGGGAACAGGCAGGCACCGAAAACAAAGACGTTGTGATGGTCCCACATCTGGCCATAGCGGTTGACCACGCTGGTCTCGGGGTCGGTGCCGATCACCGCGCCGCCGACGTTATGGGTGGTCTGATAGGGGACGATGTCATAGTGGCTGTCGATCGCCGCGTTGTTGCTGCCGCTGACGGAAGTCACATTGTCCATCTCGCGGGCGACCTCCATCGCGCGCTGCATCACATAGTCTGACATCTTGCGGTCATTCTCGGGGAAATCGAAGGTCATGCGCAGCAGCGGGCGGCCATAGGCATCGGTCCATGTCGGATCAAGGTCGAGGTAATTCTCGGGCGTCGAGACCGAAGAGCCATGCACCACAAGATCGGCGTGATGATTGTAGTTCTCGCGCACCGCGCGTTTCCACTCCGCGCCCCATTTCGGCGTGCCTTCGGGCACCGGCTGATAGCCGATGGGCCGGCCATGGTATTGTTTGCAGGCGATATAGCCGCCGCCGACGAAGCCCAGATCGCTATGGTCGAAATTGTCGCCGTTGTAATCGTCGATCACCACGCCGAGCGCGCCCGCGCCCATATAGGGGTCGGTTTTCACACTGTCGTCGAAGAAGGCATCGACCCCGGCCACGGTTTGATAGCTGTAGTTGCGCCCAACGACGCCGGTGCGGGTCTCGGGGTCATAGGGTTTGCCAAGGCCGGAGACGAGCATCAGATGCACGTTCCACAGCGCATAGGCGTTCATGCAGATCGTGTCGGCGGGCTGAAAGACCTCTTCGCCGTTCTCATCAAGATAGATCGCCCCGGTGGCGGTCTTGCCGTCTTCGCTCTTCTCGATGCGCAACACCTGTGCGTTCAGGCGGATCTCGAAATTCTCGTGGTCCTTGATCCGGTCATAGACGCAGATGATCGGGTCGGCCTTGGCATAGTAGCCGCAGCCGAAACGCTCGCAAAAGCCGCAATAGGTGCAGGGGTGCAGCTGCGCGCCATAGGGGTTTACATAGGCTTTGGTCACATTGGCCGAGGGCATGGGGAAGGGGTTCAACCCCATCCGCTCGGCCGCCTTGCCAAAGAGCGTGTTGGAGATGGGCTGGCGCATCGGCGGGTTGGGGTAATCCGCGCTGCGCGGCCCCTCAAAGACGTTCCCCCCGGCAAGTGCGTCGCCGTTTAGGTTGCCAGCTTGCCCGGCGGCTCCGCAAATCCGTTCGAAAAAGTCGAGATGTGGTTCAAGCTCATCATAGGTGACGCCCCAGTCCTGAATGCTAAGCTCGGGGCCGATGAAATCCTTGCCGTAGCGCTCTTCGTAATGGCTGCGCATTTCAAGGTCAGAGGGCAGGGGCCGCCAAAGCTGGCCGTTCCAATGGATGCCTGCACCGCCCAAGCCCGATCCGGGCAGGAAAGACCCCAGCCGCCGCATCGGCAGCGCTCGTTGGTCACGGTTGTTGCGAAAGGTCAGCGTCTCTTTCTTGACGTCGACCATATGCTCGTAACGGTGGGCGTATTTAAGCTCGTCATGCTCCTCGGGCGCGCCGAAGGATGTGGCGGTATGGCGTTGTTTGCCCCGCTCCAGCACGACGCAGCGCTGTCCGGCATGGGCCAATTCGTAGGCGGCAGTCAGGCCGGTCCAGCCACCGCCGATAATCAAGACATCCGTTTTGGGAAGCGTTCTGGGTGTCATCAGTCAGACCCTCCGCCAATCGCGCGGGGCGGATAGGGGGAGCCGCCACGATCATGGGCAATGCCACGCGGCGGCGGCGTGACCGAGCGTTCGTGTTCGTCCACCCGCTCAGTGTAATAGGCATGCGCCCCCGGGAACCCGACCATGCGCCAGCCGGCGTAATCGTGATTACCCAGATAGATCGGATCGGCGAAATACCCCTGCCGGGTCAGCTTCCACAGTTCCGCGATCAGCGTGCCGATAAAATCATCCCGGTTCGATAGTTCTTCGACATGATCGGCGCGGGCAGTGGCATCCATCGTGGCAAAATCCCCCAATTGGCGCGCCTGCTCTATTCCTTGGCGGAGGAGTTGGGCCGGTGTGAATTCAAGCTGATATCCCTGTTCCGCCACAGCCCCATCGGGAAAAGGCGGTTCAAGGTAGAGCCCTTTCCCCGCGCCATAGGCCGTGGCCATCTGGTAATCGATAAAGTCGACCACACCGGCTTGCGAGGCCGAGGGAAACTCGTCTTGGGGAATGAAAACATCGACCACGGCGGCCATCCACCGCGCTTCGTCATTCGTGAAAAACGCCCAAGGCCGGTCATCGCGGGCGGCAAAGGCGTGTTGCACCGGCAATCCGACTGTCGCGGCACCTGTACCAAGTGCGATTTGGGCTAAAATAGCTCGCCGTGAAAAGAGCTTTGCCATAAATTGCGGCTCCGCTTAAAAAATAGGTCTGCATCACAACAACGGTAAACTTCCCGTGGGGTTCCGGAACTTTGTGAACTTTTTCACTAATTCGCGAACGGATCGCCCCCTCGCGCGTTGACCGGGCATGTTTGCAAGCCTTTCCACCCCGATCCTCTTCGCTCTTGGCGGCCTCGCCGGGCTTATCATTCTCGTGACCGGCTACCGTATGACGGGGCTCAGCGACCAGATCGCGGACCGGACCGGCTGGGGGGAGGCGCTGGTTGGCGCGGCTTTGCTCGGCGCGGCCACTTCCATGTCTGGCACCGTCGTCTCACTGACCTCGGCGCTGGACGGGCGGGCCTCATTGGCCTTTTCGAACGGCATCGGGGGGATCGCGGCGCAGACGGCCTTTCTGGCCTTAGCGGATATGATTTACCGTAGGGCCAACCTCGAACATGCGGCAGCTGATCTGGCGAATGTCTTTCAAGCGGGGCTGCTGCTGCTTCTGCTGACGGTGCCGCTGATGGCCTTCACCGCGCCGGAGGTGGCGTTCTGGGGTGTCCATCCCGCCAGTGTCGCGCTGTTCGCGCTCTACGCCTATGGCATGCGGGCCACCGCCCGGCTGCGGGAAGAGCCGATGTGGCATCCGGTATCCACCTCGGACACCCGCGCGGATGAGCCGGAGGACGACGAAGAGGCCGAGAAACCCGTGGGCGCATTGGTCGTGCCCTTTCTGATTTTGCTGGTGCTCATGGGTCTTTCCGGCTTCGCCGTGGCGCGGATTGCGGCGGAAATCTCGGACCGGTTCGACCTGTCGGATACCGTGGTGGGGGCCACGATGACGGCGGTGCTCACCTCTCTGCCCGAGCTTGTCACCACCCTCGTCGCAGTGCGGCGCGGGGCGCTGCAATTGGCCGTGGGCGGGATCATCGGCGGCAATACGTTCGACACGCTGTTCCTGACCCTGTCGGACATCGGGTATCGGGACGGCTCGCTCTATCACGCGATCACGGCGGATGACCTGTTCTGGCTCACCGTGGCGATGATGATGACGGCGGTTCTGATCCTTGGCCTGATCTTTCGCCAGCGCAAGGGGATCGGTTGGGAGAGCATCGGCTTGTTGGTGATCTACGCAGGCGCGCTGGCGGTGCAGGTCTTGTAAATTCACGTAACAAGGGAACTATCTCATCAAGTTACCGTTATCCCCATGATGCTACCGGCCTCGCCCGCCCGAATTTTCAGCAGGAGATAGTCATGAGAAATGCGCCGCTTCTAGCAATTACGCTGATTGGCAGCCTCGCCGCGACGGCACTGCGATCCGAGACTGAGACACCGCAATTCATTCCCCAAGACACGATGATCGCCCTGTCGAGCCTGAATGGCCACAAGATGTTTCTGCCCGCCAAGGATGCGCCGCTGGCCGATATCGACCTCGAAGAATTGAAAGAGCCGATGGAAGGCTGGACCATGGCCGGGCAGGTGTCCGAAGTGGTCATCACCCGCGACGGAACACTGCGCGGCATCATCGTCGATGCGGGCGGATTTCTGGGCAAAGGGGCGACGCGGGTGTTGTCCCTTGATGATCTGCGTTTCCTGCCGGACGCGGATGAAGAGAACGAGTTCTTTCTGCTCTATACCGGCCAGAAAGAAGATCTGAAAGCCGCCCCTGAATACAACGAAGACGACGTGCGCCTGCGCGCTGCCGATATGCGTGAGGGCGGTGAGAAGATCGAGATCGTTAAATTGAGCGATCTGGATTCCGAAGAATTCCTCGGGCTCGCGGTCTTTGGCCAGAACGACAATTGGATCGGTGAAATTTCGCAGGTCACTTTTAGCGAAGATGGCCAGATCAAAATGGTGATCCTCGACATCGGCGGCTTCCTTGGCTTGGGCGAAACGCAGGTCGCTGTGCCGCTGGATATGATCGAGTTGCGCCGTTTGGGCGGGGACGATCTGCGGGCCTATGTCTCGGCGACCGAGAAGCAATTGCAGGAAATGGAGCCTTGGGAAGAGGACAACTGAGCCACTGGCCGCGCGGGCCAACCTCGGAATTAGGCGCAAAGAATATTTTAGGAGAGCATGATGGAGAGCGCGAAATTTGATCTACACCTGATCGACTATGCGATTGTGGTGGCTTATTTTATCGGTGTCGTCGCCCATGGCATTTACGTTTCGCGCAAACAATCCGGCGGGTCCGAGGATTATTTCCTCGCCGGTCGGTCGCTGCCTTGGTATCTGATCGGTTTCTCGCTTTTTGCCTCCAACATGTCCGGCTCCAGCTTTGTGGGGCTAATGGGCGGGGCCTATGCGAATGGCGTCGTGATCTTCAACTACGAATGGACTGCGGCGCTGGTCTTGATCCTATTCGCGATCTTCATTCTGCCGTCTTACCTGCGGGCCAAGATCTCGACCGTGCCGGGATTTCTGGAAGAGCGCTATGACGTCCGCTCACGTCGGGCGTTTTCGCTTTTCACCATCCTTGCCATCATGTTCATCGACACCGCCGGGGCGCTTTATGCGGGCGGCTTGGTCATCTCCAACGTCACCGGCTACCTGAACCTTTGGGCTGCCGTCGCGGTGCTGGCCTTGGTCGCAGGCATCTACACCATTCTGGGCGGGCTTTCCGCGGTGGTTGTCACTGACACGGTACAGGCGATCTTGCTCATCATCGGGGCCGCGGCCCTGTTCTGGATCGGCCTTGATGAGATCGGCGGCTGGGAGGAACTGTTCACCGGCACGCCCGAAGATATGACCCATATGATCCTGCCCGCGGACGATGATTTCCTGCCGTGGACGGGGCTTTTGGGCGTTATCTTGCTCGGCTTTTACTATTGGACGATCAACCAGTTCGTCGTTCAGCGGACATTGGGAGCAAAGGACCTAAAGGAAGGGCAGATCGGGGCCATTTTCGCCGGTTTCCTGAAACTGCCGAACATCTTTTTGATGGTGCTGCCGGGGGTGATTGCGCTCAAGCTCTACCCCGATCTTGAAACGCCTGACCTTGCTTTCCCCACGCTGGCGTTTGAGTTGATGCCGATTGGCGTGCGCGGGCTGATCATGGCGGCGCTGATTGCGGCGATCATGTCCTCGCTCGACTCCGCCTTGAACTCCGCCTCGACCTTGGTGGTAAAGGACTTTGCCGAGCCGATGTTCAACGTGAGCGAAGAACGTCAGGTCTGGATGGGCAAGCTGGTCACCGCGGGCGTCATGGTCTTTGGTGCGATCTATGCCCCGATGATTGCCGGGTTTGAAAGCCTGTTCAGCTATTTCCAATCCTCGCTGTCCTATATTGTGCCGACCATCGTGGTGGTCTATATCCTCGGCCTGATGTTCAAACGGTTGAACGGCAACGGCGCGTTTTGGACGATCATGTTTGGCCTCATCATCGGCATTCCGCTTTTCGTGTTGAAAGAGGTGACGAATTACTGGGCCTATATGGGGCTGCCGGAAATCCACTATACGGTGATGTCCTCGATCATGATGACCATCGGGATCATCCTGCATTTCGGTATTTCCTACGCCACCTCGCCGAAGGAAAAAGAGAATATCGAAGACCTTGTCTGGCAGGGGGAAGAGGCCAAGGAGATCTTTACCCAATGGGAGAAACCGCTGTGGCAGGATCGCACCCTCTGGGCCGGGCTGCTTGTTGTGGCCACGCTGGCGATGGTGGTTTGGTGGGCCTAAGCGATGGAGACGCTGGACCGCATAGCGACAGGTGTTGCGACGCAGCTTGAAGCCGCGCCCGATTTCGTTAGCCCCTTGCTTGCCGTGCTTCTGGCCTGCGCGGCGGGGCTGGCGGCGCATTGGATCGGATCCAGCATTCTCGACCGCGTAATCTCGGAAAAGAACATCACTGGGCGGTCCTTGCTGCGCCGGGCCCGCAGACCGCTGCGCCTTGCTGCCGTGGTCGCGGCGCTCGCTTGGGTGCTGCCGAATGTACGGCTCTATGGCTGGCAGGACGGTGCGGCGCATCTGTTTCTGGTCTTGCTGATCATCCTCGTGGGCTGGACGCTGATCCTGCTGACCAATCATTTCGCCGAACGCGCCGTGCGGCGGCATCGGTTGGATGTCGAAGACAATCTTTCGGCCCGCAAGTTCGTGACCCAAGCGCGGGTGCTGCGCCGGACCGTCACCATCATTTTGGGGATTTTCACCGCCGCTGGGGTGCTGTTGACCTTTGAAAGCGTGCAGAAATACGGGGCCGGGCTTTTCGCCTCGGCCGGGGCGGCGGGGCTGGTGGTTGGGCTGGCGGCCCGCCCGGTGCTGACCAATCTGATCGCGGGGCTTCAGATCGCCATCACTCAGCCGATCAGGCTCGAAGATGTGGTGATCGTCGAAGACGAATGGGGCTGGGTGGAAGAGATCTTCGCCACCTATGTCGTCGTGCGCCTGTGGGATTGGCGGCGCATGGTGGTGCCGCTGTCCTATTTTATCGAAAAGCCGTTTCAGAATTGGACCCGCGAAAGCGCGTCGATCATCGGGACGGTGTTTTGGTATCTCGATTACACGGTGCCGATTGGCGAAATGCGCGCGAAGCTTGAGGAACTGGCCAAAGCCTCCCCCCTATGGGACGGGCAGGTGGTCAACCTTCAGGTTTCTGAGACCGAGAAAGACAGTATCGCCGTGCGCGGTCTTGTCAGCGCACGGACCTCACCACAGGCATGGGATCTGCGCTGTGAAATCCGCGAGAAGATGATCGACTGGCTGCAAAAAGAGCATCCCCAAGCTCTGCCACGTCTGCGAGGGAATATGGAGATCCGCAGCCGTGATGAGCCGGACATGTCATCGAAAGGCGAGGCTCCGGTGATGCCCTAAAGGGGGCGCAGGGCCGACCAAGGAAACGAACAACAAAGGAAAAAATAGGTGGAAAATCTCGCACGGCGTCTTGGCCTGAAAACAGACCCGGTCATCTTTTTCATTTCAGCCGGGCTCGCCGCGCTTTTCGTTCTGCTGTTGATCGCGGTGCCCGAACCCATCGGAGACATCTTCGCCGTGGGTCGGGCTTGGGTCGTGACCAATCTTGGCTGGTTCTTCATTCTTGGCGTGAATGTCTGGCTGGGTTTTCTGATTTGGGCCGCCGCGTCGCGCCACGGCCATATCCGATTGGGGCCGAAAGGCTCTGAGCCGGAGTATTCGAACCTGTCGTGGTTCACCATGCTTTTCGCCGGGGGCATCGGCACCGTGCTCATGTTCTGGGGCGTGGCCGAACCGATCAGCCATTTCCAGAAACCGCCATTGCCGGGGGTGGAACCCTATTCGGAACAGGCGGCGAAAGATGCGATTTCAATCGCGATCTATCACCTTGGGCTGCACACTTGGGCGATTTTCACGCTGCCGGGTCTGGCCTTTGCCTATTTCATCAACCGCTATGATCTGCCGGTGCGCGTCAGCTCGGTTTTCTATCCCCTACTGCGTGAGGGTATTCACGGGCCGGTGGGCAAAGCCATTGATATCGTGGCCATCTTGGGCACGATCTTCGGCGTGGCGGTGTCCCTCGGTCTCGGCTCTTCGCAGATCGCGGCGGGCCTGTCCGAGCTTTTCGGCTGGGATGCTTCGACCTTTTTGAAGATCATGATCCTCGCCGTGCTGACCATGGTCGCCGTCGGCTCGATCGTGGCGGGGCTCGACAGCGGGGTGAAGCTCTTGTCGAATATCAACATCGGCATGGCAGTTCTGCTGATGATCTTCGTGCTGGTGACCGGATCGACCCTGTTTCTTTTGCGCGGCATTGTCGAAACCGCGGGGCTTTATCTGCAAAACCTGCCGCGGCTGGCCTTTTGGAATGATATGTTGGCCAATCGGAACCCGTCGAACGGGGATTGGGGCTGGCAGGGGGATTGGACCGTCTTTTACTGGGCGTGGACCGTGACCTGGTCGCCCTTCATCGGGCTGTTCGTGGCGCGGATTTCGCGCGGCAGGACCATTCGCGAATTTGTCTTTGGCGTTCTGCTTGCGCCGACGGCCTTCACGCTGATCTGGTTCTCGATCTTCGGTTGGCAGGCCATCGGCTTTGACGGCATCGGCACGGCGGCGCGGGAAGCGATGGGCGATCAGGCGGGCGAGATCAGCCGGGCGGTGGCAGAGAGCATCCCCCTCGCGCTTTTCGTCTTTCTTGAGCATTTCCCCTTCACGCTCTTCGTCCAAGGCGTGGCGATCATCATCGTCGCGATTTTCTTTGCCACCTCGTCGGACTCCGCTTCACTGGTCGTCGATATGCTTTGCACCGGCCATGCCAAACCCGGCCCCGTGCGCCAGCGGGTTTTTTGGGGTCTTGCCGAAGGGCTGGTGGCGGCGATGCTGATCCTGTTGACGGGCGACACTGGGCTGACCGCCTTGCAGCAGGTGATCACCGTGGTGGGGCTGCCGATCTTTGTGCTGGTCTGCATGATGATACCGTCCTTGGTACGCGGCTTTAAGCTTGAGGATATCGACAATGTTTCGGTCAACGGGCGGCCAAAGCTAAGGGATTTCTAAGGCGGTTTGTAGCCCCGACTGACCGCCGGTTTGCAGCGGTCGCAGGAGGGGGCGGCGGGGGAGGTCTCCCACCCGCCAACCCTCAACATCTTGATCTTCCCGTAAAACATCACTAGCCGTAACGTAACTTCGCGACAGGCGACCGGGGTATCTATACCCCGGCGTCGGAACCGGCTATGCCTATGGCCAAGATCGTTGCGGCGGGCGAAATGCCGCGACGGATCGCAGCGCAGAGGGGCGCGCGCCATCCTTTGGCCGCGTGTTTCGACCGCGCCTGCGGCTGGGCAAAGCGCCCACGCCAGTGCGAGGGCGGCGGCCAATGACGCGGCACCGCAGCAAGACGCCGAGCGCTTTGTCAGAGCGTTCGAGCAAGAAAACAAACAAAGGGGGATACAATGACCAATTTCACAAACCGTCAAACCGGCCCGAGCCGTCGCAGCTTTCTAGCCGGGACCGCCGCCGCCGTGGGGGCAGGGCTGATCCTGCCACGCGGAGCGCGGGCACAGGCGCAACCCAAGAAGGGCGGCACCCTGCGGGTGGGCTTTACCCAAGGCTCGACCTCCGACAGCCTTGATCCTGCGACCTTCAACAACGACTTCATGTTCGCCAGCGGCTATGCGGTCTTCAACACATTGACTGAGATCGCCCCCGACGGCACCGCCCAGCCCGACCTTGCAGAGAGCTTTGAGGCCAGCAGCGATGCGGCCACATGGACCTTCCGCCTGCGCGACAATGCGCAATTCTCGGACGGCAAGGCGGCCACGGCGAATGACGTGATCGCTTCGATCCGTCACCACATGGGGCCCGAGTCCAAATCCGGTATCAAACCGCTGCTTGAGCAGATCACCGATATCCGCGCCGATGGCGATAAGGTCGTGATCTTTGAACTGGCCGCCGGCAACGCGGATTTCCCGTTCATCTTCAATGATTACCACCTCGGCATTCGCCAAGACACCGGCGATGGCACGATCGACCCCAACAGCCGCATCGGCACCGGCGGCTATGTGATCGATGTCTTCGAGCCGGGCGTGCGGGTCGAACTCTCGCGCCGCGATGACTACTGGAAAGAAGGCCGCGCGCATTTCGACAAGGTCGTGATCCTGAAAGTCGGCGACCCGGCGGCCCGGATGAACGCGCTGATGACCGGTGAGGTCGACCTGATCGACCGGCCCGACCTCAAAACCATCAACCTTCTGGGCCGCGCGCCCAACGTGAAGATCCACACCCAGGACGGCACCCTGCATTACATCATGCCAATGCAGACCAACACGGCGCCCTTCGATGATCTGAACGTGCGCATGGCGCTGAAATACGGCATCAACCGCGAAGACATGATCGAAAAGGTTCTGCGCGGCTATGGCACCGTGGGCAATGACCAACCGATCTCGCGCTCCATGCCCTATTACAACGACGATCTGGAACAGATCACCTATGATCCGGAGCGGGCGAAGTACCATCTGAAACAGGCGGGGCTGGAAAGCCTCGACGTGACGCTTTCGACTTCGGATGCGGCGTTCAACGGGGCCGTGGATGCCTCCGTGCTCTTCGCCGAAAGCGCGCGGCCTGCTGGCTTGAACATCGAAGTGAAGCGCGAGCCGGATGACGGCTATTGGTCGAACGTCTGGCTGCAAAAGCCCTTCTGCTGTTCCTATTGGGGTGGCCGTCCGACGCCTGACCTCATGTTCTCGACCGGCTATGCCGCCGATGCGGAGTGGAACGAGACCAAATGGGACAACGAGCGCTTCAATGAGCTGCTGTTGCAGGCCCGGCCCGAGCTGGACCAGACCCGCCGCGCCGAGATGTACGGCGAGATGCAGAAGATCGTGAAAGAGCAGGGCGGCGCGCTGATCCCGGCCTTTGGTCAATATGTCTCGGCCATGAGCGAGAGCGTTCAGATGCCCGAGGAAGTGTCCGAGATGTGGGATCTCGACAGCCAGCGCTTCATCGAACGCTGGTGGATGTCCTAAGCCACAGCTTCACGCGGGCGGCCCCCAAGGGCCGTCCGTTTCCCGCACCAATGGCCCGCCCCGGGCCGGAGAAAACCTTAAAATGTCCCGGCTTCAGAAGCTTGTTATCGGCCGAGTGTCCCTCGGCATTCTGACCCTCTTTGTCGTATCCGCCCTCATGTTCGTTGGCATCGAACTTTTGCCCGGTGATCTGGCGCAGCAAATCCTTGGCCAATCGGCGACTGAATCGACCCTCGCGGCCTTTCGCGCCGAACTCGGCCTCGATCAACCAGCGCATCTTCGGTATTTTGATTGGCTTGGCGGCGTGCTGCACGGTGATTTCGGCACCTCTCTGGCCTCGGGGCGCGAGGTGTCTGAGCTGTTGGGGCCGCGGCTTGCCAATACCATGTTTCTGGCCGTCTATGCCGCCGTCATTGCCGCCCCGCTGGCGGTGATCCTTGGGCTGCTGGCGGCGCTGTGGCGCAACACGCTGTTTGACCGCGGCGTCAACCTGACCGCGCTTTCCGCCATCTCCATGCCCGAGTTTTTCGTGGGCTATGTCCTGATCCTGATTTTGTCGATCAAAGCAGGCGTCTTTCCGACGCTGGCACGGATCGACAGCGCCACGGGGCTTTGGGACGCGCTCTATCGCAGCTTTCTGCCCGCGCTGACGCTTATTCTGGTGGTCGTGGCGCATATGATGCGGATGACGCGGGCGGCCATCATCAACGTGCTGGCCTCGCCCTATATCGAGATGGCCCGCCTCAAGGGCGTGCCGCGCTGGCGCATCATTCTGCAACACGCGCTGCCCAACGCGCTGGCGCCGATCGTCAATGTGGTGGCGCTGAACCTTGCCTATCTGGTGGTCGGCGTGGTGGTGGTTGAGGTCGTCTTTTCCTACCCCGGTTTGGGCCAGTTGTTGGTCGATGCCGTCTCCAGCCGGGATTTCCCGGTGGTGCAGGCCGTGGGGCTGTTCTTCGCCGCTGTCTATATCACGCTGAACGTTCTGGCCGACATCATCTCGATCATGTCGAACCCGCGTCTGCGGCACGGGAGATAACGATGAAATCTTTGCTGAAATCCGCGCCCCCTTCGGCGATCTTTGGCATGGTGGTGCTGGTCCTGGTGGCGATTACCGGGCTTTTCGCCCCGTGGATCGCGCCCTATGGCGAGACGGAAGTGGTGGGCGACGCCTATCTGCCGTGGAGTGGTGCGCATCCGCTTGGCACCGACAATCTGGGCCGCGATATGCTGTCACGCATGATCTTTGGCGCGCGCAATACGGTCGGGCTGGCGCTGCTGACCACGGCCATTTCCTTTTCGGTCGGGGCCACGCTGGGGATGCTGGCCGCGCTTAAAGGGGGTTGGCTGGACGAAGTCCTGTCGCGGCTCGTCGACGTGTTGATGGCCGTGCCGCCGCTGATCTTGGCGCTGATGCTCTTGGCCATTGTCGGCCCCTCGATCCCCAATATGGTCGGGGTGATCGCGGTGATCTATGTGGCGCCGGTCTACCGCCTGTCGCGCGCGGCGGCGATGAATGTCGTCGGCCTTGATTTCGTCGAGGCCGCCAAGCTGCGCGGAGAGCGCACGCCGTGGCTGCTGCGGCGCGAGATTCTGCCCAACATCTGGTCCACCCTGATCGCTGAATTCGGCGTGCGCTTTTGCTTTGTGTTTCTCTTCATCGCGGCGCTGTCCTTTCTTGGCATCGGGATTCAGCCGCCTACGGCGGATTGGGGATCGATGGTGAAAGAGAACGCCACCTTGATCAGCTTTGGCGATATCACGCCGCTGATCCCGGCGGCTGCCATCGCTTTGTTGACCGTTGCGATCAACCTGATCGTCGATTGGATGCTGCACCGCGCCAGCGGTCTGAAAAGTTAACCAAGCAGGGGCCAAGCATATGGGAAATCTTCTGAACATTCGCGGTCTCCGGCTTGAGGCAGGCAGCCGCGCGCGGCCCAATGTAATCATCAAGGGGCTCGATCTGGAGCTTGACCGGGGTGAGGTGTTGGGCCTTGTCGGCGAAAGCGGGGCGGGCAAAAGCTCCGCCGGGCTGGCGGCGATGGGCTATGTCCGCGACGGGGTGCGCTTTGCCGGGGGCAGCGTCGAATTCGACGGCACCGAGTTGATCGGCATGGGGCGCGGGCAATTGCGCCGGTTGCACGGCAAACGCATCGCCTATGTCGCCCAGTCCGCGGCGGCAAGCTTTAACCCCGCCAAGACGCTGATCGACCAATATACCGAAGCGCCGCGTTTGCACGGTGTCTCGGGCCGCACGGCGGCAGAGCAGGACGCCGTCGCGCTCTACCGTCAGATGCAATTGCCCAACCCCGAAGAGATCGGCTTTCGCTACCCGCACCAAGTGTCGGGCGGTCAGTTGCAGCGGGCGATGACGGCGATGGCCATGGCCTGCCGCCCCGACCTGATCATCTTTGACGAGCCGACGACCGCCCTAGACGTCACCACCCAGATCGAAGTGCTGGGCGCGATCCGCGATATTGTGGAGCAATATGACACGGCGGCGATCTATATCACCCATGATCTGGCGGTGGTGAGCCAGATGGCCGACCGCATCTGCGTGATGAAGGATGGCGCGGCGGTGGAGACCGCGCCGACCAAGACCATGCTCGACGCCCCGCAAGAGGATTATACCCGCTCGCTCTGGGCCGTGCGGTCGTTTCGCCGCCCCGATGCAGAGGCGGGGGAGGCTCCGGCGCTGATCCGCTGCGAGGGGGTTTCGGCGGCCTATGGGCCGATGACGGTTCTGGACAACCTCAACTTCACCTTTCCGCGCGGCCAGACCACTGCCGTCGTCGGGGAAAGCGGGTCGGGTAAATCTACCCTCGCCCGGGTCATCGCGGGGCTGTTGCCCCCCGTCGCCGGGCAGTTTTTCTGGAACGATGCGCCGCTTGAGCCGCAACTGGCCAAACGCGGGGCCGAGACGCTGCGCAATATCCAGATGATCTATCAATCGGCGGATACCTCGCTGAACCCGCGCCACAGTATCCGCGAGATTTTGGCCCGCCCGGTGCGCAAGTTCACGGGCCGCAGGGGGCAAGAGCTTCAGGCGCGGGTGGCGGAACTGATGGATTTGGTCGACCTCGACCGCGCTTTCCTTGACCGCAAACCCAGCGAACTCTCGGGCGGGCAGAAGCAGCGCGTGGGCATCGCACGGGCGCTGGCAGCCGAGCCGGAGTTCATCATCTGTGACGAGGTCACCAGCGCGCTGGACCAATTGGTGGCCGAAGGGATCCTGCGGCTTTTGGTGCGGTTGCAGACCGAGCTGGACCTGACCTTCATGTTCATCACCCATGACTTGGCCACGGTAGAGGCGATTGCCCATAAGGTGATCGTTCTCAAGAATGGCCAGATCGTGGAGCAGGGCGGGCGTGACGAGATCTTCGGCGATCCAAAGCAGGCCTATACTAAGCGGCTGCTGACATCGGTGCCGCAGATGGACCCGGAATGGCTGACCGAGGCCCGCGCGCGGGAGCGGTCCCTGCGCGAGGCGCAGTAGGGCCGCAGGGTTAAACCCCCTCGGCCCGCGCGGCGGCGAAGGCGGCTTCGGTCGCCTCTAGAAACAGCGTCGCCTCGGCCTGCTGCAAGACAAGCGGCGGGCGGATTTTCAGCACGTTGGCCCCCGGCCCGGTGGCGCTGATCAAGACGCCATTCTGGCGCAGATGGTTGACCACGAATTTGGCGCGGGCGGCATCGGGGGCGTTGGTCTCGCGCGCGGTGACGCATTCGACCGCCAGAAACAGCCCCGCGCCGCGCACATGGCCGATCTCAGAGTAGCGGGTGGCGATGTCTTGCAAACCGCTCTTGAGAAAACCGCCGACGGCTGTGGCATTGTCCTGCAATCCTTCATCCGCGATCACGTCGAGCACCGCCATGCCTGCGGCGGCGGCCACGGGGTTGCCACCAAAGGTGTTGAAATAGCGTGCCCTTTCGCCAAATTCTTGCACCAGTTTTGGCCGCATCGCGGTGCCGGAAAGGGGGAAGCCATTGCCCATCGGCTTGCCCATCGTGACCATGTCAGGCACCAGACCGTGGCGCTGGAACCCCCAGAAGGCATCGCCGGTGCGGGCAAAGCCGGGTTGCACTTCGTCAGCGATGAAAAGCCCCCCCTCGGCGCGGATCAGATCGACCGACGGTTGCAGGAACCCCGCCGGATCGGGGTGCAGCCCGTCGCTGGAAAAGATCGTATCGACGATGAAGGCCGCAGGCTCGATCCCATCGGCGCGCATCTCGGCAATCGCTTGGGCCAGATCGGCGGCGAGTTTTGCGCCTTGCAGGGCTGCCGGAATGCGCAGTGTGTCGGGGGCGTCGATCAGCCGGATGCGCGAACTGCGCGGGGTGAAGTCGCCCAAGGAGGGAGAAAGTTCGGCCACCGCCTCGGTCAGCCCGTGATAGGCAAGGCGGGTGACGATGACGCCCTCGCGCCGAGTATAGCTGCGGGCGATGCGCAGGGCGATGTCATTCGCCTCGGACCCGGTGCAGGTGAACATGACATGACCAAGCGCTTCGGGCATGGTGGCGAGCAGCCGTTCGGCGTAAGTGACAACGTTTTCATGCAGATAGCGGGTGTGAGTGTTCAGCACGCCCAACTGCTGGGTGATCGCCTCGACCACGCGGGGGTGGCAATGGCCGACCGATGCGACGTTGTTATAAGCATCGAGATATCTGCGCCCGTCCTTATCCCAAAGCCAGACACCCTCGCTGCGCGTGATATGCAGCGGCTGGTCGTAGAACAGCCGATAGGCGGGGCCAAGCGCCTTGGCGCGGCGGTCGATCAGGGCGCGGTCTGCGGGGCTAAGGGCCTCGGCCTGGGCGCTGTCATAGGCGTTGATCATGGTCATCGGTCACTCCGTTCCCGCAGCATGGTGCAGGGCTTTGATCGCGGCGGCGTCGCCGACATGGTCGAGCGCGGCAAGCCCGCGTTGCGAGGCGGCGGCGTTGCGCAGGATATAGGGGGCATTCTCAGGATAGCGCCGCGCGCGGGAGGCGCCGATCGCCAAGGTGGTGGCATGGCGCAGGCGGATCAGACTGGGCAGAAGCGCGACCTCTTCGGCCTCCAGCGGCAGCCGTGCGGCGAAGCCCGCGACCATCTCGCAAATGGCGCCCAGCGGGTCTGTGCCTTGGCCGAGTTGATAGGAGCAGGCCACCGCCAGATCGCAGGCCAGCGGCGTATGCACCATGTCACCGAAGTCGATCAGCCCGACGGGGTACTGCGCCTGTGGCGCGTCGACCAGAATGTTATGGGGGTTGAAGTCATTATGCACGATCTGCGCCCGCAGATGCGGCAATCGAGGGGCGGTTTCCGCGTCGAACTGGTCAAGCCTATGCTGCAACTGCTGGCGCAGCGCGGCGTCCCGCACATCCGCCAGAAGGGGGCGCAGATGGCCCGCTTGTTTGATGTCCCATTGCAGAAAATGCCCGCCCGCGGGGTGAAAGAACCCGCGCAGCCCAAGGGTGACCCGTGCGTGAAAATCGCCCAAGGCGCGGTAGAGGCCGGGCTGCGGGGTCGCATTGCTGAGCACGGTGCCGCCGAGGAAGGACATCAGGCGAACGACATGGGGCTGCCCATCGGCGGCGGTGGCGACCTCGGCAGCTTTGCCGTTCAGGCTGGCGCAGATGCGTTGCACGGGCAGTTCGGGATCGGCGGCGGCCAGATGCATCAGCGCCGCGGTCTGCATGTCGGTCACCGCCCGGTCTTCGGCGGCATTGGTGATCTTTAGCAGGGCCTTTTCGCCCGTGGTCAGGGTGATGAGAAAATTCGCATCTTTTTCAGCGGCTAGCGGTTCGATCTCTCCCGAGATCCCATAGCAGCGCAGCGCGACTTCTGCTGCGCGGGCCGCGTCAAAGGCGGGCGGGTCTTGCGCCAGCAGGTCGGTCTGGGCCCCGGTCTCTTCGACCAGCACGCCGCTGAGGAAGGGGGGCAGGCCGCCATGGGGCGTGATCCCGGCCTCGGTCATGGGGCGGTGCCTTCGGTCCCGCACCATTCAGCGATGAAAAGCGCCATGGCTTGGGTGATCTTCTTGACCGAACTGAGGCTAACGGATTCGTTGATCCCGTGAATGTTGCGCGATTTCGGCCCGTAGCAGAGCGCGGGGATCTGGTTGTACAGCGCATAGACCCGCGTATCGAGGTAGCCCGCCGTCATGAAGGATTGCAGCGGCGCGCCGATGGCCTCTTCATGGGCGCGTTCCAAGACGGCTTCGGCCTCGCTGCCCGGCTCCAGCACATAGCCTTCGGCGTGGAAACCGTTGAAGACCACCTGGGGCGGGTTGTTCGACAGGAAGTTGTCGCTTTGGGCGAAGGCCTTGACCCGCTCGGTGATCTCGCGCGCGGCATCCTCGGCGCTGCGGCCCGGGTAGATGGAAACGCGGCAATCGATGTTGCACCATGACGGCACCGATGACGCCCAATCGCCGCCTTCGATCTTGCCGATGTTAAGGTTGATCGGATGGGCCTCGCCTTCGAAATGCGGGTGCTCGCCCTTCTCGGCGTTCCAATCCTCCTCCATCTCGCGCAGGGCTGTGATGACGCGGGTGGCGGCATCAATGGCATTGGCCCCTTCGCCCATTTCGCGCACATGGACCGGCACGCCGCGCAACTGCACCTGAAACCAGATGACGCCGGTGTTGGCGCGGACCAGCATTTCCTCTTCGGGTTCGGGGATGAAAACCGCATCGGCGGTGTAGCCTTGCAGGAAAGTCTGCAAAGCGCCGTTGCCGGTGGATTCCTCCTCGACCACGGATTGCACATAGACGGTTGCCGCCGGTTGCAGCCCGATGCGGCGCAGCGCGTCGAGCGCAAAGATATTCGCGGCCGCCCCCGCCTTCATATCGCCCGCGCCCCGGCCATACATCCAATCGCCGTCGATCTTGGCCGAATAGGGCGGATCGTCCCACATGTCGTGCAAGCCTTCGGGCACCACGTCGAGATGCGATTGCAGAATCAGCGAGCGGCCTCGCTCATCGCGCGGGCGGTGGATGCCCACGACGATGGGCGCGTCGGAATGATCGTCGGAGTATTTCGACCCGCCGGGATGCGCCTCGATCGCGGCGCGGTCCATCTTGAAGCGGTCCATCGCGTAGCCACGGCTTTGCAGGCTGCGAAACAACAGGTCTTGGATCGCATGTTCATGGCCGCGCAAGGAGGGCATTTGCACGAGCTTTTGGGTAAAGCTCACCTGTTCGGCAAATCCGTCTTCGACAGCCTGAAGGATGCGAGACTTGAGGTCTGGATCAAGGGGCATGGCGTGTCCTTTCGGGGTTACAGCATCGCTTCGATGAGGAAGGGACCGGGCTCTTTCGCGGCCTCTTCGATGGTGCGCATCAACTCGGCAATGTCTTCGACCCGTTTGCCGGGCACGCCCATGCCCTTGGCCATGGCCACGAAATCCAATTGCGGGCGGTCGAGGTTCAGCATGCTCAGCGCGTCGGGGCCGGGTTGGGCGCCGACGTTGTGCAATTCGCCCTTGAGGATCTCATAGGACTGGTTGGCCAGAATGATGGTGGTGACGTTGGAATTCTCGCGCGCTTGGGTCCAGAGCGCCTGAATGGTGTACATGGCCGAGCCATCGGCTTGCAGCGTGATCACCGGGCGGTCGGGGCAGGCGATGGCGGCCCCGGCGGAAAGGGGGATGCCAATGCCGATCGACCCGCCGGTCAGCGCGAGCCAAGTGTTCGGCGCGGCACTGTCGCCCGCCGGGAAAGTGGCCCCGCCGGAGGAGACCGCCTCATCCACCACGATTGCGTCTTCGGGCAGCGCATTGGCCAAGGCCGCGCCGAGGTTTTGCAGGCTGATGCCGCCCGCCTGAGGTGCCGCGGGCCGCGCGTGGTCGCGCGGGGTGGCGGGTTTTGCACCGATACGGTCCGCCAGAGCGGCCAGCGCGGTGGCGCCATCGGCATCGACGGGAGCGAGCGTCACGTTGTGGCAATCGACAGGCAACAGCAGGCTCGGCTTGCCGGGGTAGGCGAAAAAGGCGACCGGCGGCGGGGTCTCGATCAGGATCGCGCGGCTGTAGGGGGCAAGGCATTCGAGCGCCGCGTTGATCGGATAGGGGATTTTGTTGACGGCAAACCGCCCCTGTCCGCGCTCCAACCGGCGGTTCGAGGTCGGGGCGAGGATGTCGGCCCCGGTCTTTTCCGCGATACCATGCAGCAAGGCCATCGCCTCTTGGTTTTCCAGCACACCGCTGCCGACCAAAAGCACGGTCTTCTCACCGCTTTCCAAGGCTTTGACCGCGGCATCAAGCGCGGCTTCGTCCAGCGGGGCAGGGGCCGCGGGGGGCACGACCTCGGCCTTCTGGCCGCCCGCGTCCCAGCCGATGTCGGCGGGTGCGATCAGCGTGGCGACCTTGCCCGGCTTGCCTTGGGCGACCGCGAGGGCGGTCATCGCATCTGCGGCAAAGCTGTCCGCGTCACGACCCGAACGCACCCAGTCGCTGAAGGGCGCGCAGGCACCTTCGACATCCGCCGACAGAGGCGCGTCGTATTTCTGGTGCCGCAGCGCGTGATCGCCCACAAGGTTGACCATGGGCACCCGCGCCTTGCGGGCGTTGTGCAGGTTGGCGGCGGCATTGGCGAAACCGGGGGCAAGGTGCAGCAGGGTCACCGCCGGTTTGCCCGCCATGCGCGCATAGCCATCGGCGGCGCCGGTCACCACCCCCTCGAACAGGCCCAGAACGCAGCGCATCAGTTTGGTGCGGTCCAGCGCGTCGACGAATTGCATCTCGGAGGTGCCGGGATTGGCGAAACAGACCTCCACCCCGCCCGCATGCAGGCTGCGCACAACGCTTTCCGCGCCGTTCATTTCTTTGGGGGTCTTGCTCATGCTGTGGCCTCGCGGAATGTTGTGAGAAATGATTTTGCGTTATCGGCAAGGGAGGGGCCAAGGTAGCCGCCCTCTTGGATCAATGCAGTGGGAAGGTTCAGCGCCGCCAAGCGCCGCGCCATTTCGGCAAAGCCGTCGGGGTAGACCTTCACGGCGGCCAGCGGATCGTCGGCGGCCATGTCGAAGCCCAGCGAGACGACCAGCGCCTCGGCTCCGAAATCGCGGATCGCGGCGATGCCCTTGTCGAGCAGGGCCAGCACCTCATCTTGGTGCGCGCCCTGCTCCAGCAGCAGGTTTAGTGATTTGCCCGCCCCGTCGCCTTCGCCCGTCTCATCGGCATGGCCAAGGTAGAAGGTGGGGTAGGTGGCCGGATCGGGATGCAGCGAGCAAAAGAAGATGTCGCCGCGTTCATAGAGGATATCGAGCGAGCCATTGCCGGTGTGCACGTCGATGTCGATCAGTGCGACTTTCTTATAGGTCTGGGTCAGGTGCTCTGCCGCGATACAGGCGTTGTTGAAAAAGCAAAAACCGTTCGCGCAATCGCGCATCGCATGGTGGCCGGGCGGACGGCAGAGCGCATAGGCCGCGCGGGCACCCGTCGCCACCGTTTGGGCCGTCTCAATGGCGGTTTGGGCGGACCAATAGGCCGCGTCCCATGACCCTTCGGTCAGCGGGGTCGAGGTGTCAGTCATCCACCAGCCCAATTGACCGTGAATGTCCTTGGGCTCTTTCCCGCGCCGCACGCCGGGGTGCATGGTGGGGATGGCCAGCGCATCCGGCCCCGCGCTTTCGACGAAACGGGAATGGGCATCGGGCAGGAAATCGACGTAGTCAGGGTTATGTACGGCTTTAATGGGTGCAAGCCCGTGGTCCTGGGGTTTGGTGATCTCAAACCCTTCGCCGATTAACATATCGCGTAGAATTTCAGCACGTTGTGGCTGTTCTTGATGCGGCATCGCCGCGCCGCGCCGAAAGTAATGTGTCGGCGCATGGCCAAGCTGGCGTTCGTCGAAAAAGACTTTCATCACATTCCCTGTGGTCTGATGTCGTTGTGGCGGAGCATCGCAGTTTTAATTTGCAGGCTCAATAGAAATGATGCATCATGCATCAAAACTGGCAGCAAGTCGGCCAGTAAGGATGAGGGTGCGATGGCCGAGATCAATCAAGTTTCATTGGGCGATGCGATCTATGATCGGGTCTGTCAGGACTTGGTGGAAGGCAGGCTTCGCCCGAATGAAAAGGTCACCATTCGCGGCTTGGCAGAGCGGTTGGGCACCAGTTCGACCCCGGTGCGCGACGCGGTGCAGCGGCTCTTGCGGGATGAGGCTTTGGTCCAGCGTAGCGTGCGCGATGTGCGCGTGCCGGTGCTGACAGAGGCGCAGTATCTAGAAATCGCGAGCATCCGGCGCGAGCTGGAGGGCTTTGCCGCCGGTCGCGCCGCTGAGATGGTCGGCCCCAAGGAAATCCGCCGCTTGAAAAAGATCGTGGAGCGGAACGAGGCCGCAGCGGTGGCCGGGCGCTGGCCGCAGGCGGTGAAGTATAATCAAGAGTTCCATTTCGCGCTGGTCGAGGCGGCGGAGATGCCGATCCTGCTGGCCATCCTGAGCGGGCTATGGCTCCGCATGGGGCCGCTAATCGCCGGGTACTATGCGCAAGAGCAGATGGGGCTGGTTCGACATCATCAGGCAATTATTGCAGCCTGTGAGAATCGCGATCCCGCAGCCGCAGCTGCGGAAATGCGCGCAGACATCGATGACGCAAAGGAGGGGATCATAAGATACATCCAATCATTCACCACAGGTGAATGAGCCACCAAGACGCCGCCTATCTCGCGGCGACCACCCAAGCGACTGCAAAAAGCCGACGTCAGATCGGACGCTGCCCTTGGGCGAGTTTCAGCAAAACCAATGGGGATTTACATGCTAAAAACCACTAAATTAACCGCAACCGTTCTGGCGCTGGCGATGGCCGGGCCTTTGGCCGCGCAGGATGGTGAGCCGAAGTCCGGCGGCACGCTTAACGTCGTGATCCAGCCCGAGCCGCCCAGCCTGATGATCGGCCTTGTGCAGAACGGCCCGACACAGATGGTCGGCGGCGATATATACGAAAGCCTGCTGCGCTATGATTTCGACCTCCAGCCCGAAGGGCAGTTGGCTGAATCATGGGAGATTTCCGAAGACGGCAAGACCTATACCTTCAAGCTGCGCGAGGGCGTGGTGTTCCATGACGGTGAGCCCTTCACCTCGGAGGATGTCGAATTCTCCATGGACAAGTTCCTGCGCGAGAGCCACTCGCGGATGCGCACCTATATGGAACATGTCGAAAGCATCGAGACGCCCGACGATCACACGGTGGTCTTCAACCTCAAGCAGCCCTTCGGCCCCTTCATCGGTATTTTCGAGCCGGGCACCGCGCCGATGATCCCAAAGCACATCTATGAAGGCACGGATTTCGCCAATAACGAGGCGAACAATACGCCCATCGGCACCGGCCCCTTCAAGTTCGACAAATGGGAAAAAGGCAGCTTCATCCATCTGGTGAAGAACGAAGACTACTATATGGAGGGGAAACCCTACGTTGACGAAGTCTATTACCATGTGATCCCCGACGCCGCCTCCCGCGCCGTGGCCTATGAGACCGGCAAGGTCGACGTGCTGCCCGGCGGCTCGGTCGAGAATTTCGACGTGGCGCGCATTCAGGCGATGGAGAATACCTGCATCACCGACAAGGGCTGGGAATATTTCGGTCCGCTGTCTTGGATGTGGGTGAACAACGACAACAAGCCGCTCGACGATGTGAAGGTGCGCAAGGCGATCATGCATGGCGTCGACCGCCAGTTCGCCAAGGACGCGCTGTGGAACGGTCTGGGCAAGGTTTCGACCGGCCCGCTGTCGTCCTCCACGCGTTTCTATGACGGCGACACGCCGGATATCTCCTATGATCCGGAAAAGGCCAAAGCCCTGCTGGAAGAGAGCAGCTATGACGGCGAAACCATCCGCATCTTGGGCCTGCCTTACGGTGAGACTTGGCAGCGCTGGGCCGAGGCGGTCAAACAGAACCTGAGCGAGATCGGCATGAAGTCCGAGATCGTGCCCTCGGATGTGGCGGGCTGGAACCAGAAGGTTGCCGACCGCGACTTCGACCTCGCCTTTACCTATCTCTACCAATACGGCGATCCGGCGCTTGGCGTTTCGCGGACCTATATGGGCGACAATGCCGCCCCCGGTTCGCCTTGGAACAACGTGGCAAACTATCAAAACCCCGAGACCGACAAGCTCTTTGCCGAAGCGGCCCTGATGGCCAGCCCGGAGGGGCGCAAGGCCGCCTATAAGGAGATCCAAGACGCGATCGTCGAGGATGTGCCGAACATCTGGCTTCTGGAACTGGGCTTCCCCACCATCTACCGCTGCGATGTGAAGAACCCGGTCAACACCGCCTTTGGCGTGAACGACGGTTTCCGCGACGTATGGCTCGATAAGTAACAAGAGCGACAATGCTCATGGCCCAAGCCGCCACGGCGGCTCGGGCATCTAACAGAACAACACGGGGCGGATAGCGTGATACGTTTCATATTGGGCAGGTTGGTCAAGGCAGTGTTTATCCTGCTGGCGATCCTTGTCTTCAATTTCCTGCTGATCCATGCGGCACCGGGTGACCCTGCGGCGGTCATGGCGGGCGAAGCCGGGGCGGCGGACGAGAAATTTCTTGCAGACCTGCGGGCGCGTTTCGGCTTGGATCAGCCGCTCTACATGCAGTTGTGGATTTACATCAAAGGCGCGGTGCAGCTCGACCTTGGCTATTCCTTCCGCCAGCAGATGCCAGTGGCCGAGATGATCGGCGACCGCCTGCCCGCGACGCTTTTGCTGACCGGCGTGGCCTTCGTGCTGTCGCTGGTGCTGGGCGTGACCGCCGGTGTTGCGGCCTCTGCCCGGCAGGGGCGGTGGGGTGACACGATCATCTCGACCTTCGCGCTGCTGTTCTATGCAACTCCGCTCTTTTGGGTGGCGCTGATGGCGACGCTGGTGTTCTCGGTCTGGCTCGAATGGTTGCCGGGCTTTGGCTATTCCACCATCGGTGCGGGTTATACGGGCCTCGCCCATGTGTTGGATGTGGCGAAACATCTGATCTTGCCGGCCTCGACGCTGGGGCTGTTTTTCACGGCGATCTACATGCGCATGACGCGGGCCTCGATGCTCGAAGTCTCGCGGCTGGATTTCGTGAAAACCGCCCGCGCCAAGGGGCTGAACCGCGGCGTGATCCAGCGGCGGCATATCCTGCGCAATGCGCTTTTGCCGGTGATCACGCTGGCCGGGCTTCAGGCCGGGCAAATCTTTGGCGGGGCCATCCTGACCGAGACCGTCTTTGCATGGCCCGGCATCGGGCGGCTGATGTTCGAGGCGATCAACCAGCGGGATTACAACGTGATCCTCGGGGTCTTCTACATCTCGGCGGCCATGGTGCTGCTGTTCAACCTGATCACGGATGTCATCTATGTCATTGTTGATCCGCGGATAAGGCTGACGACATGATGAGTTTTTGGAAACGTTTCAGCTATAACCGTGGCGCGGTGATCGGCTTGGTCATCCTGACCTTCGTCATAGCCGCCGCCATCCTTGCGCCCATCCTCTTTCCGCAGAGCCCGTGGAAAATGGTGCAGCGCCCCTTCCTGCCGCCTTTCACCCAAGACGGGCTGCTTCTGGGCACCGATGCGCTTGGCCGCGATGTCATGGCGGGGCTGGCCCATGGCGCTTATGTGAGCCTGCTGGTGGGTCTGGTCTCGACCATTGTGGCGCTGGCCATCGGCGTGCCGGTGGGGGCCGCGGCGGGGTATTTCGCAGGCCGGATCGACGACGCGCTCATGCGCTTTACCGAGTTCTTTCAGACCATCCCGAGCTTTGCGCTCGCCATCGTGCTCTTGGCGATCTTCCAGCCCAGCCTGACCTTTGTGATCATCGCGATTTCCATCGTGTCATGGCCCCCGGTCGCGCGTCTGGTGCGGGGCGAGGTGCTGTCGCTCAGAACGCGTGAGTTCGTCGAGGCGGCGAGCCTGTCGGGCCTCGGCAATCTTCAGATCATTACCCGCCACATCCTGCCCAATGCGTTGCCGCCGATCATCGTGCTGGCCTCGCTCATGGTGGCGCAGGCGATCCTGCTGGAAAGCTCGCTGTCCTTTCTGGGGCTGGGCGATCCGAACATCATGTCCTGGGGCTATATGATCGGGGCCGCGCGCACCGTGATCCGCACCGCTTGGTGGCTGTCCTTCCTGCCCGGCATGGCGATCCTTTTGACCGTGCTGGCGCTGAACCTGATCGGCGAGGGGCTGAACGACGCGCTGAACCCGCGCTTGACGAGGAAATCCGAATGACCCTGCTTAGCATCCGTGACCTTTCCATTGCTCTGCCGGTCGGGGCCGACAGGCTCTATGCCGCGAAGGACATCAATTTTGACCTCGCCCCGGGGGAGATCCTCTGCATCGTCGGCGAAAGCGGGTCGGGCAAATCCATGTCGGCCAATGCGGTGATGGGGCTGTTGCCGCAGGGGGTTCTGCCCGACAAGGGCAGCATCACCTTTGACGGGCAGTCGATCCTTGGGTTGTCTGAGAAAGAGATGCTGAGACTGCGCGGCAGCCGCATTTCGATGATTTTTCAAGAACCCCTGAGCGCGCTGAACCCGCTGATGCGCATCGGCGCGCAAATCGCCGAGGTGTTCGAGGCCCACGGCGCGCTCACCGGGGCCGAACGCCGCGCGCGGGCGCTCAAGCTGTTGGAGGAGGTCGGTATTCCCGACCCCGAAGCAACGATCCGGGCCTATCCCTTCCAGCTTTCGGGCGGGCAGCGGCAGCGGGTGATGATCGCGATGGCCTTGGCGCTGGAGCCTGACATCCTGATCGCGGATGAGCCGACCACCGCGCTTGATGTGACCACGCAGGCGCAGATCCTCAAGCTGATCGAAGACCTGCGGCGCAAGCGTGGCATGGCGGTGATCTTCATCACCCATGACTTTGGCGTGGTGGCCGATATCGCCGACCGGGTGATCGTCATGAAAAAGGGGGAGATCGTCGAGGCTGGCCCGGCCCAAGAGGTGCTGCTGAAGCCCCAGCACCCCTATACCCGCGCCCTCATCGACGCGATCCCCCGGCTGACCAAGACCGAAGCCGCGGCAGAAGTCGAACGTAGCCCGCTTTTGAAGGTTGAGGGCCTGCAAAAGACCTTCTCCACCGGCTCTGGCACGCTTTTTGGCAAGCGTCGGGTGGTGAAGGCCGTGCAGGATGTGAGTTTCGAGCTTTATGCCGGCGAAACCATCGGCATCGTGGGGGAGTCCGGCTCGGGCAAATCCACCGTCGGGCGCTGTCTGGTGCGGCTGCTCGACCCGGACGGGGGCCGCGTCCTGATGGACGGCGTCGACATTGCAGAGATGTCGGGGCCAGAACTGCGGGCGCAACGGCGCAAGTTGCAGATGATCTTTCAAGACCCGTTTTCATCACTCAACCCCCGCGCGCGGGTGTCGCGCATCCTGACCGAGGGGCTGGTTGCCTATGGCACCCCGGATAAGGAGGCCAAGGCCAAGGCGCGCGAGTTGCTGGAACTGGTCGGGCTGGACGAAAGCGCGATGAAACGTTTCCCGCATGAGTTCTCGGGCGGGCAACGGCAGCGGATCGGCATCGCCCGCGCATTGGCGCTGGACCCGTCGATCATCATCGCGGATGAGGCCGTCTCGGCCCTCGACGTCTCCATTCAGGCGCAGGTGCTCGACCTGCTGGCCGAGTTGAAAACCCGGCTCCATCTGTCGATGCTTTTCATCACCCACGACCTGCGCGTCGCGGCGCGGATTTGCGACCGGATCATCGTGATGCAAAAGGGCCAGATCGTTGAGGCGGGGCCGGTCAGCAAAGTGCTGCACGACCCCGATACCGCCTATACGCGCAGCCTGCTCGACGCTATTCCGGGGCAGGACTATGAACGCGCGCTGGCGGCGGCCGATTAGGGCGCTACCTCAGCCGCTGCGCCCAAGATGGATCAGACGATGAAACCTGCGGATCACGACCAAAAGACACTGCTGCTGACCGGTGCCAGCCGGGGCATTGGCCATGCCACGGCCAAGGCTTTCGCCGACAAGGGCTGGCGGGTGATCGGCTGTTCGCGGCAGGCGTTCTCGCCCGAATGCCCTTGGCCGGGCGGGGCGCAGGACCATGTGCAGGTCGATCTGAGTGACCCGAACCAGACGATAGAGGCGGTCGCGCAGGTCAAAAGGCTTTTGGGGGGCAACCCTTTGCATGCTCTGGTGAACAACGCGGGCGTCTCGCCCAAGGGCGAGGATGGCGCGCGGCTCAGCACGCTCGACACCGATCTGCGGACATGGGGCGAGGTGTTTCATGTGAACTTCTTCGCCTCCGTGGTGCTGGCGCGCGGGCTTCAGGATGAGCTTTCTGCCGGGCGTGGATCGGTGGTGAATGTCACCTCCATCGCCGGGTCGCGGGTGCATCCCTTTGCCGGGGCGGCCTATGCCACCTCCAAAGCAGCTCTGGCGGCGCTGACGCGCGAGATGGCCCATGATTTCGGCCCCCTCGGCGTGCGGGTCAACGCAATCGCCCCGGGCGAGGTTGAGACGGCGATCCTCAGCGAAGGCACCGATAAGATCGTGCGCGACATCCCCATGCGCCGCCTCGGCCAGCCTGATGAGGTCGCGCGGGCGATCTATTTCCTGTGCAGCGCGGAAAGCTCCTATGTCTCGGGGACCGAGATCGAGGTGAACGGCGGGCAGCACGTCTGACCGCGCGGCGCGCGACCATTCTGACAATCGCGTGATCAGCGCAGTCTTGCGCTGTCATCCCCGGCCATTAGACCTATGTACAGCCGCTCAATCAGGGCAGCTATACGCGCGCTCCCCTCAGGCAAAGCATACCCCAAGGGACACCACTTCATGATAAAATTCGAATTGAACGGGCGGCAGATCTCTGTCGACGCAGACCCGGACATGCCCCTACTGTGGGCGATCCGCGATGAAATCGGTCTTACCGGCACCAAGTTTGGCTGCGGCATCGGCGCATGCGGCGCTTGCACCGTGCATATCGACGGCACCGCGACACGGTCTTGCATCACCTATCTGGGGGACGTCGAGGGCCTGTCGGTCACCACGATTGAAGGGCTGGACGAAGAGGGCAAGCACCCGGTTCAAGAAGCATGGCGCAACCTGCGCGTACCGCAATGCGGTTACTGCCAGTCGGGCCAGATCATGCAGGCGGCGTCTTTGTTGAAAGACACGCCCAACCCCAGCGACGAAGACATCGACGCGGTGATGACCGGCAACCTCTGCCGCTGCATGACCTATCCGCGCATCCGCCAAGCCGTGCGCGACGCCGCAACCGCAATGGGAGGCTCCGACAATGGCTAATCTGATGTCCCGCCTGAAAGGCTCCGACGCGCAACCGCAGATGACCCGCCGCGGGTTTCTGGTGTCGATGACCGCCGCTGGCGTTGCCTTTGGCTTCCCGCAGGCGTCGAATGCCGCGATGAACCCTGCCGTGCCCGATGGCACGCCGATCGCGCCCAATGGCCAGCCCTTTGAGCCGTCGATGTGGTACTGGATCGACGCCGAAGGTCAGGTCAACGTCAACATCATTCGCGCCGAGATGGGCCAGCACGTCGGCACTGCCATCGCGCGTATTTTGGCGGATGAGCTGGAAGTGGCATGGGAAGATGTTCACATCACCCACGTCGATACGGCTGAGAAATGGGGCCTGATGGTCACCGGCGGAAGCTGGTCGATCTGGCAAAGCTGGCCGATCTACCGTCAGGCGGGTGCCGCCGGGCGCACCGCGCTGATCGAAGCGGCGGCGGCCAAATGGGGCGTCGATCCCGCCGGTCTGACCGCGCGCGACGGGGCCGTGACCGATGGCACGCAGAGCATCAGCTATGGCGATCTGGTGGCCGAAGGGCTTGACCGCAGCTTTACCGAAGACGAACTGGCGGCCCTGCCGCTGAAACCCCATGCCGATCTGCGGCTCGTGGGGCAGGACGTGCATCCGCTTGATCTGGACACGAAAACCACCGGTCAGGCGATCTATGGTCTGGATGCCAAGGTCGATGGCATGGTCTACGGCGTGCCGATGCTGCCGCCGACGCGCTATGGCTCTAAGGTCAATTCCGTCGATGACAGCGCCGCGAAAGAGGTCAAAGGCTATCTTGAGACCGTGGTGCTGGACGATCCCTCGGGCACCGTGCCGGGCTGGGTCGTGGTGCTGGGCAAAACGCTCCACGCCGCGCGGATGGCCACCTATGAGATCAGCGTCGATTGGACGGCGGGCGAGACGGCGGATGTCTCCGAAGACGATATCCAAGCCCGCTCACGCGAATTGATCGACAGCGATGCCGGGTCGATCCTGCATACCGAGCAGCCCGAGACCGGCGCCGCCTTCGATGCCGCCGCCGAGACGCTAGAGGCCGAATACACCACGCAATCCGTGCTGCACTTCCAGATGGAGCCGGTCAACGCGACCGTCTTTCAAAACGCCGATGGCGTTTGGGAGACCCATGCAGGCAACCAGTGGCAATCGCTGATCCTGCCGACACTAGCGGCCGCGCTGGAGGTGCCCGCAGACAAGATCGTGATGCGCAGCTATATGCTGGGCGGTGGCTTTGGCCGGCGTCTGAACGGCGATTACATTGTGCCCGCCGCGCTGGCCTCCAAGGCCGTGGGCAAGCCGGTGAAACTGGTCTTCTCCCGCGAGGAAGATGCTCAATTCGACAGCATCCGCTCGCCTTCGGTGCAAAAGCTGCGCATGGCTTTCGATGAGGGCAAGGCCATCACCGGGATGGAGCATCACGCCGCCGCCGGTTGGCCGACGCAGGTGATGGCACCGGGCTTCATGCCCAAGGGCGTCAACGAAGAACCCTATGACCCCTTTGCCATCGACGGCGCGGATCACTGGTATTCTGTCGGAGCGCATCGCGTGCGGGCGATCTCGAACGATCTGGCCAATGCAACCTTCCGCCCCGGTTGGCTGCGCTCGGTCGGGCCGGGCTGGACCAACTTCGCCGTGGAAAGCTTCATGGATGAGGCGGCGCATAAAGTCGGCGCGGATCCGTTGCAGTTCCGCCTGGATCACCTGAAGGCCGAGGGTCTCAACGCAGGTTCCGCCCCCAATGCGGTGGGCGGAGCATCGCGGCAAGCGGCTGTTTTGCAGCGCGTGGCCGAGATGTCAGGCTATGGCCAGACGGAGTTGCCCGAGGGCACGGCAATCGGGATCGCCACCACCTTTGGCCAGTCGCGCACCATGCCGACTTGGACCGCCGCCGCCGTCAAACTGGCGGTGGATGCCGAAACCGGTGACGTCGCGGTTGAGAAGATGTGGCTGGCCTTCGATTGCGGCACTGTGGTCGACCCCGACGGCGCGCGCGCGCAATGCGAGGGCGCAGCGCTCTGGGGTCTGTCCATGGCTCTGCATGAGGGCACGCGGATTGAAGACGGCAATGTCGTCGACCTGAACCTTGGGTCTTACACGCCGCTGCGGATGGTCGATGTGCCTCAGATCGAGGTCGCTTTCGTCGAGAGCACGGAAGTGCCCGTGGGTCTTGGAGAGCCGGGCACCACGGTCATCGCCCCGGCGATTGCCAATGCGATCTTCAACGCCAATGGGGCGCGGGTGCGTCATCTGCCGATCACTGGCGATGCGATTCTTGCGGCGCTGGAAAACTGATAGGAGAAGGCGGGCGCGGCATGTCGCGCCCGCCTTCCATTTGGTCTGATGGCGCCGGCTAGTGAGGCGGGCTGCGCATTCGCTGGGCAGCGCGGCGGCTGCCTAAATTCAACGGCTGAAATTTTGAGTATTAACGCTTAAAAACTTAGAAAATCGCCCATTGCGCCATAATTCTGACAGGTTTCGAACAATAATCTAAACGGGCTATCTGGGCTCCTTTGCGGGCGGGTACGAAGGACGATCTGTGGCACCTACCGAGACATATGAACAACGCGTCGCCGCGACGCGAAAGCGCTTTATCGAAGGGATGCCGGAGCGGTTGCAGGCCGTGGCCGATGCGCTGCGCGAGACGGATGGCGCTGACCCGCGCGAGACCAAGGCGCGCAAGGTCCACCGCATGCTGCACGATCTGGCTGGCAATGCCGCGATGCTGGAATATGCCGAGATCGAAGATCGCCTACGCAAGGGGCTGCGCGTCGCCGAAGATGCCGATGAATCCTCCGCGCCCTTGTCGACCGATGACATTCGTATAATTGAAACGGCTCTGGCCGATGCCCGCAGTGTCACTGAAGAAATTTAAGAGAGCCTATCCATGAAGTATCCCGCAATCGGTTTGTTGGCGGCCCTGCTGCCGTTTCAAGTTCACGCCCAAACGGCCCAGGGTGAGGATGCGGCGAACGCCCCCACGGAGCAGGTCCAAGAAGGGCTGATCGCGCGGACCTTCGATTTGGCGGAGCTTGGCTTTCAAAATGGTCTGTCCTTCCGGCAGCTGTCGGGCAATGCGACGATCTATATCCCGCTGCCCAACCCGGATGCGCTAAGTTCGGGCAGCTTGCAGCTTGAGCTTGAACATGCCTCCACCACCGAGGTGGATCGCTATTTGCAGGTCTCGGTCGCGGGCCGCCCGGTGTTGTCGCAGGCGCTGCCTGATGGGGCAGGGCGCCTGAGCGTTCCGGTGCCGCTCAGCCCCGAAGACGTGTCGGGCGGGTTCATCGCCGTGGGCCTGTCCTATTCCGGGGCTTTCAGCGATCGGGTCTGCGTGGACGAACGCGCTTCGGGCGATTTTCTTGAGATCACGGCGGCTTCTTCCGTGACCTTGCAATTGGACCCGTCTGAGATCGACACATCGGCGGCATTCGCCGGGCTGCGCCCTGCGGACACGCGTCTGGCCATCGGGGGCAACGACTCCCTCGCCGCCTTGGCCGCTGCGACCCGCGCCGCTGCGCTGTTTGACGCTGAGGCCGGGCGGCTGACCTTTGGCGGCGACGGGGCCAGCACATCGGGCGCATGGTCCGAAGGGGCCATCGAACTGGACGTGACCAACTCGGGCGTGGCGAGCGAGATGGCCGTGGACAATCAAGCGGGCCTGCCCGTCTTGAACCTGCGCGGCAGCGATCCGCAGGTGGGGCTGTGGCAACTGGTCTCGGAATGGTCGCCCCTGTCGAACGAAGGCGCGACCGTGGTCGATGTGGCCGGGGGACCGGCCCGCTTTGACGACCGTTTGCCGCTGTCGGCGCTGGAGGGCGACCTCACCCCGCGTCCCGTGGTCTCGACCGAAGACTTCTTCGTGCCGTTCCAATCCTCCGACCTTCCGGCGGGCAAGGGCGTGTCTGGCGTGAACCTGCATGTCGCCGCAGCGCTTGATCCCGAAGGGCGGGGGGCGACGGCCTCGGTCTTTCTGAATGACACGCTGCTGGGCAACCGCCCGCTTGACAGTGGCCGTCCAGAGCAGTTGACCTTTTCAGTTCCGAGCGGCCTGCTGGGCCGGGATAACCTGCTGCGCGTGTCGATCCAGCGCCAGCCCTCGGGCGGCGAGTGCCGGTTCAAACCGCAGGGCTATCCGGCGCAAATCCTTCCCGGCAGCGCCTTGCTGCTTTCAGATTCCACAGCGCAGGATCGGGACTTCTTTACCCTGCGACAGGAATTCGCCGATGGCGTTCAGGTCGTGCTCGACCCCGCGCTTTCGCTTGATTTCGCGCAGACCCTGCCGTGGCTTGCGGGCGTTGCGGGCAGTGTGATCCCGGACCGCGCGCCTATCCTGCCGCGCGCCTCGGTCGACGCGCTTGAGGGGGACGAGCCCTTCTTTGTGATCTCTGACCAGAACCCCGGCGATGCAGAGCCACTGATCACCTTCGATCAGGGCCGGATCGAGGTGCGCGACCGTCAAGACAACCTGATCTATTCGGGCGAAGACCTGTCGCGGCTTGGCGTGGTGCAGATCGTCACCCGGGGCGACACCCGTGGCCTGTGGCTGCGTCCGGGCAATGGCCCTGCACCAGAGCTGACGCCCGAACGCCCCATGGTGTTGGACCGCGGCGATCTGGCGCTGATCGGGCAGGAGGGGGTGATCCTTGCCACCGCCACCGACCGCAGCCCGCTCGTTGATGTCGTCTACCCCGACCGCACCAGCCTTGCACAGATGCTGGCCAAATACCGCCCCTGGATCGTGGGGGCCATCTGGGTGCTGGTGACACTGCTTGTGCTGATCGTGTTCCAGCGCGTCTACCGTGCGCGTCGCGGCAAAGACGAGACGTAAGCCACCGTGCCGTTGGATGCCGAAAGCGAAGCCATTGGTTCGTTGCTGCTTGACCGTGGCGCGCTGACGGCGGAACAGCTCGACGCGGCAGAGGATCTGGCCGAGGAGTGGAATGTCTCTCTGGTCAAGGTTCTTCTGTCGCGGCGCTGGCTGACCACGCAGACACTCTACCGCGAGATCGCCTTTTACCACGGGCTGGCGCTGGTCGATCTGATCGAAGACCGCGCCGATGACGATCTGATCCGCCAGTATGATCCGGTGGTGATGAACCAATTTATGACGGTGCCGATTGGCCGGGCAGAGGATGGCACGCTGACGGTCGCCACCTCGCGCCCCGGCCCGCGCACGCTGCTGCATATCCGCGAGGTCTATGGCTCTGGCGTGACCATCGTCGTGGCCTCGCATTTCGATGTGTCATGGCAGTTGCAACGCGCCTTCCGCGAGAAACATTCGCATGAGGCGGTCTTTGCGCTGGCCGAGCTTGACCCCGATATGTCGGCGCAGAACGTCGTGACCCCGCCGCAGATTTTGGTGATCTACCTCATGATCTCGGCGCTGCTGCTGGGGCTGGCCTTTGCCCCCGTGGTCACGCTGATCGTGCTGAACGTCCTGCTGACGGTGTTCTACACCGGCAACTTCCTGTTCAAAGCGCTGCTGGTCTGGCTCGGCGGCGCTGCACAAGAGACTTCATCGCGGGCCATCGCGGCCGAGGCATCGCTGCTGCGCGACGAAGACCTGCCGATCTATACCGTGCTGGTGCCGATGTTCCGCGAGCCCGAGGTGCTGCCGATCCTTGCCCAAGCGCTGCGCAACCTCGACTATCCGCTGGCCAAGCTCGACATCAAGATCGTGCTGGAAGAGGGCGACCACGAGACCATCGACGCTGCGCGCAAGCTCGACCTCGAAGGCGTGTTCGAGATCATCCGCGTCCCGGCCTCCCATCCGCAGACCAAACCCAAAGCCTGCAACTTTGCGCTGCGCTATGCGCAGGGTGATTTCCTCGTAATCTTCGACGCCGAGGATAAGCCCGAACCGGATCAGTTGAAAAAGGTAATCGCCGCCTTCAACCAATCCGCGCCCAATACCGCCTGTATCCAGTGCCGTTTGAACTATTACAACGCGCGGGAGAACTGGCTGACGCGGATGTTCACGCTGGACTATTCGCTGTGGTTCGACCTGATGCTGCCGGGGTTGGAGCGTTTGGGCGTGCCGATCCCGCTGGGCGGCACTTCGAACCACTTCCGCATGGACGTGCTGCGCGAATTGAATGCATGGGATCCCTTCAACGTGACCGAGGACGCCGATCTGGGCATTCGTCTGACGCAGAAGGGCTACCGCGTGGGCGTCATCGATTCCACGACCTTTGAAGAGGCCAATGTCTCGATCCCGAACTGGGTGCGCCAGCGCTCGCGCTGGATCAAGGGCTATATGCAGACCTTTCTCGTCCACAGCCGCAGACCCATTCACCTGTGGCAATCGGTCGGGGCGGCGGGCGTCTTTGGCTTTGTCTTCTTCATCGGGGGCACGGTGCTCTCGGGTCTGTTGAACCCGGTCTTCTGGTCGATCTTCGCCATCTGGCTGATCTTCGGCACCGAGGTGATTACCCCCTATTTCCCGCTCCCGGTGCTGTACCTGTCGCTGGTCAACCTACTGGCGGGCAACGGGTTGCTGATCTACCTTACGATGGTCGCGCCCTTTAGGCGCAGATGGACCGATCTGGCGCCTTGGGGGATCACCGTGGTGGGCTATTGGGTGCTGATGACCGTGGCCTCTTACAAGGCGCTGTCGCAGTTAATCTTTAACCCGTTCTATTGGGAAAAGACCCAGCACGGCCTGTCCAAACACACCGCTAATGAGGTCGCCGAAGCCAGTGCCGAAGCGACGGAGGCCGCGCAATGATCCGCGCCGCCTCATGGTCTTTCGGCTTTGTCGCGCTGGCGCTGCTGCTTTTGCTCACCCTCGGCTGGACTGAGGCGCATGGCTTCCTGTCGATGGACGTGACCGACCTCTGGGCCAAATCAATCGTACAGATCGAGGGGCCGGCGCAGTTCAAGGCAAGCGATGCTTTCTACCCGCCCGTGCCCTATGCGCTGTCGCTTTTGGGGCAGGCGGTCTTGCCCGACACGCAGGTGCCGGTGCCCTTCGTGCTTTCCGCGCTGGTGGGGGCAGGGCTGTTGGTCCTGTGGTTCCTCAACCTGCGCGATACGGGCGGCTTTTCGGGCATGACCTCGGCGCTGGTGGTGCTGCTTTTGGCGCTGAACCCGTTTTTCCTGCGCGCCTTGGCCGATGGGCCAGAGACGATGTTTTGCATCTTGGGCACATGGCTTTTCGCGCGCGGGATCGTCAATCTGCGCCTCACGGGCAACGCGCCGGATATGATGAAAGTGGCCGTGGGGCTTTTGGTGGTGGCCCTATCGGACAGCTATGGCCTGATGCTCTGCCTCGGGGCGATGCCCTTCATGATCGTCGCGGCACGGCCCAGCATGATCGCGGTCTCCTCGACCGGCTATCTGGTGGCGATGTTCTATCCCGTGGCCGCCGCCGTGGGGGCGCTGATGTTCGTCAGCATGATCTTCGACAGCCGCCTGATCCCGCTTTTGTCGGAAAGTGCCACGCCGCTGACCTTGGGGGAGCATCTGGTCATTCTGGCCGGGCTGGGCCCGGCGGCCCTTATCGCGATCCTGCGCAATATCATGGTCCCGCGTCTGTTCATGCCGCTCTTGGCAGCGGTCGGGGCGGTGCTGGGCGGCTATACGCTTAACGTCTTTTTCCATGTCGAAGGCGACCCGGCCATGGCGCTGGCGCCCATGCTGGGGGTCTTGGTCGCCGCGATCCGCTTTTGGCCGAACCTGTCCTTGCGTGAGCCGATTGCCATCGCGCTGTTGGCGCTGTCGCTGCTGACCTCGGCGGTTGTGATGCGCCATGTCGCCCATGACGAAACCCGCGCTTGGACCAACGCGATGCTCGGCGCGGAAAACGCAGCGTCCCGCCCCGCGCGAGAGGTCGTTTCATTCTTGCGCGACAAGTCTGATATTATGGTAGATGTTGAGAGAAACCCCGAGATCGTCGTCGGTCTGGGGAATATCGACCGGCTGGTGATCGCCGGAGAGCCTGCCTACGACTGGGCGCTTGAGGGGGGCGTGCCGCGCACAAGGTACATCGTGGTCCCGCAACAGGCGGAAGGGCAGGCCACAGCAGACAGAATTCTGCGCAGGTTCCCGCAGCTGAAGCAATCGCAGATGCCGGGGTATGAGGAGGTTTTTCAAAACAGCCGTTGGCGTGTTTTTGAAAGAGTTAACGAGTGGAATTAAAATCATGAGCCCACGAATTATCGCAGTCGACGATTCGGATATCGCGCAGGATTTTATCAGCGCGACGCTTTCGGAGCTTGGCTTTGACGATGTCGTCAGTTTCATCGATCCGCGCAGTGCACTCGACGCGATCGAAAGCGATGAGGCCACGGCGGACCTGATCCTGATGGACATAATGATGCCCGATATCGATGGTATCGAGCTTTGCGCCCGTATCCGTGCCTTGGACAGATGGAGCGATGTGCCGATCATTATGCTGACCAGCCGAACAGACATGGGGTCTCTCTCCGAAGCCTTCATGGCGGGGGCCAACGACTATGTCACGAAACCCTTCAACCGGATCGAGCTTCAGGCCCGCATGCGCAGTTGCTTGCGTCTGAAATCCGAGTTGGATCGCCGCCGTTTGGGCGAAAACCGCAGCGCGCGCCGCCGTGCCGCGCCGGGCGTGTCCGAGGCCACGGTGCCCAGCCTTTTGGGCAGCAAATCCGGGTTTCAGGGGCATCTCATGTCGCTGTCGCCCGCGATGCAAAAAAACCTCGGCCTGATCGTCTTTCGCATTGATGGCGACCGTGACCAATCCGATGCGGCGCGCGCGCAGCGGCAAGAGCTTCAGCGCCGCGTGGCCGGGCTTTTCGGCAAGGTCGAAATCCCCGCGCAGGACGGGTTCGCCCATTGGGAGGATGATCTTTTCGTCTATGGCGCGCTCCACGCGGATCGCGCCCAGCTTGAAGCGCGGGCGCAGCAGTTTATCTCAGCCGTGGCTGAGGCCTCGGCCACCGTGAAAGAAGGCTGGACCTCGCGGCCTTTGAGCGTCAGCGCTTGCGTCGTGCCGCCCTCGGACGCGGCTGTCGCCACCTCGCTCGCGCGGGGCATTCAAGGCGTCGAAAGTGCTGGAATAACAAGCGCGCCGGGCAGCATCTGCCTTGCCACCAAGGACATAGGACACCAAGCCGAGAATGGTCAGCACTGAGCCCACCAACAAAGCTGATGCGAAACCGTCTTCGCGCGCGCAGACCCTGTTCTGGGCGCTGATTTCGGCTGCCGTTCTGATCTATTTCGTGGGGCTCGCGGTCCTGACCTGGTCGGACTACAAACGCGCCACGACCCGGGCAGAGGTGGAGCTTGAGCATTTCGCGGAGCTTTACGAGCAGGCGGTCGATGCCTCTCTCTCGGTTGCGAATGTGCGGATGTGGGGGCTGATTGATGAGCTGTCGACCGCGCGCCTGAGCGACCCCGAGCAGTTCGAGGCGCAATACGGTGATCTGATGAATGTCGCCGTGCAGGAGACCGAGCAGGTCGATGCGCTTGTGCTGATCGGCGCCGATGGGGTCGTGCTTTGGGCCACCGTGAAACCGCTCATGGGGCAGTACCTTGGGGACCGGGCCTATTTTCAGGCGGCGATTGGTCTTGATGTGGATGAATACACGGTCGGGGTGCCCATCGTGTCGCGGGCCACAGGGCGGCGGCTGACCCCGATTGCATGGCCCTTGATCGGCATGGATGGCCGGTCGCGCGGGGTCTTGGCGTCTTCGCTGGGCGAGGATTACTACTCGCAATTGCTGGCAATAGATGGGTTGCAACAGGACATGTATGTCGAGGTGGTGACCTCCAACGGAGAGCGGGCCTTTGTTTCGGGGCGGCCTCCACGCGACCCCGATACGCCCGTGTTCCGCGCCCGCAAGGAGATCCCGGCGCTGGACCTCTATATCGACGTGACGCGCAGCAAGCCGGCGGTGCTGCAAAATTACTGGCAGCGCACCTTGGTTTTCGTGGGGCTTGCCACGATCCTGTTCCTGACGGTGATCAACGCGGCGATCCGCGCGCGGCGGCAGTCGACCCAATTGGCGCAGGCCCTGCGCACTTCCGAACGGCACCGCGAACGGATCCGCGTGGCGCAGAGCGAATTTGACGCGATCTTTGAGAATGTCGGCGACGGGCTGATCGTCTATAACGACAACAACAAGCTGCACCGCTCCAACCGCAAGGCGCGTGAGTTGATGGGCGTGTCCTCAGATATCGAAGCCGTGCAAAAGCTGCGCGGCATGGTCCCGCCCTTTTCGCAGATGGACGAAGACGTCGCCGTTCATCGCATTCAGATCACCACCGCCGAGAACGAGAGCGTTGCGGTGCAATGCCGGGTGATGAAGCTGCATCTGCATGGGGATTACATCGCCTATAACGTGCTTCAGGACATTTCTGCCGAAGAGCGGCTGGTGGCGGCGCGCACGGCCTTTGTCACCTCGGTCAATCACGAGCTGCGCACGCCGCTCACGTCCCTCGCCGGGTCGCTCGAAATCCTGCATGACCGCTTTGGCGACAGCATGCCAAAGAACGCGGGCAAGCTGTTGTCGATGGCCACCCGCAATGCCGACCGGCTGTTGGTACTGGTCAATGATATCTTGACCCTTCAGGCGATCGACCAACGCCAACTCAGCATCCAGACTGAGCGGGTCGCGGTGTCGGAGGTGCTGTCGGAAGCCATCGCGGCCAACACCGGCTATGGGGTAAACCGCGACGTGCAACTCGACATCCACACAGGCCCCGACGCGGCGCAGGAAGCCTATGTGCGGGTCGATACCGTGCGCATGCAGCAAATCTTCTCCAACCTCATTTCCAACGCGGTGAAATATACCCCGCGCGGCGGCACGGTAAAAATCGGTGCCGAGGTGGACGACCAGTGGGTCACGTTCTATGTCTGCGATGCGGGGCCGGGCATCCCAAGAGCCGCCCATGATCGTATGTTCAAAAGGTTCGCTGACCCTGTGCACTCTCGCGAAAACCAAGCGAATGGGACGGGGCTGGGGCTGGCCATCACGCGGGAGCTGGTGTTGCGACAAGACGGCGATGTGAGCTTTGAGACACGCTCGGAAGAAGACGGCGATGAGAACCCCGGCACCACGTTCTATGTGCGTTTCGCCCGGGATACAGACGCGGCGCCCAAGCAGGGGGCATCGGCATGAGAGTGTTGTTCGTCGATGACGAGGATGACATCCGCGAGTTGATCGAGTTTGCGATCATGACCGAAGATGACATCGAACCGACCTTCGCGGCGACTGGGCTCGACGCGATTGCTACGATGGAAACGCAGGCGTTCGACGTGATCATGCTGGATGTGATGATGCCGCCCCCCGATGGTATGGAGGTGCTGCGCTGTGCGCGGGCCAATGCGGATTTGGACGACACGAAAATCGTCATGTGCACCGCCAAAACCTCGCCCGAGTCGGAGAGGAAGTTTCGCGACCTCGGGGCAGATCACATTCTGCACAAACCGTTCAAACCGCTGAAGCTCGCGGATTTCATTCGGTCGATCGTTTAATACCTCATCGCTCAGCCTTTTGCGGCTTTAAACACGCGGAACTTACCATGCGCAAAACAGCGAAAATGTCTTCTGATCTCACGCGGCGGTTCTTGCCCCGGCTTGTTGTCTTCTCGGCCATCGGTACCATCGCCCTCCCGGCAAGTGAGGTGGCATCGGCGGCGTGGCCGCGGGGCGAAGACAAAAGCTTTGTCACCCTGTCCTATGAGACCACTGCAGACGGCCCCGACTTTGGCGATTTCGGCGCGTTTTACTACGAATACGGGGTGACCGAGAAACTGACTTTCGGCCTCGACATCGGCAAGACCCAGAGTGCGGGGCAGGTCAGCGCCATTGCCTTTCTGCGCTATCCGCTTGAGCTCTCGGGCGGGGACAATGTTTTCGCCGCCGAAGTCGGTCTTGGCTGGGCCGAACGGGATGGCAGCGCGGTGGCGGCTCTGCGGCCCGGCCTGTCTTGGGGGCGTCCGGTATCGGGGGCTTGGGGCAGCGGCTGGCTGGGGGTGGAAAGCACCTTTGCGATCTACGAAGACGGCGAAACACTGGGCAAGATCGACAGCAGCTTCGGCATCAACCACGAGAGTGGCAACCTGTCGATTTTCAAGCTGGAGTTCGCGGCCCCGTCAGACGGGGATGAGACACTGGCCTTTGCGCCGTCGCATGTGATCAAGGTCTCGGAAAACAGCTTCCTGGAACTGGGCCTGTCGCATGAATTCACCGACGCTGTGGCCAAGGTCAAAGTCGGGGTTTGGCACAGCTTCTGACGCGCTTCGGGTCTGCTCAATCCCGCCAATCGGGGCGGTTGCCGAGGTGGGCAATCAGAAAGTCGATGAAATACCGCGTCTTGGGCGTTAGCACGTTTGAGCGCGGATAGACCAGCCAAAGCACCGACCGGTCGTTCATCCGCCAGCCCGGCAATAGCCGCAGCAATCGGCCCGAAGCAAGCTCGTCCGACACGCTCCAAAGCGAGTTGATCGAGATGCCAGCCCCCGCGAGGGTCGCTTCGCGTTGCGCATCGCCATCGTCCATGATCACGCGGCAGGTCATCTCATGCGGGTCGAGCGTGGCGGCTTCGCCCTCCGGCCCGATCAGCGCGCGGGGCTCAAGATCACCCCAAGCGATCAGGTGATGATCCCGCAGCGCGGCGGGGGTCTGGGGCAAACCGTGGGCCGCCACATAAGACGGCGCGGCGCAAAGAACGCGGGTGTCATCGGCCAGCTTGCGCCCCCGCAGGCTGCTGTCGGTCAAGGGCGCGCTGCGCAGGGCAAGGTCAAAACTGCCTTCGATCGCGTCGAACCGGGTGTCGGAGAGGCGCAGATCGAGGGTGAGCTCGGGGTAGGTTTCGTGGAATTCCGGCAACAGCGGCATGATGTGACGCTGGGCAAAGCTGCTGGGGGCGGCGAAACGCAGGATGCCCTTGGGCCCCGCCTTGGTCCCGCCCAGAATGGCCCGCGCGGCATCGGCTTGCGCCAATATCTCGCGCGCATAGGGCAGAAAGTCCGACCCATCGAGCGATAGCGAGACCTTCCGCGTCGTGCGCCGCAAAAGCTCAACCCCGAGTTCTTGTTCCAGCTTGGCCAAACGCGCACTGGCGACTGCCGGGGCCATCCCCAAAGCGCGCCCGGCGGCTGAGATGTTCAGCCGTTCGGCAGCCATGACGAAAAGGCGAAGGTTGTCGATATCCATGGGCCGCGGTCCTTGCTGCGGATCATCCGCCGGGTCAGCATATAGGGTTCGGTATTATATTCAATAACGGGAAACTGAACTCAAGTTTCATCCGATTATCTGTCGCGCCATGTTGGCCTATCTCTGTCTCAACGCAATGTTAACGGGAGATAGACCGATGAAATCCATGACCCTCACCAGCTATGGCGCAGAGGCGCCTTTTGTCGAAGCCGATTTGCCACGCCCCTTGGCCACCCCCGGCCATGTGGTGCTGCGCGTCAAGGCGACCAGCGTGAACACCATCGACACGATGATCAAGAACGCGGGCAAAGACCTGCCTCTGTCGCCTGACCTGCCTGCCGTTCTGGGCATGGATTTCGCCGGGGTGATCGAAGAGATTGGCGAAGGTGTCACCGGGTTCGCCGTGGGCGACGAAGTCTACGGCTGCGCCGGTGGTCTGGCCGATTTGCAAGGGGCTTTGGCTGAATTCATGCGCGCCGACGCGCGGCTCATTGCCCATAAACCCAAGTCGCTGTCGATGCGCGAGGCGGCGGCCCTTCCGCTGGTCGGCATCACCGCTTGGGAAGGGCTGCACCGCGCAGGCGTCGCAGCCGGGCAGAAGGTGCTGGTCCAAGGCGGCGCGGGCGGCGTGGGCCATCTGGCGGTGCAACTGGCAAAGCATATGGGGGCCGAGGTTTCCTCGACCGGCACCGGGGATGACCAGATGGCGGTGATCGAGGGCTATGGCGCGCGGGCCATCGACTTCAAAGCCGAGAAGATCGAAGACTATGTGGCAGCCCATACTGCGGGCTGCGGCTTTGATACGGTCTTCGACACTGTGGGCGGGGCCAATCTGCCGAACTCTTTCGCCGCCGCCGCGCTGAACGGTCATGTGGTGACGACCGTGGCCCTGTCGGAGATCGACCTGACCCCGGCGCATTTCAGCGGCCTGTCCTTGCATGTGGTCTTCATGCTTTTGCCGATGCTGCATGACGTGAACCGCGCGGTTCATGGGGAAATCCTTAGCAATCTCGCCACACTGGTCGATGAGGGGGCGGTGAAGCCGCTGCTCGACGAAAAGACCTTTGATCTGAGCGCGGTTGGCGATGCCTATGCGCGGCTGCAAAGCGGACAGGCGATCGGCAAGGTTGTGGTCGACGTCTAAGTCAGGCCGAACACTGATTAATATCACGCCCCGCTGCGCCGCCCGCGCGGCGGGGCTTTGACGGCCTGCCCCTTCCCTCAATCACTGCCGCTGGCGCACAACTGCCAAAGAATGCGCCATTGACCCAACGGTAGGCCGCCTCTTTCTCTCTCATCCCCGGTTTCACGGCAAATTCGGACTTGCCTCTGCCTGTCAGTGTACAGTTAATTGGCCGGACAAGCTGAATACAGCGGCGGCGCGGGCACCCTGTGCCGACGCCCGTTAAGAGCAACCAAGGGAGAGAGACATGAAATTCACCGCAATCCTCGCCGCAAGCACCATTCTGGCAGGCGCTGCCGCCGCTCAGGACATGGATAAATCCGACTGGCCGAGCAGCTTCACCGTGGGCACGGCCAGCCAAGGCGGCACCTACTTCGCCTATGGTTCGGGCTGGGCGAACCTTGTGGCCAAGGAACTGGGCCTGACCGGCGGCGGCGAAGTCACCGGCGGCCCGATGCAGAACATGGCGCTGGTCCACACCGGCGAGGCGGCCTTCGGCATGACCACAATGGGCCCGGCGGCGGAATCGCTGGCCGGCACCAACCCCATCGCCCCCGGTTTGGAAATGACCCAAGCCTGCGCGATGTTCCCGATGTATCAGACACCCTTCTCCGTGACCGCGCTGTCGTCCTCGGGCATCTCCTCGGTCGCCGACATTCCGGCAGGTGCCAAGATCGGCTTTGGTCCGGCGGGCTCCACCTCGGACACCTATTTCCCGCGCATGATGGACACGCTCGGCGTCGAGTATGAGCGCCGCAACGGCGGTTGGACCGATCTGGGCGGGCAGTTGCAGGACGGTCTGCTGGACGTGATCGCCTTTGCTGCCGGTGTGCCGGTGCCTGCGGTCAGCCAGCTTGAGGTGCAGACGGATGTGAACATCATCGAGTTCACCGAGGAAGAGCAGGCCAAACTGCTCGAAGAGTTCCCGGTGTCCGAGTTCACCATCGACGCCAGCACCTACACCACGCTGGAAGAGGGCGCGCGTTCGGTCTCCATGTGGAACTTCGCGATTGCCAACTGCGATCTGCCGGAATCCTTCGTCAAAGCGGCTGTGGATGTCGTCATGTCCGACAATGAGCGGATGAAAGGCATTCACAAGGCGGCGGCTTCGACCCTGCCTGAGAACTGGGAGAAGAACACCGTTCTGAAATGGCACCCCGGTGCGGCAGCTTGGTTCAAAGAGAACGCGGATGCCGATATTTCCGACGATATGATCTACAGCAACTAAGCGAACGCCTAGACAAACTTGCATGCCGTCCCTAATCGGGGCGGCATCTTGCCATCATCCCGCCTGATTGTCGGGACAGATCCCGCGCAGATATCGGGAAAGGAAGCCTCCATGACAGACCAGCATAGCGCCGCCGATCCGCAGGGCCCGATTGTCGCCGAAGGGGTCGATGACGAACCGGTAGAAAGCAACCGTCGCATATTCACCGGTCGCACCTATCTGGTTGTTGCGGCCATGTCGGCGATCTATGCCTTCTTTCACATGGCAGCACTCAACGGCATGTCGATCGGAGAACTGACCGGCATCCGCATCCCGCTTTTGCCGACCTTCCCGATGGAGACGTGGAATTTCCGCATCGTGCACATCGCGGGTGCGCTGATCCTTGGCTTTACCCTCTATTCCGCCCGCGCATTTGTGGATGAGGGCAAGGGGCAGGGCCGTCATCCGCTGGATTTCGTGGCATGGGCCGCGATGATCCCGGCGCTTTATTCGATTTGGACCGCGTGGAGCATTGCCAGCCAGATCGCTGGCGGCACCCAGTGGAACGGCATGAGCCCCGAGTTCAAGACCCTCGAAATCTATCACTATGGCCTGCCGCTGGTGGCGGCGACGGCCATCGGCATCGTCGTGGGTTGGCTGCGCGGACGCGAGCGGGGGCAGGTTTCGCCGGCGGACCTGTTGCTGTCTATCTGCGGTGTGGCCGTGGCGATTTACCTGATCACCATGTATGGCACCTTGATGCGCAACTCGACGGGCACGCCCTTTGCGCCCATCGGTATCTCTATTGCCGCAGTCGCGGGCACCGCGCTGATCATGGAGCTGACGCGCCGCGTGGCGGGGCTTGCGCTTATCGTGATTTCGGGTGTCTTTCTGGTCTATGTCTTCGTGGGGGACATGCTGCCGGGCTTTCTGAACGCGCCCAACATCCAGTGGACCCGCTTCTTTAGCCAAGTCTACACCGATGCGGGTATTCTGGGGCCGACCACGGCGGTGTCGTCGACCTATATCATCCTCTTCATCATCTTCGCGGCCTTCCTTCAGGCATCGAAGGTGGGGGACTATTTCGTCAACTTCGCCTTTGCCGCGGCGGGCCGCTCCCGCGGGGGCCCGGCCAAGGTCGCGATCTTTGCCTCGGGTCTTATGGGGATGATCAACGGCACCTCGGCGGGCAATGTGGTGGCGACAGGCTCGCTGACCATTCCGCTGATGAAAAAGGTGGGCTACCCGGCCCGGACCGCAGGCGCGGTCGAAGCCGCCGCCTCGACCGGGGGGCAAATCATGCCGCCGATCATGGGGGCGGGCGCCTTCATCATGGCCGAGATCACGGGCATCCCCTACACCGATATTGCCGTGGCGGCGATCATCCCGGCGGTGCTCTATTTCGTGTCGATCTACTTCATGGTGGATTTCGAAGCGGCCAAGCTGGGCATGCGCGGGATGCGTTCCGAGGAACTGCCCAAGCTCAAGGACATGCTGCGCCGGGTGTTTTTGTTCATTCCGATCATCATCCTGATCTATGCGCTTTTCATGGGCTATTCGATCATCCGCGCAGGCACGCTGGCGACGGCGGCAGCGGCGGTGGTGTCGTGGTTCACGCCCTTCCGCATGGGGCCGCGCAGCATCGTCAAAGCCTTTGACCTGGCCGGGATCATGTCGATCCAGATCATCGCGGTCTGCGCCTGTGCGGGCATCATCGTGGGTGTCATCAGCCTGACCGGTGTCGGCGCGCGTTTCTCTTCCGTGCTGCTGGGGCTGGCGGAGGCGAGCCAATTCCTCGCCCTGTTCTTTGCAATGTGTATTGCCATTCTGCTCGGCATGGGCATGCCCACCACGGCGGCCTATGCGGTGGCGGCTTCGGTCGTGGCGCCGGGGCTGGTGCAACTGGGCATTCCGCTGCTGACGGCGCATTTCTTTGTCTTCTACTTCGCCGTCGTCTCGGCCATCACGCCCCCCGTGGCGCTGGCGAGCTATGCCGCGGCGGGGATTTCGGGCGCCAACCCGATGGAGACTTCGGTCGCCTCCTTCAAGATCGGCATCTCGGCCTTCATCGTGCCCTTCATGTTTTTCTACAATGGCGCGATCCTGATGGACGGCACGTGGTTCGAGGTGATCCGCGCCGGTGTCACGGCGATCTTCGGGGTCTATCTGCTGTCTTCGGGCATGCAGGGCTGGTTCGCGGGCAGCGGGGCGGCTTGGTTCATCCGGCTGGGTCTGATCCTCGCGGCGCTTTGCATGATCGCGGGCGGTCTGATGACCGACCTCATCGGCATCGCAGTGGCGGCGGTGATCTTTGCCGTACAGTGGAAGTTCCGCCCCGCCGCCGACGCGCAGATCGCGGTACATGGCAGCGACTGATCCGTGATTGATCCATGTCCCGGCCCTTTGGGGCCGGGGCCGCCCGTTTGAGTCAACGCTCCCTGTTGCATCTGGGCCAAGCCGCGCCTAGGGTCCGCGCGATCCTTCCGGGCGGTTAATATGTTCGCTATCTTTCTGGCCATCGCGCCGGTCTTCGCGCTGATCCTCATGGGCTATGGCCTGCGCCGGGGCGGTATCCCTTCGACCAAGTTCTGGAACCTGAATGACCGGCTGGTCTATTGGGTGCTGATGCCCGCGCTGTTCTTTGCCAAGATCTCGGCGGCGGACCTCAGTGGTGGCTTGGGCGACTATGCCCTGCTGCTCTACGCTGGGTTCTTTGCAGCGATCTTTTGCGGCTGGCTCTTCGGTCGGGCCTATGCCGCGCCACAGGGCAGTTCGCTGATGCAGGGCAGCGCGCGGTTCAACACATTCATCGGCCTCGCGATTGCCGAAGCCGTTTTTGGCACGGCAGGGCTACAGATTGCCGTTCTGGGTTCGGCCCTGCTGGTGCCGGTGGTGAATGTGACGGTGGTGACGTTGATGACCCGGCAGTTGGGCGGCGGCGGCAAATCTATCCTTAAAGGCTTGGTCAAGAACCCGCTGATCCTCGGCATCCTGGCAGGCGTGCTCTTTAACTTCGCGGGGCTGCACCATGTGCCCGTCTTGCATGAAAGCGCGCGCATTTTGGGGGATGCGGCGCTGCCGATCATGCTGCTTTGCGTCGGCGCCAACCTGCGGCTGCGCGGGCTGTCGGGCTCGGTTTCGGTCATCGGCCTGTCGATCATCGGCAAACATCTGGTGAACCCGCTGGCGGTGCTGCTGGCCGCGCTGGTGCTGAACCCGGCGCCGCTGACGCTGCAAATCGCGCTGATCTTCGCGGCCCTGCCGACGGGGGTGGCCAGCTATACGCTGGCGCGTGAGATGCGCGGCGATGCGCCCTTGATGGCCGCAATCATCACCACGCAGACGCTGCTCAGCTTTTTCACCCTGCCGCTCACGCTCTATCTCGGCAGTCTGATCTCCGCGCCCTAGAGCGCGCTCCATGCGCGAAACGCGATTGTGATCTGCGCGGGCTGCATGGTCGCTGATTTACAGGTTGACATATTTGGTTCGAATGTCCAATTGCGCCTTGACCAATGCCAAGGAGCCCGCATGACCGAACTTGAAAAGACCGTGCTTGACGCTGCGCTGCATGTCTTTTCCCGCTATGGGGTCAAGCGCACCAGCATGGGCGATCTGTGCGAAGAGGCCGGTGTTTCGCGCCAGACCCTCTACAATCGGTTTCGCAACAAGGACGACATTCTTCGAGGGCTCATCGCGCGCTATACCGAACTGGCGCTGGAAGAGATTGCCGAAGAGATGCCCAATGCGCCCGATCTGGCGGCGCAGCTCGATCTTATTTTCGATCGGATGGTGGTGCGCGGCTATGACACGATGCAGGCGATGCCCAATGCGCAGGATTTCATCGCCGGGGCCAATGCCGTCAGCCAAGAGGCGCTGCAATGTTCCGCCGGGCGCTTTCGCGACGTGATCGCTAAGGTGCTGATGCCCTATGAGGCGGCGATCACCCGCAATGGCTTGAGTGTCGAGGCGCTGGCCGATTTCATCCAACGTTCCGCCAAGGCCGCTGGCATGCATGCGCTGGACCGTGACCATTTTCTCGCGCAGCTGCGCACCCTCAAACAACTTAGTCTGACCGCCGCCCTTGGGCCCGTGCCGGATGCTATTCATAAGGAAGACTGACCATGGCCAAATGGCTTGTTGAGACGACGCGCGGGACCGGCGCGGGGCGGGTGTTGGGATTTGCGCTGGCCTTGGCCGCCGGCGTCGCCGCGCCGATGGTGGCTGCCGCCGAAATGCCGGTGGTAAAGCTGCAAACGGTCAAGGTCAGCGACGCCGAGGTTGAGCGTGTGTTCTTTGGCAAGGTGGTTGCACGTGAAACCGTGGACCTCGCCTTTCAAGTCGGCGGTCAGATCGAGGAATTCCCGGTCGAAGAGGGGGCCACGGTCAGTGAAGATACGGTCGTCGCTCGGATGGATCTGGAGCCATTTCAACTGGCGCTAGAGCAGGCGCAGGCCAATGACGCGCAGGCGCGCCGGACGATGGAGCGTTATCAAAAGCTCGCCGGGTCTTCGGTGGCCGAAGTCAATTTGCAAGATGCGGAAACCGCCGTGACGGTCAACGATATCGCCGTGCGTAACGCCGAGCGCGACCTTGAGAACGCAACCCTCCATGCGCCCTTCGATGCGATTGTCGCCTCGCGGTTGGTGCCCAATTACTCGACCGTCAGCGCGGGCACGCCGGTGGTGCGCCTGCATGACATGTCTGAGTTGCGGGTCGAGATCGACGTGCCCGAAACCCTGTTTCTGCGGGCAGGCCGCGACCCCAGCGTGCGGTTCATGGCCAAGTTCCCGGCCAACGCCAATACCTACCCCATGCAGATCCGCGAATACAACGCCGAGACGGCGGATGTCGGCCAGACCTATAGCATCACCCTTGGGGCGGAATTGCCCGAAGATTTCATGCCGCTGCCCGGCGCCTCGGTCGAGGTGCGCGCCACGCTGAACATCGGCGGGTCGAGCATCATCGTGCCCGACACCGCCATCGTGGTCGGCAATGACCGCGGCACCTATGTCATGGTCTTTGACCCCACCGGCGCGCGCGAAGGCACCGTGACCCGCACCGCGGTTGAGATCACCCCCACCGCGCGCGGCGATGTCAAAGTCGAAGCCGGGCTATCCGATGGGCAAGAGATCGTGGTGAGCGGCGCAAGCCAGCTTGAAGACGGTGCCGCCGTGCGCCGCTTCGTCGGTTTCGGAGACTGAGCGCATGGATATCGCACGTCTGTCGATCAACCGCCCGATCTATACTTGGATCATCATGCTGACCTGTCTTTTGGGCGGTATCTGGGGTTTCGCGACCCTTGGCCGTCTCGAAGATCCGGCATTTACCATCAAAACCGCCGTGGTCGTGACCCAATACCCCGGTGCCTCTGCCGAAGAGGTCGCACTTGAGGTGACCGAACCGCTGGAATCGCAAATTCAGAAGATGTCCGAGATCAAGGACATCGAATCCATGAACCAGCCCGGCCTGTCGTGGATCACGGTCAATATGCAGGACACCTTTGACGGGTCCGAACTGCCGGAAATTTGGACCAAACTGCGCAACCGCGTGAATGAGGCAGCCTTGCCGAGCGGGGCGACACAGCCCTATGTGAACGACGGTTTCGGCGATGTTTACGGGCTTTACTACGCCGTGACGGCTGAGGGCTATTCCGACGCCGAGGTCAACGAGCTCTCCAGCTATCTGCGGCGGGAATTGCTGCTGGTGGATGGCGTGTCGGATGTGGCGCTTTCGGGCCTGCCCAATGAAGTCATCTATGTCGAACCGCAACTTGCGCTGAGCACCACGCTCGGCATTCCGCCCTCGGCCATTGTCGGCGCGGTATCGAGCGCGAATGAGATCGTCGACGGCGGCGCCATTCAGGACGAAGACGGGCGCACCCTGATCCAGCGGCCCGAAGGCTCTGACAGCGTGTCCGAGATCGCCGCCCTGTCGGTGGGTGTTGGCGGTCAGGTGATCAACCTTGCCGATGTGACCAACATCTACCGCACCCGCGAGGCGAACCCCGATCTGGTGATCCGCCACAACGGGCAGGAGGCCTTTACCCTCGGGGTGGCCGGGATCGCGACCGAGAATATCGTCGATATCGGCAAGCGGGTGGACGACAAGCTTGCGCAGCTGCGCGAATCGCTGCCCTTGGGCATCTCGATTGAATCCATCTACCGCCAGCACGCGGTGGTCGAAGAGGCGTCGAACGCCTTTTTGCTGAACCTCGCCATGTCCGTCGCCATCGTTGTGGCCGTGCTGGCCGTCTTCATGGGCTGGCGCGCGGCGGTGGTCGTGGGTTCCACCCTGTTGCTGACGGTGGTGGGGACGCTCTTTTTCATGGCGCTCGGCGCGATTGAGATGGAGCGTATCTCACTCGGGGCGTTGATCATCGCGATGGGGATGCTGGTCGATAACGCCATCGTTGTGGCCGAGGGGATGCAGATCTCCATGCAGCAGGGCAAAAGCTCGCGCGAAGCGGCGACCGAGGCGGCGAGCAAGACACAGATCCCGCTTTTGGGGGCGACCGTCATCGGCATCATGGCTTTCGCCGGGATCGGGCTGAGCCCCGATGCCACGGGTGAATTCCTCTTCTCGCTCTTTGCCGTGATCGCGATTTCGCTGCTGCTGTCTTGGGTGCTGGCCATCACCGCCACGCCGCTTTTGGGGCACTACTTTTTCAAACGCGGCGTCGAAGGTGGGGCTGGCGGCTATGACGGGGCGATCTTCAAGGGCTATGCCGCCGTGCTGCGTGCCTCGCTCAAGCTGCGCTGGCTGGTGATCGTGGCGCTGATTGCCGGGACGGCGGTGTGTTATGCCCTCTTTGGTCAGATCAAGCAGCAGTTCTTCCCCGACAGCAACACGCCGCTCTACTTCGTGCATTACAAGCTGCCCCAAGGGTCGTCGATCCATCAGACCTCCAACGATCTGGCTGTGCTCGAAGACTGGCTGGTGGCGCGGGACAATGTCGAAGACGTGACCTCCTACGCGGGGCAGGGCGCGGCGCGTTTCATGCTGACCTATCAGGCCGAAGACCCCAACCCCAGCTATGGGCATCTGATCGTCCGGGTGTCTTCGCTTGAGGTGATCCAAGACGAGATGAACGCGCTTGAGGCCTTCGCCGCCGATGCGGTTCCGCAAGGGGAGTTCCGGGCCAAGCGCTTGGCCTTTGGCCCCGGCGGCGGTGCCCCGATCGAGGTGCGCTTCTCGGGCCGCGATCCCAATGTGCTGCGCGATCTCGCGGATGAGGCGATGGACCGGATGCAGGCGGCGTCGGACAATATCATCACCCCGCGTCAGGACTGGCGCGAGCGTGAATTGGTGCTGCGTCCGATCTATGCCGAAGAACGCGCGCAGGACGCAGGCATCTCGCGGACCGAAATCACCGAGACCCTCAAATTCGCCACCGAAGGCACCAGCGGCGGCACCTTCCGCGAGCGGGATCGTCAGATTCCCATCGTGATCCGCGCCCCGCAGGATGCCGATTTGGCGCTGACGGACCATGTGATCTATGCGCAAAACACCAACGCGCTGGTCCCGATGGAGCAGGTGATCGACGGTTTCCGGTTCGAGCCGCAGGACACGCTGCTCTACCGTCGCGATCGGGCCGATGTGATCACCGTGGGCGCGGATATCCCGCGCGGCGTCACGGCGGCGCAGGTGCAGGCCGAGGTGCAGGAAACCATCGAGGCGATGGAAATTCCCGAAGGCTATGCCATGGAATGGGGGGGCGAGTTGGAAAGCGCGGGAGAGGCGCAGGCCGCCTTGGGCAAGCAGTTGCCCTTCAGCATCATCATCATGGTTCTGATCTCGGTCCTGCTGTTCAACGCGCTGAAACAGCCGATCATCATTTGGCTCTTGGTGCCGATGGCGGTGAACGGGGTCAGTCTGGCGCTTTTGGGGACGGGTCTGCCCTTCACCTTTACCGCGCTTCTGGGGCTCTTGTCGCTCTCGGGGATGTTGATCAAGAACGGCATCGTGCTGGTCGAAGAAATCGACCTCACCCGCGCCGCCGATCCGACGATGGATCTGAAAGAGGCCATCGTTACCGCTTCGACCTCGCGTCTGCGTCCGGTCTTCCTTGCCGCTGCGACGACCATTCTGGGGATGCTGCCGCTGTTGTCAGATGCCTTTTTCCAATCGATGGCGGCGACGATCATGGGCGGGCTGGCCTTTGCCTCGGTCCTGACGCTGATCGCGGCACCGGTGCTCTACTTCCTTTTCTTCAAGCGCAGCGCCGCGCGGGAGGCGGAGGCTGCCCGCGCCGCCTGACCGGCGCGTGGCGGCAAGGCAAAGGGCGCGTTCGGTCACTCCGGGCGCGCCCTTTGTCGTACTCGGGGCGGTAAAAATTCCGTGCCGCCGTGCAATCCCGCCTTGGTTTCGCGAAAATGCCAGCTACCTTACCGTTTTCAAACGGCATGTCGCCGTGTCAGGCCATTGTTTCAAGGAGTTCTCGCCCATGGGTCCCCGCATTCTTTCCACTGCCGTAGCCGCTGGCCTTGCCGCCGCTTTGGCCTCTGCCGCCTCGGCTGAGATCACCGTATCGTCGAAGATCGACACCGAAGGCGGCCTGTTGGGCAACGTCATCGCACTGGCGCTCGAAGATGCGGGTCTGCCGGTTGAACGCCGTCTGCAACTCGGCGGCACGCAGGTCGTGCGCGAAGCGATCCTGTCGGACCAGATCGACATTTACCCCGAATACACCGGCAACGCGGCCTTCTTCTTTAACGAAGCGGAAAGCGATGTTTGGAAAGACGCGGCCAAGGCCCATGCCCGCGCCAAGGAATTGGACGGCGGTGAGAATAACGTCACTTGGCTCGACTCCGCACCGGCCAACAACACTTGGGCCATCGCCGTGACCGGCCCGGTGGCCGAGGAAAATGACCTCACCACCATGTCAGATTTCGGCGCATGGGTGGCCGAGGGTGGTGAGGTGAAGCTCGCCGCCTCGACCGAATTCGTGTCCTCTCCGGCTGTTTTGCCCGCGATGCAGGAAACCTATGGTTTCGAGCTGAGCCAAGACCAGACCGTGATCCTGTCGGGCGGCGACACGGCGGCGACCATTCAGGCGGCGGCGCGTGGCACATCGGGCGTGAACGCGGCGATGGTTTACGGCACCGATGGCGGCGTGGGGGCCACGGGGCTGGTGGTGATGGAAGACGACAAGGGCGTGCAGCCGGTCTATGAACCCGCCCCCATCGTCCGCGCCGAGGTGTTGGAGGAATACCCCCAGATCGCCGAAGTGCTGAACCCGATCTTCTCCGGGCTCGACATGGCGACGCTGCAAAAGCTGAACGGTCGGATTCAAGTCGGCGGGGAGCCGGCGGAAGCCGTGGCACGCTCCTATCTGACCGAGACCGGGGTGCTGGACTGATCTCCGCCGCCCGCACAATAACTGGCCCCGGCGCAGGGATTTCTGCGCCGGGGCTTTTGTTCGCTGTGCTGGGCGCGGCAGCGCTTTGCGTGCCTTTCATGACCCTTGCCGCCAACCGGATCGTGGCGGGCGAAGGGGTGATGGCATGGGGCGTGGCCAGCCTGCCGGTGGTGCTGCCGGGGCTTGCGGCGATCGGGGCGGGGCTGCTGATGGGGCTGCCTGCGGGCCGCAATGGTCTGCGTATTGCCGGGGCGGCTTTGGGCTTGGGCGGGCTGTTGTGGCTGCTGACCCAAGGCGCCTCCGGCCTGCTGGCCGAAGCGGGTGATTATGCCCGTGTCTCGCCCTCGGTGGGCTTCTGGTGTCTGCTGGTCGTCTTCATGCTGCTCATGGCAGATGCGCTTGCCGCGATGGCACCGGGGCCGCTGATGCGCGGGGCCGTGCTGGCGGGCGTGCTTGCGGTGCTTGGCGCGATCCTGTGGTCGGGGGCGCTGTCGGAGCTTTCGGTGATGCAGGAATACGCCAGCCGGGCCGGTGCCTTTGGCCGGGAATTCCTGCGCCATCTTGGGCTGGCCTTCGGCTCTCTCGCCGCGGCGGCGGTGATTGGCTTCCCGCTTGGCGTGCTCTGTCACCGTCTTGTCGGGCTGCGCGGGGCGACCTTGCCGGTGCTGAGCTTTTTGCAAACCATTCCCTCGCTCGCCATGTTCGGGCTGATGATCCCGATCCTCGGTTGGGTGGGGGCCAATTTGCCCGGCGCGCGGGCGCTTGGCATCGCGGGCATCGGCTTTGCGCCCGCCTTTCTGGCGCTGGTGCTCTATTCGCTGCTGCCTGTGGTCGGCAATACCGTGGCGGGGCTGGCCTCGGCTCCGCCTGCGGCGCTTGAGGCCGCGCGGGGCATGGGGATGACGCCGCTGCAACGGCTGTTGCGGGTGGAACTGCCGCTGGGCCTGCCGATCATCCTCACCGGGCTGCGCATCGTCTTGGTACAGAACATCGGGCTGGCCGTCATCGCCGGGCTGATCGGCGGCGGGGGCTTCGGGACGTTCGTCTTTCAGGGGCTGAACCAAACCGCGACCGACTTGATCCTGCTGGGTGCCCTGCCGACCGTGGTGCTGGCCCTGACGGCGGCCATCGTGATGGACATATTGGTCGAACTGACCCGCAAGACCCCAAAGGACAGCGCATGATCGAGATCGACCGCATTACCAAGACCTATGGCGACATTCGTGCGGTGGATTCCGTATCCATGACGGTTGAGACGGGCACGATCACGGTGATCGTCGGCACCTCAGGCTCAGGCAAGACCACGCTTTTGCGGATGATCAACCGGTTGGAGGAACCGACCTCGGGCGAGGTGCGGATCAACGGCGACTCCACGCTGTCGGTCAAGCCGCATATCCTGCGGCGGCGCATCGGCTATGCCATTCAAGGCCACGGGCTGTTCCCGCATCATAAGGTGGGGCGCAACATCGGCGCGGTGCCGCAACTGCTTGGCTGGCCGCGCGAGAAGATCGCGGCGCGGGTGGATGAGCTGCTTGCGCTTTTCTCGATGGACCCCGCGCAATTCCGCGACCGTTATCCGGCGGAGCTTTCGGGCGGGCAGCAGCAGCGGGTTGGCGTGGCGCGGGCCTTGGCCTCAAGGCCCGATCTGTTGCTGATGGACGAACCCTTTGGCGCGCTGGACCCGATCATTCGCACCCGCGCGCAGGAAGACCTGCGGCACATCCAGCAGCGGCTGGGGTCGACCATCATGCTGGTGACCCACGACATGGAAGAGGCGATCCGGTTGGGCGACCGGGTGGCGGTCATGGACGGGGGGCATCTGGTGCAGCACGGCACGCCGGCCGAGATCATCGCCGCACCCGCGACGGATTTCGTGGCGGATATGGTCGGCGATGTGGAGCGGCCCCTGCGGCTTCTTTCACTGATCCCCGTCGCGGAATTGGTGGAAGAGGGCAGCGCCGAAGGCGAAGCGCTGCCCGACGATGCCAGTCTGCGCGACGCGCTGTCGGCCTGCCTTTGGTCCGGGCGCGAGGCGGTGCCAGTGGCGAAAGACGGCCTGCCGATGGGCCGCGTGACCCTCGATGCAATCCGCGCAAGGGCAGGGCAGCACGCATGAGGATCGGCTGGATCCTGCGGCCGCTTCTGGTGGCGGTGCTGGTGGCTTTGGTCCTGCGGCCTGAGTGGTTCACGCCGCTGCTTGCGCCCTTGGCCCCGGCGAATGGTCCGGTGATCTACACGCGCGCCTCGCTCTTGTCGCTGTCGCTGAGCCATCTGGCGCTGGTGGCCATGGCCTCGGCAGCCGCAACGGTGGTGGCGGTGACGCTGGCGGTCCTCGTGACCCGCCCGGCGGGCGCGGCCTTTCGCCCGCTGTCGCGCACCATCACCAATATGGGCCAGACCTTTCCCCCCGTGGCGGTGCTGGCGCTGGCCGTCCCGGCCTTGGGTTTCGGGGCGGGGCCGACGCTGGTGGCGCTGTTCCTCTATGGCCTGCTGCCGATCTTCGAGAATGCGGTCACCGGCCTCACCAACCTGCCGCCCGCCACGATGGAGGCCGCGCGCGGCATCGGGCTCAGCCGTTGGCAGCGGCTCTGGCGGGTGGAACTGCCGCTGGCCTTGCCGGTGACGCTAACGGGCATTCGGCTGTCGGTGGTCATCGCGCTTGGCACGGCGACCATCGGCTCGACCGTGGCAGCACGGACCTTGGGCGAGGTGATCATCGCGGGGCTTTTGACCAATAACACCGCCTTCGTGGTGCAGGGCGGGCTGGCGGTTGGCCTGTTTGCGGTGCTGATCTATGACGCCATGGTGCAGCTTGAAACGCGGCTGGCACGGCGCATGGGCGGCTGAGGATCAGCGCCCGTTCGCGGCGATGATCTGCTCGGCCAAATCCGCCAGATCGTCCGAGAGGTAGTGCGGCTGCGGCACCTCTTGCACCTCGATCAGGTTGTTGTTGGGCCGGGTGAGGAAGGCCCCCTGACAGCCCGCCGCCTGCGCGCCGATGGTGTCCCACAGATGGCAAGCCACCATGCAGAGATCATCGGTTTCCAGATCAAGCGCCTCGGCCACCATCTGATAAGTCGCGGGATGAGGTTTGAATTTTGCGACCACGTCGATGCTAAAGCTCCGCTCGAAGAAATCGGCGATCCCGGCTTTCTCCAACGGGGTCGGGGCCGGGGACGGGGGCGAATTGGTCAGCGTGACCAGTCGAAACCCCGCCTCTTGCAGCCTGCGCAGGGCAGGGGCGACATCCGGGTGGGCGGGCATGGAGCCGATGCGGGATTTCAACTCGGCCACGTCCTCATCCGTCACCGCGACGCCTTTGTTCGCGCCGACCATTCGCAAGACGCCACCCGCCAGTGCGCCAAAGGGCGCGTAGCGGCCCGAGAGGGTCATGGTCTGGGAATAGAGGATCAGCTCGGCGAACCATTCGCGCAGCACCGAGGCGTCGCCGAAGAGGCGCGCGAAGAGCGGCTCCAACGTGGTGATGTCGAGCAGGGTCTCGTTCACGTCGAAGACGATCACGGAGGCGGGCTTTTGATCGGGCATGGGGGTCCTTCCACTCATGACGTGCGCCATGCCCGCCACTGTGAAGAAACCCCCAGCCCTGTCAAAAGGTTTCAGACACCCAAACGGTCGCGGAGCCCGTACCACCATGACCCCACGACCGAATAGGGCACGCGGAACATCCGCCCGCCGGGGAAGGGGAACCATGGCACATTGGCGAAGACGTCAAAGCGGGTGAGGTCGCCGTCGATCGCCTCGGAAAGGATACGCCCGAAGGTATGCGATCCGGTCACGCCGTGGCCGCTGTAGCCATGGGCGAAATAGGTGTTGTCACCGATCCGGCCCATCTGCGGCACGCGGCTGAATGAGAGGGCGAAATTCCCGCTCCAGGCATAGTCGATCTTCACGTCTTTCAACTGGGGGAAGACCTTGTCCATATTGCGTTTAAGCTTGGCCTTGATGTCGCGCGGGTCCGCGCCGCCGTACACGGTGCCGCCGCCAAAGAGCATCCGTTTGTCACCTGACAGGCGGTAGTAGTCGAGGATATAGCGGATGTCTTCGACGCAGGCATCGGTGGGCAGCAGCGCATGGGCCTGCGTCTCGCTCAGCGGTTCGGTGGCCATCACTTGGGTCGAGACGGGCATCACACGCGGGGCCAGCGTCGGTACCACATGGCCGAGGTAGGCATTGCCGCAGAGCACCAGTGTCTTGCAGGTCATCGTCCCTTTGGCCGTGCGGACCACAGGGCGGGCAGCCTCGTGATCGACATGGGTGACGGGGGACATCTCATAGATCGTGCCGCCGTTCTTCTCAAAGGCAGCCGCTTCGCCGAGGGCGAGGTTCAGGGGGTGCATATGGCCGCCCGAATGGTCGATCAGCCCGCCCTCGTAGAGGTCGGAATTGACGTGGGCGCGCAGCTGGTCCTTGTCCAGCATCTCTTGATTGTCGATGCCGTAGCTTTGCCAGAGCTTCTGCCGCTCCTCCAGCTCGCGCATATGCGCCGTGGTGAGGCCGGTGAAGATGTTCTTGTCCTTGAGGTCGCATTGAATGTCATAGGTGCGGACCCGCTCGCGGATGATCTCGCCACCCTCTTGCACGAGGCCGGCGACAAAGGTCGCGGTGTCCTGCCCGTAGCGGCGCTTGATCGTTTGCAGGCTCGCGTTCAGCCCGTTGACGATCTGCCCGCCATTACGCCCCGAGGCCCCCCAGCCCACGCGCGCGCCTTCGATGATGGCGACCTTATAGCCCTTTTCGGCCAGATGCAGGCCGGTCGACAGCCCGCTGTAGCCCGCGCCGACGATGCAGACGTCGATCTCGTGATCGCCCTGCAATTTGGGGCGCGCGGGGGCGGGGTTGGCCGAGGCGGCGTAGTAGCTTGACGTATGGCTGCCGTCTCCGGCGTAGGGATGGCGCGACATCAGACGATCTCCAGATAGGTGTCATATTCGAAATGGGTCACTTGCCGCGCGAATTTGCGCAACTCCTGCGTCTTGCATTCGACCATCATGGTCTGCAACCGGGCAGAGAAGAGGCCGGGCACATCCGGCCCCTTGCGGAAGGCGTCGATGGCCGTGGCCCAGTCGAGCGGCAGGTTGTCGAGCTTCATTGTATAGGCGTCGCCGGTGATCGGGGCGACGGGCTGCATGTCTTGCTCGATCCCCAACAGCGCGCCGCCCAAGATGCTGGTCAGCACCAGATAGGGGTTGGCGTCGGCCCCGGCGACGCGATGCTCGATACGGCGGGCCCTATGATCGCCGCCCGGGATGCGGATTGCCGCGGTGCGGTTCTCATAGCCCCAAGCGACATTGGTCGGCGCATGGGCGCCCGGCAGCAGGCGGCGGTAGGAGTTTTCATGCGGCGCGAAGGTCAGCGTATTTTGCTGCATCGTGGCCAGCAGACCGGCGACGGCGTTGAGCATCAGGGGTGTGCCTTCCTCCCCGCCGTTGTCGAAGACATTGACGCCGTTTTCATCCACCAAGGAGAAGTGAACGTGAAAGCCGCTGCCCGCCAGATCCCCATAGGGTTTGGCCATGAAGGTGGCGGCAAAGCCGTGTTTGCGGGCGATGCCGCGGACCAGACGTTTGAACAGCACCGCGTCATCGGCGGCGCGCAGCGGGTCGTCCACATGGCGCATGTTGATCTCGAACTGCCCGGCCCCATTTTCCGAGATGGCCGCATCCGCCGGGATGCCCTGCAACTCGCAGGCGTCGTAGACCTCGTTCAGGAACTCATCGAAATGCTGTAACTCGTCCAGCGACAGCGCGCCGTCGGAATCCAGCCGCTTGCCGGTGACCGGAGAGCAGGGCGCCTGCGGGTGATCCTCGGTCGGGTCGAAAAGGTAGAACTCCAGTTCCGTGGCGACCACGGGGGTCAGGCCGCGTGCCTTGAACTTGGCCGCCACTTCGGCCAGCGCGCGGCGGGGATCGCCGGGGAAGGGCTTGCCGTTTTCCTGACGCATCCAGAGCATGGCGAGCGCCGTGGGGCGCGTGGTCCATGTGATCGGCATCAGGGGGCGCCCGGTGAAATCGCAAAGCCCGTCGGAATCCCCGGTCTCGAACACCAACTCGCTGTTCTCCCCCGTTTGCCGCGCATGGTGCCGTTGAGGTCACAAACGCAGGCAAAGATCGATTCGATCTCGGGATGTTGCGCCAGCCACGCTTCGGCTTTGCTCTCGGACATGGGGTTCCTTTCGATATCGAACCTGAAAATGTGATACCATTTGTTGGAATGTCATATCACTATCCGCTTGTCTGTCAATTGCCCCCGCGCGTATGGTCGGCGGCGAAAGATTAAAGGCGGCCAGATGATCGACACCGATAACGATGCGCTCAACATTCCCGAAATCCCCGAAATTCCGGGCGGGACGACGCAGGAATATGTTTACGAGCGGCTGCGCAATGCGATCATGCTGGGCGCGATCACGCCGGGCACCTCGCTGACCATGCGCGGCATTGCGGAGCGGCTCGGCCTCAGCCCGACCCCGGTGCGCGAGGCGGTGCGGCGGCTGAGTTCGGAACATGCCATCCAGATCAAGGACAACCGCCGCTTGACCGTGCCGCTGATGACCCCCGAGCGGTTTGAGGAACTGGTCGCCCTGCGCATCGCGGTTGAGACCCACGCCGCCCTGCGCGCCTTGCCCTATATCTCGGACATCGTGATCGACCGGCTGACCGAGATCGACGGCAGCATGGACCGTTTTGTGGCCGAGCGGAACGCGGATCAACTGACGCTGCTGAACCAAGCCTTCCACCGGATGCTTTACTCCGTGAACCCCGCGCAGGCGTCCTTGCCGATGATCGAAAGCATCTGGCTGCAACTCGGCCCGTTTCAGCGCCAAGTCATCACCGAGGTCGCGGAATACTATCAGATCGACCGCCACAAAGAGGTGCTGGCCGCCCTCACTGCCCGCGATGGCGCGGCGCTGAGCGCGGCGATTGCCAATGACATCGTCGACGGCGTGCTCGACACGGGCCGCAAGCTGCTGGCGGCAGAGGCGGGCAGAGAGATCGGGCTGCCGTAGGTTAGAAGCGGGGCTGTTTCGTCGCAGTCGCAGGGGCCTTTCGTCTATGACTTTATGGGCCAATTGGGCTAGAACTGCGCCGAACGAAGGGCCGGGGGGGCGATATGCAGGGACATGGGATTGGGGGCCGGGGGCTACAGACGCTCTGCGCGGTTGCGGTGGTCTTGCTGTCGGCCTGCGCACCGCGCCCGGGCGGGGAGACTTTGACGGTGGTGCCCGAGGCCGAAGCTGCGCAGAGTTTGGCGATCACCGTGGCCTCGACCCGCGGGCGCGATCCGCAGACCGGCTCCTATACCGACGCCCGCGCGCGGGCACTGAATTACGAGCGGTTCACCATCGCCATCCCGCCAGACCATGAGGCCAGCAAGATCGAATGGCCCAATGAGAAGCCCGACCCGCGCCGCAGCTTTGCGGTGACGGCGCGCGATCCGCTGCCGGGGCTCGATATCCGCCGCTCGGGCCGGGCGCGGCAGGATGTCATGGTCTTCGTACATGGCTACAACCAGACCTTCCCGGAATCCCTCTTTCGTTTGGCGCAGGTGACGGCGGATGGGCATTTGCCCGAACAGCCGATCCTCTTCGCTTGGCCCTCTGCCGGGACGGTGGTGGGCTATGTCGCGGATAAGGACGCGGCGGCCTATTCGCGCGATGAACTCGCCGCCATGCTCGGCACCCTCGCCGCCGATCCCGACGTGGGCGAGATCACGCTTTTCGGCCACAGCATGGGCGGTTGGCTGGTGGTGGAGGCGCTGCGGCAGTTGCGCCTGTCGGGGCAGGATGCGGTGATCGCGCGGCTGAGCGATGTGGTCCTCGCAGCGCCCGACATCGACGTGGATGTCTTTCGCAAACAGGTCGAGGTCATCGGGCCGCTCGATCCGCCCATGGCCATCCTTGTGGCGCCGGACGACCGGGCGCTGCGCATTTCGGCGGGGCTTGCCGGGGCGCGTCCTCGGATCGGGCGCACAAGTGCCAGCTCCCCGGCGGTGCAGGCGCTGGCCAAACGCTATGGCGTTTTGCTGGTCGATATCTCGGCCATCGGCGCGGTGGACGGCACGCATCACAACCGCTTTGCCTCTCTCGTGCAGTTGATGCCGGAACGGCGCGATGGGTTGGCGCAGGCCCGGGCGCAGGTGGGGGCCTTCATCCTCGACCCCGTCTCGGCGACGCTGGTCGCGCTGTCGCGCTAGGGCGGGCGGCTTGCACTTGGCCTGCGCCGCGCAGTATGGGGGCGCAAGCCACCATTGACCGATTTCCCCAGCCGCAGCGGAGCCACCCACATGACCATCACCCATCTCGTCACCCATTCGGGCGGCTTTCACGCGGATGAGCTTTTATCTTCCGTCATCCTGACGCGGCTCTACCCGGAGGCGACGTTGGTACGCAGCCGCGATGCCGCGTGGATCACCCCCGGCGCGGGGCGGATCATCTATGACGTGGGCCGCGATTATGACGCCGAAGCGCTGATCTTTGACCATCACCAGCGCCCCGGACCGCTGCGCGAGGATGGCCAGCCCTTCAGCTCTTTCGGGCTGATCTGGCAGCACTATGGCCGAGACTATCTGCTCAGCTTCGACGTGCGCGAGGCGGATGTGGAGGATATCCACCACAGTTTCGATCAGGGCTTTGTGCTGCCGGTCGACCTGATCGACAATGGCGCGCTTGAACCCTCGGTCGCGGGGCCGCTGGCGGGCATGACCCTGCCGGTGCTCTTGGAGACGCTAAAGCCCGTTTTCGACGAACGTGATGAGGATGCCGACGACCGCGCCTTCATGACCGCCCTACCTGTCGCGCGGGCCTTTGTCGAAGCCGCGATCAAGGGCAAGGCCGCCAAACGCCGGGCCGAGGCGATGGTGATGCAGGCGATTGAGGCGGCAGGCAGCGGGCGCGTCTTGGAACTGCCCACGGGCATGCCCTTCCGGTCGGCGGTGGAAAAGGCCGGGGCCGATCACCTGCTCTTCGTCGTGCATCCGCGCGGAGAGGATTGGGCCCTGACCACGATCCGCAAAAGCGGCGATAGTTTCGAGGCCCGCGCCGATCTGCCCGAGGCTTGGGCCGGGCTAACGGATGCCGAATTGGAGGCCGCAAGCGGCGTGCCGGGGGCGAAATTCTGTCACAACGCGCGGTTCATCGCCGTGGCGGCAAATCGCGACGCGGCGCTGCGCATGGCCGAGCTGGCGGTCGCGGAGGCGGGGTAAGGCCGAGGCCCGAAAGGGCCCCGGCAGCACTCACATATAGGCGTGGGAGGTCAGGAAGAACATCGTTTCGCTGACCTGAACCTCATGGGCGAATGTCCATGTCGGCGCGTGGCGTTGGTAGCGGTCGGAGGCCATGAGCGCGCGAAAAGCGGCTTCGGTCCCCGGCCCCCATGCGCCGTCGATGGCCCCCTTGTAATAGCCCTCGTGTTTCAGGCTGTCCTGCACCATCCGGCGCGCACCAAGGTCGCGGCTTTGGAACAGGGCGCGCACCTCGGCAAGGGTCACCTCCGCCGATTGCGCGCAGAGCGGGCTGACGCTCAAAGACGCGGCACCGATCGCGGCGGCGGTGAAAAATCCTCTTCGCTTCATCGTAAATCCTCTCAAACTATACCGAAGCCGGAATACAAACGCGTTGGCCTCGGCGCCCCCCCTCCCCAGGGCGGCATTTTCAATGGGGCTTTGATGGAATCGAATTGCGGTTTTTTCTTGTCCGGTATTCGCTATTTAGGGGAATTTGCGAAAATAGTTCCCGTAATTGGATATGGCCGTGTAATTATCGTTGATCGTCCAGCCAGATCGACAGAAACCCTTCAGCTTGGGCGGCGGTCTCGGCTTCTTGCAGGGCATGCCTGCGGGCCTCGGCGCGGCGGTTGCGGATCAGGTCGATGCGCTTGGCCTCGGCGAAAAGCCCGTTCAGCCTGTCGTGGATGCCCGCGCTGTCGGCGCGCAGCCGCTCGGCCTCGGCCTCTTTGCGGTGGATGGTTTCCGAGACGTTGCGAATAAAGGCCGAGACCACCCGCGTCGATTCCACCGCATCGGGATCGCCGCGGTCGTTGAGCTGCTCCATCAGGCTGTGGCGTTCGTTTTCGATCTGGGTCAGCGCGCGGTTCACCTCGGCCATCTCCAGCGCGACATTCTCCATCTCAAAGCGTTTCAGCCGCGAGAGCACGGCCAGCCCGTCGCCGCGCTTTGGCTTCACTGCTCTGCGCCCTGTAACAGAACGATGAGCCGCTCACGCATCCGTTCCAGCACCTCGGCGTCGAGCAGCGGTAGCCCCTCCATTGGGGGGACATGGCCGATGACACCGTGGCGGCGCATGGAATTGGGCAGCCGGGCCTCTGCTTCGGCGGTCTTGTCGACCTCTTCCGCGTCTTTTTCCTTGGCCGGTCCTGCCGCCAGCCCCGGCCCGGCAAGGAGCGCGATCAGCGCGATCAGGGGCAGGGGGCGCATCATACCGCAGGCAGTTCGCGCTGCGAGGCCTCCACGGCGGAGAAGTTCGGCTGTTTCGTCGTGGGGATGTTGCCGCGGCCCAATTCAATGCAGATGCTGGGCGGATGGCCCGCCACGATGGCCACGATGACATCACGGATCACCGTATACATCGCGCCGTCTTCTTCCTCGATCTGCTCCAACCGGCCTGCGATGGGCTGGACCATACAATAGGCAAGGAAAACCCCAAGGAAAGTGCCGACCAATGCGCCGCCGATCATCGCGCCAAGGATCTCTGGCGGCTTGTCGATCGACGACATGGTTTTGATCACCCCCAGAACCGCCGCGACGATGCCGATGGCGGGCAGGCCGTCCGCCATGCTCTGGATCGCGCGGGCCGAAACGAGCGCCTCGTGGTGGTGCTTTTTGATCTTGCGGTTCAACACGTCTTCCATCTGGAAGCGGTCGTCGAACTGCATCGACATCATGCGAAAGCTATCGGCGATGAGGTCGGTCAGGAAATGGTCCTTCATCAGCTTGGGGTAGCGTTGAAAGATCGGGCTCGCTTCGGGGTTTTCGATATGCTCGTCCATCGCGACGATGCCCTTGGTCTTATAAAGACGTGCTAGTTCGAACATCAGCGCCAGCAGATCGTTGTAATCCGCCGCCTTCCAGCGCGGCCCCTTGATCACCCGCATCACCCCGGCCAGCGAAGACTTCACCACCGAAAAGGAGTTGGCGATCACGAAGGCCCCCAGAGAGGCGCCGCCGATCATCATGCCCTCGTAGGGGAGGGCGTGCAGGACGATGTCCATATTGCCCCCCGACAGCATGAAGCCGCCAAAGACCAGACCGAAGACCATTACAAGACCAAGCAAGAGTGTCATTGCTGCACACGCCTCCAAAAAGAAACTATTCTTACTTTATCCTTGAGCGAATAGGTCTATACAAGTATTATCTGGGAAAGAACTTGGGTTTCTATGATGAATAGTGGTTTTTCGGTCAAAGAAGAGTTGAAGGGTGATGTCGACGCTCTGCAAGAGCCCGATGCCTTCGCCTATTTCGTCGATCCCTCCGAGCTTTCGGTGCTCGTGCCGGGCTGGCCCGAAGAGATGCGGCTGCTGCTGTGCATGGATGCCGCCGGTCTTTGCGAGTTCGTGGTCTTTCACAATGACGAAGAACATGCAGTTTTCGACCGGGTGGCGGATATCCTCGACCGTCCCGTGGGCAGCTTTGCCGTCAGTCCAGAGATTGAGGGGCATCCCTGCCGTAGGCTGCTGTTCTCTGAGGAAAACGCGCTGTTGAAGGCCATTCAGGACAGCAAAACGCTTGAGGAAACCGCGGCGGATTATCTGATCAACTACAATTTCGCCCGCGAAGAGGGGTTGGATTTCGACGAGTTGATGCGCCAGCGGCCCGAATTGGACCAGTTTCAGCGCGTCAGCACCAACAAGATCTTCCCTATCGGCAACCGCAAGCGGCGCAAGCTGCGCTCGGGGCCGCCCGAAGGCTATATGCCCTCTGCCGAGGTTCAGCCGGGGGAGTGTTTCTATGTCCGTCTTGAGATGTGGCTCGCCGGGGGGCGGATGCGAATCGCCTCCAACCCGGAACAGCCGCTGCCCATGGTGCCGACCTTGGTGCGTGACATCGCTTTTCGGGATGATTTCGCATCGGTTTATATCCCCCGTGACACGCTGGCGGCAGAGTGGCGGCCCAAGGATGACATGGTGATCGATATTCCGGCTGAGCTTTTCCCCGCAGGCTTTAGCGACAGCTGCGCGCGGCGCGAAGTGAAGGTGGCCGTCATGCCGCGCGGCATCTTTGTCGAGTTCGGCGCGCCGATCGAGGTGCCCCCGGCGCCCGAGCCTGAGTTGCTCGACCCCGCCGCATTGGCGCCGCAGCCGCCCGCGCCCCGCAAGAGCCTGTGGAAGTCCCTGCATGTGCCGCTGATCGCGGTGGCAGGGCTGGGGGTGACCGGTCTGTTCAGCACGATCATCGCCCAGACCACCGGAAATGACGTGCCTCCCGATCCGGCCCCGAAAAGCGCGATCTTCAAGACCGTCGCGCAGATGGAGCCGTGATGCATTCCGCACGATATGGCGAAAAAGTGCTTGCCAATGCTTGCGCGGGTTCCAAATACAATTCGAATCGTGATAAGAATAAACGGCGAAGAATTATTTATCTTTGCTGCGTCCCTTGCGAAGCGCTCTTTGAATGCTTCGCGAACCTTGCAGAAGGCAAGATTAACTTAACAAGGAAGTTGCTTCATGCCTAATGTACCCCCCAAGCAGAATCTGAGCGATACCGCGATTGCGACCATCGTTTCGGGGTTCGCCAGCCGCAGCGACGTGACCATCGACGATATCCTGACCTTGGTCGAGCGTCTGCGCGCGACCCCCGCTGAGGCTCCGGCCACCGCATTGGCCAATATCCCCGCCGCCGCCGTGGCTCCCGTCGCGCCCAAGGCGCAGGGCATGACCGCCGCACCGGGCGAGCAGCCGATGACCGAAGACACGATTTTTTGCCTGTGCTGCGGCAAGGGGTTCAAAATGCTGAAACGTCACCTCGGGGCCGAACATGGGCTGACGGAAGCGGAATACCGCGTGATGTTCAACCTGCCTGCCGACACGCCGCTGGTCGCGCCGAGCTATTCCAAGCGCAAGGCCGAATACGCCAAACGCGCAGGTCTGGGCAAGTACAGCCGCGACAAGTCGGACAACAACGCAGAGCTTTCCTGATCTGGCCCCCGTGCCCGGTCTTGCGTAATCGGGAGGCCGCGTGATGGCTGACAAGAAGAACGCGATGATCATCATCAAGCGCTACGACGCGGAGGGCGGCCACGCCCACCACGGCGGCGGTTGGAAGGTGGCCTATGCGGACTTCATGACCGCGATGATGGCGTTTTTCCTGCTGCTGTGGATCCTCGCCGCCTCGGATGAGGAAAAGCTGCGCGGGCTGGCCAATTACTTTACCCCCACAGTGTCGGACGGCGGTTCTTCCTCGGATGCGGCGGCGGACCTGCGCCCGCTGATGGCCGCAGGGGTGATGACCGGCGCGGTCGACAACACCGGCAATGTGCAAAAGCCGACCTTTGGCCGTGACAATCCGATGATGGTCTTCGACAGCCGCCTGCGCGACAAACCGGCGGAAGTGGTCGTGGAATACGCCGAAGCGCCCGAGCCTGTGGCGCCCGCCGATCCCGCCACGCTGGCCGCGATCGAGGAATCCGAGCGCCGCCAATTCGAGATCGACCGCATGGCCGAGGACATCGCCGAGCGGATCACCTCTGACACCGCTTTGAACGATCTGGCGCGCAATGTCCGGCTTGAGAAATCGAACGGGGCGCTGACGGTTCAGGTCTTGGACCAAGATGAACGGTCGCTCTTTGCGCGGGGCAGCGCCGAGGTAACCCCGAAGACCCGCGAGCTGCTGCTGGCCATCGGCGATGTGATCGCCGAACAGAACCAGCCGGTCGAGATTGTGGGCCATACCGATGCCGCCGCTTTTGGCGCGAACAATGGCTACACGAATTGGGAGCTTTCGGCAGACCGCGCCAATGCCACGCGCCGCACGCTGATGGCCGCGGGCATTGCCGGGGCGCGCTTTATGCGGGTGTCGGGTGTGGCCGACACGCAACCGATCAACACGGTCGATCCCTTGGCCCCGGAAAACCGTCGCATCTCAATTCGCTTGGTCTATCAAGCCGAGTAGACCTTGTTTTCAAGGCTCTATCGGCCCGGTTGTGCGAGATTTCCGGCCTTGGCAAAAGTGCGACATCCCTGCCGCTGATTCCCAAAAAAATGGCACGGTCTTGTAAAATTGTTGACGGTCAAGGTCTTGCGATCTAGACCTTATGTAATAATCGAGCACCGGGCACCTAAAAAACCTTTAAAAATCGCCCGGATAAACCATGGACAGAACGTCCTGAACGAGGCGGAAATGCAGGTAAACTCACTTATAGGTGGCATCTGGAAGGGTGCCTGCCACATGGATTCATCGGCCGATGGCCGTCATTTCAACATGCTGATCCGGGCGCTGATTCCGGTTCAAGCTTCGGTCTTCGAGATGCAGGATTGGGCCGGTCATCCGGTGGCAATGCCAGATTGCATCGAACCGATCCCGGGCATTTGCCTTGGCGATATCCTTGCCGAAGAACTCGACGCCGATGTGCCTTATGGTTCTCTCGTAGTTATTCGCAAAAGCGACAATTTCACCAATATTTCCCAAGCCGCCGGTGCGCTGGTGGGCGAAGTGCTGATCGGGATCATCGGGCGCGGCCTGTTCCCGATGATGGACGAAGACAGCGTTCTGCACGCTTTGGGGCAGGCCTACCATCACGCCGCCGAGGCGGATGAGCTGCTCAAGCTGGGGCTTGAGCCTGCGGCTTTCCGCATGGGGCTGAGCGCGGTTTTGGGGCAGTACTGGGGCCGTCCGGTCGACAGTCATTCGGTCTTTGCAGCCCCTGCCGAGGGCGCGCAGATTTCGCTTCGTGCGCTGACCGGGACAGAGACGCCCGTGACCCTTAACCACTGGACCCTGCGGCTCAAAGCCCTCGTTGAGGCCCGCAGCGCACGCCGCGCTTTTGAAGATCAGCGCGGGAACGTGCGGATCTCCTGATCCTACAAGAGCCTTCGGAATCCCGCCGTGGATCCCAAGTTGGAGGACGTCAGATGATCACTCAACTTCAGGCAGCACCTGCGGTGCCGAATGCCGCAGGTCTCGGGCAGCCCTCGGAGAAGGGGGCTGCCGAAGGCTTTGCCGCCCTGATGCAGGGGTTGGCCGGGCAGGGGGGCGGGTCGGAGGCGCAGGGCCAAGACCTGCAAGCCGCCGCGCCAGAGGTGGAAGCCGCCCCCGATCCGCTGCCCGACGACATCGACCTTGAGACGGCGGAGGGGTTGATTGCCCTGATGGATCACACCCTCGCCGGGTTGGAGGAGACCAGCCAGCAAATCACCCCGAAAGCCGCCCTTGCCGCATTTGCCGAAGCCTTGGGCGAAGCGCCGCCCGAAAACCTCGGTGCGCTGGAGGCGGTGGCGCAGTTGGATGACCCCAGCCTTGAGGCCGCTTGGGAAGAGAGGATCGCCGGTGCCCTGCGCCTGCCCACCCCTGCGAGCCAATTAAGCATCGCCTCGGCGGCGCTGCCGGTTGTGGGACGTATGGCCATGGGGCAGGCCCAGCAGGGGGCCCGCGTGATGGCCTCCGAAGGGGGCGCGCCGGTGTTGCAGGCCGAAGGCCCTGCCGAACAGAGCGGGTTTCAAACGGTCATGTCTAGTGAGGCACCAGCCCCGAGAGCCGCCACCGTGGGGGCGACAGAACCACCCCTCGCCGCGAAGGCCGAGGCCAGCGCAACCACCGCCGCGAAGGTGGACTTGAGCATTGAAGCCGCGGACCCGCGCCTCACCGCTGCCGCCGAGCGTTTCAGCGCCGCTGTCGATGCCGCCAAGGTAGCCCAGCCCGGCACAAATGCACCTGCCGCGGAGGCCGTCCTGCGTGAGGTCGCCGCTTTGACCGCGCCGCAGGCACCGCAAAGCGAGGGGTTACGCCTCAGCCCGCCGCAGCCCACACCGGCCCCCGCGCCGAACCCGGCCGCCGCGCCGGAAGAGCAGCTTCGCCAGCACGTCAGCCAACAGATCCGCAGCCTTGATACGGCGGACAACAAGCTGCGTTTCTCGCTCTCCCCCTACGGTATGGGCGAGATCGAGATCGAGGTTGTGCGCAGTGAGGCGGGGCGCATGCAAATCGCCATGACCACCGAAAGCGCCTCGGTCCTGAACATGCTGCGGCAAGACCGTGAGCAACTGCTGGACGCGCTGCAATCGCGCGGCATCAGCGCCGAGAATGCGGACCTCGATTTCCAGACTTTCGGCGACCGGGGCCGCAATGGCGGGCAGCAACAGGGCCCTGCGTTCACCCAGACCACAGCACAGGCCGATGATGCGCAGGGCGGTGACGCCGCGCCCACGGCCCAGACCCCCAGCCCGCGCCTTGGTGCCGGGCAGCTAGATATCCTCACCTGAAAGGCGAGACCATGATCGACGCGACCACAGCCAGCACCCTGAGCACCGCCAACACTTCGGCGGCGGCGACCTCATCCGCTGAGCTTCAGGAAAGCTACAACAGCTTTCTCACCCTGCTGACGGCGCAGATTTCGAATCAAGACCCGCTGAACCCGGTGGATTCGACGCAGTTTGTCTCGCAATTGGCGCAGTTGACCCAAGTGGAGCAGAGCATCGCCACCAACGCGAGCCTTGAGCAAATCTCGACCATGCTTTCCACCGTGGGTGCAATGTCGGACCTGCAATTGATCGGGCGCGACGTGCTGGTGCCCTCGACCCAAGTGCGCATGACCGAAGATGAATTCCCGCTGAGCTACCAGCTCAACGCCGGGGCGGAGGAGGTAACCGTTCGGATCTTCTCCGAAGACGGCACCCTGATCCGCGAGATGCCCGGCCCCTCCACCGCCGAAGGGGAGGTGATCGACGTGGAGTGGAACCGCCTCGATTCCGTGGGCCTGCCGGTGCCGCCCGATACCTTCCGGGTTGAGATCACGGCGACGGATGCCGAGGGCAACGATGTAGGCGTCACCCCGCTGACCCGGTCCGAGGTGACGCGGGTGAACTTCACCGCCTACGGGCCGGAGTTGGAACTGGATAACGGAGAATCCGTGCTGTCGAACGTGGTGCGTTCGGTTCTCTAAGCCAGCGCAGTGGCGCGTGTCAGAGCCGCGCCACATCTTGTTTGTAGAGCGATACGAACATCACATCATCGACGCCCTTATGCTCTTTGCTGATCAGATCCCGCAGCAGCCGCGACAGGGCTTCGCTGTCGATCGCCACGCCGCGCAGCACGGTGCTTTCGGCGGCTAGGTTCATCGCCTGCAAGAGCGAATCGCGCATCCGCGTCGCGTCTTCCACGCGGCGGTAGCGTTCGGCCAATTCCAGTGACCCCATCTTGAGCGCGAAATCCGCGACCACATAAGAGACGCTGTTGGTCTTCTCCACAGGGATCGTCATCTGCCCAAGGCGCACCACCGTGCGGTCCTTGGCCAGTTCATAACTGTCCATCGGCGCGTGATCATCGCCCTTGGCGGATTTCTCACCTTTATCGCCATGGGCGTCTTTCTCGGGCGCATGGGCGGCGTCCTTTGCCGTCTCCTTTGCGTCATAGGCGGTCTTGTCATCACTCTTTGTCCCCGCCGCTTCGGCTGGGGCAGGGGCGAGGGCCAGACCGGCGCCATAGCCTGCACCCATGCAAAGCAAGGGGAGTGCTACGAATGCGATTGCTGCCTTTTTCATGTTCGACCTTTCCTGAGCTTTCGTCAGGTTTAACGGTCGATTGCGACGGCAATGGTCTCACTTTGTGACCAAGTCAGGGATTAATAGGGCAGGATCACATCCATCGCGTCTTCGCCGTAGCTGCGCTCTTGCGCGCGCGACAGCGTGCCTCTGCCGCCATAGGCGATGCGGGCCTCGGCGATCTTGTCGTAAGAAATGGTGTTGTCATCGCGGATGTCGGCAGGGCGCACGATCCCGGCCATGCGCAGCTCGCGCAGCTCCTGATTAACCAGTATTTCTTGACGTCCGGCGACGACGAGCGTGCCGTTTGGCAGTTTGTCGATCACCAATGCCGCGACTTTGAGTTCGATCTGTTCGTTGCGGGAAATAGCGCCAGAGCCGCTGGCCTCAGAGGCCGATCCGACCTCGACGATATCGCCGCTCGGCAGGTCTGCCGCGCTGATTCCGGGCAGAATTGCGGCAATTTTCGCGCCATAGCCAAAGAATGTCGGGAAACCGATGGAGCTTGCACCCTCACGTTCCCGGTCGGTCGAGTTGCGCAGTTGCGCGCGGTCGTCGATGGAGATCACGACGGTGACGATATCACCAATATCATCGGCGCGCTGGTCGGCAAACAGCGCTTCGCTGCGGGCCGAGAACAGCGAGGCTTTCGCACTGCCGCGCCGGGGCGGCTCCATCGCGACGGCGGGCATCGGCACCTGCACGCGGGCGACCTCGGGGATTGCTTGGCCATCCACCACAATCGGGGAGGGCTGCGGATCGCGGTCGAAATGATCGGCGGTATCGCAGGCGGACAGGGCAAGGGCGGCGCCGAGCATCAAGGCGGAGGGGCGCGCGAAAGCGGTGGTCATCGAATGATCTCCACGGTCCCTTCGCCGGTGGCGATGCCGGTGACCGTTTTGTTGCTGACAAGGTTCACGATACGGATTTCCTGCCCCTCATGCGCGTCATCAAGCGCGCGCCCGGGGGAGGAGAGGGCCAGAAGCCCGTCGCTGAAATAGATCTCCACCCGCTCGCCCCGGTTGATGACCAGCGGCTGAATGATGGACTGCGTCTGAATGGGCCGCCCCGGCGTCAGCACGCGGCGCACCTGTTTGCCGACGACCTCTTCCATATCCGTCATCACATAGGCGCCGATCCGGCCCACGGGCAGGCGCATAACGGTCAGGTCGTCTTCCATGATGATGTCATCGGGCAGCAGGCGGGTGATGGGCACAGGGACCGGCATGGTGACAAGGGCGTAGCCCGCGATGCGCTGCACCTCGCCCGTCTCAAGCACCGCATTGGCCAGAAACTTGCCGCTGCGCGGGTCCATCCAGAACTCGGCCAGCGTCAGTACCTCTTCGGCGGGGGCGTCCTTGACCGTGATCTCGAAGGCGCCCTCTTGCGGCAGGCTGTCGGCGTAGTCCACCCGCGCGCGTTCCTCGACCAACACGCCGATGGGCGCCGAAAGGGCAGGGCCCGTCAGCGCCATCAGGCCAAGGAAGAGGGCGGCGAGCCGTCGCATTAGCGGATTTGGTTCGCAGCCGAGAGCATCTGGTCTGCGGTCTCGATTGATTTGGAGTTCATCTCATAGGCGCGCTGCGCCGAGATCAGATCGGTGATCTGCTGGATGGCATTCACGTTGGACGCCTCAAGATAGCCCTGACGGATCATCCCCGCGCCCGGGTCGCCCGGGTTCACCACCTGCGCCTCGCCCGAGGCTTCGGTCGCCAGCAGGAAGTTGTTGCCCACCGGACGCATCCCCGGCTCGTTCACGAAGGTGGTCAGGTTGAACTGGCCAAGCTCCACCGGCACGGGATCATTCTCAACATAGGCCATGACGACGCCCTGTTCGTTGATCTCGACCGCTGTGGTGTTTTCCGGCACGACCATGCCCGGCTCGACGCGGTAGCCCTGCATGGTGACGATCTCACCCTCGGGGGAGAGTTGGAACGACCCGTCGCGGGTATAGGCGGTGCCGCCATCGGGCAGCGTGACCGAGAAATAGCCGCGCCCGTCAATGGCGACGTTAAGCTGGTTTTCCGTGGCCACCATGCCGCCTTGGGTGTTCAGCCGCACGGTGCCGGCTGTCTGCACGCCCATGCCAATGTCGATGCCCACGGGGCGGGTCGATCCGGCCTCCGAGGTGACGGCGCCTTCGCGCTGCATGGATTGATAGATCAGGTCTTGAAAGGCGGCGCGGCTGGCCTTGAACCCGGTGGTGTTCGCGTTGGCGATGTTGTTCGAGATCACATCGACATTGGTCTGCTGCGCCATCATGCCGGTCGCGGCGATGCTGAGTGCCTTCATTGTCTCGTTCCTTCCGTTCTACGGATGCCGGGTCAGACCGCCTGCGCGATCCGTTTGAGCGAGTCGCGGCGCAGGTCGTCCGCATTGCCCATCATGGTGTTGGTGCGCTCATAGGCGCGCTGCACGTCGATCAGCCGCGTCATCTCACGCACCGGGTTCACGTTGCTAAGCTCCAGCGTGCCTTGGCGCACCTGCACGGCTTCGGCCACGCCCGGTTTGGCGGCCCCGTCGGGGGCGACGAGCATGCCGCCGCCAAGGCGCTTGTAGCTTTGGATTTCAGGGATGTTGAAAACGCCGATCCGCCCCAGCGGTCCGGTCTCACTGCCCGAAATGGTGCCATCCTCGGAAATGTTGATATCGCCCATGCCCGCAGGGGGCAGTTGGATCGGCGCACCGCCCGCGTCGAGCACTTTTGCCCCCGATAGCAGGGTCAGATTGCCCTCAGGGTCGATCGCAAAGCTGCCATCACGGCCAAAGGCCTGCTGCCCGTCAGCGGTTTGATAGCTGAACCATCCCTCGCCATGCAGCGCCACGTCCAGCGGGTTGCCGGTCTGCGACAGCGCGCCGGGGCGGGTGTCGATGTAGGAGCCGGTATCGCTGACAAAAGCCGCCTGATCGTCGCCAAGCGCAGTGTTGTCCTGCAACAGCGCCTCGAACACCACATGTTCGCCCTTGTAGCCCGCGGTGCTGGCGTTGGCGATATTGTTGGCGGTGATGTCCAGTTGGCGCTGGAGGGAAGTCGCCAGCGACATGCTGATATGGCTGGTTTCCGTCATAACGGGCCTCAGTTTGGGCAAGGATGGCGTGACATTATGAAGATCAGTGTGAAATAAAGAATGGATCTTTACAAGAATAAAGTGCATCTATTCATATAATGAAGCATCTGCACAACATTGTTCTTGGCCTGTCTTTGCTCCTGGCCCCGGCCGCGACGGCGGAGGAGGGTGCTGTCTTTGCGCCTCTATCCTTGGCCGAGCAGGGGGAGCAGGACTTTCTCGCCACGCGCGAAGCATTGATGACGCAGCTGGCAGAGGTCTCTGCGCCGGAGGATCCTGCGCGGACCGAGGTGTTGCTGGGGCTGGCGGAATTGCACCTTGCTTGGATGATGCGCCCCGAGGCGGCTGGCTTTCTGGAAGCGCTCGACGCCGAAACCCTCACCGGCGACGCGGCGCGGCGGCACCGGACCCTGAGCCTCGCGCTCGCTCTGCTCGGCGGGGGCGCGGGTGGCGATCTGGGGCAGGCGGTGTCATGGTCCGTCGGCTGGGGGCAGGGGCAGGCCCTGCGCGCAGCGGCCTTTGCCCGGCTTGGCGCGGTGGAGGAGGCGGCCCGCTTGATGCCGCGCACCTTGGAAAGCCTCGCCGACCTGTCGCCAGCCATTCAAGCCGCCGTCCTGCCCGACCTGCTCGAAGCGGCGCTGGAGGCCGAGGATTGGGAGGTGGCGCAGGCATTGGCCGCGCAATTCCCCGACCATGCCGAGCTGCGCGATGGCCCCGCCTATCGCTACCTTCTGGCTCGCGCCTCCGAAGTTTCGGGCGATCTTTTGATGGCTTTCGAAGGCTATGTCCAAGCCGCACAGGGCCGCGATGCCTATGCGCAACGGGCGCGACTGGCCTTGGTCCGGATGGGGCGCGAGACCGAGACCCTGCCGGGGCAGGACGCGCTGTCTTTGCTGAAAACCGCGCGCTGGATGTGGAGCGGGGATGCCCTCGGGCGCGAAGGCGCGCAGCTTTTGGCGGAGGTCGCCGCAGAGCAGGGCGACACCGATACCGCCTTGTGGGCGCTGCATAATTTGCTGCGCACCGCCCCTGAAGAAGAGACCGACGCGCTACGCGCACAGGCGCGGGCGATCTACGGTGCCTTCTATGCCGCGGGGGCGGCGGGGGAGATCGACCTCGGGCCATTCCTTGAAGGGCACACCCGTATCAGCGCCCGCTGGCGTTTCGATCCGGGTTTTGTCGGCCATGCTATGGCCGTGCCGCAACGCCTGCTGGATACCGGGATGACCGCCCTTGCCGCGCGGGAGTATCGCGCCCTGCGCGAAATGGCCCAGACCTTGGAGCGGGGCGGGGCGACTGCCCCCGATGCCAGTCTTATGGCCCGCTTGCGGCGCGGCGAAGCGCGCGCGCTTTTGGCAGGTGGGCAGGCGGATGCGGCAGTGGACCTGCTCAGCGGCTATGCCGACGATCAGGGCGCCGAGGCCGAAGCGCTTTTGGTCGAAGCCTTGGCGCAGGCGGGCCGTTCGGATGAGCTCGCCGCCCTGCGCCTGCGCGCCCAAGACATGGACCTGCGCCGCAGCCGCGCGGTGGCCCTCTACGAGACCGGCAAGTGGGGCGCTGCGCGGCACGCCTATCTTGAGATGTGGGAGGCGCACCCCCAGCAATTTGCCTTTGCCGATGCCACGCGCCTGACCCTCGCCGCCTATCAGGCGGGCGACAGTGCCACGGTCGCAAGGGCCGCCACGGCCTTTCCCGCGCTGGCCGACCTGCCCGGCTGGGCCGAGATCGCCACGGGGCTGGGCACGCGCCCTGCCGAAGAAGGGCCGCTGGGGTCAGACGTGATGCGGCTGAGCATGGAGAGCGCGGACCGTATCCTAGATGCCGTGACCAAGGTCACGGACGTCAAGGAAAGTCAGTGACATAAATATCAAATACAAATTTTATTCTTGCTTTAGTCATGAAGAATCGGCTTTCTCATGTATAAGTCAAGAATAACAAGAACGAGCAGGATCAAGTCATGAGCATTACAAGCGCCCTTCAGATCGGGGTCAGCGGGTTGCAGGCCAACTCCTCCCGCGTCCAGAATATCTCTAGCAATATCGCCAACGCCAATACCGTGGGCTACCGGCGGACCTTCTCGGAATTCGTAACACAGAACACCGGGTCGACGCAGGCGGGGGTGCTGACGGATGTGCGCGCCGATATCTCGGCCAATGGCAATATCATGGGCACGGGGCGCTCGACCGATCTTGCGGTGCAGGGTGACGGCTTCTTCGTCGTCTCGCGCAACCCCAACGATCCTGTCGAATCAAACTACTACCTGACCCGCGCCGGTTCCTTCACCCCGGATCAGGACGGCAACCTGCGCAACTCGGCGGGCTATTTCCTCTCGGGCTTTCCGACGGATGCCAGCGGCGCCACAGGCAGCGTCAGCAGCACCAGCTACAATGACCTCAGCACCGTCAATGTGGCGAGCTATCAGGTCCAAGGCACGCCCAGCACCCGCGTTGGCGTTTCGGGCAATGTCCCCGCGCAGGAAACCGGCGCTGGCACCACCGGCACGGCCTTTGAATCCACCCTGCGCTATGTGAACCAATTGGGCGGCAGCGATGCGCTGAACCTGTCTTGGACACCGGGGGCCACGGCCAATGAATGGACTGTCAACATCAGCGATGAGGCAGGCAACAGCTACGGCGATGCGACGGTGAATTTCACCGACAGCGGCGTCAATGCAGGTAGCCCGGCGAGCTACACGCCCGGCACCCTGCCGATTGATCCCGCGACCGGCGTGGTGACCCTGCAAATCAACAACGGCGGCACCCCCCAACCGCTTGAGATCGACTTCGGCGCACCCGGCACCTTTGAGGGGATGACCCAATTCTCGGGCGATTACACACCCCCGGCCTTTTCGGATGACGGCACCGAGACCGGCAGCCTTGAACGGGCCGAGATGAGCGACAGCGGCATCCTTTACGGCGTCTTCGACAACGGCCAGCGCCGCGCGCTGTTCCAAGTGCCGCTTGCCAATGTCGCCAACCCTGACCAGATGCGCTCGGTCGACGGCAACGCCTATGTGGCGACCCGGGATTCCGGCGCGGTGAGCATCGGCAACCCGATGTTGAACGGTCTCGGCAGCATCAACAGCGGGGCGCTCGAAGGCTCCAACGTGGATATCGCGGAAGAGTTGACCGACCTGATCCAGACACAGCGGGCCTATTCCTCCAGCGCCAAGATCATCACCACCAGCGATGAGATGCTGAGTGAAACGCTAAGCATCAAACGCTAACCCGGTGCATGAATGAGCATCTCATCTGCCTTTAGCATTGCCCGCAGCGGGCTGAGCACGACAGAGGGTCGCGCCAACCTTGTTGCGGGCAATATCGCCAATGCGCAAACCGAAGGCTACGTCCGGCGCGAGGCCGCGCAGGTCACGACCAACGGTCAAAGTGGCACGGTGGAGCTGCGCATCGCGCGGCAGGTCGATGAACGCCTTGCGGGCATGTCGCGGAATGCTTCGGCTGAATTGGGCCGGGCCTCTGCCACCAGTGAGATACTCGGCAGCTATCTGATCACTCTGGGTGAGCCGGGCGATGAAGTCTCCCCCGCCGCTCGTTTGGCGGAGTTTCAGGCGGGGCTCGACCTTTTGGCCAACAACCCCTCCGACCCCGCCGCGCAGAACGACCTTTTGTCGCGCAGCGAGACCTTGGTGCACAGCATCAACGAGGCCGCCATCGGGCTTGAGGCCAGCCGCGCACAGGCCGGTGATAGTCTGGTGGCGAGCGTGGCCGAGGTAAACGCGGCGCTCTCGGATATCGCTGCGTTGAACGAACGTCTGGCCCTTGCCGGGACCGATCCCACCGGCACCAGCGGGCTGATGGATGAGATGAACCGCCGCCTTGATGCTTTGGGCAGTCAGATGGATTTCCAAAGCCGTAGGGAAGCGGATGGAACGCTGACGCTGCACACCACCGGCGGCACGGAATTGGTCCATGGCGAAACCGCCGTGCCGCTCAGCGCCAACCCCGAGACGGGGCGGCTGATGGCCGGGGACATCGACATCACGCCAAACAGCCCCACCGCGCGCGGGTCCGACAGTGGCCGCCTTGCGGGGCTGAGCGGGCTGATCGCCAATGACCTGCCGCAGATGAAGCTGCAATTGGATGAACTCGCCCGCGGGCTGGTGCAGAGTTTCGAGGCCGCAGATGCCTCCCTCGGGGCCGGGCAGCCGGGGCTTTTCACCGATGCAGGCGGCGCTTTCGATCCGGCGCAGTTGGACGGGCTGGCCGGGCGGCTTGCGCTCAATGACAGCGTCCAGCCCGACAAGGGCGGTGCGCTTTGGCGGCTGCGCGACGGTGCCGGTGCCACATTCCCCGGAGAGCCGGGCGACACCACGCAGTTGAATGCCTTTGTCGACGTGCTTGAGACGGGCATGGCCTTTGACGCGGCCACGGGCCTCAGCACCAATGCGCGTTTGGGGGATTATGCCGCCGATCTGGTCAGTCAGCAAAATGTGCTGCGGGTCGGGGCGGACGGGCAGGCCGAGACGGCCCGCGTGCGGCTCATCACCTTCGAGGACAACCGCAGCAGCATCGAAGGCGTGAACGTCGACACCGAATTGCAAAAGCTTCTGGAAATCGAACAGGCCTATGGCGCGAATTCGCAGGTGCTCACCAGCCTGAGCGATATGCTCGACACCCTTTTGGCCAGCGTGTGAGGATAGGATGACCGAGATTTCCCGCACCGTCTCCACTGCTTTGCAAAGCCTGCGCCAGCGCGAACAGACCAGCCGCCTCGCCGCCGAGATCTCGGACGTGTCGAAAGAGGTGACGACCGGGCTGAAGGCCAACCCCTATGACGATCTGGGCCACCGCTCTGCCGATGCCATCGCCATTCGCATGCAGATCACCCGCAACGATGGTTTCCTGACCTCCAATGCGCTTTTGGACCGCCGTTTCCTCGCCGTGGAAACCTCGCTCGGGGCCATGCGTGACGTGGGCCAAGAGGTGCTTGAGCAAGCCTTCACCGCCGACAGCGCGGGCGGGCTTTCGACGACCTACCTGTCGCAGGCGGCACGCACGGCGCTTGACCGGGTGTTGGAGCGTGCGGCGGTCAGCGACAGTTCCGGTTTCCTGATGTCGGGCACCCGCAGCGACACCAACCCGCTGCAAGCTTGGGATGAGATCAACCCGCGCACCGGCGAATCCCCGGCCATCGCGGTGGATCACATGATCGGCGGTCCTCTGACCGATGTGGCCGATGTGCAGCGCGCCATCGACGATCTCAAGGCAGGCTTCGGCGACAGTTCGGTGTTCTTCAACCACAATTTCGAGAACAGTTTTTACAACGGCGCGCCGTCGGGCAATCCGCCGCTGACCTCGCGCACCTCCGAGACCCAGACCCAGACCCAAACCGCCCAAGCCAATGATCCGGCAATCCGCGATCTGGTCCGTGGGTTGGCGATGCTGAGCGCGGTGAACCCCAGCGACATCCCCGATGAGGCCGCCCGCGATGCGTGGCTAACCGAGGCGCGCAGCGCCATCGGGGCGGGGCTGGAAGGGCTGACCGATCTGGAAACCCAGACTGGCCTGAAACGCGCACAACTTGCCGATACGATCGCGGCGCAAGAAAGCCGGGCGCTGTTTCTGGATGGGGAGGTGATGAACCTCGAAGGGGTCGACCAATATGACGCGGCCACCCGTCTGACCCAATTGCAGAACCAACTCGACTCCAGCTTTGCCGTCACCGCGCGCCTCTCGCGCCTGTCCTTCCTGAACTACCTCTAACCGGAACCGCCCCATGAACGCCTTGTTTAAACTCTTGCTGATCGGCCTCACCTTCGCGCTTGCCGCGCCGGCGGCAGCACAGGTGCGGATCAAGGATATCGTCACCGTCGAGGGCGTGCGGTCGAACCAATTGGTCGGCTACGGGCTGGTCGTGGGGCTCAACGGCACGGGCGACAGTCTGCGCAACGCGCCTTTCACCGAACGCGCCATCGAAGGCATGCTAGAGCGGCTCGGCATCGGCAACCTGACCGAAGATCAGATGCGCACGGCCAATACCGCCGCCGTCATGGTGACCGCCTCCCTGCCGCCCTTCGCCCGCGCGGGCAGCACCATCGACGTGGTCGTGTCCTCACTGGGCGATGCCTCATCGCTGCGCGGCGGCACGCTGATCGTCACACCGCTGACCGCCGCGGATGGCGAGATCTACGCCGTGGCCCAAGGCCCGATCGCCGTCGCCGGCTTCGCGGCGCAGGGGCTGAACGCCTCCATCGTCGAAGGGGTGCCGACAGGCGCGCGGATCGACAATGGCGCCATCGTCGAGCGTGAGGTCGATTTCGACTTTAGCGAGATGAACAGCATCAAACTGGCCCTGCGCAACGCCGATTTCGTCACCGCACAGCGGGTCGAGGCGGCGATCAACCAAGCCATGGGCCCGGTTGCCAAGGCCATCGACTCGCGCACCATCACCGTGTCGGCTTACGGCAAAGGATCGTTGATGGAGACGATGGCCCTGATCGAACCGCTGCAAGTTCAGCCTGATCAAGTCGCCAAAGTGGTGATCGACGCGCGCTCCGGCACCATCGTCATCGGGGCCAATGTTCGCATCGACCGTGTCGCGGTCAGCCAAGGCGGGCTGACCGTCACCGTCCGCGATGATTTCAACGTGAGCCAGCCCGAATCTTTGTCCATCGGCGGGACCACCGTGGTGGTGCCGAATTCTTCGGTCGGCGTCGAAGAGAAAGACGCGAAATTCGCCGTCATCGACGGGTCGGTCAGCCTGCAACGGCTCGTCGACGGGCTGAACGCCATCGGCGTCGGCGCGACCGAGACGATTTCAATCCTTCAAGCCATCAAGGCGGCGGGCGCTCTGCATGCCGACCTTGAGATCATCTAGGGGCAGGCCATGGAATTCGCATCTTTCCCAATCCCCGCGCCGACCCCGGCGGCCAAACCGGCAGCACCGCAGGCCGATGCCGTCACCGCCGAAAAAGCGCAGGAGTTCGAGGCGATGTTCCTCGGCCAGATGGTCGATGAAATGCTCTCGACCGTGGACGTCGGCAGCTTCGGCGGGGGGCATGCCGAAGAGACTTGGCGCAGCTTTCTGTCCAACGCGATTGGCGAAAGCATCGCCGAGCAGAACAGCACCGGAATCGCCCGTACAATTGAAACCGCCATGCAGCGCTATCAAACGGGGGCCGACCGATGAGCGATCCGCGCAAAGCACTCGCCGCCGTGGATGCCTTGGGCAATCTGCTGCGCCGCGAAATCGCCGCGGTGGAGGGCGGGGCGTTCAACCAATTGGTCGAATTCGCCAGCGAAAAGGCCCGACTCACCGCCGTGCTGGAAGAGCAACTCAGCCATGATCCCGAGGCGGTCAGCAAAGATAAATTGCGCGATCTGAAAGATCTGATCGCGCGCGATCATCACCACCTGCAATTGGCCCGCCAAGCCACGTCTGAGATGATCTCACAGGTTTCCCAAATCCGGGAAAAGCACAGCATTGCAGGCATTTACGGCCGAAGCGGTGCGAAACGTGACAACCGCGCAACACTGATGACAACCGTGGACAAAAGTTTCTGAATTGCCTCAATGTTGCCAGTTTTTCGCGTAAAAACGTAATCAAGCGGGTTCGCCCCGCAGTTGTCAGAAAGACGACATAACGAACTAGAATAGTCTGGAATAAGAACATGTCTTCGATCAACACAAACACATCCGCAATGAACGCTCTGTCGACTCTGCGGAGCGTCAATTCGAGCCTGAATCAGACCCAAGACCGTATCTCGACCGGTCTGAAAGTTTCGAACGCTGGCGACAACGCCGCTTATTTTGCCATCTCGGAAACGATGAAGGGCGATAGCGGTATGACCAAATCGATCAACGAAAGCTTGACGTTGACCAAAAATTCTTTGGCGACAGCCAACGTCGGAGCTGATAGCTTTAAGGACCTCGCGCGCCAGTTTTCGGAGCGTGTTGCCTTCGCTCAAGGCGGCGGCAGCATCGAAGACGTCAAGAATGAGCTTGATGAAATTGTTAAGCAGATGGACGCTTCCATCAGCCAAGCAACTTTTAACGGCGATGATCTGATCGGCTCGGGCAATACCGTCGCAACTGGGACAACTGTAGCAGGTGACGGCTCGATTTCTGCTGCGGCTACCACCACCGAACAGGCTCGTTCCCTTAGTGTTGTCACCGGGATTACCCGTAACGCCACCGGTGTAGCAGCAACAACAATGGACGTCAGCGGTGTAGACCTAAAGCGGACCTACACCGATTTCAAAGCAGTCGCGGATGCTTTCAAAACCGGTTATGATGCCGCCGTGGCGGGTGCCGCCACTCCTGCAGCAGCCGAAATTGCCGGTCAGGACTATCTCAAGAACTCTTTGACCGCGGCCGAAGACCTTTTGGGGGAAGCTATTGAAGCTTCGACCACTCTTGGCGTTGGTCAGAAATCCATCGAAAACCAGCAAGAGTTCCTGACCAAGCTGACCGACAACCTCGACACCGGTGTTGGCGCGATGGTTGACGCCAACATGGAAGAAGAAGCCGCCCGTCTTCAGGCGCTTCAGGTTCAGCAGCAGCTGGCATCGCAGTCCCTGTCGATCGCCAACCAGGCGCCGCAGAACATCCTGAGCCTGTTCCGTTAAGGATTAGGGTTTTCGGGGCCGGGACCTAGTGCTCTGGCCCCGATCCAACCGCCTCAGAATTTGCGGTTGGCAGGCAGCAAACGATAAAAACAAGGAAGAATTCCTATGGGGCTGGCAGCATACAAACGAACAATTCGCGAAAGCGAAACCCCGCGGCAGATCGAGCGCCGCATCCTCAGCCGCGTCACACATGACCTTGCCGAAAAGGGTCAGGGCTTTGATGCGACAGACGATAAGAGCGAGCGGTTGCACATCCTCGCCTCCGGTCTGCGCGACGCGATCTACGAAAATCAACGGTTCTGGTCGGCCCTGCGCTTTGACCTGTCCGAGCCGGAAAACAAAATGCCCGACGGGTTGAAAGCCTCGCTCATTTCCATCGCGCTTTGGGTGGACCGTCATAGCACCGCGCTGATGGCCGGCGAAGGCCGCTTGGCGGGTCTCGTCGAGATCAACGGCAATATCGCCGCCGGTTTGGCCGGGCAGGCCGCGCCGCAGATGCAGGAGGTGTAAGATGCTGAAACTCACTCTTCGCCCCCGCGAACGTGTGGTCGTGAACGGCTGCGTCATCCGCAACGGCGACCGCCGTCAGGCGCTGACGGTCGAGAACCGCGCCGACATCGTGCGCGAGTCCGATCTGTTGAAGCCGGATGCGGAATCCACGCCGGTCTCCAAGGTCTATTTCCTTGTGCAAACCGCGCTGATCCGTCCCGATACACGCGATCAAATCCTGCCGATGATCCAGCAGGGCTTGGCCGATCTGGCCTGTTGCTTTGGCGCGGACATGCGCGCCCGGATCATGGAAGCGGCGAATTTCGTCTCCATGGCCGATTTCTACAAAGCGATGAGCGAGCTGCGCGCGGTGCTCAAATACGAGACCGAGCTCATGCAGCTGCGCCCGGTGCCGCCCGCGGCAAACCATGAGGCCGCGCACGCATGATTTCGCTGGGCGGCATGGGCACGCAGGTGGCGGTCAAACTGTTTGACGCAACGCGCGACAAACAACTCGACCTTGCCGCCAGCAACGCCCTGAACGCCCGGCAGATCGAAGCCTTTGAAGAGCGTATCGGCAGCATCTCTTCCCCGCAGGAACTGATTGCCGATACGGAAGTCTATACTTTCGTCATGCGGGCCTTCGACCTTGAAGATCAGATCTTTGGCAAGGCGATGATCCGCAAGACGCTGGAAAGCGATATCACCGACAGTTCCGCACTGGTGAACCGCCTCAGCGACCCCAAAATTCGCGACATGTATCTGACTTTGGGCTTCACGCCCGGAGGGGGGAGCAGCGAAAACCTCGATAAGGTCGATTGGCAGGCCGAGATGATCGACCGTTTCAAGGAACGTTTCGTGCTGAACGAGGCCGGAGAGGACAACGAAGGCGCGCGGATCGCCTTGGAGTTCAAAGCCAAAGCCGCTGAGATCGACTCATGGCTCGACGTGTTGAAGGACGAAGACCTCGGCAAATTCATGCGCCGCGCCCTTGGTGTGCCGGATGAGGCGATCCAAGTCGATCTCGACCGTCAGATCGCACTTTTCGAGCAGAAGTTCGACATCGAAAAGCTGCAAGACCCGGCGGAGGTCGACAAACTCGTCTCGCGGTTCTCGGCGATTTACGATGCGGTCGAAGGTGTCTCTTCGTCGTCGAGCACGGTGCTTTCGCTGATGCAGGGGGCTGTCTCGATCGGGCAGGGCGGCAGCTTTACGGCTGCCACCATCGACATCCCCACGATCACCGGCGGCTATAGCGCGTCGAGCGTCTACCGCTGACCCCCTTTATTCGATGAATTCGTCGTCATCGGCTGCCGAGGGCAGTTCGATCACGCCTTGATCGGCAAGGCTCTTGGCATATTCCACCATGGCGGCCTGTGCCGCGCGGACGTCCCGGCCCCGGACTGGGCCGGTGGCGGCCATCTCGTCCATCAGCATCTGACGCGAGCGTTGCGGCAGGCATTCCATCAGGTGATCGCGCTGCTCTTTCTTGGCGCCGCGCATCGCCATCGGCAGGGTCGACCCGTCCAGCCCGCGCATCACCTGCGCCAAGTCCTGCATCGGCAGTTTGAACAGGTCGTCAAAGACGAACATGCGCTGTTTGATGGCTTGGAAAGCGTCCGGAATACGCGCGTCCAGCGCGCCGGAAAGCTCCTCAAAGGCCTGCACATCCAACTGGTTGAATAGATCCGCCATGCGCTGATGCGTCTCGACCGAATTGGTATGCATCGCATTCGACAGGATATCCTGTTTCAGCGTCTCTTCGATCTGCTGCATCATATGCAGCGGTACGGCCTCCATCGCGATCATGCGCTCGGCAATGTCCTGCATCCGTTCAGGGCCCAGCAGCGGCAGCACCTTGGCGGCCACGCCGGTGTCGACGTTGTTGAGGATCGCCGCGGCGGTCTGGTCATGCTCGCCCTTGAGGTAATTGGCGATCACCGTCTCATCCAGCGCGCCAAAGCCGCGCCACATGGCGCTTTCGCGCTCGCTGTTCTTGAGCCCCTCCATGATGCTGGTCACCTGCTCATCGGGCATGAATTTGCGCAGCATGGATTCCGCCGTCGACAGCGACCCCACGACCGAACCGGTGCCGCTGACGACCTTTTGGGTGAACTCTTTGAGCACATGTTCCACCACCTCTGCCGGGATCGGGCCAAGGCGGCTCATGGCGCTGGTGATACGCTCGATCTCGGCGGTGCCGAGCTTTTGCATGAGTTCCGATCCGGTCTGCTCGCCAAGGCAGAGAAAGGTGATGGCGGCTTTGGTCGGACCGTTCAGATCCTCCACCGTGATGGGCTTTCTGCGGGATTTGGAAAGGGCATTGGTCGACATGAAGAGATCCTTTCAGTGCAGGTCAGCCACCGGCAAGCGGCACATAGCTTTCAATCAGCGATCCCGCCAGCATGTACCAACCGTCGATCAGCACAAAGAAGATCACCTTGAACGGCAAGGAGATGAGTACCGGGGGCAGCATCATCATCCCCGCGCTCATCAAGACCGAGGCGACGATAAGGTCGATGGCGACGAAGGGCAGGTAGATCAGAAAACCGATGGTAAAGGCGCGGCGCAGTTCCGAGATCATGAAGGCCGGAACGAGATGGCGGAAGGTGGCCTCTTCCGCCGAGGCGGGCAGGGGGCTTTCTTCTGCCTCTTCATCCGCGGGCGCGATGCGCAGGAACAGGGCGTAGTCTTCGGGCCGCGTGTTGACGTACATGAAGGTCTTGAAGGGCGCGGCGATCCGCTCCAGCGCCTGTTCCTCGGCGATGGCGTTTTCCAACAGCGGCTCGACCCCGGCCTCATAGGCGTCCTCGAACACCGGCTGCATGACGAAGAAGGTCATGAAGAGCGCCAGCGAGGTCAGCACGATATTGGGCGGGGTCTGGTTCAGCCCAAGGGCCGAGCGCAGCATCGACAGGACAATGACAAAGCGGGTGAAGCTGGTCATCACCACCAAAAGCCCCGGCGCGATGCTGAGCACGGTGACCAGCGCGATGAACTGGACGATCCGACCTGAGAGGTTGGCGTTCTCATCACTGCCCGGCGCGGTGTCGCCAATCACATCCGAAAGCGTGCTGAGAAATCCGCCATCTTGGGCCACGGCCATGCCGCCGCTGGCGAGAAGCACCAGCAGGGCAAGGCCCATCCGGCCCGACGCATGGCTGCGCAGAGAGGGGCGGTCAGTCAGGGACATAGTCCTTGACGATCTGTGTCAGGGACACGCCAAGCCGGTCTTCACCGACCTTCACGAGATCACCGCGCGCCACCAGACGGTCAGAGACCATAAGGTCCACCGGTGCGCCGATCTTGCGGTTCAACTCCACGATAGAGCCTCGGGTGAGTTCCAGCAGGCGCGAAATCGGCATACGGGCCTGGCCCAGCACGATCTGCACATCGAGGCCGACGTTCAGCATCGCGTTGATGCCCGCGCCGCCCGCCTCGGGGCGGGGGGCCAGCGCGTTGCGCGAGTCTTCGGTGTCGAGCTGCGGGAAGACGCCCGCATCATCGCCGCCCGCGCTGGCGGCGTTGCCAAAGGCATCGGCGCGCGGTTGCTCTGGCGTGGCGTCAGGCGTTTTGCCGTCTGCGGCGTTGTTGTCGTCTCGGGGGGATTGCAGGTCAGGCTTGTCCATTTCCGTCCTTCTCCTTTTGTGCTTTCAGCGCCCGCGCATGGGTGTCGCGCAATTCGGCGAGCAGGCGGTCGCAAATCTTTTTGAACCCGTAATCAAGGTTGCCGTGGTCCCATTCCATGCGCGCATCGCCATCGGGCAGTTCGGGATCGGCCCGCAGGTCCAGCACGCTGTCGCATTTGTAATAGACCGCCCGTTGCCGCAGCTCGGGGCCGATCTGATCCAGCGTGGCGGGCGACAGGCGCACTTTGATATGGCTCGACCCGATGGCCATTTTCAGCGATTGGGTCACGGTCTTTTTCACCCGCGCGGTCGAGAGGCGTTCGATCACCTCAGGCAGGACGATCTCGCAGGTTTGTAGGGTAAAGCCCACGATCTGCGCCATCAGCGCTTCTTGATGGGCCTGCATCGCCTGTGCCAACCGCGCCAGTTCCTGCGCGAGCTTTTCGGCCATAGCGGCATGTTCGGCCTGCATGGTCTGATGCATCTCGGCGCGGCCCGCATCGGCCCCGGCCAGATAGCCTTCGATATGGCCCTGTTTATGGGCCTTCTTGATCTTCGCTTCGATCTCTTCGGGGGTGGGCAGCGCCGGGTCTTGCGGCTTGCTCTTGCCGTCTTCGTCGAAGTTCTGAAGCTTGAGGCTCGTGATCACAGATCATCCCCTTCCGACAGCCATTCGCCCAGAACGCGCAGGGCGTCATCGGTGTTGTCCTCAGCCAGTTCGGCCACGGCGCGCAATTGGCTGTGCTGAACCGCCCCCTCGACCGAGGCGAGATGCACCATGTCGCGGGGCATTTCATCCATCGGGCCAAGCACCGCACCGGTCTGTGCCCCCGCCGGGGTGGGTAGGCGGTTTTGCGGCGTCTCTTTCTGGGTGCCGCCGGTCAGCGCCTTGGGCGCGTTGTCTTCCTCGGGGCCGTCCAGCAGCGCCGCGTCGGCCCCGGCACCAGCCAGTGCGGGCTGTGGCAGGGTGGCATCCAGCACCATGCGCAACGGGCGGGCGCCCAGCACCATGATGATTGCCACCAGCGCCAAGGCAAAGAGCGAGCGCAGGATGGTCATGGCGTTGTCCGCGAGCACCGCACCCAAGCCACGGCTGGCGGGGTTGCTGAACTCGGAATCGAAATCGAGGAATTGCAGACTGTCGACCTGCACCTGATCGCCCCGGGCCTGATCAAAGCCGATGGCCGTGCTGACCAGCTGTGTCAGGCGCGCCATCTCCTCGGGGCTGCGCTCGATATAGCCTTCGGAGCCATCGGGCAGGGTGCCATAGCTGCCGTTGACCAGCACCGCGACCGAGATACGCTCAATATCGCCCGGCTCGCGCACCAATTCGCTCTGAACCGAGCCGATCTCGTAGTTGATGATCTCGTCATTCTCAGAGCGGGTGGATTGGCCCGCGCCGCCGCCCGCATCGTCGCGCAGCTCATCGGGGATGTTGTTGGCCACATCCACCGTGGCCGCCGCCGGATCGGTTTCATTGGAGTTGCGCACGCGGGTCTCAATCGACCGGGCGACCTGCTGGGCGGGATCGAAGCTGCGCGAGACGCGGACTTCGCGTTCGGTCGTCAGATCGACGCTGACCCGCACGCGGGCATTGCCCGGCCCAACCCGGGCGTTGAGGATCGATTCAACCTTTTGTGCCAGTTGCTCTTCGATCATGCTGCGCTGCCCTTGCAGCGAGAAGTCTGAGCTGCCGCCTTCGTCCTTGGCCAGGATCGTCTCGCCGGAGGCCGACAGGACGGTCACGTTCTGCGCTTCCAAGTCCGCCACGGCGGAGGCCACTAGCGCTTGGATCGCCTGCGCCTGACGGCGGGTCATGCTGGTATTGGCCTGCGACCGCACGATGACCGAACCGCTGGCCTCGGCCCGGCTGCGCGAAAAGGCGGCGCGTTCGGGCAGCACCAGATGCACCCGCGCGGCCTTGATGCCGCTGATCGTCTGGATCGACCGGGCCAGCTCACCTTCCAGCGCGCGCAGGCGGTTCACCTTTTGCATGAAGGAGTTCATCCCCATGCCGGACATATTGTCGAAAATCTCCCACCCCGGGACGCCTTCGCCGGGCAGCCCCGCATCGGCCAGCGCCATGCGGGCGCGGGCGATGTCGGTCTCGGCGACCGAGATGGTATCGCCGTTGCGCGACAGATCGACCGTCAGCCCCGCCTGTTCCAGCGTCTGCATCATCTGCGAGGCGGTGCCGGGGCTCAACTGGCTGTAGACCGGGACATAGGTGGGGGCGAGGATGGTCCGCGCGCCGATGAAGATGGCCGCGGTGATCGCCAGACCGATGCCACCGAGAAGAGCCAGCCGCTTTGGACCCAAATCCTTAAGGTTTTCAACGATCTGATTCACGGCCCCTCACTCGGTTGTATGGTCCGAGCATTCTCCACTCGGCCCTCACTATGCAAGCATATATCGATTTATACTTGGCCGATCCGAAAAATAAACAGGTTTCTGTTGCAATAAAGCTTGTTTGAAGATGTATTTGTTCTTGCATGTGGCGCTTCGCGCGGGATCCGATTAAGAGTGAAAGAATGAAAAAGCCTCTCGCTATCCTTGCTGTCGTCTTGCTCTGCCTTCTTGCGGGTCTGGGTGGGGTCACGCTGGCCATCGGGCCTGCGGGGTTGCTTGAAATGGCCGGGCTGGGGGGGGAGGAAACCGCCGAAGAGACCGTGGAGACGGCTGAGAACGATCACGGCGAGAAGGGCGGCGAAGACGGCCACGGCGCAAAGCCCAAGACCGAAGTCAAAATGCCGGTCATGCCTTTTCCTGAGATCATCGTGAACGTCACCGACACCGGCCCGCAGGGCGGGCAGACCAGCCGCTTTCTCAAGCTCAACATGCTGATGGTCTATGACGAAACCGCCGAGGGCGCGGACCGGCTGATTGCGCGTGAGATTTACCTGCGCGACAGCTTCCAAGACTTCCTGCGCCAGTTGCATGTCAGCGATCTGTCGGGCAGCTATGGGCTGGCGATGCTAAAGACCGAACTGCTGCGCCGGGCGCGGGCGGTGGGGCACACCGACGCGCCGCATGAAATCCTGATTGCCGATATGGTGGTGCAATGACGATAGCGGCCTCCCCCGATGCGCTGAGCCTCGAAGAGACGATGATCCGTCAGGCGCGCGAAAGCTTCCAGCGCCTGCCCACGCTTGAGATCATCATCGACCGTCTGCTGTTGGCGCTGGTGCCCGACCTCAAATCCTATTGCACCGTCGCCCCCGAGATCGAGCTGAGCTCGCTCGAATACATGCCCTATGAGGACGCGATGGAGAGCATCCAGTCGCCCTCGCTCATCGCCATTGCCAATGCGGAAAGCTGGGGCAGCCAGATCGCCTGTGTGGTCGAGCCTGACCTCCTGTTTTCGGTCCTTGAGATCATGCTGGGTGGCCGGCGCGCCACCAGCCAGCAATGGAAACCGCGCGGGTTGACCGCGATCGAGCAGAAACTGGGCCGCAGGCTGGCGGAACTGTCGCTCAAAGGTCTGGCGCAATGTTTGACCGATGTCAGCCCCGTGCAATTCGACATCCAGTCGCTGGAGTCCAACCCCCGGTCGGTCATGCTGGCCGCGCCGCGTACGGCGACGGTGCTGGTCCGCTTGCATATGCAATTCGAAGACCGCAGCGGCCATATGGCGCTGGTCTTGCCCTATGGCACGCTGGATGAGGTCAGCGCCCAGCTTGCGCAGCCCTTCCTTGGCGGGCGTTCGCCGACCGACAGCAATGCGCGCAAGGATATGAACAGCCAGATCTCCAGCACCACCGTCACCATTACCGGCGTGCTGCAGCAGGTGACGATCCCGCTGCATGAGGTGCTGGAATGGAAGCCCGGTCAGGTGATCGATCTGGGCATGACCGTCGATACCCCCGTGGTCGGCATGGTGAATGCCCAGCCGATGTTCCAAGCGGCCTTTGGCCAGCGCAGCAACGGCGCTTTGGCGCTGCGGGTGATCCAATCCTTGCTCCCTAAGGAAAATCAGGAGGACAGCGACGATGATGCCGGCCTTGATTGATATCCTCATCATCGTGCTGCTGGTCGGCACGCTGGTCTATGCCTTTATCCTCGACCGCCGCGTTCGCGCCTTGATGGCGACCCTGAAAGAGATGGAGCCGATGGTCGGGGCCTTTTCTAACGCGGTCGATCAATCGGCGAAATCGGTCGAAGACCTGCGTGACCTTAGCACCAAGGTACAGCGCCCCGAGCCGCCAGTGCAGCGCGAGGCGACGCCACCCCGCGCAGCCGCGGCTGAACCCGCCCCCACAGGGCAAAGCCCGGCCCAGATGCGCGCCGCGCGGCTCAAGGGCCGTGCGCAGGTCCGGGGTCAAGCAGCGGTACAGGGCAAATCCGAACTGGTCCGCACCTTTTTCGACATCACCAAGGAGCGTAAGGAATGAGCCGTATTTCCCTGCCCAAGATCGCGCTTTTTGGCCTTGGCGTGGCTGGTGTGCTCAAACTCACGGTTGAGTTCATGCCGATGATGGCCATCGCCGAAACCCCCGATGACACGCCCCCGGTCCCTGTTGAGCTTGCCGCCGCCCCCGCGCCGCCCAGCTATGATGCCAGCGGCCCGGGCGAGAGCGGCATGTGCGAGCCAAGCCATCTGATTGCCGAAGCCATCGCCGAAGAGCGGGCCCTGCTGAAAGAGCAGCGCGACACGATTGCCGACCGCGAAGCCAAGCTTGCGCTGGCCGAACAGAGCCTCAAGGCCGAACAGACCCGCCTCGCCAGTCTGCGCGACGAGATCGGCGCGCAGCTCAAGGTGATCGAAGAGGCGAACAATCAGGACATGACCAAACTGGTCGAACTTTACCGCAACATGAAGCCGCAGGTCGCGGCGGGCATCATGGATGAGATCGACGTGGAGACCGCCGTGCAGGTCATCGGTGCCATGCCCGAACGGGACGCGGCGCAGATCATGGGTTCGTTCAGCCTTGTCCGGGCGCGGTTGATCACGAAAATCCTGCTGGAACGCTCCAAACTGCCCGCCGACCGCAACCTTGAAGGGCTGCGCCTGCGCTGAGCGCGCATCACTCCTCGCGGATTGACGACCCGGCAGGGGGCTTGCGGCGCACATTGCGGCGCAGGTCCATGACAAAGCCGATGATCTCGGCCACGGCCTGCCAATGCTCCATCGGGATGCGGTCGTCGACCTCCACCGCCGCGTGGAGGGCGCGGGCCAACGGGCGGTTCTCGATCATCGGAATGTCGTGTTCCTTGGCCAACTCGCGGATGCGTTGGGCCATGACATCGGCCCCTTTGGCCACGCAGACCGGCACGTCATCGACGCCCTGTTCATATTTCAGCGCCACGGCGTAATGGGTCGGGTTGGTCAGGATCACGCTGGCATTGGGGATGGCCTGCGCGATGCGCTGGCGGGCACGGGCGCGGCGCAATTCGGCGCGGCGGCCCTTGATCTGCGGGTCACCCTCGCTGTCTTTATGCTCGTCGCGGATCTCCTTGAGGCTCATCATCTGTTTCTTTTTCCACTGCGCCCGCTTCCAGATGATGTCGGCGATGGCGATGGGCACCAGAAGCACGGTGGTGACCAGAAAAATCCAGCGCACCTTTTGCAGGGTCGCTTGCAGCAGCGTCTCGGGGATGAAAGCCTGCGTCTGGCCCAGTGACTGCGCGATGTCGCGCACGGCCCATACGGTGATGAAACCGATCACCAGCACCTTGGCCGTATTCTTGGCAAACTCCACGAAAGCCTCGGCCGAGAACAGCCGTTTGAACCCCGACAGCGGGTTCAGCTTGGAAAACTTCGGTTTGATCCGCTCGGCCGAGACGACGGTCTCGCCTTGGATCAACACGCCGAAAAGGGCTGCCAGCACCATGATCCCCACCACCGGCATCATCGCCAGCCCCAGCGTAAAGCCGAGCGATTTCAACACTTGGCCCGCTTCTGCAACACCAGTGCCGCCGGTGCCGATGGCGGTGACGCCGGCCCCCAAAAGGGGGCTTTGCAGCGCCGCCACGATCCCGTCGATCGAGGCGGGCAGCACGAAGATCAGGATCATCAGCAGGGCAAAGACCAGCATCGCGGTGCCGGTCTCGCGCGATTGCGGCACGTCGCCTTTCTTGCGCGCGTCTCGGAGCTTTTTCTCCGTCGGCTCTTCGGTCTTACTGCTCTTGTCCTCTTCCGACATGGGCTAGAATCCGTAGGTGGTGAGCCAATTCGCGAAAGGCTCAAGAAACCCGCGCATCATGGTCGGAACCGCCAGCACCATCAAGGCCAGCCCGGCGGCGATCAGCAGGGGCTGGGCGATAAAGAAGACCTGAAGGCTCGCCATCATGCGGTTGGCCAGACCCATCCCGACGTTCAGCACGAGACCCGCCACATAGAAGGGCGCCGCGATGGACAGGCCGAGGTAGAGGCTCACTTGCGTCGCGCGGGCAAACTGATCGGTCAGATCGGCCAACATGAAGGTGCCGGGCACGAAAACCTGATAGGACATCAACAGCGATTCAATGATCAGGTGGTGCAGGTCGGTGATGAATATCAGCGCCGTGGCCCCGATCAACAGCATCGCCGCCATAGAGGTCGCCCCCTCGAAAGCGCCAATGTTCGGGGCCAAAGCGTTCGCCAGCCCCGACATCAACGCCATCTGATAGCCCGCAAATTGCAGCGCCGAAAGCAGCGTGCGCGCCACCAGTCCAATCCAAAGCCCCACGGTGATCTCAGAGCCAAAGATCAACAGCAGCGCGGCGGGGCGATCCTCGGCCACCGGGCCGAGGCCGGTCACGGGATAGAGCGCGGCGCTCAGGATCAGGCCAAAGAACAACCGATGCCGCATCGGCACCGAGGTCTCCCCGAACCCCGGCATGAACACAAGCGCGCTGCCGATTCGGGCGAAAACGACGAAATACCCCATCAGGGCGTCGGTCAGGAGGGCCGAAAGGTCCATCCCTAGCCCCCGATGGTGGCGACGGTCCGCAGGGATACCTTGCGATGAATTTCGGCGTTGGAGATCACCGGCGTCATCGGGCTGACCCGCTCCAGCATGGAGCGCACATAGGACCGCGCCTCGGGGTTGACCATCAGCGCGGGCCAACTGTCTTCCGAGGCGAAGCGCTGGATCTGCTGGCGCGCTTGCAGCACGAATTCCTGCACCCGTTTGGGCGACATGACAAAGGTGCGGTCCTCGCCCACGATCTTGACCGCTTCGATGAACTCCGCCTCCCATGAGGGCGACAGGGTGATGACCGGCACGAAGCCCTGCCCATCGGCCAGCCCTTGGCAAATCTGGCTCGACAGGCGGCGGCGCACGTTCTCCAGCACCAGCGCGGGCTTGGAAGTCTGGCGCGTCGCCTCGGCCATCGCCTCGACGATCAGCGGCAGATTGCGGATCGAGACGCGTTCAAGCAGCAGTTCCTGCAAGACTTGCTGCACCAGAATGGCGGGGGAGGGGACAGGCAGGTCGTTGACCAGCTTTTGATAGTTCCGGTCCAACCCCTCGATCGCCTCCTTCGCTGCACCATAGGTCAGCAGTTCCGACATGTTCTCTTTGACGACTTCGGTCAGATGGGTGGTGATCACGCTTTCCGGGTCCACCACCGTATAGCCCTGTGCCTCGGCCTGATCGGCGACCTTGCTGTCGACCCAAAGCGCATCGAGCCCGAACGTCGGCTCGCGCGTGGCCTCACCCGGCAGTTGCAGCGGCGCGCCTTCGGGGTTGATCACCATCATCTGGTTGGCGCGGATGTCACCCTTGGCTGCGTCGACGCCGTGGATTTGGAAGGCGTAGCTGTTGATCGGCAGGCTCACGTCATCCTTGATCCGCACCGAGGGCATGGGAAAGCCGAATTCCTCGGCGAAATGTTTGCGCAGGGATTTGATCTTGCTCGGCAGTGCCGCATCGGGGCGGTTGGCCAGCGCCACCAGCCCTTCGCCCAGCACCAGCCGCAGCTCGTCCAGATGCATCGGATTGTTGTCGACCTCCGGCATCTCCTGCTTTTTCTGCGCCTCGGCATCGGCCTTCGCCTTGGCCTCAGCCGCCTCGGCCGCGCCGCGCTGGATGACCACGCCCAAGCCCACCATGGCCGCGGCCAGAAGGGCAAAGACCAGCAGCGGAAAGCCGGGCAAAAGACCGATGCCAAAGAGCAGCAGAGCGGCCATGTAAAGCGCCTTGGGGAAGTTCGAAAGCTGATCGAACACCGCCTCATTGGCGGCCCCTCGCGTGCCGCCCTTGGTCACGATCAGACCGGCGGCGAGCGAGACGACAAGCGCCGGAATTTGGCTCACCAGCCCGTCCCCGATGGTCAGCGAAGTGAAGACGTTGAAGGCATCGCCCACGCCCATGCCGCGCTGAACGACGCCGATGAGGATGCCGCCGATCACATTGATCAGCGTGATGATCAGCCCCGCCACCGCATCGCCGCGCACGAATTTCGAGGCACCGTCCATCGCGCCGAAGAAAGCGCTTTCGTCCTCAAGCTCCTTGCGGCGGCGGCGGGCCTCGTCTTCGTCGATCAGCCCCGCGCCCATATCGGCGTCGATCGCCATCTGCTTGCCCGGCATCGCATCCAGCGAGAACCGCGCGGCAACCTCGGCGATACGGGTCGAGCCCTTCGTAATCACGACGAAGTTGATGATCACGAGAATGGCAAAGATCACCACGCCGATAACGAAATTCCCCGCCACGATGAACTTGGAGAACCCTTGGATCACATCCCCCGCCGCATGCATCCCTGCATGGCCTTCGCTGAGGATCAGCCGGGTTGAGGCCACGTTCAGCGACAGCCGCAGCATGGTGGTGACGAGCAGCAGCGTCGGGAAAGAGTTGAACTGCAAGGGTGACGGAATCCAAAGCGCCACCATGAAGATCAGCACCGAGAGCGAGAGCGACAGCGCCAGCCCGAAATCCAACAGGATCGGCGGCAGCGGCAGGAACAGCACCGCCAGCACCAGCGCCATGCCGACGGCAAAGCTCACGTCCTTATTGGCGCCAAACATGCTCAGTTGCGGCAGGAGGGTATTGGGTTTCGTGCTCATCCCGCATCCTCCGCCCGGACGGTGGTGAACTGCGGCAGGACCGGCTGCATCTCATGGGCCGAGTAGAGCGAACGCCGCGCGTTCGCCGCCCCGCCGATCTGCGCGCCCCATGTGGCCTTGGCCGCCAAACGATCATAGCTGCCCGCATCGCGCCGCGCCGCTTTGCGCGGGCGGGCGGGGGCAGGGCTGGCACTGGCCAGCGCCTGAAACTCCGGCAGCCGCGCATTGGCGGCGGAAATGTTCTTTTGCAGCCGGTCGAGGTAGGTATCGCGGTATTCCGGCTCAAAGGAATGATACGAGCCCGCCGCCTGCAGCCAACTGCCCGTGCGCCGATGCAAGCGCTTAAGGAAGCGCGCCGCGTAATCCACATTCACCCGCGGATCGAACCCTTGGGCGGGGCTGTCAAAAGCATCCGGGTGCCAGCGCATGTTGATCTGCATACAGCCCACGTCGATCGAGCGGATGCCGCTTGCCTGACGCTCTGCAATCCAATCCAGCGCGGCAGTGCGGCTGTCGAACAGCCGCCCTTCGCCCGCGGCGTTGACCGCATAGGGCCAGACGGTGAAATGCCCGTTGCGGCGGGTGCCCGCCTCTTGCAGGCCGATGGCCAGCAGCAGATTGTCGGGGATGCCATGCCGGGTTTGGGCGGCGAGGATCTCGCGGATGCAGACGCCTTCGGGCCCGCCCTTGGCGGCCAGCGTCCGCGCAGTTTTGGTTACCGCATTTTTCTGCGATGGCTCGTAGAATGACCCCCAGCCTTGGGCGAGTGCAGGGGTGGCAAGCACCGCCCCCAGCAGCGCCGCGCGGGCCATATGCCAAAGCGCTCTCACAGCCCACCGTTCTGCACGAGGTCAAAGACTGTATCCGACAGGTTCTTCAGCGTGGCATACATAAACGGCGTCGCCGCCAGCAGGGTGACAAAGATCATCACGATCTTGGGCACGAAGGTCAGCGTCATTTCCTGAATCTGCGTGAGCGCTTGAAAGAACGCGATCACCAGACCAATCGCCAGCGCCACCCCCAACACCGGACCCGAGGCCAGAAGCACGGCCCAGACGGTAGCAGAGATGATGTCATAGGTCTGGGTTTCGGTCATGGCCTAGATCGGCATCCGCAGAATTTCCTGATAGGCTTCGACAAAGCGGTCGCGCACGGAGACGGCCACTTTGACGGTGGATTCCATCGCCAGCATGGCTTCGACCACCTGCTGGGTATCCGCCTCACCGCGCAGCCCGGCTTGGGCCACGGCTTCGCCCTCACGCACCGTTTCCAGCGCGCTTTCCGAGGCTTGCTGCACCATATTGGTGAAACTATTGGCGCTGGCGCCTGTCTCTTCGGCGATGGCTTCGCCCTTTTGCGCCGTCAGCGATTGCGAGGTGCGATAGGCACCGCGAACCGCGGCGGTCGAGATCAGGGAGGCGGGATCGCTCATCTCAGGTCAGCCTCACTTCAGCAGGTCGAGCATCTGACCGCGCATCCGGCGGCCCGACTCGAACATGTTCATATTGGCCTCATAATTGCGCGAGGCTTCGCGCATGTTGGCCATCTCGATGATCGGATCGACATTGGGGCGTTTGACATAGCCGGTTTCATCCGCCGCCGGATGCGCCGGGTCATAATCGCGGCGAAAGGGGGATTGGTCGCGCCCGATACGGTCGACCTCCACCAAGGAGCCGCCGCCATTGCGGTCAATCAACTCTGAGAAACTGATGGTCTTGCGGCGAAAGGGATCGGCGCCGGGCGTGGTGCCCGTTGAATCGGCATTGGCCACGTTTTCCGAGATCACCCGCAAACGCGCGGTCTGCGCGGTCATCCCGCTGGCGGCGATTTTGGCGATGGACTGAAGCGGATCCATGAGCTTCCCTTACCTGTTTCCGGTGACGGCCATGGTCAGCATGTCATAGCTTTTGCGGTAAAGCTGTGCGGCCAACCTATAGTGATCGCCGATCTCGGCGGCCTTCACGGCCTGTTCTTCGAGGTTCACGGTATTGCCATCCAAGGTCGTGCCCTTGGCGTATCCGTCCGTCACCTCGCGCACGCCGGGCGTGCCATGGGCGACACCGGTGAAATGTTTGTCATGGGTGGTCACCAGCCCGGTGTCGCGCGACAACTCGCCGCTGAGCATCGATTCAAAGGACGATACATCGCGCGCCTTGTAGTTCGGGGTCGAGGCATTGGCGACGTTTTCAGACACGACCTTCTGCCGGGCCGAGAGCCACTGCATCCGGTCCGACGCAAGTCCAAGAATAGAAAGATTAGACAAGTTCATTTTTTTGCCTATAGCCTGTTTAATCCTTGTATAGTAAATATTGCCCCGCGCTCCTAGAGGAAATTTATCCATGCAGACACTCTTTTCCGAGCTGACCAGTTTCGCCCGCGAGGCAGGCGAGGCCGAGATCACCGGCGAAGTGCGCGCGATCACCGGCATCACGCTGACCGCCGTGGGGCTGGAGCGGGTCTTGGGGATCGGCGAGCGCTGCATCGTGCATGGCTCCGACGGGCCGGTCCATGCCGAGGTGGTGGGGCTGGGCAGTCACGGCACGGAATTGCTCCCCTTCGGCTCATGGCGCGGGGTGGCGGCGGGCGACCGGGTCGAGGTCGCGATTGGCCGCGATGTGATCCGCCCCGATGAAAGCTGGAAGGGCCGGGTGATCAGCGCCTCGGCGACCCCGCTCGACGGGAAAGGACATCTGCCCGAGGGCAACGACCCCCGCCCGCTGCGCGCCGCCCCGCCGGGCGCTTTCGACCGCAAGCGCATCGGGCCGAAACTCGCGACCCATGTCCGCGCGCTGGATGTTTTCACGCCGCTTTGTCAGGGCCAGCGCTTGGGCATTTTCGCCGGCTCCGGCGTCGGGAAATCGACGCTCATGGCCATGCTGGCACGCTATACGGGCTGCGACGTGGTGGTCATGGCGCTGGTCGGCGAACGCGGACGCGAGGTGCAGGATTTCATCTCGACCGACCTCGGCCCCGAGGGGATGGAAAAGGCGGTTCTTGTTGTCGCCACGGGCGATGAGCCGCCGCTGACCCGCCGCCAAGCCGCTTGGACCGCCATGGCCGTGGCCGAACATTTCCGCGATCAGGGCCAACATGTGCTCCTCTTGATGGACAGCGTCACCCGCTTCGCCATGGCGCAGCGCGAAATCGGCCTCGCCTCGCGCGAACCGCCCACCGCCAAGGGCTATCCGCCGACGGTTTTCTCGGAGCTTCCGCAGATGCTGGAGCGCGCCGGGCCGGGGCCGGTGGGTAAGGGGGATATTACCGCGATTTTCACCGTTTTGGTGGATGGCGACGACATGAACGACCCCATCGCCGATGCCGTGCGCGGGATCACCGACGGGCATATCGTGCTCGACCGCAAGATCGCCGAAAAGGGCCGCTACCCGGCGATTGACCTGCTGGCGAGCGTCTCTCGAACGTTGCCGGATTGCCACAGTGATGTGGAATATACGCTGCTCACCGCCGCCCATAAGGCGCTGGCGGCCCATGCGGATATGGAAGAATTGATCCGCATCGGGGCCTACCGCGCGGGCAGCAACCCCGAGCTTGACCGCGCCATCGCCTTTGCCGGACCTTGCGAGGCTTTCCTGAGCCAGCGCAAGGCCGAGCATACCCCGCCGCAATCCTCTTTTGCCGAGGTGGCAGGGATGCTCGACCGGGCAGGCATCAGCCCGGGCTGAGCTTTACCGCAGATTGAACTTCTAGGGTCGCCCGGCTGCAGGCCGGGCAGCGCCGACCCGCCCCCCTGGGGCGGCGCTTTCAGCACCACCCCGCGGGTCGGCGCTGCCCTTCGTGGTATAAAAAAATCTCGCCCCGATTGCCTCGCCGCCACCCCCAGCGTGGAGGGTGGGAAAGGCCGACCTACGTCGCCTACTGCAACCGGCGCAGCAACTCGACCGAAGGTTCACCCGTCGCGGGCAGGCCCGCGCTGGCCTGATAGGCGCTGATCGCCTTGCGGCTGTTCGGCCCGATCACCCCATCCGCGCCATCGGTATCGAACCCCCGCGCGGTCAGCCGTTGCTGCAACGCGATCCGGTCGTCCTTGGTCAGCCCATTAGCATCGGGCGGGAAGCTGCCGCGCAGCGGCCCGCCGCCCGCGATGCGATCCGCCAGATGGCCCACGCCAATCGCATAGCTGTCGGAGTTGTTGTAGCGTTTCAACGCGCGGAAGTTGCTGGTCACCACGAACTGCGGCCCGCCCGCCTGCGGCTGGATCACCGACCCCGCGCTGGCGGGAAGACTGCCCAACTCACCGCCCCATTTCAGCCCCCGCGTCCAGCCGTTGCGCGACAGATATGCGGCGGTGGAGGCCAGCGCATCGCTGGGGTCTTCCGACCAGATATCGCGCCGCCCGTCGCCGGTGAAATCCACCGCGAAGGCTTGGTAAGAGGTGGGGATGAACTGCGTATGCCCCATTGCCCCGGCCCAAGACCCGGTCAGCCGGTCGGCAGTGATGTCGCCGTTTTGCAGGATCTTCAGCGCCGCGATCAACTGCTTTTCAAAGAACGCCCCGCGCCGACCATCATAGGCCAATGTCGAGGTGGCTGAGACGACAGGCACATTGCCACGCCGTTCGCCAAAGAAGCTCTCCAGCCCCCAGACCGCCGCGACGATCTCTGCCGCGACGCCGTAGCGGTTTTCGATCGCGCTTAGGGTGCTGCGGTGCCGTGCGAAGGCGGCGCGCCCCTTGGAAACACGCTCGTCCGAGGCCGCGATGGCAAGGTAGTCTTCCAGACTGCGGCTGAATTCCGTCTGGTTGCGGTCCCGCTTGACCACGCCGGGCAAATAGCCCGTGCCGCGGAACCCGCGGGCCAAAGTGCTGGCCGAAATCCCCTGTGCAGTGGCACGGTTTTTGAAAGCCGCGACCCATGCGTCATAGCCCGCGTTGGGCACGGGGCGCAGATCGTCCGGCACCCCCGCCGCCGCCGCGGGGCCAAGCGCGCCGCCCCCGGTCGAACAGGCCGAGGTCAGCCCCAATGCGGCAAGGCCGAATGCGAATGTTCTGCGTGAATGTCTCATAAAACCTGCCTGTCGCTGCGTTCTTGCCTTTTGCACAGCATATCGCAGGCAGGTCGCCCGACAAGGCGGGATCGCCCCTATGGCAAGGCTTTGCCTAAGAAATTGACGCGGCTGGCTTTACTGACCGGGCTGGTACAAAGGCACCGTCGACATCGACATCTTGGCCGAACCGTCCTGCACCCGTTGACTGTGGCTGATGTAGATCAGCGTGTTGTTCTCTTCGTCGAAAATACGCTTGACCTTCAGGGTCTTGAAGATGATCGAGCGGCGCTCGCTAAAGACATTCTCACCTTCGTCGCCACGGTCAATGTCACCAATCTCAATCGGGCCGGTCTGGCGGCAGGAGATCGAAGAGTTCGACGGGTCTTCGAACCAATTGCCCTTTTGCAGCCGGTCGATCAGCCCGCGTTCGAAAAAGGCCAGATGGCAGGTCACGCCCTTCACCTTGGGGTCGGCCACGGCTTCGACAATGATGTCATTGCCCAGCCAATCCACATCCACCTTGCCGACCTCTTCGGCGCTGGCAGTGGTGGCGAAAATACTGGCGGAGAGGGCGGCGGCGCGGGCAAATGTCTTATTCATGGCAGGCAAACGCGCAGCGGGCGGCGCGGTTCCCGAAAATTCGCACGGTGGCCTCACCGCCGGGATTTGGCCAGCGCGCAGGCCGCCTCATGCTGGCTGAGAAAGACCTCCCCGGTCAGCTCGTCAAGGAAATGACTGCGTTTCAGCCGGTCCATCACCGGGCCTTTCACCTCGCTCAAGTGCAGGCGAATATCGGCATCCCGCAGCCGCGTGTTGATCGCTTCGAGCGATTCCAGCGCCGAGAGGTCGATTTCATTCACCGCGGGGAACATCAGCACCACATCCGTGAGGTCAGGCTTATCGGCGGCATATTGCGCCAGCTGATCCTCCAAGAACCGCGCATTGGGAAAATAGAGGCTTTCGTCCACCCGCAGGCTCAGCACGTGTGGCTGGGTCTCAACCTCATGCCGCAGCACATTGCGGAAATGCTCGGTCCCCGGCACCCGGCCCACCACGGCCATATGCGGGCGGGAGGTCTTGTAAAGATGCACGAGGATCGAAGTCACGACGCCCGCGCTCACCCCGGCTTCGACGCCGAAGATCAGCGTCAGCAGGATCGTCACGCTGACGGCGGCGAAATCGGCGTGGCTGAAGGCCCAAGCGCGTTTCAGGATTGAGAAGTCGACGAGGCTCAGCACCGCGACGATGATCGTGGCGGCCAGCGTGGCTTTGGGCAGGTAGTGGATGAGCGGCGTCAGAAAAAGCGCCGCCAGCGCCAGCCCGGCGGCAGTGAAAGCGCCTGCGGCAGGGGTCTCGGCGCCCGCGTCGAAGTTCACCACCGAGCGCGAGAAGCCCCCGGTGACCGGAAAGCCGCCGGTAAAGGCCGCGCCAAGGTTGGCGCTGCCGAGGCCGATCAACTCCTGATCCGGGTCGATCCGCTGGCGTTTCTTTGCGGCCAAGGTCTGCGCCACGCTGATGCTCTCGACAAAGCCGATGACCGAGATCAGCAGCGCCGGGACGAAGAGTTGCGCCAGCAGGTCGGGGGAGAAGGAGGGCAGGGTGAGCGGCGGCAGGCTCTGCGGCACTTCCCCCACGATCGCAACACCCCGCGCACCCAGATCGAAGCCCCAGACCGCCAGCGTCGTGGCCAAGATCGCCAGCACCGGCCCGGTTTTGGCCCCGATATCCGCCATCTGCGGCCCCAGCCCCATGCGCCGCAGCAGCGGTTTCAGTCCGCCGCGCACCCAGAACAGGAAGGCCGTGGCGGCCAAGCCCAAGCCGAGGGTGATGACATTGACCTCCCCCAGATGCGCCCAGAGGCTCGACAGGATCTGCGGCAGGGTATGCCCCTCGGCCTCGATCCCCAGAATATGCCGCAACTGGCTGGCGGCGATCAGGATGCCGGAGGCGGTGATGAAGCCCGCGATCACCGGGTGCGACAGGAAATTCGCCAGAAACCCCAGCCGAAACAGCCCAAGCGCCAGCAGCATCGCACCCGACAGAAAGGCCAGCGTCAGCGCCGCCGTGACATAGCCCGCCGTGCCGCTCTGCGCGATCTCGCCCACTGCCGCCGCCGTCATCAGCGAGACCACGGCCACCGGCCCCACCGCCAGCGCGCGGCTGGTGCCAAAGATGGCGTAGAGCACGATGGGCGCGATGGAGGCATAGATCCCGGCCTCGGGCGGCATCCCCGCCAAAAGCGCATAGGCCAGCGATTGCGGGATCAGCATGATCGTCACGATCACCGCCGCGATCATATCCCCGGTGAACTGGCCGCGGTCATAGCGCCGCCCCCAGTCGAGGATCGGCAGGTAGTGCGAAAGCGAAGGGAGAGGCATGGGCGGCGATCCGTCAGATAGGGGCGGCCCCAAGGGGCCGCCCGGTTGGCTCAATCGAAACGGTTTACGGGCAGTTTCAGGTAGTGATGGCCATCATCCTCCGCCGGGGGCAGTCGGCCGCCGCGCAGGTTGATCTGCAATGCGGCGAGGATGCGGTTGGGCAGCGACAGGGTCGCGTCGCGTTTCTGGCGGCGCTCGATGTAGTCCTCGCGCTTGGTGCCATCCTTGACGTGGATGTTATGGGCGCGGTGCTCGTCCACCGTGGCCTCCCACCGGGGCTCATCGCGCTCATCGGTGCCGTAGTCATGGCCGATGTAAAGCCGCGTGTCGCCGGGCAGGGCGAGGATGTCTTGGATCGAGTCCCACAACTCCTCAGTCGTGCCGCCGGGGAAATCCGACCGCGAGGTGCCCGCGTCGGGCTGCATCAGCGTGTCATGCACGAAGGCCGCATCGCCACAGACATAGGTGATCGACCCCAGCGTATGCCCGGGCGACAGCATCACCTTGGCGTCAAGCTCGCCGATCTTGAAGGTCTCGCCCTCCTGAAACAGGTGATCAAAATCGCGATCCGGGTCAAAGGCATCGGGCATGTTGTAAAGATCGGCCCAAATCTTGGCGATCTCAGGCACCAGCGCGCCAATAGCGTTGGGCGCGCCCGTACGCTCTTTCAACTGGGCCGAGGCCATGACGTGATCCGCATGGGGGTGGGTATCCAGCACCCATTCCACGGTGAGGCCATTTTCCTTAACCAGATCAAGCACCTGATCCATGCTTTCGGTCGTGAACTTGTAGTTCTTCGGGTCGAAGTTCCACACCACGTCGATCAACGCGGCCTTCTTTGTCGCCGGATCGGCACAGATGTACTGGATCGAGCCGGTGTCAGGCTCATAGATGCCCCAGACATCGGGGCTGCCTGCTCCGGTCGAAGGGGAGTGGCGCACGACGGGTGAATTGAGAGGGTCGCTCATCTGGCTGGTCCTTTCTTGGATTTAGAGGTCAAATTAGGGCTGTGCCGGGCGACCCACATGCCGCCCAGCATGAAGGGGACAAAGATCAAGGTGCCGCTGGCCGCGATGGGCAGGGCGGTCAATGCCGGGCCGGGGCAAAAGCCGCCCAAGCCCCAGCCGATGCCGAAAATCGCGGCGCCGGTTAGCAGTTTCGGCTCAAGGTCGTTGCGGGTGGGAAGGCGGAATTTATGGTCGAAATAGGGGGTCTGACGGCAGCGGAACAGCCATGCGAACCCCGGTGCCGTCACCGCGATGGCGCCGCCCATGACAAAGGCAAGGCTGGGATCCCATGTGCCAAAAACATCGAGGAAGTTCAGCACTTTGGCCGGGTCGGCCATGCCGGAAACGATCAGGCCTATGCCGAACAAAAGGCCGGAGAGCAGGGCAAAGAACTGTTTCATGTCACCCTCCGATCACATGGCGCATGACAAAGACGGTCACGAATGCCGTCGCCATGAAGGTCACCGTCGCCACGATCGACCGCGCCGAGCCTCGGCTGATCCCGCAGACGCCGTGGCCCGAGGTGCAGCCGTTGCCATAGGTCGCGCCAAAGCCGACGAGCAGCCCGGCCACGGCCATCAGGACGGGGTTCGAAGGCACCCATTGCTGCGGCCAGCCACCCGAGGTAATCAACCAAAGCGGCGCCGCGAGCAAAAGCCCCAATACGAAGAAAAACGACACGCCCCGCGCTTCGCCGTCGCTGTCACGCGCGAAAAGCCGAGAGGTCAGCCCGCTGATCCCCGCGATGCGGCCGTTCGTGGCCATCAACAGCACCGCCGAGGCCCCGATCATCGCGCCGCCGCTCAGCGACAGCCATGGTGTGAATTCGGTTTCCATCTCTCAACTCCTTACGGCCCGCCAAGCGGCTGCCTTGTGTCAGACTTTAAATCAGTATATATTACGTCATCATAATATTCAATGATGCTAATATGAAAAACACGGACGACTTTCTGGATGGCGATATCGCCGGGGCTGCGGCGCTTATGACGATGCTTGCCTCAGAAGCGCGGTTGCAGATCCTGTGCCGTCTGATCAGTGGGGAACGCTCGGTCGGGGATTTGGCGCAGGCCTGCGGTCTGTCGCAATCCACCATGTCGCAGCAGTTGAAAAAGTTGAAGGACGCCGGTCTGGTCGACAGCCGCCGGGCGGGGCAGACGATCTTTTACCGCGTCAAGGGGCAGGAAGCCGTGGCCGTTCTGGAAACGCTGCATGGCCTCTACTGCGCGCAAAAGTAAAACGCCCAGCAAAACCGGGCGCTTCTCTTACGCTTTGCTATCTGCGTAGGATTTAACCAACTGACCGATCTTCTCTTCGGTCAGGTCGATGCCGCGGGCCTTGCCCTCCTGCAGGGCCGTGTCACCGTCCCAACCCTTATCCGCCGCGAGCGCCATCAAGGTCATCGCCCCTGCACGTTTGCCCGACGCGCAGTGCAGAAACACCGGCTGGGGCAAGTCGTCTAGTGATTGGCGGAATTCATCCACCGTCTCGGGTCCGAGGCTGTCCGGCGTCACCGGATGGTGCAGGTAGTTCAACCCCAGCTTCTCGGCCACCAGCCGCTCTGCATCGGGGGAGAGGCCGCCTTTCTCATCCGAGGCACGGAAGTTCACCAGTGTTTTCATCCCGGCCGAGGCCGCCTGCTCCAGCCCTTTTGCGTCCGGCGTGAACAGGGCCACGTTATGGGCAGGGTCGATGGTCGCGATCTTTTGGCTGTCGTCGGTCATTCTGGCCTCCTTCTCTGCGCGGATGCAGTCGCCCGCGCGTGGTGGTTTCAGCGGCCCAACCCCAACCCGGCGCAACTGTTCCCCGCTTAGCAGAACGGGCCGCGCTGCGCAGATATAATCCGAGTATTAAAGTCAGGATTGTCACCGCCGCCCGGTTTTGCTAGGCAGCTGGCAGAAATTCCGCTTGGCGCAAGAGGTGCTGCGACGATTCTGCCCAGCTGTGGCAGGCGCCCCAGACCTGCGCCGTGATCAAAGACAAACCCATCGGGAGCCACCCCCATGCCGCATTTTCGTTCCGCGTTCCTCGCGGCCCTGTCCCTGACCATCGCCGAAGGCGCCGCCGCCGAGACGCCCGCTGCAACCCCGGCCAGCGCCTCGCCCGCGCTCAAGGTCGAACTGAACGCCGCCGACACCACGGAAGCCAATTGCAAGCTGACCTTCCTCATCACCAACGAGCTTTCCGCCCCGCTCGACAAGGCGGTCTATGAAACGGTGCTGTTCGACCGCGAAGGCACCGTGAACCGGCTAACGCTCTTCGATTTCGGCGAACTGCCCGTTGGCCGCCCGCGCGTGCGTCAATTCGTGGTGCCGCAGATCACCTGCGAAAACCTTGGCCGCATCCTCTTTAATGGCGCGCAAAGCTGTGACGGCGCGGGGATCGAGGCGGGCACCTGCGAAAGCGCGCTGGCCCCGGCGACCCGGACCGAGATCGAGGTGCTGGGCTGATGGATCAACTTGACGCGCTGCTGACCCCGCTGCGGGGCATTGCCGAAACCGGTGGCCCGGTGGTGGTGATCCTGATGGCCGTGGCCGTGCTGACCCTTGCGGTCGCGCTTTATAAGACTTGGCAGTTCCGCGCCGCCGCCGTGGGCCGCCACCGGGCGCTGTCCGAAGCGGTCAACGCATGGGAGCGTGGCGATGCCGCCGCCGCCCGCGCGGCGCTGGGCCGGTCGAAAAGCTACCTCGCCCCGGTGATCGAATTGGCCATGTCCGCGCCTGAGGCGGGTGCCTCTCGCTTGCAGGCCGAGGCCGAGATGCGTTTTGCCAAGCTAGAGCGCGGCTTCCGCCTGCTTGATTCCGTGGCGCAGCTTGCCCCGCTCTTGGGTCTCTTCGGCACGGTTCTGGGCATGATCGAAGCCTTCCGCGCCTTGCAGGATGCGGGCTCTCAGGTGGACCCGTCGATCCTCGCCGGTGGCATCTGGGTGGCGCTTCTGACCACTGCCGTCGGGCTTGTCGTGGCCATGCCGACCGCGCTGGTGCTCAGCTGGCTTGAGCAACGCATGGAGAACGAGCGCGTCATCGCCGATAAGGCGATCCTCACCGTGCTGCACCCGGGCCAGAACGCGGCCCCCGCCGCTGCGCCCGCCGCCACGCCCTTTGCCGCCGCCGCGCCCCGGCCAGCCCATGGCTAGGCCACGCCGGCGGCGCAACCGCCTCTCCATGACCTCCCTGATCGACGTGATCTTTCTGCTGTTGTTGTTTTTCATGCTGACCTCGACCTTCTCAAAATTTGCCGAGATCGAATTGGCCGCAGCGACATCCGGGGCAGGGGCCGAGGCGGGGGCGAAACCCTATTTCCTGCAACTGACCACCGAGGGGCTGCGCCTCAACGGCGATGCGCTGGCGCTTGACGCGTTGACCGCCAGCCCCTTGGCCGAGGCCGAGGAGGGCACCCCGCTTTTGGTCTCGCTCGGGGCCCAGGTCGAGGCGCAGGCGCTGGCCGATCTGCTCATCGCGCTGCGCGCCCTGCCGGGGCTCAGCGTCTCGGTTCTGGAGGGCTGACCATGCGACCCATCGCCAAGGCCAAACCGCAACGCGAACCGACCATCGCGCTGATCAACATCGTCTTTCTGATGCTGGTCTTCTTCATGGTCGCAGGCACCCTGTCGCAGCCGCTCGATTCCGATCTCAACCTCGTCGAAACCCGCGAGCTTGAGGGCCGCGCCCCGCCCAATGCGCTGGTGGTCCATGCCGATGGCCGCATGACCTACGCAGGCCAAGACCGCGCCAGCGTGGTCGATTTCATCGACGCGCTGCCCGAAGAAGAGCGCGACACCGTGCGGCTCCTCCCCGACCGTGCGCTGCCCGCCCGCCGCCTTGTCGAACTGACTCGCGAGCTGCGCGGGGCAGGGGCCGCGCGCGTCATGCTTGTCACCGAAAGGGCGCTGCAATGATCCCCCGTTCCGGTCTCGTCAAAACACTTTCCATCGGCGTCGCGGCCAGCCTCGTCGTGGGCGTGTCGCAACTCGCCCAGATCGACGACAGCGCCAAGATCGCAGGCGGCGGCGCGCCCGCCGCGGCCCAGCTTGGCACGCGGTTCGAGGATATGGCGGTCGGCACATTGGATGCCGAACCGGTGGAAGAGATCACCCCAACCCCCGGACCCGAACCGCTGGAGACCGCAGAGGCCCTGCCGCCGACCCCCGCGCCCGAGCCCACGCTCACCCCCACGCCTGCGCCCGTCGCAGAGCCGGTGCAGACGGTTGAGGCCGAGCCGATGCCCGTGGCCCCGCCCGCCGCCGCGCCGACAGAGACGCCGGTCTTGCCCGCCCTGACCCCGGTCGAAACCCCGCCCGAGACGACTGAGGCCACGCCAACCATTACGGCTGCCGCCCCGGTGCCGCCGGTCGAAACCCTCACCGCCGAGGCCGAGGATGACGCGCCGCGCCTGTCGCAGCGCCCGCAGCGCCGCGACCCCGAACGCGCCGCCGAGGCCGCCAAGAAGGCCAAGCCCAAGCCGCAGCCGAAACCCAAGCCCAAACAGACCACGCGCGGCAATGCGAAGCGCAACAACACCAAGGGCGCGCAGACCGCCAGCCGCGCGGGCAATGCCGCGCAATCGGGCAGCCGCCAACGTGCCGCCGCGCCTGCGGGCAATGCGGCGGCCAGCAACTATCCCGGCAAGGTGATGAGCCGCATCGCCCGCGTCGGCAAGCCGCGCGTCCGCTCCCGCGGGACGGCTGTGATCGCCTTTTCCATCGGTGGGGGCGGGCAGTTGGCAGGGGTTCGCGTGGCCCGCAGTTCCGGGTCGGCGGCGCTGGATCAGGCGGCGCTTGGCATCATTCGCAAGGCCGCCCCTTTCCCGCGCCCGCCCGCCGGGGCACGGCGCAACTTCTCGATCCAGATCAAGGGCCGGTAACGGGCAGGCGGAGGGCTCAGCCCTCCGCGATCACCCCATCGACCGCCGTGCCCAGCATCTCGACCGTCATCTCGATTTCCTCGGGTGGAGAGGTAAAGGCCGGAGCCAGCAGAACGTGATCCCCCGCCGTGCCATCGGCGCAGCCCTGCGAAGGGTAGCAGATCATCCCTGCCTCCATCGCCGCGCGCTGGATCTTGCCCGCAAGGTTGCGGCTGACGTCGAAGGGCGTCTTGCTGTCGCAGTCGGCCACCAGTTCGATGGACCAGAACAGCCCGCGCCCGCGAATGTCACCGACATGGGCATGCTGGCCGAAGCGGTCGCGCAGCGCGGTTTCCAACTGCTGCCCCCGGGTGCGCACCGCGCTCAGCAAATCGCGGCTCTCGACCTCTTGCAGCACCGCCAGCGCGCCCGCCGTGGCCACCGCATGGGACATATAGGTGTGCCCGTTCCACAGGTTGCCGCTGCCCGCCATGATCGCCTCGATCACGCTTTGCCGCGCCATCACCGCCGCGATCGGCTGGTAGCCCGCGCCGAGGCCCTTGGCCATGGTGGTGATATCGGCGCAAATGCCTTCCTGCTCCAACGCGAAAAGGCTGCCCGTCCGCCCCATGCCGCACATCACCTCATCAGCGATGAGCAGCACGCCGTACCGATCACAAATCTCACGCACATGTTTGAAATATCCCGCAGGCGCGGGCTGGGAGCCGAGCGAGGCGCCGACCACCGGCTCGGCCACGAAGGCGGCCACCGTCTCCGGCCCCAGCTCAACAATCCGCGCCTCCAACTGATCCGCCAGCCGCCGCGCGAAATCCGCCGCGCTCTCGCCCTCGCGTTGCAGGCGGTAGGCATAGGCGGCGTCGATATGCTCGACCTCCATCAACATCGGGGCAAAGGGTTTGCGGCGCCCGGCATGACCGCCCACGGCCAAGGCCCCCAGCGTATTGCCGTGATAGCTGGGCTTGCGCGCGATGATCTTGGCGCGCGCCGTGTCGCCGCGCTCCAGATGGTACTGCCGGGCGAGCTTCAGCGCCGCCTCCATCGCTTCGGACCCGCTGCCCAGATACATGACCCGGCCTTCGCCCGTACCCTCGGGCGCGCGGGCGATGAGATGGTCGGCCAGTGCCTCTGCCGGGGCGTTGGTGAAAAGGCCAGTATGGGCAAAGACAAGCTTGTCCATCTGCGCGGCGACGGCGGCGCGCACGGCGGCATTGTCATGCCCAAGGCTTGATACAGCCGCACCGCCACAGGCGTCCAGATAGCGCTTCCCCTTGTCATCAATAAGGAAATTTCCTTCTCCGCGTACGATCACAGGTTGCGTGGCGCGCAGGTTACGGTGCAATACATGGCTCATCGTAGAATCCGATCCTTGGGGTCGACCCTATTTACCGCTTCGCCTGCTGACTGCCACATTAATCAGCACAAGGCGCCTATTCGGAAAAGCTTGGGCTGACCTAGGGTCAGGAGAAGCTTGACAGGTAAAATATTTTATCAAACGGTAAAATACCTAACCAACGGGGGATAAAAATGACACAACGCAATTTCACACGCCGCTTCCTATTGGGTACGGCGGCCATGCTGGCGGGTGCCAGCCTTTTGCCGCAGGGCGCGCTGGCCGCCGAGCCGATCAAGGTTGCGGGCGTCTACACCGTGCCGGTGGAACAGCAATGGGTCAGCCGTATCCACAAGGCTGCCGAGGCGGCACAGGAACGTGGCGACATCGAGTATACCTTCACCGAGAATGTCTCAAACACCGATTACGCCCGCGTGCTGCGTGAATATGCCGAGGCCGGCAACCAGTTGATCGTGGGCGAGGTCTTCGGCGCCGAGGCCGAGGCCCGCGAGGTCGCCGCCGATTACCCCGAGGTTGCCTTCCTCATGGGCTCCAGCTTCAAGCAGGACGATGCGCTGCCGAATTTCGCGGTCTTCGACAATTACATTCAAGACGCGGCCTACCTTTCGGGCATCGTAGCAGGGTCGATGACCGAGAGCGGCAACATCGGCATGGTCGGCGGCTTCCCGATCCCGGAAGTGAACCGCCTGATGCATGCTTTCATGGCTGGCGCTGCCGAGATGAACCCCGATATCAAGTTCCAAGTCAGCTTCATCGGCTCTTGGTTCGATCCGCCCAAAGCCAAGGAAACCGCCTTCGCTATGGTCGAGCAGGGGGCCGACGTGCTCTATGCCGAGCGTTTCGGCGTCTCGGACGCGGCGCAGGAGAAGGGTGTTCTGGCGATCGGCAACGTGATCGATACGCAAGCCGAATACCCCGAGACCGTCGTCGCCTCCGCCCTGTGGCATTTCGAGCCGACGCTCGATGCCGCCATCGCCGCCGTCAAAGCGGGCGAGTTCAAGGCCGACGACTACGGCCGCTATTCCTTCATGGCCGAGGGTGGTTCCTCGCTCGCGCCTCTGGGCACCTTTGAGGGCAAGGTCCCGCAAGAGGCGATGGACCTCATCGAGGAGCGCGAGAAGGCGATCCGCGACGGGTCCTTCACGGTCGAGATCAACGACGAAGAGCCGAAGTCCAACTAAATGACCGATCAAAACCCCGAGGCGCAGGTGGTCCTGCGCCTCGATGGCATTACCAAACGATTTGGCAAACTCACCGCCAATGACGCGATCTCCTTCGATCTGCGGCAGGGCGAAGTCATTGCCCTGTTGGGCGAAAACGGCGCGGGCAAGACCACGCTGATGAACATCCTCTTCGGCCACTACACGCCCGACGAGGGCCATGTGGAGGTTTTTGGCGAGCGTCTGCCCGCCGGTAACCCCCGCGCCGCGCTGGCCGCCGGTGTCGGCATGGTGCACCAGCATTTCACGCTGGCCGACAACATGTCCGTTCTGGAGAACATCGTGCTTGGCACCCGCTCGATCTGGCGACCCGGCTTTGGCCGTGCGCAGGCGCGGCAGCGGATCGTGGCGTTGATGGAGGACTACGGTCTCAGGGTCGATCCCGACGCCCAAGTCGGCAGCCTCAGCGTCGGCGAACGGCAGCGGGTCGAGATCCTGAAAGCCCTCTACCGCGAGGCGCGTATCCTGATCCTCGACGAACCCACGGCGGTGCTGACCCCGCAGGAAACCGAGGACCTCTTTGCCACCATGCGAAAAGCGGTCGCCCTTGGCCTCTCGGTCATTTTCATTTCCCACAAGCTGCATGAGGTCATGGCGATCTCCTCGCGCGTCGTGGTGCTGCGTCACGGCAAGTTGGTGGCCGAGGCCAAGACCGCCGAGACCGACCGCGCCGCCATGGCGCAGATGATGGTGGGCTCCGAAGTCGCCGCCCCCGTGGTGCGCCGCGCCGATCCCGGTGCCGCGCTGGTGACGCTTCAGGGTGTCTCCACGCCCGACGTCGGCAGCGCGCCGGGGCTGAAGAATGTCGATCTGGAACTGCGCGCGGGCCAGATCACCGGCCTCGCCGGGGTGTCCGGCAACGGGCAGACGGCGCTTGCTGACCTCATCGGCGGCCTCATTCGCCCTGCCTCCGGCACGTTCCACGTGAAAGGCGCCGCGCCGCGCGGCTGGTCGCCCCATGCCGCCATCGGCGCGGGCATCGCCCGCATTCCCGAAGACCGCCATAAGACCGGCACCATCGCCGATTTCGATCTCACCGAGAACGCGGTGCTCGAGCTCTATTCCCGCCCCGGGTTTTCCCGCCACGGCTGGATGAACTGGCGCGCCGCGCGCGATTTCGCGGCCAAGATCATCAAGGGATACGACGTGCGCTGCCCCGATCCCGAAACGCGCATTCGGCTGCTCTCAGGCGGCAACATGCAAAAGCTGATCTTGGGCCGGGTGCTGGAAACCGCGCCTTCGGTGGTGCTGGCCAACCAACCGGTGCGCGGCCTCGACATCGGGGCGCTCACCTACGTGCACGAACAACTCTTGGCCGCCCGCGACCGCGGGGCGGCGGTGCTGCTGATTTCCGAAGACCTCGACGAGGTCACGGCGCTGTCGGACGTGATCCACGTGATCTCCGAAGGCCGCCTTTCGCCCCCCTTCGCCCGCGGCGCGCTTACCCCTGCCGAATTGGGCGTCTGGATGGCGGGCGATGGATTCGAGGAGACCTCTCATGCGGCTTGAACCCGTCGCCAACCCCACGTGGACCCGCTCACTGGGCCTGCCCGCGCTGGCGCTTTTCGCCACCGTGGTCGTCGCCTCTCTGCTGGCGATGGTCGCGGGCGCGCAGCCGTTTTCGGTGCTGGGCCTGATCGTCAAGGGCGCCTTCGGCTCGAAATTCGCGTTGTTGGAGACGCTTAACCGCGCCACGCCGCTGATCTTCACCGGCCTCGCCGTCGCCGTCGCCTTCCGCGCGAAACTGTGGAACATCGGCGCCGAGGCGCAGCTTTACATGGGCGCGGTCGTCACCGTGGTGCTGGGCACCGGCGCGCTGGCATGGCCCAGCTTCGCGCTGCTGCCGACGATTGCCGTCGCCGCCATGCTCGCCGGGGCCGTGGTACTGCTGGTGCCGACCTTCCTCAAGACCCGCTTCGGCGTCGATGAGGTCGTCACCACGCTGCTTTTGAATTTCGTCGTGCTGCTCTGGGTCTCCATGCTACTCGAAGGGCCGCTGAAAGACCCGATGGGTCTCGGCTGGCCCAAGTCCGCCCGGCTGATCGGGGAGGCGCGTCTGCCGCGCATCGCCGAGGGGCTGCGGCTGCACTGGGGCTTTGGCCTCGCGCTGATCTCGGCGCTGGTGGTCTGGGTGATCCAGCGCCGCAGCACGCTGGGCTACGAGATGCGCGCGGTGGGTCTGAACCCCGCGGCGGCGCGTTTCGCGGGCATCCCGGTGAACGCCGTGCTGATCAAGACGGCGCTCTTGTCGGGCGGCCTTGCCGCACTGGCAGGCTTTTCCGAGGTGGCGGGACTCAAGGGCAACCTCACCTTGGATATCTCGCCGGGCTTTGGCTACACCGGGATCATCGTCGCCATGTTGGCGCTTTTGAACCCCTTGGGCGTGGTGGTGGCGGCGCTCTTCGTCGCCGGCATCTTCGTGGGTGCCGACAGCATGAGCCGCGCCGCGGGCGTGCCGACATATCTCGCCGACATCATGCTGGCGCTGGCGCTGCTGGCGATGGTGCTGGCGATCATGCTCACGAAATTCCGGGTGAGGCGCGACTGATGGATATTTTCGACATTCTCCTTCAGGCGAGCTTTTGGACCGCCGCGATCCGCATCGCCTCGCCGCTGATCTTCGCCGCCTTGGGCGAGTTGATCTGCGAGCGGGCAGGGGTTCTGAACCTTGGTATCGAAGGCATCATGGTCGTCGGCGCCTTTGCCGGCTGGCTTACCGTCTATCTCGGCGGCGGGCTGTGGTTCGGCGTGGCGGTGGCGATGCTCTCGGGCATGGCCTTCGGGCTGGTGCACGGCGTGCTCACCGTGCCCTTTGGCCTCAGCCAGCATGTCGTCGGCCTTGGAATCACGCTGTTGGCGACATCGCTCACCTACTATTGCTACCGTCTGGCGCTGCCCGAGGTCACTTCGCCGCCCAAGATCGAGGCCTTCCAGCCGCTGGAGATCCCGCTCCTGTCCGAGATCCCGGTGATCGGTCCCGCGCTCTTCAACCAGACCCCGCTGACCTATCTGGCCTTCGTGCTGGTGCTGGTGGTCACGCTGGTGCTTTACCGCACGCCCATGGGCCTCGCCCTGCGCGCGGCGGGCGAGAATCCGGCGGCGGTGGAGGCGCAGGGGCTCAGCGTCTCGGCAATCCGCATCGGCGCGGTCATGGTTGGCAGCGGGCTGATGGCCGTGGGCGGGGCCTTCCTGACCATGTCGGCCTTCAACTCGTTCTTCTTCGAGATGGTCAACGGCCGCGGCTGGATCTGCATCGCGCTGGTGGTCTTCGGCTCGTGGAAGCCGGGCAAGACGCTTCTGGGCGCGGTGCTCTTCGCCGCCTTCGACGCACTGCAGATCCGGGTGCAGCAGACGCCGCTTGGGGCCGACATTCCCTATCAGATTTTCCTCATGGCGCCTTATATCCTGTCGATCCTCGCGCTTGTCGTCATGTCGCGCCGCGCGCAGGTGCCAGCGGCGCTGATGGTGCCGTTCAACAAGGGTGAGCGCTGAACGCAGCGCTCCCTCTCAACCCTTCCGTCCGGCCGCAGGCCGGGCAGCCCCCGGCCGCCCCCCCGGGCGGGGGCTTTCACCCCCCACCCGCGGCCGGGGACTGCCCTTCGTGGTATTCAGCCCCGCAGTCACAAGGACCAACCCATGTTCGACCTCATCATCAAAGGCGGCACGCTCCCCGACGGCCGCGCCACCGACATCGGCATCAAGGGCGACCGCATCGCCGCCATCGAAGACCTCTCCACCGCCGAGGCCCGCGACACCATCGACGCCAGCGGCGACCTCGTCAGCCCGCCCTTCGTCGACCCGCATTTCCACATGGACGCCACGCTCAGCTACGGCACCCCGCGGATCAACGCCTCGGGCACGCTTCTGGAAGGCATCGGCCTCTGGGGCGAACTCAAGGAAGTGATGACCCAGGACGAGGTCAAAGCCCGCGCGCTGGAATATTGCGATTGGGCCGCCTCGTTGGGGCTTCTGGCGATCCGCAGCCATGTCGACACCTGCGACGACCGGCTTCTGGGCGTCGAAGCCCTGCTCGACGTGCGCGAGACGGTGAAGGACTACATCGACCTGCAACTCGTCGCCTTCCCGCAAGACGGGCTCTACCGCGACCCCACGGCGCATGAGAACACCATTCGCGCCCTCGACATGGGTGTCGATGTGGTGGGCGGCATCCCGCATTTCGAACGCACCATGGCCGACGGCGCCCGCTCCGTCACTGCCCTATGCGAACTCGCCGCCGAACGCGGCCTCATGGTCGACCTGCATTGCGATGAGACCGACGACCCCCATTCGCGCCACATCGAGACGCTGGCCTATGAGACCCAACGCCTCGGGTTGCAGGGCAGGGTGGCTGGTTCTCACCTCACGTCGATGCATTCGATGGACAATTACTACGTCTCGAAACTGCTGCCGCTGATAGCCGAGGCAGAGGTCGCCGCGATCCCGAACCCGCTCATTAACATCACCCTGCAGGGCCGCCACGATAGCTTCCCGAAACGCCGCGGCCTGACGCGCGTGAAAGAGATGCAGGCCATGGGCATCGACGTCGGCTGGGGGCAGGACTGTGTGATGGACCCGTGGTATTCCATGGGCACGGGCGACATGCTCGACGTGGCCTTCATGGGGCTGCATGTGGCGCAGATGACCTCGCCCGAGGAGATGCGCCGCTGCTTTGACATGGTGACGAATGTGAACGCGCGGATCCTCGGCTTGCAGGACTACGGGCTGCGCGTCGGCGCGACCGCCTCGCTGGTGGTACTGGACGCGGGCAACCCGATCGAGGCGTTGCGCCTGCGGCCCGACCGGCTCTGCGTTGTGGCCAAGGGCCGCGTGATCTCACAACAGGCGCGCAACGACGCGCGGCTCAGCCTGCCGGGGCGGCCCGACAGCGTGCGCCGCCGCCATAGCGCGCATTCGTAAAACCGGGCTGAAAACAGGCCCAAAATCGGCGCCTTGAACCCGGGTGCCGATTTCCTACTTCTGGCCAATTGAACTCCGTCACACCCAGTGCTATGTTAGCGCTAACCGCGCCAATCCGCCCGAAACCGGGCCACCGGAGGACTCACCATGACCACGAAAATCGCCATCAACGGCTTTGGCCGCATCGGACGCTGCGTGCTGCGCGCGCTGATCGAGAACGGCTTTGACGGGATCGAAGTCGTTGCCATCAACGACCTGACCGATGCCGAAAACCTGCTGCACCTGCTGAAGTACGATTCCGTCCATGGCCGCCTGCCGGTGGATGCGGAATTGAAAGACGGCACCCTGCATGTGGCGGGCCAGTCCATCCGCATGACGGCAGAGCGTGATCCGGCGAAGCTGCCTTGGGGCGACGTCGATGTGGCCTATGAATGCACCGGTTTCTTCACCGCCCGCGACGCGGCGGCGAAACATCTGGAGAATGGCAGCAAACGCGTGTTAATCTCGGCCCCCGGCAAGGGGGTAGACCGCACCGTGGTCTACGGCGTCAACCATGACGAGTTGACCGGCGAAGACGTGATCGTCTCCAACGCGTCCTGCACCACCAACTGCCTCGCCCCCGTGGCCAAGGTGCTCGACGATACTTTCGGGATCGAAACCGGCTATATGACCACGATCCACGCCTATACCGGCGACCAGCCGACCCACGACAGCCCGCACCGCGACCCGTATCGTGGCCGCGCCGCCGCCCTGTCGATGGTGCCCACCTCGACCGGCGCCGCCGCCGCGATTTCCGAGGTGATCCCCCATCTGAAAGGCGTGCTCGAAGGCTCTGCCGTGCGGGTGCCGACGGCCAATGTCTCGCTCGTGGATCTGTGCATCATGCCCAAGAAACCGGCCACGGCAGAGGCGGTGAACGCGGCCATGCAAGAGGCGGCCGATGGCGCGTTGAAAGGCGTGTTGGCCTATGAGCCCGCGCCGCTGGTCTCGACCGATTTCAACCACGATCCGCATTCCTCGACCCTCGCGCCCGATCAGACGCGGGTGACCGATGGCGGCATGATCCGCGTGGTCAGCTGGTATGACAATGAATGGGGTTTCTCGAACCGCATGAACGACACTGCGCGCGCCATTGCCGCGCTGATCTAAGCTATTGCTGGCGCGGGGGGCAGCCCTCGCGCCCGCGCTCTACAGCGAGGCCGCCGCGCGGCTCGCTTGGTCATATTGACCCGACATCGCCCGAAGCTGCGCCGCAATCTTGCGCAGTTCCTCGCCCGAGATATCGGTGCGCGGCAAGCCATCCAGAAAACACGCCTGACGGATCGCGCGATAGGCTTCGCATAGCTCGGCGCCCGCAGGCGAGGTGCGATAGAACACCTCCTTGCCGCGTTTCTCTGCGCTCAGCAATTCGGCCTTGACCAGCTTGCGAAGGGCGTAGTTCACCGTATGCGTGTCTTCGATGTTGAGCAGGAAGCAGATATCCGTCAGCCGCTTCTCCCGGCCCCGGTGGTTGGCGTTGTGCAGCACGAGGATTTCCAGCGGCGTCAGATCGCCATTGCCCGCCGCCGCCATGCAACGCGACATCCAGCGGGTGAAGGCGTTATAGGCGATGATCATGCCGTATTCGAGTTCGGAGGCCTCCCAGCCATCGCCCTCGGCCAAGTGACGTGAAGAGACGATGCGGCGTGACGGGGTGGGGGGTACTTCTTCCGACATGCGGTGCCTCCGGGTGTTTGACCCCTCTGACGTTACCAAGACGCTGACAATTTACAAGCGTTTCGCGGCGCTTCGCCGGTGCAGCAGGGGCAAAGATCAATTTGCAACAGGTTGCGCTGCCACATTCGCGCCATCTTTCGCGCGGTCCCCGGCTTTGCTAGGCTGCTGGCAATAATAAACGAGGCAGGCAGAGCAGTTATGAAAACGGGCTTTCGGGGCACGTTTGTCATCAGCTGGTCGCAAACAGAGATCGACGGTCTGGAGGCCGCGCCGGTGCAGTCGCTCGAACTGGGCTCGGCCTGGGCGTGGCGCGGGGATACCATCCGGGTGGATGGGCCGAATGATGTGCTGCGGCTGGATATGGCGGACGGGGCAGAGCGGCTGCGCAAACGCGCGGCCCGCAAGGTGCAGCGCCTGATCGGGGCCGCGCTTGAGGAGGGGGGCATACTGCCGCCCGCACCGCGGCGCGATCTGGGCACGGCCCCGCTGCCCGACGACAGCTTCATGGTCACCAATGGCGCGCGGACCTATACCGTCACCCTGATTGACGCAGGCCCGGGGCGGATGCCGCTGCTGATGTTCGTCGATGAAATGCCCCCGCGCAACAGCGAGCTTTGGGTGATGCACAGCACCCTGACCCCGGCGCGCGATGACCGGCCCGAGGGCGGCGGGGTGATCTGTTTCACCCCCGGCACCCGCATCCGGACCCCCAAGGGCAGCGCCCTGATCGAAGAGTTGCGCGAGGGCGATCTGATCCAGACGAAGGACAATGGCGCGCAGCCGCTGGAGTGGATCGGCAGCCGCCGGATGACCGGCGCGCGGCTACATGCCATGCCGCATCTGCGCCCCGTGCGCTTCCGCCCCGGAGCCTTGGGGATTGCCCAGCCCGACGCCCCGCTGCTGGTCTCCCCCGATCACCGGATCGTGCTGCAAGGCGCTCAGGCCCGTGATCTGTTCAACTGTGACGAAGTGCTGGTCGCCGCCAAGGACCTGATCAACGGCCACAGCGTGGCCAGCGATATGTCCCTGCGCGAGGTGACCTATGTCCATGTGTTGCTGGCCGAACATCAGGTGATGTGGGCCAATGGGGTCGAGACGGAAAGCTTTCATCCCGCCTCCGCCCCGCTGACCAGCCTTGGCGCGCAGGACCGGGCGCGGCTGCTGGCCGCATATCCGCAGCTTGAGACGGATCCGCACAGCTATGGCGGTTTCGCGCGGCGCAATCTCAGCACTTCGGAGGCGGCGATCCTGCGGCATGTGGCGTGACAGCCGGGCACGGGCGCCCGACCGTTCGAGAGGCGCTTAACTCTCGGCGCCTTCTTCGATCAGGGCCGCGATGATCGCCCGTGCGCTGTCGGAATCCCATTTCGCATCGCCCTGCAACCGGGCAATCTCGCGCCCTTCACGGTCTAGGATCACGCTGATCGGCAGGCCGAACACGCCCATCTGGCTGGCGAGCTTTTGCTTCGGGTCTTGGTGACGGGGCAGGCTGTCGACACCCGCTTCCTCGAAGAACCGTTTGATCCCTTCCTCAGAGTTGCGCCCCGTGGCGATGGTTAGCACCTGAAAATCATCGCCGCCGAATTCCTTTTGCAGGGCGTTCAACTGTGGCATCTCCTTGCGGCAGGGCGCGCACCATGTGGCCCAGAAGTTCACCAGCACGATCTTGCCTTCGTAATCCGCCAGCGACATCGCCTCGCCATCGTCCTCACGCTCAAAGGTCACGTCAGAGGCCGCCTGCGGCGCGTCATGGATCACGAGTTTCTTCATGTCCCCTTCGCGCAGCCCCGCGATGTCAGCCGTTCCGGCAAGGGCGGGGTTTGCACCTGCGACAAGCAGCGTATAAACGAGGCCGAGCACAAGATTTTTCATACGTCCCTCCAAGGGTATTCAACATGACCGACACGACCTCGAACAAAATGTGGGGCGGGCGTTTCGCCGCCGGACCGGATGCGATCATGGAGGCGATCAACGCCTCGATCGGGTTCGACAAACGGATGGCCGCGCAAGACATCAAAGGGTCGCGTGCCCATGCCGCCATGCTGGCAGCCACAGGCATCCTGACTGATAACGACGCCGACGCGATACGGGAAGGGCTTCTCACAATCTTGTCAGAGATCGACGAGGGCCGGTTCGAATTCTCCGCAGCCCTCGAAGACATCCACATGAACGTGGAGGCACGGCTGAAAGACCTGATCGGAGAGCCCGCAGGCCGCCTGCACACGGGCCGCAGCCGTAATGACCAAGTCGCGACCGATTTCAAACTCTGGGTGCGCGACCAATTGGACGCCGCCGACGAGGGGCTGCAGGCCCTGATCCGCGCGCTTTTGTCTCAGGCCGAAGCGGGGGCCGATTGGGTCATGCCGGGCTTTACGCATCTGCAAACCGCGCAGCCCGTGACATGGGGCCACCACATGATGGCCTATGTCGAGATGTTTGGCCGTGACCTGTCGCGCATCCGCGATGCGCGCAAGCGGATGAACGAATGCCCGCTGGGGGCCGCCGCATTGGCGGGCACCTCCTTCCCGATCGACCGCGAGATGACGGCAGAGGCGCTTGGTTTCGACCGCCCCGCCGCGAACTCCCTCGACGCGGTGAGCGACCGCGACTTCGCGCTGGAATTCATGTCAGCCGCCAGCATCTGCGCCATGCATCTGTCGCGCTTCGCCGAGGAGCTGGTGATCTGGTCCTCCGCGCAGTTCCGTTTCGTGGCGCTGTCGGATCGTTTTTCGACCGGCTCCAGCATCATGCCGCAAAAGAAAAACCCCGACGCTGCCGAGCTTATCCGCGCCAAAGTGGGCCGCATCTTTGGCGCCAACACCGCGCTGATGATGGTGATGAAGGGGCTGCCGCTGGCCTATTCCAAGGACATGCAAGAGGACAAAGAGCAGGTCTTTGACGCTGCCGACAACCTGATGCTGGCGCTGGCCGCGATGACCGGGATGGTGGGCGACATGACCGCCGAGCGCGAGAACCTCGCCGCTGCCGCGGGCTCGGGTTTCTCCACCGCCACCGATCTTGCCGACTGGCTGGTGCGCGTGCCGAACCTGCCGTTCCGCGACGCGCATCACGTGACCGGCACGCTGGTGGCCATGGCCGAGGCGCAGGGCTGCGATCTGCCGGACCTGACGCTGGAGCAGATGCAATCGGTCCATGCCGAGATCACCAAGGACGTTTTCGATGTGCTTGGCGTCGAGAATTCGGTAAACTCGCGCATGTCCTATGGCGGCACCGCGCCCGCGCAGGTGCGTGCCCAAATCGCACGTTGGAAGGAAATCCTGAAGTGAAACGCCTCCTTGCGGCCCTTTCCCTGTTGAGCCTTGCCGCCTGTGGCGCGGATGGCGAACCGGTGCGGCCCACGGCGAGCAGCAGCATCACCATGTCCTCGTCGGGCGTCTCGGTAGGCACAGCGGTGGGGCTGCGCCGCGGGCCGTTCTCCGTCTCGCTCGGGGCCGGGTCGTGAGGCCGCTTTTGCAGATCACACTGGTGGCCGGGGCGCTTGCCTTGGCCGCTTGCACCCCGCCGCAGTCCGCCCCACGGCAGGCCGCACCCACACCGCCGACCGAGCCGGGGATCAGCCTGTCGGGCTATGCCACCGTCGGCGTGGTCAAGAGTTTCTGATGTCGCTTTTGCGGATGCTCTACCTCGCCCTCGCGGTCTGGGGCACGATCCATCCGATGTATTACTTCGTCACATGGTTCAACGCCGAAGGCTGGAGCCTGAGCGCCATGGTCGAGGCATGGCACGCGAATGCCGCCGCCAGCGGGCTGGTCTGGGACCTGACCATCGCTGCCGTCACTTTGACCATCTGGATCATTGGCGAGGTCGCCGTGCGGCGCAATTTCCTCAGCCTGATTGCCATTCCCGCCACGTTCTGTATTGGGGTGAGCTGTGGCCTGCCGCTTTATCTTTTCCTGCGGACAGCGCCCATCAGATAAGCGGCGACGACATGGGGCCAAACGCAGATGGATCATTTTCTCTATAAAGACGGTGTGTTGCATGCCGAAGACGTAAGCCTGGCCGAGATTGCCGCCGCCGTGGGCACGCCCGTCTATGTCTATTCCACCGCCACGCTGCTGCGCCATTTCCACCTTTTTGACGACGCGCTGTCGGGGATGGACCATCTGGTCTGCTACGCGATGAAGGCGAACTCTAACCAAGCCGTCTTGCGCACGTTGGCGCAGGCGGGCGCGGGGATGGATGTGGTCTCGGGCGGGGAATACCGCCGGGCGAAAGCGGCGGGCGTGCCGGGCGACAGGATCGTCTTTTCCGGCGTTGGCAAGACCCGGGAAGAGATCGAACTGGCGCTGACGGGGGGCATCCGCCAGTTCAACGTCGAGAGCGAGCCAGAGATGATCCTGCTGGATGTCGTGGCGCGCGAATTGGGCAAAGTGGCCCCGATCACCATCCGCGTAAACCCGGATGTGGACGCGAAAACCCACGCCAAGATCGCCACCGGCAAGAGCGAGAATAAGTTCGGCATCCCCATCGCCCGCGCCCGCGAAGTCTATGCGATGGCGGCCAAACTGCCGGGGCTCAAGATTGTCGGCATCGACGTGCATATCGGCAGCCAGTTGACCGATCTCGCCCCCTTTGAGCAGGCCTACGGCAAGGTCGCGGAACTGACCGAGGTGCTGCGGGCCGATGGCCATGACATCCGGCGGCTCGACCTCGGCGGCGGCTTGGGCATCCCTTACGAGCGGTCGAATTCCGCCCCGCCGCTGCCCACGGATTACGGTGCGATGGTGCAGCGCACGCTGGGGCATCTGGGCTGCGAGGTCGAGATCGAGCCGGGCCGCCTGATCGCGGGCAACGCAGGTGTGCTGGTGAGCGAGGTGATCTATCTCAAATCCGGCGAGGGCCGCGATTTCCTGATCCTCGATGCCGCGATGAACGATCTGATCCGCCCTGCCATGTATGACGCATGGCATGACATCGTGCCGCTGACCGAACCCGCCCCGGGGGCCGAGCCGCGCCCCGTCGATATCGTGGGCCCGGTCTGCGAATCCGGCGATACTTTCGCCAAACAGCGGATGATGCCGGTGCTGGGCTCAGGCGATCTGGTGGCCTTCCGCTCTGCCGGGGCTTACGGCGCGGTGATGAGCAGCGAGTATAATTCGCGGCCCCTGATCCCCGAAGTGCTGGTGAACGGCGATCAATTCGCGGTTATCCGCCCACGGCCAAGCTTTGACGAAATGATAAACCGCGATACCATCCCTGAATGGCTTTGACGGCATCCCGCCGCCGGGCCACCGGAGCGTGACGCATGGAGACTTCCACTGACAGGACAGACGGGCTGCGCGCTTTGCGCTGGCCCTTGCGGCTGACCTGGGCGGGGATGCTGGCCGAGGCGCTGGTGCAGGCGTTCTGGCCCGTGTTGGCGCTGGTGCTGACGGTGCTGGCGGCGCTGATGATGGGCGCGCAGGATGCTTTGGCGGGCGGGGCGCTTTGGGCCGCGTTGGCCATCGTCGGTCTTGCTGCTCTCTCCGGTTTGTTCTTTGCCCTGCGCCGTTTCCGTCTGCCATCCCGCGCGGCGGCGCTGGCGCGCTTGGATGCCAGCCTGCCGGGGCGGCCCATTCGGGCGCTCTTGGACGATCAGGCGATTGGCGCAAGCGATGCCGCCTCGGCGGCGGTCTGGCAAGCGCATCAGCGGCGCATGGCCGCGCGGGCGGCTGCGGCCAAGCCGGTGAAGGGCGATCTACGGGTCGCGCAGGCCGATCCCTATGCGCTGCGCTATGTGGCTTTGCTTGGGTTCATCGTGGCGCTTGTCTTTGGTTCCGTCTGGCGGTTGGGCGAGGTGACGCATCTGGCCCCCGGCGGGGCGGGCGGCACGCTCGCCTCCGGCCCCGTTTGGGAAGGCTGGGCCGAGCCGCCGCGCCATACCGGCAAGCCGACGCTCTACCTCAACGATCTTGAGGCCGGGGCGCTGTCGCTGCCCGAGGGCACGCTGATCACCCTGCGGCTCTATGGCGAATTGGGCGCGCTGACGGTGGCTGAGAATGTGTCGGGCCGCGAGGTGGCGGCATCCTCGGAACCCGCGCAGGATTTCACCCTGCGCCAAAGCGGAGAGATCAGCATCGACGGGCCGGGCGCGCGGGCGTGGCAGATCACGCTTTTGCCCGATGCCGTGCCACAGGTCGAACGGCTTGGCCCGCCTGAGGTGACCGCCTTGGGAGAGATGAGCCTGCCGTTCCTTGCGCGCGACGACTATGGCGTCGAAGCCGGGGAAGCGCGGATCAGCCTTGATCTGGATTCTGTCGACCGCCGCTATGGTCTGACCGTCGACCCCGAGCCGCGGCCTGAGATCGTGGTGCCGCTGCCCATGCCGATCAGCGGCGACCGGCGCGATTTCGAAGAGACGTTGATCGAGAATTTCTCGAAACACCCATGGGCCAATCTCCCGGTGTCGCTGCAACTTTCGGTATTGGACGCCTCCGAACAGCAGGCCGTGACCGAGGTGAGCCAGTTGACCCTGCCGGGGCGGCGTTTTTTCGAGCCGGCGGCGGCAGCGGTGATTGAGATGCGGCGCGATCTTTTGTGGTCGCGCGCAAATGCGCCGCGCATTGCGCAGGTGCTGCGCGCGGTGAGTTATGCCCCCGGCGATGACCTGCGTTCTGAGGTGACGGCGCTGCGGCTCAAGCAGGTGATCCGGCGGCTGGAACTGCGGGCGCGCTACGGGCTGGACGAAGAGGTGCAGACCGAGCTGGCCGAAGACCTCTGGGCGCTGGCGATCGAATTGGAAGAAGGCGTGTTGGCCGATGCGCTTGAGCGGATGCGCCGCGCGCAGAATAGGTTGAACGAGGCGATGAAGAACGGTGCCTCGCAGGCCGAAATCGCCGAGCTGATGGACGAGCTGCGCCGCGCCACCGAAGACTATCTGGAGCAACTTCAGCGGCAGCAGGCGCAGGAGGGCGCGGGCGAAGACCAGCAGCCGCAGGGCGAAGCGATGCAGATGACCCAAGACGATCTGCAACGCATGATGGACCGCATTCAGGAGTTGATGGAACAGGGCCGCATGGCCGAAGCCGCCGAGGCGCTGCGCCAGTTGCAGGAAATGATGGAGAACATGCGCGTCACCGAAGGCCAGCCGGGTCAGGGCGGCAATTCGCCCGGTGAGCAGGCGATGGAGGGGCTGTCGGACACGCTGCGTGAGCAACAGGGGCTGAGCGATCAGGCCTTCCGCGACCTGCAAGAGCAGTTCAATCCCGGCACCGGCGCGGGCGAGAGTGACGGCAACGAAGGCCGCAACGGCGGGCAGGGGCGCGGCGAGAGCCATGAAGGCCAGCGCGGGCAGGGCGGCCCCTCCGGTGAAGATGGGGCCGAGGAGGGGCTGGCCGGTCGCCAGCAGGCACTGCGCGACGAGCTGCGCCGCCAGCAAGGGCGTTTGCCCGGGCAGGGCACGGCTGAGGGGGACGCGGCCCGCGACGCGCTGGACCGCGCGGGCGAGGCGATGAACCGCGCCGGAGAGGCGCTGCGCCGCGATGAACTGGCCGAGGCGATCGACAATCAGGCGCAGGCGATGGAAGCGCTGCGCGAGGGCATGCGCGCCCTCGGTGAAGCGATGGAACAGGAGCAACGCGCAGGCCAGCCGGGCCAAGGCACGGCAGAGGGCGGCGATCAGCGCGGCGAGGGGCGCGATCCGCTTGGGCGTGAGCAGGGCGGCAGCGGGGCCAACAGCTCGGACGCGCCGCTGGCGCAGGGGCCGGACGATCAAGGCCGCGCGCGGCGGTTGCTGGACGAAATCCGCCGCCGCTCAGGCGAGGCGGAGAGGCCCGAGGTCGAGCGGGATTACCTTAACAGGTTGTTGGATCGGTTCTGATCGGGACTAGCCCTGCGACTGGGTCGCCACGGTGTCGAGCCAGACCAGCAGGTCTTGCAACTGCCCGTCGAGCCAGAGCCGCGCATCGTCCATCCATGCCACATAGGATGACAGATAGGGATCGGCCTGCGGCAGGGACTGCGCGATCTCGGGCGCGTAGACATAGACTACCGCGAGCAGGGCCGCCAAAACGATCATTATGGTGAACCCCCGCATGAACCCGCCGGATTTCTGCGGCTTTTCGGGGCGGTCGAGCGCGGCGGTGGGGGTGGGCCCGGCCTGCGCGCCCTCTTGCCCGTCATGGCGCAGGGTCGAGTTAATCTCTTCGATATCGGGCAGAAGATCGCGGCGCGAGGCGCTGCCATAGGCGTCGACCTCGCTTTCCGGGACCGGCTCTCCGCGCATCTTGGCCATGCGCAGGCGCGCCTCATGGGCGCGGCGGGCGTCTTCATCCTCGGTCACATGGTCTTCTGCGGCGATCTCGGGGGCCTGCTGCGGCTGTGTCAGGGGCGCGTCGTCTAGGCCTAGGTCCGGCTGGCTTTCCAGCGGTTCGGACTGGCGACGGCGGCGGGCTTCTTGCTCTGCCGCGGCCTCTTGGCGGAGGATCTCTGCGATGGCGGGGTCGAGGGGGCGGCGCACCGGCGCGGCGGGGGCGGGTTGGGGCGTTTCCTCCTCGGGGTCGAATTCGTCTTCGAAGTCGTCGTCTTGATCGTCCTCAAAGGGCACGTCTTCCTCTTCATCGCCGAAGGGCTGCAAATCGGGCAGGCTGGCCGCTGCGGCGGCTTCCGTGTCCTCATCCGGGCCGCGCTGCTTCATCCGCATCACGTCGTCGGCGAAATCATCCTCTTCGGCCTCTGGCACATTGTCGGGGTGATGCTGGAACCACGTCTGCCCGCAGTTGGAACATTGCACATCACGCCCCGCCGCCGGCATCACATCGTCGGGGACTTCGTATTGCGCGTCGCAGTTGGGGCAGATCAGCCGCATGGTCATTCCTGGGTTCGTTCGGTGCTCTGAGATCGTAACGGGCAGCATATGTCCTAGAATAACGTAGGAAAAGTGATATCTGGGCAGGGTGCTGGGGTTCTGAGTGATTGAATCCTTTCCGGTGCTGAGGCACAACAGGTCGAAGTTTTTTAAGGTGGATGCGTGATAGAGCTCGAAAATGTGGCCTACAGCTATGGCGGGGGCGAATTGCTGTCCGACATCACGCTGAAACTCGCCCCCGGATCGTTCCATTTTCTGACCGGCCCCTCGGGCGCGGGCAAGACCACCTTGATGAAGCTCTGCTATGGGGCGCTTTTGCCCACGGCGGGGCACCTACGGCTGTTCGGGCAGGACGTGCGCGGGCTGGGGCGCGATGACATCGCGCTGTTGCGCCGCCGTGTCGGCGTGGTGCATCAGGACGTGAAATTCCTCGACCATCTCCCCCTGACCGAGAATGTGGCCCTGCCGCTCAATGTCTCGGGCCGCGGGGCCGAGGCGGGGGGCACGGATCTGGAAGAATTGATGTCGTGGGTTGGCCTCACCAACCGCGTCGACGCTCTGCCGCCTGAGCTTTCGGGCGGGGAGCGGCAGCGGGCCGCATTGGCGCGCGCGGTGATCATGTCGCCCGATGTGATCCTCGCCGATGAGCCGACGGGGAACATCGACTGGGAGATGTCCCAGCGGCTGCTGCGCCTGCTGATCGAGTTGAACCGCATGGGCAAGACCGTGTTGATCGCCACCCATGATCTGGGCCTCATCCGCGCCACCAAAGCGCATGTGCAGGCCCGCGTCTTGCGCATCGCGAACCGGCGCATCCAACTGGCGGGGGCGGATCTGTGAAGCGCTTCGATCTGGGCGCCCTGCGCGCGATTTTCAAAGGCGACCGGCAGGCCGACCGCGTGGTGCCGCCTTCGGGTTTCACCGCGCAGTTGACGCTTTTCGCAGCGGGGGCGATGGCCTTTCTGGCGGTCTTTGCCTTGGCGCTGTCGCTGGCCTCGGGCCGTTTGGCGCAGGTCTGGGGGCAGGAGTTGGCGCAGTCGGCGACGGTGCGGATCGTGGCGCCGCTGGATCAACGCGCGGCCCAGACGGAGGCCGCCTTGAAGGTGTTGCAGACGACCAAGGGCGTGGCTTCGGCCCGTGCCCTGACGGATGCGGAGCAAGAAGAGCTGCTCGCCCCGTGGTTCGGCCCGGAATTGGCGATGGAGAACCTGCCGGTGCCGCGCCTGATCGAAGTGGTCGAGGAGGGTGAGGGGTTGGACCCCGTGGGCCTGCGCTTGCGTCTCTCGGCTGAGGTGCCGGGCGCGGTGCTGGACGATCACAGCCGCTGGCGCGCGCCCTTGGTTGCCGCGGCCAGCCGCCTGCGTCTCTTGGGCTGGATTTCGACGCTGTTGATCGGGGCTGCGGTGGCCGCGATGGTGACGCTTGCGGCGCAAGCGGCGCTTGCGGCCAATGCGCAGGTGATCGCGGTGCTGCGGCTGGTGGGGGCGACCGATGATTATATCGCGCGGGCCTTCATCCGCCGTTTCACCCTGCGCGCGCTTCTGGGTGCCGCGGCGGGCACGGCTTTGGGCATGATCGCGGTGGTGTTGCTGCCTGACGCGGGCGAGGCAGGCGGATTTTTGACCGGCTTGGGCTTCCAAGGCTGGCATTGGGCCGTGCCGCTGATGGTGCCGCTTCTCGTCGGCGCGGTCGCCTTTGCCGCCACCGGGGCCGCCGCGCGGCGTACATTGAGGGAGTTGACATGAAGCTGCTGCAATGGGTCCGCTCGATCCTTTATATCGTGCAGGTGACCGTGGCGATGCCGGTGATCGGGCTGGCCTTCGCGCCTTGGGCGATGTTCTCCAAACGCGGGGCCTATGCGGGCTGCAAAGCCTATGCCGCTTGGGCCATGTGGACGGCGCGTTGGCTGATCGGCTTGCGCTGCGAAGTGCGCGGCCAAGTCCCCGAGGGTGAGGTTCTGATCGCGGCCAAGCATCAGTCTTTCCTCGATATCATCATGATCTTCCACGCCCTGCCACGGGCCAAGTTCATCATGAAGCGGGAGGTGCTTTGGACGCCGGTGATCGGGCAGTACACCAAGCGGATGCAGATGATCGCCGTGAACCGGGGCAAGCGCGGGCAGGCGATCACCAAGATGATGGAAGACGTAAACGCGGGCCGGGTGGAGCCGGGGCAGATCGTGATCTATTCCCAAGGCACCCGCGTCGCCCCCGGGCTGAGCGCGCCTTACAAGGTCGGCACGGCGGTGCTTTACGATCAACTGGGGCAGGTCTGCGTGCCTGCGGCGACCAATGCGGGCTACTTCTGGCCACGCCGGGGCCTCTACCGCCGCCCGGGCTTGGCCGTGGTGGAGTTTCTGGAGCCGATCGAGCCGGGGCTGGACAAGCGCACCTTCATGGCGCGGTTGGAGCAGGAGGTGGAGAGCCAATCCGACGCGCTGCTGCGCGAGGCGGGGTGGCGGCCTGCGGAGGCGGGGTAGGCGCGGGGCGCTCGCCTTTTTGGTCTGAGGCTTCTCGGAATGACACGCCCGGCCGCAGGCCGGGCAGCGCCGACCCGCGGGGCGGCGCTGCCCTTTGCGATTTGTCGGCATGCCGTAGTGCCCGCTGAAACGATGGTTTCGCGGGCTGCAATCTTAGATATTCAGGAAGCCGTTAAAGTGGCGGCGCCGCCGGGGGAGGTGGAAAAGACAGGCGTCACCCTGCATGTCTCTACGTATCGACATGACCCGCGAAGGGCCTCATCTTCCGTGAATGTCGCGACGGGGGTGGTTTTACGGCAGGGGTGCTAACGCGCGATAGCCGCAGCGTGCGCCGCCTGCGCAACGAAAAGGGGCGGACCCTTGGCCCGCCCCGTCGTCTTACATGTGGATCGGCCCGTCGCCGCAGGCCAGTGCGGCTTCGCGCACGGCTTCAGAATAGGTCGGATGCGCGTGGCAGGTCATCGCCAAATCCTGCGCCGAGGCACCAAATTCCATCGCGACGCAGACCTCGTGGATCAGGTCGCCCGCGCCGGGGCCGATGATGTGGCAGCCGAGGATGCGGTCGGTCTCCTTATCCGCGATCAGCTTGACGAAACCGTCGCCGGCAAAGACCGCTTTGGCCCGCGCGTTGCCCATGAAGGAGAATTTGCCGACTTTATAGGCGCGGCCCGCTTCCTTCAGCGTCGCCTCGGTCTCACCCACGCTGGCGACTTCCGGGTGGGTGTAGATCACGCCGGGGATCACGCCGTAGTTCACATGGCCATGCTTGCCCGCGATGACTTCGGCGGCGGCCATGCCTTCGTCCTCGGCTTTATGCGCCAGCATCGGGCCCTCGATCACGTCGCCGATGGCATAGACGCCTTTGACGGAGGTCTCCCAATGCTCGTTGACGGCGATCTGGCCGCGCTCGGTCATCTTGATGCCGAGATCATCGAGCCCCATGCCTTTGATCACCGGCTTGCGGCCTGTGGCGACGAGCACGGCATCGGCTTCAATCTCATGTTCGCTGTCGTCCTTGCGGAGCTTGTAGCTGACCGTGGCCTTGCCTTTGGCGACTTCGGTCTTCTGCACGGCAGCGCCCATGACGAAGTTCAGCCCCTGCTTTTTCAGCATGCGTTGGAAGGTCTTTTGCACCTCGGGGTCCATGCCGGGGGTGATCACGTCGAGGTATTCGACGACCGTAATCTCGGTGCCGAGACGGGCGTAGACGCTGCCCAGTTCCAGACCGATCACGCCTGCGCCAATCACCACCATCTTCTTGGGGATCTTGCCCAGTTCCAGCGCGCCGGTGGAGGTCACGACGGTCTTCTCATCGACCTCGACACCCGGCAGCCTTGCGGGCTCAGACCCGGAGGCGATGATGATGTTCTTGGCCTCATGGACCTCATCGCCGACCTTGACCTTGCCCGCCTCGGGGATCGACCCCCAGCCCTTGAGCCAGTCGATCTTGTTCTTCTTGAACAGGAATTCGATGCCCTTGGTGTTGGTCTCGATGGTCTTGTCTTTGTAGGTCAGCATCTGCTTCCAATCGACGGTCGGCGCTTTCGCCTTGAGACCCATCTCTTCGAAATTATGCTCGGCCTCATGCAGCATATGCGTGGCGTGGAGCAGCGCCTTGGAGGGGATGCAGCCCACGTTGAGGCAGGTGCCCCCGAGGGTCTCACGGCCTTCGACACAGGCGGTTTTCAGGCCCAGTTGCGCGCAACGGATGGCGGCGACATAGCCGCCGGGGCCGGAGCCGATCACGATGACATCATAGCTCGACATGGGGGGTCTCCTTAGCAGTCGGGTATTGCAGGCAAGGTATGAGGCGCGGGTTTCAGGTGCAAGCGCCGCTGCCTGCGGGTGTTGGGGGAAAGGGTTAAACGAGGGCCGCCAGCAGCATCAGCATGGTCGCGGCGAAACCGACGATCCAGATGAACGACCGATGCGGGCGCAGGCCAAGCGCATAGGCGGGAATATAGAGCAGCCGGGCGATGAGATAGACCCAAGCGCAGGCGGCGGTGAAGGCGGTGTTCTGGGCCGACATTTGCACCACGCCCACGGCGATGCCGAAAAGGATCAGCCCTTCGAAATGGTTGTCAAGCGCCCGACCCAGACGGGCGGTGCGGTCGCTCATCGCGCGCGACGGTTCACGGTCACGCGCCGACATGGTGTAGCCGGGGCCAAGCTCACGGTTGGCGGGCACGGCGTAGAGCACGAATTGCAGCCCCTGTAGCAGGGCCGCGAGGGTCAGGACGGTCAGCTCGGCGCTCATGCGGATTTCACGAAATAGGCGGTGGAACTGGTCACGGTGCCCTTGTCATCGCTGCTCAGCGCATCTGATCGGGCGAGCCAGTCATCGGCCTTTTTGCGGTCGTTCACATCCAAGAGAACGGAGGCTTTGCTGCTGCTGTCGGCGTGTTGCCAGATTTGCAGCACCGAGAGCCCCGCATTGCGCCGCGCCTCGGCATCGGCGTCGAATGCGTCTTTCCAAGCGGCGAAATCGGTGACGTCGAAGTGGCAGATCATCTGCATGGGAATGCCTTTCAGAGCGCGTGGAAATAGAGAACGGCGGTGGCGGCATAGCCCGCCAGCCAAGCGAGGGTGCGGATTGTCGGCACGCCAAGAGCGTAGACGATCACGTAGATGATCCGCGCCAGCAAGAAGACCTGGGCGGCGAGCAGTGTGGCGCTGTTGTTGCGGCCCAAGATCTCTACCAGCAGCACGGCGGGGGCGAAGATCGCCATGGCCACGACAGAGTTATCAAGCGCGCGGCCCAGACGTGCGGTCATGCCGGTGGTGGTGCGCGTCTCATCGCGCGAGGACATCAGGTAGCCCATCGACAGCTGCCGGGTCGCGCCCAGCACCTGCAAGAGGATCGTCAGCATGACCAGAAGGCCATAGGCGGCGAGGAGGGTGGTTTCGGTCATTTCTTTAGCTCCACATGAGGGGCCAATCGCATACCTTTTCGAATCTCGGTGCCATATGATTTCGGTACTCTTGCGAGCTCACAGATCTCTTGAATGTTCTGGCCTTTGAGTTGCTCGGCAAACTCAATCCCGAAGAGGTGAATCGACACGACCACCTGTCGTTCTGCGGCATTGTGATATCGATCGGCAAATGTATTGGCTAAATCTGCGGTTCTCATGGCCTTCTCCTTAAATTGAATGATGCAACAACTTCAGACTACATAATTCGATCTGAAACTTCGCCTATCATTCTTCTAAGAGCGACGGGCCGTATAGCGATAGGGCGGGGGTCGCCCCCCGCCCATAGTATCACAGATCCATCAACAGACGGCGCGGATCTTCGAGCATCTCTTTGACGCGGACAAGGAAGGTCACCGCGCCCTTGCCGTCGATCAGGCGGTGGTCGTAGCTGAGCGAGATATACATCATCGGACGGATCACGACCTCACCGTTGATCGCCATCGGGCGGTCCTGGATCTTGGCCATGCCGAGGATGCCGGACTGCGGCGGGTTCAGGATCGGCGCAGTCATCAGCGAGCCGTAGACACCGCCGTTGGAGATGGTGAAGGTGCCGCCGGTCATGTCGGCCATGGTGAGCTTGCCGTCACGGGCCTTCTTGCCCATGGCGTTCACCGCCTTCTCGATCTCGGCAAAGGACATCGCGTCAGCGTCCTTGATCACCGGCACCACGAGGCCCGTGGGCGTGCCCGCGGCGACGCCCATATGGACGTAGTTCTTGTAGATCACGTCGGTGCCGTCGATCTCGGCGTTGACCTCGGGGATCTCTTTCAGCGCGTGGCAGCAGGCCTTGGTGAAGAAGGACATGAAGCCCATCCGCACGCCGTGCTTCTTCTCGAAGTCGGCCTTGTAGGCGTTGCGCAGGGCCATGACCTCCGTCATGTCGACCTCGTTGAAGGTCGTCAGGATCGCGGCGGTGTTCTGCGCTTCCTTAAGGCGGCGCGCCATGGTCTGCTTGAGGCGGGTCATCTTGACGCGCTCTTCGCGGGCGGCGTCATCGGGGGCGGAAGCGGCGCGCGGTGCGGCGGGCTTCGCCTCGGCCTTGGGCGCGGCGGAGGTGCCAGCGGCCACGGCTTTGGCAACATCTTCCTTCATCACGCGACCATCGCGGCCCGAACCTGTGACCTGATCGCGGCTGATCCCCGCTTCGGCCATGGCTTTCTTGGCGGAAGGTGCGTCTTCGACATCTTTGCCATCGGCGGGCTTGGTCTCAGGCGCGGCACCGGCACCGGATTTGGCGTCTTCACCCTTGGGGGCAGCAGCGCCTGCGCCGGTGGTCAGCGCGGCCAGTGTGGCGGACGCTTCGACGGTGCTGCCTTCTTCGGCAAAGATCTCGGCCAGCACACCTGCGGCGGGGGCGGGGACTTCGACGCTAACTTTGTCGGTCTCCAACTCGCAGAGCATCTCATCGGCTTCGACCTTGTCGCCGACCTTTTTGAACCAAGTGCTCACGGTCGCTTCGGTCACCGATTCGCCCAAGGTGGGCACCTGTACGTCGATGCTTTGACCTTCGCGGGCGGCGACTTCGGTAGCGCCTGCGTCGATGGCTTTGGGCGCATCACCGCCACGGTCGGACTGGGAGGCGGCCTCATCGTCCTTGGCGGCTTCTTTGGCTTTCGGCGCGGCGTCCGAGCCAGAATCGCCTTCGCTGACATTGGCCAACAGGGCATCAACGCCCACGGTTTCGCCTTCTTGCGCAACGATCTCGCTCAATGTGCCAGCGACGGGGCTAGGCACTTCGACGGTGACTTTGTCTGTCTCCAACTCACAGAGCATTTCATCCACCGCGACGGTATCGCCGGGTTTCTTGAACCATGTGGCAACGGTGGCTTCTGTGACGGATTCGCCCAGCGTTGGGACGCGTACTTCGCTTGTCATGGTTTACTTTCCTTTGATGGTCAGCGCCTCGTCAACGAGGGCGGCTTGTTGTGCTTTGTGCTGGCTGGCCAGACCCGTGGCGGGCGAGGCCGAAGTGGCGCGGCCCACATAGGAGGCGCGGCCATGTTTCGCGTCGATGCGGCCCAGAACCCATTCGATATTGGGCTCGATGAAGGACCATGCACCTTGGTTCTTGGGCTCTTCCTGACACCAGATCATCTCGGCCCCTTTGAAGCGTTCCAGCTCCTTCACGGCGGATTGCGCGGGGAAGGGGTAGAACTGCTCGAAGCGCAGGAGGTAGATGTCGTCGATGCCGCGGGCGTCGCGCTCTTCCAGCAGGTCGTAATAGACCTTGCCCGAACACATCACCACGCGCTTGATCTTGTCATCCGCGACCAGTTTGGTGTCGGAGTTGCCCTTTTCGGCGTCATCCCAGAGCACCCGGTGGAAGCTCGACCCGGTGGTGAATTCATCGGCCTTGCTGACGGCCAGCTTGTGGCGCAGCAGCGACTTGGGCGTCATTAACATCAGCGGCTTGCGGTAGCTGCGGTGCAACTGACGGCGCAGGATGTGGAAGTAGTTGGCGGGCGTGGTGCAGTTCGCCACGATCCAGTTGTCGCCGCCACACATGGTGAGGAAGCGCTCCAGACGGGCCGAGGAGTGCTCGGGCCCTTGACCCTCATAGCCATGCGGCATCAGGCAGACGAGGCCTGACATGCGCAGCCATTTGCTCTCACCGCTTGAGATGAATTGGTCGAACATGATCTGCGCGCCATTGGCGAAGTCGCCGAACTGCGCCTCCCAAAGCGTCAGCGCATTGGGTTCGGCCAGCGAATAGCCATATTCGAAACCCAGCACCGCATATTCGCTGAGCATGGAGTCGATGACCTCATAGTCGGCCTGCCCCTCGCGGATGTGGTTCAGCGGATAGTAGCGGTCTTCGTTCTCTTGGTTGATGAAGGCCGAGTGGCGTTGGCTGAAGGTGCCGCGGGTGCTGTCCTGACCCGACAGGCGGACCTTGTAGCCCTCGGTCAGCAGGGAGCCGAAGGCGAGCGCCTCAGCCGTGGCCCAGTCGAAGCCCTCACCGCTTTCGAACATCTTCTTTTTCGCGTCGAGCAGACGGCCGATGGTTTTATGCAGCGGGAAGCCCTCGGGCGCGGTGGTGATCGCCTTGCCGACATCTTGCAGCGTCTCGGGGGCGATGGCGGTTTTGCCGCGCTGGTAGGACTTGTTCTTTTTGTCCATGCCGGACCACTTGCCGTCGAGCCAGTCGGCCTTGTTTGGGCGGTAGTCTTTCCCGGCCTCGAACTCATCGTTGAGATGGTTCTGGAAGGCGGTCTTCATGTCTTCGATCTCACCCTCGGGGATCAGACCGTCGGCTACCAGACGCGAGGTATAGAGGCTCAGCGTGGTTTTCTGTTTCTTGACGCTCTTGTACATCACCGGGTTGGTGAACATCGGCTCGTCGCCTTCGTTGTGACCGAAGCGGCGGTAGCAGAAGATGTCGATGACCACGTCCTTGTGGAACTTCTGGCGGAACTCGGTGGCGACGCGGGCGGCGTGGACCACGGCTTCGGGGTCATCGCCGTTGACGTGGAAGATCGGCGCCTCGACCACAAGCGCGTTGTCGGTCGGATAGGGCGAGGAGCGCGAGAAATGCGGCGCGGTGGTGAAGCCGATCTGGTTGTTCACCACGATATGCATGGTGCCGCCGGTCTTATGGCCCTTGAGGCCCGACAGCGCGAAACATTCGGCTACGACGCCTTGGCCTGCAAAGGCCGCGTCGCCGTGCAGCAGCACGGGCATGACGGCGGTGCGGTCCTCGTCGTTCAACTGGTCCTGTTTGGCGCGGACCTTGCCCAGCACGACGGGGTTCACCGCCTCTAGGTGGGAGGGGTTCGCGGTCAGCGACAGGTGCACGGAGTTGCCGTCGAACTCACGGTCCGAGGACGCGCCGAGGTGGTATTTCACATCGCCGGAGCCGTCCACATCGTCGGGTTTGAAGCTGCCGCCTTGGAATTCGTTAAAGATCGCGCGGTAGGGTTTCTGCATGACATTGGCAAGGACCGAGAGGCGGCCACGGTGCGGCATGCCGATAACGATGTCCTTGACGCCCAACTGGCCGCCGCGCTTGATGATCTGCTCCATCGCCGGGACAAGGCTTTCGCCGCCATCAAGGCCGAAACGCTTGGTGCCCATGTATCTGACGTGGAGGAATTTTTCGAAACCTTCGGCTTCGACCAGCTTGCTCAGGATCGCCTTGCGGCCTTCCTTGGTAAAGGCGATTTCCTTGCCGTAGCCTTCGATCCGCTCTTTCAACCAACCGGCCTGTTCGGGGTCGGAGATATGCATATATTGCAGCGCGAAGGTGCCGCAGTAGGTCGAGCGGACGATGCCGACGATCTGCTTCATAGTGGCCACTTCGAGGCCCAGCACATTGTCGATGAAGATCGGGCGGTCCATGTCAGCATCGGTGAAACCGTAGGACTTGGGGTCAAGCTCGGGCTGTTCGCCCATGTCGCGCATGCCCAGAGGGTCGAGCGTCGCGGCGAGGTGGCCACGAATGCGGTAGGCGCGGATCAGCATGAGCGCGCGGATGCTGTCGAGCACGGCGGCGCGGATTTGATCGTCGGAAACGGGCACGCCCTTTTCCTCGGCCTTCTTCTTGATCTTCTCGCCTGCGGCTTTCGCCTCGGTCGGTTCGGGCCAGACACCGGTCAGCGCGCCCATCACCTCGCTTTGGGGGGCGGGGGGCCAATCGGGGCGCGCCCAAGAGGGGCCAGCGGCCTCGGCCTGCGCGGTTTCGGCGTCATCGCCCATCGCCGCAAAGAACGTTTGCCATGCCTCGTCAACCGCGTTGGGATCGTTGGCATAGCGGGCGTACATCGCCTCAAGATATTCCGCGTTGTCGCCTTCCATAAAGGAAGAGGCGTGGAATTGTTCGTTGGCGGGTTGGTCGGTCATTGGGTCACCTTTGTTCGGCGGGGCAGACGGGACAGGGTCAGAATCAGGGTCGGTCTATAGTCAGGCCCGGGGCGGGGGGCCATAGGTATCAGAGGCGGAGGTGCAGGGCCCTGCGGAGCCGCCGGATCGGGCGTTTGCCCGCGGGCCGGCGCCGGGCGAAAGCGGGCAGAGATTGACCGCGGTCTGAATGTGCATCTTGCCCTCCTTCGCTGTCGGCGGCGCCGGGTGGTTTTTATCAAGACCCCGCAAAACATAGTGCTTTGCGGAGTGGGTCAATGGGCGGGCCGTGGCCCGCCCGGCAGGCATCAGCCTTTGTCGATCGCTTCTTTAACCGCTTCGCCCAGTGTCGCGGGGCTGTCTGCCACGACGATACCGGCTTCTTTCATCGCTTCGATCTTGCTCTCCGCGTCGCCTTTACCACCGGCGACAATCGCGCCTGCGTGGCCCATGCGGCGTCCGGGAGGGGCCGTGCGGCCTGCGATGAAACCAGCGGTGGGCTTCCAGCGGCCCTTCTTCTTCTCGTCGGCAAGGAACTGTGCCGCTTCCTCTTCGGCGGAGCCGCCGATTTCGCCGATCATGATGATCGACTGTGTTTCGTCATCGGCAAGGAACATCTCCAGCACGTCGATATGCTCGGTCCCTTTGATCGGGTCGCCGCCGATGCCCACGGCCGAAGACTGGCCGAGGCCCATGTCGGTGGTCTGCTTCACCGCCTCATAGGTGAGGGTGCCCGAGCGCGACACGACGCCGACGGAGCCGCGGCGGTGGATGTGGCCCGGCATGATGCCGATCTTACAGGCGTCGGGCGTGATGACACCGGGGCAGTTCGGGCCGATGAGGCGCGACTTGGAACCTTCGAGCGCGCGGGCGACGCGGGCCATGTCGAGCACCGGGATGCCTTCGGTGATGCAGACGATCAGTTCCATCTCGGCGTCGATCGCCTCAAGGATCGAGTCGGCAGCGAAGGGGGGCGGGACGTAGATCACGGAGGCATTGGCCTCGGTCGCGTGTTTGGCTTCGTGCACGGAGTTGAAGACCGGCAGGTCGAGATGCGTTTGACCGCCTTTGCCCGGGGTCACGCCGCCGACCATCTTGGTGCCATAGGCGATGGCCTGTTCGGTGTGGAACGTCCCCTGCGAGCCGGTCAGACCCTGACAGATGACTTTGGTGTTTTCGTTGACTAGTACGGCCATGATTTCTTCCTTGGTCGGTGATGTTTAATCCCGGGGGCAGGCCCCGGGGGCGTCAGACGCGGTGCGCCCGGTTGGTGGGATGGGCCGTGGCAGGCGCAGGGCCGGGCCACAGCAGGATGGCGACGAGGAACATGACCGGGATGCCAAGCTCCCCGATCTCCTCGACGACGAAGGCGGTGCGTTCGGCATCGGCGCTGACCTCGATCCCCAAGGGGGCGAGTTTGCGCGCGATGCCGTCGAGCAGTTTGTAAGCGACGGTGAAACCGATCCCCAGCAGGACGGCCCCCGCCCAAGCGCGGCCCCGAAACAGAGCCGTGAGATAGGGCCGGGCGTGACGCCAGAGCATCAGCAGGATGGCGGTGACGATCAGCGCAAGGATCAACCCGGCGATCAGCCTTTCGCCCAGCGGGACGCCCTCACCAGTATATTGCCGGGCTTTGAACAGGCCGCGGGTGAACAGGCTTTTGTCGAGGTCCAATTCACGCGCCGCCATGACCGCGAGTACCAGCGGCAGATACCAGACCCGCTGCACCGCGCCGCGCAGGGTCCAGACCAATGCGAGAATGCAAAGGATGTAACCCACGACGGAGAGGCTTTCGTAAAAGCCGCCTTCGGCCAGTAGCGTGGTTTGGGTGGCGGCGGGCAGGCCGTTCACGACGACCATCTGCGCGGCAAAGGCCAGGATCAGGGCAAGGATCACCCACCAGCCCGCGCGGGAAGAGGCAAACGCCTGTGTCATAGGCCCGCCTTTCGCGGGGCGCTGTCGCGCTTGGCCGCATGTTGGGTAAAGGGGGCGAGCGACAGCACGGGCATCAGTAAAGCTGCTCATCTTGATCGACCAATAGGTCCAGCACCCGCAGGGTCAGCAGACCCGCGCCCATGATCATCAGGCTGCGGCCAATGGAGCCAGTGAGGTTCGACGGCAGGATCATCGCCAGCCCGTCACGGGATTTCCGCGCGGCGCGGCGTAACCCGCGGTCGTGGCGCCGGTGGTTGACCGGTTCGGGCAGGCGCAGGGCGCCGGGTTGCCATTGGCGGATCAGAATGCCCGCCCCCGATAGCGCAATACCCGTCAGAACGGGGGAGGATTTGGGAGATTGATCCATACTGACCTCATTGCGTGATCGGGTGGGCGCGGCGCGGTGTCGTCGCATCTGCCCCCGCCGCCAAGGGGCGGCGGGAACGGTGATATCGGCCATGCCCGCGGGGCGCCGTGCCCTGCGGGAACGGCCAAAAAGGCTTAGCCTTTGACCGCTTTCACGATCTTCTGCGCGCCATCTTTCAGGTCGTCGGCGGCGATGACGTCGAGACCGGAGTTGTTGATGATCGCCTTGCCTTCTTCGACGTTGGTGCCTTCGAGACGGACAACCAGCGGCACTTGCAGGCCGACCTCTTTCACCGCAGCGACAACGCCTTCGGCGATGACGTCACAGCGCATGATGCCGCCGAAGATGTTGACGAGGATGCCTTTGACGTTCTCATCGGAGGTGATGATCTTGAACGCCTCGGTCACCTTCTCCTTGGTCGCGCCACCGCCCACGTCGAGGAAGTTGGCAGGCTCCGCACCGTAGAGCTTGATGATGTCCATGGTGGCCATCGCCAGACCCGCGCCGTTCACCATGCAGCCGATCTCACCGTCGAGCGCGATGTAGTTCAGGTCATACTTGGAGGCTTCGAGTTCCTTGGCGTCTTCCTCGGTCTCGTCGCGCAGGTTGGCGATGTCGGGCTGGCGGTACATGGCGTTGCCGTCGAAGCCGACTTTGGCGTCCAGCACCTTGAGTTCGTTGCCGGGCATGACGATCAGCGGGTTGATTTCCAGCATCTCCATGTCCTTCTCGATGAAGGCTTTGTAGAGCTGACCCATCAGCTTGACGCATTGCTTGACGGCGGCGCCTTCGAGGCCCAGCGAGAAGGCCACGCGGCGGCCATGGTAGGGCTGGTAGCCGGTCGCCGGATCGACGGAGAAGCTGAGGATTTTTTCAGGTGTCGCTTCGGCGACTTCTTCGATGTCCATGCCGCCTTCGGTGGAGCAGACAAAGGAGATGCGGCTGGTCTGGCGGTCGACCAGCAGGGCGAGATACAATTCACGCTCGATGTCGGAACCGTCTTCGATGTAGATGCGGTTGACCTGTTTGCCTGCGGGGCCGGTCTGGTGCGTGACAAGCGTCTTGCCCAGCATCTTCTTGGCTTCCTCGGCCGCTTCTTCCACGGATTTGGCAAGGCGCACGCCGCCCTTTTCGCCAGCAGCGGCTTCTTTGAAGCTGCCCTTGCCGCGACCGCCTGCGTGAATCTGCGCTTTGACAACCCAGAGGGGCCCGTCCATTTCGCCGGCTGCGTTCTTGGCGTCTTCTGCCTTCAGCACAACGCGGCCGTCGGAGACAGGGGCGCCATAGCTGCGCAGGAGGGCTTTTGCCTGATATTCGTGGATGTTCATGAAAACGGTCCCGTTTCTGTTCCAGTTGCCCCGTAGTATGGGGATGACTTTCGTTCCTGTAAGGGTTTTTGCCGAGAAAGCCGGGTTTGGCCAGTTAAAAATGAGTTTTGTGATCACACGATAATTACGTGTGATCACATTTCCGCTCAGCGGCTCCGAATCGGCTGATTTTTGCTTGAATAAGGGGGGATAGGCCGCCCCACCGAAGGGGCGGACCGGCTGTTTAGCGCGGCATGAGCGCCCAGTAATCGAGGTCAAGCAAAACCTCGGGGCGGTATTTTCCGGCCTCATCGCGCAGCTCGAAGGGGGCGCCGCCCTTGGTCGCCACAAGGCGCAGACGCAGCGCACCGACACCGGGGGCCGCAGTCTCGGCCATGTCGAGCACTTCGGTCCAGGCACGTACGGTATCGCCCGCAAGGCAGGGGTTGGCATGGGCGCCGCCGTTCAGCCCCACGACCATCTGCGCATTGGCCAGCCCGTTAAAGGACAGCGCGCGGGCCATGGAGATTACATGGCCGCCATAGATCAGCCGCGAGCCGTCGGGGCGGGCGGAGGTGTCGAAATGCACCTTGGCGGTGTTCTGCCACAGGCGCGTGGCCATCATGTGCTCGGCTTCCTCAATCGTAACGCCATCGACGTGATCGATCTTTTCGCCGACCTCATAATCGCCCCAGCGGTGCGGTTCCCCGGCGCGGGCGAAGTCGTAATTGGTAAAGTCGAGGCCCTGCGGGATGTGCAATTGATCCACAGTCAGCGCATCGGGCAGGTCCGGCAGGGTGGTCTCGGGCGCGGGGGCGTCGAGGTCACCTTTGCGCACCATGACCCAGCGGACATAGTCGAGCACCTTTTCGTCATTCTGGTTCAGCCCGGTGGTGCGGACCCAGACGACGCCGGTCTTGCCGTTGGAGTTCTGTTTGAGGCCGATGACCTCGCTTTCGGCGCGCAGCGTGTCGCCGGGCCAGACGGGGTGCAGCCAGCGGCCTTGGGCATAGCCCAGATTGGCCACGGCATTGAGCGAGACATCCGGCACGGTTTTGCCAAAGACGATGTGAAAGGCGATCATATCGTCGAGCGGGCTGGCCTTCAGCCCGCAGGACTGGGCGAAACTGTCGGCGGAATAGAGCGCGTGCCGCGCGGGGTAGAGCGCGTGATAGAGCGCACGTTCGCCCGCACCGACCGTGCGGGGCACCGCGTGATGCAGCACCTCGCCCAGTTTGTAGTCTTCGAAAAAGCGGCCCCGGTTGGTCTTGCTCATCACTGCTCGCCCAATTTGGTGTCGGGCGAATAGGTGCCGGGGGCGTCTTTCACCACGGCTTGGCCGCAGCGCATGACCCCGGCCTTGTGGTCCCATGTTTGGGTGGGAGAGCCGTAAAGCTCCCAGCCTTTGTTCAGCGCATCGGTGACTTTGTGGCAAAAGGCGGATGTATCTTCTTCGGAGAGGAAGCGGTAAACTTTCATGGAAGGCTCCGGGATCAATGGGGGAAGGGGATGACGCCGAGCCATGTGTGAATGCCGGCGACGAGAACGAAGAGGATCGTGGAGATCACGATGAGGCGGATATAGGTGGCGCGGCCTGCGTGGGGCGGGGGTGTCCAACCCGGCTCGGCGCGGTTGATCAGGATGACCTCGCTCACGGCCCAGCCCAGCATGGTGCCAAAGAGCAGGATGGAGGCGAGATCGCCGTTGACCAGAAGGTGTGCCGTGGCCCAGATCTTCACCGCCAGCAGTTGCGGGTGGCGGGTTTTATAGGCGGGCCATGCCTTGGCGCCCTTGGCGGCGCTGGAGCCGAAGACCCAGAAGGCCAGTACCATCAACAGGTTGTTGATGTGGATAAAGAAGCTGGGCGGGGTCCAGACCGGAATGAACTCCGCTGCGCGATAGCCCCAGATGATGAGGGCCAGCGCCACGACCAATGCGGTGGCGACCGCGCCCCGGCCTGCGGTGCCCATCTGCGCCCGTTGGGCAGGCATCAGGCGTTTGAGGAGATGGGCCCCGATCCAAAGGATCAGGCCGAGGATGAGGATTGTCATGGCGAAGGCTCCGGGCTCATGGCTGCAATTGCCGCCAGTTTTGCCAGTGTTTCGCGGGCGGTGGCAACATGGAGATTTTCCACGATTTTACCGTCGACGACCGCCACGCCCTGACCTGCGGCCTGTGCCTCTTCATAGGCGTCGATCTGGCGGCGGGCGAGGGCGGCTTCTTCCTCTGACGGGGTGAAGGCGGCATTCGCGATGTCGAGCTGCGCGGGGTGGATCAGGGTTTTGCCGTCAAACCCCATGTCGCGGCCCTGTTCGCATTCGGCGCGCAGGCCGTCTTCGTCTTTGAACGCGTTATACACCCCGTCGATGATCGCCACGCCATGCGCTTTGGCGGCCAGCAGGCAAAGCCCGAGGCCGGTGATCAGCGGCAGCCGGTCGGGGCGGAAGCGGGTTTGCAGGTCTTTCGCCAGATCGTTGGTGCCCATGACCATGGCCTGCAACTGGCGGTGCCCGGCTATGGCGGCGGCATTCAGCATGGCGCCGGGGGTTTCCATCATCGCCCAAAGGGGGATGTCGCCCACGATCTCGGCCAGCGCTTCGAGATCGGCGGGGGAGCCGACCTTGGGCAGGAGAATCGCATCGGGGTTCATTGCGGCGGCGGCGCGGGCGTCATCGGCGCCCCATTCGGTATCGAGCCCGTTGATCCGCACCACCCGCATCCGCGCGCCGTAGCCGCCTTCGGCCAGTGCCTCGGCCAATGTTTCACGTGCAGCGACCTTCTCATCGGGGGAGACGGCATCTTCGAGATCGAAGATCACCGCGTCGCAGACCAATCCGCGGGCTTTGTCCAAGGCACGGGGCTTGGAGCCCGGAATGTAGAGAACGGAACGCAGGGGGCGGGTTGTGGCGGTCATGAAAGGCTCCTCAGGCAGGGCGGCGCGCTGGCCGCCTAACATTGTTGCGCACAGAGGGGCATTTTTGTGCGAAAACTTCAAGGCAAAACATGCCGCGACGCAGCGAAGCTGTTGCGGTGATTTCCGCGCGGCGGATTAACCAGTCTTTCAGCCTTGGGGCGCACTGTCTGTTGCATCGCATCTGCCGCAGTTTCCAGCGCAGCGGATGCAGTCATTTCAACCAAGGCTGCTTTGGGGCCGGTGCGAAAGACGGCGCATTGCCACCCCCAAGGATCACGCCTTTCGATGCGAAGGCAGATGCTATGACAGGTTTCGTTAAATTTCTTCACCTCGCGGCGCTCACCGCGGCTTCGGCGATTGTGCTGGCCACCACGACCGAGGCGCAGACGCCGCGCAATTGCGCGCCGCGCGATCATGTGGTGCTGCGGCTGGCCGATGGCTATGGCGAGACGCGCCAGTCCATGGGACTGGGCGGCGATAATGCGGTGGTTGAGGTTTTCGCCTCCAACCAGACGGGCAGTTGGACGATCACGGTCACCGGGGTCAACGGTATCACCTGTCTCGTCGCCTCGGGCCAAGGGTTCGAGACGCTGGCGGAGGAGTTGCCCGCCAAGGGCGAAGACGCCTGAGGGCGGAATATATCGTGGAAGCGCGGGCGGCCTAGGGCCGCCTTTTCTATGTTTGGGGCCTGCCGCTGCTTGGGCGAAGTCCCGCCATTTATTTGTGCCGCCGTGGAACTGGAGAGGGCCATCCGGGTTGTGGTTCCAGAAGAGCAAGCAACGCTCATTTTTGGAAGGAGACCTACAATGAAACGTTTTCTGAGCACGACGGCCATCGTATTGACCATGACCGGCACAGCCTTTGCTGACGCGCATTCCGAAGGCTTTGGCAACGTTGCCGTAGAGCAGACTGATTTCCTTGCATCCGACCTGATCGGCATGCGCATCTACAACTCCGAAGCCGAAGTTGACGCGGCAACCCCCGTTGCCGATGGCGCCGAGCAGGAGTGGGATGATATTGGCGAGATTAACGACATCATCGTGTCGCAGGACGGCGAAGTGACTGCCGTGATCCTTGGCATCGGCGGCTTCCTTGGCATGGGCGAACGTGACGTTTCCATCTCCATGGACAAGATTCGCATCCTGAACGACGAAGGCGGTGAGCGCTTCCTCGTTGTGAACACCTCGAAAGAGATGCTGGAACAGGCGCCTGAGTTCGAACGTCCCATGATGGATGGCGAGCGGATGGAAGGCGACGCCATGAACGAGACTGACGCGAACGTCACCGTCATCAACGGCGAGACCGAAGCCGAAGAAATGGCGAACGATGTCGAAGCCGAGACCGAGGAAATGGCCAACGACGTAGAGGCCGAGACCGAGGAACTGGCGCAAGACACCGAGAACGCGGCCGAAAACCTTGAAGCCGAGACCGAAGAGATGGCCAATGACGTAGAGGCCGAATCCGAGGAAATGGCGCAAGAAGCCGAAACCATGATGGAGAACGCCGAAGCCGAGACAGAAGAAGCTGTCAACGAAGCCGAAGCCAACACCACCGTGATCACAGGCGACGAAACCGTTGAGCGTGAACTGCTGCCGCGCCCCGAAGTTGAGCGTGAAGGCTATGCCAATGCCGAAGCCGAGATGATCGAGCAGATGAGCGCCGAGGACCTTGAAGGCTCCTATGTCTATGGTGCCAACGACGAAACCGTGGGTGAGATCGACTCGCTGCTGATCGGCGACAACGGCCAGATTGACCGTGTGGTCATCAACGTGGGCGGTTTCCTTGGTCTGGGCGAAAAGCCGGTGGCCGTGACATTTGACGAACTTCAGGTTCTGCAAAACGTGGAAGGCGACGACGTGCGCATCTACATCGACAGCACCGAAGAGCGTCTGGAATCGCAGCCTGAGTACCAAGGCGACTAATTCTTCGCCTTAAAGTTCAGCAATTGGCCGCCCCTCGGGGCGGCCTTTTTCGTGGTGAGGGCAGGGGTTAGCCGCCCGCCAATGCTGCAACTTGCACGGGACCGTGCATTTCGGTATCTCCGGCGCAAATGAAACCTCTGTCGGAGACATGACCATGGCCAGACCCAAAATCGCGCTTATCGGCGCGGGGCAAATCGGCGGCACTCTCGCCCATCTCGCAGCGTTGAAAGAATTGGGCGATGTCGTCCTGTTCGACATTGCCGAGGGCACCCCTGAGGGCAAAGCTCTCGATATCGCGTCGTCGGGCCCCTCGGGCAAGTTCGACGCCACCATGTCGGGCACGCAAGATTACGCCGATATCGCGGGCGCGGACGTCTGCATTGTGACCGCCGGTGTGGCCCGCAAGCCGGGTATGAGCCGCGACGACCTGCTGGGCATCAACCTCAAGGTCATGAAATCCGTGGGCGAGGGCATTGCCAAGCACGCGCCCGACGCCTTCGTGATCTGCATCACCAACCCGCTCGACGCGATGGTCTGGGCGCTGCGCGAATTCTCGGGCCTGCCGCACAACAAGGTTTGCGGCATGGCTGGCGTGCTCGACTCCGCGCGTTTCCGCCACTTCCTCGCGACCGAGTTCAACGTATCGATGAAAGACGTCACCGCCTTCGTTCTGGGCGGTCACGGCGACACGATGGTGCCGCTGGTACGTTATTCCACCGTCGCAGGCATCCCTCTGCCCGATCTGGTCAAGATGGGCTGGACCACACAGGACAAGCTCGACGCGATCGTGCAGCGCACCCGTGACGGCGGCGCCGAGATCGTCGGCCTGCTGAAGACCGGCTCCGCCTTCTACGCGCCCGCCACCTCCGCGATCGAGATGGCCGAAGCCTATCTCAAGGACCAAAAGCGCGTTCTGCCCGCAGCGGCGCATGTCGATGGGGCCTACGGCTTGAACGGCTTCTATGTGGGCGTGCCCACCGTGATCGGCGCAGGCGGTGTTGAGCGTGTCGTCGAGATTTCGATGAACAAAGACGAGCAGGCGATGTTCGACAACTCCGTCAACGCGGTCAAAGGTCTGGTCGAAGCTTGCAAAGGCATTGACGAGAGCCTCGCCTAAGCCTCACGGCATACGAGTTTTGGAGCGCGTCCCAATCGGGGCGCGCTTTTTCGTTCAGGGGTGGGGCAGTTTTGTGATCACACTATAATATGCTGTGATCACAAAAACGAGTAGGACCACATCACTCTGTCATTTTTCCACCGAAACACCGGCCAAACCCGGCAGATTCCCCGCAGTTCCCCGTGACAGTCCTGTAAAAACCGCTATCAAGATGCAAAGCACAGGACAAAGCACAGGACAAAGGACCGCGCCATGGCCGACGTGAACCGGGGTAACCGCCCGCTTTCCCCGCATTTGACGATCTACCGCCCTCAATTGACCTCCATGACGTCGATTCTCACCCGGATCACCGGCAACGCGATGCTGATCACCGCGCTGCTTATCGTGTGGTGGTTCCTCGCCGCGGCCACGTCTCTTGAGTATTTCGACACCGTGAACGGAATTATGACCAGCTGGTTCGGTGATCTGGTCTTTACCCTGTCGCTCTTGGGCCTGTGGTATCACACGCTGGCCGGTGTGCGGCACCTGATCTGGGATACGGGCCGCATGCTCGATATCCCCACCGCGGAAAAGCTGGGCTGGACCGTGCTGATCGGATCGGTCGTGCTGACCATCCTGACCATCATCATCGTTTGAGGAGCGACACCATGGCATACATGACAGATCGCAAACGCGCCCGCGGCCTTGGCTCGGCGAAAACCGGCACCGCGCATTTCTGGGCGATGAAAGTCTCCTCGCTGGCGCTGTTGGTTCTGATCCCGCTGTTCGTCTTTACCTTCGGCAGTGCGCTCGGCGGCAGCTATGAAGAGATCCTTGCCTATTACGCGCGGCCCTTCCCGGCCATCGTGGCGGCGCTGACGCTGATCGTGGGCTTTAAACATTTCAATGACGGCGTGCAGGTGCTGATCGAGGACTATGTCCATGGGCTGGCCAACAAAGTCGCCCTCATCGTGATGACCATCATCAGCTACGGCGCAGCAGCGGTCGGCGTTTTCGCCATCGCCAAGCTCGCCCTGTAACAATACGCCCAAACGGGAGACCGATTAAATGGCAGCATATGAATACGAAACCCACGAATATGACGTTGTCGTGGTGGGGGCAGGCGGTGCTGGTCTGCGCGCGACTTTGGGCATGGCGGAGCAGGGGCTGCGCACGGCCTGTATTTCCAAGGTGTTCCCGACCCGCAGCCACACCGTGGCCGCGCAGGGGGGCATCGCCGCGTCCTTGAGCAACATGGGCCCCGACAACTGGCAGTGGCATATGTATGACACGGTCAAGGGCTCGGACTGGCTGGGCGACACGGATGCGATGGAATACCTCGCCCGCGAAGCGCCCAAGGCGGTTTACGAGCTTGAGCATTACGGCGTGCCCTTCTCGCGCACCGAAGAGGGCAAGATCTACCAGCGCCCCTTCGGTGGCCATACCACCGAATTCGGCGAAGGCCCCCCCGTGCAGCGCACCTGTGCCGCCGCTGACCGGACCGGTCACGCGATCCTGCACACGCTCTACGGCCAGTCGCTGAAGCAAAGCGCGGAATTCTTCATCGAATATTTCGCCATCGACCTGATCATGTCGGACGACGGTGTCTGCCAAGGTGTGCTCTGCTGGAAACTCGACGACGGCACCATGCATCTGTTCAGCGCCAAGATGGTCGTGCTGGCGACAGGCGGCTATGGCCGAGCGTACTTCTCGGCCACCTCCGCACATACCTGCACCGGCGACGGCGGCGGCATGGCGGCCCGTGCGGGTCTGCCGCTGCAAGACATGGAATTCGTCCAGTTCCACCCCACCGGCATCTACGGCGCGGGTTGCCTGATCACTGAGGGCGCGCGCGGCGAGGGCGGTTATCTGACCAACTCCGAAGGCGAGCGCTTCATGGAGCGCTATGCGCCGACCTACAAGGATTTGGCGTCGCGCGACGTGGTTTCGCGCTGCATGACGATGGAGATCCGCGAAGGCCGCGGTGTGGGCGAGAACAAGGATCACATCCACCTGCACCTGAACCACCTGCCGCCGGAGACGCTGGACCTGCGCCTGCCGGGCATCTCGGAATCCGCGCGTATCTTTGCGGGTGTAGACCTCACGAAAGAGCCGATCCCGGTGCTGCCCACCGTGCACTACAACATGGGCGGCATCCCCACGAACTACTGGGGCGAGGTGCTGAACCCGACCGCCGACAACCCCGACGCCATCGCACCCGGCCTGATGGCCGTGGGCGAGGCGGGCTGTGCCTCGGTGCATGGTGCGAACCGTCTGGGCTCCAACTCCCTCATCGACCTCGTGGTCTTTGGCCGCGCCGCCGCGATCCGCGCCGCCAAGATCGTCGACCCCGAAAGCCCGGTGCCCGCCCCGAACCTCAAATCGGTCGAGAAGGCTTTCGATCGCTTCGACGGTCTGCGCAATGCCAAGGGCGGCACGCCGACTGCCGAACTGCGCCTTGAGATGCAAAAGACTATGCAGGCCGATGCCGCCGTCTTCCGCACCGACAAGACGTTGGAGGAAGGCCGCAAGAAGATGATCGACGTGGCCGACAAGCTGAACGATCTGCATGTCACCGACCGCAGCCTCGTGTGGAACTCCGACTTGATGGAGACCTTGGAGCTGACCAACCTGATGCCCAACGCCACCGCCACGATCACCGCCGCCGCTGCGCGCAAGGAAAGCCGTGGTGCCCACGCGCATGAGGACTACCCGGACCGGAACGACGACGAATGGCGCAAGCATTCGCTGGCCTGGTTCGATGGCAACGATGCCAAGCTGACCTACCGCGCCGTGCACCTTGATCCGCTGACCAAAGAGGATGAAGGCGGCATCGACATGAAAAAGATCGCCCCCAAGGCACGGGTGTATTGATGGTCCGCACAGCACTCATCGCGGCCACGATGCTCGGCCTTTCGGGCTGTGTGGAGGTTCAGCAGGCGGTGGATGACACCGCCCGCCAGACCTCCAAAGGCGTGGTGACCGAGGTTCTGGCCACCCGTTTCCCGCAGGTGCCGAAAGAGCTGATCACCCCCTTCACCGATTGCATCATCGACAATGCCGACGCGCTGGAGCTGCGCGAATTGGCCCGCGCCACCGTGGTTGGCGTGGACGATACAACAACGGGCACCGTGCGCACCATCCTGTCGCGCCCCGAGACCCGTACCTGCCTGCTGGCCGCCGCGCCCGCAGCCGGTCTGACGCTTTAGGAGACGCATAATGGTTCAACTGACGCTTCCGAAAAACTCCCGCATGACCAGCGGGAAGACATGGCCCAAGCCCGAAGGGGCGACCAACCTGCGCGAGTTCCACATCTATCGCTGGAACCCCGACGACGGGAAGAACCCGGCGCTGGATACCTATTTCGTCGATATGGACGATTGCGGGCCGATGATTCTCGACGCGTTGATCAAGATCAAGAACGAGATCGACCCGACGCTGACCTTCCGCCGCTCCTGCCGCGAGGGCATCTGCGGCTCCTGCGCGATGAACATCGACGGGATCAACACGCTGGCCTGCACTTACGGCATGGAAGAGATCAACGGCGTGGTGAAGATCTACCCGCTGCCGCATATGCCGGTGGTCAAGGACCTGATCCCCGATCTGACCCACTTCTACGCCCAGCACGCCAGCATCCAGCCGTGGCTGGAAACCGACACGCCCGAGCCCCGCAAGGAGTGGAAACAGTCGATCGACGACCGTGCCAAGCTCGACGGTCTGTATGAGTGCATCATGTGCGCCTGCTGCTCGACTTCTTGCCCCAGCTACTGGTGGAACGGCGACCGCTACCTCGGCCCAGCGGCCCTGCTGCACGCCTACCGCTGGATCATCGACAGCCGGGACGAGGCCACGGGCGAGCGTCTGGATGACCTTGAGGATCCGTTCAAGCTCTACCGCTGTCACACGATCATGAACTGCGCCAAGACCTGCCCCAAGGGGCTGAACCCGGCGGCTGCGATCGCCAATATCAAGAAACTGATGGTCGAGCGCACCGTCTAATCCACCCAATCCGACAGGAAGGCCCGGCCAAGCGCCGGGCCTTTGGTTTTTCCCATGATCCTGCCCTTCGTCATCGTTATCGTCTTTGTGATCGTGCTGATCTTTGCCCGTCGCAACGCGCCCACGCGGGACTGCCGCTGGCGCGAAGACCGGGCGGGGGACAAAGGCGCGCTGCGCAAATACCACTGCGTCGCCTGCGGGGCCGAAGCCTACCGCAGCGAAGGCCCGCCCGACCGCTGCCTCAAAGGGCTCGACACCCCGCGTCTGTGACTTGCTTTTGCCCCCAGCCCGCCGCAAGCTTGCGGGAACAGGGGAGGCAGCAATGGGTGAGCGTTTCAAAGCAGATGTGATCGTCGTGGGGGCGGGTCTGGCCGGCATGGTCGCCGCCCATGAGGCCGTGCTGCGCGGCCGCCGGGTGCTGCTCATGGACCAAGAAGGCCCGCAAAGCCTCGGCGGGCAGGCCTATTGGTCGCTCGGCGGTCTCTTCATGGTCGACACGCCCGAACAACGCCGCATGGGCATCCGCGACAGCGCGGAACTCGCCTATCGCGACTGGATGGGCTCGGCGCAGTTCGACCGGGCGGAGGACGCCAACCCCCGCAAGTTCGCGCAAGGGTTCATCGACTGGGCGGCGGGCGACATGCGCGCATGGCTGCACCAGATCGGCCTGCGCTGGTTCCCGGTCGTCGGCTGGGCCGAGCGCGGCGGGGCAGGGGCCGGAGGCCACGGCAACTCCGTCCCGCGTTTCCACATCACCTGGGGCACCGGCACCGGCGTTGTGGCCCCCTTCGCGCGGCTAATGCGCGAACATGCAGCGGCGGGCAAACTGCGCCTTGGCTTCCGCCGCCGGGTCACACGACTGGTCGCCACCAATGGCGCAGTCACCGGCGTCGCAGGCGAGGTGCTGGAAGACAGCGACGCCCTCCGCGGGCAGAGCACCCCACGCAACGTCACCGGGCCATTCGAACATACCGCCGAATCCGTCATCCTCACCACCGGTGGCATCGGAGCCAACCATGATTTGGTGCGCCAACACTGGCCCACTGACCGCCTCGGCCCCGCCCCGCAACGCATGGTCAGCGGCGTGCCCGACTACGTCGACGGCAAGATGCACGGCATTGCAGCCGACGCCGGGGCCGGGCTCATCAACGAAGACCGCATGTGGCACTATTGCGAGGGCGTCCAGAACTGGGACCCGATCTGGCCCAACCACGGCATCCGCATTCTGCCCGGTCCCTCGTCGATGTGGTTCGACGCGCAGGGCGACCGGATGGAAGCCCCCTGCCTGCCCGGCTTCGACACGCTCTCGACCCTCAAACGCATCCTGCAAGCGGGCGAACACAGCTGGTTCATCCTGACGCAAAAGATCATCGAAAAGGAATTCGCCCTCTCGGGATCCGAACAGAACCCCGATCTCACCTCCGGCAAATGGGGCGAAGTCCTGAAGGCGCGCCTCGGGAAGGGGGCAACCGCCGCAGTCGAGGCCTTCAAAGAAAAAGGCGCGGATTTCATTGTCGCCGAGGACTTGGAAACCCTCGTCGCCCGCATGAACGCCCTCACACCCGAGACCCCCGTCGCCCCAGAGCACATCCGCGCCCAAATCGCGGCCCGCGACGGCCAATTGGGCAACCCCTTCGCCAAAGACGCCCAGATCACCGCGATCCGCGGCGCCCGCAACTACCGTGGCGACCGCCTGATCCGCACCGCCAAACCCCACGCCATCCTCGACCCGGCCAACGGCCCGCTCATCGCCGTGCGGCTCAACATCCTCACCCGGAAATCCCTCGGCGGATTGCACAGCGACACCCAAGGCCGCGTGCTCACGCCTGCGCGCACCATCCTCCCCGGTCTCTTCGCCGCCGGAGAGGTCTGCGGCTTCGGCGGCGGCGGCTACCACGGCTACAACGCCCTCGAAGGCACCTTCTTAGGCGGCTGCCTCTACTCCGGCCGCCTCGCCGGCCAACACGCCTGAAAGACGCGCCACACCCCCTCCCTTCATCCTTTCCCAAATACCTTCCGCACTCTCCCCACACGCGAGCGCCAACCAACGAAGCACCCCCCTCGCTCACACCACCCGCCAAGCCACGAAAAAAGGCGCGACCCCCGCCGCGCCCCTTCATCCTTTTTCAAATACCAATCCCGCCCTCTCAGCAGGCGCCGCACTCAGGCAAAGGCCGCCTCCAGCGCAATCTCGACCATATCGCCAAAACTCTTTTCGCGATCCTCCGATGGCAGCGCCTCGCCGGTCTGCAAATGATCGCTCACCGTCAGCACCGCCAAGGCACGCCGCTTGTGCCGCGCGGCCAGCGTGTAAAGCTCCGCCGCTTCCATCTCGACACCGAGGATGCCATGGCGCACCATCTGCTCGTCAAGGTCGGGGCGCTCCGCATAGAAAACATCCGAGGAATAGATCCCGCCCACATGGGTCTTAGCTTCGAGCTTTTCGGCGGCAGCGACAGCAGCGCTCAAAAGGCCGTAATCGGCGCAGGGGGCGTAGTTCAATTCGCGGAAAATGCCGGAGGAGGGCGAGGTGATCGTGCTCGCCGTCATGGCGATGATCACGTCACGGATGCCGACATGGGATTGCATGCCGCCACAAGAGCCGATGCGGATCAGGGTCTGCGCGCCATATTCGGTCATCAACTCATTGGCGTAGATCGACAGCGACGGCATTCCCATGCCCGAGCCTTGGATCGTCACCCGGTTGCCGCGCCATGTGCCGGTAAAGCCGAGCATGCCGCGCACTTCGTTGACCAGTTCGGCCCCTTCGAGAAAGGTCTCCGCCGCCCATTTCGCGCGGTAGGGGTCGCCGGGCATCAATACGGTTTCGGCGATATCGCCGGGTTTTGCGCCAATATGGACGGTCATTTCTGTCTCCTGATGTTTGGCGCATTTTGCCCGCGCAAGGCGGGCTTCACAAGGGCTGCGGTGGGGCAGGGGGTGTGACGTAAACTTCCGCTCGGCGCCGTGCGGGCGGTGACTATCGAATTCACATTTCCGTTAGCAATAAAAAAGCGCCGGTGAATTGCTATTCAACCGGCGCGAAATTCCCGTATTTCGGGAAGTATTAAACCCGCATCGTTTCCGGATCGGCACCATTCTCTACTTGGGCGCGGAACCAATTCGGCTGGCGGCCTTTTCCGGTCCAAGTCTGGGACGGGTTCTCCGGATTGGCGAACTGAGGCTTCGATTTCGGACCGGCAGGCGCTTTGCGCGGCTTCTTGGCCTTCTTGGGCGCGGGGGCCTCATCAGCTAACTCATTCAGGGAAAAGCCATATTCCGCCGCTGCCTTTTGCGCTGCCTTGCGTGCGGCGCGGCGTTCGCGCGCCTGCGCGGCCTGCAATGCCTTTTTGACATCCGACAGAAGTTTCTCCAGTTCCTTACGGCTCATGGATTTCAGGTCTTTTTCCATATCTGATATTTCCTTTCCAGATTGTGCTGGTAGAGGGAATTATAGAGGCAATAAGTTAATTGCACGATGTATTTTGTGTCAGCCTATTCCGCCGCCACCGCTTTGGGATCGGCGAGCGTAATGATATCCTGCATGATGACGTTTAATTCGAAGTCCTTCGGCGTATAGACCTGCGCAACTCCAGCGGCGCGCAAACGGGTGGCGTCGGCCTCGGGAATGATGCCGCCGACGATGACGGGAATATGGGTCAACCCGGCCTCGGCCATGCGTTTCATCAGGTCTTCGACCAAGGGCACGTGAGAGCCCGAGAGGATCGACAGGCCGACCACATGGGCGGCTTCCGTTTGTGCTGCTTCGACAATCTCCGCAGGTGTCAGACGGATGCCTTCATAGCTGATGTCCATGCCGCAATCGCGGGCGCGGACGGCGATCTGCTCGGCCCCGTTTGAGTGGCCGTCGAGCCCCGGTTTGCCGACGAGGAACTTCAGCCTGCGGCCAAGTTTGTCGCTGACCGCGTCTACCGCATCGCGCAGGTCGTCCAGACCTTCGGTCTTGTTGGACTGGCCTGCGGAAACACCTGTAGGGCCACGATATTCCCCGTGAACGGCGCGCATCTGCGCGGCCCATTCGCCGGTGGTCACCCCGGCTTTCGCAGCGGCGATAGAGGCGGGCATGATGTTCTCGCCCGCCTGCGCCGCGGCGCGCAGATCGGCCAGCGCCTGTTTCACGGCACCCTCGTCGCGCGCGCTGCGCCATGCGTCGAGCCGGGCGAGCTGGTCGGCCTCGGCGCCGGGGTCGGATTGCATGATATCGCCTGCGCCGGTCATCAGGGGCGAGGGCGCGCCTTGCTGCCATTTGTTTACGCCCACCACGACGGTTTCGCCGCTTTCGATACGCCGCAGCCGGTCGGCATTGCTTTCGACTAAACGTCCTTTCATGTAATCGATCGCGGAAATCGCGCCGCCCATACCGTCGAGATTCGCCAATTCGGCCCGCGCGCCTTCTTTGAGCAATTCGACCTTGGCATCGACCGCCGGGTTGCCGTCGAATAGATCGTCGAATTCCAAAAGGTCCGTCTCATGTGCCATGATCTGCTGCATCCGCATCGACCATTGTTGATCCCAGGGGCGGGGCAGGCCGAGGGCTTCGTTCCATGCGGGCAATTGCACGGCGCGGGCGCGGGCTTTTTTCGAGAGGGTCACGGCCAGCATTTCGATGAGAATACGGTAGACGTTATTCTCGGGCTGTTGTTCGGTCAGCCCCAGCGAATTGACCTGCACCCCATAGCGGAAGCGACGGAATTTGGGGTCTTCGACGCCATAGCGCGCGCGGCAAATCTCGTCCCAAAGGTCTACAAAGGCGCGCATTTTGCACATTTCGGTGACGAAACGGATGCCTGCGTTCACGAAGAAGGAAATGCGGCCCACCAATTTCGGGAAATCCTCTGCCGGGACGCGGGGTTTGAGCGCGTCGAGCACGGCGGTGGCGGTGGCCAGCGCGAAGGCCAATTCCTGTTCCGGCGTCGCGCCCGCCTCTTGCAGGTGGTAGGAACAGACGTTCATCGGGTTCCATTTCGGGACATTCGTATAGCAGAATTCGGCCACATCCGCGATCATCTTAAGCGATGGCGCGGGCGGGCAGATATAGGTGCCGCGGCTAAGGTATTCCTTGATCAGGTCGTTTTGCACCGTGCCTTGCAGCTTGGAGACATCCGCGCCCTGTTCCTCGGCCACCGCGATATAGAGCGCCAGCAGCCAAGGGGCGGTGGCGTTGATCGTCATCGAGGTGTTCATCTGCTCCAGCGGGATGCCATCAAACAGCGCGCGCATATCGCCGAGGTGGTTCACCGGCACGCCCACCTTGCCAACCTCGCCGCGGCTGAGCACATGGTCGCTGTCATATCCGGTTTGGGTCGGCAGGTCGAAGGCCACGGAAAGCCCGGTCTGCCCGCGCTCAAGGTTCGAGCGGTAGAGCGCGTTAGACGCGGCGGCGGTGGAATGGCCCGCATAGGTGCGAATGAGCCAGGGGCGGTCTTTCTGCGGTTGGGTCATCGTGGCCTCTTGAATCTGGGTTGCAATAAAGTTGCGTCATGACGTTGATAGGGGAAATAATATGCCTCTGTCAATTCGCTGCGTTGCGGCATCACTCGGGCCGCTTGGGCGGGCGGGAAACAGATAAATATTGTCCTCTCGCCCCTGCACTGTAAGGGTTAAGCCATGACGCAGACTGTGCAATTGCCCCTTTGGCTGTTCATCCTCATCGTGGTTTTCGCAGCCGTCACCGCGCTGAGCCACTTTCTGCTGCCTTCGGTGCGTTGGTTCTTTCGCCGGCGGCTTGAGCGGGCAGTAGCACGGTTGAACAAGCGGCTGACGCGGCCCATCGAGCCCTTCAAACTGGCGCGGCGGCACGACATGATCCAGCGGCTGATCTATGATCCGGAGGTCAGCCAAGAGATCGTCAACTATGCCCGCAGCAACGGGGTGCCGGAAAACGTAGCCTTTCAAAAGGCGCGGGAATATGCGCGCGAGATCGTGCCGCGGTTTTCGGCCTTCGCCTATTTCAGTTTCGGCATCCGCTTGGCGCGGCTGTTGACCAATACGGTCTACCGGGTCGAGACGGCGGTGAGTAACGAGACGACATTCGCCGCGCTGCCGCGGGATGCCACGGTGGTCTTTATCATGAACCACCGGTCGAACATGGATTACATGCTGGTGACCTATCTCGCCGCGCGGTCTTCGGCGCTGAGCTATGCGGTGGGGGAATGGGCGCGGGTCTGGCCGCTGAGCACGTTGATCCGCTCGATGGGGGCGTATTTCATCCGCCGTCGGTCGCGCGGGGCGCTCTATCGCAAGGTTTTGGCGCGCTATGTGCAGATGGCCACGACGGGCGGGGTGACGCAGGCCTTCTACCCCGAGGGCGGCTTGAGCCTGACCGGGGCCTTGCAGCCGCCGAAGGTCGGGCTTCTGTCCTATGTCGTGGATGGGTTCGACCCCGAGGGCGAGCGCGACATCATTTTCGTGCCGGTGGCGATTAATTATGACCGGGTACTGGAAGACCGCGTGTTGATCGCCGCCGGGCAGCGCGGGGACCGGCGTTTCGGGGCGCGGATCACGGTGGTTGTGGGCTTCGTGCTGCGCAAGATGTGGCGGCGGCTGCGCGGGCGCGACACGCGTTTTGGCACGGCGGCGGTGACCTTTGGCGATCCGCTGTCGTTGCGTCGCACCGGGGCCGGGGTGCCGGTGTCGGAGTTGTCCGAAATGTTGATGGACCGGATCGCGCAGGCGATGCCGGTGCTGACCGTGCCGCTGATCGCGCGGGTGATGTTGCAGGCCGCGCGCCCGATGAAGGAGGCCGATCTGCTGGCCGAAGTGGCTGCCACTTTGGTGCAGATGCCACCGCGCAATCGGGTGCCGAAGCCGGACGTCCTGCCCGAGCGGGTCGCCCGCGCCGTCGCGCGGCTCAAGAAACGTGGCGTCATTTCCGAAGGCCCAGAGGGGCTGGAGATCGTCGAGGGGCAGGGGCCTGTTTTGGCCTTCTACGCTAATTCCATTGCACATTTCCCCTGGGAGGATGCTGCACCTGCGGCAGAAATTGCTGCGACTGCTGGGTCATAAAATTACAAACGGCGGTATCTAGGGGTTGCATTGTTGCGCGGCGGGTCATATCCCGAAAGGGAGCCGCCGCGATTCTGCGGTGCGGCACAGACCTTGTAGACACCGATCACCGGCAGGAGGCCCACATGGCACTGGATACGAAACACGCCGAATATGACGCCCCGCAAAAGGACCTCTATGAAGTGGGCGAGATGCCCCCGATGGGGCATGTCCCGAAACAGATGTATGCTTGGGCGATCCGCCGCGAACGGCACGGCGACCCGGACAGCGCGATGCTGCAAGAGGTGGTCGACGTGCCCAAGCTCGACAGCCAAGACGTGCTGGTTCTCGTGATGGCGGCGGGCATCAACTACAACGGTGTCTGGGCCGCGCGCGGCGTGCCGATCAGCCCCTTCGACGGCCATGGCGAGCCCTATCACATCGCCGGCTCCGATGCCTCGGGCATCGTTTGGGCGGTGGGTGACAAGGTGACCCGTTGGAAGGTCGGCGATGAGGTGGTGATTCACTGCAACCAAGACGACGGCGACGACGAGGAATGCAACGGCGGCGACCCGATGTATTCTCCCAGCCAGCGGATCTGGGGCTACGAGACGCCCGACGGCTCTTTCGCGCAGTTCACCCGGGTGCAGAGCCAGCAGCTGATGCCCCGGCCCAAGCACCTGACATGGGAGGAAAGCGCCTGCTACACGCTGACGTTGGCGACCGCCTACCGGATGCTGTTCGGCCACGAGCCGCATGACCTCAAGCCCGGTCAGAACGTGCTGGTCTGGGGGGCAAGCGGCGGCCTTGGGTCCTATGCGATCCAGCTTATCAACACCGCGGGCGCCAATGCGATCGGCGTGATCTCGGACGAGAGCAAGCGTCAGTTCGTGATGGATCTGGGTGCCAAAGGCGTGCTGAACCGCAAGGATTTCAACTGCTGGGGCCAACTGCCCACCGTGAACACGCCGGAATATGCCGAGTGGTTCAAGGAAGCGCGCAAGTTCGGCAAGGCGATCTGGGACATCACCGGCAAGGGCGTGAATGTCGACATGGTGTTTGAGCACCCCGGCGAGGCGACCTTCCCGGTCTCCACTTTCGTGGTCAAGAAGGGCGGCATGGTGGTGATCTGCGCAGGCACAAGCGGGTTCAACCTGACTTTCGACGTGCGCTACATGTGGATGCACCAGAAGCGCTTGCAGGGCAGCCACTTTGCCCATCTCAAACAGGCGAGTGCGGCCAACAAGCTGATGATGGAGCGGCGGCTCGACCCCTGCATGTCCGAGGTCTTTAGCTGGGCCGATCTGCCCGAGGCGCATATGAAGATGATGCGTAATGAGCATAAGCCGGGGAATATGTCGGTACTGGTTCAAGCGCCGACGACCGGGCTGCGCACGCTGGAAGACACGCTGGTCGCCCGCGACTGAGCGTTACGGATCGGCTAAGATGAAACCCCCGTGGCTCCGGCTGCGGGGGTTTTGCGTGGTGCCCTGTCGAAACAGAGGCTTAGCGCCCGAAGCCCCGCTATTTATGGGGGGGCAGAAAGCGCGGATGGTGCAAAATAATGTACATGCTATGGTTGTATTAATCTGCCATTAACCAAAGCTGGGCGACCCTCATGCGAGATGATTGGATATTGGACGTTTTGGCCGATCTCAGGGCTTTTGCCATGGCGAACCAACTGCCGCGCACGGCGGAACAGTTGGACGACGCGGCGCTGATCGCTCTGGCTGAGATGTCCTTGCAACGCGAAAGGGCCGTGGGCCAGACGCATGAGGATAGAGCCGCATCTGGAACGGATTTGGGAAAGGCTGGCGCAGGCTGATGGCCAGCCCGCCCTTGGGCAGGCCTGCAAAGACCTGCGCGATCACTTTGGCATTCTGCACGTCGTCTATCACTGGGTCGACACGGCGGGGGTGCAATATGGCTGCGGCACCTATGGCGCGCTCTGGTCTGAGCGCTATCAGGCGCATAACTACCTGCGCATCGATCCCGTGGTCGCGGGCTGCTATCGCCGGTTCGAGCCGGTGGATTGGAAAGACCTCGATTGGTCCTCTCGCGCCGCGCGGCAGTTTCGCCGGGATGCTTTGGACCATGGGGTTGGCGATCAGGGGTTCTCGGTCCCGATCCGGGGGCCGCATGGGCAATTCGCGCTTTTCACCACGAACCACAGTTGCACCGATCGGGTTTGGGCCGCTTTCACCGCGCGGCACCGGCGCGATTTGATCTGGGCGGCCCATTGCTTCAACGAAAAGGCGCTGGCGCTGGCCCCGGAGCGGGCGCCGGGTGCCGTGCAGGCACTTTCCCCGCGCGAGGTGGATGCGATGACCCTGCTGGCGGTGGGCTACAGCCGCGCGCAGGTGGCTGACCGTCTGTCGATCTCGGAACATACGCTGCGGGCCTATGTGGAAAGCGCCCGCTTCAAACTGGGGGCGTCCAACACCACCCATGCCGTCGCCCGTGCGCTCAGCCGGGGGCTGATCGTCGTCTGAGGCAGATAATCCACATGAATCGCAGGCGCGCGGGGCAAAGCCATCTGGCCCCCGGCGCGGGGCTCATTTAGGGTCGCCCAATGACATCTACCGCGCTCACCTATTCCGAAGACCAAGCCGCCGCCCATGACAAGGTGGCCGATATGCTGCGCTCTGCGGGCATCGATCTGGACGACTCGCTTTTGATGCCGCCTGCGGGCGGGCCGGATCAGGTGATGGCGGTGACCGGCAAGGCCGGATCGGGCAAAACCCTGCTGCTGGCCGAGCTTTACCGCGCGCTGGAAGGGGCCGGGGTCGAGATCGTCTCGGGCGATTACGAATCGCGCAAGAAGCGCGAGAAGCGGACCTTGGCGATCCTCGCGCCCACCAACAAGGCGGCGAGCGTGCTGCGGTTGCGCGGGGTGCCCGCGACAACGATCCACCGCATTCTCTATACGCCGGTCTATCACCCTGAGTATGAGCGCATCGCCGAATGGCTGACCGGCAACGGTGAGAAGCCCGAGATCGAGGGCCTCAGCGAAATGGCGTTGGACCGGGCGGCGGCATTTTTCGCGAACAACAAGTCGGTGCCCGGGGCGTTGGCGGCGGCGGGGCTGCGCGGCAGTGATTTCATCACCGGCTGGAAGCGGCGGGAAGAGCCGTTGGACATCGGTTTCGTCGACGAAAGCTCGATGCTGGACGACAAGCAGTTCGAGGATTTGAAAGAGATCTTCCCAACGCTGCTGTTGTTCGGTGACCCGGCGCAGCTGGCACCGGTGGGGCAGTCGGGCACGATGGTCTTCGAGAAACTGCCCGAGAAGCGCGTCTTGAACCTCAACCGCATCCACCGGCAAGAGGCCGACAACCCGATCCTTGATCTCGCCCATGCGCTGGCCGATCCGCAGTTGGAGTTTCATGACTTCGAGCGGATGATCGAAGACGCGGCGCGCCGCGATGACCGCGTGGTCTGGGGCCAGCGTGTTGAGGTCGACCTGATGGCGCGCAGCCCGGTGCTGGTCTGGCGCAATGCGACGCGTATTCGGCTCATCAATGCGTTCCGCAGCGTGCATGGCGCGCCCGAAGATGCGTTGCTGGCCGGTGAGCCGCTGATCTGCGACGGGATCGAACTGCCGCTGAAACACCGCAAAAAACGGCTGGACCTTGAAGCGCGGGGCCTGATCAAGGGCGCGCAGGTGGTCTATCTGGGCGAGGGGCGCAAGCCCGGCTTCAGCCGCTTGCATGTGATCGGCGCCGAAGACCCGCAGGTGAGTGCCGCCTCGATCGTGAAGATCGAGAAACCCGACGAAGAAGAACCCTTCATCCCCTTCGCTGCGCGCATGGGGGCGACCTTTCTGCATGGGGCGGCGGTGACGATCCACAAGGCCCAAGGCAGCCAGTGGGAGAATGTGCAGGTCTTCGCCCCCGATCTTTATGCCGCCGCGCGGATGGGGCGGAGCGAGGCGGGGCAGCCGCTGTGGAAACGGCTGGCCTATGTGGCGATTACGCGCGCTCAGGAACGTCTGATCTGGGTGGTGCGCAACCGGCTCAGCAAGCCTTCGGGGCCGCTGCGGGTGGATGATCTGCGGGCCGCGCCAGCGGCGGCGCTGACGCTTGAGGCGACCGAGGATGGCGCGGCTTAGCGGCGCATGAGGCCGAAGACGGCAGAGGCGCCCCAGCCCGCGGCAACCGCGATGAAGAGCGACAGCAGCCCGTAGAGAAACGCCTGTTGATGGGCAAGGTTGAACAGCCAACGCTCCATCCCGACTTTGCGCACGTCGATGATCGTCTCATATTGCGCCACCACATCGCCGCCGCGCGTGAGGAAAATCCGCGTGTCATAGGCCCCTTCGGTGAGCGAGGCGGGCAGGGCGACGGCGGCGCGGAAGAGGGTTTGCTCATCCACCTTCACCCCGTCTTCGATAACTTGGTACAGGTTCGCATCCTTGCGCACACGGATCAGCGCGTCGGTGAATTGGGTGGGGTCCGCGATCTCCATCGGGGCGCCGACCGACCGGATGGCGCGGGGGATGGAGATGCGGTGGCGCAGGTCTTCGATGCGTTTGAGCACCTCGGCCAGCGGGCCGGAGGTGACCACAGCGTAGAAGCTCGGCGCGCGGTCGACCTCAACCGCGGCGGTGTTCACCCAGATGCCAAAGCGCCGCTCTTTCCGGCGCACCATGACCGGGGCCGAGGGGCCGGAGACGGTAATGACGACTTCGAGCGGCGCGCCATCGGGGATCGGGGTTTCGCGTTTGACGGCGCCGTAGACGAGGATCTCGGACCCGTCGAAATTGGTGGTGATGGAGACTTCGGCCTGGCTGAGGCCAAGCACGATTTCCTCTTCCGCCGTGGCGGTCAGGGCCGTGAAACACAGGCCAAGAAAGGCGATCAGCGCGCGCATCATTCCGCCGCCACCGGGCTGAGGGAATAGAGTTCCGCCGGTTCCAGCAACAGGTCAAGCGCCAGCTTGCCGCAGACCGCCAAGACCAGCACCGCGAGCAGGATGCGCAGCTGTTCGGCCTGCATCCGCACGCCGATCCGCGTGCCCACCTGCGCGCCGAGCACGCCGCCCACCAGCAGCAGCACCGCCAGCACGATGTCGACCGTCTGGTTGGTGGTGGCATGGAGCATGGTGGTGAAGCCGGTGACGAAGATGATCTGCAACAGCGAGGTGCCGATCACCACTTTTGTCGGCATGCCGAGCAGGTAGATCATCGCGGGCACCATGATGAAACCGCCGCCCACGCCCATGATCGCCGAAAGCATCCCGACCGCCGCGCCGACCAGCACCGGCGGGATCACCGAGATATAGAGGCCCGAAACCCGAAAGCGAATTTTGAACGGCAGCCCATGCACCCAATAGTGCTTCTTGCGTTTGACTCGGCCCCCCTTGCGGGTGCGGCGGATGGCGCGGAGCGATTCCACGAACATCAGCCCGCCGATAATGCCAAGGAAGACGACATAGCAAAGCGTCACCAGCAGATCGACTTGGCCGAGCGATTTCAGGTAGTTAAAGATGAACATGCCGATGCCGGAGCCGATCAGGCCCCCGGCCAGCAGCACCCAGCCCATTCGGAAATCGACCGTCTTTCGCTTGAGATGCGCCAGAAGCGCCGAGAAGGAAGAGGCCACGATTTGATTGGTCGAGGTCGCCACCGCCACGGCGGGCGGGATGCCGACAAAGAACAGCAGCGGCGTGATCAGAAACCCGCCGCCGACGCCGAACATGCCCGAAAGGATGCCCACGATGCCGCCCAATCCCAAAAGGAGGAAGGCGTTGACCGATACTTCGGCAATGGGCAGGTAGATTTGCATGACGTTTCCTAGCCCCGAACGGCCGCGCAGTTCAACATAGCTTGTCGCGGTGAGGCGACCACTTTGACAGGTTGCGCCGATCCGGCCCTCGGGTGCAAGGGCCGGAAGGAAGTGTCAACGTTCTTTCACATAGGGCTCGCCACCCGCGCGCGGCGGGATCGCTTTTCCGACAAAACCGGCGAGGATCACCACGGTCATCAGGTAGGGCAGGGCGCCCAGAAGCTGGCCCTGCACCTTGATGCCGATGACCGACTGGATCACGTCCGGTCGGGTCTCCAGCGCGCCGAAGAGGCCGAAGAGCAGGGTGGCCCAAAGGGCGTACCACGGACGCCACTTGGCGAAGATCAGCGCGGCCAGCGCGATGAAGCCGCGGCCCGCCGACATGTCCTTGACGAAACCCGCCTGCAGCGCGGTGCTGAGGTAGGCGCCCGCCACGCCGCAGAGCAGCCCCGCGATGGCCACCGCGGCATAGCGCAGACCCACGACCGAGACACCGGCGGTGTCGACGGCGGCGGGGTTCTCGCCCACCGCGCGCAGGCGCAGGCCGAAGCGGGTGCGGAACAGGATCCACCATGTCAGCGGCACGGCGAGGAAGGCGGCATAGACGAGGATCGAATGGCCCGAGATCAGCTCTTCGTAAAGCGGGCCGATGACGGGCACGCTCTCCATCGCCTCAGCGAAGGGCAGAGTGATCGGCTCGAACCGCGCGCCGCCGAAGAGCGAGGGGGTGCGGCCCCCTTGGGCGAACCAGTCCTGCGCGATCAGCACGGTCATGCCCGCGGCGAGGAAGTTGATCGCCACGCCTGAGATCAGCTGGTTGCCGCGGAAGGTGATCGAGGCAAGGCCATGCACGGCGCTAAGCGCCAGCGAAGAGGCGATGCCCGCCGCCAGACCCAGCCAGACCGACCCGGTGATTGAGGCGAGCGCCGCCGAGAAGAAGGCCGCGGCCAGCATCTTGCCCTCAAGCCCGATGTCGAAGACGCCCGCGCGTTCGGAGAAAAGACCGGCAAGACAGGCCAAGAGCAGCGGCGTCGCGAGCCGCACGGTGCTGTCAAGCAATTGGATGAGCGTGATGTAGTCCATAGGTCAGACCCGCTTTCTCAGGGGGGTATAGGGGCTCATTCCGCGCTCTCCGACTGGGCGCTGCGGGGGCCGGGTTTGGGCGGGCCGGGGCGGCGGAACATCAAGAAGAGACGCTCCAGCGGCATCCGCACCATATTGTCGAGCGCCCCGGTGAAGAGGATCACCAGCGCCTGGATCACGACGATCAACTCGCGCGGGATCGAGGTCCAGAGCGCAAGCTCCGCGCCGCCTTGGTAGAGGAAGCCAAAGAGCAGCGCGGCAAAGAAGACGCCCACCGGGTGCGAGCGGCCCATCAGCGCCACGGCGATGCCGATGAAGCCCGCGCCCTCGGTCGCGTTCAGCACCAGACGTTCGCTTTCGCCCATGACGTTGTTGATCGCCATCAGCCCTGCCAGCGCGCCCGAGATGATCATGGTGATCATGGTGATGCGCACGGGCGAGATGCCGGCGTATTTCGCCGCCGGCTGCGAATGGCCGTAGGCGCGGATTTCATAGCCCAGACGGGTGCGCCAGATCAGCATCCAGATCGCCACGCAGGCGCCGACGGCCACCAGCAGCGAGACGTTGGCGGGTGCGGATTTGGAGAAGGCGATGCCAAGGGGGGCAAGCAACTCGTGCAGGGTCGGCAGATGCACGGCCTCGGGGAAGCGGGCGCTGGCCGGGTCCATGCTGCCCGGCGGGCGCATGACGTTGACCAGCACGTAGTTCAGCAGCGCCGCGGCGATGAAGTTGAACATGATCGTGGTGATCACGACGTGGGAGCCGCGCTTGGCCTGCAGCCAGCCGGGGATCGCGGCCCAGATGGCGCCCAGAAGACCGGCCATGACGCCGCAACCGATCAGTGCCAGCGTCCAATGCGGCCACGGGATGTAGAGCGCGGCCAGCGCCACGCCAAGGCCGCCCAGCATCGCCTGACCTTCACCGCCGATGTTGAACAGGCGCGCGTGGAACGCCACGGCGACGGCAAGACCAGTGAAGATGAAGTTGGTGGCGTAGTACAGCGTGTAGCCCCAGCCATAGGTCGAGCCGAGCGCGCCCTTGACCATGAGATTCACCGCCGCGACCGGGTCTTCGCCGATCGACAGGATCACCAGCGCCGAGAGCACGGCGGCCAGCAGCAGGGAGATCAGCGGCACGAGGATCACCTCGGCCCATTTCGGCATCACGTCCATCTCAGACCTCCTTGCGCGCGTCGCCGCCCGCCCGGGCGAGATTGGCCTCGACCTCGGCCACGCTGTGTTCGTTCTCGGTATCGGTGATGCCTGCCATCAGCAGCCCAAGCTCCTTTTCGTCGGTCTGATCGGCGGCACGTTCGCCCATGATCTGCCCGTCGAACATCACCGCGATGCGGTCCGACAGGGCGAGGATTTCCTCGAGCTCGACCGAGACCAGCAGGATCGCCTTGCCCTGATCGCGCAGCGCAATGATCTGCTCGTGGATGAATTCGATCGCGCCGATGTCGACGCCGCGGGTGGGCTGGCCGATCAGCAAAAGATCGGGGTTGCGCTCGATCTCGCGGGCCAGAACGATCTTCTGCTGGTTGCCGCCCGAGAAATTCTTGGCCGCCAGCGTCGGGTCGGGCGGGCGCACGTCGAAACGGGCCATCTTGTCTTCGGCGTCGGCGCGGATCGCGGCGTGGTCCATCAGCATGCCGCTGTTGAAACGGTCGTCGTGGTGGTAGCCGAAGACGTTGTTCTCCCAAGCCTGGAAATCCATGATCAGGCCTTCGCGCTGGCGGTCTTCGGGCACATGGGCCACACCACGCGCACGGCGCGACTGGCCGTCGCTTTTCTTGCCCGAGAGGTCCAGCGGGGTGCCGTTGAGCGTAACGTTGCCGGTGCCGTCGGCATAGCCGCCCAGCACTTCCAAGAGTTCCGACTGGCCGTTGCCCGCAACGCCCGCGAGGCCCAGCACTTCGCCCGCGCGAATCTGAAGGTCGATCCCGCGCAGCCGCTCGACACTTTTGTCGTCGACGACGCGCAGCCCCTTGATGTCGAGGATCACCTCGCCCGGGGTGGCGGGCTCTTTGTTGACGCGCAAGAGCACCTTGCGCCCGACCATCAGCTCGGCCAGTTCCTGCGGCGAGGTCTCGGCGGTTTTCACGGTGGCGGTCATCTGGCCGCGGCGCATGACCGACACGGTGTCGGTGATCTCCATGATCTCGCGCAGCTTGTGGGTGATGAGGATGATGGTTTTGCCCTCGGAGCGCAGGCGGCCGAGAATGCGGAACAGCTGGTCGGCCTCAGCGGGGGTCAGCACGCCGGTGGGCTCGTCGAGGATGAGGATATCGGCCTGCCGGTAGAGCGCTTTCAGAATTTCCACACGCTGCTGCATGCCGACGCCGATGTCCTGAATCTGCGCGTCGGGGTCGACGTTGAGGCCGTAGTCGTTTGACAGTTCGATCAGCGTCTTGCGCGCCTTCGACAGCGAGGGCTTCAAGAGGCGGCCATCCTCGGCGCCGAGGATGATGTTCTCCAGCACGGTGAAGTTCTCGACCAGCTTGAAGTGCTGGAACACCATGCCGATGCCGGCGGCGATGGCGGCCTGGCTGTCGGGGATCTCGGTCTTGCGGCCACCGATGAAGATCTCGCCCGCGTCGGCCTTGTAGAAGCCGTAGAGGATCGACATCAGCGTCGATTTGCCGGCGCCGTTCTCGCCGATGATGCCGTGGATCGTGCCCGGCATGACGCGGATGGAGATATCTTTGTTGGCCTGTAC
>ENA-OWNT01000130-OWNT01000130.1-seawater-metagenome-genome-assembly--contig:-NODE-130-length-223644-cov-9.555860_pt1 | contig 223644 bp, 187 predicted proteins | sample MGYA00238136_ERZ651165 | MGnify/ENA primary metagenome ERZ651165 (study PRJEB26861, sample SAMN08777766) | seawater metagenome | isolation source: coastal seawater | place: USA: Florida | collected...
GGACGCCGCCGCTCTCATGCGCTGAAGGGGAGAAGAACCTCGAGAGAGGAGCTCGCGCGGGCCTGGCAGCCTTCGATACTGCCGGGGACGGGTGAGCGGGGCGCAGAGCCGTTCGGTGACGGGCGGTTCGGGGCTTCGCGGCGACGCGGAGCTCGGGTCCGATGTCTCTGAGGTGGAGGTGGAAGTTCATGAGGGGAGCGCTTCGGTTCGATTTCGGGCCGAGAAGCGCGCCCGGGGAAGACGGCGAGGACCGGGTCGAGAGGCCGAGGTCGAGGCCGGAGCAGGCCAACCGATGGGTCTGCTACCCGGGGGCGTGAGACCCTGGAGAACACACCAACCACGAGAGGCGCCACGGCGAGAGACCGGCGTGGCGAGGACAGGCGCAGCGGGGCGTTCGGCAAGCTCGGACGCGCGGCACGGGGTTCGCCCCGGGTCGTCCAGACAACCCGCAGCCTCAAACCTCTGAGGAGGAAGTCACGGGCTGGCGACGCCACCCTTGTCGAGGTGGAGGGTCGCGGCGGCGATTCCGTCTCGGTCGTGGTCTTCGGGCTGCGGCTGCGCCGGACCCCTCCGGGGGTCGCGGCGGTGAACGCCCGGACCTTCGGGTCGCGGGCGGGCGCGTCGAGCCTTCGGGTGTCGGCGCATCCGGCTCCCCTCGGGGAGGCGGAGAGTCCCCATCGGCCTTCGGGGCGGCGGGGCGGACCGGGAGTCCTTCGGGGCGCTCGGCCGAGCAAGAGCTTCTGACATGAGAGCGGTGGTTCCCTTCGGGGGGCCACCGCTCTCTACGTTCCGGAGTCTCGGTTCCGGACCCGCGGGGCAGGGGCGCATAGACTCCCGGCGTGTCAGCGCCCCGCTCCGACGACAGCTCCCGCTCTCGCTCCGTGCTCGCGCTCCGGTCCTACGACCGGGTGGCGCCCTGGTACGACCTGGTGGCGCGCCTGTGGACGGGTGGGGCCATCGGCGCGGCGGGATCCGCCGCGGCGGAGAGGGTGCGGCGGGGGCAGACCGTCCTCATCGCGGGCGTGGGTGGGGGGCGTGACGCCGCCGCCCTCGCCAGAGATGGAGCGCGCCTGACCCTCGTGGATCTGTCGGCCCGGATGCTCGAGCGAGCTGCGGCGCGGGTGCGCGCGGTCGACGGAGCCGCGGCCCCCGAGCTGCTCTGCGCCGACGCTCTCTCGCTGCCTGACCGCCGATTCGACGTGGTCTGCGCCCACTACTTCCTCAACGTCTTCGCTCCCCACGAGCTGCCCGAGGTGCTGGGGCGCCTGGCGGCCCACGTGGCGCCGGGTGGGCTCCTCTCCATCGCGGACTTCGCCCCGGTGCCGGCCGGGCGGCCCCTCCAGGCCCTCCACTACCAGGTTCCCATGCGGTGCTTCGCCGCCCTCGGCCTCTGCGCGCCGCACCCCACCTACGACTACGGGAGCCTGCTTCCGGCTGGGTGGCGGCTGGAGTCGACGCGGGGCCATCGTGTGTTCGCGGTGGGGCCTCGCTGGCACGCCAGTTGGCTCGCTCGGGGACCGTGAATCGGCTTCACCCCGCCAGGGCCCCGAGCAGGAGCGGTGCGTAGAGCCAGCCGTCCACCACCAGCCCGTACCGCTCCCGCGGCGCCCCCGGCCGCACGAGCAACAAGCTGACTGCGGCGAGGGCGAGGGTCGCCGGCGCCTCGACGGGCGCCCGCTCGACGATGGTCAGCCCCGCAAAAGCCACCGCGGCGAGGGCGGCCAACGCCACGAGCCGCCGATGCGCCGCTGGAGCCCCGAGGTGGACCGCCCACGTCGTCGAGCCACCGGCGGCGTCCACGTCGACGTCCCGCAGGTCGAAGCAGTGGGCGTTCAGGGCACACAGGGTGACGGCGAACGCCGCGACGACGAGCGTCGCCCGGCCCAGGGGAGCCCCCGTGGCCAGCGGAGGCATGAGGGCCACCGCGTGCGCGACCGCGGTGGCGACCAGCCACGACTTCGCTCCCGGCAGGTCCTTGAGGCGCCCCCCGAAGACCGACGCGCCGTAGAGCAACCCGACGAGACCCGCGGGGAGCGAGGCGAGCAGCAAGCGGCTGCCCCCGAGCGCGAAGCCGGCCGCGAGGCCCGCGCCCGCGCCTGCGAGGACCCATCCCCGCATCCGGGCGTCCAGTCGAGGGCGCGCTCCCGGGGACAGGACCTCCTTCCGGCGGTCGTCCCTCAGATGGTCGAGGTTGTAGATGAGGAGGGTGCCGGAGAGGAGGACGAGCAGGAGCGGCGCGGACGGAGCGATGGCCAGCTGCCCGGAGGCCCACGCGCCGAGGGCGGTGACACCGCCCGCGACGAACACGTTGGTCCGCAGCAGCAGCTGCACCCAGCGAGGAGCCCGGCGAGGAGCGGTCCGTGCGTTCACTCGCGGAGCGATAGCAGACCGGCCCTCTTGTGGCGGGAGTGAACGCCCTTCACCATGGATCCATGAGCAAGGACACCGCTGCCCAGCAGGCCCGCCGTCTCCAGCGCCGCGAGGAGCGCACCCAGCAGATTCTGGACGCCGCCCTCGAGGTCATCCTCGAACACGGCGTCGACGGGCTCACCATCCAGCGGATGGCGAAGAAGCTCATGTGGTCGGTCGGCGCTCTCTACCGGTACTTCCCCGGCAAGGAAGCAGTCATCGCCCACCTGCAGATCCGGGTGCTCGCCGAGCTCGGCGACGCCATCGTGGCTCGGGTGGAGGCGATGGGCGAGCTGCCCGGGATCTCGGGGCTCCCGCCAGGGGATCGAGCCGTCGCCGCGCTCCTCGCCGCCGCGGATTGCTACCGGCAGGAGGCCCTCGAGGTGCCTGCCCGCTTCCTCCTCGTGAGCGCCGTCATCGCCACGCCGCCCGCGGCCCTCGAGGGTGAGGAGGCGGAGTCGGTGGGGGCCGCGTTCTCCGGCTTCCTCGACCGGATCACGCGTCTCGTAGAGACGGCGACGGAGCACGGCTCCCTGGGCGTCGGCTCGGCGCCGGAGCGCACGCTCCTGCTGTGGTCGTCGGTGCAGGGAGTGCTGCAGATGCGCAAGGTCGCCACGCTCGACCCGCGCCTCGACGACCTTCCGGGGCTCGTGCTCGCCTTGACGGAGTCCCTGCTGCTCGGGTGGGGCGCGCCGCCGTCCAGCCTGGTCTTCGCGCGGAGCTTCATCGCGAGCACCTGACCCGCCGACGATGCAGGTGGCGCCAGTGTCACATCGTGTCACGCCCCCTCGGACGCCGTTGTGGGCGCAGGCCGCCCGCTGCTAGAAGCGCGGGGCGCTCGGGACAGCACCGGGCTCGGAGGCCTCATGAAGTTCCTGTCTGTCGTCTGCTCGCTCTCCCTGCTCCTCGTGTCCGCCTGCGGCGGGTCCGAGCCCGCCCCCGTCGAGGCGACGCCGGAACCCACCCCCGAGGCGGCGGAGGAGGCTCCCTGCTGCTCCATCGAGGACGTGGTCGAGATGACGAAGGCCGGCGTCGACGACGAGCTGATCATCACCTCCATCGCGAACACGGCCCAGCCCATCGAGCCCACGGCCCAGGACCTCATCACGCTGTCGGAGGCCGGGGTCAGCAAGCCGGTCATCCAGGTCCTGATGGGTGAGGACCCGGAGGAGGTCGCGGCCGCCGAGGCCGAGGCAGAGGCGAAGAAGGCAGAGGCGAAGAAGGAGGCCGAGAAGCCCAAGGGCCCGCCCCCGCTGTCGATCACCGTCGCCTACACGCCGGGAGCGAAGAAGTTCACGATCACGAACACGGGCGGCAAGACCTACACCGGTCTCGTCCTGACGGCGAACGGCGACTACGTCTACGCCCTGCCGATCCCGCTGCCGCCCGGCAACCCCGACAGCATCCGAGTCGGCTCGTTCACGTCCCGCGCCACCGGCCACAAGCTGCACCCCAACGAGGGCCTCCAGCGGCTGCACGTCAAGGCCCAGCAGGGCACCTGGTCCCGGCGCTTCTGATGCTCGGCCTCCGGTCGCGCGCGGGCCTCGCGACCGCGGTGCTCCTCGGGGTGTTCGCCTCGACGTCCCTCGCTGGCGATCTGCCGCTCAAGGGCGTCTACAAGAGCAGCAAGCAGTCGGACCGGACGACGGAGGACGCCATCCTCCGCGAGGAGGTGGACAGCCTCCGTGGCTTCTTCGTCCGCACGGGGATGTACGTCTTCGTGACCGAGTCCCGGGGCGCTTGGGACCGGGACGTGAGCCGGGCGCTGGACGATGCGCTCTCGAGCTCGCCCGAGGCCCTGGGGCGCCTCGCCCGTGACCTGCCCCGCAGCGTCACGGTCGTCGGGCCAGACGTGGCGGGCGCCCGCGTGGAGTTCGACCTGCCCGCCGAGCGCGGCCGCGGAGCCATCGCCGTCCACCTGCCGGACGTCATCAAGCAGGGGCGCGTGGACCCGACGCTCGTGAACGCCCGGGTCCCGAACCAGGGCCGGTTCCTGTCGGCGGTGGACGCCCGGCGGGAGAAGGACGACGACGGAGACCGGCTCGTGGCGGTCTACGCCCCAGCCCGCCCGCGCGCCCTGGACCCCGGCGGCGCGCCGCGCACCAACCCCCAGGACCTGCCGGGCAGCGGCCGAGGCGACCTCGTGCTCTGGCGCGGACGTGTGGCGAGCGGAGGGGACGCCGAGGACTACCGGGACGAGCTGCGTGGCTGGGTGGGGCGCGACGACCTGCCGACCCAGCCGATGCGTTCCTTCCCCGGGCGTGACGAGGAGCTCGCGCGGAGCCTCCGCTCGATGCGCGTCGCCTCACAGGTCCCGGCCGCGTCCGACGGCTGGTACCGCACCCTGTCCACGAAGCCGTCGTCCTGGGAGATGGAGCGGCGCAAGGTGAAGCACCCGACCCGCTACGTGGCGGGGACCGCGCCGGTCACGGCCCTCGTCGAGCGCGACGGGCGCACCGAGGCCCGGGAGCTCATCGTGGGCTTCGTCGGGCTGTACTCCCGCCTGCTGATGACTCCCGAGGAGGCGCCGCTGGCGGCGGGCGCGAGCGGCGAGGACTTCTACGCCGCGGTGCACGCGGGTGAGCTGCCGTTCTTGCGGGACCGCGACGACATTTGGTTCCTCCGCTCCCACGTGCTGCGCTGGGCTGCCGGAGAAGAGAAGCGCCCCGGGGGCAAGGGCCGGCGGTACAAGGACGCCGTCGAGTTGCTCCGGCGCTGGGGAGACCGGGACCGCCTGCGGGGTGCCGAGCGCATCGCCCGCAACCCGATGCCGTTCCGCTACGAGGCCATCCCCAGTGACGAGCTGAAGGAGATGGTGGACCGACGGCGGACCGCGCGAGGCCGCGTGTTCTCCGACGATCTGGCCGCCTGGGCGCGGCACTGGGACTCGGGGTTCGAGCGCGGGGACGTCGAACCCGCGTACGCCCTGCCGAAGCGGCGATCCGGCGTGTCCATCCGGGCGGCGCTGGGGGTCGACTCCGGCCGCGCGGTCGCCGTCCGCGAGCGCCCTCGAGACGAAGACGACGGCGCCGTCGCGGACGCGGGTGGTGAGGCGTCGGACGAAGAGGACGCCGCGTCCGAGGAGGTGGAGGGCTCCGGCAAGGGCGGGCTCGTCAAGGCGTCGGACCTGGGGTTCGGCCGAGAGGACGACGACGAGAGCGGCGGCGTGGCCGATCTGGACATGGACCTGGAGGACCGGGGCTGGGAGAGCGACGACTCCAGCGGCGGGGGCGCGGCGCGCTCGTACGGGATCGAGTCGGGGCGCATGGGGGGCACCGTCGGCGGCAGCAGCGCTGGGCCGGAGGGCGTCCTCGACGTCGACATCCGCGATCTGTACACCGCCTCGTCCGTGTGTCGCATCGGGTCCGTGGCCGAGGCGGGGGTCGAGATTCGCGTGACCGGCGTGCCCGAGGGAGAGGTCGCGGACGTGCGGGTCGAGTGGGACCTGATGCAGGACGGGCGCAGCTTGCGCCGCGACGCCTTCGACGAGCGCTTCGAGGCGGGCGTCCACGAGCTCGAGTTCGACGTGGACTGCCCCGGCGGCGGCTCCAGCGCGGAGCTGGTCGTGGTGGCCATCCTCGGAGACGACGACGCCAGCGACGAGGCCTCGGTCGACCTGACCGTCCGCTCGTCGGGCGGGCGTTCCTTCGCGAAGCTCTCGATGCCGGCTGCGAAGCGCTGCCTGAGCGCCGACATGGGCCTCGACGACGAAGAGGACTTCGGGATGGCCACCTCGATGGGTCTCTCGGGCGAGCAGATCGGCGAGGCCGTCCGCGGATTCCAGGAGCAGACGCTGCGCTGCTACGACAAGGCGCCCGAGGCGGCGGGCACCGTGCAGGTGGAGCTCACCGTGGGCTGCGACGGACGCGTCAAGGCGGTCGACGTCATGGACGAGACGGTCGGCGAGCCGGACTTCGTCTCCTGCGTGGCCGAGACGATGAAGTACGCACCGTTCCCCGCCCACGACCGCGAGGGTGGTGTGGTGTTCGAACTCCCGCTCCGTTATGAGTAGGGGTTCATGTCTCGACTGATCGCGCTCCTCGCCCTCGCTCTCTCGCTCCCTCTCGGCGGCTGCGCTGGCGACTGCACCGTGAGTGGCTCCCCCCAGGGCCAGGACCTGGGCTTCATGGCGCAGTACGCGGCGAACGTCTGCATCGGGCCCTTCGGGGGCCCGGGACTGACCATCACCCTGACGACCGACGACGGAGGCCTCGGCCTCGGCGCGGACGGGGAGCGGGAAGACGGCGTTCCCCTCGACGCGCAGGATCCCTTCCGGGTCGGGGCGCTGAGCGAGGTCTACACCGCGGCCCTGGTCTCCCGGCTCGTCCTCGACGGTCGCCTCGCCTTCGAGGAAGTGGTGAGCGACCGCCTGACCTGGGCGGTGACCGAGGAGCCCGTCACGGTGCGGCACCTCCTGACCCAGCAGAGCGGCTTGCGTGACGTCGCGTCCATCGGCGCGGTGGACCTCGCATCGCCGGTGGGACCTCGCGCCCTGGTGGAGGAGGCCCTGTCCCGGCCGACCCGCTTCTCGCCCGGAGAGCGCCACGGGGCCTCGGCGACGGACGCGCTCCTCCTGGGCCTCGTGGTCGAAGAGGTCCTCGGCGTCTCCTTCGGCGAGGCGATGCACGAGACGGTCCTCGACCCCTTCGGACTGGGGGCGACCTTCGTGGAGGGCTACGACACGCTCCCCGACTCCCTCGCCGCGGGCCACGACGGCGGCGGGCGCCCCCGCGACGTCGGCGTCGCCCCCGAGAACGCAGGCGGTGCCTGGGGGATCGTCGCGAACGGGACCGACCTGGATCGCTTCCTGCGCCTCGTGTTCGAGGACGCATTCCTCGACGAGCGCACGACCTTGGAATTCACGTTCCCGGCCGGCGGCGAGATCGGCGACGACGGCTTCGGCTTCGGGGTGGAGATCGCCACGGTGGATGGAGACGAGGTGTGGCGCCGAGACGGCCAGCACCCGAGCGGCTACGGCGCAGGGTTCGTCTACGTCCCCGAGGACGGCTCCCTGGGCGTCGCCCTGACGAACGCCGACCCGAGCCAGCCCGGCTCCATCGCCGAGGTCGGAGCCCGCTTCGCGTCCCGGCAGGCCCCGTAGCGCTGCGGACGCCGCGCCGCGTCGACCCCTTCAGCGCCCTCCGCCCGGCACCGCCTCCATCAGTCGGCGCGCCGTCTCCACCGAGCTGCGCTCCCGCCCGGCGGCGACCGCGTGCACCAGCTCCCGCGTCGCGGCGTTCACCGGCGTCGGGATCCCGTGCCGGGCTCCCCGATCGACGACCTCCCCGTTGAGGAAGTCCACCGCCGGCTCCTTGCCTGCCTCGATGGCGCGGAGCATGGAGCTGCGCAGCTTGCGGTAGCGGGTCCCGACCGCGAGGAGCACCGCGTGCTTGGCGACCATCGATGCCGGCCCCCGCCCGGCCCGCTCGGCCTCGGTCAGGGCGAGCCAGGGCAGGTCCAGGGTCCCCGACACCTTCTCCAGCGCGACCCCTTCAACCTGCGCCACCGCGACGACCTCCGTCATGATCTCCAGGGCCAGCCGTCGGATGAACCGCAGCCGCATGAGCACCCCGAGCCGGTCCCCGCCGAGCGTGCCGAGCGAGCTGATCGCCGCGTTGATGGCGAGCTTGCTCCAGCGTGCGCCACGCAGGTTCGGGGTGATCTCGGCCGGCCCGATGCACGACAGCGCGGTCGCGAGTCCGGCGAGCCGTCGGTCCTCTCCCTGCAGGCTGCCGAGCGTGAACCCGCCGCTGCTCGTGCGCTCGAGGACCCCGGGCTCCACCACGGACGCCCCCCAGGAAACGACCGCGCCGAGGACCCGGTCGTCACCGTGCTCCGCGGCGAGCCGCTCCTCGCAGAGCCCGTTCTGGAGGCACACCAGGGCGCCGTCGTCCGCCAGGGCGGCCACGACGGCGCGCGCGGCGGCCTCGACCTGCGGCGGCTGGGTGGCGAGGAGCGCGAGGTCCACGGGGGCGTCGAGCTCGCTCAGGTCTCCGATGACCGCTGGCCGTCCGTGGGCCTCGGACGTGCCCACGACCCGCAGGCCACGCTCCCGGACCGCCCGGGCCAGCTCCGGCCGGCGCACGAGGACCGTGGGCAGCCCGACGACCGACGGGTCAACGGCGTGCAGCTGGGCCAGCGACGCGGCGATCGTCCCGCCGATGCCTCCGCTGCCCACCACGAGGATCCGCGGGGGCGGGCTCATCGCGCTACTCGTCGAACCGGTTCGCGAACCAGGCGACGATGCCGTTCCGGGCGTCGCTGCTGCTCGTGAGCATCGCTGCGCCGTGGGCGCCGGTCCCGAGCACCACTCGGAGATCGCGGGGCTCGTCGGTCAGGTCGTGCAGGGCGGTCGCGTCAGTGACGTCGTCCGGCGTGTTCTCGCCCGCGACGTACTGCGCGTTGGAGAGCGCCAGATCCCCCGCGGCCAGCTCCCCCAGGGTCTCGATCCCCGCGACGTCCGGGGTGATGGCGACGATCGTGTGGACCCGCCAGCTGTCCGGCGAGCCGTTCCGGCTCTCGTGGCGCCCGATGACCGCGAGGTTCGCCCCCACGTCGAGCCCGAGGACGCCGACCTTGCTCGCGTCCACCACGGACTGGCCGAGGACGAAGTCGATCGCAGCGCGTACGTCCGCCTCGAGCAGCCCCGGGGTGGTGCGCAGCTCGCTCAAGGGCACTCCCGCGTCCGGCGAGCCGCCGTGGCCCCGGTGGTCGAAGGCCATCGTGCTGATGCCGTTCGACTGGAAGATGTCCCAGATGAGGTTGAAGTCGTTCCGGTCGCCGCCGAGCTCGTGGAGCATCACCACGACCGGGCCGTTCGTCACCCCCGCTGCCGGCTGCCAGCTCCCCCTCAGCTCGATCCCGTCCGCGGTGGTGAACCCGACGGGGGAGGAGAAGGTGGGGGTCGGCGGCTCGCTGGTAGAGTCGTCGTCGTCTCCCACGGTGGCTGCCGAGTCGTCGTCGTCGGCGAGCAGGCCGCCCTCGCCCGGACACCCCGCAAGGGCCCCGAGCAGGAGGATGAAGAGGATTCCCACAGACAGGCGAAGTCGCTTCATGGCGGCGCAAGGATGCCACATCGTCCTCCTGTGCTTGCTGGTCGCGCTGGTCCCCGGCGGGGCCGCCGCAGACGAGGGGATGGTGGGGGCTTGCCCCGCGGAGGTGGACGCCGCCGTAGCCTCGCTTTCCGGCGACGCCGTCGGGCCGCTGGCCGTCCTCTCCTGCCCCCGGCCAGGCCTGGTGGTCGTCGAAGCGACGCCGCCGGGCGCGCCAGCGCTTCGGCTCGAGCTGCGGTCGGGGTCCGAGGGATTCGTCGTCGCGGGCGCGTTCGGTATCTCCCCCGTGTTCGACGGCGACTGGTCGACCGTGCCGCAGCCGTGGAGGGAGGCGGTGACGGCCCTCGCGGGGCGCCTCGAGTCGGCCGGTGGGGACCTGAACCGGGCTCTCCTGGGTGTCGGCACCCCCGTCCCGCCCGGGTTCCTGCCCGAGACCCCACCCGCGCGCGCCGCGCCCCCTCCGCCGTCCATCCCCTGGCTGGCGGTCCTCGGGCTCGCCGCCCTCGGCCTGGCGCTCGGGCGACGAGGCACCGACTGGCGCGGGGAGCTCCGGGCCCTCGCCCCCCCGCTGGCCGCCGCCCTCGCTCTGCGGTGGTTCCTCGGGGCCTGGGCGCCACTCCACCCCAACGGCCAGGGGTCCCTGTGGCTGCTCTCCGCATGGGGGAAGCCCGAGCTGGTCAGCGCCTACGGCCCCGGCTTCCCCGAGCTCTTCACCTGGGTCGCGCGGGCGGCGGCCGTCCCCGACACGGCGGTCTTCCTCGTGAACGGACTACTGGGCCTCGCCGCCGTGGCCTGCGCCTTCGCCCTCGCTCGCGTCCTCGGCTGCGCCCTGCGCCCGGCCCGGGTCGCCGCCTGGGTCGTCGCCTGCGAGCCGTTCCTCGTCCGATTCGCGGTGAGCGAGTCCTACTACCCCGTCATCGTCGCCGGCGTCCTGGGAGCCGCGGCCTGCCTCGCCGCCGCCACCGCCCCCGGCGACGACGCAGGCCCACGGCGTCGCGAAGAGGCGCTCGAGCGGGTCGCGTTCCTCGTGGCTGGCTGCTTGTTCCTCGCCCAGGTGGCCCGGGTGCAGCCGCTGGCGTGGCCCCTCGTCGCGGTGGCACCCCTGGCGGGTCTGGCCCACCGGGGCCCGGTCCTCCGCTCCTTCGCCGCGAGCTTCGCCGCGGGTCTCGCCGCCCTCGCCACGGTCCTGGGGACGTCACATCGCTCGATGCTCGCCGTCTGGGAGCGACTCTCCTCGCTGGGTCCCGAGGGGCCCATCGCCGAGCAGACGCTCCAACCCCCAGGGTTCGGCTTCGTGGTCGCCGCAATCCTCTGGGTCGTCGCCGCCCGCTCCCTCGGGCCCCGCGCGGTCCGCGTGGCCCTCGCCGTCGTTCCCATGTGTGCCGCCTACACCGCCACCCACGGCGTCTTCCTCGAGTCCGCGGAGTGGGCGGGCATCCACCGCGCCGCCTATCTCGCCCTGCCCGCCACCCTCGTCGTGGCCACCGCGGGGGACCGCCGCTGGCTCGGCCCGCTCCTGGGCGCCCTCCTCGTCGTCGGCGGCACCGACGAGCTCAACCACCGCACGACCGAGCAGCTCGAGTACCGCTGGGTGCGCGGCCACCTGCGGGCGCTGGGGGAGGGGGCGCGGCTCGCCTACGTGGGACGGGCCGGCCGCCGGGTGATGACCCTGCCCGAGCACCTCGTCCCTGGCTGGGACTGCGGCACGACCTCGGGCATGCGTGTGGACGAGAACACCCGCCTCGACGACGGCCTCGACCCCGGCGAGACCCGCTACTACTACCGGAGCGCCATGTGCGCGAGTGAGGACGCAGCGCCCATCTGCGCCGCCGCCGAGCAGTCCGCCGAGCTCGTCGAGGTCGCCCGCACCTCCTTGCCCGCTGTCCCCACCATGAAGTCGCTGCCCTACTTGGACGATCCCATCACGGTCATCCTCTACCGCGTCGAGCCGCACTCGGGCTCGACGGGGTACCCTCCTGCGCCGTGACCCAGCCCACCACCCCCGACGCCGCCACCTGGTCTCGCCGCTCGATGCTGGCGTTCTCCGCGGCGACCGTCGGCGTGCTCGCCGCCGCCTACGCTGGCCTGCGTCAGGTGGGCACCTACCCCGACGTGGAGCCGACGCTCGACCTCGACCTGCAGGTCTTCGGGCCGAAGGAGGTCGCCATCTTCCAGCGGCTCGGGGACCTGCTGCTGCCGCCCGGCGGCCCCATGCCCGGCAGCGGCGGTGACGACGAGAGCATCCGGCGGATGGATGCGTTCTACGCGTCGATGCCCGAGCACAAGCGCCGACTGAGCCTGGGCTTGCCGCTGGCCTTCGAGCACGGCACCGGCCTCGATCGCTTCGGCGCTCGTTGCTTCACCCGTCTCCCGGAAGACAAGTGCGAGGGCTACATCGACGGCTGGGCGGACAGCAAGCTCATCGTCAAGGCGCAGCTCTTCACCGCGCTGAAGACCTTCTACGGGATGACCTACTTCGAGCGCCCCGACGTGCTCGCGGCCATGGGCTTCGCCATCCCCTGCGGGAGGCCGACGTGACGCTGCCCGTCGTGGGAGGGGCGTTCTGGGAAGAGCCCACCGGCGACTGGTCGGGCGAGTGCGACGTGGTCGTGGTTGGCTCGGGAGCTGGGGGCGCGGTGGCTGCCGTGACGCTGGCGGAGGCCGGGCTCGACGTGGTCGTGGTCGAGGAGGGCTTCTCCTGGGCCGCGAACCGGCACTCGCCGGACACGTCCGTGGCGGTGGCCCGCATGTTCCAGGAGGGCGGACTGCGGACCGCCCAGGGCACGCCGCCCATGCCCGTCGCCGGTGGCAAGGCGCTCGGCGGCAGCACCGTCGTGAACTCCGCCATCAGCTTCCGCACCCCAGAGGCGGTCCTCGCCGAGTGGAACGAGCTGAGCGGAGGCGCCTTCGAGGACGCGGCTGCGTACTACCGCGCCATGGACGAGGTGGAGGCGGTGCTCTCGGTGGAGCCCACGCCGGACCACCTCCTCTCCGGCTACGACCGCGTCCACAAGTCCTCGGCCGAGGCGCTGGGGTGGAGCAACCACAACTTCCGCCGGAACACGCCCCGCTGCGCGGGCTGCGGCCGGTGCAACAACGGCTGCCCCGTGAGCGGCAAGGCGAGCGTCGATCTCGCGCTGCTGCCGCGGGTGGGTCGCGCCGGAGGCCGCATCGTCACGGGTTCGGTGGTCGAGCGCGTCGAGGCGGGCAAGGTCGTCGGGCGCGTGGAGAACCGGGAGCGCGCGACCATCGGCGCGTTCACGGTGACGGCCCGCAAGGCCGTGGTCCTCGCCGCTGGGACCATCGCATCGCCCCGGCTGCTCCTCGACTCGGGCGTGGTGGCCGAGGGCGGCGAGGTGGGCAGCGGCCTCATGGTCCACCCGGTCTTCACGGTGCTCGGCTTCTTCCGCGACAAGGTCGTCGCGGCGCCCGGCTCGACCCAGGGGCACTACGTCGACGAGTTCAGCGACGAGCGCGTCGTCCTCGAGTCGAACCCCACCATCCCGGGCGCCATCTTCCCGGGCATCCCTCTGTGGGGGGAGGGGGCTTGGGAGTACCTCTCGCGCGCCTCCCAGTTCGCGAGCACCGGAGCGATGGTGCGGGACGCGGGACGCGGGCGCATCGTCGCCAGCGGTGGGCTCGGGGCGAACATCAAGTACGACCTGTCGCCCGAGGACCAGGCGCGGGCCGCCTTCGGCATGACGCGCGCCGCGGAGATGTGGCTCGAGGGCGGCGGCGCCGAGTTCGTGAACCTCAACGTCTACGGGTCGCCGGTCTGCCGGACGATGGACGAGGTGCGCGCGCTGCTGACGGACCTGCCGGCCGGGCGGTTCATCGGGTACAGCTCCCACCCTCAGGCGAGCTGCTCCGTGGGTCGCGCGTGTCGCGAGGACGGCGAGGTCATCGGGGCCGACGGCATCTACGTGATCGACGCGAGCTCGCTTCCGGCCAACGTGGGCCGGAACCCGCAGATCAGCGTCATGACCGTGGCGCGGGTGCTTGCGGAGCGCCTCGCAACCAAGCTGGCGGGGAGCGCGCGCCCCCTGTGGACGGGCGAAGGCCCGCTCTACTCTGTGCCCCAGGCTGGAGTCGCCTGTGGGTTGACCTCGGCGGGGTCGACTCCAGAGCCGACGCCGGCCGCAGCTCCCGAGTGACGGCTGGGGCCCGCCCGGTCCCTACGCGTACATCGTCTCGATCACGTCGGCGAAGTGCTCCGACACCTTGCTTCGCTTGACCTTCATGGTGGGCGTCAGCTCGCCGTCCTCGATGGACAGGGGCCGCGGCAGGATGCGGAACTTCTTGATCTTCTCCACCTGGGCGAGGTGGCTGTTCACCTCGTCGATGCCGTCCTGCACCAGCTTCTTGACCCGGTCGTCGTCCGGCAGGGCGTCCTTGTCGATGCCGTGCTCCTTCGCCCACTCCTCGGAGAGCTCCGGGTCGAGGGAGATGACGCAGGAGAGGAACTTGCGCCGGTCGCCGATGACCACGGCCTCGCCGACGAGATCGACGGCCTGCTTGATGCCGAGCTCGATGTTCTTCGGCGTGATGTTCTTGCCGCCGGCGGTGATGATGATGTCCTTCTTGCGTCCCGTGATGCGCAGGAACCCGTCCTCGAACTGACCGAGGTCGCCCGAGTGGAGCCAGCCGTCGTCCAGCGTCTCCGCCGTGGCCTCGGGGTTCTTGAAGTAGCCCATGAAGACGTTCTTGCCCTTCACGAGGATCTCGCCGTCTTCGGCGATCTTCACCTCGACCCCCGGGATGGCGGGGCCCACGGTGCCGAAGCGGGTGCGGCCCGGCTGGTTGAAGGTCGTGGGGCCTGTGTCCTCGCTCTGGCCGTAGACCTCGAGGATGTTGATGTCGAGGCCCGAGAAGAAGGCGAGGACCTCCGAGGCGATGGGCGCGGCCCCGGAGACGCAGACCTTCGCCTCGCCGAGGCCCAGGGCCGGCTTGAGCTTGCTGTACACGAGGCGGTTCGCGACGCGGTGCTTGAGCGCGAGGTACGGGTCGGGCTTCTTGCCCTCGTTGGTGAGCGTGCTCACCGCCCTGCCCACGTCCATCGCCCAGTTCGCGATCTTCTGGCGGAGCTCGGGCGCGTCCTCGAGCTTGCCTGTGATGCCGGCGTAGAACTTCTCCCAGATGCGCGGCACGCCGAACATCACGTGGGGCTGCACCTCGACGAGGTTGTCCCGCAGCTTCTCCAGGGACTCGGCGTAGTACACGACCCCGCCCGCACTGACGGGGGCGTGGATGGTGAACATCTGCTCGGCGATGTGCGACAGGGGCAGGTAGCTGAGCGAGCGGTCCCCCTCGTCGTAGGACACCAGCGTGATCGCCACGTTCGCCGTCCAGGCGAGGTTCTCGTGGGAGAGCATCACGCCCTTCGGCGGGCCCGTCGTCCCCGAGGTGTAGATGAGGGTCGCGAGGTCCTCGTACTTCAGCCCGTCGATGCGCTGCTGGAGCGCGTCCTTCGGCGTCTCGTCCGCCTTGGCGAGGAACGCGTCCCACGTGAGGACCATGTCGTCGTCGACCTCGGCGGCGCCGTCCATCAGCACCACCCACTTCAGGTCCGGCAGCTCGTCCCGCACCGCCTTCACCTTGTGCCACTGGCTGTGGTCTTCGACGAGGATGATCGGCGCCTCGGTGTGGTGGACGATGTACTGGACCTCGGACGGAGACGACGTCGTGTAGATGCCGGCCGGCACCCCACCGGCGGCCATGGCGCCCAGATCCATCAGCGTCCACTCGGGCCGGTTGAATCCGAGGATGCAGACCCGCTGTCCCTCCTCGAAGCCGAGCGTCATGAGGGCGCGGCCGACTGCCTGGACACCGTTCGCGTAGGTGGACCAGTCACTGGCGCGCCAGGCCCCATCCTTGCGGACGTAGTAGGCGGGCTTGTTGGGCGTGTCGTCGGCCCGGGCGAAGAGCCGGGCGATCACGGTGTCCTGGGGCATGTTCGTGCACTCGCGGGGGAAGGGGTAACCGGTCAATGTAGGCGGGCTAGACTATCTCGCAGACAGACCGCCGCGAGAGTACCCCAGAGAGGAACCGTCGATGCTTCGCCCCCTTGCCCTGCTGCCCGCGCTGTTGCTCCTGGGATGCCCCTCGGCCGACGACGACTCCCACGTCTGCGGGGACGTGACCCGCGGCGACACCTACGTAGAGGGCATCGAGCCGGACGTTCTCGCTGGCGACTACACGGTGTCCATCACCTCGGCGAACCCGGTGCCGCCCAACGAGGGCGACAACGAGTGGATGCTGATGGTCACCGACGCGAACGGCGCGCCGGCCGCGGGCTGCACCTGCGTCGTGGAGGCCTTCATGCCCGACCACGAGCATGGCGCCACGAACGCTCCGACCTGCACCGAGAGCAAGACGGTGAACGGCGGGTACGAGGCCTACCTGGACCTGATGATGCCCGGGATGTGGCAGCTCACCGTCACCGTCACCTGCGGGGACGACGAGACGTCGGGCGAGTACTGGTTCTGCGCCGAGGGCTGAGACGGACACCCGAGCCACCGGGGGCCTCGATCACTCCTCCAAGACGAGCGCGGTGAGCGCGGGGGCGATCCCCGACGCGAACCGCGCATGCCCTGCGTCCGTGAGGTGCACTGCGTCCCACCAGAGCCAGCCGCCGGCGCGGTCCGCGTCCATCCACGGCTGCATGTCCAGGTAGGGGACGCCTCGCTCTTCGGCGGTTGCGCGCATCGCGGCGCGGCTCGCGTCGTGGGCGTCGGCGCCGAGCTCGGGGTTCGTGGGCTCGCCCACGAGCAGGACGCGGACGCCGCGGCGCAGGGCGTCGTCCACGAGGGCGCCGGCGTTGGCGGCGAGGCGCGCGGGGTCGGCGTCGTTGTGGGCGAGGACGACGACGAGCCCGTCGGGAGCGAGGTCTTCGACGAGCTGACGGCCAAAGGGCGCGACGATGGCGGCGGTCGCGCCGGGCACGCCGCCGTTCAGGCAGGTGACCGAGGCCTTCCCGCACGCGCGCCGGACCCAGGTCGCGTCGAGGTCGGTGGCCCCCGAGCCCCAGGTCTGGGACGAGCCGAGGACCAGGACCCGGGGCCCCGGAGCGGAGGGGGCCTGCCTGAGGCGCTGGCGCACCTGGTCCAAGGTGGTCGTCTCCTGGGGGTAGGGGCCGTAGTCGATGGCGTCGTCGTCGGGGATGAAGGCGGCGGTCCGGTCGACCACCTCGACGGCCGCCAGTCCGAGGAGGGCCGTGAGCCCCGACATGGCGACCGCCGCGAGCGGCCCCCATCGACGGCGCGATGCAGAGGCCAACAGCCAGACGGCGATGGCCGCGGTGGCCGCCGGGAGCCCTGGTCGGCCGTCGAAGGAGTGGGACACACGGCGGCGCCCGGTACGGAACGCCACCTCGTCGACCCAGGCGCTGGCGAGGCCCCCGCGGACCCCGAAGCCCGAGGCGGGGCCGGCGCCGGGGAGGTCGATGGTGGCGGTCCCCAGCTCGAGGCGGCGACGTGTGCCGAAGTGCAGGGAGGGGCGCGTGGTCCGGGGAACGGACGGTGCGATGGCCTCGAAGGTGACGAACCGCCCGTCCTGCATGGTCCAGACCCCGGAGGGCATGTCGCCCCGCCGGCTCAGGCGGACGCCGTGGCGGGGCTCGGCGTCGAACCAGAGGTCCAGGTAGGCCCCCTCCGGGATCTCTGCGGACAGGGACAGGGAGTCGAGGGAGACGGGCGCTCTCCAGCCCACCTCCTGGTGGCCGAACCAGCTGCCGAGGTCGAGGCGGCGCCCGGCGAGGGCGGGGCGGGTCACCCAGGTGGCGGCGGCGCCCATCACGGGGACCCCCAGCCCGATCTTGCCGCTCTCCCACGAGCCGTCGGCGTGCAGGGTGTTACCGAGGCTGGAGACGGCGATGCCCGTGGCGCCCCCCGCAACGAGGGTCAGGGCGACGCGGAGGATTCCCAGGGTGAGCCAGCGCCTCCGGTCGGCCGGACGCGGGGCCCGCGCCGCCTCAGTCGGACGGCCAGACGACACGCTTCGGGTCGAGCACGAACACCAGGCGTCGCAGAGGGCCCGCCAGCGCTCCCTTCGGCGCGGGGATGCGCGCGATCTCGTTCACCCAGAGCTCGGGCGTGTCCGTCTGGCGGGCGGTGATGAAGAGGGAGTGCAGCGCCGCGGCTCCCTCGGGGCCCCCGGCGGCGCTGCGTTGGATGAGCACCCCCTTGACCCGCTCGTCCTCGATGGCCCAGAGAGACCCGAGCGCCTCGGCCGCCCCCGGGCCTCCCTCCGGCGCACCGGCCACGGACAGCAACAGAGCGCGGGCGACGGGGCTCCGCCAGGACCGCCGCGCCAGCTGGTAGGCCGCGTCCCGGCGCTCCATGCTGCTCTCGCCGCGGAGCCGCTCCCCGAGGACCGGGATGCGGGCGTCATCGCTCAGAGCGGGCACCGCCGCGAGGACCGGCTTCGCCACCTGGGGGTCCTGGTCCGAGGCCAGCCACTCCAGGGCTTCCCAGAGGACGTGGGCCTCGGGGTCCTTGGCGTCCTCGAGCGGCGCCAGGGACGCGAGCAGCCGCGCCGCCGCCGAGCGCTGCGCCTCGGGTCGGGACAGGTCGGTCGCGGCGCGGACGGCGGCGGGGCCGGTCCAGCCCTCCTTCGGCCAGGGTCCCTCGATGAGGGCTCCGTTGGCCACGCTCCCCACGCTCAGGTCGTCCACGAGGGAGAGCAGGACGCCGGGGGCCACCTTGGGATGGGTGATGGGCAGGATGCGAACCGCCCACGACCGCACGATGGTGGCGGTCTCCCCCTCGGTGTCCGTCAGCTCCAGCGACGCCTCGAACGGTCCCGGCCGGGCTCTCCCCCGCGCGGTCTCCAGGATCACCGGATCCCCCAGCCCATCGCCCTCGGCGTGCAGGGCCGCCGCGATGTGGAGCCTGGTGGGGTGGGGGACCGCGGGGTCCACGACGGCGGTCCGCAGCGCGGCGACCGTCTTCGCCAGGTCGAGCTCGCGGGCCAGCAGGAACGCCACCATGCCGGCGGCGGGGTCGGCGCTGCGGGCCCGATCAAGGAGCGCCTCGAAGGGAGGGCTGATCGTCTCGCCGCTCTCGTAGCTCCAGGCCACGGTGCGGGGGCGCTCGCCCGAGGCGCGGTCCGCGAGGTGGACCCCACGCTCGGCGTCCACGGAGAGCTCGGTGCCGCCGGCGACCATCATCACGAGCTTGCGCGCCGGGTCGCCCCAGAACACCACGTCCTTGCGGGTGTAGACGTGGACGAACGAGGCCGGGCGGCGGTCCGCACCCACCGGCTTCACCTCGACGTGGGCGAGCCCCTCGTCGGCGCCGTCCGGGGCGCGGACCGGCTGCAGATCGTCGTACCTGCTCGGGCTGCTCGCGTACCGCGCGACGAACCCCGAGCCGTCGTCGAAGACGTGGAGCTGATCCAGCGGATCTCGGAGCTGGGTCGAGCCGATGACCGCGTCGCCGGGCTCGGGCTCGATGCTCCTCCGCAAGCCGGTGGCTCGCGCCATCTCCTCGGCCGTGGCTCCGGTGCGGAGCTGCTGCATCGTGGGGCGCGCCGTGCCCGTGCGCGATCGCGCCGGCGGGTTGTCCGCGCCGCGCCGCACGAGATCCACCTCTCCGGTCTCCTGGATGATGACGTAGTAGGTCCCCGCCGGGCTGGCGACGAGGGTCTCCACCTCGACATAGGGGTCGTCGGCGACGGCGAGGGCGGGGACGAAGAGCAGCAGGAACAGAAGTCGGTGGATACGGAGTCGATGGGGCACGGTCAGCCTCCGGCCCGCTTCGTCTCGAGCTCGTCGAGGCTCCGGGGCCAGTCCTTCTTGAGCAGGCGCGACAGGCCCCGGTCCGCGAGCAGCTTGCCCCCGCACTGGCACTCCGCGCAGTAGTTCACTTCGTTCTCGGCGTAGCGGATCCGCTGGACCGGCTTCCCGCACACGCGGCACGGTTCCCGGTAGCGGCCGTGGACGTTGAAGTCCTTGCGAAAGGCCGTGACCTTGTCGGGGAAGCCGTCGCCCACCTCCTCGCGCATGCGGTCGCGCCAGTGCTCGAGGATGGTCACCGTGTGGTGATGGAGGCTGGCCAGCTCCTCGGGCGAGAGCTTGCTGGTCAGGCGCGTGGGGGGCAGCTTCGCCGCGAACAGGATCTCGTCGGAGTAGGCGTTCCCGATGCCGCTGAAGATCCGTGGGTCCGTGAGGCCGCGCTTCAAGGTCCGGTTCTCCCGCGTCAAGGCGCTGATGAAGGCCTCCTCCCCGCACGACAGAGGGTCGATGCCGCCGCGGTCGTGGTCAGCGAGGCCTGCCCGTCCGCGGACGAGGTACAGCGACGCCCGCTTCTTCTTGCTCGCCTCGGTGAGGATGAGGCTGCCGGACTCGAAGTCGAACGCCGCCAGCCCGACGCGGCCGGGGATCTTCGAGCCCTTCTCCTTGAGCCGCAGGCGGCCGGCGACCATGAGGTGAAGGACGGCGTACAGATCCCCCGCGAACCCGAACACGATGCGCTTGCCCAGGCGCTCGACCGTCTCGAGCCGACGCTCCAGGAGCTCCGATGGGGGCGGGTCGACGCTCCGGAGCAGGAACGGTGAGCCGATCCGCAGCCCCGTCAGCGACTGGCCCCCCACCATCGCGACGATGCGCTCTACGTAGATGTCGACGTCGGGCAGCTCGGGCACGGCGCCAGTCTGGCAAGCCGCGCCGGGGCCGTCGAGGGGCGGGCAGACGGAGAGGCATACTGGGAGCGTGCGACGCCGCGCCTCCTCACCGAACCTGCGCCGCGGGGGCCGGGCCCTCCTCGTCCTCCTCGGGGTCGGGGCGGCGGCGGCGGTGCTGGCGTGGGCCGTCCCACGACCCGCGGTTCGCCCGGGACAGACCCTGATCTCCGCGGGACTCTCGGCTCGGACCGGCGGAGGGCTCACGCGCCCCGGGGTGGGCTTCAACATCTCGGGAGCGTTCTATCAGCCGGACCTCGCGGAAGGGTTCGACGATCCCATCCGCCGCCGGAGGGACTTCGCGCGGCTCGCGGCGTGGGGCGGCACCTCGCTGTGGCTGCAGTACCTCGCTCACGGAGACCACTCCCTGCTGGAGCCGTGGCCGGAGCGCAGGGACCCGGTGCGTGAGCTGCTCGACGACGCTCACGCGGCGGGGCTGCGGGTCTGGGTGGGGACGCGGGAGGACCCCCGGCTCTGGGAGGAGCCCGTGAGTGTCCCGCTGTGGAAGGAGGTCGGCGACCGGGCCCTGGCGATCGCTGAGGAAGCGGCGGCCCGGTACGGGGACCACCCCGGGTTCGCGGGTTGGTACTGGACGCCCGAGATCGTCTGGGCGCAGGACCCGTCCCCCGGACGGGCGGCCCGTCTGGCCCGCGTGACCGCTCGACACGTCGCCGCTCTGAGGACACTGCTCCCCGGGACGCCGGTGGCGATCGCGGTGGGACCCGGGGGCACCCTGGGACACGAGATTCCGGCCGGTGGCTGGTGCCGGGTGGTGGCCGAGGCCCGCCCCGACGCGCTCGTCGTGATGGACGGCGTGGGGACGGGGCACGTGGACGTGATCCAGCTGGACATGGTCTACGCCGTCACCGCCGGGTGCGCGGAGCGGGTCGGCGCGCGGCTCGTGGCGGACATCGAGGTGTTCGGCGGTGGCCGTGAACCGGACCCGTCGCGGCTCCGGGCCCAGGCGCGGGCGGCCCGGCGCGCCGACGCGGTGGTCGCGTTCGACCTCCCTCACCACCTCAAGGAGGGCTCCGTCGGCGCCGCGGTGCTGGACGGGGGCTGGCCCGAGGGCGCGGTGGTCCCCTCCGCGGAGGAGCGAAACCCCGCGGACTGGCGAGGGCTGGACCTCGCGACGATCGACCTGCGGCCCGAGCGCGGGTTCGAGTCGGTCCGGGTCGTCACGCGTGAGCCGCACCCCGACGCCGTGAGCCTCTCCCTCGGGCTTCCCGACGCCGAGCTCGTCCCCCAGGGGGCGCTCACGCCGCGTGAGGGACCGGGGCGTGACGAACTCACGTGGCGGTGGACGGGGGAGGGGGTCTGGGACCGCGCGCGGATCACCCTCCGACGCGGCGATGGGGACCTTAGCGTGTCGTCGGCGGCGCTCCTCGGGCCGGTCAGCTCCCCGTGATGTGCACGTAGGGGGAGACACCGCGCACGTTGGGGTTCACGTCGAGGGCGGCGCCGGTGCGGGGGAAGGCGCGCTGATCACAGGCCTCACGAGGGCACATGCGGCAGGTCACCCCGATGGGGACGCTCTGGGCGTCGCTCTTCAGGTCGATCCCGTCGGCGTAGACGAGCTCCTGGGCGTGGTCCCACGCCACCCCCAGCCCGATCGCGTGGACCGTGTGGGTCGCCTTGTAGCCACCGTGCCCGCGCCGGATCGTCCGGGCGACGCAGAAGAAGCGACTCCCGTCGGGCATCTGGCTGTCCTGGACACGGATCCGGTCCGGGTGCTGAAACGCGCGGTACACGTTCCATTGGGGGCAGCCGGCGCCGAAGCGGGGGAACTTGATGCCCGTCGCGGAGAAGTGCTTGCTGATGTTCCCGGCGATGTCGACGCGCACGAGGTGGAAGGGGAGCCCCTCGTTCCCCGGGCGACGCAAGGTGGTGAGTCGGTGGCAGACCTGCTCGAAGCTCGTCCTGAAGTGGTGGCCGAGCAGCTCTACGTCGTAGCGGGTGCGCTGGGCGACCGTGAGGAACTCCTCGTACGGCATGATCACGGCGGCGGCGAAGTAGTTGGCCAGGGCGACGCGGGCGAGGCTGCGACTGCCGGGGTGCGTGAGCACCGGGTCCGCCGTGAGCCGGTCGAGGACCGCTCCGTGCTCGAGCAGCCCGATCTGGTGGGCCACCTGGAAGTTCATGGAGCGCGGCGGCAACAGGCGCGAGAGCAGCAGGCGTGAACGGCGCGGCTCGAAGCGGCGGACGGCGGTCTTCATGGAGCCGACGGGCCGGACCTCCACGGTGATGCCATGCCGCGTCTCCAGGAAGTCCACCAGCCGCCCGAACAGGTCGCTGTGATCGAGGCGGGCGCGGCTCCAGAGTCCTTCGGCGGCGATCTCCAGATCCTCGAAGTAGTTCATCCGATCCTGGATGAAGTCGCTGGTCTCCTCGAAGGGGAGGCGGCGCGCGGGGGCGGCGTCGGTGCCTGCGTCCCCCTCGTCCGTGACCGCAGCCTTGCCGCCCCGGTCGTCCACCCAGGCGCCGTACAGGGTGACGATGGAGCGGGCGATCCCCGGGTGGGTCGCCGCGAGATCGCGCAGGTCCTTGTTCGTGAAGTCCGGGTCGTCGAAGAGGGGGTCGCCGAAGACCTCGAGGAGCGAGTCCACGAGGCGCCCGTCGTCGTCGGCGGAGAACGCCCCGATGTCCAGGTGGAAGAGCTGGGCGAGCTTGATGAGCAGCGGCGCCGTGAGCGGGCGATGGTTGTGCTCGATGAGGTTGAGGTAGCTCGGGCTGATGTCGAGCCGGCCCGCGAGGGCCTTCTGCGTGAGGCCTTCGCGACGCCGAAGCGCGCGCACCTTGGTGCCGAGACGAGGACCTTCGGTCATGGGGAGCCTCCGAACCCGCTCAATCTGTGTCGACAGGCGGTGAAGATCCACACTTTACGCTGTGTAACCGAAGTTTCGTGTTTACACGGTCAACATCGTCACGGGGGGTGGGTCGCGCACGTCTTCTTTGCCTCGCAGCCGGCGGCCATGGTCCCTCCACGCTGCTGACGCCGATGCGTCGTGGCGCGGAGAGACCCGATGCATCCCGCGGCGACCGCCACCCCTTCGAGCGCCCCCTCGTCCCGTCTCGCGATCGTCGGCCCGTTCGTGCCGGGGCTCCGCCAGATCCTGAGCCCCGACGCGCTCGACTTCCTCGAGCAGCTCGTCTCCCGCTTCGACGGCCCCCGTCGCACCCTGCTCGCCGCCCGCGCCGCCCGGAACGCTCGTTTCCGCGGCGGTGATTCGCCGCGCTTCGACCCGGAGACTGCGTGGATCCGGGAAGGGGACTGGACCTGCGCCCCGCTCCCCGAGGACCTCCTCCGCCGTCGGGTGGAGATCACGGGCCCCGTGGATCGCAAGATGATCATCAACGCCCTGAACTCCGGCGCCGATGTCTTCATGGCGGACTTCGAGGACAGCTCCGCGCCCACCTGGTCCGCGATGATCGGGGGGCAGCGGAACCTGCGGGACGCGGTGCGGCGAGACATCGACTTCACCCACCCCGTCACGGGCAAGCAGTACGCCCTCGCTTCGAAGACGGCCACGCTGATGGTGCGCCCGCGGGGGTGGCACCTCGAGGAGCGGAGCCTGGAGCTGGACGGCCGTCCCGTGTCCGCCTCGCTCGTGGACTTCGGGCTGTTCTTCTTCCACAACGCCGACGAGCTCATCGCCCGTGGGTCGGGTCCGTACTTCTACCTGCCCAAGCTCGAGCACGCGGACGAAGCGAAGCTCTGGAACGACGTCTTCGTGTTCGCCCAGGAGACCATGGGCGTGCCGACGGGCTCGATCAAGGCGACGGTGCTCATCGAGACGCTCCCGGGCGCGTTCCAGATGGACGAGATCCTCTACGCCCTGAGGGAGCACAGCGCCGGGCTCAACTGCGGGCGCTGGGACTACATCTTCTCGGTCATCAAGACGCTGGGGACCCGGACCGGGTTCCTCCTGCCGGACCGCGCAGATGTGGGGATGACCCAACCGCTCATGCAGGCCTACACCGAGCACGTGGTGCGGACCTGCCACCGGCGGGGCGTCCACGGGATGGGCGGGATGGCCGCCCAGATCCCCATCAAGCGGGATCCCGTGGCGAACGAGGCCGCGCTGGCCAAGGTCCGAGCCGACAAGCGTCGCGAGGTCCTCGGGGGCCACGACGGGACCTGGGTCGCCCACCCCGGGCTGGTGCAGATCGCCCGGGAGCAGTTCGACGCTGAGGGAGTCGAGACGAACCAGCTCGACGTCCAGCTGCCGCCCGTCGACGAGGTAGACCTCGCGGCGCGCCTCGTGGCGCTGCCGACCGGGGCCCGCACGGAGGGCGGCGTCCGCCAGAACATCGCCGTCGGAGTTCGCTACCTCGAGGCCTGGCTCCGCGGGATCGGCTGCGTGCCGCTCTTCGACCTCATGGAGGACGCGGCGACCGCCGAGATCTCCCGCAGCCAGCTGTGGCAGTGGGTCCGGTTCGCCGCGCCTCTGGACGACGGCGGCGTCGTCACTCCGAGCCTCGTGAGACGCATCCTCACGGACGAGCTGTCCGTCATCCGCGCGGAGCTCGGCGAAGACCTCTGGGCCGCCGGCCGCTGGAGCGACGCGTCCGACCTCTTCCTCTCCCTGATCCTCGCCGACGAGCTCGCCGAGTTCCTCACGCTGCCTGCCTACGAGCTTCTGACCGACTAGCCGACGAGCGAGCCGATCCCCGGCTCTTCCCGTGACCCGCTGACGCCCCCGCACAACCCATCCCCGACCTGGAGCCCCTGATGAAGACCCGCACCCCCGGCCCCCGCAACACCCACCCCACCTACACCGTCTCCCCCTGCTACCGGCTCGTCCTGCCGGAGCGGACGGACAGCGCACCGACCCCCCGGGAGGACCGGCGCCTGGACACCCCGCGGGGCTCCGCTGTCCGCCGTCCCGCCCTCCCGTGGTAGGGGGATCGACGATGCCTCTCGAAGGACTGAACGGCCACGACCTCAACGGTCACGACACTCACCTCGACACCCTCACCGAGCCGGCAGCCCGCAGCACGAAGGGCCGCTGGCAGGGCATCGAGCGCCCGTACACCCCGGATGACGTGCAGCGACTCCGCGGCTCGGTTCGCATCGAGCACACCCTGGCCCGCCTCGGCGCCGAGCGCCTGTGGAGCCTGATGGAGACCCTCGACTACGTGCATGCCCTGGGCGCGCTCACCGGCAACCAGGCCGTGCAGCAGGTGCGCGCGGGCCTGCCGGCCATCTACGTGAGCGGCTGGCAGGTCGCGGCCGACGCGAACCTGTCGGGCCACATGTACCCCGACCAGTCGCTCTACCCGGCGAACTCGGTGCCGCAGGTCGTGAAGCGGCTGAACCAGGCGCTCCAGCGCTCGGATCAGATCGAGCACAGCGAGGGCGACGGGCAACACCACTGGTTCGCTCCGCTGGTGGCGGACGCCGAGGCCGGCTTCGGTGGACCCCTGAACGCGTTCGAGATGATGAAGGGGATGATCGAGGCGGGCGCCGCCGGCGTGCACTTCGAGGATCAGCTCAGCTCCGAGAAGAAGTGCGGCCACCTGGGCGGCAAGGTGCTGGTGCCCACGTCGCAGTTCATCCGGACCCTCGTGGCGGCCCGGCTCGCGGCCGACGTGTGCGACGTTCTGACCGTCCTCATCGCCCGAACGGACGCGAACTCCGCGCGCCTGCTGACGTCCGACGTTGACGAGCGGGACCGGCCGTTCATCACGTCCACCGAGCGGACGCCCGAGGGCTTCCACCGCATCACCGGCGGCCTCGACATGGCGATCGCCCGCGGACTCGCATATGCGCCCTACGCCGACCTGCTGTGGTGCGAGACGGGGACCCCCGACCTGGACGAGGCCCGCCGCTTCGCCGAGGCGATCCATGCGAAGTACCCGGGCAAGAAGCTGGCGTACAACTGCTCGCCGTCCTTCAACTGGCAGCGGCACCTCGATGCCGCGACCATCGCGACCTTCCAGCGGGAGCTGGGGGCGATGGGGTACGCGTTCCAGTTCGTCACCCTCGCGGGGTTCCACGCCCTGAACCTGTCCATGTTCGAGCTCGCGCGGGACTACCAGGCGCGGGACATGGCTGCCTACTCGGAGCTGCAGCAGCGCGAGTTCGCGATGGGGGAGCATGGCTACACGGCGGTGCGCCACCAGCGCGAGGTGGGGACCGGCTACTTCGACGAGGTGAGCAAGGTCATCACCGGCGGCGCCGCGAGCACCCTCGCCCTCGGCGAGAGCACCGAAGCGGAGCAGTTCACCACCCACTGAGCCGCGCATGGGCGGTCCACGGCCGGGGCGCTACCCTCCCGGGCCGTGGACCGTTCTCCTCCGGATGCCGACGCCCTCGACGTCGGCGCACTCAAGACCGAGCTGCGCAAGCGCTGCTGGCAGGCGATCCGTGACGCCGGCGCGGCGCGCTTTCCGGGGGTCGAGGGGCGGATTCCCAACTTCGTGGGGGCCGAGGCGGCGGCGAAGCTCCTGGTCGGCCATCCGGTGTTCGCCGGGGCGAGCGTCCTCAAGTGCAACCCGGACAGCCCCCAGCGACCGGTGCGTCACGCGGCGCTCAAGGCGGGCAAGACCATCTACATGGCGGTCCCGAAGCTTGCGGATGCACGCCCATTCATCGCGCTGGATCCGGCGAACATCCCCGACGGAAAGCTCTGGGCCGCAAGCTCGATCAAGGGCGCGGCGGAGTTCGGGGTGCCGGTGCGCCTCGACGAGATGCAGCCCATCGACCTCATCGTGACGGGCTGCGTGGGCATCACGAGGGGAGGGGACCGGCTCGGGAAGGGCGGCGGCTACTCGGACCTCGAGTTCGGCCTGCTGCGAGAGCAGGGCCTGGTGGACCCGGACGTCCCCGTGGTCACGACCATGCATCCGGCGCAGGTCCTGCCCCGGGGCGGCGTCCCCATGACTCCCCACGACGTGCGCCTCGACTGGGTGTTCCTGCCGGAGGAAGCGGTGGACTGCGGACGGCAGGGCGGTCGCCCGGCCGGCGTCCTGAGCGACGAGCTGACCGAGACCAAGCGGGACGGCATCCCGGTGCTGGCAGGGCGGGAGGCGCGCGGGTAGGCACCGTGCCGGTGGCGCTCAGGTCCTCGCCGCGACGGGCCTGCCTTCAGGTCTGGTACTTCGCCTTCCACTCGTCGTACGGCATCCCGTAGACGATCTCGCGGGCTTCGAGCTTGCCGATCTCGATGTCCTTCTCCGCGGCCGCCGCGGCGTACCACTTGCTCAGGCAGTTGCGGCAGAAGCCGGCGAGGTCCATCAGGTCGATGTTCTGGACGTCTGTCCGCGCGCGCAGGTGGTCCCGCAGCGCGCGGAACGCAGCCGCCTCCAGCTCGAGCGTCGTCTGCTCATCCATGGGCGAAGCCCTCCAGCGTGTACCCGTCGAGGCACTCCTGCACGAAGCCGGAGTACTCCTCGAGGTCCCCGTTGTTCTCGGCCAGGAACAGGTTGTCCAGCCGCACGTTGTCCACGTTGCCCGCGTAGTGGCGCTCGAAGAGCTCCTGGCGGGCGCCGAACTCGCTCCCGATGGCGTCCCAGGCGAGCTTCCACAGCTTGATCCGCTCCTCGGCGTCGACTCCGGTCCCCCGGTAGAAGCGGTCGATGAAGGGGCGTAGCTCGGCGCTGAGCAGGTCCTCGGACCCTGACGGGAGCTGGATGAACCCGCCTCCGCCCACCTCTTCGATGAGCATGCGGATCTTCGGGTAGACCATCGGCGCGAGCGCCCGCAGCGCGAAGATCGCCCGGTGGCTCGGCGCGACCGTCCCGTTGGGCCCCGGGTCCGGATGTGCGCACGCGTCCCGCACCAACGCTGCGAACGCCTGATGCCAGGCGATGACCTCGCCCACGCGGACCCGCACCCCCCGCAGACCGATCGTGCCGTTCTGTTGGGCGATGCGGATCAGCAACCCCGCGAGGAACTTCAGCTTGGTCGCGAACCGGACGCCGCCGTGCAGCATCAGGTTCTGGGTGACCTGGGCGAGGGTGAAGAAGCGATTCGCGCGCTCGGCGTTGCGGTAGACCAGCGTGTTCTCCCAGGGGATGAACACGTCATCGAACACGAGCGTGGCGTCGTTCTCGTCGAAGCGGCTAGACAGGGGGTAGTCGAACGGCGAGCGCCCCTTCGTCGCCAGCTCGTAGCTGGGCCGGGAGAGGAGCTTGAGCCCCTCCGCCCCCGTCGGCACCACGAACACCAGCGCGTGCTCGCTGTCCGCCTCGGTCAGCGGGATCGGGGAGAAGCTGAACACGAGGTTGCAGTGCGTAAACACCGCCGCCGTCCCCACCATCTTCGCGCCGCGCACCACGAAGCCGTCGTCGCGCTCCTTCACGACCCGCACGTTCACGTCGGGCAGCTCGTGCGGCTGCTTGCTCCGGTCCACCATCGGGTTCACCCCGACGTGGTTCATGAAGAGCACGTCGTCACACAGCCGCTCGTACCAGCGGGTCGCCACGTCCCCGAACGGCTCGAAGAAGCTCGGGTTCGCGCCGAGGGAGATGGCGAGGCCCGACTTGTAGTCCGGCGTGCGCCCCATGAACCCGAAGTGCATGCGGGCCCAGACGCCCATGGCGTCGACGCGCTCCTGGAGGTGCCGGCGCGTCCGCGCGACCTTGAAGGCGCGGTGGGAGACCGCCCCCCGATCCGTCTCCCACACCAGCGTCTTGCGATGGGGGTTCGCTTCGTCGTGGAGCGTGTCGTACAGCGACGCCACGAACTCCGCCGCGCGCGAGAACGCGGGGTGGTCCGGAAGGGAAGACACCCTCTCGCCCCGGATGTAGACGGCGCGGCCGTCGCGGAGGGACTCGAGGTATTCGGCTCCAGTGAGCGCCATCAGTTCCCGAAGTTGATCGAACTCCCACCGGAGTTGTCCGACGGCGGCGGCGGGTTCTGCATGAGGATCCACCCGATCCCCACGAACACGCCGATCGCCGCGCCCACCAGGAGGCCTTCTCCGCCCTTGATGAACGCGCCAATGCCGCCCAGCACAAGCGTAGCTGCCAGGCCGGGAATCAGGGCGCGAGCTCGATCTGCGGACGGATCGGCGCCCACCGGGACCTCACTGCCGCCCTCGGACGGCAGGGGCTGGCCCCAGTGGCAGTTCTTGTATTTCTTGCCGCTGCCGCAGGGGCAGGGGTCATTTCGTCCGATCTTGGCCATGGCTCAGCTCGCTCCGAGCGCGCCGACGATCTTCGTGATCGAGTCGTTGGCGTCGCCGAAGAACATGTCGGTGTTGTCGTGGAAGAAGAGGGGGTTCTGCACGCCGGCGTAGCCCGTCCCCAGGGAGCGCTTGAACACGACGACCTTGCCCGCCTTCCAGGCCTCGATGACCGGCATCCCGTAGATCGCGGAGCTCGTGTCGGTCTGGGCGCCCGGGTTCACCACGTCGTTCGCGCCGATGACGAGAACGACGTCGGTCTCGGACATGTCGTCGTTGATGTCCTCCATCTCGAGGACGATGTCGTAGGGGACGCCAGCTTCGGCGAGGAGCACGTTCATGTGCCCCGGCAGACGCCCGGCGACGGGGTGGATGGCGTAGCGCACCTGGACGCCAGCATCCCGCAGCAGCTTCGTCATCTGCTCGACGACGTGCTGCGCCCGAGCCACCGCCATGCCGTACCCCGGGACGATGACCACGGAGCGGCTGCCCCGGAGCCGGTCCGCCAGATCGTCGGCGTCGACGGTGGTGACGAGGGCCCGGAGGTCCTCCTTGGGGCCGGTGGGCTGGGCTGCACCCGTGTCGGCGGTTCCGAATCCGCCGAACACCACGCTGAGGATGGAGCGGTTCATCGCCCGGCACATGATCACCGAGAGGATGAACCCGGAGCTGCCCACGAGGGCGCCCGTGACGATGAGGGCGTCGTTGCTGAGCATGAAGCCGGCCGCGGCGGCGGTCCAACCCGAGTAGCTGTTGAGCAGCGAGACGACGACGGGCATGTCCGCGCCGCCGATGGCCATCACGAGGTGCCAGCCGAGCCAGCCGGCGATGGCGGTCATCACCAGCAGCGCGACGAGCCCGCCGGAGCCGCCGTGGCTCGCGATGAATGGGACCGCGAGCAGCGTGATGCCGGACACCGCGGCGAGGTTCAGCTGGTGCCGCGCGGGCAGGAGGAGCGGCGCCCCCGAGATGCGTCCGTCGAGCTTGCCCCAGGCCACCACCGAGCCGGTGAAGGTCAGGGCGCCGATCGCCACGTCGAGCCAGATCTCGATGCTGTGGACGAGGTGGGAGCTGCCAGCGCCGCCCGCGGGCTCGAGCGCCGTGGAGATCCCCACCAGGACCGCCGCGAGACCCACGAAGCTGTGGAGCAGGGCGACGAGCTGGGGCATCGCCGTCATCACCACGTTCGCGGCGAGGTACGCGCCGATGGCGCCGCCGACGGCCATGCCGCCCAGCAGCATCGTCGACAGCTCGATCCGCGGGTCGAGCCCCGTCGCGAGCACCGCGATGAGCATCCCGATGATCCCGTAGGTGTTTCCCTTGCGCGCCGTCTCCTGGGTGGAGAGCCCGCCGAGGGAGAGGATGAACAGCACCCCGGCGACGAGGTACAGGACCGTCAACATCGTCGTGGGCATGGCTCAGTCCTTCCTGAACATCTGGAGCATGCGGTGGGTCACGAGGAACCCGCCCACGACGTTGATGGAGGCGAAGAGGATGGCGACGACTCCGAGGATGGCCGCCCACTGGGTCGTGCTGGCGCCCGCCTGGAGCATCCCGCCCACGAGGATGATCCCCGAGATGGCGTTGGTGACCGCCATGAGCGGGGTGTGCAGGGCGGCGGTGACGTTCCAGATGACCTGCCATCCCACGAAGCACGCGAGGACGAAGACCGTGAGGTGCTGGAGCAGCTCGGTGGGCGCGTTCATCCCCAGTCCGAGCAGCGCGACCGCCGCGCCGAGGGAGAGCAGACCGTCCCGCATGCGGGTGTCCCGGGCGGGGACCTGGGCGCCGTGCGTCGTCGGGGGGCCGGAGTCGACGGCGGCGACGGGCTGGGGCTTCTCGGGCTCGGGGAGGGGCTCGAGCTCCGGCGGATCCTCGCCGTCCACGAGGACGAGTGCGGGGTTCACCGTGCGGTTCTCGGGGTCGAAGGCGATGACTCCTTCGTCCTGGCCGAGCCCCAGGAACTTGACGAGGTTCACGATGTTGTTGCCGAAGAAGCGCGACGCATCCGGCGCCATCCGGGACACGAGGTCCGTGTGTCCGATGATGCGCACCCCCTGGTGCTCGATGACCGCGTCCGGCTCGCAGACCTCGCAGTTGCCTCCCTGCGCGGCGGCCATGTCCACCACCACCGAGCCCGGGCGCATCGCCTCTACGTGGTCCTTCGTCCACAGCAGCGGCGCCTTCTTGCCGGGGATGAGGGCCGTGGTGATGACGATGTCGACCTCGGGAGCCTGCTCCATGAAGAGGGCCATCTCCGCGTCGATGAACTCCTTGCTCATCACCTTGGCGTAGCCGCCGCCGCCGTCGCCCGACTCCTCGAAGTCGAGCTCGAGGAACACACCGCCGAGGCTCTCCACCTCTTCCTTCACCACCGGGCGGACGTCGAAGGCCCGGACCTCCGCGCCCAGGGCGCGCGCGGCGCCGATGGCCGCCAGCCCTGCGACGCCAGCGCCGATGACCAGCACCTTCGCGGCGGGCTTGCTCCCGGCTGCCGTCATCTGCTGGCCGAGGAAGGAGCCGAAGGCGCCGGCGCCCTCGATGACCGCCCGATACCCGGCGATGTTCGCCATGGACGAGAGCACGTCGAAGCTCTGGGCGATGCTGGTTCGGGGGATGCGCTCCAGCGCGAGGGCCGTGGCCTTCCTCCCGCGCAGGGCTGCGACCAGGTCCTCGTTCACGTGGGCGTACATGAGGGAGACGACCTTGCCGCCTTCGGGGAGGAGCTCGACCTCCGCCACCGTGGGAGGGTCGATCTTGACGACGACGTCAGCCGCCCACACGTCATCGACCTTCGCGATGGACGCGCCCGCGGCCTCGAACTCGTGGTCGGCGATCAGCGCGCCGGCGCCGGCCCCTTCCTCGAGGACGACCTCGTGGCCGCGCTTGACCAGCTTGCGGACCGAGTCGGGGTGTACGGCGACTCGTCGCTCACCCTCCGCCCGCTCCCTGGGTACACCGATGCGCATGCGCTTCCTCCCAAATGGAGGGCGATGCTACGGGCGCGCGAGGGAGCGAGCAACCGAACGGCGCCCCCGAGGGCGCCGTTCGTGGGGGCTCGTCAGACGACGTGCGTGCCGCTCAGAGAGCGACGCCGAGGACCTCGATCTTCTCGACGAAGGCGTCGGCGTGCCGCTCGCCCAGGCGCTGCCGCGCGAGCTGCGCAGCCTCGACCACGTCGGCGCCGAAGGTCACGTACTCCTTCTGGGCGCCGCCGACCGCGGCGGTGACGCGGAACGCCCACGCGCGCGGCGGCCCCGCCTTGCGGGAGGACTTGCGGGCGGGGGCTGCCTTCGGGGCGGCCTTGGGCGCCTTGGCCGCCTTCGCCGGGGCGGGGGCGGGCGCCGGAGCAGCCGCGCTCTCCGCCCGCCACTGCGCGGCGATTCCGTGCCGCTTGCGGTACGCGCGCACGTTCTCCGCCGAGGTGCCGGCCTTCTCCGCGATCTCCTTGTCGGGAAGGACCCCGAGCTCCTTGCGGTACGGGTCGAGCTTGCTCTTGCGGCGACGGGTCTTCTTCGAGCGCCGCTTGGCCTTCGCCTTGGGCTTGGCGGCCTTGGCGGGTGCCGCGTCCGACTTGGCCGCCGCGCCGTCCTCGGCAGGGGCCGCGATGCCGCGACGCTTGCGCCAGGTGCGCACGTTCTCCGTGCTGGTGCCCGACATCTCGGCGATTTCCTTGTCCGAAACTGTGCCTACGAGGTGGGCGTACGGGTCGATCTTGGACTTGCGTCCTGCGAACTTCTTGGTCTTCTTGGCCAACGCTGACTCCGGGGTCCGGGTGCCCCCCACACGGTGATCCCCCCACCTTGCTTGTCTCCAGTGGCGTGGAGTGTGCCCGGTCGCGAGATGAGTTGTCGAGTGTCGCTCCCAATATTGGTGGCCGGAGCCAACCCACGAAGGGATCCCCGGACGGACCGTCGAGACGATTCTCGCTCCCGGCGACCCCCCTGGGGACCGGGTTGCGGCATGCTCTGACCATGACGCGAACGACCGTGACCCTCCTCGCCCTCTCCCTCCTCCTGGCGCCCGCCTGCAAGAAGGACGGGTCGACCGCGGACAGCGGCGACGCCACCCCGGCGCCGACCGAGGAGCTGGACCCGAAGTGGCCGACCATCGAGCTCGACGGGGTGCTCATGTCCGTGCGCTGGTCCGACGGGGACAGCTTCAAGTTCAAGTCGGGCCCCCACGAGGGGAAGGGGGTGCGCCTCGTCGGCTACAACACGCTCGAGTCCTACGGGCCCGTCCACCGGTGGGGCGACTGGACTGCCGTCGAGCTCTACGGCATCGCCAAGTCGAGCTGGAAGCTGGGTGCGTCCCAGACCTGGTCCTGCACCACGGCCGGCGAGGCGGACCACTACGGGCGGCTGCTCGTGAACTGCCCGGACGCGGCCGAGTACATCGTCGCCGAGGGACACGGCATGGTGTTCGTGCTCGACGAGGACGCCCCTGCCTCGCTCATCCGCGCCCAGAAGCTCGCGCAGAAGAAGCGGGTGGGGATGTGGGAGAAGGGCGTCCCCGAGGAGCTGGTCACCAGCCTGCACTCCGCCGACGAAGGCGAGGAGAAGTCCAAGACCTACAACCGGGTCGTCTCCACCAAGACGGGCAAGAGCCGCGAGGCGACCCACAAGTCGACGTACGACGTGTGTGAGGAGGTCTGCGTCGGCGGCGAGACGGGCAGCTGCATGGTGTACGTCCCCTTCGAGAACCGATACCGCAACAAGGCCGAGTGTCTTCAGGTCAAGGAGATGGGGCGCGGTCGCCGCTGAGTTCCCGTCGCCGACGCCCCGCTCGAGCGGTCAGGAGCAGGACCAACGCCCAGGGGGCTGCCGTGCCCCCGATGTGAGCCGTGCACCCACCCGCCGGCACGCCGGTGGCCGTCGTCGGGTCGAAGGTCGACTCCCAGGTCGGGCCCGCGCCCAATCCGACGAGATCGATCGCGTGGACAGCGCTGGTCCCCAAGGTCCGGTCGAGGTGCGCCTCGCCGTCCACCAACTCCCCCCACAATGTGGCGAAGCGGTCGTTGAGGGCCTCCGTGGCCAGGTAGTCGTCGAATGTGACCGGCGCCGAAGCCGGCATCATGAGGACGACGGCCATGCGGAACCCGCGCGGAGCGTCCTCCCAGTCAGGGGAGCGTGGGCCGTGTTCGGCGATGACGTCGTCGAGGGCGATGTCGATGCGCTCCCCCTCGACCACGATGGGGCCCAACCCAGGCGCCCCGGCCGGGTCCGTCGCGCGCACGCCGTAGTAGGGAGCGGACCCCGCCTCCGTGGGCCACTCGACCGGGTTCGCGACGACCTGAGGGTCGCCGATGAGGAACCAGTCGGGCACTTCGGCGGGCGGCAGGAACCCCATGAGGTACCGATCGAGGGGCGAGTAGGCGACGGGCGCCATGTGGTCCGTAGAGAACTGCCCCGGTGGGCCCTCGACCCAGGCGTTGCCTTCCATGGGAGAGTTGGACGTCGACAGGTAGAAGTTCCAGTGGGTGTCATCGCGCCCGCGCATGTCGCGGCCCCCGTCCGTCCGGTCGGCATAGGCCGCCCAGCGGTGACCGATCTCCTGGCCGAAGAACAAGCTGGCTCGGACGTCGTCGGGGTAGTCGTAGATCGAGTCGAGGTACAGGTAGCCCTCGAGATCGGGGAATCCGTTGGGGGTGGCCGTGTCGAAGATGGGCAGGCCGATGCCTTCGATGTCGTTCGCCACCCCGGTCCAGAAAGGGCCGAGGGTCGTCTCGGTGACGTAGAGCGCGACGAAGTCGTACTCGTCCTCGTGGGCGCCGAGGAAGGCGTTGAGCGAGGCGATGACGTGGTCCCCCGACAGCGTCTCGGGCACGCCGGGAGTGAAGGTCCAGGGGCCAGCGACGAGGCTCACGTCGCCGATGTCGAGCACGTCGTACTCCCCGCCGCGGGCTCCCGGTGGGGTGGGCTCCAGGGTGAGGTCCCCAGCGGGGGGGATGCCGGCTCGCTCCAACAGCGGGCTGCCGGTGAAGCACCGCGCGTCGGGATCGAGGGCCCGCAGTTCGGAGAAGGACAGCTCGGCGGGAGCGCCCACAGCTGTTCCCGGCGCGGCCGCCACAGCCACCACTCCCACGACGGCACCCGCCACCCGCGCCGTTGGCCGCCAGCCCCTCACGGCTCCCCCATCCGCAGCTGGGAGAACCGCCCGGTCACGACGTCGCCCGGTTCGGTCCCCCAGGCGTCCAGCTCGACGGAGCCGCCCACCGTTCGAGCCAGGACGTCCGTGGTGTCTCCGTCGACGGTCAGCAGGCTGCCGAAGCCTCCGCGTCCGACGAAGACGAGCGCCCCCTCGACGAACAGGTCGTCGTCGACGAGGGCGTCGAGCGGGAAGTGGAGCTCGAGGACCTGCCCGCGTTGGAACCCGCTGTGTTGGATGGCTCGAACCTGGATGGCGTCGCCGCGCGTGGTCTCGACCACCTGGGCCACGCAGCCCTGGGTGCGGAGTCCCTCGCGGACTCCATCCAACCCGAGGTCGCCCGTGAAGCTCGCGGGACCGAGATCGTAGGCCGGTCCGCGCGCGACAGGACAGGAGAAGCTGCCGGCCAACGCGCCCACGGCCGGGGCCTCGTCGATGGCGTCCAGGGATGGAGGGCCACACCCTGGGAGGCCTGCGCTGAGCAGCCCGATCCAGGCGGTCGTCGCGAGCTGGCGCGCTGTCATCTTCATCGCCGCCGATCCCCGCCCCGGCCTTTCGTCGCCACGCCCGGAGTCTAGACTCCGCCTCCGCCCGATGCGGGGCGACGTAGGAGAGCACCATGGTTCGCGAAGAGCTGAAGGCGAAGTCGATCGCCGCCCTGAAGGCCCGAGACAAGGAAACCCGCGCCCGCCTGAGCGGCGTCCTCGCCGAGTTCACCGCGGCGGAGAAGGAGCCGGGATTCGGCGGCTGGACCGAGGACGCCGAGCGCACCCTGGTGGGCAAGTACGTGAAGCGGCTCAAGGGCTCCCTCAAGGACCTCGCCGGGACGGATCTCGGCGCGAGCTACGCGGCGGAGGTCGCCCTGCTCGAGCCCTACGGCCCCCAGCTGCTCGACGAGGCGGCGACCCGGGCCTTGGTGGAGCCACTGGTGGGCCAGGTCAAGGGCATCGGGCCACTGATGGGCCGCATCATGAAGACCCACCGCGGCAAGGTGGACCCCGCGCTGGTCAAGAAGATCGCCACCGACCTCGGGGTCTGAGCCAGCCCTCGGCGCTCAGGGCGCCGCGGATCCGTAGCGGGCCCGCAGCGCCCTGAGCTGCCACTGGAACCGGGCGACGGCGAGGACCGCGACCACCGCGAGGCCCACCGTCAGCCCCCACCAGAGCCAGATGGGGTCGTCGCTCAGGACGAACGCGCCCACGTAGCCTCCGGGCAGACCCAGGACGCCGAAGCCCACCAGGGTGAAGAGCAGTGGCAGGCGGGTGTCTCCCAGGCCCCGCAGCACTCCGTTGCCGAGTACCTGGAGCACGTCGACCAGCTGGAACACCGCGGCCACCGCGAGGAACACGACCGCCACCTCGAGCACGTCGTCCGTCACCCGGTACATCCGCCCGATGGGCCAGCGCAGGGTGAACAACACGAACGACGACAGCGCCGCGTAGCCGAGGCCGAACGCCAGGGCCGCGTGCCCTGCGCGAGCCACCGCCTCCGGGTCCTCGGCGCCCAGCGCCTGCCCCGTCCGCACCGCGGCCCCTGAGCTGAGCCCCAGCGGCACCATGAAGATGAGCGCGGTGGCGTTCAGGGCCACCTGGTGCGCCGCGAGCGGGACCGCCCCCTTGAGCCCCATGAGCACGCCCACTCCTCCAAAGGCCCCCACCTCGAGGAAGATCGTGAACCCGATGGGGACGCCGACCGTCAGGAGCTCGCGAAGCATCGCCGGGTCCGGGCGCCGCAGGATGGGAGGGAAGTCTCGGAACGCGGGGTGGAGCGCGACCGTGGCCCCGAGGACCGAGAACATCACCCAGCGGCAGGCTGCCGTGGACCAGGCGATGCCGACGACTCCGAGGGCCGGTGCGCCCAGCTTGCCGTCGATGAGCAGCCAGTCGAGGCCGAAGTTGGCGGCGTTGGCGACCACCGCCGCCACCATGATGGGGACGGTGACGTTCACCGCCGACAGGAAGCTGCGGTAGGCGGCGAAGAGCAGGCCGGCGGGCAGTCCCCAGAGGATCGGCTGGATGTAGTCCCGGGTGACGGCGACGAGCTCCGGCTCGTAGCCGATGAACGCCAGGAAGCTCGGCACCGACCAGATCAGCGCGCCGATGGGGCCGACGAGGCCGAGGGCGAGCCAGTGGGCCTGCGACAGGCTCTTGGCGGCGTCGTCCACGCGGCCCGCCCCCCAGGCCTGCGAGGTGTAGGCGTCGAGGCTGCGCAGGACGCCGGCGCCGAGGACGAAGAGCGCGAAGAACGCGATGTTCCCGATGGCGAGGGCGCCCAGCGACTCGGCGCCGAGCGGGCCGGCGAACACTGTGTCCACCACCCCCATGAGCATGAAGCCCACCTGCGCGAGGACGATCGGCCACGCCAAGCGCAGCAAGGCGCGGCCTTCTTCAGCGAGGGAGCGGGTCTCGGTGGGCGGAACGAGCAAGGCGCCGCAGGGTAGGGGACCCTGCGACGCCTTGGCTTGCTGCTGTCAGGTTTGCGCGCGGAGGCGCAAGGACCGTCAGGCGGTCTTCTGGGTGGGCTCGTCCGAGGGGATGGAGCCGCCCTCCCACAGCCGCTTCGCCTGGCGACCAGACGTGATGTCGAGGCCCTTCTCGTGCGGGAGCGGGGTGAGCTCGACCTCGGGCGGGGCGGGGAGCACCGCGGCCCGTGCCATCTCCGCCTCGGCGAGCTCGCGGGCGAGCTTGTCGCTGTTGCGGCTGATGGCGCTGAACATGTCGTCCACCTTGAGGCTCGCGCGGTGCAGCCAGTAGACGGACTTCGGGATGTTGTCCCGGTTGCCCTGCTTGATCTCCGACTGGACGCGCGAGGCGACGAGGGCCATCACGGCGAGCTCGGTGCCGATGTCCACGATGCGGCCGAGGATGAGCTGGCGCATCTCGAGCTTCGGGCCCTGGAACGCCATCTGGTGGAACAGGGCGCGGGCGAGCTTGCGGGAGCGCTTCTCCACCCACTTGACCCACTTGCGCAGGCGCGGATCGAACTGGCCGTAGCTCTTGAAGAGCCCGCCCAGGTACAGCTTCGGGTACCAGCGGGCGTAGAACAGGCCGGCCTTCGCGAGCACGCCGATCTTGTCCCCGAGGGTCGCGCCCTTCTTGAACAGACCGCCGGCGATGCGGAGGTGCCCGTCCAGGGCCTCGCGGGCGAGGAAGAGGTGCATGACGTCCGTCGTGCCCTCGACGATGCGGTTGATGCGGGAGTCACGCAGAGCCCGCTCCATCGGGAACCCGACCTCGCCGCGCGCCTCGAGGCTCTCGGCGGTCTCGAACCCGCGGCCGGCGCGGAACTGGAGCCCCACGTCGCACAGGTCCCAGCTCATCTCGGTGTTGTAGAGCTTGGCCGCAGCGGCCTCCATGCGCAGGTCCCGGTCGCCCATGTCGGACAGGGCGGCGCAGTAGTCCGCGAAGGCCTTCATGGCGTAGGCGCCCGACGTCATGTACGCGAGCTTGTCGGCGCCGGCCTCGTGCTGGCCGATGAGCTTGCCCCACTGCTCGCGGGTCTTCGCCCACTGGCTCATGAACTCCGCCATCTCCACCGCGCCGGCGGCGGTGATGGCGGGGATGGAGAGGCGCCCATCGTTCAGGGTGGTCAGGGCGAGCCGGAGGCCCTTGCCCTCACCCCAGATGAGGTTCTCCTTGGGCACCTTGACGTCGTTGAAGCGCAGGAGGCCGTTCTCGATGGCCTTGATGCCCATGAAGCGGCAGCGGTGCAGGATCTCGAACCCAGGGGTGTCCGTCTCGACGATGAAGGCGGAGATCTGCTTGATCTCGCGGCCGTTCTTCATGATGGACGGGGTGCGGGCCATCACGACGATGACGTCGGCGATGACGCCGTTGGTGCACCACAGCTTGGTCCCGTTGAGGATCCAGTCGCCGTTCTCGTCCTTCTCCGCCGTGGTCAGCATGTTCGCCGGGTCGGAGCCCGCGGTGGGCTCGGTGAGCGCGAACGCGGAGATGGCGCCCTTGGCGAACATCGGCAGGTACTTCTTGCGCTGCTCCTCGTTGCCGAAGAGCTTGAGCGGCTGGGGAGCGCCGATGGACTGGTGGGCCGAGAGCGTCGCGGCGACGGAGCCGCAGTGGGACGCGATGACCGAGAGGATGCGCATGTAGTTGGTCTGGGACATGCCCAGGCCGCCGTACTCGGTGGGGATCTTGATCGCCATCAGGCCGAGCTCGGCGCAGCCGCGCAGGACGTGGGCGGGGATCTCCTCGTCCTTGTCGATCTGGGCGCCGTCGATGTTCTCGGAGGCCCAGGCCTCGACCTTGGCGCACATCTCATCGCCGATGGCCTTGTCGTCCGCGGGCTGCTCGGGGAAGGGGAAGCACATGGAGACGTCGAAGTCCCCCATGAACATGGACGCCATGAAGCTCTTGCTCTTCCAGTCCAGCTCGCGGTTGTCCTCCGCGACGGCGACGGATGCAGCTTCGGCCTTATTCCGGTTCTTGTTCTCGATCATCGGTCGATCCCGCACCTGCCAGGTCCCGTTGCTCTCCGCCCTGGCAGGCTGGGTCGGAGGCAAAGTGACTGAATGCTCATTCAGTCGAACGCCGGAGAAATACATCCGCCAAGCGGGCGGGTCAAGAGGCAAGGCCACGCGTGGCCGGTATCCTGCTGGACCGAGGAGAGGGAGGGAGCGGTGGCCAGCGCGGGACCGAACTTCACGGGGACCGAGCGGTTCGTCGTCCGGCGCACGCTGGGCGTCGGCGGGATGGGGGTCGTCTACGAGGTCTGGGACACCGAGCGGAGCCAGACCGTCGCGCTCAAAACGCTGCGCAAGCTCGACCCGGCGGCGCTGTACCGCTTCAAGCGCGAGTTTCGGGTCCTCGCGGACGTCGCCCACCCCAACCTCATCCGACTCCACGAGCTCGTGGCGGAGGGGGACAGCTGGTTCTTCACCATGGAGCGGGTCTACGGGAGCGACCTCCTCGAATGGGTCGGCCACAAGACCTGGCCGGGCGCCCGGACCCAGAGCGGGCTGCCCTCGAACATGCTCGCGGGCTCGGGCTCCGAGCCGCCGGTCCAGACCGATGAACTGTGGAACGGCGACGGGCACCGGGCGGACACCCGGGACACCGCCCGCCCCCGGGACGTCGCAGCGGGGGACGAGACGCCCTCTCCCGCCGAGTTCCTCCGCGGGGGTGAGGAGACGACGGCGCCGAAGATCCTGACCAACAAGGTGAGGCTCTCGGAGGACCCCTCCACCTACGTGGATCACGACCGCCTGCGTCACGGGGTGCGGCAGCTCGCGGAGGGGGTGGCCGCGCTCCATGGGCTGGGCCTGCTGCACCGGGACATCAAGCCGAGCAACGTGATGGTCACGGACGAGGGGCGCCTGGTGCTGCTCGATCTCGGTCTCGTGACGATGATGGCGCCAGCGGAGGCGTCCGTGGAGCGGTACGTGGCGGGCACGGGGGCGTACATGTCCCCCGAGCAGGCGGCCGCGAAGCCGCTCACCGAGAGCTCCGACTGGTACTCGGTCGGGGTCGTGCTCTACGAGGCGCTCACGGGGGTCCGGCCGTTCCGGGGCACCTTCGAGGAGGTCATCCGGGCGAAGCAGTTCACGGAGCCACCGCCGCCCTCGCGGGTGGTGCCCGGCGTCCCGGGAGACCTGGATGCGCTGTGCGCGGATCTTCTGCGGACCGATCCCGAGGCGCGGCCGTCGGGCCCCGAGATCCTGGAGCGGCTGGGGACCACGGTCGTTCCGGAGCGCCTCGCGAACGCGGAACGGGCGGGGGACTCCGGCGGCGCGGTCTTCGTCGGGCGGGTCGAAGAGCTCGATCTCTTGCGGCGGCTCTTCCGGGACGCGGCGGCGGGCAGCGCCCGGTGTGTCCACCTCCACGGCGACTCGGGACTGGGGAAGTCGGCGCTGCTGCGGCGCTTCATCGACGAAGTCTCGGCGGACCAGGGGACCGTGGTGCTCTCGGGGCGTTGCTACGAGCGTGAGTCGATGCCTTACAAGGCGATCGACTCGGTCGTCGACTCGCTGTCGCGCTTCCTCCGCTCGATCCCGGCCTCGCGGGTGGAGGTGCTCCTCCCGCGGGACGTGCACGCCCTCGCGCGCGTGTTTCCGGTGCTGCGGCAGGTCGAGCCCATCGCGCTCGCGCCGGGTCGGTCCATTGACGCCGCCGACCCGCAGCAGCTCCGCAAGCGGGCGTTTGCGGCCCTGCGTGAGTTCCTGGCCCGCATCGCTGACCGGCACCCCCTCGTGGTCGCCATCGACGATCTCCAGTGGGGGGACCTCGACTCCGTCCAGCTGTTGCTCGCGCTCACGCGCCCGCCCGGGAACCCCTCGCTGCTCCTCCTCGTGAGCTACCGCAGCAACGAGATCGAGGCCCAGACGCACCTCCAGGCGCTGCGGCGTGAGCAGGGGCTGCAGGTGCACGAGGGGTTCGTCCCCCTGCGCCCGGACGCTCCCGGGAACGCGAGGGAGATCGCGCTGGAGCCCCTGAGCGCCGAGGACTCGCTCCGCTTCGCGAGCGGGATCATCGGCGACCTCAGCGACTCACGCGTGCGAGCGGTGGCCGCCGAGTCCCGCGGGTCGCCCTTCTTCCTTCAGGAGCTCGCGCGGTACGTCCTGGAGCGGACCCGGTCCGAGCGAGGCGAGGAGTCGGACAAGCCCTGGTACGACGACGCGGACACGGCGGCCCTCGACCTGCCGTCCGGCGAGTGGCTGCGGGCAAGCGTTGACGAGGACGTGAAGCTGCGCCTCTCGGAGGTGCTGCGTGAGCGGGTCGAACAGCTGCCCGAAGACGCGCGCGTCCTGCTGGAGACCGTGGCCGTCGCGGGGCGGCCCCTGGCGCGCCACCTCGCGAGGCACGCGGCCGAGATCGAGGACCGTGAGGAGGCGGCGGTCCTCCTGCTCCGCAAGGAGAACCTCGTGCGCTCACGCGGCTCGGGGGAGGGCGCGGCCATCGAGCCGTACCACGACCGGATCCGGGAGGCGGTGCTCGCCATCCTGCCCATGTACCGACTGCGTGAGCGGCACCTGCGGCTCGCGCTGGCCCTCGAAGGGAGCCGGCAGGCGGACCCGGAGGCGCTCACGGAGCACTTCCTCGGCGCGGGGCACCTGGAGAGGGCGGGGGAGTACGCCGAACAGGCCGCCGACCAGGCGAGCGAGGCCCTCGCGTTCGACCGCGCCTCGATGCTCTATCGCATGGCGCTTCAGCTCCGCGGAGAGCCCGCGGCGGACGACGAGCTCCGGCTGCGCAGCGCGCTGGCCCTGGCGCTCGCGAACGCCGGGCGTGGAGTGGAGGCGTCCGTGGAGTACCGCCGGGCGGGCGAGCTCACGACCGGCGCCGAGGCCCTGGAGCACCGACGGCTCGCTGCCGAGCACCTCCTGCGAGCCGGGCACTTCGACGAGGGCGTGAGCGCGCTCGGGGGCTTGCTCGCCGAGGTGGGCATGAAGCTCCCGGAGACCCCGCGCGGCGCGTTGCTCTCGCTCGTGGCGAACCGGGGTCGCGTCCGCCTTCGGGGGCTCAAGTGGACCGAGCGTGAGGAAGCGGAGCTCCCCGCGCGTGAGCGCTTCAAGGCAGACCTCTGCTGGTCGATCGCCGCCGGGCTCGCCATGGTCGATCCCATCCGCGGCGCGGACTTCCAGACCCGCTCCATGCTCCTCGCCTTGGAGGCGGGCGAGCCCCGCCGGGTGGCCCGGTCCCTGGCGATGGAGGGTGCCTACTCCGCCGTCGCGGGGGGCAAGCGGGGGGTGAGTCGCGCCTGGAAGCTCTTCGACGAAGCCCAGAGCCTCGCCGAGCAGGTGGGCGACCCCATCACCCGGGCCCTCGTGACGAGCTCACGCGGGGTGACCTACTACGAGACGGGACGGTGGGCGGAGGCCAAGGCGGAGCTCGCCGAGGCGGAGGAGTTGCTGGTGGAGCGGTGCCAGGGCGTCGCCTGGGAGCTGGCGACCACCCGCCACTTCCTCTGCCTCACGCTCGAGATGATGGGGGAGCTCGCGGCCCTCGCGCGGCGGGTCCCGGACTACGTGCGGGAAGCCGAGGAGCGTGGGGACCGCTTCTCCGCCACCAGCTTTCGCAACGGGAACCTCAACCTCGCCTGGCTCCTCAAGGACGACCCGGAGGGCGCCCGGCGCGCTCACGCCGAAGCCATGGCGCCCTGGTGGGAGACGAGCGGTTACCTGCTCCAGCACTACGAGGGGCTGTACGCGCAGGTGCAAATCGACCTGTACGTGGGGGACGGCGGCTCTGCCTGGTTGCGGGTGGAGGACGCCTGGAGACCGCTCAAGCGCTCGGGCCTGCTGAACATCCAGCAGCTCAAGCTCGAGGCCCTCTTCCTACGGGGCCGAGCCGCCCTGGGGGCGATCCTCTCACCGAACCCCGACCCCCAGGCCCGCGGCCTCGACCGTGACCCTGGCCTGGTGGAGGGCGGCACGGACGTCCTGCCGTCGGAGAAGAGCCTGCTCCAGGTGGCGAGCAAGGCCGCCGGCCAGATGGAGAAGGAGAAGATGGCGTGGGCCGAGCCGCTGGCGCGGCTGCTCCGAGCCGGGGTCCGGGCCATCGAGGGGTCCGCGTCCGCGGCCCGCGCGGAGCTGGAGGGTGCGGCGACGTTGCTCGATGGCTGCCAGATGCCGACGCTGGCCGCCTCGGCGCGGGCACGGGCCGCGCTGGTCGGGGCGCCGTCGCCGGGTCCGAACGGAGGCGCCGCCGCGATCGCGAAGGCCGGAGCCGAGAATCCGCAAGCACTGCTGGACCTGCTGGTGCCGTTCCCTGTATCCCCGCCCTGAGGATCCGGGAGGTGTGGTGGTGTGCTCCGACGATCGTGAAGGCCTCGGGCCGCGCCGCGCGGCGACCGTCCGTGCGCTCATGCCCCACCTGCTGGGGCTGTCCGGTGACGACGTCGACCTCGTCGACGCGGCCGTCGACCGCCTCGATGGGTTCCTGGAGAGCCTCCCGGATCGGGCCCGAGCGGACGAGTTCTGCCAGCTGATCGATGCGGTGGGGGCGCTGTCCCTCTCTCGGTACTTCTCCCTGCCCGGGGGGCTCAGCGGCCGGCAGCTCGAGGACCTCGTGGAGACCCTCTTCGACCGGGAGATGTCCTTCGGCGAGCAGCTGCTCACCCTGGGGCTGAGCTTCCGAGGCAGCCAGCCACCGTCCCCGTGGGACCTGGCGCGCTCGCTCCGGGAGCTCCTCGCGGTCGCCTTCTACTCGAACCCCCAGGCCGATCGCATCACCGGGTTCGTCCCTGCCTACGAGCGCGAGTCGGTGCTCCGCGTCGCTCCCGAAGAAGCCGACGCCCATCCCTTCACCTCCGCGGACCGGACCCGCCTCGACGTCGACGCGATCATCGCGAAGCTCGAGTCGCGTCCCCCGAAGCCGTCGACGGGCTGGTTCAAGAACGACGGGCGTCCCCGGGTCGCGATCATCGGCAGCGGACCGGGCGGCGCGGCGGCGGCGAGTCAGCTCACGCCTCACGCGGACGTGGTGATCTTCGAGGCGGGGGCGCGTTTCGCGGCGCGTGAGTTTCCCTACGACACCCTCGCGGCCATGAGCCTGCTCTACGAGGGCGGCCTCCTCACCCCGACTCGTGACCTCGACGTGCGGGTCTTGATCCCCCGGGCGGTCGGGGGAGGCAGCGTGATGAACGAGGGGGTCTCGATCCGGCCCCGCTCCAGCACGCTCGACCACTGGCAGCGGCACGGCGCCCACTTCGACCGGCCCGGGCTCGAGCGTGCGCTGGATGACGTGGAGGTCCGCCAGCGGTTCCAGCCCATCGCGGACGATCTCGCCACCTCGAACGGCGCCCTGTGGCGCGAAGGTCTGCTGGCGATGCCCACGGAGGTGATGGTCAACCCCGTGCTGTCCGACATCGCGACGCGCGCGTCGATGCATGCGGGCTCGCCCCACGCGGACCGGCGGGGCGATCGCTGCCTCGCCTGCGGCTTGTGCAACTACGGGTGCCGCTTCGGCCACCACCTCACCGTGGACCGCACCTTCCTCTACGACGCGGAGTCGGGGGGCGCGCGGATCGTCGAGAACACCCGGGTGGAGCGGCTCGTGAGCCGCCGCGACAAGGAGACGGGGCAGGTCCGCGTCACGGAGATCATCGTCACCCACGCAGGCGAGCGGGAGAAGATCGAGGTCGACCACGTCGTCGTCGCCGCGGGAACGCCCGGGTCCCCCGCGCTCCTGCTCCGCTCGGCGGAGGGGGGAGCCCTGTCCACCATCCCCGCCGCCCGAGGGGATCTGCTCGGCGCGAACTTCGGCTTCAACGTCGGCTCGCCGGCCATCGCCCGCTGGGCCGAGCGACCGCCTCGGCCCTCGTACCTGGGGGTCCAGACGCAGTACGTGGCGACCAAGCCCGGCGACGACACCTTCATCCTCGAGAACGGCTTCATCCCGCCCGGTGTCATGGCGTCGAGCATCCCCGGCCTCGGTCCGACGCACCGGGACTGGATGGCGAGCTATCCGAACATCGGCATGGCGGTGAACACCATCGGGACGCCGTCCAACGGCCGCGTGGACCGGAACGCCCAGATCGCCTTCCGGGTGGAGGACGGCACGCTCGGGATCCTCCGGGAGACGCTGGCGACCCTCGTCGACGCCTGGCTCCACGCCGGCGCCGCAGAGGTGCGTCCCGCGGGGGTGCACCCCCTGGGGCGCGTCGAGGCGGTGTTCGACCAGCGCTTCCGCGGCAAGGAGACGGAGATCCTGAAGGTGCTGGAGCGTGCGGCGCCGCTGGCCGAACACCTGCAGATCGGCTCGGGGCACCCGCAGGGCGGCCTGGCGATGAACGACGATCCCCACAAGGGCGTCGTGGACGGCCGATTCAAGGTGCACGGGACGACGAACCTCTTCGTCGCCGACGCCTCCGTCTTCCCCACGACCATCGTGGTGAACCTGCAGTGGCTGGTCCTGGGGCTCGGAGTCCTGGCGGGGCGGGAGATCGCGGCGCAGATCACCTGAGCCGCGCTGCGGGCATCGCCCCCGCGATCAGTCCAGCGGCAGCGTCTTGAGCGCGTACCGGTCGAAGCGAGCCAGATCGCTCGTCCGTCGCGGGCCCAGCAGGCGGTCCGAGGGCCCGCCGGCGAGCGCGGTGTGCAGCGCCCGCTCTCCCAGATCCGCCACCATCCGCCACACCGGGGACACCGTGGCCACCCTCCCGGCGATGCGGTGGATCCGGCCCTGCTCCGGGGCGTCCATCGCTCCCGGCAGCGTCACCGGTCGGGAGAAGAGGGGACTCCTCCCCAGGGCGGTCCCGGCGAGCAGGAACCAGGTGCGCTGGATGCGGTTGACCTCTCCCCACGGCTTGCAGGGGCGGGCCAGCGTCCTCGTGATCGCGGTGTCCAGGATCGCTTCCCAGTCGCGCCCCGCGAACACGGCGTGCTCCGGGTCGAGGAGCGCTTCGCGGAAGGCCGGCACGTTCGTCGTCACGGAGTTCGACTCGGACCAGTAGATGGGCAGGTCCTCCTCCGGGGTGCCCGGGGGGACGACCTCGGTGGGCATTGCGCACACGCTCTGGGCGAGGTCGAACAGCGCCCCGTAGACCTCGAGGAGCCAGACGGCGTCGAGACGCCAGAACAGGCTCGATGCCGTCGAGTCCGGTCTGCAGACCCCGTCCCACGCGGCGAGCGTCCGTGCCCGGTCCGTGTCCGGCAGCCGCGGGCGCACGACGTCGAGCGCCGCCCGCGCCCACGCGCTCTGACGGTCCTGCTGGATGGCGCGGATCCGCTCCTGGTCCACCCCGCCGGTCTTCAGCAGCTCGGCGATGCGGTCCTTGCGGCCCGAGGACAGGCCCAGCGTCACGACCGCCGGGCGACCGGGGCGGTTCGTCGTCTGGTTCGCGGTCACCACGGGCGCATCGGCGCTCTTGTCCGTGAACCCGACGAGGTCCTTGGGGGCCACCGAACCTGTCCACCGTTGCCCGGGATCCCAGCCCGCGACCGGGTTGAGGCCCGAGTGCCCCTCCGCGCGGCGGGGCGCCAGCCCGCACTGCTGGAGCCCCACGGCCCCGTGCACGTCGCCGAGCGCGTACTGGAAGCTCTGGGGGTAGGCAGCGAGCAGGTCGCGCGCTTCGTCCACGGTCCCCGCTGCCTCCAGAGCGAAGGGAACCGCGAAGGCGTCTTCCATCCCCGCGCCGTCGAGGATCCAGCGCAGCGCCAGCACCCGGGAGGGCTCTTCGCCAGTGGGGTCACCGAGGATCAGGCCGAGGTCGCTCCTCCACACCGTCAGAGACTCCGTGTCGCGCGACCCCTTCCGGCGCACCACCTCGTCCCGCCGCTCGAGGGGTGCCCACCCGTCGCCCCGCCGGACCCGCCCGGCCCGCACCTCCTCCACGAACAGGTCGATCTGGTCGAGGAAGCCGTAGGTGATGGCGCCCGCCACCGAGGTCCAGCGACCCGCGAGGACTCCGGGGACGCCCGGAACCGTGACCCCGGCCTGCAGGGTGTCGGGGCCTCGAAGCACCGCCTCGTGGAAGGAGGGCGGCAAGGTCGAGGCGTCCAGGTGGGGCTCTCCGGCCACGATCACCCGCCCGGACGTGGACAGCGACGGAGGGACCGCGTACCCGTTGCTGCCGACAGGGGCCCGGAACGCGGCGGCGCAGAGGGGGTCGATGGTGAGCTCCTGAGGCTCGAGCTGGACCTCGGCGAGCAGCGCCGGATCCCAGTGATCCAGGTGCGGCGCGAACAGCGCCCGGAGGACGCGGATGGCGGCCTCGTCACCAGACCGGCCGACGTGGGCGATGAACCGCTCCACCACCTCCTGGCTCTGAGCGAGGCCGAGGTAGCTCTGGAGCAGGGCAATGAGGAGTGAGTCCGCGGGGGTCCAGGGCTCGGGCTTCACCCCCAGGACCAGGAGCTCGAGAGGACGAGGCCGTCGCGCGAGCCAGCGGTTGATGCCCGCGGCGTAGGCCTCGGCGATCTCCCGTGCGCGGGGCGTCAGCGTCCCTGCCTGGGTCTCCGCCGCGACCGCGAAGCCCCGGCGACGGATGAAGCGGTCCTGGGACACGAGCGAGTCGGTCCCGTCCAGGAGCTCCGCCGCGCGCCCCCGGCCGGCGATCCGCAGCACCGCCAGCTGCACGATCCGGTCCTGCGCGTGCCCCCACCCGAGCCCGAAGGCGCGCCCGGCGGCCGTGTCAGCGTGGACCTCAAGGACTCGCCCCGTGGTCCGTCCCACGCGCACGGGCCCGTCAGGACCGTCCAGGGTGATCACGCAGTCCACGGTCTCTCGACGAAGCGCCGGACCGCGGCAACGGCCGCGCGGTCGGAATCCTCTTGTGTGGTGGCGAGTTCACGCTCGTCCTTGCGGCGCAGCTTGAGCGAGTGGTCGCCGCCGTCCACCACGTGGAGCTCGTGCGGCGAGGACAGCGTCGGCAGCACCTCGTGGAGGAGGGGGAGGGGACACAGCGGGTCCCGGGTCCCCTGGACGAACAGGATCGGGCGGCGCAGCTCGCGCAGGACCTCGTCGCGCACCGCCGTGCGTCCCTTCAGCGGGTACCCGAGGCAGATCAGCCCCGCGGGGGCGTCCGCATCCGGCAGCTCGTTGGCGAGGTGGCAGCCCACCCGCGAGCCCATGGACTTGCCGATGAAGAAGAGCTTCTGTTGCGGGTACTTGGGGGCGACCTCTTCGAGCACCTCGCGATGCCTGGCGATGAGCCGGGGCATCTTGTCGGGGAACGACTTGCCCGCCTGCATGTAGTCGTACTCGAAAGTCTCGACATCACAGAAGGTTGCAAGCCATCCCCTCCACGCCTGCATGAACGGGTGGCCCTGCCCCGCGCCCGAGCCGTGGGCGAACAGGAGCACCGGGCGGCTGGTCATCGTCGGGCCCGGCGGCGAGGCCCACCAAGCGCGTGCCAGCGTGGGTCGGGCTCGACCTCGTCCGGAGCGGCGGCGCCGGGGAGCACCTCCCGAAGGAGGGAGTCGAAGCTCAGCTCCGGGCGCCAGTTCTGGGGGTAGCCAAGGCTGACCTCCTCGAACCGCACGCCGTCACGCCAGTCGGTCGCGCGGACGTGCAGGTGCCCACTGACCACCACCTCGGCCCCGAACCGCACGTGCCAGTCCTCCGTGGCCGCCGTCCCACACCAGGGCAGGAACCGGGGCACGCGTGGGATCCGCACGAGATCACGCCGCAGGGGCCAGTGGTTCACCAGCACGCGGGGCAGGCCCGTCCCCTCCGTGGCGAGCCGCTGCTCCGTCTCCCGCAGGCGCGCCGCGCACCACGCCGCCCGCGACGAGTGCGGGGACGGGTCCAGCCGCATCTCGTCCAGGCAGACGATGCCCTTGTCGCTCGCCCACCGGATCGTCGCGTCCGGGTCCAGCCCCGGGGGGCCGAAGGAGTAGTCGTACAGAAGGAAGAGCAGGCAGATGACGCGTCCCTCGAACACCGCCCACGGGTCCTCGGGGGTCAGCACCCCCCGCTCCCGGCAGAGCTCCACCAGGTGCTCGTAGCGGGCGACGCCCCGCAGGGGGTCCTTCCGCTTGCTCCAGAGCTCGTGGTTTCCGGGCACCCACAGCAGCTGGGCGAAGTGGGGGCCCAGCGTGTCCATGGTCCACGCCAGCTGGTCAGGCTCCTCGCCCACATCGCCGGCCACGATGAGCCAGTCGTCAGGGTGGTCGCCGACCGACTCGATCGCCGCGCGGTTCGCCTTGTGGCGCACGTGCAGGTCCGAGATCCCTAGGAGGCGGGGCATGACTGTCCGGGGAAGGGGGAGGCGGGAGCTTGCCCGCGAGGTCGCTGCACGGTCAAGATGGTCCGATGCGCGGCTCCGTCCTTCTCGGTCTCTGCTTCCTCCTGGGCTGTCCGTCCGAGGGCGAGGAGGCGCCGCCCGACAGCACCACCTGGTACGAGGGGACGCTGACGGCGACCAAGCCCGACGGGGATCCCCTCGGCGACCCCGTCCCGAGCCTGCTGCGGCGCACCCACATGCCGGCGGACGAACGCATCGAGGAGCAGTGGATCGAGGTGGACGAGTCCGGGCTCGGCTTCGAGGTCCTCAGCTCCCAGGTCGTCACCGCCGAAGACGGCACGTTCACCCTGCAGTACCAGGACGAGTTCGGGCTCCTGGAGGGCTTCGGCTCGCTGGACCGAGGGGACGACTGGGCCTGGACCGCCTGGCAGTCCCAGGCCGAGTACGTCTCGGGGGAGATCACCGGGTCCCAGCTCCTGTCGCTGGCTGAGGTCGAGGGCGGCGTCCTCGAGATCACGACCGACGTCCTCGGCGCCGACTCGGAGCTCGAGGTCATCGAGGTGCGCGCGCTCACCGAGGTCTCCGAGGCCACGTTCACGACCCGCCGCGGCGAGCTCCTCGGAGGTTGAGTGCCCCGACGCTTCGGCGCCCTGGTCGAACCCCACGCTCCTCAGACCCGGGTCGCCCGGCTGCGCCGCGAACTCGACCGGTTCATCCACCACCCGATCACCGAGGGGGCGATCCTCGTCCTGATCGTGATCTCCGTGGTCGCCGTGTTCTTCGAGCTGGCCCTCGACCGGGCGGCGATGGGGCAGCACGTCGCCGCCTGGATCGGCAACGCCATCACCTGGGTGTTCGTGGGCGAGCTGTCCATCCGCTTCTGGGTGGCGGTCAAGAAGCGGCGGTTCTTCACCCGCTACTGGGTCGACATCCTCGCCTGCCTGCCCCTGCTCGGCCCCCTGCGCTTCCTCCGCGTCCTGAGGCTGCTGCGCATCTTCCGGGCGGGTGCGCTCTTCAATCGCCGCCTCAGTGTCTTCCAGGGCGCGTTCTTCTCCACCGTCTCCGAGATGACGATGCTGGGGACGGCGACCCTGACGCTCGTCCTCGTCTCGGCGATCGTCCTGTACGTCTTCGAGAGTGCCGCCTTCCCCGGGCTGGACAAGGCGATGTGGTTCGCCATCTACTCGATGATCGGGGGCGAGCCCATCGGCGGCTCCCCCACGACCATGAGCGCCGTGGGGCGCGTGGTCACCCTGCTGCTCATGTTCGGCGGCCTCACCCTGTTCGGCATCTTCATCGGGACGGTCTCCGCCTCGATGGTCACGCGCTTCTCATCTCTGGAGGTGACCGAGATGGATCTCGATGAGCTCCGCGGCCACCGGGTGGTCTGCGGCTGGAACCACGCCGGGCCCCTGGTCCTTCAGGAGCTGTTCAGCGTCGGCTCGACCACGGGGAATGACCCGGTCGTCCTCGTGACCGAGGCGCCGGTCCCTGCGTCGGACCTGCCTGCCGGGGTGCGCGCGGACCGGCTCTACTCGCTGGTGGGCGACTACACCCGGGTCGAGACGCTGGAACGAGCCGGGATCCGCACCGCGCGGGCCGCCGTGCTGCTGGCCGACACGCAGGTGCAGCGCTCGGACCAGGACCGGGACGCCCGCACCGTCCTCGCCGCTCTCACCGTCGAGAAGCTCGCGCCCGAGATCTTCACGGTGGCGGAGCTGACGAACCGCGAGAACGAAGGGCTCCTTCGGATGAACGGCGTCGAGGAGATCGTCGTCGCCGACGAGTACGGGGCGGTGATCCTCGGATCGGCGAGCCGGAACCGCGGGATCGTGCGGGTGCTCGACGAGATCCTGACGTCGCGCTACGGCAACACGCTGAACAAGGTGCGGCCCCCGGCGGCGTGGGTCGGCGAGCGGGTCGGGGACCTCGTCTCCGAGCTGAAGTCGCGCCACGAGGCGGTGCTCATCGCCATCGAGCACGCGGACGAGGGAGAAGGGCACCCCAAGATCGAGGTGAACCCGCCCTCCGAGCGCGCCCTCCGCGAGGACGATCTCCTGCTGCTCCTGTCAGACCCTCAGCGGACGTTCTGACCGCGCCCTGACGCCCGCGGCGGCTGCCGCTCCCGTCAGACCGGCAGGTTCTTCCAGGCGAACGACCGCTCGCCGCTGCTGTACTCGGACACCACGTGCCCGTCGCCCCGGAGCAGCCACCGGGTGGTGAGCAGCCCCTCGACGCCTACCGGACCGCGCGCATGGAGTCGCCCGGTGGCGATGCCCACCTCGGCGCCGAGCCCGTAGCGGTAGCCGTCGGCGAACCGCGTGCTCGCGTTGTGCATCACCGAGGCCGAGTCGACCTCCGCGAGGAAGCGCGCCGCGGCGTCGGGGTCCTCGGTGACGATCGAGTCGGTGTGCCCGCTCCCGTAGCGGTGGATGTGGTCGATGGCTTCGTCCAGGGACCCCACGTACCGCACGTTGGCGGTGGGGGTGCCGTACTCCGTGCCCCAGTCGGCCTCGGTCGACGGGTCCACGAGGTTCGCCCCCTGGGCGAGGAGTACGCCTTGAAGTGCCGAGAATGTCGGCCGAAACTCCTCGTGCACGAGCAGCGTCTCGGTCGCGTTGCACGCCGCCGGGTAGTCCATGATCCCGTCCAGGCAGACCGCGAGCGCCTTCTCCGGGCTCGCGGCGGCGTCCAGGTAGACATGACAGACGCCCTCGGCGTGCCCGAGGACGGGGATCCGGGTCCCGTCCGTGATCGCGCGCACCAGGGACCCGCTCCCGCGGGGGATCACCAGATCGATCTCCGTATCGCACGCCAGCAGCGCGCCCACCATCTCCCGCCCCTCGACCCCGATCACGAGATCCGCTGGCAATCCAACCTCTTCGAGAGAAGACCTGAGGCACTCCACCAACACGCGGTTGGTCCTGGAGGCCTCCGAGCCGCCCTTGAGAATGACCGCGTTCCCCGACCGGATCGCCAGGGCGCCGATCTGGATCACCGCGTCCGGTCGCGACTCGAAGACGATCAGGAGCACGCCCAGGGGACTCGACACCTGGCGCAGCTCGAGCCCGTCGTCCAAGCGACGGCGCGCCAGCACTGCGCCCACGGGATCGGGCCGCTTCGAGAGATCGAGGACCCCGTCGCGCAGAGTGGCCACCTTCGCGGGAGGGAGCCCCAGCCGATGCAGCAGCGGTCCGTCCAGCCCCTCGGCGGCCGCCCGCGCCAGATCCGAGGCATTGGCCGCTGCGATCTCGTCGCTGCGCGCCTCCAGCTCGAGGTAGAGCGCCCGCAGGGCGTCCGCGCGCCCTCGCCCGGTCGCCTTCATGGCTGCCCGCTGCGCGTCCCGCGCTCGCTGGGCGATCCCCCGCGCCTCCGCTGTCGCCGTGTCCGTCACCCGTCACTCCTCCGCACCGCGAGCAGGTCGCGGTGGACCAGCGCGTGGTGGTTTCGCGCGTGCTCGGGCGCCTCGCCCGCCACCCAACGCCGGGCGGCGTCCGCGTCGCACCACACCATCCCCCGACCCAATGACGCCCCCTCGGGGCCCCGCAGCTCGACGACGTCGCCGGCGTCGAAGCTTCCCTCGACCCGATGCACGCCCACTGCGAGCAGGGACGCGCCCCGGTCCCGGATGGCCCGCACCGCGCCCTCGTCGAGGTGCAGGATGCCTCGGGGCGCCGCGGCGAGGGCGATCCAGCGACGCCGGGCGTCCTGGGAACTCTCCACTGCGGGGAACCAGGTCCCGACGGTCTCGCCGGCCAGCGCCGCCTCCAGGGTCCCCGCCGTCCGGCCGGACGCGATGATCGCATGGCAGCCGCTCTCCGCCGCGGACCGCGCCGCCGCGAGCTTCGTCCCCATGCCGCCCCGCCCCGCCCCGGACGCGCTCGGGCCGGCGGCCACCTCCTCCTCGGCGGCCACGGTCCGCAGCAACACCGCGTCCTCGTGCGCGCGCGGGTCCCGGTCGTAGACCCCCTCGACGTCCGTGAGCAGGACGAGCAGATCCGCGTCGAGCTTGCTCGCCACCAGCGCGGAGAGCTGATCGTTGTCGCCGAACACCGGCCGTCCCCCCTCCATGGCGAAGGCGAGCTCGTCCGTGGCGACCGCGTCGTTCTCGTTGATGATCGGGATGGCGCCTCGGCCCACCAGGGCCTCCAGCGTCGAGCGCAGGTTCAGGTAGCGGACGCGGTCGTCGAAGTCGGCCTGGGTGAGGAGGAGCTGCGCCGCCACCAGCCCGTAGCGCCCGAACCCGTCCGACCACAGCTGCATCAGGCGGCTCTGTCCCACCGCGGCGCAGGCCTGGCGATCCGCCAGCCGCAGATCGCCGTCGAGCCCCAGCGCCTCGCGGCCCAGGCCGACCGCCCCGCTCGACACCACCAGTACCTCGACGCCGGCCTTCCGCAGCCGCGTCGCCTCCTCGATGACCCCGTAGAGGCGCCCCATCGCGAGGGTCCCGTCATCGTGGGTCACGACGCGGGTCCCCAGCTTCACCACGACCCGGCGGGCGGCGGCCACGGCAGGTCGCGCGCTCACGACGTCCTCCGGCCCGCCACGACGAGCAAGGCGGGCAGCAGGAACAGGTCCCCGAGCAGCGCCACGAAGATGACCGTGGCGCCGACGGCGGCGAGCACCTGCATCGACGGGAAGGAGCTGAGGCCGTTCAGGCCGAAGCCCACGCACAGGAGCACCGTGGTGATGGTGACGGCGCGGCCGCTGTGCAGGACCGCTGCCCGGAGCGCCTCGTGGAGCGAGCGTCCGAGAGCCTGCTCGTCCCTGGCGCGGACCAAGAGGTGGATCGTGTCGTCCACCGCGATGCCCAGGGCCACGGTGAAGACCACGGCGGGCGTCGGGTCGAGCTCCCAGTCCATCAGGCCCATCAGTCCGTACCCCACCACGAGCGGCATCGCGTTCGGCAGGAGAGCCAGGAGGGCCACCCGCACCGAGCGGAAGAGGGCGCCGATGATCGCGGTCACGGCGACCAGCGCAAGGAGCAGGCTGTCGCGCAGGTCGGAGGTGACGGCGTTGATGCCGCGGTAGGCCACGTGGGGCGTCCCGGTGACGTGGCCCTCGACCGCGCCGAGTCCCTCGATCGCCGCCAGCGGCGTCAGCGCCTCATCGACCGTGGCCGCGAGGCGCGCCGTGAAGTCTGCGAACGCGTTGCCCCCATCGTCCCTCGTACGAATCGTCAGCCGCGCCCGGGCGCCGTCGAGCGAGATCATCCTCCCCTGGCGCTCGTCGCCCTCGGCGAGCAGCCGCATCTGCGCCACCCCCGCCTTCGTCTCCGGGAGGCCCGGGCGACCGGTCAGCGCCTCGGACAAGGTCGCGACCCAGCGGGCGGGGGAGACCGACGCCCGCGCCTCCGGCTGCGCCAGCGCCCACTCCTCGATGGCGAGCATCGCTCCGAGGACCTCCGGGCGGTCCATGCTCCCCGGCGGGCCTTCGAACTCGATCTCCGCGCCGAGGATGCCCCCCAGGTTGTCGTCTGCGATGGCGCCGGCGATGCGGGTGGGGTGGGACGGGCCGATGAGCCCCGTCAGGGTGTTGTCGACGCGGACCCGCGAGCCGAACCCCAACGAGGCCGCCATGAGGACCCCGAACGCGGCGAGCACGACCCAGGGGCGGCGGATGGAGACGTCGGCGCAGCGCAGGAGGAGGCGGTCGACGGGGGTCGGGTCCTCCTCTCGGCCGGCCTCGGGGACCGCGCCCCGCGACAGCGAGAGCACCAGGGGGATGACCAGCAGCACCGTGCCGTACGCGAAGGCGATCCCGAGCGCCGCGAAGCCCCCGAAGGAGCGCAGGATCGGCATGTTCGCCATCCCCAGGGATCCGAAGCCGACGGCGGTCGTGAGGCTCGTGAGCAGACACGCCCGGCCGATCGCGCTCATCGCCGCCCGGATGGCCGCGCGCCGCGCCTCGGCCGAGGGGACCGCGCCGGGAGCCGTGTGCCGCCTCACCTCTTCGTGGAACCGGCTCACCATGTGGATCGCGTCGGCCACGGCGATGACCGGCAGCAGCGTGAAGTAGCTCTGGTTCAGGATCCCGATGGACTCGCCGGCCCAGCCCATCGCGCCGAACACGAGCACCGCAGGCACGGCGGCGGCGATGCCCGGGGCCATCACCCCGTGGGGGCGCCGGAAGATGGCGAACAGGATGAGCGTGAGGACGAGCGCCAACAGCGGCACGGTCACCAGCTGGTCCGACAGGATGAGCTGGAAGAAGTCGGCCCGGACCGCGGGGACGCCGGCGGTCCCCACCGCGATGCCGGCGTCCCGCCCCTCGGTCCACTCGGCCATCCGGTCGCGCAGGGCGAACACGGCCGGCCGGAGCTCGTCGACGTCGTCGGGGTCCACCGCGAGCTCGACGAACACCGCGAGGGAGCCGCCGTCGGGAGCCACCAGCTGGGGCACCACGAGGGGGTCGGCGAGGATGCGGGCCTTCAGCGCCGGACCGTCTCCGTCGTCCAGGAGCTCGCCGACCGTGGTGAGATCGAGGAGCCCGGGGACGCCGCCCGCGAGCAGCGGGGTGCTCGTGATCGCTTGCGCCCAGGCGATCCCCGGGTCGCTGTCGAGCGTGTCCATGAGCGCGGCGACCGCCCGGAGGCGCGGCTCCGTGAGCATGTCCGGCCCGGTGCCCTCCGCGGGGGACAGGACCGCGAGGAGCATGGCGTCGTCCTTGCCCCAGCGCTCCTTGTAGGCCAGGAGCCGGTCGACCTCCGGATCACCGGAGCCGTAGAACGCCAACGCAGAGAAGTCGGTCCGGAGGCTGGCCGCCCCGGCGAGCCCGATCCCGAGCACGACGAGCAAGCCCGCCGCGAAGAGGGCCCGGTGGGTGAGCACCACTGCGGCGAGGCGGTCGAACATTTGGTTGGGAGCCTACGGTGCGGGGAGTAGGATTGGGATGCAGCGATAGGGTGCACCCCGAGAGACGCCGCCGGAGGGGAGAGCCCGGCGTCGCAACCCGAGGCGCGCCCAAGGGAGGCGCACGTGAATCGGCTCATCATCTTGATGCTCTCCAGCGTCGTGGTCCTGGCGTGGGGCTGTGAGGCCCCTCGGGTCCCGCTCGAGCTGGGCGACCCGACCCTCACCGACGACGACGACGCTGGGGACGACGACGACTCCACGGAGGACGCGACCCCCGCCGCTCCTCCCGGGCACCTCCGGGGGCTCGTGCGGACTCCGTCCGGCGGGTTCGTCCCCGAAGCGAGCGTCCGGGTGGGCGACACCACCGCCACCACGGATGCGCGCGGGTGGTTCGAGATCCTCGATCTGCCGGTGGGATCCCACCTCGTCCGGGCCACCCGCGCCGGGTGGTCCACGAACCAACGCCTGGCCGAGATCACGTCGGGCCGCGTCACGCAGCTCGAGTTCACCCTCCTTTTCCTCGACGACGACAACGTCCTCGAGGAGCCGGTCCCCGGCCCTGACGCCGTCGTCACGAGCGACGAAGGGGTCACCGTGGAGTTCCAGTCCGGGACGTTCACCACCACCGACGATGGGGAGCCGGTGGAGGGCCCCATCGTCGTGTCGATCACGCTCATCGACTCTCCGGCGGAGCTCACCGCCGCGCCGGGCCAGATGCTGGCGGTCGATCCGGACGATCCGGCTGCTCCGCCCATCCCGCTGGAGAGCTACGGGATGGCGGAGATCGTGCTGACGGCCAACGGCGCCCCGGTCACCTTCACCGGCGTCGCGCTCCTCACCTTCCCGCTCTTCCCGAACCACGGCCTCGACGACGGCGAGAGCCTGCCCGTGTGGAGCTTCGACGAGACCCAGAACCTGTGGGTCGACGAGGGCCTCGGGGTGGTGGACGGTGACCTCTTCCACGCCGAGGTCACGCACTTCACCTGGTGGAACGCGGACAAACCCATCGAGGAGAGCACCTGCGTGCAGGGGAGCTTGTCCCTGCCGAACGGCGACCCGGCGGTGGGCTGGACCGTGAACACCGTGGGGCTCGACTACGGCGGCGCCTCCTTCACGGTCACCGACGGGGCGGGCGTCTTCTGCGCGCCGGTGAAGAAGGGCGGGACCTCGGAGCTGTCGGCGAGTGGCAGCGACGGCGTGACCCTGTGGAGCTGGGACCACGAGGTCACGGCCGGATCGACCTCCGCGGTGTGTGGGGGTACGTGCACGGACGTGGGCGACCACGTCCTCGCCGACCTGACGGACGATCTGGACGGCGACGGGGTGACCGAGCTCGCGGGCGACTGCGACGACACGGACCCGCTGATCTCGCCCTTCGCGGCGGACCTGAGCGTGGACGGCGTGGACGACGACTGCGACGGCATCGACGGGCCCGACGAGGACGGCGACGGCGCGGCGGCCCTGGCGGCTGGCGGGACCGACTGCGACGACGAGGACCCCGCGGTCCGGCCCGGGCAGATCGAGCTGTGCAACGGAGCCGACGACGACTGCGACGGCACCGTCGATGGGGTGACCCCCGCCGGCGACCCCTGGTTCCGCGACGCGGACGAGGACGGAGCGGGGGATCCCCTGGACGTGCTCCTCGCGTGCGCCGCGCCCGCCGGCTACGTGGTGACGGGAGACGACTGCGACGACAGCGACGCGCTCAGCAGCCCCACGGGCGTCGAGGTCTGCGAGCACCCGACGCTCGGCGCGGGGGTCGATGAGGACTGCGACGGCCTGGTGGACGAGGGGGAGACGCCCGATGGCGTCACCTTCTGGATCGACGACGACCAGGATGGCGTCGGTGACGACGACCAGCCGCTGGTCGCTTGCGCGCAGCCCCTCGGCGCGGCGGCGGTCCCCGGGGACTGTGACGACGACCTCGCGGCTGTCTTCCCCGGAGCAGCCGAGGTCTGCAACGGCGTGGACGACGACTGCGACGGGGCGGCGGACGAGCTCGGCGCCGCCGGCCAGGCGCCGTTCTATCTGGACGCGGACGGCGACGGCTACGGCGTGACCGCCACCGTGGTGATGGCGTGCTCCCAGCCGCCGGGCGCGGCGGTGTTCCCCGACGACTGCGACGACAGCGACCCCGCGATCAACCCCGGCGCGGTGGAGACCTGCGCCGCGACGACGGACCTGAACTGCGACGGCTCCGTCCAGTTCGAGGACGTGGACGGGGACGGCACGGCAGCCTGCGAGGACTGCAACGACCTGAACCCGTCGATCAACCCGAACGCTCCCGAGCTGTGCGACCTCGTCGACTCGGACTGCGACGGCTCCATCGTCGACTACTACAGCAATCTCGACGGCGACGGGCTCCCCGACTGCGTGGACGACGACGACGACGGTGACGGCGACCTCGACGCGACGGACTGTGCGCCCCTGGACCCCAGCTCCTACTTCGGGGCCCCGGAGTTCTGCGACGGCGTCGACTCGGACTGCGACGGCTCGATCGTGGACGGGTTCGATGACTTCGACACGGACGGCACCCCCGACTGCATCGACATCGACGACGACAACGACGGAGAGGCGGACGTCACCGACTGCGCCCCCCTCGACCCGGCGACGTTCCCGGGCGCCGTCGAGCAGTGCGACGGGATCGACAACAACTGCGACGGCGTGAGCGACAGCTGCGGGGCGAGCTCCGCCGACGCCGTGCTCTACGGGCCGACCGGCGGCGCGGAGGCCGGCGCCTCGGTGACCCTGGGGGACCTCGGGGGGGACGGGGTCCCGGACCTGATCGTCGGGGCGCCCGGGGGCGCGGGCGGGGTGTACGTGCTCCCCGGGCCCCTCAACGGGGTCCTCACGCCCTCCGGGGGCATCGTCCTCTCGGGAGAGACGCCGGGGGACGAGGCGGGCTCATCCATCGCGTCGGGGTGCGACGTGAACGGGGACGGGGCGGATGACCTGATCGTGGGCGCCTGGGGCCGGGGCTGGCCGGGACGCGTCGGCGGGCAGTCCGCGGGCGGCGTGTACATCGTCCTCGGGCCGGTGCCCGCGGGCGGAGCCCTGGCGAACGCCCACGCCATCTACGAGGGAGAGGGCGCCGGGGACTGGGCCGGCTGGTCGGTGGCCTGCGCTGGCGACACGGACGGCGACGGGATGGACGGCGTCATCGTGGGGGCCTGGCGGGACGACGAGGGCCAGCTCGACGCCGGCGCTGCGCACCTCATCGAAGGGGCGATTCCAGCGGGCACCCACAGCCTGGCGGCGGCGACGGCGAAGCTCACCGGGGAGTCCGCCTTCGACTACGCGGGGGCATCGGTCGCCGGCGCGGGAGACCTCGACGGGGACGGATTCGACGATCTCCTCGTCGGAGCGCCGGGGCGGGACGAGGCGGGCTCCCAGGCTGGCGCGGTGTACGTGGTCCACGGTCCGCTCACCGGGACCGTCTCCCTGTCGACGGCCACGGCGAAGCTGCTCGGCTCCGGGGCCGGGGAGCAAGCCGGCGCCCTGGTGCGCGGCGCCGGCGACGTGAACGGCGACGGCTCCCCCGATCTGCTCGTGGGCGCCTGGGCCTGGCCGGGGGACAACTCGAACACCGGGGCGGCGTACGTCCTGCACGGTCCGGTGGCGGGGACCGCGTCGTTGGCGACGGCCGACTCCAGCTGGACCGGGGTCTCCCCCGGCGACCGCCTGGGGTTCGCCGGAGGCGCGGCGGGGGATGTGGATGGAGATGGGTTCGACGACGTGCTCATCGGCGCGCCGATGATGGACGCGGGGGTGGTGGACGCGGGGGCGGTCTTCGTGATGACCGGCGGCCCGACGGGCCTCTCGTCCTCCTTGGGCGACGCGCTGGCGATCCTCCCGGGTGAGCTGTCGGGAGACCAGCTCGGGACCGCCGTGGGAAGCGTGGGAGACCACGACGCGGATGGGCTCGACGACGTCCTCCTCGCCGCGCCTGCGTCCGACCCCGGCGCCCCGGCGGCGGGGACTGTCTACGTCCAGAACGGGAGCTCGCTGGTCGCTCCGTGAGGCCGTGACCGGGACCGCAGCGGCGTCGCACCGCTGGCCGCGTGAGCGCGGGACGTCTCGTCAGCGTGAGCCGTGAGTCAGGGCGAGACCGAGACCTCGAAGGTCCAAGGAGCCCCATCGTCGTTCACCGAATACGCCGGCCCATCGGATGGCTTGACCTCGAAGCGGTAGGCGGCGACCCCCGCCATGCGCTCCTCGATGGGCACGACGGCACCCCAGTAGCCCGAGGCCACCTCGGTGAGCACCCGGTGCTCCCAGGGCTCGTCCTCGCCGTGGCGCAGGAACAGGCGCACATGGTCGATGTCCAGGCCCTGCGCCTCCACGATGAAGCTGCGGGAGGTCCCGGCGTGCGCGCGCTGCACGAGGCGCCGGTGCACCGCCACCGTCCGCGTGATGGTGGTGGGGGAGGGGACCGCGGCGACGGCGGCGCCGGCCTCGACGGGCCGGGCCTCGGCCAAGACGTTCGATGGCTGGTCCACCGCCGGGGTGGGCTCCTTCGGAGGCCGCGCGGGGATCATCGCGGGCGGACGCGGGGTGGCGCGCGCAACCACCGGGGCCGGCTCGGGCAGCGGCTCACCCTCGTCCCACCCCACTGGAGTGAAGGTCGGCTCCTCCTCGGGGGCCGCGACGACCGGGGCTGCCTCGTCCGCTTCGGGCCACAGCAGGCCTCCGGACATGCCGACGCCGGCCAGGGCCGCCCCGGCGACGAGGAGCATCAAGGCGCGGTTCCGAGGCCGCGCCCAGCGCTCGGACAGCGTCTGGGGACCGCGACGCACCACGCCGCTCGACGGGGTCCGATCCGCCAGCTGCTGCGGCTCGTTCGCGCCGGGCCGATCGAGCCCGTAGCGGGCCAGCAGGACGTCCGTCGGAGTGCGCGCCATCACGTCCGACGGCTCCACCATCAGCGACGGCGCGGGCGGGCCTCCGGGCTGTGCCGCCTCGGCCCGCGCCACCACGGCGGCGAGCCCGTCCCGCGAGCCCCCCACGAGGGCAGGCTGCGCGAGCATGAGGCCGAGGAGATCCTCTCCGAGGGCCGTCGCGGTCGGGTACCGCCCGTCCGGGTCCTTCGCCAGGCACCTGCGCAGGACCCGCGCGAGGCCGGGGATGCACTGGTTCACCTTCTCGAAGGCGGGCGTCGCCGTGATCTCGTCCACCGCGAGCACGGCCGCGACGGTGGCCGCGACGCCGTCCCGCCGCAGCAAGCGCTCGCCGGTCGCGGCCTCGAAGAGGATGGCGCCCAGGGCGAAGATGTCCGTGCGCGCGTCGACGTGCTTGCTGAGGATCTGCTCAGGGGCCATGAAGGTGGGGGTCCCCTTCATGAGTCCGCTCGCGGTCGTCGCCCCGGTCGCCAGGGTGGACCGCGCGATGCCGAAGTCGGTGATGCGCGCCCGGCCGAAGCGATCGACGATGATGTTCGCCGGCTTGAGATCCCGGTGCACGAGGTGAACCTTCACCTCGCCGTCGCTGAAGTCGTGGGCGTAGTCGAGGGCCGAGCAGACCTGGAGCCCCAGATCGAGCAAGGCCGCGGGGGGCAGGGTCCGCCCCACCTTGAGCAGACGCTCCAGATCGGCCCCCTCCACCAGCTCCATGGAGATCCAGGGCAGGCCCGCCTCGATCCCGTAGTCGTAGACCTCGACGACCCCCGGGTGGCGCAGGAGGGCGCCGATGCGGGCCTCGTTGCGGATCGAGGCGCGGATGATGTCCTCGTTCTCGGGCTGGCGCTTCTTGGGGGCGAGGACCTTGACGGCGACGAGCTTGCGGAAGCTGTCGGGGCCTTCGAGCCAGGCGCGGAAGACCTTGCCCATCCCGCCGGAGCCAAGGGTGCCGAGGAGCACGAAACGCCCGAAACGGCGCGGAAAGTCCGCCGCTGGCTTCATCGTCTCCTTCGCGGCCTCGGGCATACAGCCTCCAGGCCCCACGAGAGCGACCTCCACCCAGGACCGCTCTTCCTCCACTTCGCACACTAGCACTCGGTGAGCACTCCTGACGTCGATTTGCGGGCCTGGACCGGTATGCTCCGCGACCAGAACGGAGCACCGATGCGATCACCCCGTTGCCACCTGCGTCGTCGGCCGATCGGGACCCTCGGCGTGCTGCTCGCCCTGACCTCGGTCGGGCTCGCGGCGTGCGAGCAGGACGTCACCATCGTCCGGCCGTCGATCACCGACGTCCGCTTCCAGGACCCGCCCACGGAGGTGGACATCCTGCTCGTGGTCGACAACTCCTGCTCCATGCAGGACGAGCAGGAGGCCCTCGGTCAGGGCTTCGCCGACTTCGTGCGGTTCTTCGAGGTGGCCGAGGTCGACTACCACATCGGCATCACCACGACGGACACCTTCAACACCGGGCCTGGCAACTCGGGCGAGCTGAACCGGACGTCCGGGGGCGAGCGGATCATCACCGAGGACACCGAGGACGCCGACGACGTCTTCGCCGAGCTCGTCGCCGTCGGCATCGAGGGTTCGGGCTCCGAACAAGGACTTCGGGGTGCCCTCGCCGCCCTGACGGAGCCGATGGTCTCGGGTCCGAACGACGGGTTCCTGCGGGAGAGCGCGCTCCTGTCCGTCATCTTCGTCTCGGACGAGGAGGACTACAGCGTCGGCCCCGTGAACAGCTACATCAACGCCTTGCGTGAGGTGAAGGGCCAGCGATCCCGGGACGTGTTCAACGCCTCGGCGCTCGTGGGCGTGGATCCGGAGACCGGCGAGCCCGAGGCCTGCGGGTCTCCCGGGCAGGGGGCCGGGGCGGACGCCGCCTTTCGCTACCACGACGTGGCCGTGCAGACCGGCGGCGTCGTGGGCAGCATCTGCCTCCAGGAGTTCAACGACGTCGTGGAGGAGATGGGGCTCGCCTCGTCTCGCCTCCGGGACACCTTCTTCATGACCCGCCAGGCCGACCCCGAGACCCTCGAGGTCCGGGTCAACGTGCCCGGCACCGCGGAGTTCGAGGGCGACGGCTACCTCGTCCCGCCCGAGGGCTACGGCGACGACGGGGCCTACGCCTGGGAGTACGGCGAGGTCCCCGACGAGGCCGAGTACTGGATCCGCTTCACCGACCGCGGACTGCTGCCCCCGTTGGGGAGCAAGGTCGTCATCCGCTACGAGGTGCCCTGATGCGCTGGCTCCCTTCCGCCCGGCTGCTGCTGGTCCTGCTCTCCGTCGTCCTGCTCGCTGCGTGCTTCGGCCGCAACGCCCGGGGGCGTGGGGGCGGGGAGGCCTGCTTCGACAACGGCGACTGCAACGACGAGACGGCCGTGGGCGAGGAGATCGACCTCGAGGCCTGCGTCGACGGCGAGTGCGACGACGTGGACTGCCTGACGTCGGCGGACTGCGTCGTGGGCCAGTACTGCGACAACGAGGACGGCGACTACGCCTGCCGCGAGGGCTGCCAGGACAGCAGCGACTGCTTCGCGGGGCAGTCCTGCGAGGACGGCGAGTGCGAGGACTACGGCTGTCGGTCCACCGTCCTCGACTGCGACTTCAACGAGGTGTGCAACGAGGACACCGGTCAGTGCGAGCAGGCGAGCGGCCTGCAGTGCACGGGCTGCGACCCCGCGGCCAACTACCGGGACGACAACGGCACCCCGGCGAACGTCTGCGACGACACCATCGGCGGCAACCAGTTCTGCGGAGGCGACGGCTCGGTCTGCGCGGGCGACGCCCTGGACGCGATCTGCTGGGTCGCGTGTGAGGAGCCCGGCGCGCCGGATCAGTGCCCGGCCGGGTTCAGCTGTGGGTTTGCCAGCTGGCAGCCCGGCTTCGGGTGCTCTGACATCCCGCTGGGCCCCTACTGCATCCCCACGGACGGCTGCGAGCCGTTCAGCCCCTGACCGACGCGGACGGACTGCTCGTCGAGCGCGTCGCCGGGGGAGGGGAGGGCCTCGCGCGGCTGCCGGACGGGCGCGCGCTCTTCGTGCCGGGAGCGTTGCCCGGAGACCGGATCCGGCCGCTTCAGCTGACCGGCAAGGCCCGCTGGGCCCGGGCCGAGGCCCACGAGCTCGTCGCCCCGAGCCCCGAGCGCCGGACGCCGCCGTGCCCGGTGGCAGACCGCTGCGGCGGGTGTGACTGGATGGCGTGGGAGCGTCCCGCCCAGCTGAAGGGCAAGGCCCAGCTCGCCGCGGATGCCCTGACGCGCATCGGGGGAGTCGAGGTCCCACCACCGGACGTGATCACCGCCGGGGATGAGCTCGGGTGGCGGGGACGGGTGCGGCTGTCGGTGTCCCGCGATGGTCGCGCGGTCGGGTTCAAGGCGCGCGGCTCCCACGACGTGGTCGACCTCGAGCGGTGCCCCGTCGCGACACCCGCAGTGAACGCGGGCATCAGCGCAGTGCGGGAGGCGATGCAGGCCGGGGGTCTGCGCGGGGTCGAGGGGGTCACGCTCCGGTCCGCGCCAGACGGGGCCCCGGTGGTCGCCCGCGTCCATACCCGAGGACGCCTGCCCGGAGGGACGCAGCGGAGCCTCGCCGCGCTGCGGGTCGCGATCCCGGAAGGAAAGGCCGCTGCCCGGGCCGCCCAGCGCTGGCCCCTCGGCGGAGCCTGGATCGCGCCCCGCATCGACAGCTTCACCCAGGTCCACGACGCGGCGAACGTCGCCTTGGTGGACCTCGTGAGCCGGCACGTGGACGCGGTGCCCGGCCTCGTGGTCGACGCCTGCAGCGGAGCGGGCAACTTCGCGCTCCCCCTCGCCGCCTCGGGCCGCGCGGTGGTGGCCTTCGACCTGTCCGCGGCGGCCATCGACGACCTGGGACGGGCGGCCACCGCGCAGGGCCTCGACGTGCCGGCGCGGGTCGGAGGAATGCAGCAGGAGCTCGAGCGGCTGGCGGGGGACGACGTGGGGGTCGTGGTCCTCGACCCTCCGCGCAAGGGGGCGAAGGAGGCCGTCCCGGCGCTGCTGGCGCTGGCGCCGAGGCGCATCGTCTACGTCGCCTGCGACCCGGCCTCCCTGGGGCGGGACACCCGCGCCTTGCTCGCGGGCGGCTACGCGCTCGCCCACGTGACGTGCGTGGACCTGTTCCCCCAGACGCACCACGTGGAGACGGTGGCCGTGTTCGACCGGAGCTGACGGCGCCGGGCGCCGGTCCTCTCAGCGGGGCACGAGGGCCCCGGCGCCCGTCTGGAGGCCCGCGTCCCGCGTGTTCCCCGACAGGTCCCAGGTGTTCACCTCGAAGGGCCACCAGCCCTCGAGCCCTGCGGTCCCGGTCTCCAGCGTGTCGCAGCGCGCCTCGGCGATCTCGGTCGCGGTCCGGGCGTAGGACCAGACGCGGACGTCGTCGATGAGCCCGTCCCAGGTGGAGACCGCGCCCCCTCCGGCGTCCAGCTCCGCCCCGAGCGCCCAGACCCCCACACCGTCCAGGGAGAGGCTCGTGCCAGCGGTGGACGCCACGAGGGCCCCGTCGACGTAGAGCGCGTGGGTGACTCCGTCGTGGGTCATCGCGAGGTGCGTCCAGACCCCGGCGGTCAGCCCCGTGCCCACGAGACCATCGACGGACAGGTCCATCACCTCGGCGTAGGCGGGGGTGCCGGCCTCCGTGATTCCGCCGAGCCACACGTCGGCGTCGCCGCCGTCCCGCTGCTTGAACACGGCGGGCGCGGCGCCCCAGCCCGCGGCGGGCTGCACCCAGGCCTCCACCGTCACCGCCCCGCTCACCGCGAACGGCGGGACCCAGAGCCAGTCGCCGGCGAGGGCCATCGCGCTCGTCCCGTGGTCCACCGTGCCGTCGCAGTCGTCATCGACCTCGTTGCAGAGCTCGACGGCGCCCGGGAAGCGAGCCGCGTCGTTGTCCGCGCAGTCGCCACCCACGGGGGCCTGGAGATCCGCGGTGAGGCAGCTCCCGTCGCCGTCCAGCGCCTCCGTCCCGTCCTCGCCGTAGCCGTCGCCGTCCCCGTCGTAGAGGCACGTGACGGTGTCGGCCCCGGAGCAGTCCTGGTCGATGCCGTCGTCCGCGACCTCGTCGGCGCCGGGGTAGACGGAGGAGGCGGTGTCGTCGCAGTCCGTGTCCACCCAGGAGAACCCGGGGGTCGTGCTGCAGTTCCCCAGCAGGTTCACCACCGCCTCGCCGGTGCCGAAGTCGTCGTTGTCCCCATCGGGGAAGCAGGTGCGCGCGTCGGCGCCGTTGCAGTCCTGGTCTGCGCTGTCGTCCGGGATGTCCGTGCCGCCGGGGCGGATGTCGTCTCGGCTGTCGTCGCAGTCCAGGGCGTTGTCGGCCTCCTGGTCGTCGGTGTCGCACGAGCCGTCGATGGCGAACGCCGGGGCGGACGAGCCGAACCCGTCCATGTCTCCGTCGTACCAGCAGGTCACGGTGTCGGCGCCGTTGCAGTCTTGATCGATGCCGTCGTCCACGATCTCGTCGGCGCCGGGGAAGGCTGCCACGTCCTCGTCGTCGCAGTCGCCGGTCGACGGGACCGCGTCGTGGTCCGAGCACGGCCAGTCCAGCTCGAGGACGACGCCAGCCGCTCCGACCCCGTCGCCGTCCGCGTCCGGGGAGCACAGCACGAGGTCCGCGCCGGAGCAGTCCTGATCGAAGCCGTCCTCGATGACCTCGTCCGCGCCGGGGTAGATGGTGGGCTGGGTGTCGTCACAGTCGCCGCCGATGGCGGCCTGCCCCGGATCGTCGGTGCAGTCGCCGTCGCCGTCCTCCTGGTTGGGCGTCTCGCCGAAGCCGACACCGTCCCCGTCACCGTCGTAGAAGCACATCACCCGCTGCGCTCCGGGCCCCCCGTCGGGGCAGCCGGACAGCGCGAAGGCGAGGGCGAGGAGCAGGGCTGAGGGCGCGCGCATGAGGGAGCCTCCGAGGATGTGGGTACCCCGACCGAGGCGCGGTGCGCAAGGGCGGGCGTCGGTTCGGTGGGCGGTCGTCGGACCGGCCTCGCTTTGCTAGATAGGCGCGATGCGCGGTCCCACCTTGCTGCTCGCCCTCTTCGTCGCCGGCTGCGCGCCGTGCGAGTTCGACAGCGCCATCGTGCGTGGGGAGGTGCTCGGTCAAGACGGCGAGCCGCTCCCGGCTGGGCTCGTCCAGCTGATCCCCACCTCGGGCGAGACCACGGAGCTGACCCTGTTCGGCGAGGGGTTCTACGAGGGCAGCGTGGCGGCCGGGGACTACGAGGTGGTGGCCTACGACGAAGCGCAGACCTGCTTCTCGGAGATCCACGAGGTGACGGTCGAACCCTGCGACGAGCTGGTGGTCGACCTCACGATCGTCGGCTGCTTCTGATGGTGCGAGGCCGCCGGTGACCGGCCGCCTGCCGGTGCGGCCGTTCCGGCAGGGCCGCTACCACGAGCTCCCGGCGGTCCCCCATCGCCCTCACCCGTACTTCTCGTCGGCCGCGCGGACCGTCGAGGTCGACTCGGCCCACTTCGGGCGGGTCGCCGTCCACGTGCGCGTCCACGGGGACGGCCCGCCCCTGCTGCTGGTCCACGGACTCATGACGTCTTCCTACTCGTGGCGCTACGTCCTCGATCTTCTCGGCGCCCACTACCAGCTCTACGTCCCGGACCTGCCCGGCGCGGGCGCCTCGGCGAAGCCCGACGTCTCGTACGGCCCCGAGGAGACCGCGGCGTTCGTCGGCGAGCTGATGGACGCGCTGGAGATCCGGGGGTGCCCCGTGGTGGGCAACTCGATGGGCGGCTACCTGTGCATGCGCCTGGCGCTGCGGGACCCGACGGCGATGAGCCGCCTGGTGAACATCCACTCCCCGGGCTTCCCCGAGCTGCGGCTGCACGCCCTGCGGGCGGCCATGTCGGTCCCCGGAGTGCAGCCGGCGCTGGCCTGGTTCATCCGGCGGGCGCCCCTGAAGTGGGCCCACCGCAACGTCCACTACCGGGACGAGAGCCTCAAGTCCCTCGAAGAGGCGAAGGTGTACGGGGTGCCCCTCGCGACCCGGGAGGGCTCGCGGGCGTTCGTGCGCATCCTTGCCGACACGATGGCGCCCGGCCCGATGCGGCCCTTCCAGCGTCAGCTGCGCGCGAGGCCCTTCCCGGTCCCGCTGCTCCTGCTCTGGGCGCGCCAGGACCCCATGGTGCCGCCGGCCTTCGGAGAGCGGTTCGCGAAGCGGGTCGAGGGCGCCGAGCTCCAGTGGATCGAGGGCGCGAGCCACTTCGCTCACGTGGACCAGCCGGACGCGACAGCGGCGGCGATCCTGGACTTCCTGGCGCGCTGAACCGCGGCTCCGGCGCCCGCTCCCGCCGGGGCGAAGGCCCCGGTGCGTCCCCCGCTCAGGTCCGGCCGAGGACGGCCCCCACCTCGCGGCGGAGCCGTGTGATCTCCGACAGGTAGAAGTCGTGGTCCCTCCCGGTGGCGAGCTGGCTCTTCCGCAGCGCCAGGGTGGTGGTGAGGCGCACGTAGGCGTGGTGATCCACGCCCCGGGGCAGCCAGCCTCGCCGCCAGCGCAGCAGGTAGCTGGACAGCATCTTCACGTGCTCGGCGGGGACGGTGCCGCGCGCGGCTTCGTCTTCGAGCTCCCGTCGGATGACCCGGTGCTCCAGCAGCAGGCAGAGCTGGAACACCGCCACGAGGGCCGCGAACTCCATCGGGAACAGGACGAAGTTCAGGAGGCCGAGGCCGCCGGCCCCGTCCTGCGCCAGCGCGAGCAATCCGTTCCAGAGGGCGTGCATGCCCATGGCGCCCACGAAGCCGAGCGTCAGCAGCGCAGTCCGGGACACGCCGCGACGGAACTTCGCGACGCCGACGGCGGCCCCCACCAGCGACGTCGCCCCCGCGTGCATCAGGGCCGAGTACATCGTGCGGATGGCGACGGTGACCGCCCACGTCATGGGGTCCCCCGTGCCCGCCGCGTCCAGGAAGTACAGGAGGTTCTCGGACATGCCGAAGCCGAGCCCCGCCGCGGCGCCGTAGACGAACCCGTCCGTGACATTGTCGAAGTGGCGTGAGCGCACGACGAGGAGCAGGACGAGCGCCTTGGCGGGCTCCTCGACGAGCGGGGCGATGAACGTGAGGGACAGGGACTCGGCGGTCTCGGGAGGGGCGGCGATGCTCACGGGGACGGCGAGGAGCGAGGAGCCCACGATCGCGAGGCCCACGGCGCCGATCGCACCCCACAGGAACACCCCGAGGAACAGCGGCAGCGGCTCCCGGTCGTAGCGGTCGAGCCACCACATGACCCAGAGGAAGCCGAGGATCGGGACCACCGCGCAGGGGATCGACGCGAGGCTGAGCAGCGACACCGTCGCGACGGTAGCAGCGCCCCGTACACTCCTCGGCATGGGCGAACGCAGCACCTGGGGTTGGGGGGAGGCAGACCGCTTCCCCGATCGTGAACAGCGGGCGGCGATGGGTCAGTGGGCGCAGGCGCTGCTGGGATTCCCGATCGCGGAGCCGTCAGACCCGGTCCCCCTGGACGCGATCGACCTGCCAGCCTCGCGGGTGGCACCGCCCGGGACACTCGACGGCCTCTGCTCGGCCTCGAAGCGCGACCGGGTCCTGCACAGCTACGGCCGGAGCTACCCGGACATCCTGCGGGGCTTCTCGGGCGAGTATCCGCGGCCCCCGGACCTGGTCGCTCGCCCCCGGACCGAGGACGACGTGGCCGCGCTGCTCGACTGGTGCGGCGATGCAGGCTTCGCGTGCGTGCCCTTCGGCGGGGGGACGAGCGTGGTGAGCGGCGTGGAGGCGCCCGAGCACCCCCGCGGGGTGGTGACGATGAACCTGCGGGGCCTCGACCGGGTCCTCGAGGTGGACGACGTCTCGCGGGCGGCGCGCATCCAGGGCGGCGCCCTCGGCCCGGTGCTCAACGCCCAGCTCGCCGACCACGGGTTCGAGCTGCGGTGCTTCCCCCAGTCCTACAAGTTCTCGACACTGGGGGGCTGGATCGTGACGCGCGCCGGCGGTCACTACGCCACGGTCCGCACCCACGTGGACGATCTCGTCGAGTCCGTGCGGATGATCACGCCGAGCGGCCCCTTCGAGTCGCGTCGCCTGCCCGGGAGCGGCGCCGGGCCGTCTCCCGACCGGATGGTCCTCGGCAGCGAGGGGACGCTCGGGATCGTGACGGAGGCCTGGATGCGGGTCGTCCGCCCGCCGCGGTTCCGGGCGTCGGCCACGGTGTTCTTCGACGCGTGGGACCAGGCGGTGGCGGGGCTGCGGGCGGTGTCCCAGGCGGGGCTCGCGCCGGCGAACTGCCGCCTGCTGGACGCGACGGAGGCGCGCATCAACGCGGTCTCCGCGCGGCCGACCCACACGCTGCTCCTGGGGTTCGAGTCGGACGACCATCCCCTGGACGTCTGGATCGCGCGGGCGGTGGAGCTCGCCGTCGCCGAGGGTGGCGTCTGCCCGAAGGGTCCTCGAGTGCGAGACAGCCGAGCGGACTCCGGGGCCGCGGGTTCCTGGCGGGACGCGTTCTTCGAGGGGCCCTACCTGCGGGACGTGCTCATCAGCTGCGGCGTCATCGTCGACACCTTCGAGACGGCGTGCACCTGGGACCGCTTCCCCGAGCTGGACCGGCTGGTGCGGGCGCGGGTCGGGGCGGCGATGGAGGAGCTCTGCGGCGGCGGGACCATGAGCTGCCGGGTCACCCATGTCTATCCCGACGGTCCGGCGCCCTACTACACGTTCCTGGCGCCGGCGTCCGACGGCGGGGCGTTGGAGCGGTGGCGTGCGATCAAGGCGGAGGCGAGCGATGCGCTGATCGAGGCGGGGGGGACCATCACCCACCACCACGCGGTGGGGCGCATGCACCGGGACCACGCTCACCGCCAGTGGCCCTCGGCGTGGCCCGGCGTCATCCAGGCGGTGAAGGACCAGCTCGATCCCCGCGGGATCCTCAATCCCGGCGTGCTGGTGCCGGCGCGCAGCGCCGACCGCTAAGGTTCCGCGCCATGGACCGCATCGTGCCCACCGAGATCGAGGAGTACGCCGCCGCGCACTCCACCCCGATGCACCCGCTCTTCGAGGAGCTGAAGGCGGAGACCTTCGCGGACACGGACGCGCCGCAGATGCAGGTGGGGCCCATCGAGGGGCGGCTGCTGACGCTGCTCGCCCGCATGGCCAACAGCAAGCTCGCGGTCGAAGTGGGGACCTTCACCGGGTACTCGGCCATCTGCATCGCCGAGGGGCTCGTGGACGGCGGGCGCCTCATCACCTGCGACATCGACCCGGACACGACCGCCATCGCCCGCAAGCACTGGGCGCGGTGCCCCTGGGGGGACCGCATCGAGCTGCGCCTGGGGCCGGCGACGGAGACGCTCGCGGGGATCGAGGGGCCAGTGGACTTCGTGTTCATCGACGCGGACAAGGCGAACTACTCGAACTACTGGAACGCGCTGGTGCCGAAGGTGCGCAGCGGCGGCCTGCTCGTGGTGGACAACGTCTTGTGGAGCGGCAGCGTGCTGAGCCCCGAGACGGAGTCGGCGAAGGCGATCTGCGCCCTCAACGACCTGGTCACCGGCGACGACCGCGTGGAGCACGTCCTGCTCACGGTGCGCGACGGGATGATGGTCGCGCGGAAGAAGTGAGCGTGGCGACGCTCGCGATCGCGTCCCTGTGGGACGGGGCTCCCTGCCGCGAGGACGAGCGGGCCACGGTCACGGTCGAGCGGGTGCCTGACGGCTCGCTGCTCATCCACATCGACGCCCCGATGCATGGTGATCCACCCCCTGCGGGAGAGCCCGGCTCCACCGACAAGCTGTGGGAGCACGAGGTGGTGGAGCTGTTCGTCCTCGGGGACGGAGAGCGCTACACGGAGATCGAGGTGGGCCCCCATGGGCACTTCCTCGTGCTGCGGTTCGAGGGACCGCGCGCGAACGGCACGTCGGGCCATCCGCTGGAGGTGTCCATGAGCCGGGGCGCGGAGCGGTGGACGGCGACGGCGCGGCTGGATGCAGGGCTCGTGCCCGCTGGAGAGCTGCGAGGCAACGCCTACGCGATCCACGGGATCGGCGAGGGGCGGCGCTACCTGGCCTGGACTCCGGTCCCGGGCCCGCACCCGGACTTCCACCGCATCGCGATGTTCGCGCCCCTGGGGCTCTGACCCCAGCCGTCCCTCAGAGGTCTCGGACCCCGCCCATCCGCGCGACCGCCAGGGCCAGCTGCCCGAGGCGCGCCCAGCCGAGGACCACGCCCGCGAGGAGCAGCAGCGTGATGGGGCGAGCGAAGGGCCCCATGAGCTCGCGGCCCGTGGGGAGCCCCGGGACCACCTGAAGGAGCGCCAGCGGCAGGCCCAGGAGCAGCGCGAGCGAGGCCGCGTCCTCCCACACCGAGTCCTCGGTCTGGCCGCGACGGTGCTTCCCGAGGCGGTGAAGCCGCTCGGTCAAGGCCCAGCCGGCGAGGAGGAGGAGGGGGACACGGGGCGCCGCGAGCACCTCGAGGCTCCCCGGACGGGCGATGCGGAGGCCGGCGTAGGCCGCGGTCACCAGCGCCGCCAGGGCAGCCAGGGCCATCCCCAGGGTCGCCCAGAGCCGCGCGTCGTCGGGGTCGACCCCGGGGGCGAAGCGCAGGTCATGAGCGCCGGACGCGAGGATCACCACGGCGACCGCGGGCAGCGACGGCGCCCAGGTCACGAGCGTCGTCTGCGACGGGAAGAGGGGAGGGACGATCATCCCGGCGCCCACGAGCAGAGGGGCGAGCGCCAGGGCGGCGAGCACCTGCCAGCCTCCCTGACGGAGGCGCGCGGACGCGTCGGGGTCGGTCAGGGCTGCGCGGGGGCCGGCAGGGTCAGGTCCGGCAGGCCGAACTGGTCGACGTACTCCCGCGCGAGGCGGTCCCACCGGCGCAGGGCCTTGCGGGCGGCGCGGCGGGCCTCGGACAGGGCGAACTCCATCTCCCGGAGCTCGAGCTCGGCGGCGGCGCGCATCTCCTCGGTGGCGTCGTCGAAGCGGGCGCGCTTCGCGCGGGTCCACTCCTGGGAGCGGGCCTTGAGCTCGGCGATGCGCTCGATGGCGCGCTGCTCGGCGGCCTCCATCTCGCGCCGCAGGGTCGCCTGGAGCTCCTGCTTGTTCGACGCGAACTCCTCCTGCTTGCGCCGCCACTCGGCCCGCTTCTCGTCACTCCAGGCCTCGAAGCGCTCGAGCAGGGTGGCGCGGCGGTTCTCGTGGAGCGCGCGGAGCAGCACCCAGTCCGGCGTGCGGCGCAGACCCGAGGCGAGCCGCAGCTTGCTCAGGGTCCAGATGAGCCACTTGCTGGGGTCCCAGTGGAACCAGCGGACACCGTTTCGGTAGTCGGCCTCGAAGGTGTGGTGGAAGTTGTGGAAGCCCTCGCCGAAGGTGAGGAAGCTCAGGAACCAGTTGTCCCGGCTGGTGTTCCGCGGAGACCAGGGCTGCCCGCCCCACATGTGGGCCAGGGAGTTGATGAAGAACGTGAAGTGCTGGACGACGGTCACGCGCAGGAACCCGGCGAGGAGGATCATCCCCACGGGCCGGTCCGTCAGGAACGCGAGCGGCAGGATGCAGAGCACGTTCCCCACGACCGCGATGGCGAGCCAGTACTTGTGCTGCCAGCGGAGGATGGGGTCCCTGCGGAGGTCCGGGACGTTGTCGTAGGTCTCGCCCCACACCGAGCCCCGCAGGATCCAGCCCACGTGGCTGAACCAGAAGCCCTTCTTCGCCGAGTAGGGGTCCTGATCGGTGTCCGTGTGCTGGTGGTGGTACCGGTGGTCCGAGGCCCAGGCGATCACGCTGTTCTCGCCCGCCATGGCCCCGAAGACCGCGAAGAACAGCCTCACGGGCAGGCTGGCCTTGTAGCCCTTGTGGGCGAAGAGGCGGTGGTACCCCGCCGTGATGCTCAGCCCGGTCGCCCACCACATCACGACGGCGACGAGGAACTCGACCCAGGTCACCCCGTGGGTCGCCACGTACCAGGCGCTGGCGGGGACGACGACGAGCGGCACGCCGAGGATGTAGGCCACGTTCAGCCAGATGATCGGACGGTCGGGAGCGGTGGTCTCGGGCACGGGGGCTCCGGGGTGCAGGTGAGCGCGCGGACCATACCCGGTGGGGGGCGGCGGGGAGATCTCGGGATCTACATCGTCACGCGCCCGCCATCGGTTGAGCCGTCACCCCATGAAGGCCCCACCGTTCATGTCCATTCCCTGCCCGGTGATCCCGCGCGCGTCCGGGCTCACGAGGAAGGCGACGAGGCCGGCGATGTCCTCCGGCTGGGACATGCGCCCCATGGGGACGTCCTTCATCGCGATGGCGAACGCCTCCTCGCGGCTCACCTTCATCGCGGTGGCCATGCCGTCGATGCCTTCCCAGGCCATCTCGGTCTCCACCCAACCGGGGCAGATCGCATTGACCTGGATCTCCTGGTCGGCAAGCTCCATCGCGAGGGCACGAACGAGGCCGAGGAGCGCCGTCTTGCTCGTGCAGTAGCCCGTGTACCAGGGGACGCCGAACCGCCCGAGGATCGAGGACAGGGCGACCATGTGCCGCGGCCCGCCGTCGTCGACGAGAAGCGACTGTGCGGCCCGGAGCGTGCGGTAGGTGCCGCCGACGTTCGTGGCGACGAGGTCCTCGAAGCGGTCCTCCTCGCCGGGGAAGTTGGGGCCGCCGATGCCGGCGTTGGCGATGACACCCCGCAGCGGGCCCAGCGCGGTGACGGCCGAGGCGAGGCCGCCGGTCACCGAGGCGTCGTCCCGGACGTCCATCGACGCGAGGAAGACACTGTCGGGCGCAGCGCCCGCGGACACCGCGAGGTCCCTGGTCTCTTCGAGGGGCTCCGTGCGGCGCCCGAAGAGCGAGACGCGGGCGCCTTCAGCAGAGAGACGGAGGGCGACGGCGCGGCCGATGCCGGTGCCGGCGCCGGTGACGGCGAAGTGCTGGTCCTGCTGGCGTTGCATGGCGCGCATGGTGGCACGGCAGGCAGGAGCGCGTGGGGGGCGGGAGGAGTAGGGTCGCCCACGCGGCCCGATCGGATCCGGGCGCCGAGGAGACGACGATGGGCAAGGCACAACCGACCTACTGGGACTACCTGGGCCTCTCGGATCTGCTGTCGCTGCAGGGGGGGCTCGAGGGCGACGAGAGCTCGCTCATGTCCGACGAGCTCCACTTCATCGTCACCCACCAGGTCTTCGAGCTCTGGTTCAAGCTCATCCTGCGGGAGCTGCGCCTCGCCCGGGACCACCTCGCCGCCGAGTTCGTCGAGGAGGAGCACGTTCCCTACGTGGTTCACCACCTCCGCCGCGTGAACACCATCGCGCGGCTCATGGTGGACCAGTTCGGGGTGATGGAGACGCTCACGCCCCAGGACTTCCTCGACTTCCGCACGAAGCTGGTGCCGGCGTCGGGGTTCCAGAGCTTCCAGATGCGGGAGATGGAGATCCTGCTGGGCTTGCAGGAAGAGCAGCGCACGGACGTGGAGTTCGGGGACCCTCTGGCGGCGCTGCGCAAGTTCGCCGAGAGCTCGCCGGCCGGGGAGCTGGCCCTGGGGCGCATCGCGGCCGTCCAGGCCGAGCAGACCCTCCGGGACGCCCTGCACAAGTGGCTCCTGCGGACCCCCATCCAGGGGTCCACGCCGGACGAGGCCGGTGACGATGAGGCGGTGGAGCAGTTCGTGGAGGAGTACCTCGCCGCCCAGGCCGAGAGCCACGTGACCCAGCGGGCCCGGTTCACCGAGGTGGGCGCGATGCCTCCTGACGCCGCGGTCGCGAAGTTCGCCCTCGCCGAGGAGCAGTCCCGCGCGTTCCTCACCGCGTCCGACAAGGACGAGGCCGAGCGGGCCGACGCCCGCCGGATCCGGGCCGCCATCCTGTTCATCGAGAGCTACCGAGCCCTCCCGCTCCTCGCCTGGCCTCGCGTCCTGCTCGACACGGTCGTGGAGCTGGAAGAGAACCTCGTCCTGTTCCGCACCCGGCACGCCCGGATGGTCGAGCGGATCATCGGGCGTCGCGTGGGCACGGGAGGGAGCGCGGGGGTCGACTACCTGGACCGCACGACGAAGAACCGCATCTTCACCGAGCTGTGGACCGTGCGGACGATGCTCCTGCCGCGGGTCCACCTCCCGGCCCTGCGCCGCCGCGAGGCCTACGGCTTCGCTCAGTAGGCGACGCGGGGGAGAGACGCGCGCCCCAAGCACGCGCGCCGACCCCCAGCGAGGGGCCGGCGCGCGCCGTCACGATCTCTTCGCTCCGAGGAGCGTCAGGGTCAGTAGCCGCAGCGATTGCGAAGGTCGCGGCGGTCGCTGGAGAACGTCAGCAGATCGTAGACCTGGTACCAGTTGTTCCGGTCGCGGACGCGGGGGTAGAGCATCACCAGGGCGTCGACCCGCGAGCTCGAGAACCGGAGCTCCGCGGCCATCGCTCGCGCCTGGAAGGCGTTCACGGTGTAGATGCGCGAGGTGTGGCGGATGATGTCGAGGCGCTCGTCCTCGAAGCGGGCGTTCTGGAGCTGCCACATGACCCCCTCGAAGTCACCACGGCTCATGAACATGGGCTCGACGTAGCGGCGGTCGACGATGACGCGCGGCGGCTGGGTCACCACGACGCGCGGGCCGGGGTTCACGATGACCGTGCGGCTGCGACCCCAGCGGTTGTTGTAGCGGTAGCGGTTGTCGTACCGGTAGCGGGTCGTGTTGCCGTAGGTGCGGCCGTAGCCGCGGCCCCGGCGGGCATCCGAGCGGTAGTCACGGCCCCGGCGCGAGTCCGAGCGGTAGTCCTGGCCCTGGCGGCCGTCCGACCGGCGGTCCGAGTGCACGCGGCTGTCGGAGCGGTCTCCGCGGCGCGTATCGCCCCGGCGGGTCTCTCCGCGATTGCGGTCACCGCGGCGGGTGCGGTCTCCGTCGTCGTCGCGGCGGTGGGTCGAGTCGCCACCTCGCCGGCTGTCAGACCGATCGCGGTCGACCGCGAGGGCGCCCGCAGGGAGCGCGAGGAGGGTGGCGAGCGTCATCAGCGGGAGCAGGCGAGAGAGGGTCTTCATGGGGGGTCCTCCAAACACAAGTGCCGTTCATCGGCAGCAACACCCATGGGACGGACCACCCCAGCCGGACATTCGAGAAAAGGTCAAAACTGCTATGGATCGAGCCCCACCGGAGCAGCCATGGCAGCGATCCCGTCCCAGTCCCTTTCCGGCCACACGGCCCTCGTCTGCGGGGCCAGCAAGGGCATCGGTCGGGCCACCGCGCAGGCCCTGAGCGCCGCGGGGGCGAAGGTCCTGCTCCTGGCTCGCTCCGAAGGCGCCCTCGACGCGCTGGCGGGGGAGCTGCGACGGGGTGGCGGCGACGCCCACGCAGTCCCTGCCGACCTCGACGACCTCGACTCGCTGGAGGCCCTCGCCAGCGGGCTGGTGAGGCAGCACGGGTCCATCCACGTCCTCGTGAACAACAGCGCGGGCCCTCCGGGAGGCGCCCTGCTCGAGGCGCGCGTCGAGGATCTGCTCCTGCCGTTCCGGCGCCATGTCCTCGCGGCGCACACCCTCGTCCAGGTCCTCCTGCCCGGGATGCGGGCCGACGGCTACGGCCGCATCATCAACGTCATCTCCACCTCGGTGCGGGAGCCGATTCCCAACCTGGGGGTCAGCAACACGATCCGTGGGGCGATGGCGTCGTGGGCGAAGTCCCTGTCCCGAGAGCTGCCGCCGGGGGTGACCATCAACAACGTCCTCCCCGGGTTCACGGACACCGCGCGCCTCGCATCCCTGGGGGAGAAGCGTGCGGCGCGGGAGGGCGTGACGGTGGACGCGGTCCGCAACGCGTGGATCGCCCAGGTCCCCGAGCGCCGCCTCGCCCAGCCCGAGGAGACAGCCGCCGCCATCGCGTTCCTGGCGTCCCCGGCAGCGGCCTACATTCGCGGGGTCTCGCTACCGGTCGACGGCGGCCGGCTGAGGAGCATCTGATGCAGTACGACATCTTCTTCTCCATCAGTCAGACGCCCGTGGACGGGGTCCTGCCCACCGAAGCGGAGATGTTCGGCAACTTCTTCGAGCAGGTGGAGCACGCGGACCGGCTCGGGTTCGGCGTGGCCTGGGTGGCCGAGTCCCACCTGTCGAGTCAGGTCCAGAAGGGCAACCGACGCCCCGTCATTCCTCACTGGGAGGGGGAGGTCGGACTGAACACCGACATCCTGCAGCTGGCGGCCCGGGTGTTCGCCCGCACCGAGCGCATCGAGGTGGGCTCGGCGGTGATGAACATCCTGTGCATGGGTGGACCGGTGACCCACGCCGAGCGGGTGGCCACCTTCTGTGCCCTGCACGGCCTGGACGCCTCAGAGACCCGGCGGCTCCACATCGGCTTCGCGTCCGGGCGCTTCGACTTCATGAACGATGCGAGCGGGATCGGTCCGCGGGACGCGGTGGAGCGGGCAGCCTGGCGGGCCCTCAAGGGCAAGGTCCTCGAGGAGGCCGCGACCATCTTCCTGCGCCTGCTCCGCGGCGACGTCGTCTCGTCCGAGGAGGTCCCCGGGACCGTGCTGGACCGGTCGAGCTTCCGGAGCGACGAGGACTGGCAGACGGTGCAGGACGCCGCGGTGGCGCGCGACGGGCTGGGCGCCCGGCCCGATCGCATCGAGGTCCCGCGCCGGTGGGAGTTCGAGCCCCTCAAGGTCGTCCCGCAGGACTGGCGACGAGACCTCCTCCAGCTGGTCATCGGCTCCCACGATCCGAACCTGCAGGACTACGTGAACACCCTGCACCCGGTGCAGGTCTTCAACCTGTCCATCACCCGCCCCGAGATCATCGAGGCCACTCACGCGCGCATGGCTGAGCGCTACCACCCGGACGGTGGGGCCTGGCAGCGCGGGTACATGCCGCGGACGGTGTTCGTCTTCGTGAACCACGAAGAGGGGCTCACGCCCGAGCAGCGGAGCGAGGCGGCTCACGCGGAGGCGACGAGCGCGCTGTCGGCGTACTGGAAGGCGCTCCAGGGCACCATCGACCCCGCTCGGGTGCAGAAGGCCGCGGACAACGCGCTCATCGGCAACGTCGATGAGGTCGCCGCCCAGATCCGGGAGCGGTTCCACCCGGACGACCGACTCATGCTGTGGTTCGACTTCTTCAACCACGACTCGGCCCGCGTGATGCGCAACATGACCGCGTTCATGGACGAGGTCCGGCCCCGGGTGGAGGAGTCCCTTCGTGGCTGAGGACGACCTGGCGTCCGCGGTCGCTCCCGGGCGGCCAGGGAGCGGGGTGTACCCCCACAGCCCGCTCGGCGAGCGGATCGCGGGGCTGGCGACCGGGCGGGACGTGGCCTGGGAACCCCTGGTCGACTACCGCCGCAACGGCGTGAGCGAGACCACCATCCACGGAGCAGTGGCGTGGGCCTCGGGGGACCGGATCATCCACAGCTTCGGTGGAAACGTCCTCTGCTACGGCCGCTCGATGATGAAGCCCGTGACCATGAAGGTCTTCGCCGAGGACCTCCGCGGAGCGCTCAACTGGGAGCAGAAGGCCATCTCACTGGCGTCGCACAACGGGGACACCGAGCACGTGGCGGCGGCGCAGTCGATCCTCACGGAGGGCGAGTGGGGCCTCATGCAGACGCCCCTGGACGTCCCCCTCGTCCAGTTCGGGCGCCAGGTGCGTCGGGCGCGGCGCTGGTACCACTGCTGCTCCGGGGAGCACGCGGCCATCCTCCGGGGGCTGCGGATGCAGGGGGTGAACCGCGCAGGATACACGCTCCCTCAGCACCCGTTCTTCGCTGCCTACCTCGACGTCCTCCGGAGGTACCTGGGCGACGACTGGGAACCCCTCCGCATCGCTCGCGATGGCTGCGGGCTCCCGACGGTGTCCAACACGGTGGACGAGCTGGCCCGCCTCTACGCAGCCCTCGCGAAGACGCGGAGCGAGGACTGGATCTGGGAGGCCATGGTCCGGCACCCGGACCTCATCGGCGGCTTCAACCGCCTCGACTCCACGATCATCAAGGCGGGGGAGGGGACGGTGATCGCCAAGGAAGGCGCGGACGGGCTCCTCGGGCTGTCGATCGTCCACGAGGACTTCCCGGACGGGCTCGGCGTGGTCATCAAGATCGCTCACGGCTGGAACCCCCAGGCGACCTGGTACATCGCTCGCGCGGTGCTTGGCGTCCTCGGGATCCACCTGAGGAACCCGTACCCTCTGCACCGACAGAAGGCCTTCATCGTCCCTGGAGTGGTCCCGGCGGAGCGGCTCGGCGACCTCGAACAGATCCCCACCTGGGACGAGTGGGACCCCGACGACGACCGCTGGTACTACGACTGGTCGTCGTACGCCCGCGGGGGCCGGCGCGGCGGCTTCGACCAGTACCCCGGCCAGTGAGGAGCGCATGAGCCAGGGCTTGCACGCGATGAACGGCGGCGCCATCGACAACTTCGTCGGGGGGCGCTTCGTCCCCCCGGCGGCTGGGGACCGCCGCGCTGACCGCGACCCCGCCACGACCCGGGTCCTCGGTGAGCTCGCCTGGTCGACCGCGGCGGACGTGAATGAAGCGGTGTCCGCCGCTCACGCCGCGCTCACGGGGCCCTGGGGGCAGACGAGCGCCCCGGAGCGGGCGGCGATGCTCGATGCAATCGCGGACGGCATCGAGGCGCGGTTCGACGAGCTCGTCCTGTTGGAGAGCCACGACACGGGCAAGCCCGTGTCCATCGCGCGCGCCGTGGACATCGCGCGTGCCGTGAGCAACTTCCGGTTCTTCGCCGGCGCGGTCCGTCACACGGGCTCCGACGCGCACCCCATGGCGGACGCGCTCAACTACACCCTCCGCAAGCGGCTCGGGGTGGTGGCGCTCATCACGCCCTGGAACCTCCCTCTGTACCTCCTGAGCTGGAAGGTCGCCCCGGCGCTCGCCATGGGCAACACGGTGGTCGCGAAACCGAGCGAGGTCACGCCGCTGACGGCTCACGCGCTCGGGGCCATCGCCCGGGACGCGGGCCTGCCCGACGGCGTCTTGAACATCGTCCACGGTGGAGGAGCGGATGTCGGGGCGCCCCTGTGCGAGCACCCGCTGGTCAAGGCGATCTCCTTCACTGGGGGGACCATCACGGGCCACAAGGTCGCGGCGGCGGGCGCGCGGTCCCTCAAGAAGGTGAGCCTGGAGCTCGGCGGGAAGAACCCGACCCTGGTGTTCGCCGACTGCGATCTGGAGCGGACGGTCGAGGGCGTGCTGCGGGCGTCGTTCGCGAACCAGGGGCAGGTCTGCCTGTGTGGGGAGCGCCTGCTGGTCGAGGCGTCCATCGCGGACGAGTTCCTGGTGCGGCTCGCGACCGCCGCCGAGAGACTCCCCATTGGGGACCCGCGGGACCCGGCGACCCGCTTCGGCTCCCAGGTGAGCCCCGAGCACCGGGAGAAGATCGAGGCGTTCGTGCAGTCCGCCCGGGACGACGGCGGCAAAGTCGTGACCGGCGGCAAGCGGCCCGCTCTGAGCGCCCCCTTCGCCCGCGGAGCCTTCTACACCCCGACCATCGTGGACGGTCTCCCGCCGGACGCGTCCTTTGCCCGGGACGAGGTGTTCGGGCCCGTCGTGAGCGCGCATCGGTTCACCAACGACGACGAGGCCCTCGCCCTGGCCAATGGAGTGGACTACGGGTTGTCGGCCTCGGTGTGGACGAAGGATCTGCGGCGCGCCCACCGCCTGGGCGCGCAGATCGACGCCGGGACCGTCTGGGTGAACACCTGGCTGAAGCGGGACCTGCGGGTTCCCTTCGGCGGCATGAAGGCGTCCGGAGTCGGGCGTGAGGGCGGGCGCTACAGCCTGGAGTTCTTCTCGGAGGTGACCAATGTCTGCATCGACCTCTCGTGAGCGTGAGTCTCGCGTGAGTGGAGGGCTGCACTGATGAGTGGAGCCATCGTCGCCGGGTGCCTCGCGCCCCATCCACCTCACCTCGTCTATGCGGAGAATCCGCCGCAGAACGAGCCCCGCGCCGAGTGTGGCTGGGAGGAGCTCCGCTGGGGCTACGAGCGCCTGCGGCGCCGCCTGGAGCCCCTCAAGCCCGATGTCCTCGTCGTGCTGTCGCCGCACTGGCAGACCTACATCGGGCACCACTTCCTGGGCGTGCCGCGGTTCGACTCCCTCTCTGTCGACCCGATCTTCCCCAACCTCTTCCGCTACCGGTACGGCCTCGACGTAGACGTGGAGCTGGCCGAGGCCATCGCGGGGCGCGCCGCCGGGCGGGGGCTCGTGACGAAGATGATGCGGAATCCTGACTTCCGCGTGGACTACGGCACGATCGTGTCCTGCCACATGACGCGCCCGGAGTGGGACATCCCCATCGTCGGCATCTCCTCGTGCCGGAGCACGGCCTGGTACTCCGTCGAGGTGATGCAGGAGCAGGCCATCGCCCTCGGCCACGCGACCCGTGAGGCGATCGAGGCGAGCGGTCGGCGGGCGGTCCTCCTGGCGAGCAACTCCCTCTCCCATCGTCACTTCGTCACCGAGGCCGAGGTCCCGGAGGACATGACCCGCGAGCACATCTACAACCACAGCCAGTACCTGTGGGACATGCGGCTCCTCGACCACGTCCGGGAGGGGCGTGGTCAGGCGATCATCGACGAGATGCCCGAGTTCACGGTGCAGGCTGTCTCCGAGACGGACGCGGGGGCGCTCACGTGGATGCTGAGCGCTCTCGGGGTGCCGGACTACCCAGGCGAGGTCCACGCCTACGGAACCGTCATCGGCACCGGCAATGCTGTCGTGAGCTGGGTGCCCGAGGAGGCGGCGTGAGCAGCGTGAGTCCCTACGTCCTTGGGCTCGTCGTGCCCGGAATCCCGCATCCACTGCTGGCCCCCGAGCAGAACCCCGGCTGGCAGCGCCTCCGGGACGCGTTCGAAGCGGCTCGGGAGCAGGTCCACTCCGTCGGCGCCGACGTGATCGTCTACTACTCGACGATGTGGCCGTCGGTGGTCGGGCACCAGGTCCAGGCGCGGAGACACCCCGAGTGGGTACACGTGGACGAGCTGTTCCACGATCTCGGCTCGATCCCCTACCGCTTCGAGGTGGACACGGAGCTCGCTCACGCCTGGGTCGACAAGGCGAAGGGGAGGGGACTCCACGCCCGCTCGGTGGACTATCACGGCTTCCCCATCGACACGGGGACGGTCGTGGCCAACACGCTCCTCAACCCGGACAACGCGCTGCCCATGACGGTGGGGAGCAGCAACGTCTACTCCGATCGGGCGGAGACGGTGGTGTTCGCCAAGGCGGCGACGGATGCGCTGCAGGCCCAGGGCAAGAAGGCGGTCGCGGTCGTGGTCAGCACCCTGTCGAACCGGCTCTTCACGGACTGGATCGACCCGGCCGACGACCACGTGCACTCGCCCAAGGACGACGAGTGGAACCGCAAGCTGCTGGAGTTCTTCGCCGCGGGCCGGCTTGAGGACGTCTCGCAGCTGTCGCGCCAGATCCACCGCCAGATCCGCATCGGCAAGGTCGTGAACTTCAAGCCCATGTGGTGGATGTCCGCCGCGATGGGTCAGCACAACCGCTTCGACGGCACCGTCCATGCGTACGAGCCGCTGTACGGGACGGGAGCTGCCGTGGTCGCGCTCCAGCCCTCCGCGGCGAGCGTCGGCGACAAGGAGTTCGACGAAGACGACGTGGAGGTCTTCTCCGGGGATCGAAGCGTCCTCGGAGGTGCGGCGTCCGCGGCCGGTCCAGTTGCACCCGCACCTGCATCTACCGCCTCGCGCGCGGCGACGGTTGCAGACGCGCCTGCAAGCAAGGCTCGCGAGAAGGCAAGCAGCAGCGTCACGAACACCCGCGCCGCGCCGAAGCCGGTCGGCGCCTATCCCCACGCGCGCCGCGTCGGCGACATGCTGTTCCTCTCGGGCGTCGGCCCCCGCCAGCCTGGGACCGACGCCATCCCCGGCGGTCCGGTCCGCGACGCGGACGGCAACCCGCTGGACTACGACATCGAGGCGCAGACCCGCGCTGTGATCGAGAACGTCCGGGTCATCCTGGAAGCGGCCGGCTCGTCGCTGGAGCGGGTGGTCGACATCACCGCCTTCCTCGTGGACATGGACCGGGACTTCGCGGGGTACAACGCCGTCTACCGTGAGGTCTTCGAGCCCATCCAGGCGACCCGCACCACGTTGGCCATCAGTGCGCTGCCCACGCCCATCGCCGTGGAGTTCAAGGTGCTGGCGCTTCCGGGGGACGTGCCGATGCCTCCTCGGGAGGCGTGAGTCGCGTGAGCGATGGACTGATCGACATTTCGCCCGTGCTGTCGCCGCGGGTCGCCGTGTGGCCGGGGGACGTCGGCTTCTCTCGCGCGGTGAACCTCTCGATCGCGGACGGCGCGAACATCGATCTGTCGGCCATCACCACCACGGTGCATGTCGGCGCACACACGGACGCTCCCAGCCACTACGCCGCCAGCGGTGAAGGGATCGATCGACGCTCGTTGGACCTCTACTACGGTCCGTGCCTCGTGGTTCGGGTCGATCTGCCGCGTGGCTCCCGGGTGCTCCCCGAGCACCTCCCGGCCCACGTCGCGGACCGTGAAGAGCTCCCGGGGAGGCTCCTGGTCGCCACCGGGTCCTTCCCCGACCCAGACGACTTCAACGAAGACTTCTGCTCGCTCTCGCCCGAGCTGGTGCGTTGGGCTCACCGGCGCGGTGTGCGGCTCCTCGGCATCGATACCCCGTCCGTGGACCCCTGCGACGACGCGGAGCTCCACACGCACACCGCGATCGCGGAGCTGGACATGGCGATCCTGGAGGGGGTGGTCCTCGAGCACGTGAGCCCGGGCGAGTACACGCTCATCGCGTTGCCCCTGAAGATCGAGGGCGCGGACGCGTCCCCCGTGCGCGCTGCCCTCGCGCCCGCGTGAGCCCGGACGCAGCAAGCTGACTGCGTGAGGGCGCGGCGACGGTGCGCTCAGCTCGCCAGGTCGCTCGCCAGGGCCGCCCGCTCATCGTCTGTGAGGACATGCTCCGTGTGGAGCAGCGGATCGGCGTGGTCGCAGCCGATGGCGACCGGCGTCGCCCCGCCCACCGGGAACTTCAGGTACTGGACCGAGCTGAGGCGCCCCCGCCCGATCTGTCGCTCGTCGTAGGTGGGCCGGACCTTCGTGCCGTCATCGAGGCGCGCGTACAGGGTGGGGATGGCGTCCAGCCACCGCGTGAGCAGCTCGGTGCGCCGCTGCTCGTCGTCGATCTCGACGAGCAGGGTGGCGCCGAGTCCACCGTCCGTCCCGAGGAGCTCGTTGTACGTGTCCAGCTCGTGCTGGATGTCCGCCTCCTTGACGATGCGCTCGATGCGCATCATCTCCTGGACCTGGTAACGCACCGTGAGCGCGTTCTCGAACAGGAACGTGAGGTGGGCGCCCACGTGGTACCGCCGAAGCTTCTTCGCGGCGAGCACCTCGGCGCGTGCCGCGTCGCGGCCCTCGGTGTAGGTGACGTAGTCGACGATGGCGCTGCGGGGGACGGGGGTCATCACTCTTCCTCGGCGGGCAGCTTCGTGGGGAACCCGTCTTCCTTGTAGGCGCGGGCCAGGATCCCCAGCGGGTGCATCGGCTTGCGCCCTGCGTGCTGCTTGAACTGGATGGCGGCGAGGGGACAGTCAGTGGCCCAGACCTCGGCCCCGGGATCCGCCATGCCGTCAAAGGCCTTCTGCCCGATACGGATGCTCGGCTCGAAGCCATCCACGCGCATCGCGTACGTGCCGTCGTGCCCGCAGCACTCCATGACGGTCTTCGGCTTCACTCCGGGGATCTTGCGGATGAGGTCCCGCCCCTTGAAGCCCACCGCCTGGGCCCGGAGGTGGCACGGCGCGTGGTAGGCGACGGTGTCCCCGGGGGTGGACTTGAAGTCCGTGTTGAAGCGCTCCTCCTTGCGGAGCGACCAGAGGAACTCGGAGACGTCCATCGTCGCCTCGGCGAGCTTCTCGGCCCGGGCGCGGTCCGCCCCCTCGAGCAGCTCCGGATACTCCCGGCGGAGCATCATCGAGCACGTGGGGTTGATGACGAGGACCTTCGCTCCCTGCTCCACGAAGGGCATCAGCTTGTCCAGGTTGGTCTTCGCCTGGCTGCGCAGGCTGTCCAGATCCCCGTGCTCCCAGCGGGGCATCCCACAGCACGCGAGGCCCTTGACGCACTGGACGCCCACCTGGTTCGCGTCGAGGACTTCGAGGCAGTCCTTGCCTACGTCGGGCTCGTTGTTCTGGACGTAGCAGGTCTGGAAGAGCACGGCCTCGACCGGAGGCTTGCCGTCGGGCTCGCCGGGAGCGGGCAGAGCCTTGCTCGGCCCGTCCACGAGGCGGCCCTGCTTGTTGGCCCAGGCCTCGAAGGTCTCCCCGGCGAAGTCCGGCAGCTCCTTGTCCCGGTGGATGCCGATGGCCTTCTCCATGAACCAGCGGTGCAGGGCGACCCGATTCATGGCGTTGGCCACGCCGAAGGAGGCGCGGGCGAGCTTGCCCGACAGATCGGGGTCACCCAGGACGCGGTCCTGGAGGGTGAAGCCCGTCTTCTTCTTGCGGATGGCCTGATAGCGGTGGACCAGCTTTGGGAAGTCGAGGAGGAACTCGTGCTGGTCCCGGGGCGTGTACGGGCACTGGACCTCGCACAGCTTGCACTGGAAGCAGGCGTCCATCACCTGCTCGGTCTGGGCGACCGTGACCTTGCGGACGTCGCCGTCGTAGCTGTCCACGAAGTCGAAGAGCTTGGGGAAGCTGTCGCAGTACTTGAAGCACATGCGGCAGCCGTGGCAGACCTCGAAGACCCTCTCGACCTCCTTCGCCAGCGCAGCCTCGTCCCAGTACAGGGGCTCCGAGGGGTCGTAGCAAAGCCCATCGGTGGGCTTGTAGGAGATGTTGCCTTCGCTCATGGGAGGTCCGCCGGGGGAGGGGTGGGCCGGGCGCCCCACGGAGCGCCCGGCCCGAAACGACTCAGGAGATGTCGTCGAGGAGCGACTGGAAGCGCCCGGCGTGGCTCTTCTCAGCCTTCGCCAGCGTCTCGAACCAGTCCGCGACCTCGTCGTAGCCCTCGGAGCGGGCGGTCTGGGCGAAGCCGGGGTACATGTCGGTGTACTCGTGCGTCTCTCCCGCGACGGCGGCGGCGAGGTTGTCCGCGGTGTCGCCGATGGGGAGGCCCGTCGCCGGGTCGCCCACGGTCTTGAGGTAGTCGAGGTGACCATGGGCGTGGCCCGTCTCACCCTCGGCGGTCTCGCGGAAGTTGCCGGCGATCTCGGGGTAGCCCTCGATGTCGGCGACCTTCGCCATCCAGAGGTAGCGGCGGTTCGCCTGGGACTCGCCCGCGAAGGCAGCCTTCAGGTTGGCGACGGTCTTCGAATCAGCAGAAAGCTTGGCCATGGTTCTCCTCGAACATGGTGTGTTGGGTCTCGGAAGGGGACCGCGGGCATCCGCGATCGCGGGCCAAGTGTGACGGAACAGGCTGCGAACCGCCACCGCTCCACCCACCTCAATCCGCCTGCCTCACCCCGCCTGTGATGGCGCTCTCGACACCGTCAGGGAGGGCCGCCGACCTCCTCGATCCGAAGTCCTGTGGGCATCCTCCAGATCGACACCCCCGGATGGTGCTCGGCGACTCCTCCGTGGCCCTCCAGCCACCGGTCGATGGGCCACGGGTGCGGCCCCGCGTCGGACGGGGGCACCACCACGAGCGTCGCGCGGCCGGGCGGACGTGCCTGGTCGATCCACTGCATGAGTGCGCTGTCGAGGCCGTCAAGCGAGCCTGCGAACGAGGTGGGGTCGAAGAAGAAGCCAGCGCCCCCGCCGGACAGGCACAGGGCGCGGGGCACCTCGACGTCGGCGCAGAACCCGCCCAGACCGTCCAGGGGCCAGGCGGCGAACGGGTCGAGGTGCTCGGGCTCGTCGTTGAGGAAGGAGTAGGCCCACAGGTACGCCACCGTGTCCCCTTCGCCAGCGCCCGCGTAGACGTCCCGGACCGCGGCGCGGGCCCGGGCGTGGTCCGCGAGGACGGCTCGGGCGCGCTCCCGCCGGTCGAGCTGGTGGCCCAGCGCCGGGACCACCCAGACGAGCGCGAGGAGGGCCGCCGCGAAGGAGGCGGGTCTCCTCCGCGGGAGCTCGCCCCACGCCGCGGCCGCCCCTCCCACCAGGAGGAGCTGCGCGGTGGGGAAGTAGTGGGACTGGCGCGGCGCGGCCACCCCGAGGGCGAAGAAGGCGAGGAGCGCCGCGATCCAGGCGCCCCCGGAGAGGGTGAGGAGCGCGGACAGACCCCGCGGACGCCGGACCAGCCCCGCGAGGCCCGCAACCGCGACCACCACCGTGGCGGCAGCCCCGGTGGCCCGGCCCCCGAACCGCTCGTGCAGGGACAGCTTGAGGGTCCCCCAGAACGGCTCGGCCGTGTCCTGGTGGAACGTCCACGGGTCGGAGGTCTTCGCGAAGGCAGCCACCACGAGGGGCAGGACGAAGACGCCGACTGCGCCAGCCCAGGCGACGGCGGCGCGGCGGTGGGTCCGCAGCCACGCAGGCCCCCGCAGCCCGAACCAGAGGCCGTGCGCGCCGACCACGGCGAGGGCGAGGACGTGGGTCTGCAGGGCCAGGCCTCCGAGGACGCCGGCGAGCAGGAAGCGGCGAGGCGTGGGGGCCTCCGCGGCGGCCCAGGCGGCGACGGTGGAGGCGGCGGTGAAAATGATCGCCGTCGTGTATGGGCTCACCGTCAGCCCGTAGTTCACCGTCAGCGGCGCGACGCAGGCCACCCCGAAGACCAGCAGCCCAGCGAGGTACGCGCCGGTTCCGCGCGCCACGGCCCATGCCACCACCGCCCCGGCAGACAGCATCGAGACGGTGCTCAGGGCCCACTGCGCCGCGAGCGGTGCGCCCGCGGCCATCAAGGCCCCATGGATGGCGCCCGAGACCGGGGGGTGCAGGCCCTCCCAGGAGAAGAGCCAGTGATGCAAGGCGCCGCCGGCGAGGGCCCGCGCCTGGGGCTCGTAGTAGACGAGGTAGTCGACCGCCCAGACGTGCGTCTGCCAGGGCCAGGTGATGAATCGGAGCCAGCCGCCGATGAGGAGGAGGACGCCGGCCGCCACGAGGAAGGCCAGCGTCGTCGACTCGGGGCGGCGCGCCATCGCGCGACGGTAGCCGAGGGCCAGTGGTCAGGGATCCTGGAACGACCTAGGGTGTCGAGCGCGTCCGCGGGCGGAGGAGTCAGCCACCGCCGCGGAGCCGGGAAGGGACGGGCGAACGCCGTGCGAGCCGCGCTGATCATCGCCGCCTCCCTGGTCGTCGCGAGCTGCGGCGAGTCTGCGCCGTCCGTGTCGTCGTCGACTCCTGCACCGCCACCCACCCTCGCTGCCGAGCCCGCGGCCATCGACGTGGCCCGGGTGCTCGTGAGGGGCGTTGGTGATCTCCAGGGCGTGCGGCCGGACGTCGTGGACGCCGCGCGAGGGTTCGGCGGGGTGGTGCGGCGGGAGCTGGATGGGCTGATCGCTCTGCGCGCCCCCACCGAGGCCGAGCAGCGCGACGCCGCCGGCCGAGACATCGTCCCGGACGAGCCGCTGGTCACCACCGTGCTCGCCCGCGACGCCATCGCCCTCGTCGTCCCGGACGGCGGCGACGTGTATGCGGTCACCCGCGCGGAGCTCGCGGGGGCCCTCCAGGGCGACGGTCGCCCCCTCGGCCTCCCCCAGGGGTTCGCGGTGTTCGGACCCCCACCGGAGTCCAGCGTCTGGCCGGTGCTCCGCCGCGAGCTCTCCCTCCCCGACGATCTCCCGTTCGTGCAGGTCGCGGGGACGTCGGCAGAGGTGGTGCGCCGGGTCCGGGAGCACGGCGCAGCCCTCGGGGTAGCGTCGCGCACCGCCGTCGTCGGCGTGCGCCCTCTGGGGATCAGCGAGGACGGCGCGACCCGCTCCTTGAGCGACGACTGGCCGCTCCACCGGGAGCTGCTCCTGGTCACCCGCGGCGCGCCGACCCGCTTCGCCGCCCTCGTGGAGTTCGCGGGCAGCCCCGCGGGGCTCATGACCTTTCAGCGGGAAGGCTTCGTCGCTCCGTGACTCTCCCCCCCGCCGTCCGCCTCCTCGGCCTGCCCGTCCACCCGGTGACCCTGCACCAGGCCGTCCTGGCCGTGGAGCGCGTCATCGCGGCCGGGCAGCGCACCCGGGCGATGCGCCACCTGGCCCTCAACGCGGCGAAGGTGGTGGCGTGCGCGGACGATCCGAGCCTGCGAGCCGCGGTGGACAAGGCCGAGCTGGTCACCGCCGACGGGGTGGGGGTGCTGCTCCTGGCGCGCCGTCTCGGCGTGCACCTCCCGGGGCGGGTCACCGGGATCGACCTGATGGAGGCCCTCTGCGCCCGAGCCGCCCTGAGGCGGTGGCCCATCTACCTGCTGGGAGCCCGGCCGGGCGTGGCCTCGGCCGCCGCCTCCGCCCTCCGCGAGCGCTACCCCCAGCTCCCCATCGCCGGCTGCCAGCACGGGTACTTCCCCGAGGCGGAAGCGCCGGAGGTCGCGGACCGGGTCCGCCAGAGCGGCGCGCGGCTGCTCTTCGTGGGGATGAACACACCGCGCAAGGAGCGCTTCGTCGAGGAGCAGGCGGACCGGGCGGGCGTCGACTTCGCGATGGGGGTCGGCGGGGCGCTCGATGTCCTCGCCGGCCGGGTGCGACGGGCGCCGCTGCTGCTCCAGGGCGCGGGGCTCGAGTGGGCCTGGCGCTGGGCCCAGGAGCCGCGGCGCCTGTTCCCCCGGTACGGGGTCGACGGCGTGCGCTTCCTCTCGCGTCTTGCCGCCGCTCGTCCGATCCCGTGACCGCGCGACGAGTCCTCGTCGTCGGCTGGGACGGTGCGACGTGGGATGCGATCGACCCGCTGCTCGGAGCGGGGAAGATGCCCCACCTCGCCGCGCTGCTCGAGCGCGGGTTTCGCGGGCGGCTCCGCTCCACCGTGCCGCCGGTGACGCCCGCTGCCTGGACCGCCATCGCCACGGGCATGGGGCCAGGGCGCACCGGCGTCCTCGGCTTCCGGCACCTCGATCTGCGACGGGCGAGCGGCTTCGACCCCCGCCTGGCCGGCTCGGCGGATCTGAGGGGACGCACGCTGTTCGAGCACGCGGCCCACGTCGGCGTCGCCCTCGCCGCGTACCCCATGACCTGGCCACCGCTGCCGATCGACGGGGGCGTGGTCCTCAGCGGCTGGCCCCGCCCGGAGACGGCGGAGCCCCCCGTGTGGCCGCCGGAGGAGCAGGCGCGGATCGCGGCGCAGGGTCCCTGGGGGGTGGAGGGCCCGTCGAGCACCCGGTACACCCGCGATGGTCGCGACGACCCCGAGGCCGCCGCCGAGCAGCTCGACTCCCGGACCGTCGCCGTGGCGAAGCGCTGGCTGAAGGAGCGGCACGACCGCCTCGTCTTCGTGGGCCTCCAGGGGACGGACCACCTCGCCCACCGGTTCTGGGGCCAGCCGGCGCTGGAGGGATGCTACGAGCGCTTCGACCGCTGGCTCGGGGAGCTGCTGACGGCCGCGGGGCCCGAGACCGCCTGCGTCATCGTGTCGGACCACGGCTTCGGACCAGGCCCGACCCACCAGGTCCACCTGGGTCGCGCGCTGGGGGCCGCCGGCCTCCTCCGGTGGGCGCCGCGGGCGCAGGGCACCGGCGGCGTCGCGCGCACACTCCGGGCTCGTTTGCCGACGCGCACCTGGAAGCGCGTCCGAGGTCGCCTGCCCCCCGCCATCCGCCGCTGGGGCTTCGAGCAGGCCCTGGCACGCGACGGACTGGACGCAACCCGCACCGCGGTCGCGCGGGTGAGCCTCTACGAGGGCTGGGAGGGGTTGGTGGTCCAGGTCCAGGGCCGTCAGCGGCGGGGGCACGTGCCGCCCGCCCAGTGGGAGCTCGTGCGGACGCGCGCCCGTGAGGTCGTGGAGGCGCTGCGGTTCGAGGGGGCCCGGGTCGTCAAGCGGGTGTGGTCCCGCGAGGAGGTCTGGTCCGGCCCCGCGCTGCCGACCCTCCCCGACCTCATCGTGGAGCTCGCCGACGGGTTCACCGCAGGGGAGCGCCTCGACCCCGGACCCGTCGTCGAGACGGTGGACCGGATGGCGGGCGCGGGCAGTCATCGGCGCCATGGGATCGTCGCTGGCGGCGGTCCCGGGCTCGCGGCCGGGACCCCGCCGGACGTCGACCCGTGGGACGTGCTCCCCACCGCCCTGGCCGTCCTCGGCGTGGGGGTCCCCGAAGCGGTGGACGGGCGTCCGCTGGGCGCGCTGCTCACGGTCCCTGTCCCCGCCCTGACGCCGCGGCGCGCGGCGACCAGCTCTGTGCGCGCTCCCGAGGGCTCGCCGATCGGCGGCCTGGAACAGTCCTTACGGGAGCTCGGCTACCTCTAGGAACGGTCGCTGGGATCCAGGTCTCCCGCGACCCAGAGAAGGCCGCGGGGTCAGTCTCCGCGGATGACCGCCCGGACGCGCCCTCCCGGACCACGCAGGGGAGGGGACTCCACGAGCTCGATCTCCGTGCCCGGGTCCTGGAGCAGCTCCGCCACCGACCGTCCGAGCCGCTCGCGGACGCCCTCGGCATGGGGCTCCGCCACGAACCGGAGGAGCACCCGGCCGGGCCGCCACTCCGCCTGCACCTGGTCCAGGCCCTCGACCCCCCGGAGCGCGGGACCCAGGCGGCCGACCCGTCGTCCGTCCGACGTGGTGATGACCGCATCTCGGCGCCCGTCGACCCGCCCGATCCGCGGGAAGGGCCAGCCACAGACACAGGGGAGGCCGTCGTCCTCGGGGGCCCCCGCGAGGTCCCCGGTCCGATAGCGCACGAGCACGGCGCCGCCGCCAAACAGCGGGGTCCCCACCCACTCGCCGTCCACCACTTCGCCGTGGGCGTAGTCGGTGATGAGGTGCAGGCTCCCCGCGGGGCAGCTCTGGGCGAGGAGCGCGCGCTCCGCGAGCCCGTACTGCTCGGCGACCCGCGCCCCCCATCCATCGGCGATGCGGCGGCGGGCCTCAGGCGTCACGGTCTCCGAGGAGAGGTGCACCACCTCGACGGGGGCCGCTCGCAGACGGTCTCCCAGCCCCAGGACCTCCGCCCGCCGCACCAGCTCCACGGCGGCGGAGGGATAGGCCCGCACCAGGCGGATGGACCGGTCCTCGAGGAGCCTGACGACCTGGCGGACCGCCTCGTCATCCACGCGCGAGGCCGCCAACCGCCACTCGGGTCGTGTGGGCGCCCGGTCGATCCGCGGCGCCCCGTCCCTCGGGCCCTCCGCCCGGATGGCCAGAGCCTCCCCGGCGACCCCGAAGGCCCGCAGCTGGCGCCGCAGGAACGCCTCCTCGAGGAGAGCGGACAGGGGATCCCTCCAGAAGCGGATGGGCCGCCCGGAGCTGCCGCTCGTGGCCACGGAACGCAGCAGGCCGCGAGGCCAGCGGGGGTCCACGAAGGCGTCGGGGTCCCCGCCGAGGCTCTCCCGGGACAGCAGGGGGAACGAACCAAGGTCGGGCCCTGCGCCTCGGTAGACGGGAAGTCGGGCCGCGAGCTCCAGCCGGCGCCTGAGCTGGTCGCGCGCCCACTCCGCGAGGGTGTCCGTCGACCACTCGAGGCGCGCCTCCAGGACGCGGTCCAGGGCGGCCCCGACGAGGGGAGGGCGCCGAATCCAGCGGCCGGTGATCACGTCGTCCCCAGCCAGGGGCCCCAGAGCCTCATCAAGGCGTCCAGAGCCTGGTCCAGCGTGAACCCGTCGGCCACGTCCCGGCGCGCGCCCGCGGCCCACCGTTCTCGCCCGCCGGGCTCCTGGCTCCACCGCCGCAGGGCCTCCCTCAGAGCGCGCGCGTCTCCCGGCTGGACCAGCAGTCCGCCGTCCCGTACCACCGCCCCCAGCGCCCCGACCGAGGTCGCGATCACGCCCCGGCCCGCCGCCATCGCCTCGAGCACGGCGTACGGGAGGCCCTCACGGAGCGACGGGAGCAACAGGCCGTGCGCGCGGGCCAGCTCCGCGGGCACGGCGTCGGGTGCGCAGGGGCCCGCCAGCTCGATCCCGGCCGCCCGAGCGCGCGCCAGCAAGGCCTCCGGCGCCCGCAACGGGCCCACCCAGCGCACGGCGACGTCCTGCCCCTGGACTGCCTCGGCCAGCACGGCCAGGCCCTTCCGCTCTTCCGCGGCCCCCACGACCACGAGCCGGGGAGCACCGCCGGGCAGGGGGAGCGGGGAGTCCGGTAGCGGTACCCCGTTCGGGCACACCTGGCTCTCGATCCCCAGGCTCCCCAGGCGGGTCCGCGCGAGCTCGCCGAGGACCACCACTGCGTCCGCGATGCGGAGCGCTCCCTCGCTGGTCAGCCGCTCGAAGCTGGAGCCCTCCATCCGCTCGAAGAGTGAGGCTGCGTGCAGATGGACCACCACCGGGACCCCGCGCGCCTTCGCGACCGCCGCGAGCGCCCCCGCCTCCCGCAGGCCCCACCCGGAGCCGCACGCCAGGTGCACGAGGGTCGGTCGAGTCTCGTCGAGGACCGCGCGGAATCGAGCCACGACCCGGGCGCCGTCCGCCAGTCGCCGGGGCAGCGTCCCCTCCCCACCGCCGCTCTTGTCCGTGGGGAACAGCGCGACGGGGAGCTCCGGGGCGCGCGCCGCCAGCCCATCCCGCGTCAGGCGGAGCCACGTCGCGATTCCCCCCGCGCGCTCGGGACTCGGGCCCACCAGCAGAAGCATGGAGGCCCATTTGACAGCCCCCGACAGCGCCGGTCAAATGCCGTTCATGTCGAGGAATGCGTCCCGGTCGGCGGCCCGCAGGGCTTCCCGACGCCCCGGCCTCGGCGCGGGCGCCTGGCAGCGTCGTCGGCGCGTGCGCACCGTCCCGCCCCACGACGCCATCGACTCGCAGGACGGGACCTGGATGACCCTGTCCCTGGACGGGGAGTCGACCGACGACGCCCCGGCCAACCTCGCCCCGGCCCCCGTCTCCCGGACAGCGCCGCCGCAGTCCCCGCCCCTCGTGGAGTCGGCGAGCGACCACCCGGCCGTCGTCACCGACATCGGCCCCTCGGCCTTCCTCCCGGTCGGCACCGATCCGCCTACCCCCCGCGAGGAGGCCCGCTCCCTGTCGCCGGCGACGAGCTTGTCCTCGCCGTCTGTGAGCGCGTCGGTCAGCGACTCGTCGGCGTCGATCAGCATCTCGGACGAGGACTCGGTCGTCACGGGCGAGGTCGCGGTGGTCGAGGTCGTGGAGCGCGGCCCGCTGCTCGAGGAGGACACCGAGGCGGTCGAGGTCCCTCTGCCCGACGTTCAGCGGTTGACCCTCGCCGACGAGCTCCTCCCCTGGCCCCAGCTACTCGTCCAGCCGACGCTCGTGCTCCCTGGAGCGTGGCCGCCACCCCTGGACGCGGTGCAGCGGTCGGCCCCCTCGGTGGTCGCGTTGATGGAGGAGCCGTCGGAGCCCCTGTCGGACATCTCCCTCGAGCTCGACCCGGACGAGAGCCTGCCGGCGCTCACGGAGGAGCCGTCGGTGAAGTCCTTCGACGGGGTCGACTCGTTGGAGGTCGCGGCGCTGGTGCGCGAGGTGCTCGCCGAGCCCGACACCGGGCCCTCGACGGATCTCTTCGAGCCCACCGAGGACGTCTCCGTGGATACGGACGCGGACGGAGCCTCTCTCAGCCTCGACGCGCCCCTCACCGCCGATCGGACGGACGAAGGCCAGGAAGAGCCCGCGGCCGAAGGCACGGATGAGGCCGAGGTCTCTCTCGTGGACGCCATCGACCCCGACGACGAGCCGGGAGGGCATGAGACGGACGAGGCCGCGGTGTCGCTCGCGTTGGACGGCGACGACGACTCGCCAACCGAGGTCTCCGACCGGGACGCCCTCGAAGACGCTCTCGCGGTCCTGCGCACGGCGGAGCCGGGGACGGTCCTCGGGCCACCGCCGGAGGACGAGCCCGAGGACGAAGAAGCGGTGACCGCCGAGGACCTCGTGTCGCTGGAGATGGTCGCCGAGGCTGAGCATCCCGTGAATCCCGCGGTGCGGACGGACATGGAGCTCACCCCCGTCCCGCTGGTGTCGCAGCCCCGCCGCGAGGTGGCGTGGATGGCGTTGGGCGGTCCGACGATCCGGCCGTCCTCCGGTCCGGCGCGTGCCTGGATCGAGCTGGGCGGCCCTGCGGTCCCCACCGCGGCCCGGCTCGGCCCCCACGTTCCCCTCGGACCTGGGGAGGCGTCCGTCGCTGACGAGGCCGGCAGTCCTGACGAGGACTGGCTCGCCGACCTCGGCCCCACCGGGCCCCATTAGGGTCCACCCACGCCGAATGCCGCGACGTCGGCGTTTTGCGCGGGTTTCGGGCCCTCTGTACACTCGCATCCGGAGGAAACCGATGAAGAGGCTGCTGTTGCTGTTTGCGGGGCTCTCCCTGCTTTCGTTCGGGTGCGGAGGGGGCGACGACGGCGCCGCGACGGGGCCGGTGGACGCCGGGACTCCGACGGGGTCCGGGATCGTCACCGCGGTCACCGGGGCCGCGTCCGCCGCCGAGGGCCTCGCCGAAGGGCAGGGCGCCCTGAGGTTGGACGTCTCCCACACCGACCGACTCGTGAACAAGTCCGTGGTTATCTCGCTGACCGACGCCGCAGGCGCGGCCGTGGCGAAGATCGCCGGCAACGAGCGGGCGGAGGTCGTCCCGGGCACCTACTCGGCGACCCTTGAGTACAAGGAGAACGATCAGGTCGAGGCCTTCTCGGGGGCCATCGAGGGTCTCGTCGTGCACCCGGGGAACGAGTCCGCGTACAAGGTCTCCCTCGAAGCCCCCATCGGGATCCTTCGGCTCCGGTTCACGGACGGCGAGGAGTCGCTCAACGACAAGGTCACCCTCACGGTCTACCGGGCCGAGGACGACCCGGAGCTCGTCGTGGGGCCCGCCTGGACCGGGAAGGCGGGCGAGAGCGTGATCCTCCCGAGCGACACCTACCAGGTGAAGGCGGTGTTCCAGCCCGACAAGGGGACCCCGATCACCGAGTGGCACCGAGACCTGGTGGTGGGCAAGGCCCTGGCCCGGACCGAGAAGGACGTCGTCCTCGAGCTCGACCTCACGGGCCTGCGCGTGGACGCGTTCAACTACGGCCGCGACGTGAACGCGAAGACCCGCGTCTTCGTCTACGCCGAGGGCGCGGACACCGAGTTCGCGGTCGCGAAGTTCCAGGGGAAGGCCGGAGAGGCCATCCCCGCCGACCCGGGCGTCTACGACGTGCGGGTCGTCTACACGCCGTCCGCCTCGGCCCTCGACTTCCTGGGGGACAAGACCGTCCCGGGCGTGAAGGTCAACGCGGGCCTCGGCACGCGGATGCAGGCCGACGTGGAGCTCATGCTCGCCACCATCAAGGTGAAGGTGACGAACGGCGAGGAGGATCTCTCGGACAAGACGGAGATCCGCGTGATGCGCACAGGCGCGGACCGTGACGCGGCGAGCCCGGTGGTCGAGGAGCTCGGTGTGGGCGTCCACCCCATCCCCACGGACACCGTGGACATCACCCTCACGGTGAAGACCGACACGGAGAAGCGCTCGGAGTTCTTCAAGGCGGTGGAGCTCGGCAACGGTTGGACCTGGGACCAGAGCTTCGACATGGGTGAGGCGACCTGGACCGCCAAGGACGTGCTCAAGCCGCAGGCCCCGCTCGAGCCCATCACGTGGGCCCCCGAGGGCGACGATGACGACGACTCCGGGGGCGACGACGACTCCGCGGGCGATGACGACTCGGCGGGCGACGACGACGACTCGGCGAAGGCCGAGGGAGACAGCCCGGCGGAGGGCGCCGCCGCTCCCCCGAGCGGCAAGTAGCGCCTACTTCGAGGTCCGCACCGAGTTCAGGAGCGGCCAGAAGACCTCGTCGAAGAAGCGCTCGTCCCGGCTCCGCGCCGGGTCCCACACGGACGCGTCGACGAAGAGCCAGGTGCCGTCTGCGTCCACCAGCCCTTCCAGCCGGTAGCCGCGACCGCGGGAGTTGCTCCAACGCTCGTAGCGGTACTCCACCACTCCCGCCGGAGACGCAAACGTCTTGCCGTCGAAGCGCAGGCTCGGCAGGTCTTCGAAGCCGACGATTCGCACGTTGAAGGCCGGGTAGCCACCGCCGTAAGGGGTCCGACGAAGGAGGGCGAATCCGTCGCGGGACGAGCGCAGCTGCCAGCCCTCGGGCACCACGATGCTCAGGGGAAGCTCGGGGTGGGAGACCCGGTCGCCTCGAGGCTGGGCCGTCGGGGGCGCGCCTCCACAACCGGCGAGCAGGAGCACGAGCGCCGCGGCCGCCGGGATCACTCCTCCGAGGAGCGCTGCTCGCCGGGTCGTCCCCGGGTGTCCCTTGGCTCTGCCCACTGCACCGTCCACTTCCGCGTGGCGCTTGTACCAGACGACGCGCCCGAGAGTCGACCGACCCAGGCCGCGTCCGCCCAGCAAAAACCGGTGAGATCGCTGGAGTTCACCACCTTGACACAGGACTTTGCGCTGGCCTACAACGGCGCCCCGGTCGCCCTCCCCGCGAGGGGGGCCGAGGTCGCGCTCGCGACGCTGGAGATCACATGGCCGCTGTTCGCTTCTTCATCTGCCTCGCCGCCCTCCTGCTGGTCCTGCCGGGGGTCGCCCTCGCCCAGGACGCTGACGGGGATGGTCGGCCCGAGGGCCAGCTCGACTGCGACGACACCGATCCGACCGTCTACCTCAACGCCCCCGAGATCTGCGGGGACGGGATCGACCAGTCCTGCTCGGGTGGTGACCTCGTCGAGGACGGGGACGAGGACGGCTGGGTCGACGTCCGCTGCGACAACGAGACGAACTGCGCCGCGAACCCCGGGGCGGTCGCCTGCACCACCGAGGAGTTCGACTGCAACGACGGGGACGCCACCCTGAACCTGGACGACGTCGACGGAGACGGCTTCGACACCTGCTCCGGCGACTGCGACGACGAGCTGGCGAGCGTGGACCCGGTCGACGACGACGGCGACGGGTTCGACGACTGCGACGGAGACTGCGACGACGGCGACGCGGCCGTCGGCCCCAACGGAGTCGAGGTCTGCGGCGACGAGCTGGATAACGACTGCGACGGCACGCCGGACAACGTGGACCTCGACGGCGACGGCGCGATCACCGGCGACTGCGGCGGCGACGACTGCGATGACGAGGACGCCACCCTGAACCCGAACGTCCCCGAGGAGGGGGCCGGGTGCAACGACAGCATCGACAACGACTGCGACTCGAACATCGACAACACGGACGAGGACTGCTTCGAGGCCCCCGAGGTCTCGGCGGGCGCGGACATCCAGGACCGGTTCCTCGGGAACACGGTGGTGGTGGTGCTCGATGGGTCGGCCACGACGGACTTCAACGACGCCGACGAGCTCGTGTACACCTGGGTCGTCGAGCCCGCGGACGGCAACGTGACGCTCACCGGGGACCCCGCGAGCCCGTACTGGTACCTCGCGTTCTCCGCCGCCGCCGACGAGACGCTCGAGTGGAACTACACCGCCACGCTCACCGTGAGCGACGGCAACCCGGCCACGGACGACAACAGCGACGCGATCACCGTCCGGTTCTGGCGTCCGTCCTACGTGCCTCCGAAGTCCTGCTCCCAGGCGGGTCCGGCCGGCGCGGGCTCCGCGGCCATGCTGCTGCTCCTCCTCGGCGGAGTGGCTGTGCGGCGCCGCCGCTCCTAAGCTTCCGCGGGTGAACGAACCCGCTCCGCTCGCCCCCACAGCAGACCTCCAGCGGCTCCGCGCGGCCGTGGAGTCCGTGGTGCTCGGAAAGTCCGAGCTCGTGGAGCACGTCCTCACGGCGGTCCTCGCCCGGGGTCACGTCCTGCTGGAGGACGTCCCTGGCACCGGCAAGACCACCCTGGCCCAGGCAGTGGCCTCGGCGCTGGGAGGGACGTTCGCGCGGGTGCAGTTCACCGCCGACCTGCTGCCCAGTGACATCCTCGGGGTGTCGGTCTTCGACCGCGACACCTCGACCTTCCGCTTCCAGCCCGGTCCGATCTTCGCCAACGTCGTCCTCGCCGACGAGATCAACCGGACGCCGCCGAAGACCCAGAGCGCACTGCTGGAGGCGATGAGCGACCGTCAGGTCAGCGTCGAGGGTCAGGTGCAGCCGCTGCCGGCGCCGTTCCTCGTGATCGCCACCCAGAACCCGCTGGAGCACCACGGCACCTTCCCGCTCCCCGAGTCCCAGATCGACCGGTTCCTCATGCGGTTGGAGATGGGTTACCCCGATCTCGAGAGCGAGCGTCAGCTCCTGAGGGACGCGGGTCGGAGCCAGCGCAGGGCGGAACCGGTGACGGCGCCTGATGCTCTCGTGGCGCTCCAGGCGCGCGCGATGGACGTCGCGCTGCACGAGGACCTCGAGCTCTACGTCCTCGCGCTGGTCCGTGCGACGCGGGAGCACCCCGGCGCGGCTCTCGGGGTCTCTCCACGAGGCAGCCAGGCGTTGGTGCGCGCGGCAAAGGCCCGGGCGTTCCTCCGGGGGCGGGCGTTCGTCCAACCCGACGACGTCCAGGCGGTGGCCGAGCCCGTCCTCGCCCACCGGATCGTGCCGTCGGAGGCGACGGTGCCCGGATCGAGCGGTGGGGAGGCGCGCGCCATCCTGCGCTCCGTCCTCGCGCGGGTCGCGCCCCCCACGTGATCTGGCGGCGGCGTCCCCCGACGGGAAGCCCCCATCGGCCACCGCCCCCGCGGACGGGCCTCGCGGGGCGTGCGGCGCGGCTCCTCGTGCGCTTCAGCCGGAGACGACGGCGGATCCGGCCGACGGTCGAGGGGTGGGTCTTCCTCGCGGCGGCCCTCGCCGTGGCGCTGGCGGCCCTGAACACCGGGAACAACCTGCTCTACCTCGTGTTCGCCACGCAGCTGTCCATGATCGCGCTGTCCGGGGTCCTCTCGGAGCTGTCGATCCAGCGGCTCCATCCCCGCCGGCGCCTGCGGGGGCGGATCTTCGCCGGGCAGCCGGTCCAGGGGACGTGGACCGTGGAGAACCCGCGGTCGCGGCTGCCGGGGCTCGCGATCGGCGTCGCGGAGGCGGGGGGGCGCGGAGCGGATCTCGCTGAGGGCGGCGCCGCGCAGGTCCCGGTGCTTCAGCCGCGCGCGCGCGAGCAGGTCGCAGGGCGATGGCGGTTCCGGCACCGAGGGGTGCATCGCCTCCCCGGGGTGCGTGTTTCCACCACCTGGCCCTTCGGGATCTTCCGCAAGTTCTACGACCTGTCCGCACCTCTGGAGGTCCTCGTGCACCCCGACCCGCGGGCGGCGCACGGGCTGCCCCCCGGGACGCGAGGCCACGAGGACGAGGGGGCTGCGTCGCGCCGTCTCGGCGACGGGACCTTCCTCGGACTGAGGGATCACCAGGAGGGGGAGGACCCGAGGAGGGTGCACTGGAAGACATCGGCGCGGCTCGGGCGCCTGGTGACCATCGAGCGTGCAGCGCACCTCGGAGGCGAGCTGCACCTCACGATCGCGGCGCCAGCCGGGCGGGACCGGGTGGCGGTGTGGGAGCGGTCCCTGTCCTCGGCCACCGGAGCGGTGCTCGAGGCGGAGCGCGTGGGGCGACCGGTACGGCTCAGCCTGCCGGGGCGCAGCGCGCGGTCCCTCGGTGACCGGTACGGGAGCGTCCTCGAGGCCCTCGCGCTGGCCGAGCTCCCCCCCGAGGAGGCGCCGTGAAGCCCGGGCAGCGGTTCGTGGTGGCCCAGCGCCTCTGCTTCGCGGCGATCGCGTCGCTGGGGTTCTACGCGGTCGGGCTCGGGGGCGAGCTCGGCCTCGCCGGAGGACTCGCGGCGTTGATCGGCGTCGGCGCCTCGCTCTGGCACGGCCGCCCTCGGCTGTCCGACCGGGTGTGGCTGAACGTCCAGCTGGCGTTCCTGCTCTGGCTCGGGGTGCGTTGGGTGTCCGGGACCCACGTGCTGTCGATCTTCGCCCAGCTCCTCGTCTTCGTGCAGGTCCACCGGCTGCTCACCCGCCGCCGCACCCGCGACGACCTGTACTCCGCGTTCATCGCGTTCGGGCAGATCCTCCTCGCCTCCGTCCTCACCGTGGACGTCATGTTCTTCGTGGTGTTCATGGCGTTCGTGTTCTTCGTCATCCAGGGCTTGCTGCTCTCGCGGATGGCGGTGGCCGCGGAGGCGAGCTGGGAGGCGGTGCAAGGCACGGCGGTCGATACCCCGCCGACCCGGGCGTACGCCTCGCTGGACGGCCTGGTGCGCCTGCGACTCGTGGCCGCCACGACCGCGCTGGCGGCGCTGATCCAGGTGGGAACGCTCGCGCTCTTCTTCGTCCTCCCTCGGGCTCAGGCAGCGATGCTCAGTGGGCTCGCCAGCCCCCTGAGCGTCAGCGGCTTCTCGGACAAGGTGCGCCTGGGCTCGGTGGGGGCGATGCAGCTCTCCCGGGAGCCGGTGATGCGGGTGCGCGCCCGCCAAGGCGATGGGGAGCAGTTCCAGGGCGTGGGGAGCTTGTACTTCCGCGGCCTCGCCCTCGATCGGTTCGATGGACGGGGCTGGCAGCTGTCCGACGACCGGCGGACGCTGCTCTCCGCACGGGGCGGCTCGGAGGGCGCGCCACCGCCGCGGGAGCTCCCCTGGCAGGTGGAGCTGGAGATCACGCTCGAGCCGCTGGACAGCAAGGTCATCTTCCACGTCGCAGACGCCGCGGGGATCTACGGGGACTTCCCCACGATGGAGGCGGTGTCGACGGACGGGTTCTACGTCCCCGGGCCGGCGCGCCGCCGCACGTACCGCGTCTTCGCCGAGCTGTCGCCGCCCGATCCGGCGGTGCTCCGCAGCCTGGATCCCGCGGCGGCCCCCGGCGCGCTCGCCGCCCGGTACACGCAGCTCCCACCCGACCTCTCGCCCCGCATCGAGGAGCTCGCCCGGGAGTGGAGCGCGGGAGCGCGTACCCCCCTGGACCGCCTCCTGCTGCTCCAGGAGCAGCTGAGTGGCTTCCTCTACTCCCTGGACCAGGCGCCCTCCGCCTACGACGACCCGCTGCTCGCGTTCCTCGACGACGTCCAGGAGGGGCACTGCGAGTACTTCGCCTCCGGGCTGGCCGTGATGGCGCGGACCCTGGGGATCCCCTCCCGGGTGGTCAACGGGTTCGCGGGAGCGGAGTGGAACCCGGTCGGCGAGTACTGGGTCGTCCGGCAGCTTCACGCCCACAGCTGGGTGGAGGTCTGGTTCCCCGGGGAGGGCTGGGTGCTCTTCGACCCCACCCCAGCGCGGGCCGGGGGCCTGGACGCCGCGGCGCAGCTCACGCTGGCGGCGCGGGTGCGGGCGTGGATGGACGTGGGCTCGGTGACGTGGGCGTCGGTGATGCTCGACTACGGCCTCGACACGCAGATGGAGGGGCTGCGCCGGGGGATCGAGTCCCTCGGGGACCTGGGAACGGGACGCATCGAGATCGGGGACGTGCTCGCCGGTCGCGAGAGGAGCGGCGAGGAAGGGCCGCCCAGAGGGAGCCTCGCCCTGCTGGGGGTCGGGGCGCTCCTGGTGGTGCTCGCGGTCGCCATCGCGCTGCGCCCGCGGGGCGGGAGCAAGGGGGAACGGGCGGCGGCGCGGCTCGCGGAGCGCTTGGGTCAGCGGCTGCCTCGCCCGCCAGACGCCCCGAGCCCGACTCTCCTGGAGCTGGTGGAGGAGGCCGCGCGGCTGGATCCGGAGCGTTTCGGCCGCGGGCCGGAGGTCGTGGCGCGGTACTACGCGTCCCGGTTCGGGGGAGGGGAGCTGAGCAGCGCGGACCTCACGGCTCTCGGGCGGCTGGGGAGGGCGGCGCGGCGCCTACCCCGGGCAGCCGAAGCGTCTCGGTCAGGGGAATGAGGATCGGGCGTGCTGAGGCGCCCCGTCGCCTCAGTCGACGTCCACCGCCCAGATCCGGTCGGTGGCGAGGGCGCCGTCGCTGACGCTGAAGCGGACCTCGACCTGCTCGCCGGAGAGGTCCCCGTCGTAGTCGAAGGTCCAGGTCACATCGAAGGCCCCGTCGTCGACCTGGCCGCTCGCCATGAACTCGTCGTCGCGGGTGAAGGTCCAGCTCAGCTCGAGGCTGTCCGGGTCCTCCCCTCGGGCGACGAAGTCGATGGAGTCTCCGGGAGACAGCACCTGGACCTGCGCGCCGGGGAAGGAACTCAGGATCTGCGGTGCCGTCCCGCCGCTGCTGTCGTCGTCGTCCCCGTAGACCAGGGGACAGCCAGCGAGGGCGAACGCAGCAGCGGCGGCCAGCGCGGCTCGGGTCACTCGACGGTCACCGACTTGGCGAGGTTGCGCGGCTTGTCCACATCGCGGCCCAGGTGCAGGGCCGTGTAGTAGGCGAGGAGCTGGAGCGGCGCGACCATGAGGAACGGGCTGAGGAGTGGGTGCGTCTTCGGCACCTCGATCAGCACGTCCGCGAGGGACGCCACCCTCTCGTCGCCCGGGTTCGCGATGGCGATGATGCGGCCCTTCCGCGCCTTGACCTCCTCCATGTTGGAGACGGTCTTCTCGTGGAGCTGGTCCTGGGGGCAGAGGAAGATCACGGGCGTCTGGTCGCTGATGAGCGCGATGGGGCCGTGCTTCATCTCGGCCGCGGCGAGCCCCTCGCACTGGATGTAGCTGACCTCCTTGAGCTTGAGGGCGCCCTCCATGGCGGTGGGGTAGTTGATCCCCCGGCCCAGGAACAACGCGAAGGGCGCGTGAGCGATCTCCTGGGCCAGCGCCTCCACCTGCGCGGTCCGCTCGTTCAGCAGCTCGCTCATCTGATCGGGGAGGGCGGCGAGCGCGGTGAGCAGATCGCGCCCGTGGCCGGCGGACACGTCACGCATCCGGCCGATCTTCAGCGCGAGGAGGACCATGGCGAGGAGCTGCGAGGTGTACGCCTTCGTGCTCGCGACTGCGACCTCCGGGCCCGAGCGGATGTAGATACCGCCGTCGCTGGTGCGGGCGATGGTCGATCCGACGACGTTGACGATCCCGAGGACCTTGCCGCCCTTGCGCTGGATCTCCTTCATCGCCGCGAGGGTGTCCGCGGTCTCTCCCGACTGGGACACGGCGAGGTAGAGGGTCTTCGCGTCGACGATGGGGTTGCGGTACCGGAGCTCGGAGGCGATCTCCACGTTGGACGGGACCCGCGCGAGGTCCTCGAGGACGTAGGAGGCGGCGAGGGCGGCGTGGTAGCTCGTGCCGCACGCGATGAGCGTGATCCGACGGACGTCGAAGAACTCACGCGGCGTGAGGTTCAGGCCGCCGAGGCGGGCATCGCCGTACTCACGCTCGAAGCGTCCCCGGAGACCGCGGAGGATCGACCGAGGCTGCTCGTGGATCTCCTTGAGCATGAAGTGGGGGAACTCACCCTTCTCGATCTCCTCGAGCTCCCAGTCGATCTCGTCGATCTGGGCGTCGATGGTCTGATCCTCGAGGTCCGTGACGTGGAAGCCCTCCGCGTCGAGGACGGCCACCTCGCCGTCGCCGAGGAACACGACGCGCTTCGTGTGGGCGATGAGGGCGGGGGCGTCGGACGCGACGTACATGCCCTCGCCGTCGTCGCCGACGCCGAGGACGATCGGAGAGCCGTTGCGGGCCACGACGAGCTTGCCGGGCTCCTTGCGGGACATGACGACGATGCCGTAGGAGCCGCGGATGAGGTGGAGCGCCTTCTTGACCGCGGCCTCGAGATCGCCGTCGTAGAAGCGGGCCACGAGGTTGGGGATCACCTCGGTGTCCGTGTCGGACCGGAACACGACCCCCTCCGCGCTGAGCATCTTCTTCAGCGTGGAGCTGTTCTCGATGATGCCGTTGTGCACGACCGCGACGGAGTCGTCGTGGCTGAGGTGCGGGTGGGAGTTCACGTCGTTGGGCGGCCCGTGGGTGGCCCAGCGGGTGTGGGCGATGCCGACGGACGAGTGGGGGAGCTCGGAGGGGAGCGAGCGCTCCATCTCCTTGATCCGCCCCGCGCGCTTGTGCACGAAGATGGGGGAGTCGCCCCCGTTCATGGTCGCGACGCCCGAGGAGTCATATCCGCGGTACTCGAGCCGCTTGAGGCCCTGGACAAGGATGGGGACGGCCTTGCGGGGGCCGATGTAGCCAACGATTCCACACATGTCGGGGTGTGCCTTTCCGTGGGGCGAGTACGCGAGGGCTCAGCCGTAGATGATCCGTCGGATCTGACGCTCGGAGAGGTGGGGTGCGCGGACGGGTCGGTTGGCGAGCTCCTCCTTGATGAGCCCGTACACCTTCCTGTTCGGCACGCCGCCCCTCTGCAGCTCCCGATGGCGACGTCGAACGAACTCCGCCGCGGTTTCGGACCAATGGTCCTTCAGCTCGCCGACGATCTTGTCGAGCAAAGGCTCGGGCAGATCGACGACCCTCAGCAAGTACTCCCGGAACTCGGGACTCAGCGATTCCACAGTCGCTACCCCTTCCCGGGAGTTCACGGTGGGACCGTTCCCGTTCGCGCGCAACGTCTATACCCGATTTCGGGTACGGGTTGCGTACCCGAAATCGGGCAGACCGGCGTCGGCGGATGCGGGGTGGCCGCGATTGCGCCGACCCCTTCTGGGTCTCATCTCCCCCCGACCTGCGGCACAGGTTCGGGCTACTCCGGACTCCTAGGGCTCATCTCCCCCCGACCTGCGGTGCGGGTTCGGGCAACTCCGAACTCCTGGGTCTGATCTCCCCCCGACCTGCGGCGCAGGTCCCGCCAACTCCGGACTCCCGCTCCCGAGAACGCCGCGTCGGGAGGGGAGGGGAGTAGGATGCGGCGCGGTCGGGAGGCCTGATGGACGTGGAGCGATCCGCCTTGCCGGGCGGGCCGGTGGTGTGGCGCGCGGCGCTCGTCGTGTTGGTGCTCGTGGGGTTGTTCCTGCGAGCGCCGGCGCTGGATGCCCCCCCGGTCGACGGCCACCACGTGCGCCAGGCGGACACGGCGTCGATGGCCCGCATCATGGCGCGGGAAGGAGCGACGCTCTGGACGCCCCGGATCGGCTGGGCCGGTCCCGAGGCAGGCCCCGTCGAGTCCGAGTTCCCGCTCTACCAGGCGCTCGTCGGGACGATCTGGGGGGCCGTCGGCTCCGAACCTCCCGTGGTCCCCCGTCTGCTCAGCCTCCTCGCGTGGTTCCTGGGGGGGCTGGCCCTCGCCCGGCTCTCCCGCCGGGCGATCCCCGATGTACCTCTGGCGCTGACCCTCGGCCTCTACGTCCTCTCCCCCATGGGGATCCTCCTCAGCCGCTCCATCCAGCCCGACGCGCTCGCGGTGGCCCTGCTCGTCGGGGCATGGGCCCTGGTCGACGGAGCCACCGAGGGGCGGCGCCCGGCAGAGCAGCTCATCGGCGGGGGGCTGCTGCTGGGCCTCGCCATCGCGGTGAAGGCGCCCGTGATCCTCTGGGCGCCTCCGATCGCTTTGTCCGCCTGGCGCCAGCGGCAGGACCTCCCCACCCCCGCGAAGGCTGTCGCCGTGGGGCTCGCCCTGGTCCCACCCGTCGTCTGGTACCTCCACGCCCACGCCCTCGGTGTCGACGGCGCCTCCTTCAAGCTCTGGGGCGCCGACTCAGGCAAGTGGACCACCCCCGCGGCGCTGACCGACACCGCGCTGTGGACGCGAGTAGCGGTGGGGGTCGTCCGGGAGCTCCTCACGCCGGTTGCTGGCGCCCTCCTGCTCGTGGGAGCCGTCCTCGCCCGGCGCCCCACGCTCACGCCTGCCGTCCTGGGCGTCATCATCGGCGTCGCCACGCCCCTCCTCCTCCTACCCGGCGTCGCCACCCACGGGTACTACCTGCTCCCCATGCTGCCCTTCGCCTCGCTCGTCCTCGGCGCGGGGGTGGCCTGGCTCTGGAGGACCCTCAGCGGTGCGGGCACACCGGCCGGCGCGCTGGTGGGTGCGGTGGTCGCCATCGCGCTCGTGGTCGTGAGCGTGAGGGGCTCCGCGAGCTTCCTGGGTTGGGGGTACAGCCGCGACGCCCGCATCGAGACCATCGCCGGCGCGGCCCGGCAGGTCCTCCCACCCGGCACCGCCACCATCGTGGTCGACCGCCACCCCCAGACCCTGCTCTATGCCCTGGACCAGCGCGGCTGGCACCGGGACAAGGTCTCCGAGCGTGCGATCTGGCAGCTACGCAGCTGGGGCGGGGAGGCGCTGCTACTCACGAACACCAGCCCGACCTGGGACGACGACTACGTGGTGCGCGAGCTGCTGAGCACCCATCCCATCGTCGCCCGGGGGGAGGGGTGGACGCTGTTGCGGTTGGATGTGACGCACTGAGGAGGGGGCGCGAACGGGCGCCCGAAGTCGAAGTCGAACAGGAGCGCGAAGTCGAGGTCGAACGTGAGCTCGAAGTCGAGGTCGAACGGGGTGCGAGGCCGAGGTCGAAGTCGAGACCCCAGCCAGGGGCCGCTCGAACTCCCCCGTCAGTCAACCCGCTCGCCGCCCACCAGCCATCACTCCCACGAAGTCAGCGGCAAGCAAACCCCACCCGACGCCCACACCCCCCGCGCCCCCGGATTGATCCGCGGTCGCCGAAGGCGCATCGCGGATATCCAGGCGTTCGCAGACGCCCGCGAGCGCCACAGGCAGTCGCCGAAGGCGCATTGCGGATATCCAGGGGTCCGCAGACGCCAGCGATCAGAACCCGTATTCGATGAACTTGAAGCGCGGGAGCACGTCCACGCTCATCATCTCCTGCGAGATGACGAGGTTCGGTTCGTCCGCGTCGACGACCAGCAGCACGAAGTCGTGCCGGCCTACGTCGTCCAACGTCGGCTCCCACTCCACGAGCGCGCCCGCGGGGAGTTCCGTGAATGTCGCCTCCTCCGGGATGGCCCCCGCGCGCAGCCGGAACACGTCCGGCTGCCGCAACTCCAGCTCGAGCGACAGGGCATCGCCCGCGTACACCGCCACCGTCTCCGGCAGCAGGATGTAGGAGTCCTGGGGGTCGAGGTTGCCCGTCTCGATCCCCAGGTCGGGGGTCCAGACGAACTGACCGGGAGCGAAGTCGTCGTCGATCTCGGGCGCGCCGAGGTCGGTGTCGAGGGAGCCAGCGGTCTCCTCGCAGCCCGCGGCGGCGAGGAGGGACAGGGACAGCAGTCCCACCAGGGTCAGGCGGTACATCGTTCAGCCTCCCGAAGCCGGCCCGAGACCGGCACCAGACCGGTTACTCGGAAGGGGCGAGTCCGATGAGGAGCTCCATGTCCTGGAGGTCCCCTTCGTCGGCGCCATCAGCGCGGCTCTCGTACTCCATCAACAGGCGTACCACGGCGGCACGCAAGTCGTCAGCGAAGTCCTGCGCGTCTTCCTCGCGCACCCGAGCCACGAAGCCCCTGGCCAGGGCCGTGTCCGAGTCGCCGCGGAGAAGGCGCGCCCTCACGACCTTCCGCATCGCCGCCAGGAACCGCTCGAACCCGGCGATGGCTGCTTCGTGGTCTTCTCGGAAGAAGTTTACGTACCCCTCCGGGATCACCGCCCGGTACGTTACGTGCCCGCGTCCGCGATCGATCTCCTCGCACAGACCCTGCTCCATCAGCGTCTCCACCGACAGGCGCGCGTAGTTGACCTCGTAGTTGATGGGGAGCTCGCGGGCGATCTCGTCCAGGTCCATCTCCTTGTTCAGGAGCATGAAGTAGACCTTGCGGCGCAGGTTGAAGTGCGGGCCGTCTCCGTCCTCGACGGCGCCTTCCTTGTAGCGCTTCTTGATCTTCTTGACCGTCCGCAGCGCCGTGTCGAACGCGAGCGACACGCGGGTGCTCGTGCGGTACCGGGCCTCGGCCTTGCGGTACATGGACAGGGTGAAGAGGTCGCGGGCGCGGGTAACCGGCATGTCCAGGTCGAGGACGATGTCGGACACGAGACCGAGGAGGGTGAAGACCACCTTGGCCTCTCCGGTCAGGGTGTGGCGCCCAGGACGGTGCGCGTCATCGAGTTCGGCGAGTGGCGTGGCAAGACCCATGTGCCTTCTCCTTTGGTGCCGGGGGACGGTTGGCTCGGCTGCGTCACCTTCTTGCAACCAGGATGCCATCCGCCCCGGTCCGTTCGCGCCCGAACCGCCTCAGAGGCTACGCAGGTAGCTGTTGAAGAGCTCCTGGTCTTCTGCGTGGAGCCGTGCGACCTCCTCCGCGACCACTCCGCGCTTGAACAACGCGGCGAGGTGGCGCTCCAGCACCCACATCCCGTCCTCGCGGCTCGTCTGCATGACCGACGGGAGCTGGTGCGGGCGGCTCTCCCGGATGTGATTCCCCACGGCCTTGTTGTTCCGCAGGACCTCGAGGGCTGCCACCCGGCGGGACCCGTCGAGGGCCGGCAGGAGGCGCTGCGCGACGATTCCCCGGAGGCTCTCCGCGATCTGGAGACGGACCTGCGCCTGCCGGTGCTCCGGGAACACGTCGATGATCCGGTCGGGGGTGGTCATCGCCCGGCTCGCGTGCAGCGTCGACAGGACGAGGTGGCCCGTCTCGGCGGCGGTCAGGGCGAGCTGGATCGTCTCCATGTCCCGCATCTCGCCCACGAGGATCACGTCCGGGTCCTCCCGCAGCGCGTCGCGGAGCCCCTCGGCGAACGACGCCACGTGCACTCCCACCTCCCGCTGCCGCACCATCGCCAGCGAGCGCCGGTGGACGAACTCGATGGGGTCCTCGAGCGTGATCACGTGCAGGGCGCGGGTCTGGTTGATGTGGTTCACCAGAGCGGCGATCGACGCCGACTTGCCGCTGCCCGTCGGTCCCACGAAGAGCACGAGTCCCGTCTGGTAGTCCACCAGCGAGGCCAGCGAGCCTGGCAGCCGCAGGTCCCGCAGCGTGGGCACCTGCTCAGGCAGGAGCCGCACCGCCAGGTTGAACCCCTTGAGCGCCCGATACACGTTGCCCCGGCACCGCCCGACCCCGTCGACCGAGAAGGAGAAGTCCACGGCCGCGCCATCAGCGAGGCGCCGGCGTCCCACCGGGGTGAGCATGCTCTCGACGAGCGGGCGGACCGTCCGGCCCACCACCGGGGCGCCATCCATGAGGCGCAAGAGCCCTCCGACGCGCATGGCGGGTGGGCTGCCGTCGCCGATGTGCACGTCGGACGCCCCCGCGGCGTGTGCCTGCTCGAGGGTCACCCGAAGCTCCTCGGGCACATACAGGCCATCCTCGGGGGCGGCGACCACCGGCTCCCGGTCGATGGTGGCCACGGAGCGGTCGACCTCCGGTCGCACGGTGATCGTCGGCTGGTCAGGTGAGCCGGCGACAGCGACGTCAAAGCTCCCGACGCCGGCCATCCGGTAGGCGAAGGAGACCTCCTTACCCGTCATGAAGACCGCGCGGCGATCCGCGCCCATCAGCTGCGAGCTGATCGACGCGATCCACGCGGACTCCGAGGGGGGCAGCGCCAGGGGCTTCGTCTCGCCGTCGATGACGAGGCGGGGTGGATCCCCTCCGCTGATGAGGAGCTCGCTGCCTTCCCGCCGGTCCAGCAGGCGGAGCATCGCCTCGAAGTCGAACACCAGGCGCTAGAGCCCGTCGACCAGGTCGGGCAGGGCCTGCAGATCGGGCAGCATCACCACCTCGATGCGCCGATTCAGGGCCCGGCCCTCGGCGCCTGCGTTATCGGCGCGCGGCTGGAACTCGCCGTACCCGGCTGCGCTGAGGTTCTCGGGCAGCATCCCGCGCTTCGTGAACAGCTTCACCACCGAGACCGCTCGGGCGGTGGACAGCTCCCAGTTGCTCGGGAACCGGTCCGTCTTGATGGGCACGTTGTCCGTGTGGCCTTCCACCTGGAACGAGCGGTCGTCGAACTCCGCGAGGGCGTCAGCCACCTCGCCGAGGGTCTCTTCGCCGATGTCCGACAGCGTCGCGCTGCCCGAGGGGAAGAGGATGTCCTGCTTGAGGTCGATGACCATACGGCCGCGGACGATGCGGACGTTGAGCTTCCCCGCGTCGATCATGCTCTGGAGACGCTCGCGCAAGCGCGTGTAGATCGCGTCGCGCGCCTCCGCCTCCTTCTGCCGCTTGCGCGCCTCTTCGAGGGCCCGGTTCGCTTCCTCGAGCATCGCGGCCATCGTCGACTTCTGTTCGGACAGCGACGACTTCTCCTCGAGGAGGGCGTCCACGTCCTGACCAGCCTCACGCAGCTGGGCGCGGAGCGCGGCGTTGTCCGCGAGGACCTCGTCGCGGGCGGCGGCGAGGGCATCGAGCTCCCCCTTGCAGGTCTGGAGCGAGTCCGTCAGGTCCTTGATGCCGGCGTTGCACGCCTCGAGCTCGCCGGCCGCGCCGGTGAGCTTGTCCTGGGACTCGGCGATCGTGTCGAGGGCCGACTGGTAGAGGTCCTTGCGGACCCCGCAGGCGCTCAGGACGACACAGAGCGAGAGGAGGCAGAGAGACGACGGGACGCGGTTCGACAGCAGCGGCATCAGCAGACTCCGGGTGGCCCGCCGCGCGACGGGCGGCCCATCCTACCGCACCCCTCGGTCCTACCGGCCAGCCCCTCCGCGGCCGGGTCTTGCGCGGGGGAATGCGGATGCCCATATGCTGGGGCGGCCCGAACGGAGTTTCCATGCGCTCGTCTACCTTCGCTGCCTTCGCCTCCCTCGTCGTCCTCGCCGTGCCGGGGCTCGCAAGCGCGGGCTCCGTGAGCCTGCCCCTCGACCTGTCCTGGTGCGCGGACTCGGGCGACGTGATGCTCGAGATGGACGACCCTCGGGAGCTGTCCGAGGGCGTGATCGAGGCGGAGGCGAAGCACTTCGGCCTCCGGGGGACGGTGACCGCCCTCTTCGAGGACAGCGAGCTCACCGGCGTCCGGTTCCGCCTCTTCGACACCGAGGAGCACCTCACGGCGGTGAAGAAGGCGATCACGAAGGCGCACGGGGAGGGGACCTGGACCGTCAAGGACACCCCCGAGGGCGCGGCGCGCCGCATGAAGGCGAAGTGGGAGGTGGACGCCAACCAGTCGCTGGCCCTCAAGGTGAACTCCGAGCAGATCTACGTGAGCTGGGAGGTCACGCCGGGTCACTGCGCCGAGGTGGTCGAGGAGCGCACGGGGCTCACGGACGCCGAGAAGGCAGACATCGAGGCCACGACCGAGAAGAAGGCGATCGACTTCGACCCCTTCGCGGAGGACATCGAGGACATCGAGGCCCGCAAGAAGGAGAAGGACGAGGCGAAGAAGTCCGAAGAGGAGAAGGAGCGCGAGAAGGAGAAGGAGGAGGAGCCCACCGACGTCGACATCGACTGGTAGGCGAGTTCACTTCGCACGCCGAGGGCGAGCTGCGCGGGCCCGAGAGCTCTTGCGGGGCGGGGCCCCCTTGGTCAGATTCGTCGACGCCCGCCACCTCAACGAAGCGACGGCCGCGAGCGGCCGGCCACAGGCTCGCCTTCGGACGCGGCGTGGTCCCGATCGGCTGTGCGCCGGAGGTCCCTTCGCTCTACTCGCCCGCTCAGCTCACCCCCGCGTGCGCCGGAACTCCTTCATGAACTCGACCAGCGCCGTCACCGACTCCTCGGGGACGGCGTTGTAGATCGAGGCGCGGAGGCCGCCGACGCTGCGGTGGCCCTTGAGGCCAGACAGTCCCTCCGCCGTGGCCGCGGCCACGAACTCCTTGTCGAGCTCGTCACTGGGGCTGCGGAAGGTCACGTTCATCTGCGAGCGGGACCCCACCTGGGCATGCCCGCGCCAGAAGTCCGACCCGTCGATCTCCCCGTACAGGGCGCCCGCCTTGCGCTGGTTCCTCTCCGCCGCGGCCGCCGCGCCGCCGTGCGCCAGGAGGTATTTCGCCACGAGCCCCACGAAGTAGATCGCGTACACCGGCGGGGTGTTCAGCATCGAGTCCTTGCCGGCGACCTTCTTGTAGTTCCACATCTCGGGCAGCTCCGCCCGCGACCGCTCCAGCATGTCCTTGCGGATCACCAACAGCGTCACCCCCGCCGGCCCGAGGTTCTTCTGGGCCCCCGCGTAGATCATCGCGAAGCGGCCGTAGTCCATCGGCGCCGAGAGGATGTCCGAGCTCATGTCGCACACGAGCGGCACATCGCCGGTCTCGGGCACGTAGGAGAACTGCGTCCCGTAGATCGTGTTGTTCGTCGTGTAGTGGAGGTAGTCGAGGTCGTCGGGGATGACCACCTCCCCCTCAGCCGGCACCCGATCGTGCCCCGTGTCCCTGCAGTGCCACAGCTCCCGCACCGAGCCGATCTTCGCCCCCTCGTCCACCGCTCCCTGGGACCAGCGCCCCGTCGTGATGTACCCGCCCGTCCCGCCCGCGAGCAGGTTCGTGGGCACCAGCGCGAACTGGGTCCGCGCCCCGCCTCCCATGAACACGATTACGTGCTCGTCACCCAGCCCGAGCAGCGTCCGCAGGTCCTCCGTGCACTCGGCGTGGACGGCGTCGTAGACCTTGCCTCGATGGCTCTGCTCCAGCAGGGACGCGCCGCTGCCGCGGAAGTCGATCAGCTCCGCCTGGGCCTGCTCGAGGACCGGGAGCGGCAGGGCCGACGGGCCTGCGGAGAAGTTGTGGATCCGGGTCATCAGTCTCTCCTCTCGACGACGGACAGGTCGAGGATGTCGGCGCAGTCGGCGGAGATGCCCGCGAGCACCCCGTCGGACGGCGCACGGTCGATGTAGATGCGGGCGATGCAGGCCTCGCCGCCGCCGAACACGATGTTCTCGGTCTCGAGGACGTTGATCGCCGCCCCCTTCAGCGCCGCGAACACGGCCGAGAGCACCCCCACCCGGTTCAGGTGGCGCACCAGCAGGCGGTGGGTCCAGGGACTCATCACCTCGAGGTTCACCACGTTCGGGACGCGTCCCCGCTCGACGTACTCGGTGACGATGTGCACTACCTCGTCCGCCACGGCCTCCTGGGCCTGCAGCGTCGAGGCGCCGATGTGGGGGGTCGCGATGAGGTTCGGCTCGGCGAGCAGAGGCACGTCGATGGTGTCCTCCTTGCCGGATCCCTCACCCTCGAACACGTCCACCGCGGCCCGGACGCCGCGGGCCATCGCCGCCGTGAGCGCCGCCTCGTCGACGACGCTGGCCCGGGACGTGTTGATGAAGTAGGCGCCGTCCCGCAGCGCCCCGAAGAACTCCGCGCCGGCGAGGCCCTTCGTCTCTGCCGTCGCCGCGACGTGCACGGTCACGGCGTCACTCCACCTCGCCAGCGCCAGCAAGTCCGACTCGTAACGGAAGCCCGCAGCCTCCACCTCCGCCCGGCGGTGCTCACCGCGGTTCCACAGGGCGACGTCCATCCCGATCCCCCGCGCGGAGCGGGCCACCGCCATGCCGATCCCCCCCGCGCCGACGATGCCGAGTCGGCGACCGGCGAGACCGCGGGCCTTGCTGTACTCGCCCTTGCGCCACCGTCCGTCGCGCAGATCCGCCACCGCGTCGGGAATCCGCCGATCGAGCGACACGAGCAGCCCGAGAGTGAGCTCGGCCACCGCGAGGCTGTTCTTGCCCGGACAGTTCGCCACGTAGATGCCGTGTGCGCTCGCCGCGGTCACGTCGATCGTGTTCACGCCGGCACCCGCCCGGATGATGAGCCCGAGGTTGCCGCGCCGGAGGGTCTCCGCGGGGACCTTCGTCGACCGCACCACAAGCACCTGGGGCTGCAGCGCATCGAGCGCCGTGTCGAGGGACTCCCCCTTGAGGGAGGCGTCCGCGTGGACCTCCAGCCCGGCCGCGACGAGGCGCTCCTGCGTCGAGGGGAGGAGCTTGTCGGCGATGAGGACCTTCATGGGGTCTCCGAGTCAGATGCGGTGGACGAACAACCCCGAGCGGAGCTTCGGCTCGAACCAGGTGGACTTGGGCGGCATGATCTCGCCCGCGTCCGCGACCGCGAAGAGCTCGCTCAGCGACGTCGGGAACATGCTGAAGGCCACTCCGCCCGCCGCGTCTGCCCGGCGCTCCAGCTCCTCGGTTCCGCGCGCCCCGCCCACAAAGTCGATTCGCGTGTCGCGGCGGGGGTCTGCGATGCCGAACACTGGCTCGAGGACCTGATCCTGGAGCAGCGCCACGTCCAGCCCCGCGGCGACTCCGTCACGTGTCGGTGACAGTCGCATGCCGTACCACCGACCGTCGCCGTAGACGTGGATGGCGCCCCGCTCCTCCGGCGTGGCCGAGTCCACGGGCGTCAGCTCGGCGATCGCCCGGATGGCGTCGAGCGCCCCCGCGACCCCCTGGGCCCCGACGTCGGTCACCACCCGGTTGTAGGGCAGGATCGTCAGCTGGTCGTCCGGGAAGACCACCGCCATCACCCGGTTGTACGCCTCGGTCCCGTCGTGGTCGGGGTTCTCCGCGGCGAGCGCCTCCCGCGTGCGCGATGCGCTCTTCGCCCGATGATGGCCGTCGGCGACGTAGAGGCGCGGCACCGCTTCGAAGGCGGCCCGGAGCTGCTCCGCGTCGTCGACGTCCCACAGCGTGTGCCGGACCCCGTCGTTCGCCTCGAAGTCGAACCGCGGGGCACGCTCCATCGCCGCCGCCGCGAGGGCATCGATCGCGGGACGTGCCCGATAAGCGAGGAAGATCGGCTCGGCCTGGCACCGCATCGTGACGATGTGCCGGGTCCGGTCGTCCTCCTTGTTCTGCCGGGTGCGCTCGTGGATGGCGATCCCACCCCGGTCGTACTCGTCCACCGAGCACGCGCCGAGGACGCCCACCTGGGGCACGCCCTCGCGGACGAGCCGGTACACGAACATCCCCTCCGTCTCCGAGTAGGGAGTCTCCTCGAGCCAGCGCGAGAGGTTCTCTGCGGCCTTCGCGTAGACGGGGTCCGAGTAGAGGTCGACGCCCTCCGCCAGATCGATCTCCGGTCGGATGACGTGCAGGAAGCTGCGCTCCTTCCCCTCGGCGAGCGCGCGCGCCTCGGCGCTGTTCACGACGTCGTAGGGGACGGAGGCGATCTCCGCGGCGTGCTCCGCGGGGGGGAGCCACGCCCGCAGGGGGCCGACAGTCGACATGGAGCTCTCCGGGTTACTTGCGCTTGCGCCCGCGGCGCCGCTTGCTGCCCTTCTTGGGCGCGGGCTTCTCCGGCTCCTTGGCCGCGGCGTCCGCGTCGGTGGACTGCATCTCCTGCATCAGCTCGGGGCTCGGACGGCGGGGCTTGCCGCCCGACGTGGGCGTCGCGTCCTCGAGCTCGTCGTCGGCGACGGTGTTGCCAGCGACGTAGGCGTCCATCTGGCCGGCCGTGTGGAGCAGCGCCTCCGAGACGCCGCCGGTCCCCCCGGGGAGCTCGTCGAGCTCGTCGATGGGCGGCAGGTCCGAGTGGGAGCTCGGCCCGCCCCGCTCGCCGCTGCGGACCAGGACCTGCTCGCTCGAGCGGAGCACCGGGTCGATCTCCGCGAGCGAGTTCACCTTCATGTAGACGACGTCGTGCGACTTGATGACGGAGTCTTCACCCGCGAAGACCTCGAGGACGCCGTCCTCACCTCCGAGGAGATCCACGGCCCCCGAGTTGCCGATGTCCGGGTTGTCCTCGTCCGGGTCCAGCTCCAGCTCGCCCTCGTCCACCCCAGCCACGTCGAGCCCCGTCGTGGGCTCGTCCAGCTCCAGCTCGAGGGAGCCGGCCATCATCGTGGTGCGCGACTCCGCGAGGAGCGCTCCCGAGTCTGGCGGGGGCCCGTCGTACATGCGTGTCTCTTCGGCGTCGTCGGGAGCCCCGGTGTCTGCCGGCGGCGGGGGCACCAGGTCGACGTGGGCGGCGCCGTCGACGAACGTCACCGCGAACCCGCCCTCGCGCGCGAGCCACTCGATCGCCCCCTGGCGCGTCGGCGACCAGGAGCCCCGCACCACCACCGGCGCCGCGGCGTCGGCCGTGGAGATGACCTTGTCGCCGTCACCCTCCACGAGGGAGAAGAGCAGGGCCACCAGCCCGCGGCCGCTGTCACCGACCTGCCGATCGCTGCCGAGCTCGCACACCGCCTTGCCGCCGCTCGCGGCCGCCACCTGAGCCACCAGACCGTCGAGGGGCAGGGAGCCGCCCGCCTGGCCCAGCTGCTCTAGCTGCTGGACGCGGGCCATCGTGTCCGAGAGGCCCTGGAACGCCTGCGTGATCTGGTTGCTGAGGTGCGTGTGGAACGGTGAGAGCAGCCGCTGCACCGCCGCGTCCGCCCGGGCTGCCGCGTCGGGGTCCACCCGCCGCCGGTCGAGCTCGACCGTCACCCCCGCCGGGGCCCCGGTCTCGTTCTTGACGAGCCGGGCCCGGAGCATCACGCGCTGCCGGCTCCCGTCCTTGCGGAGCAGGGTCACGTCCCGGTCGAGCTTGCCGACCACGACCACCTGGCCGAACAGCGTCTTCCACTTGAGCCCCTCGAGGGCGAGGACCTTGTCGAAGATCACCTTTCCGAGCGCGGCCTTGGCGCTGCTCCCTTCGAGCGCTTCGGCACCCTGGCTCCACCCGATGATGCGCCCCGCCGTGTCCGCGGAGACCACCGGGGCTCCCACCGTCTGGAGGTGCGACTGGAGCTGGGGGACGTTGGCGTACTTCGCCCGGATCTCCTCGACCGCGCGCGCCGAGCTGCTCTCGAGCTCGGCCTGGGCGATCTCCGCTGCCCGCGCCAGGTCCGACTTCTCCGCTTCGAACCGGTCGATCAGCTTCTGGCGCTCGACCTCCGCCCGCTCCTCGGCCGCGAGGATGTCCTTGTGGAGCTGGGCCTCCAGGGCCCGCCGCTGCTCGGTGGACTTCTGGGACAGGGCATCGATCGCGGCCCGGTGCTCATCCTCGAGCTTGCTCCGCTCGTGGACCCACTCCTCCTGCGCGTCGTCCAGGGCCTGAGTGGACTCCTCGAGCTTCGCCTGGGCGCTCGCGAGGTCCGCCTTCGCCGCCGTCGCCTCGGCGGTCGCGTTCTCGGCAGCCTTGCGAGCCTCGTCGAGCTCCTTCCCGGCCTCGGTCTTCGCCGCCTCGAGCTCCGCCAGCTGCTTCGCCTGGTCGTCGGCGCCCGAGGCTGCCTTCTTCGCGGCCTCCAGCTCCTCTTCGAGCTTCTTCGCCGCGGCCTGGGCCTCCTCGAGCTCCTTGGCCTTCGCGGCGAGCTCCTCGGACCGGGAAGCGAGCTCCTCGTCCTTGGCCGCCAGCTCCTTGCCCTTCGCGTCGAGCTCGGACTTCGTCTTCGCCGCGTCCGCGGTGAGCTTCGCCAGCGACTTGCCCGCGTCAGCGGCCGCCTTCTTCGCTTCGGCTGCCGCCTTCTTCGCCGCCTCGAGCTCCTCGAGGCTCGCGAGGTCCAGCTCGGGCGCCTCCGACTCGGTGGCCGGCTCCGCCTCCACTTCGAGCGCCACCTCGTCGGCTGCGCTCTCGAGCTCCGCGACCCGCGCCTTCGCCTTCTCCGCCTCGGCGAGGGCCTCGTCGAGCTGCCCCCGCAGGTCCGCGATCTGCCCCGCCGCAGCGCCCGCCGTGGCCAGCTCCGCGTCCATCGTCGAGACCTGGGCGCTCAGGCGACCCTTGTCCGCTTCGAGGGCCGACTTCTCCTTCGCGACGGCCTCCAGCTGGGCCTCCAGCGCGGCGGTGCGGGCGAACAGCTCGTCCCCGTCCGTGTCCGGAGGAGCCACCACCGTCAGGCGGGCCAGCGGGACGCCCCCCTCGCCGTCGAGGCGCACCTGCTGGAAGGCGAGCTCCCGGCTGCCGCCGGTGCGGGTCTGCAGCGGGATCTCGTCCGCGTAGCGACCGTCAATGCCCGTGACGCCGTCCTCGATCTCGGCGAGGAGCGCCTTGCGCTGGCCGGTGGGGAACATCCGCTCGATGGACTGGCCCTGCATCTCTGCTTCGGTCCAGCCGAGGAGCCGGGTCGCCCCTTCGTTCCAGGCGAGCACACCGCCCGTGGCGTCGGAGAGGATCACGCCTTCACTCAGGTGCTGGAGCGTGCGCTGGAGCAGCGAGACCCACTGCTCCAGGGTCCCCTGGGTCGTCAGGTCCAGACCCATGGCGATGTAGCCGACCGTGCTGCCCCGGCCGATGCGCAGGCGGGACGTGTACCAGGCGATCGTCCGCTGGCTCCCGTCCTTGCACTGGACGAGGAGCTTCGCCCCCATCACGTGCTCGTTCCGGCGGAACCCCTCGTGGATGGACCGGACGCGCTGCTGGTACTCGTCCCCGTGGGGGTAGAAGCGCTCGATCAGCGCATCCGTCGTGGGGCAGTCCGAGGTGTCGTATCCCGTGACTTCCCGAAGACTTCGGTTCGCAAGGACGATCTTGAAGTCGAGGTTCGCGATGTAGACGAGGAGCGGCGACTTCTCGAGGACCACACGGACGATGGCCTCGGGAGAGGTGGGATCCCCGCCAGGAGCGGGGGTCGGACTGAGGTGGATCCTCGACTTCATCGAACCCTCGGAGAGCCCGTCGCGCTCACCACCCGCGGCGCCAGACGGACCATCGAGGGTAGGTGGGGCGATGCAGTCCAGTCAAACGCCCGTGGGGCCTCCTCGGCCGGCGGCTGCGAGGATCGCGGCGACCCCCTCCGGCGAGGCAGGGAAGACGCCATGCTCGGTGATCAGGCCGTCCACGAGCTCGGCGGGGGTGACGTCGAAGGCCGGGTTGCGCGCGGGGCAGCCCGCGTAGACGGTGGAGACCCGGGAGAAGCCGCCGTCGTCGGTGCGCCCCCAGGTCCAGCGGACCTCGTCCTGGTCCCGCTCCTCGATGGGGATGGCGGCGCCGTGGGGGCATGCGGGATCGATCGTGGTGGACGGCAGGGCGACGTAGAAGGGGACTCCGTAGTGGCGCGCGATGATGGCGCGGCCGCAGGTCCCGATCTTGTTCGCCACGTCGCCGTTGGCCGCCACCCGGTCCGAGCCGGTGATGACCGCCTGGATGGCCCCGCGTTGCACGTAGTGGGCAAACGCGTTGTCGGCGATCACCGAGTGGGGGACGCCCTCGCCCGCGAGCTCCCAGGCCGTGAGGCGCGCACCCTGACCGCGGGGGCGGGTCTCGTCGACGAAGACGTGCAGCGCCTTGCCGTCCCGGTGCGCGGCGTAGACCGGGCTCAGGGCCGAGCCCCAGTCCACGAAGGCCAACCAGCCCGCGTTGCAGTGCGTGGCCACCCCCCAGCCATCCTGAAGCAGCGGGGCTCCGTGGCGCCCGATGGCTTCGCAGGCGGCAGCGTCCTCGTCTGCGACGGCCCGGGCGGCGTCGAGGGCGGCGTCGCGGGCGGTCTCGGGAGCATCCGCCGCCGCGATGGCGGCGCTGACCCGGTCCAGCCCGTAGAAGAGGTTCTGGGCCGTGGGGCGGGTGTCGGCCAGGCGGGCGCGCGCGGCGGCGATGGCGTCGTCGAAGCCGTCGTCGGGGGCGAGCCGAGCCGCGAGGGCGAGCCCGAACGCCCCGGTGGCGCCGATGGCCCCGGCCCCGCGCACCACCATGGTGGAGATCGCCTGCGCCACCGACTCGACGGTGCGCAGGGACACCCGCGCGAAGGTGTGGGGGAGGCGGGGCTGGTCGATGAGGACAACGGCGTCGTCCTCCCAGTCCACGGTGCGGTACGGAGCTCCGTCGACGAGCATGGGGTCCTGTCCTGGGGTGGGGCTGCCGCGGGCGCGGTCAGCCGTCGGTTTCGGAGGTGACCAGCTCGGACGTCGTCAGGCCGGTGGGGGTGGTCGGCTGGGCCCAAGGGCGCGGACGCAGACCCATGCGCAGGGCCTCTTCCCCGCACCGGAACCGCAGGTAGCCGAGGTATTGGTCGTGGAACCACTCCTGGAAGGTCCAGTCCGCGCGGCCCTCGAAGATGTGGCGGTAGTTCTCATCCTCGAACTCGCGGCCCGTGATCCAGTCGCGGACCACCATCTCGTGGCCGTCCCAGATCCCGTACTGGCTGTTGTTGAAGGACCAGGAGCCCAGGTTGACGTACTGCTTGCCCTGCTCCGTCGTGACGCGCCCGGGGATATGGGAGTGGCCGCAGATGACCGTGTCGAAGCGGGGGTCGGCGGACAGGTGTCGGAGGACGGGGCGGGTGAGCCCCATGGGGTCCCCGAGGCAGCCGCGCGTCCAAAACGCGATCGTCTCTTCCATGCCCTTCGCCAGGTCCGGGCGGCCGATGCGCGGGCCGAGCTTGCGGAGCACCTGGGTCACGCGCGCGAGGTGGAAGAAGAGGTAGTGGGCGACGCGGTTCGACAGGGTGTAGTGGTCACGCAGGGGGAGGCGCACCCAGGTCTTGAACAGGGACTCGTAGGCCATCCAGACGCGCGCCCACATCGCCGAGCTCTCCATGTGCTCCCCGACATAGGTGTCGTACTCGTAGCCGTGGACGGCGAGCAGGTGCCCGTCGACGATGACCTTGTCGCAGAGCTCGAAGTGGAGGAAGTCCCGGAACAGGACGATGTCCGGGTCGTGGTTGCCGTAGACGTAGATGACCCGCATGGAGTCGGCGAGGCGCGTGAGCCGGGTGAGGACCTGGCGATGGGCTCGCAGGATGCGCTCGAAGTACCAGGCCTGGTCGAAGTCGAGGGCGTCGCCGACGATCACCAGCGCGTCTGCCTGCTCCTCCACGTGGTCGAGGAAGTCGAGGAGGTGGCCGTCCTTCTGCTGGAAGATGTCCGCGTGGGAGCCGTCTCCGAGGTGGATGTCCGAGATGAAGTAGATCCGTCGCCCGCCGCTCACGGGGGCGAGGTTCATGGTCTCCACCTGGGGAAGCTCCGTCATCGCGGGCGAGGATAGCCGCGGCATGGTGGCCGCTGGCGGGGTGTGCGACCATGCGCGCCATGTCGCGCCTCTGGACCCTGCTGGTGCTGCTGTTCGCGACCGCGGGCTGCATCCAGATCGGCGACGTCTTCCCGTACCGACTCCTCGACGACGACGACGACAGCGCGGCCGACGACGACGACTCGGGCGACGACGACGACTCGGGTGACGACGACGACTCGGGCGACGACGACGACAGCACGCCGTGCGATCTGTCGTGGATCGTCGAGTCCGTCGACGAGGTGAGCCTCAGCTTCCAGCTCGAGCCCATCTTCGGGATCAACTGCGCGCCCTGCCACACGGTGCAGGACTTCGGCGGGATCCAGCTGAACCCGGGGACGTCGTACGAGGAGCTGGTGGATGTGCCGAACACTCTCGGGTACTCGGACGGCGACGAGCCGATGCCCCGGGTGACGGCCGGGGACCCACAGCAGAGCTACCTGATGCACAAGCTGGTGGGCTGCGGGCCGAACGACCCTCAGTGGGGGCACTTCCAGTCCGAGATGCCGCCGCCGGTGGTCGGGACGATCCCGCTCAGCGACGAGGAGACCAGCCTGATCTGGTCGTGGGTGGTCCAGGGGGCACCCCAAAACTGATGGTGCGGCTCCTCCTACTTCTGGCTCTGACGCTCGGTCCTGGCGCGGCCTTCGCCGACGTCACGCGGGGCGGCGTGCGGGCCACCGGCTTCGTGGCCCCAGGTTCGGGCGTCGGGTACGAGCGCGGCGACGGCACCGGCGTGTTCATCACGGGGTCGGCGGAGACCGAGTGGCGGTTCCGGGCGGCGCGGTCGTCGACGGACGAGGTCGTCAGCTGGTCGCCCCTGTGGCAGCTGTTCCACTTCGCCATCCGCGACGACGGCCCCCGCAGCCGCGTCCGCTTCGAGTCATCCTTCCGCGGCGGCACCGATCTGGGCCGCGGCGGCTTCTCCGCCGAGGTGATGACGGCGTTCGTCGACCTCGAGCCCACCCACCGCTGGGGGCTGGTGCGCATCGGGCGGCAGGTCGTCACCACCGCCGGTGCCGCCGGGTTCACCCGCATGGACGGCGTGCGCGCCCGGTTCACGCTGCACCGTGTCGGGGTGGAGGCGTTCGCGGGGGTGCCTCTGCGGACGCGCCTCATCGCGCTGCGGGACGCCAACGGCGATTCGGTAGCCATGCCGACCGGTTGGGGCCGAGACTTCACGTGGGGCGCCGCGGTCTTCCTCGCCGGTCATCGGTCGACGCAGCTGCGCTTCGGCATCCAGGACCGCCTGCGGGACGGGCAGCTGGCGCGCCGGCACCTCACCCTCGACTTCTCCCAGGGCATCGCGACCCGGATCCTCATCCGCGTCCGCGGGGCCGCCGACCTGCTGCAGCGACGCATCACCGACGCCCACATCGGAGTCGAAGGCCGCCCCCTCACGTTCCTCAAGCTCGGGTTCGACTACCACCACTGGCAGCCGTCCTTCGACGCCACGGAGATCTGGTCCGTCTTCGCCACGGACGCCTACGACCAGCTCCAGGGCCGCGTGGTGCTGACCCCGCACTCGGCCGTCACCGGCTGGTTCGGCGGCGGGGCGCAGATCCACGCCGAGCCCGTGACCGCTGACAACGTCCCCCGTCCTGAGGTCGGGCGTGTCTCGGGCACGATCCGTGGCGGAGTGACCCTTCGCCCCGCGCGGTGGATCCGGGTGGACATCCGCCAGCGCGCGCTCACGGGCACGGCCGGGGACAAGCTCCAGGTCGGCGGGACCGTGGCGGTCACTCCCTGGGAGGACAAGCTTCGGGTCGCGGTCCGCGCGGACGTGCAGCGCTATGCCTTCGATCTGCAGGCCAAGCTCGCCGGCGACTACGGCTCCGTCGGCGCCGAAGTGGGGGGCTCGCCCGTCCCCTGGTTGCGGGCCCGCGTCTCCGGGGACTTCATCCTGACCCCCTGGTTGAAGAACCAGTTCCAACTCTCTGCGTCGCTTCACTTTCTGCTCGGGGCGCACCTGCGTCGCGGAGTGGCCGAGGGGGCGAGCGTGACGTCCTGGGAGCCGGCGCTCCTGGCCGCCGCGGGGGCGCGCGATCCGCGCCAGCTGACCGCGATGCCGGGTCTCGACGCGCAGGGGAGGGGATGGCGATGAGAGCGCTCCTCGCAGGCATGGTGCTCGCGGTCCTCATGGGGCTCGCTGGCGTCGCATGGTCCGGGGGCGGAGGCCCCGAGCAGCCCCGCAGCAAGGTGGTCTACCCCGAGCAGCAGATCCCGCTGCGGATGATGCACGCGAAGCACCTCGCGTCCGGGCTGACGTGCGAGGTGTGCCACGGAACGGTCCTCGGCTCCGAGAAGGTGGAGGACGACAACCTCCCCGAACACACGCTCTGCGCCGCGTGCCACCGGGCCGAGCTGCCCAATGGCGGGGAGATGTTCCCCAAGTCCGGCTGCCCCGACTGCCACGAGGGCTGGACCGAGGGGAGCCACGAACACATCGGGCCCACGCTCGCGCCGCTCCCCGACGCGCCGAAGCCGCCGCCGGTCGTCATCCCGCCCGCGAAGCTGACCTTCTCCCACAAGCGCCACATCGAGCAAGGCGCAGTCTGCCTCGACTGCCACATCGGCATCGACGAGGCCGAGCGCGGGACCGTCCAGCACCTGCCGTCCATGTACACGTGCCTCACGTGTCACGACGGCCGCAAGGCGCCGGACGAGTGCAGCACGTGTCATCTCCAGGACCTGGTCACGGGGGCCGTGGGCACGAAGGTGGACGGAGAGAGCCTCGCTCCCGCGGGCCGCTTCCGCCCCGACGACCACACCGACCCCATGTGGCTCCACCGCCACGAGTTCGGCGCCCGCATGGACCCGGACCAGTGCAGCTCCTGCCACGCCCAGAAGGAGTGCCTGGACTGCCACGACGGGGTGCAGAAGATCCAGCGGATCCATCCGGGCGACTGGCACATGACGCACGGACTTGTCGCAGCCCGTCGGGACATCGAGTGCAAGTCCTGTCACGACAGTGAGAACTTCTGCTCCGACTGCCACTCGCAGGTGGGGGTCGCCATGGGCGCGTTCCCCGGCGAGAGGGGCGACCCGCCGGGGAACGCCCGGTTCCACCCCCCGGGCTGGCGCGGGGTCGTCGGAGAGATTCCGTCCGCGGAGCACCACAGCTTCCAGGCGCGGCGGTCTCTGGAGACCTGCTCCACCTGCCACCAGCCGGACCAGTGCGTCGAGTGCCACGCGTTCATCAACCCCCACCCGGAGTCCTACTCGGATCCCGGCAACTGGCGGTTCGGCGCCGGGGAGGGCGAGGTCTGCGGCACCTGCCACCTGCCCAACGACGAGCGCCTGCAGGGCCTCCGCTGATGGGCAAGGGGAGCAAGGGCGGAGTCCAGTTCCTGCTGTCGGCGTACAAGCGGGAGCAGTGGCCCTTTGGCGACCGGCCCGAGGTCGCCTTCGTGGGTCGATCGAACGTGGGCAAGTCGAGCTGTCTGAACACGCTGGTGGGGCGCAAGGGCGTGGCCCGGGTCAGCAAGACGCCCGGCCGCACCCAGGCCATCAACTTCTTCGACCTGCAGCGCGAGGGCGTGCCCCTGCGGTTCGCGGACGTCCCCGGCTACGGGTTCGCCAAGGTCCCCCGCGCCGTCCAGGCGACCTGGGAGAAGATGGTCGGCACGTACCTCGCCGAGCGCGACCCTCTGGCACTGGTGGTCGTCCTCGTGGACCTGCGGCGCGACCCCACCGACCTCGATCTGCACATGATCCGCTGGCTCGCCGACGAGGACCGCCGTGCGCTCCTGGTGCTCACCAAGGCCGACAAGATCAGCAAGAACAAGCGCCTCAGCCACCAGGCCGCCATCTGCCGGGGCCTGGGCATCGCGCGCGAAGAGAGCGTGCTGTTCTCGAGCGTGACCCGGGACGGGCGCGATGACCTGTGGGCCCGCATCGTCAGCGCCGCGCGGGGCGACTGAGGTGGCCCGGGGCAAGGGGCGCGGCGGCAAGGGCGGCGGCGGCGGCCGAGGGAGCGGCAAGGCGCGAGGCGCCCAAGGTCAGAGCCGGGGCGGCAAGGGCAGCCCCTGGGGCTCGGGTGACGCCTACAACCGCAAGGCGAAGGACCAGGGCTTCGCGGCCCGCTCCGTCTTCAAGCTCGAGGAGATCGACAGCCGGTTCTCCATCCTGCGGCGGGGCGACCGGGTGCTCGATCTCGGCGCCTGCCCCGGGTCCTGGAGTCAGTACGCGCTCCGCAAGGTGGGCAAGGGAGGGCTGCTCGTCGCTGTCGACATCCAGCCCATCACCACGCCGCTGCCGGGGGCGGTCGTCCTCCAGGACGACGTGTTCGCGCTCGAGCCGGAGCAGCTCGCAGAGGTGACCGACGGGCGCGTCCCGCCCTTTGACGCGGTCATCAGCGACATGGCCCCCGCCACCACGGGGGTTCCGTTCCGGGACCACGTGGCGTCCGTGGAGCTGTGCGACCGGGCCCTGGGGCTCGCGGGCCGCATGCTCGTCCCCGGCGGGGTGTTCGTGTGCAAGGTCTTCCAGGGGGAGGACGAGCCCGCGCTGCGGGAGCGCATCCGGGCCCGCTTCGGCAAGCTCAAGAGCCTCAAGCCGAAGGGGACCCGCAGCCGGTCCGTGGAGATCTTCCTGGTGGGGCTTGGCTACTCGGGCGAGCCTCGGTAGCCGGGCGAGCCCCGGTAGCCGTCCCTCAGAGGGTGCGGATCCAGTCCACGAGGGCGCGCACCGGGAAGCCCGTCCCGCCGTAGGGCTTCGTGGGCTTGCCGTTGTCCACCCAGGCCGGGCCGGCGATGTCGAGGTGCGCCCACTGGGGCCCCTCGGGCACGAACTCCTCGAGGAAGAGCCCGGCTGTGATGGCACCGCCCCAGCGACCACCGATGTTCTTCAGGTCCGCCTGCTTGCTCTTGAGGAGCTCCTTGTACTCCTCGTGCAGCGGCAGCTCCCACATGGGCTCGCCGGCCCGCTCGCCGGCCGCGAGGAGCCCCCGCACCAGCTGGCGGCTGCGCCCCATCACCGCGGCGATGCTCGGGCCGAGGGCCACGACGCACGCGCCCGTCAGGGTGGCGAGGTCGATGATGTAGTCCGGCTCGAACGCCCCGGCGTAGTGCAGCGCGTCCGCGAGCGTGAGGCGCCCCTCGGCGTCCGTGTTGAGCACCTCGATGGTCTTGCCGTTGCTGGCCTTGAGGATGTCGCCCGTGTGGTAGGCCTTGCTGCCCAGCATGTTCTCGCACGCGGCGAAGATGGCGTGGACCTCCACCGGCAGGTTCAGCGAGGCCACCGCCGCGATCGCGCCGAACACCGCAGCCGAGCCGCCCATGTCCATCTTCATCGTCGCCTGCCCGGCCGCCGTCTTGATGCAGAGGCCACCGGCGTCGAAGGTCACCGCTTTGCCCACCAGGGCTACCCGGGCCTTCGGGTTCTCCGGCGTCCAGGTGAGGTGCACGAGGTGGGGCTCGTAGCCGCCGCCCTGACCCACGGCGAGGAAGGCGTTCATGTTCCGGGCCGCGCACTCCTCGCGGTTGAGCACCGTGATGCCGAGCCCGTGCTCTTCGGCGAGGGCCTTTGCGTAGTCGACGTAGGACTCGGGGTTCACCACGTTCGCCGGCTCGTTCACGAGATCCCGCGCCTTGTTCTGGGCGGTGGCGATGAGCAGGCCATCCGTGATGGCCTGGGCGACCTCGTCCCGGTCGCGGCGGCCGCGGTAGTAGGCGTAGACGCTGTCCGCGGGCGGGTGCTCCGCCTTCTTCGCGAGGTGGGCGTCGAAGCGGTAGGACCCGAATCCGAGGCCCTCCCCGAGCTCTTGGTACGCCCAGCGCTCGATGCCCCGCGGGCCGTCGAAGGCGGGGTCGAGGAAGAACGCCACGCGCGACATCCCGACGGAGCGCGCCTTGTTCGCCACCCGGTTCGCCAGATCCCGGATCGCTCCGCGGGCGGGGGTCCCGCGGTTCGCGAGGTAACCCACGGCGATCATCCGGCAGTTGGCGCGGGGCGGAGCGTGGAACACCACGAAGTCCCCGGCCTTGCCCTTCCATCCCTCGAGCTCGAGCTGAGGCAGAGGGTTGCCCCCGAGGACCCGGCGCAGCGCCTTCCACCCGTCGGACGTGCCGCCCCGGCCCACGAGGCCGAAGACGAGGATGTCGGTGGTGATGTTGCGGGGCTTCGTCGCTGCGACCTCGATGTTCATCCGGGGCTCCCTCTCCGCGCGTGCGGCGCGAAAGCGACGAAGCTAGCAGAGGAGCACCCTGGGCGAGGGCGGGGCCGGACGGGTTCGGGACAGGAGAAGGGAACGGCGGACCGCGCCCCCTGGAGCGAGCGTCAGGGGGCGGTGGTCAAGCCCATGCGGCCCATGAGCCAGTCGAGCCGCGCTCCCGCCTCCGTGGGGTTCCGGTTCGAGGGGGCGTGCTCGGGGATCGCCCAGTCGAGGACCTCGGCCTGCCCGGCCGGGTACGTGGTCGAGATCGTGTCCGATGCCGGCTGGCTGAAGGCGGGGTCGATGCGCTCGTCGACGCTGGACCACGCCCAGACCATCGGGGCCCGGAAGCCTCGATCGCGCACCGCCGCCACCATCGAGTCACGCTCGAGGGCGACGCGGAGCGCGTCCAGCTGGGCCGCTGGGTCGGAGATGGCGCCCACCTCGTCGTGGTAGATGGCGAGCAGGCCGTCGAGCTCCGGGCGGTACGCGGTGGGCACCGCCGTCATCGGAGCGAGCCAGTCGTAGCTGCCGTCGACGAAGACGCCGTCGATCGGGGTCCCCGCCTGGTGAAGCTCCACGACGCCGCGGCCACCCTCACCCAACGCCACCACGAGCAGGGGATCCGCGGTGATGCCCTCGCGGGCGTCCGCCATGGCGATCGCCTCGTCGGCGAGCCAGGTGCCGAGGCGAAGGAACCCTTCGTCGTAGTCGTTGCGGCCCTGGCCGTGCCAGAGGTCGCCCCAGCAGTTCGCCGGCGCCACCACCGAGAAGTCACGAGCGAGCAGCTCCGCCACCCACGCGCCCTGCCCCTGCGCCGTGGGCCCGAGCGAGGACTCCATCCCCAGGGTCCGCTCCACCTGAAGCGCGCCCCAGGTGGCGGAGAGCACGTCCTCCACTTCGCCCTGTTGGCCCACCGTGCCCTCGATGTCGAAGTTGCGGCCGTGGAGCAGCAGCGCGAGGTTGCGCGGAGCGAGCGGGTCGGCCGGGGTGGCGGGCTCGATCAGGTAGACGCGAGCAGGGAGCCCGTCGGGGCAGGTGTAGCCGTCGGCGAGGAGCACCTCGAACTCGGCGCCGCCCCGAGCCACCCAGGCGTTCGCGAACGGGGCACGGTCGAGCGTGAACTCCTCCCAGTCCTGGTCGACGACGCATCCTCCGAGGAGGAGCAGCGAGGCGAGAGTGAGAGCCGTGCGCATCCGGTACATCATCGCTGCCTGCGGCGGCGGGGGGCAAGGGCCGCGGCGAGCACGAGGGCGAGCCAGCCGTTCGTGGGGCCGGGAGCAGCGGTGCACGCGCAGCCGTCTCCCGGCGGCTCGTCGACCGGAGGCAGGGGCACGGCGACGTCCGCCACCACCTCCGCCACGACGCTCCCCACCTCGACGAGGAACTCCGGGTCCACCACGTCGATGGTGTCGGACTGACGATGATAGTCCGGCGGGGGAGGGAAGCTGCCGAAGTGCACCGCGCGGTACCCCGCCTCCCAGAACGGCGCGTGGTCGCTCCGCTCGGCCTGCCCACCTAGGAGCTCCCGGTCCACGCCCTGGACCTCGAGGAAGCTGCCGGCACGCAGGGCGGCGTCGGCCACCAGGGTCTCGGACTCGGGCCAGCGGGGGTCGTAGGTGAACCAGAGGCGGTCCAGGTCGCCGCCGTTGTAGCCCACGGGGTCCAACTGAAGGAGGAGGTCGGGGCCGTCGGCGGGGTGAAGGTCGGCGACGAAGGCGCGGCTTCCGTCCAGTCCGGTCTCCTCGGCGGTGAACAGGACGAAGCGCAAGGGGCGAGCGAAGCCGCCGGGGTGGGCGCCAGCGGCCTCGGCGAGGGCGAGGACCAGGGAGACCCCCGACGCGTCGTCGTCGGCGCCGGGGGCGGGGTCGGTCGCCGGGTCCCAGTCGTCGTCCAGCGACGCGGTGGAGTCGAGGTGGGCGCTCACGTAGAGCGGGGGGAGGTCCTCCGCTCCGAGCAGGTCGGCGACGATGGTGCGCAGCCCCGCCACCTCCACCGTCGGGCCTCCCCCTGACGTGTCGGTCGCAGTCGCCTGGTGGGTCCACACGGCGAGCCCGGCCGTCTCGAGCCGGTCGATCACGTACTCCTCGGCGAGGAGCAGGTCCGGGTGGTGCACCGACCGGGAGGTGAGCGTCGCGCCCGAGGGGAGGGGAGCTGCCCCGCTGAGGACGGCGACCGTGTCGGGGGCATCCGCGATGGACGCGGCGGCCGCATCGAGGAAGTCGCCGACCTCGTCCGCCGACGCGAGGACGGGGGCCACTCCGGCCGCGAGGAGCACGAGCGCTGTGAGTCGTCCACGCACCCCTGCATGGTAGCGTCCTCGCCCATGGTCTCCCGGTCCTGCGCCCTGCTCGCCGTCGGCTTCCTGGGCCTCCTGACTCCGGAGCTCGCGTCCGCTCAGGGCTGCAACCAGTTCGGCGCGCGCCCCCTCCTGAGCGGCCCGGTCACCGAGCACGCCACCGAGGACGGCCGCTTCCTCCTCCGCTGGACGACCGAGGGGGACGACCTTCCCTCGAACATGGACGACCTGGATGGCAACGGCCTGCCCGACGCCGTCGACCGGACCCTCGTGGGGCTGGAAGACGCGGACATCGCGTTCCCGCTGGCCGGGTATCGGGAGGTCGCCCCCGACGACGGCGCCGGCGGCAGCGACGCCATCGACGTCTACTTCATCGATCTGCCCGTGAACGGCTGCGCCTTCGAGGTGCCGGCCGAAGACGGCAGCGACGCGGGCTCATCCTGCACGATGCTGATCGACGGGGGGCTGGGCGACTCGGCCGAAGGGGTCATCGAGTCGGTGGCCGCCCACGAGCTCCACCACTGCACCCAGTACGCCCACACCATCGACGGACCCTCGTGGTTGCTGGAGGCCACGGCGACCTTCGAGCAATACCGGCTCTTCACGTCGGCGGCGCTGGTGGCAGCTGTGGAGTTCCTCTGGCGCTTTCGGCTGGAGTCCCCCGACCGGCCGCTCGACGCCCTCGGCGACCGCTTCGAGTACGCCGGGTTCATCTTCATCTACTTCTGGGAGTCGTTCGGGGGCGTCGACCCGGACCGGATCCCCGCCCTGTGGGAGGCGCTGCGGGAGCACGACGGCGACTGGGAAGAGGCGCTGGAGAGCGAGTCCCAGCGGCTCTGGGGTCAGCCTTTCTCCCGGACCTTCCTCGACTTCGCCACCTGGAACGCCTTCGCCTGCGCCCGGGATGACCAGGCCCACTACCCAATCACGGGCGAGTTCCCTTGCACCATCCCCACGACCCAGGTGCCCATCGAGGAGGTGGACGGCCCGGCGCTGTCGGTGGATCTCCCGGAGACGCCGTTTGCGACGGCGTACTTCGAGGTGGCGGCGGCGGGGGACGAGCGGCCGCTGGCCCTCTCGTGTGGGGGACCGGGGGACGAGGGGGCGCGACTCAGGGCGCGACTCGTCACTCTGGACACCTTCGGGCGGGAGGTGGCGTCGGTGGACGCCACGGGCCGGGACAACGAGGGCTTCGAGATCCGCTCCGAGGTGGCGCAGGACCCGGACGGCACGACGTTGGTGGTCATGGCGTCCACCGGCAATGCCGCCGTGAGCTTCGACTGCGCCCTCTCCCGCGCCGCGGTCCCGGAGCCGGAGCCGCCAGACGAGCCGCCTGCCGAGGGCTGCGCGTGCGACCAGGCGTCGCGGCCGAGCGGTGGGGCCCTCCTCCTGCTCGCTCTCCTGGCCCCCAAGCGACGACGGCGCCGGGAAGACCCGACGCCGTCACGCTGAGATGGAGGGATGGCGGTTCAGAGGACCGCGTTGAACATCCCCTCGATCTTCTTCTTGTTGACCGCGCCCATCACCTGGTCCTTCACCTGACCGCCCTGGAAGAGCATCAGCGTCGGCACCGCGCGCACGTGGTACTTCGTAGGGATGGTGGGGTTGTGGTCGATGTCGAGCTTGCCGATCTTCACGCGGCCCTCGTACTCGTCCGCGAGCTTCGCGATCGTGGGCGCGATGGCCTTGCACGGGCCGCACCACACGGCGGTGAAGTCCACGAGAACGGGGACGTCGCTGTTGAGCACGTCCGAGTCGAAGTTGGCGTCGGTGAAGTCGACGACGTTGCCAGCCATGGTCTGGATTCTCCTGAGGCATGGGCCGCGATGAGGGGCCCGTTGAGCCTTCTGAATTGAAGGGAGAGCATCATGGGGTCGCCTCCCGAGGCGGTCAACCCCTCCATTGGGCTGGTACGATTCGCTGCCGTGCCGCGCCCCACCCAGCGCTCCTCGCGTCCCCATCCCAGCCCGGTCGGAGACCGTCCTCGATGACCCGGATCGTCCTCTTCGAGAACAGTCGACGGACGCTGCGGATCATCCACCGGTGCATCGGGGGTATGGGGTACGACCTCCTCGAGGGCGTCGATCCCGAGCGGCTCCGCCTGGAGCTGCGCGCGCTGGAACCCGCCCTGATCCTCGTCTCCGCCGACGCCGCCAACGGCAGCGGCCTCGAGGTGGTTCGCGACCTGTACATCGAGTGCCAGTCGCCCGTGCCGGTCATCCCCTACTCCAGCCGCCACACCCTGACGTCCCTCAAGGAGGTCACTCCCGTCGAGTTCAACGTGGGGGCCTTCCTCGCGACGCCCTTCGATCCGGGGGAGCTGGTGCAGACCGTCGTGGGCATCGCGCCCCCGCCGGACTCCCTGGCGGCGAGCAAGATCGTGACGGACCTGCGGGCGGAGTTCGAGCAGCACGGGCTGCGCCTCGAGCCCCCGATGGGTCGGCTCCAGCTCGCGGAGACCCCGTTCGCGCGCATCCTCTGGGCCATCGACCACAACTCGTGGACGGGCAAGCTCTCGTACCGCGGCCCCGACAAGCAGCGGATCGACTGGTACTTCGTGATGGGGCAGTACACCCACGCGGAGACTGGCGGGGACCGGGATCTGGTGGACACCGCGGTCGCAGAAGGACGCGTGGACCCCACCAAGCTCCCAGAGGTGGCCCTCACCAACGAGGAGGAACAGCTGGGTCTCCTCATGGCGTATCGCGCCATCGGGATGCACGAGTCCGACGGCCTCAAGAAGCGGACTGTGGAGCGCCTCCTCGGCGTGGGCCTCGACGCGACCGACGGCTCGGTGGAAGCGTTCGAGGGGGAGTGGCGGGACAGCGCGCTGGGCGAGGCCTGGCTCCTCCCGCGCCTCGTCACGCGGCTCACGGTCGAGCGGGTGAAGCAGCTCGGCACCGCCGCGATCCAGGCTCACCCGGACTCCATCGCGGTGATCCGGCTGCCCCCGGCGAAGACCATCACCGCATGGAAGCTGCCCGAGGAGGACGCCGAGGTCCTCGCCCTCATCGAGAAGGCGCGGAACCGGGAGATCACGCTGGACCAGCTCATCCGCGTCGCGAGCGGCGGGGAGAACGAGGACCGGCCGCGGGTGCGGGCGCTGATGCTGCTGCTGTGGAAGGTCGGCTACCTCGACTTCCGCGGGAAGCCCTGGGACGCGGAGACGAGCGCCTGGATCGACAAGCTCGTCGCGAAGCTGCACCGCTCGAACCGTGGCACCTACTTCGACGTCCTCGGCCTCGACCTCGTCGCCGCCGAGAAGGAGATCAAGGCGGCTCATCGGGATCTCGCCCGAGCGCATCACCCGGACACCGTCTACGACGCGCATCCCCGCGTGCAGCGACTGAACGAGGCCATCTACTCGCGCGTCCAGGAGGCCTACGAGCACCTCGCGAAGAAGGAGCGGCGGGACGCCCTGCGCCAGGAGCTGCAGAACCGGCGGCGCACCGGGGCGAGCGGGGGAATCGTCGAGCCGGAGAAGGCGATGGTCGCGATCAAGCAGGGCGAGCGGTACCTGCGGAACAAGGGGTACGCCGAGGCGGAGAACTTCTTCCGCGACGCCACCCTGTTGGACCCGGACAACCCGGACGGCTACGTGCTCCTCGGGTGGGTGCGCTACCTCAAGGACCCCACGAGCAGCTCCGGCGCCACCAAGACGATCGAGAAGGCCATCAAGATCAACCCGAAGCACCCGGACGGTTGGTACTACCTCGGTCGGATCGCGCTGCTGAAGAAGGACCCGGAGCGCGCCCGCAAGCGGTTCATGAAGGCCCTCGACTACGACCCGAAGCACGTGGGCGCGGCCCGGGAGCTGCGGCTGCTCGAGCGCCGTCTGGGAGACACCGACCGCCGCCGTGAGCCCCGCCTTCGGGGGCTGTTCGGCCGCCGCAAGGACGACTGACCCCGGTGACCGGCCTCACCCTCACGGTGACGAGCGCGGATCTGCGCGCCCAGGCGGAGGAGCTCGCGCGGCAGCTGCGTGAGGAGGGGCTCACGGTCGAGCTCACGGACGAGGATCCAGGCGACAGCCTCGTGTTCGAGGCGGTGGGCGATGCGCTGTCGGACGGGCGTGAGGTCCTCGCCGTCCTGCGTCGTGGAGACCCCCGGGACGGGCTCATCGTCAGCGACGCCCATGCCGTCCAGCTCGCGGAGCTTCTCGCCCGGGACCCCTCGGCCATCCACCCCGCCGATCCGCTGCGGGCGGTGGGCGTCGAAGGGCGCGTGGCGGCAGCGGGGGATCTCCGGCGGGCGTTGATCACGGCGACGCGCCCAGACGTGAGGGTGGTCTCCGTCCCGGGTCACGGGGAGGCTCACGAGGCCGTGAGCGCCGGGGAGGCCGATGCTGCGGTCCTGCCCGCGGCGTGGCTGGAGGACCACGGCCTCGATCACCTGATCCGCCGACGGCTGGATGCGCCCTGGAACACCGAGGCTGGGGCGTCGGCCACCTGGGTCCGGGGGCCCTGGGAGGCCGCGCTGCGGGAGGCGCTCTTGCCCTGGGACGACCGCGTGAGCCGGCTCGGGGTCGTCGCGGAGCTGGCCGTGCAGAACACCGTCGAAATCGCGCCGGGGGTCCTCTTCGGCGTGAGCGCGACCGTGAGTCACTCACGGCTCGACCTGAGAGCGCTGGCCATCGAACCCGTGAGTGGCGCCTCGCTCGCCGCGGTCCGGGCCGGGGAGGCGACCATGCGTGGAGCCCACCGCCTGGCTGCGATCCTCGCCCGAGACCTGCAGGAGAAGGGGCTCGGCGCCCTCGGCCGCTCCGATGCCTGACGCCGTGCTCGCCCTGCTCGAGGAGGCGGGGCGTCGCGCCCTCGAGTCCTGGCGATCCGGCCCCGTGCGCGTGAGCGACAAGAGCGACGCGGGCGCGGCTCCCGATCTCGTGAGCGAGGCCGATCTGGCGGTGAACGACCTCGTGACCGAAGGGCTCACCCGCCTCCACCCCGGCGTCACCGTCGTCAGCGAGGAGACGGAAGTGGCCTTCACGCCGCCGCCCGCGGACGCCTTCGTGCTGGACCCCATCGACGGGACCCACAACTTCCTCGCGGGAAGCCCCCTGTGGACCATCGTCCTCGCGAGGACCCGGGGGGAGGACGTGGAGGAGGCGTGGATCCACCACCCGCCGAGCGGGGAGACCACCCACGCGGTGCGGGGCGGCGCCGCCACTCACGCGGGGAAGAAGATCCGCGTGAGTGACCGCGATGTCCGCCACTCACTGGTGTCGATCTCCCTCACGCGTGAGCTGCTCCCCCTGCTGCTGAACGCGGACCGCTGGGCCGGCATCCGCGCCCTGGGGAGCTCCGCCTACTGCCTGGGGGCCGCCGCGCGCGGGGAGTTCGCGCTCCACGCCGGAGGGGGGTGGCCCTGGGACGTGGCCGCGGGCTTCCTCATCGTCGAGCGGGCCGGGGGGATCGTGAGGGATCTGCGCGGGGGGCGCCGCAGCCCCTTCGATCCGCGGACGAAGAGCCTGTCGGGGTCTCCGCGGGCGGTGGCGCAGGCGCTCACGCTGTTCGAGGGCTGAGACTCCAGGGGCCGGGGCGTCCGTCCTGGTCAGTCGACCCGCACGCTGATTCGCTGCTCTGCCACGTCCACCCGCACCTGCTCCTCATCGAGGCCCAGCGTGGCGATGCGGTCCGGCGCGACCGCCCACCAGTGGGTCGTCACCGCGAGCGTGTAGTCGCCCGGGGTCAGCTTCTTGGTTGGCGTCCACGCGAAGTCGATGGCGCGGGACGCCGCCGCCTGCAGACGGTCGTCGGACTCCTCGAGGAAGGGCGGCTCGGCGCCCACCGTCCGCTGCAGCCACGCGGAGAAGGCCTCGCCCCCCTCGGCGACGGCCCCTTCGGGATCGAGGACGGTCACCCGGATCTCCACTACGTGCGAGGGGTCGCCGCTGGGCACCGCATGCCCCGCCCCGGTGTTCATGACGGTGACCGTCGCGCGGACGGCCTCACCGCGCTGGACCGACGGGGAGCGGAGCGCCACCTCGGTGGTGAGCGCTCGGGCGATGGCGGCCGGCGAGTGGTCCTCGAGCATCCCGTGGGACGCGTACGCGGCGTACCGCGAGCCGGCGATCGAGCCCGACGTGCGCGCCATGTGGCACTGCTGGCAGCTCACGCCGTTCGTCGCGAACGCGCTGCGCTGCCACTCCCCGACCGTGTCCAGGAACGGGTGCTCCTCGGCTCCGGGCAAGGCCGCCTGGTGGCAGAAGGCGCAGGCCTCTGCCGTCTTGAGGGCGGGCTCCCGCTTGACGGGGTGGGGCGCGCGCTCGGCGGCGAGCTCCCGGGGTCCCACGATCACACCGCCGCGGACGTGGCAGGCAGCGCAGGTCACGCCCTCCGTCGCCAGGGTCGGGTTCCAGTTGGGGTTCGGCTGCCGGTCGGTCTTCCCCAGCGCCCCCGGCCCCTTGGGCAGGGTGGCCCGCTGGTTCGCCAGGGGGAGGTGGCACTCGTCGCAGAGGGGAGGACTGCCCAGGGCGCCCTTCACCTGCTGGTAGACGGGGCTGCGGGAGGCGTCCGCGTGGCCTGAGCTGGCCCACTGGTCGTGGATCTCCGCGTGGCAGCCGTTGCAGGTCTGGGCCGACAGGGAGGGGAGGGGAGACGGCGGCGACTCGGCCGCGAGCGGCCCCAGCACCTTGGGCCAGAGCGTCGACGGCGCCGAATCGACCGGACGCGGGGCCACCGCAGCGACGACGACGAGAAGGAGTGCCAGGAGCAGGGTGCGCGCGTTCACGGGTCCTCAGAAGTCGATGACGGACGCATCGTCCGCGATGGTCCGCTCGGGAAGGAGCACGGGGGCGCCGCCACCGTACAGGTCGGCGTAGACCGCGTAGAAGCGGGTGACCTTCTTGATGTAGTGGCGGGTCTCGTCGAAGGCGACCTCCTCGACGAAGTCCTCCAGATCGGCGCCCACCTTCGCCTTGAGCCACCGTCCGATGTTGTGGGGGCCGCCGTTGTAGCTCCCCACTGCCAGCGGGAACTGGCCGGGGCCGAAGCGCTCGAGGAGCTTGCCCATGTACCAGGTCCCCACCTCGATGTTCACCGCGGGCTCCAGGAGGCGCTCGACCCGGAAGTCCTCCATCCCGGACAAGGCCGCCACCTTGCTCCCCGTCGCCGGCATCACCTGCACGAGACCCAGGGCGCCCACCCGTGAGACCGCGTCGTGTCGATAGAGACTCTCGGCGCGCATGATCGACAGCATCAGGAGCGGGTCCACCCCGCCCTGCCACGCGGCCCGCCACACCTGGGGGGAGAAGGCGGCGGGATAGGCGAGCGTCCAGGTGGCCCGGGCGTCCTCGGTCTCGCGCCCGATCGAGCGGAAGGGGATGGAGTCCGTGGCGAAGGCGCTGACCCGGGCCGGGTACCCCGCGCCAGAGAAGATGGCCATCCACTCCCGGCTCTTGAGGCGGATGTCCTGGGCGGCCGCCTTCTGCTTCATCTCCAGGTCATCGCCCTTGCCACCCGATGACTTCCAGCGGGCCACCTGACGCCGCACCGACTTGCTGCGACGGTACTTGCGGATCTGCTCGTGGACGGCAGCCACCATGGGCCCGGCGATCTCTCCCAGCCCCACGCGGCTCAGCTCGTAGGCCACCGGGAGCTCAGGCCAGGCTTCCGCGTGGTCCTCCGCGAAGTCCTCCCAGCTCCCCCAGGCCTTGGCTCGGTCCCAGCGCTCGTTGCTCCGCCAGGTGGGCGGGATGTGCTCGGACTGGAGCAGACGCAGGGTGTCGGCGCGGCTCATCCCGTCGGTGGACGGAGTCGCCGAGGCGGCCCGCGCCAGCTCCCCGCGCAGCACCCGCCCGTCGGGGCCTCGCCGCGGGGGCGTGTCGTCCAGCATTGCCTCGCTGAACGCGGGCGGGCGCCACATCGCCGGCACCGCCTGGGCCAGACCTGTCCCGCCCCCGACCGCGTCCGGGGTCCCCGGGAGCCCACCCGGCCAGGCCCCGTTGCGGCCGAACACGGGCGCCGGCTGCTTGCTCGCCCGGTGCCGGCGGTTCGTGATGACCTGGGCGTACCAGTCGTCGGGCCGGTCGTCGACGAGCTGGTTCCAGACCCGGCGTGACTCCCGCCACTCCTCCTGCCGGAGCAGGACCTTGCCGAGGTAGTACTTCGCCGCCGTGGCCATCTTCGTGCGCCCCGCCGCGAGCTCCTCGAGCTCCTCCTTCGCCGTGTCGTAGTCCTTCGATCGGTAGGCCGTGTAGGCGATGTTGAACTTCACCTTGCTGCTGCGCCGGGCCCGCGAGCTCTTCTTCGCCCAGGCCTGCCAGGCCTCCCGCGCTTGCGGGTACATGGCCGCGCCCATGTAGAGCAGGGCGAGGCGCTCCTCGGTGTTGCGGAACCGACGGTGGCGCCCGTGCCGCAGCATCCCCTCCAGCTGGTACTTCACGGCGTCGGCGAAGCGCCCCGACCGCGCGAATCCCTGCATCGCCCAGTACGCGTGCTCGCCCGCCTCGGGTCCCGCCGGGTTCCGGTCGTAGACCCAGGCGTTGTTGCTCCCGACCTCCTCGTACCGGCGGTTCCGCCACAGGAACTCGTGCCGCTCCCGGTCGAGGCGCTGGCCCAGCGCGTTCGCGCCCTCGCCGTCGGCGGGGTTGCGGTCGTCGAGGTCGCAGTAGAGGTCGTAGGACGCATCGAACAGCCCGGCGCGTCGCAAGGAACACGCGCGCACGTACAGATCGTCGTCCGTGATGGGAGGCAGCGGAGCACCGCTCGCTTCGAGCCGCGCGATCGCCTGAGCGGCCACGGTGCCCGTCACCGGCATCGAGTGGTGCAGGTACAGCGCCCGGTAGCGCCGCCCCGCCGCTTCGTAGTTCCCGGACTGCTCCAGCGCTTCGGCGATGCGCAGGGAGATCGCCTCCTGCCGCTGGTCGTCGGGGTTCTCTTCGAGGAAGGCCTCGTACTGCTTGACCGCCGCCTTGAGCAGCCCCTGCGCCACGTTCGCGTCTGCCTGGACGAGGCGACACTCGTCCGCCCAGCGCCCGTTGGGCCACGTCTCGAGGTAGACGTCGCACTCCTTGACCGCGGTCTGCGGGTGGCCCCGGTTCAGGTCCGCCTTCGCCTCGAGGAAGGCGGCGTACTCGGTCAAGGGATAGTCCTCGGCCTTGCGGACCCGGTAGAAGTTCGCGCTGGCTTGCTGGTGGTGCCCCAGGCGGGCGTTGATCCACCCGAGGAGGAAGTGGGCGCCGAGGCGGTCCGCCCCCCAGACCCTCCGTTCGCCGATGAGCGCGTCGAGCTCCCGCCGGGCGAGCAGCAGATCCCCGCGCTCGTAGGCGTCCACGGCGCTCGCGAGGACGCCCGAGGGCAGCCGCTCCGGCGCGGGGAGGCCGGGAGCGAGGTCTCCGGTGGCGATGATCGGGCCGAGGAGGGCCTCTGGGTTCGCGGGGGGCGCCGTCTCTCCGAGGTTCGCTCCGGGCGTCTCCACGTCGTCACCCTCCGTCGCCGGCGCAGGCCACGGAAGAGAGAGGGTCAGCAGGAGCAGCGGGAGCAGAGGTCGCATCGAGCTCGAACGGTGAGGGCGCACCGGGAGCGTAGGACCCCGACCGCCCCCCGTCGAGCGATGGACTCCACGCCCTGTCGTTCGTTGACAGGTCTTCCATCGCGCCGGTAGGTTCCGCGCCTCTCCGGGGTGCCGTCCGCGCCCCTGTCCTGGACTGTCAGTCAGCCGTCTCGGAGCGCCCATGCCGGTCTTCTCCCACGCCGAGAACTACAACCACGAGCAGCTCGTGTTCTGCCGCCGCGACGAGGTGGGTCTCAAGGCCATCATCGCCGTGCACGACACCACCCTCGGGCCCGGGCTCGGCGGATGCCGCTTCTACGACTACGCGTCGGAGGCCGACGCCCTGCGGGACGTGCTGCGCCTCTCGCGCGGGATGACCTACAAGGCCGCGTGCGCGGGGTTGAACCTCGGCGGCGGCAAGGCCGTCATCATCGGCAACCCGCGCCGGGACAAGTCCGAGGGCCTGATGCGCGCCTTCGGTCAGTTCGTCGACTCCCTGGGCGGCCGCTACATCACCGCGGAGGACTCGGGCACGTCGGTCGCGGACATGGATCTCATCCGCCAGGAGACGAAGCACGTCTGCGGCGTGAGCAAGTTCGCCGGCGGGAGCGGTGATCCGTCGCCCGTCACCGCCTGGGGTGTCTTCCACGGCATCCGCGCCGCGGTCGACGAGAAGTTCGGCGCGCCGGACCTCGAGGGGCGCCGCGTCGCCGTCCAGGGTGTGGGGAACGTGGGCATGCACCTCGTCCGCTACCTGCACGAGGTGGGCGCCCGCACCGTCATCACCGACGTGGACAGCGAGCGCCTCGAGCGCTGCGCCGACGAATACGGCAGCGAGGTCGTCGGTCTCGACGCCATCTACGACGCCGACGTGGACGTCTTCGCGCCCTGCGCCATGGGCGCCATCCTGAACTCGAACACCATCCCGCGCCTCAAGGCGAAGGTGGTCGCGGGCGGCGCCAACAACCAGCTCGACGACATCGCCACCCATGGCTCGATGCTCAAGGAGCGCGGCGTCGTGTACGCCCCCGACTACGTGATCAACGCCGGCGGCCTGATCAACGTCTACGCCGAGCTCAAGGGCATGCCCCGCGAGAAGGCGCTCCGGGACGCGGAGAGCATCTTCCACACGCTCAAGCGCATCTTCGCCCTCGCGAAGGAGCAGGGGATCACCGAGGCGCAGGCGAGCAACCTCGTCGCCGAGGAGCGCATCCGCACCATCGGCAGCCTCCAGTCGTTCCAGCGCGGCGGGATCTAGACCCCCCGGTGCGCATCGAGATCGACGAGTGGGCGTCGCAGGGCCGTGAGGTCCACCGAGCGGCGAAGCTGCTGGACAAGGGGGGCGTCCTCGCGATCCCCACGGACTCCGGGTACGCCCTCGCCTGCGACCTGATGAGCAAGAAGGCGACCGAGCGCGTCTACAAGATCAAGCAGAGCCCCCGCTCGCACCCCCTGAGCATCATCTTCGCCGACCTCGACGACATCGGGGGCTACACGGGCTACGTGAGCACGCTGGCGTGGCGCACGATGAAGCGCCTGACGCCGGGCCCCTTCGTGTTCGTCCTCGAGGCCGGCCGCGAGGTCCCGAAGAATCTTCAGAAGAAGCGCTCCGAGGTGGGGATCCGCATCCCCGGTGCGGAGATCCCGCGCGCGCTCGCGCGTGAGCTGGGTCGCCCCCTCGCCACCACATCGCTGCGCGTCGACGACGACGACGGCGAGGAGTCCTGGGTGATCGATCCGGTCGTCATCGAGCAGCGCTGGGGTCACCAGCTCGACGCAGTGGTGGACGGCGGCCTCGGGATCCCGAATCCTACGACCGTGTTGGATCTACGCAGCGAGCCGTTCGTGGTCCTCCGGGAAGGTCAGGGGGATGTCTCCCAGCTCTGAGCCGCCCCGCGTCCTGCTGGGAGTGACCGGAGGCGTCGCCGCCTTCAAGGGAGTCCTCCTCCTCCGCGCGCTCCAGCGCGCCGGCTTCGACGTTCGCGTCGTCGCCACCCCCTCCGCCCTCAAGTTCGTCGGGGAGCCCACCTGGCACGCGTTGTCGCGGCACCCGGTCACCGTCGATGTGTGGTCCGGCAGCGGGGGAGGGGAGCCCCACGTGGAGCTCGCCCGCTGGGCGGACGCGATGGTCATCTACCCGGCCACGACGCGGGTCGTGGGTTCGCTGGCGGCGGGCATCACCGACGACCTCGTCACGCTGTGCGTGTCCTGCATGAGCGGGCCAGTGGTCGTGTGCCCGGCCATGCACACCCAGATGGCGAACTGGCGGCCTCACGATGAGGCGAAGGCCCGGCTCCGCGAGGCGGGGATGGTCGTCGTCGAGCCCGTGAGTGGGCCCCTCGCCAGCGGGGACGTGGGCTTCGGACGCCTGCCGGAGCCGGACGCCGTGCTCGAGGAGGTCCGCCGGGCGCTGACCCCTCAGGACCTGGCTGGGCGCCGGGTGCTCGTGAGCGCAGGGCCCACCCGGGAGCACCTCGACGCCGTGCGCTTCCTGTCCAACCCGTCCACGGGGACGATGGGGTTCGCCATCGCCGCGGCCGCCGCGCGGCGGGGAGCGCAGGTGACCCTGGTCGCGGGGCCGGTGGATCTGGAGACCCCTGCGGGCGTGGACCGCGTCGACGTCGTCTCCGCCGCTGACCTCAAGCGCGAGCTCGACGCCGCCTTCCCCGCCTGCGACCTGCTCGTAATGACCGCGGCCGTCGCCGACTTCCGGCCCGCCGAGCAGCACAGGCACAAGCTGCGCAAGACCGAGCTCGGCAGCGGCACGCCCACCATCCCGCTTGCCTCCACCGCGGACATCCTCGCGGGGCTCGGCGCGCGGAAACAGCCGGGTCAGGTGCTCGTCGGCTTCGCGATGGAGACGGACGATCTGGTGGCGTCGGCGCGTGCCAAGCTGGAGAAGAAGCGCCTCGATCTCATCGTGGCGAACAACTTGCGCACCGAGGGCGCGGGCTTCGGACGGGAGACGAACGTCGTCACCCTCGTCAGCGGAGACGGCGTCACCGAGCTGCCGAAGATGAGCAAGGCCGAGCTGGGCGATCGCATCGTCGCCTGCGCGGCTGAGCTGCTCGCCGAATCCAGGGAGTCCTGATGACCTCGCGCGTCCTGCTGCTCTCTCTGCTCGCCCTCGCGCTGGGCTGCCCCACCGGCGACCCCGGCACGGACCCCACCCCCGAGCCCACCCCCGAGCCCGAGCCGGAGTGGCCCGCGATCAACCGCGGTCAGCTCCACGCGGGGGCGTCGACGGGGTACCTGGATCTGCCGGTCGGCCTGCCGCTCTCGGGGTTCACCGACCGAGACCAGGCCCTCGGGGGAGCTCCCGGCGCGGACACCCGCAGCAGCGACTACACCACCGACTTCCAGGCGTCCGCCGGGTGGCAGACCGCGATGCCGGTGCAGGCGATCTGGCTCGCCGACGGGGAGCGCCACGGCGTCATCATCCGTCTCGACCTCATCTACTCGTGGGACGAGCTGACCGAGGAGATCGGGCGACGCCTCACGGACGCTGTGGGCGAGGATCTCACCGACTCCGTGTTCACCATCACGGGCCACTCCCACAGCTCGCCTGGGACATTCACCAACCACACCGTCTTCTTCCTTGGCAGCGACGTCTTCAGCGAGGAGGTCTTCGACCGGATCGTCGAAGCGGCCGTCGAGCAGGCGCTGGCGGCCTACGAGTCGCTCGTGCCCGCCCGCGCGGGACTCGGGGTGGACTACGAGTTCGACCCGATCGGGGACGACGCCATCTTCGAGGACCGGCGCTCCGAGAACGACCACCTCCTCGGTGTCGGCGGCCACCCCACCGGCGAGGGCTGGAAGGACCAGCGAGCCACCATGCTGCGGGTGGACGCGGTCAGCGGCGAGCCCATCGCGGCCCTCGTCGCCTTCGGCATCCACGGGACGATCATGGGGGCGGGGAACACCCTGATGACCACCGAGGCTCCGGGGCACATCTCCGGCCTCCTGGCCGAGCGGCACGGCGGTCCGGTCTGGATGTTCGGCCAGGGTGCGGGCGGGGATGCGTCCCCCACGGGGCGCCACGGGGGGTTCGCGCGGATGGAGTGGCTCGCCGAGGCATCCGCCGAGCGGATCCTGTCGCTCTACGACGCCATCGAGCTCTCCGACGAGCCCATCGCGGTCGAGTCGCTCCAGCGCTACGTCCCCCAGAACCGTGAAGCGGTGAAGGTCACCCGCAACGGCACCGTGAACTGGGAGTACGAGGAGTGGCAGGAGGACTGGGTCGAGTTCCCGCCGTTCCCGGACGAAGAGGTGTGGGACGTCTACGGCAACGTGCAGAGCCCCATCGACGAGTTCTATGCCCAGCACGGCGCGGCGCTCTGCGGGGACCCGACGCTCACGCTGCCCGGCTTCACGCTCGACGTGGAGTTGCTCCAGTACCGCTCCTGCATCCTCATGGAGGCGGGCTACACCCTGTTCCGCATCGCATTCCCCGAGTACTTCGAGGACCGGGACACGTCCTGGCCGCTGCCGCTGCCGGGGACGACGACGGCGATGGTGGGCGCGCTGGGGCTCCAGGGCCTGCCGGTCACCACGGTGGGCACCCTCGACGACGACACGGACGTCAAGGACGTGGTGCTCGCCTTCGCTCCCGGCGAGCCGACGACGCTGTGGACGCAGTTCCTGCGGGCCCGGGCCGAGGCGGAGTTCGGCGTCGAAGAGGTGTTCGTGCTCGGCTACGCCATGGACCACGTCGGCTACCTGCTCCAGACCGAGGACTGGCTCCAGAGCGGGTATGAGCCGTCCATCACCGTCTGGGGCCCGCTGCAGGGGGAGGCGCTGCTGGAGCGGATGATCGAGCTGCTGCCGCTGGCCACGACCCCGGTGGCCGAGGACGCGGACTGGCCGTCGTGGCCGGGAGAGACGGTCTACCTCGACCGGTCGATCCCCATCGTCGTGCCCGACGAGACCCCCGAGGCAGGCGACGTCCCCTCGGAGATCCCTCCTCTCGCCTTCGTGCGCCCGGGCGCCAGCCCGCCGACCCAGGCCCAGCCCGACGCCCAGGTGCGGCGGCTCCAGGACCGGGCGCGCTTCGTCTTCTGGGGAAACGACCCGGCGATGGGGAACCCCCGCATCCACGTCGAGCGCGAGACGAGCCCAGGGACCTGGGAGCCGCTGCAGACCGCGTCGGGCAACTCGGTGGACGATCGCCTGCCCGACATCATCGTCACCTATACGCCCCTGCCTCTGTCCGGGACGGTGGACGAGCCGGACCCGGTCCGTGAGCACCTCTACGTGGCCGAGTGGCAGGTGGTGTTCACGTACGACGGGCTCGAGGTCGCGCCGGGGCTGCCGCTGGGGAACTACCGGCTTGTGGCGTCGGGCCAGCGTCGGGATGGCGCCGACGGCGAGTACCCCTTCGACGGGGTTCCGTGGTCGCAGGCGAGCGACCCGTTCGAGGTCGTGCCCGCCGACGTCGAGGTCGAGCTGGTGGACACCAGCGACCTTGGAGCCGCCGTGGTGCGCGCCCGGTACACCGCGCCGGTCGAGGGCTTCCGGCTCATCCACATGGACCGGAGCCAGAGCCAGGCCATGCCCCTGCACACGCCGTCGGGGCCGGAAGTGACGCTGGACGGCGCGCCCGTGACGGTGACCAGCCAGGCCGACGAGGGCGGATGGACCGGGTTCGTCCTCGATCTCTCCGCCGGCGGCGAGCTGTTCGTGGGCGACGGACAGGGCAACGGCACGACGGTCACGGTGCCGGTGGTTCTCCAGTGACGGAGTTGAACGAGCTGGAGCCGGTGGGACTCGACGAGGTCGCAGATCTGGCGGCCGACGTGCGCGGTTGGCTCGAAGTGCAGCGGTCGCTGGGGGCGCTTCATCCGACGGCGCCTCTGCCGGGAGGGGAGGGACCTGCCCGCAGAGAGGGTCCACCCCGGCGAGAGACGCCGTCGCGGAGGGACGCGGGACGAGGGGCGCCGACTCCGCGCCAGCCTTCGTTCGCCCGCAAGCCACCCGAGCGGCGACCGGTTGCGCCTGCACCAGCAAGCAGTCGTCGCGAATCGCCCGCAGCCACCCCGGCCGTTGCGCCTGCACTCGCAAGCAGTGGCTCGCCCGCAAGCCTGCAGGTCGTGCGGGACGAGCTCGGCGACTGCAACCGCTGCGGGCTCTGCCGGCAGCGCCGCCACATCGTGTTCGGAGTGGGCTCGGAGACTGCCGACATTGTGTTCGTGGGGGAGGGCCCGGGCTACCACGAGGACCAGCAGGGCGAGCCCTTCGTGGGGAACGCCGGCGAGCTCCTGACCCGGATCATCAACAACGTCCTGCGCCTGGAGCGGAGCGACGTCTACATCTGCAACGTCGTGAAGTGCCGCCCGCCGAACAACCGGAACCCGGAGCCGGACGAGGTGGCGGCGTGCTCGCCGTTCCTCCGCAAGCAGCTCGCGGTTATCCAGCCGAAGGTGGTCGTCGCGCTCGGCCGCTTCGCCATCCAGACGCTGCTGGGGTCCACCGAGTCCGTCGGCCGTCTGCGGGGCACCGCCCATCCATACGAAGGGGCCGTGCTGGTCCCGACCTACCACCCGGCCTATCTGTTGCGGAACCCCGCGGACAAGCGCAAGACCATGCAGGACATGATGCTCGTCCGCGCCGAGTACGAGCGCGCGACGGGCAACGCGCTGCCGCCGGTACTGCGGGGGCGGCCGCAGCCGTCCTGAACAGTCTGCGGGACGTCCTGGGGCTAGGGTGGGGGAGCGCTCGGGCGCGGTGAGGAGCCGGTGATGACGAAGCGAACGATGACGTGGCGAGCCTGGGTGGGGACGCTGGCGCTGATGCTCGGGCTGGGCCTGATGGTCGAGGCGCGGGCCCAGGGGGAGGACGAGCCGGCCGCTGCGGAGGCCGAGCCGGACGAGCCGACGGTCGACGAGCCCGCCACGGCCGAGCCGCCCGCCGACGACGACGACAGCGCCAACCCGGGGGAGATCGTCGAGGTCGCAGGGGAGGCAGGGCCCGTCCGGGTCATCCAGTTCGAGAACCACATGATCAACCGCGGGACCGCCGAGTTCTTCGCGGAGGAGCTGGAGCTCGCCGAGAAGGACGGCGCCGCGGCGTTCGTGTTGGTCCTCGACACCCCAGGAGGGGCCGTCGACTCGATGGAGGAGATCGTCAAGGCGGAGCTCGCGTCGTCCATCCCGGTGATTGTGTACGTCTACCCGGCAGGGGGTGCAGCCAGCAGCGCGGGAACGTTCATCACGATGGCGGGCAACATCGCAGCGATGGCGCCGGCCACCACCATCGGCGCCGCTCATCCGGTCTTCACGATGGCCCCCGCTCCGCCCGAGGAGGAGGCACCTCCCACGGACGAAGAGGGGACGCCTGAACCCAACAAGGCGTCGAGCGAGGAGGCGATGCTCGCGAAGGTCGCGAACCACCTCGTGGCCACGATCCGAAACATCGCGGAGGAGCGGGGTCGCAACGCCGACTGGGCGGAGCGCGCCGTTCGTGAGGCGGTGGCGATCGGGGTCGACGAGGCCGTCGCTCTCAACGTCGTCGATCTGAAGGCCGACTCCCTGGAGGACCTGCTTCAGGCGGTCGACGGGCGAGAGGTGACCGTCGCCGGAAACGAACGGCACGTCATCCGCGCGACGGGCCCGGTCCAGCAACGGCCGATGCCTCTCCGATTCTTGCTCCTCGTCATCCTGGGGGACCCCACCGTCGCCTTCGGGCTGCTGACCTTCGGAATGACCTTGCTCGTCATCGAAGGGAAGAGCGGGATGGTCGTTCCTGGGGTGCTCGGGATCTGCGCGCTGGTCGTCGCCGCGTTCGGGTTCTCGTTCATCCCGGTCAACCTCCTCTCCCTCCTCCTCGTCGTGGCAGGCTTCGGCCTCCTCCTCGCGGAGATCTACGTGGGCTCGTTTGGGGTGATGGGTGTCGGCGGGATCGCCGCCATCGCCTGGGGCGGCCTCTTCCTCGTCAAGAAGACGCCCAGCTTCGACGTAGGCGTCGACCCGTACGCCATCGGCACCATCACCGTCCTCGCTGGCATCACTGTCGCCGTCCTCGCCACCCTCGTCTGGCGCTCCGAGTCCAAGCAGGCCCAGACGGGCAACGAAGGCATGGTCGGCGAGGTGGGCACCGTCCGGAAGGACATCCCCGGCGGCCGCGGCACCGGCCGCGCCTTCGTCCGCAGCGAGCTGTGGTCCGCGCGCTCCACGGAGCCCATCGCCGCCGGCACCGAGGTCCGCGTCACGAAGGTGGACGGCCTCACCATCGAGGTCGAGCCCGCCTGACTCTTCGACGGGCACCGCACACCGAGCGCGCGCTGCCCCCTGCGATATGCTCGCGCCGCCGCTGAGCGGCCCACACCCACCCGGAGGAACCCGTGGAAGCCCTGATCATCCCCCTGCTCGTGTTCGGCGGAATCATCCTGCTGTCGTCCGTGAAGGTCCTGCGCGAGTACGAGCGCGGCGTCGTCTTCCGCCTCGGCCGCTTCGCCGGTGTGCGTGGCCCCGGCCTCATCCTCCTGCTGCCGGGGATCGAGCGCATGGTCAAGGTGTCCATGCGGGTCATCACCATGGACGTGCCGCCCCAGGACGTCATCACGCGGGACAACGTCTCCGTGAAGGTGAACGCGGTCATCTACTTCCGCGTGATGGACCCCCAGAAGGCCATCATCGAGATCGAGAACTTCCTCTACGCCACCTCGCAGCTCGCCCAGACGACCCTGCGCTCCGTGGCCGGCCAGGCCGAGCTCGACGAGCTGCTGTCGGACCGGGAGAAGATCAACGACGAGCTGCAGACCATCCTCGACGACAACACCGACGCGTGGGGCATCAAGGTCGGCAACGTCGAGCTCAAGCACATCGACCTGCCCCAGGAGATGCAGCGCGCCATGGCCCGCCAGGCGGAGGCCGAGCGCGAGCGCCGGGCGAAGATCATCGCCGCCGAAGGCGAGCTCCAGGCGTCCCAGAAGCTCACCGAGGCGTCGTCGGTCATGTCGACCCAGCCGGCCACCATCCAGCTCCGCTACCTGCAGACCCTGACGGAGATCGCGGCGGAGAAGCACAGCACCGTGGTGTTCCCGTTCCCCATCGAGATGCTGCGGATGTTCAAGCGCCTCGGCGACGGCCCGGACGGCGACGCGGGCTGACCGGCCGACCGGTTGACGGAGCCGCCCTCGGGGAGTAATCACCCCGTCCGCCGTGCTCCAGCGCTCCCCAGATCTTCTGCTCTCGTCCTACGACTTCGCCCTGCCGGCGAGCTCGATCGCCCAGGTGCCCGCCGAGCGCCGGGACGGCAGCCGGCTCCTGGTCGCCCGTCGGGACGGCGCCGGGCACGAGGGCCGCGCCTTCACCGATCTGACGAGCCTCCTCAGCCCCGGGGATCTGCTCGTCGTCAACGACACGAAGGTCCTCCCCGCGCGATTGACCGCCCGCCGCGACACTGGCGGCGCCGTCCGCCTCCTCGCCCTCGCCCCCCAGGCCGACGGCTGGCGCTGCATGGTCAAGCCGAGCGCGAAGGTGAAGCCGGGTGAGTCCATCACCCTCGTCGACCGCGCCACGGACGAGGCCGGCCCCCGCATCGTCGTCGGCGAGGTCCTCGACGGAGGCGCCCGCCTCGTCCGGGCCGAGGACGGCGACCTGCCGAGCCTCATGGAGCGCTGGGGCGAGATGCCGCTGCCGCCCTACATCGAGCGCGCCGCGCCCGACGCCGCCGATCGGGAGCGCTACCAGACGCTCTTCGCGGCTCACGAAGGCGCCGTCGCCGCGCCCACCGCCGGCCTGCACTTCACCCCGGACATCCTCGCCGCCCTCGCCGCCCGCGACATCAGTCACGCATGCGTGACCCTGCACGTGGGCGCCGGCACCTTCGCTCCAGTGCGCGTCGAGGAGCTCGACCGCCACGCGATGCACACCGAGCCCTACGCCGTCCCGCCCGCCACCGCCGAGGCCATCGCCGCCACCGAGGCCCGCGGCGGCCGCATCGTCTGCGTGGGCACCACCTCGGCCCGCTCCCTGGAGAGCTGGCACCGCGCCGGACGCCCCACCGACGGCGCCCTGCGCCCCACCGACCTGTTCCTGCATCCGGGCGACCCGCCGACCCTGGACTTCGCCCTCCTCACCAACTTCCACCTGCCGAAGAGCACCCTCGTGGTCCTCGTCGCGTCCATCCTCGGTCGGGAGCGCACGCTCGCTCTGTACCGCCACGCCGTGGACGCCGGCTACCGCTTCTTCTCGTACGGCGATGCCTGTCTGTTCCTATGAGCTGAAGGCCACCGACCCGAGCACCTCGGGGCGGCGCGGCACCCTGACCCTGCGCTCGGGCGTGGTCCAGACCCCGGCGTTCATGCCGGTGGGGACCTACGGCGTGGTCAAGGGGCTCGTCGAGGAGGAGATCCGGGGCCTCGGCGCGGACATCATCCTCGCCAACGCCTTCCACCTCATCGACCGCTGCGGCCCCGACGAGGTCCATGCCCTGGGCGGCATCCACCAGTTCATGGGCTGGTCGGGTCCCATCCTCACGGACTCGGGCGGCTTCCAGCTCTTCTCCCTGCGGCACCTCACGAAGATGGACCGGGACGGGGTGACCATCGCGAGCCCCCACGACGGCCGCCCCATTCGCCTCACCCCCGAGTCGGTCGTGCAGGCCCAGGCCCGCCTCGGCGTCGACGTGGCGATGATCCTCGACGACTGCCCGAAGCTGCCCGCCGAGCGCGAGGACCTGAAGCGCTCGCTGGCCACCACCCATCGCTGGGCCGAGCGCGCCCGCGCCGTCCCCGTCGACCCGGACACCGGCCCGGCCCGCTTCGCCATCGTCCAGGGTGGCCTCGAAGAAGACCTGCGCGCCGAGTCGGCGTCGTTCCTCACGAGCCTCGACTTCGACGGATACGCCATCGGCGGTCTGTCCGTGGGAGAGGATCCCGCAGCCATGGTCTCGATGGTAGGGTTCGCCGCCCCGCGCCTCCCGAAGGGGAAGGTCAGGTACCTCATGGGCGTTGGGTACCCCGAAGACATCGTCGAGGCGGTGGCTGCGGGGGTGGACCTGTTCGACTGCGTTCTGCCCACCAGGAATGGCCGGAACGGAAACCTGTTCACGAGCGCGGGCCGCCTCGTCATCAAGCACGCGGCCAACCGGGACGACCCGCGCCCCATCGACGAGGACTGCGACTGCTTCACGTGTCAGCGCTACAGCCGTGCCTACCTGAGGCACCTGTACACGATGGGGATGAGCCTGGCCGCGCGCCTCATGACCATCCACAACCTGCGCTACTACCAGCGTCTGATGGAGCGGATCCGCGCCGCCATCGAGCAGGGGACCCTGTCCGAGCTGCTCGCCTGGGCCCGGTCCCGTCCCGACGGCTTGCCGCCGTCCCGACGCAAGGTCGATCGCCCGTGAAGCACAGCCCGCCCCTTTCCTTATGGGGGGCGAGGGAGTAGAAGCCGCCGCATGTTCGACCTCTTCATCGGAACCGCTCACGCCCAATCGGGGGGCGCCGCCCCTGCTGGCGGGGGCGCGTCCATGCTCCTCATGTTCGGAATGGTCTTCGCGATCATGTACTTCCTGATGATCCGCCCCCAGAACAAGCGGATGCAGGCGCACGCCCAGATGGTGGCCGCGCTCAAGAAGGGCGACCAGCTCGTCACGGTCGGTGGAGTGCACGGCAAGGTCGCCGCGGTCGAGGAGGGGGCGGTCCAGGTGGAGATCGCCAAGGGAATCAAGGTCAAGGTCGACAAGGACAAGGTGGCCCGCGTGGTGGGTCCCCCCGGCGCCGACGTCGCCGAGAGCAAGTAGCAGGGAACGAAGCAGATGGACGGCAACTGGTGGTTCAAGTTCGGGATGACCGCGCTCTTCCTCCTCCTCAGCATCGCGTGGCTGGTGTGGACGGTGGGCGGCTGGGCGACCCCTGAGGAGGTCGACCTCCACGACAAGCGCGAAGCGGAGCTCGTGGCCCTGGTCGACGCAGCCCCTGACGCGGACGCGAAGGCGGCAGCGGAGACGACGCTCGCGGATCACCGCAGCAAGGACATCGCCGCGGCCCCGGGCTGGGCGGACTTCTTCCCGACCGACAAGATCAGCCTCGGTCTCGACCTGCAGGGTGGCATCGACCTCGAGCTGCAGGTGGACATCCGCAAGGCCGTCGAGGCCGCGGCCGACCGCTACAGCAACACGATCGTGCAGGTCCTCAGCGAAGAGGGCATGACCACGACGAGCAAGCGGATGGAAGGCAGCGCGGACATCGCCGTCTTCCTCGGCGACGCGGACGAGACGAAGGCGCGGGAGGTCATCCTCGCGGAGATCCCGCTCTTCGACTTCCTCGGGCCGCAGAACCTCACCGAGGGGCGCGCCCTCGTCTACGCGTTCGAGGAGAGCTTCGCCGACCAGCTGCGGAGCACCGCCCTCCAGCAGGCGGTGGAGACCATCCGCAACCGCATCGACAAGTTCGGCGTGACCGAGCCGGTCATCCTCACCAAGGGCGCCGACCGCGTCACGGTGCAGCTGCCGGGCCTCGACGACCCCCAGCGCGCCATCGACCTGGTCGGCAAGACCGCCCAGCTCGAGTTCCGCATGCTCTACGACGAGGACGCCTGGAACGACGCGCGCGTCCGCGCCATCGTGGAGACGGCCGTGGACTCGGCGGGCCTCGGTGAGAACTACACGGACGCCCAGCTGAAGCTCGCGCTCAAGGGCAAGGTGCCCGACGAGGCCGAGGTCCTCTTCAAGAAGTCCTTCGACGACGTGGCCATGCGCGCCATCCGCGAGCAGCCGTTCCTCGTGAGCAAGAAGGTGGAGCTCACGGGTGAGTTCATCGACTACGCCCAGGTGGCGGTCGACCAGTTCAACTCGCCCTACGTCCGCATGGAGCTCAACGCCGACGGCGCCCGCATCTTCAGCAAGCTCTCCGGCGACAACGTCGGCAAGCGGATGGCGATCGTCCTGGACGACAACGTGAACTCCGCCCCGGTCTTCGAGTCGAAGATCCCCGGCGGTGTCGCGTCGATCACCCTCGGCTCCGGCGACCCCCTGCAGATCCGCAAGGACGCCGAGGACCTCGTGGTCGTGCTCCGCGCGGGCGCGCTCCCCGCGCCCATCGAGATCCTCCACAACCGGACGGTCGGCAAGACCCTCGGGGACGACGGCATCCGCTCCGGTCGCCTCGCGGCGGGTCTCGCGCTGCTCCTCGTCCTCGCCTTCATGGTCGTCTACTACCGGGCCAGCGGCGTGGTGGCGAACCTCGCGGTGCTCCTGAACATCGCGTTCATCCTCGCCCTGCTCGCCGGCTTCGGCGCGACGCTGACCCTGCCGGGCATCGCGGGGATCATCCTCACCATCGGTATGGCGGTCGACGCGAACGTCATCATCTTCGAGCGCATTCGCGAGGAGCTGTTCGCCGGCAAGTCCGTCCGCGCGGCCATCGCCGCCGGGTACGACAAGGCCACCTGGACCGTCCTCGACGCGAACATCACGACCTTCATCACCGGCGCCGTGCTCTACAGCTACGGCTCGGGCCCCATCAAGGGCTTCGCCGTGACCCTGATGGTCGGCATCGTGACCTCGGTCTTCACCGCCCTGGTCGTGACGCGCCTCATCTTCGACTACCTGACCCAGGGACGGGGCATCCGCCGCCTGTCCATCGGCGTCTGAGGGAACGCGAACCATGCAGTTCATCAAGCCCGGAAGCACGTTCGACTTCGTCGGCAAGCGCAGGCTGGCCGCCATCGGCTCCATCCTCGCCGTCTCGATCTCCCTCATCCTCGCCGTGGGCGGCAGCTTCGCCTCGCTCCCTGTCTCGCCGAAGTACGGCGTCGACTTCGCGGGTGGCACCGAGATCCTCATCAAGGTCGCCGACGGCGTGACCATCCAGGAGCTCCGCGCGGGGCTCGGCAAGGTCGGCCTCTCGGACGACTCGGTCCAGAAGTTCGGTGGCTCCGGCCTCGAGTACAAGGTCCGCGTCGAGAGCGTGAACTTCGGCGCCAACGACTTCTTCGAGTCGGTGAAGACCCAGCTCCAGACCGACTACGGCGCCGACACCTGGACGCGCTTCGAGTGGGACCCCGAGCAGTCGATCAAGATGAGCGCCAAGGCGAGCCGGGCCATCGACCCCGAAGAGGTCCGCGCCAAGCTCGTCTCCCTGAACCCCGACGTCACCGTCGAGGAGAGCAAGGTCGAGCACAACGCCCTCATCGTCGGCTTCCCCGGCGTGACGGACGCGGTCAAGACCAGCCTCGCCGGCGCCCTGGGCGCGGAGCAGTTCGAGGTCCTCGGGGTGGAGATGGTCGGCCCGGCGGTGGGCGCCGAGCTGCGCCGAAAGGGCCTGCTGTCCATCGTGTTCTCGCTGGCGCTCATCCTCGTCTACGTGGCCTTCCGCTTCGACCTGAGCTTCGCCCCGGGCGCGGTCGCGGCCCTCGGCCACGACGTCGCCATCACCATCGGCATCTTCTGCCTCATCGGCCACGAGTTCACGCTGACGACCATCGGCGCGCTCCTGACCATCGTCGGGTACTCGCTGAACGACACCATCGTCGTCTACGACCGCATCCGCGAGAACCTGATCCGCTTCCCGCGGCGGGATCTGGGTGAGGTGGTGAACGTCTCCCTGAACGAGACGCTCTCCCGCACGGTGCTGACCTCGGTGACGACGCTCGCCGCCGTCATCGCGCTCATGATCTTCGGCGGCCCGATCATCGCGGACTTCAGCCTCGCGCTGCTCATCGGCGTCATCATCGGGACGTACAGCTCGCTGTTCGTCGCGAGCCCGATGATCCTCTTCCTGCAGAAGTGGCTGCCGGTCGAGGTCCCGGTGGACGAGGAAGCCGAGCCCGCCCGCAAGGCGCGGTAGGAGCCTTGGGGCTCCGCCCGAACGAGCGCATCACCGCCCGGTCACCCCGGGCCGGTCGCCCCCCGCGCCGCTGGAAGGTGCGGGCGCCCGTCACCGATCCCGACGCCCTCGCCCGTCAGCTCGGCGTGCGCCCCCTCGTGGCGCGCCTCATGGCGAACCGCGGCGTGGCCACTGAAGGCGCGGGCGGCTGGCTCGCCCCGTCCCTGCGTGATCTGCCCGACCCCCGCAACCTCGTCGACATGGACGTGGCCGCGGACCGGCTCATCGCGGCCATCGACGCCAGCGAGAAGATCGTCGTCCACGGCGACTACGACGTGGACGGCTGCACGTCGACGGCGGTCCTCGTGCACTTCCTGCGACGCCTCGGCGCCGACGTCCACTGGTACGCCCCCCACCGCATCCGCGACGGCTACGGGATCCAGCCCGCGACGATGGAGCGCCTCGCCGGCGAGGGCGCGAAGGTCGTCATCACCTGCGACAACGGCACGTCGGCCCACGAGGCCATCGCCACCGGCAATGCCCACGGCGTGCACACGGTCGTCGTGGACCACCACCGCCTCCCGCCCGAGCTGCCCGAGGCCCACGCCATCCTCAACCCGAAGCGGGACGGCGACGGCAACCCCTTCGCGGACCTCGCCGCGGTCGGGGTCTCCTTCATGCTCCTCATCGCGATTCGGAGCCGGCTCCGGGACCGGGGGGACTTCGCATCCCGCCCCCAACCGGACCTGCGTGAGTACCTGCCCACGGTGGCCCTCGGGACGGTCGCAGATCTGGCGCCGCTGTCCGGCGTGAACCGGATCCTGGTGGCCGCCGGGCTGCGGCGCATGCGAGGCACGAACCACGCCGGCCTCCGCGCCCTGCTCGAGGTGGCGCGTCTCTCCCCCGACGACGAGGTCAAGGCCAGCCACCTCGGCTTCCAGCTCGGCCCGCGCATCAACGCCGCGGGGCGCCTCGACGAGGCCGCGCGCGCCGTCGAGCTCCTGCTCTCCGAGGACGAAGGCGCCGCGCAGGCCCTGGCCGAGCTCCTCGACGCGACGAACACCCGGCGCCGTGAGCTGGAGCGCCAGGTGGAGGACGCGAGCATCGAGCAGGCGCTGTCCCTCGATCTCAGCGGACCGGGAGGCCTCGTCCTCTGGAGCGACGACTGGCACCCCGGGGTGATCGGCATCGTGGCGAGCCGCGTGATGCGCCACTTCTGGCGACCTGCCCTGCTGCTGACGGTCCGGGACGGGGTGGCGGTGGGCAGCGGCCGCGCGATCCCGGGCGTGGACCTGTTCGACGTCTTGCGACGCCACGAGGAGTTCTTCGTGCGCTACGGCGGGCACCGGGCCGCGGCGGGGATGACGGTCCCGGTGGATCGCCTGCCCGCCCTCCGGGAGGCCTTCGCCGAGGCCGCGTTCGCGGACGTCGCCGCCGAAGCGTGGGAGCCGTCGGTCCTCGTGGACGCGGAGGTCGACCTCGCCGATGTGGACTGGGATCTCTACGGCACCATGCGCCGCCTCGCCCCGTTCGGGTTGGGCAACGCCGAACCCACGTTCTGCGCCACCTCCCTGCGCGCCCTGGGGGTGAAGGAGCTGAGCGGGGGCAAGGGGCTGCGGATGCGGCTCCGCGGCGCCGAGGGGCCGGCGCTGTCGGCGGTGGGCTGGGACCTGGGCGTCGAGCCGGACGAGCTCCAGGGCGACGTGGACGCCCTGTTCACCCTCCAGGAGAACACCTGGAGGGGGCACACCTCCCTCGAGTTGCGCCTGCGGGACCTCCGCCCGTCGAGCCCTGCAGTTCGAGGCTGAGAAACCACAAAAGTATCCAGGGGTTGGGTTGACCCCTGCGGCGCGCCCGCGGTATCACGATCTCCGGAAGGGGAGCCGTCTTGACCAAGTCCCAGCTCATCGATGCTGTCGCCGAGCGCGGCGAGATGACCCGCCGCCGGGCGGAGCAGACGGTCAACACCATCTTCGCGGCGATGACCGAAGCGCTGGTGCGGGGCGACCGCATCGAGATCCGCGGCTTCGGCTCCTTCAAGACGAAGCACTACAAGGGGTACGTCGGGCGCAACCCGAAGACGGGCGAGCCCATCGACGTCCCCGCGAAGATCCTCCCGGTGTTCAAGGTGGGCCGCGCCCTGCGGGAGAAGCTCGCCGACGTCGACGCCGACGACCTGGACAAGTAGCCCAGGACCGCGCTGCCGCCTCCTTTCTTCGCAGCCGCAACCATTGACACCCCTCGGCCCCCTGGATAGATCGGGGCGGCACGCAGCAGCGCCGCAGCGCGTGTGAGGCGGGCTCGAGCCCGGCCCCCTGGGGGCAGCTCGGATGGCCCCATCCCCGCCTCCTCACGGCGAGAGGCCCCCACGTGATCGCACGAGCTCCGTCTTCGCAACGCAAGACCTACGTCGTCGACACCAACGTCCTCCTCCACGACCCTGGCTCCATCTTCAAGTTCGAAGAGCACGAGGTGGTCCTCCCCATCGTGATCATCGAGGAGGTCGACCGGTTCAAGAAGGATCTGACCGAGGTGGGCCGGAACGCCCGTCAGGTCTCGAGGGTGCTGGACAACCTGCGCCTCGAGCACGGGATCCCGCTGAGCCAGGGCGTCCCGCTGGGGGAGGGGGGCGGAAGCCTCCGGGTCGACCTGTGCGAGAACGTCGAGGTCACCTGGCGCTGGGCCGACAAGAAGCACATCGCGGACAACACGCTCCTCGCCGTCGCCCACCAGCTCAACGAGCAGGCGGGCCGCAACGGCACCGTGATCGTCGTCACGAAGGACACGAACCTCCGCATCAAGGCGAACGCCCTGGGCATCCGGGCCGAGGACTACGAGCACGGCAAGGTCGAGGTCGAGGAGCTCTACACCGGCCAGGCCGAGGTGACCGTCGGGCCGGATCTGCTGGAGACGCTGTTCGCCGACGGTGAGGCCCACGGCGCCGACATCGACGCGGACCTGACCGCCAACGAGTGCCTGGTCCTGCGCAACTCCGAGCGCCCCACCCAGACGGTCCTCGCCCGCCGGGGAGCCGAGCCCGGGTCCATCCGGATGGTGGAGCGGGTCAAGGACGGCGTGTGGGGCATCTACCCGCGCAACAAGGAGCAGTACTTCGCCTTCGACCTGCTGCTGGACGACTCCATCAAGCTGGTCACGCTGGTGGGCAAGGCGGGTACCGGCAAGACGCTCCTCGCCATCGCCGCGGGTCTGCACAAGAGCGCTGACGAGCGGACGTACCACCGCCTGCTGGTCTCGCGTCCGATCTTCCCGCTGGGCAAGGACATCGGCTTCCTGCCGGGCGACATCGAGGACAAGCTCAACCCCTGGATGAAGCCCGTCTACGACAACGTGGAGTTCATCCTCGACTCGCGCGTCTCCGGGCGGTCGGGGACGAGCCGGGGCTACGAGGAGCTCATCTCCCAGGGCCTGCTCGAGATCGAGCCGCTGACCTACATCCGCGGCCGCTCGATCCCGCACCAGTACCTCATCGTCGACGAGGCCCAGAACCTCACCCCCCACGAGATCAAGACGATCATCACCCGGGCGGGGGAGGGGACGAAGATCGTCCTCACGGGTGACCCCTACCAGATCGACAACCCCTACGTGGACTCCACCAGCAACGGGCTCGTCTACGTGGTCCAGAAGTTCCGCGACCAGGCCATCGCCGGGCACGTGAGCCTCACCAAGGGCGAGCGGTCCGAGCTGGCGGAGCTGGCCGCCGAGCTGCTCTAGCCGGCCCTCGATGGCGCGCGGCAAAGGCGGCAAGGGACCCAAGAGCCCGCGGGGCGGGAAGCCGCCCGGCGGTCGGTCCGGCGGATCTCGCGGCCGGGGTCGCTCCCGCGGGGCTGGCGCGCAGTCCAACGCTCACGGTGCGGCTCACGGCTTCACCCCGCCCGATCTTCCGGACCGGCTCCCGGGCCGAAACCTGGTGCTCGCGGCGATGCGGGCCTCGGGCCGGGTCCGGGCGCTGTGGATCGACGAGCGCGCGAAAGGGGCGAAGATCGACGCGCTCCGGACCGAGGCGGCCGAAGCAGGCCTGCCCGTCACGGACGTCCCCCGCGCAGTCCTCGACGAGATCAGCGAAGGAGCCGTCCACAACGGCGTCGTCGGCTTCGCGGACGGGCTGGCATCCACCTCGCTCCGCCGGCTCCTCGATGACGTGGCGCGGGCGGGTGAGTTCCCCTGCATCGTCCTGCTCGACCAGGTCCAGTACGAGCAGAACCTGGGAGCGATCCTCCGCACCGCCGCCGCCTCCGGGGTCCACGGCATCGTGGTGCCCACCCGTCGGGGAGCATCGCTCTCGCCCACCGCCCAGCGCATCGCCATGGGGGGCGCCGAGGAGGTGCCGGTGATCCGGGAGGGGATGATGAGCGCGCTGGCGACGCTGCGCCGGGCCGGGGTCCGAGTGGTGGGGACGGACGCACACGGAGAGCGCGCGTACACCGACGAGGACCTGACAGGGCCCCTCGCCATCGTCATGGGCGGCGAGGACCGGGGCCTCAGCTCCGCGATCGCCGAGCGGTGCGACGCGATCGTGAGGATCCCGATGCGGCCGAGCGCGGCCGTCACCTCCCTGAATGTCTCGGTGTCGACGGCGCTGCTGCTGTACGAGCGCGTCCGCCAGCTGGGCTGAACGCGAAGCGCGGAGCCGCGGGGCCTACTTGTTCCGGGGATCGACCGCCGGGACCGAGTCCACGGGCGGGTACGCGAGCTCGGCGAGCCAGTTCCCGCCCTTCTCGAAGGCGCGCCAGGTGGCGATGGCCGGCGACTCACGCTTCGCCAGGAGATCCCGCAGCGGCGCGAGATACGCCACCTCCGCCGGGCCGTCTGGGGCCTGACGTCGCAGCCCGTCCACGGCGATCTCGAGCGCCAGCGCGGCCCAGGAGCGAAGCCGGCGCTTCTGGTACCGCCCGGACAGGCCGTCGCTGGCGGCCACGGTCTGCAGGCGCCCGCGCTCCTCGATGGGCATCGCTCGCACCAGCTCCCGCGCGGCGGTCAACGCCTCGGTGTCGTACATCACGCCCTTCCAGAAGGCGGCCAGCGCCGGCACGAGGGGCAGGGGCACGTTGTCCGCGCTGCGCATCTCGAGCCACCGTCCCACCCGCACCTCGGGGAACACGGTGTTCACGTGGAGGGCGAAGTCGTCGAGGGTGGGGAACCGACCGCCAGCCCCGCGGGCCATGAAGTCCCGGAAGGGCCGCCCGTGAGCCGGCTTGTAGCCGCCGTCGGAGCGGTAGAAGAACATGGGCACGTCGAGCAGCCAGTCGACGTACCGCTCGTAGGAGAAGCCGAGGCCGAAGACGTCGGTCATCAGGCCCGTGCGCGCGGGGTCCGTGTGCTGCCAGCAGTGCGCGCGCCAGGACGCCCAGCCCGTGTCCTCGCCTTCGGAGAGCGGCGAGTTGGCGAACATGGCCAGCACGAGGGGAGAGAGGCCGAACGCCACCTCCACCTTGCGGGCCGCGTCCTCGTGGGAGGTGACGTCGATGGTCACCTGGACCGACGTCGTCCCCTTCATCATCCCGTGGGCGAGCTTGCCCTTCGCCGCGAGGTACTCGCTCATGATCGCGTAGCGACCCTTGGGCACGAACGGGATGCTCGCCACGGACTGGATCGGCGTGTATCCGATGGCCAGGGGCATCACGTCGGTCCCCGCGAGGATCGCCTGGAGCTCGCGCAGGTGGCCGCGCACGTCGGCCTCGATCTCGGACACGCCCGAGCGCGGAGCGGTGCTGATCTCCAGCTGCCCTCCGGGCTCGATCGTCAGCGAGGCGCCGTCCCGCTCCATGGCGATGAGGTGCGGCCCCTCGAAGGAGCCGGTCCAACCGAACTGGGTGAATCCCTGGAGGACGTCGCGGATCCCCCCTGGCTCGAAGTAGGTGACGCGCCTGCCCTCGGCGTGGACGAGCTCCTTCTCCCACTCGAGGCCGATCCGGTACTGCTCGGGCGGGGCGAAGCCGGTCTCGAACCAACGGAGGAGGTCGAGGCGGGTCAGGGGGCGTTCCACCGGCGGAGGTCTAGCACCGTTGTTAGGATTCCGCGTGGGTGCCGGTGGGAGGGCAGACGATGGATGAGGACAGGACGCGGACGCTCGTGGTCACGGTGGACCCCGGGCTGATCCAGCAGATCAGGACCGCGCTCGAGGGCCACGGGGGCCCCGTGCGTCCCTGCCCCACGGCCGAGGGCGCGACCGCCGAGCTGCACGAGCAGACCTACGGCCTGGCCGTGGTGTCCACCGAGCTCCCCGACGTGGACGGCTTCGAGGCCGCCCGCACCTTCTCCGCCATCGACCCCGGCCTCCAGGTGGTGCTCCTCGGCGAGGATCGGGACGGACGAGGTGTCGAGGCCGCGGCCGCGGTGGGCGCCGCGGCGTTCATCCAGCGGCCGCTGAAGGTCGTCGAGCTGAGCCAGCGTTTGCGGGAGGTCATGGGCGCCGCCTGGGGCCCGAGCCCCGGCAAGGGGACCGGATCGGTCCACGCCGAGTCCCTGGTCGACCCCGCAACCGGGGTCTTCCCCGCCGACACCGGCTACGAGGTGTCCGTCCTCGACGACGAGGAGTCCAGAGAGCCCAGCGCCACCAGCACCCAGGACCTGCCGGTGGTCAACATCCAGGCGTTCGACGAGCACAACCCCGTCTCGATCCCGGTGGGCGCAACCGTGACCGCCCACGGACTCAAGCCCGTGCGGGTCAGCAAGCCGCCCCCGAGCGCCGACGATGAAGCTCTCGATGGCGCCGATCCCGACCCCGCTGGGCACGCTGGGAGCGACGAGGCCCTCGACGGCGCGGACCCCGACCCAGCCAACAGCCAGACCCCGGCGAGCCCCCCCGACCCCGTGCAGGACCACGTGGAGCAGCTGCTCGCTCCAGGGGGTGCCCTGGCGGGACTCATCGACGAGGCCGTGCAGCGGGCCGTCGCTCGGGCCCTCGCCGAGCAGCTCCCCGCGGCCCTCGCCCGCTTGTCCGGAGACTCCGAGTGACTGACCCGACCCTGTCCCGCCGCGCCGTCGAGGCCGCCGTGCGGCTCGCCCTCGAGGAAGACATCGCCCAGGGCGACGTCACCACCGACGCCGTCGTCCCTCGGTGGGTCACCGGATCCGCCAGCTTCGTCGCCCGGGTGCCGATGGTGCTCTGCGGCCTGCCCGTGGTGCGGGAGGTCTTCGCCCAGGTGGACCCGGCGATCGAGCTGGAGCCTCTGGTGCGCGAGGGGTCGCGGAGCCGAGGCAAGGGCGAGGTCCTCGCGCGGCTGAGGGGCCCGCTGCACTCGATCCTCACCGGCGAGCGCGTGGCGTTGAACTTCCTGCAGCGCATGTCCGGCATCGCGACGCGGACGGCGTCGTTCGTCGATCTGCTCGGGGACCGGACCACCCGCCTCGTCGACACCCGCAAGACGACGCCGGGGATCAGGGCGCTGGAGCGATACGCGGTGCGCGTCGGGGGTGGGCGGAACCACCGCTACAACCTCGCGGACGGGATCCTCATCAAGGACAACCACATCGCCGCCGCCGGGGGCGTCACGGCCGCGGTGAAGGCGGCCCTGTCGAAGGCGCACCACCTGCTGCAGGTGGAGGTCGAGGTCGAGACCCTGGCCCAGGCGAACGAGGCGGTGGACGCGGGCGCCCGCGTCCTCCTCCTGGACAACTTCTCCATCCAGGATCTGTCCGGGGCCGTGGACGCGCTGCGGGCACGGCCCGAGCAGCTCGTCCTCGAGGCTTCGGGGAACATCTCCGAGGAGACGCTCGTCGCCGTCGCCGACTGCGGCGTGGACGTGATCAGCAGCGGTGGGCTCATCCACCAGGCGGTGTGGCTCGACGTGGCACTGGAGTTCGCGCCCGTCGCGGGGGCACGCCGCTCGTGACCGCATCGGGGCTCGAGGTCCCTGCGCCCCTGCGGCTCCTCCACCTCCCCACCACGGACTCGACCAACCGCGTCGCCCGGGAAGCCGCGCAAGAGGGCCAGCCCGGAGGCCTGGTGATCGTGGCGGACCGCCAGACGGCCGGACGGGGACGCCAGGGGCGCAGCTGGCACGGCGAACCGGACGCCTCGCTGCTGGTGAGCTTCATGCTGCGCCCCGACGGTCCGTTGAGTCAGGCCTGGGTCCACAGCCTCGTGGCGGGGCTGGCGGCGCTGGGAGCCGCCCGGTCCGCGGGGGCGCGGGCGTGGCTCAAGTGGCCCAACGACGTACTCATCGGCGACCGCAAGGTGGCCGGGGTGCTGGGAGAAGTCTGGGCCCCCACCGGGACGCTCGAGGCCGTGATCCTCGGGATCGGCCTGAACCTGCGGAGCCCTGAAGGGGGCTGGCCCGACCCTCTGCGAGCCCGGGCGACGGCGCTGGATGCCCACCGGGCCAACCCCGACCGGCGCGCCGCCCTCAACGCGCTGTGCCGGGAGGTCCTCGGCTGGCAGCGAGCCCTGCGCGAACGCGGCCCCGACGAGGTGGTCCGGGGGGTCGAAGCTGCGATGGGTCCCATGGTCGGGCGCGCCGTCCGGGTCGAGGGCAGGGGAGGGGAGACCCACGAAGCCACGGTCCTCGGGATCGGGCAGAATGGCGCGCTGCGGGTGCGCCAGGGCGACGTCGAGCGTCAGCTGCTCGCCGGCGACGTCCACCTCGTCCGCCCGTGACCACCCAGGAGCCTGCATGCTGCTCGTGATCGACGTGGGGAACACCCAGACCGTCCTCGGCCTCTACGACGGGGACCGCCTGGTCCGCCGGTTCCGCATCCAGACCGACGTCCGGCGCACCAGCGACGAGACGGGCGTGCTGCTCTCGAACCTCTTCGAGCACGGGGGGATCGAGGGGGACATCGACGGAGCCATCGTCTCGTGTGTGGTGCCCGACATGCTCCGCACGCTGCTCCATACGTGCCGGGACTTCTTCGACGTGGAGCCCCGGGTGGTGGGCCCTGGGATCCGGACGGGCATGCCGATCCTCGCCGACAACCCGCGCGAGGTCGGTGCCGACCGCATCGTCAACGCGGTGGCCGCCTTCGAGCGGGTGGGGGATGCCTGCGTCGTGGTCGACTTCGGGACGGCCACCACCTTCGACTGCATCTCCGCCCAGGGCCAGTACCTCGGCGGGGTCATCGCTCCCGGCTACCAGATCTCCGCGGAGGCGCTCTTCTCCCGGACGAGCAAGCTGCCGCGGGTCGACCTGGAGCGCCCGCGCCGGGTGATCGGGAAGAACACGGTCCACTCGATGCAGTCGGGCCTCTTCTACGGCTACGTCTCACTGGTGGACGGCGTGGTCGCCCGCATCCGGGACGAGCTGGGCGTGGACGCGCGCGTGCTCGCGACGGGGGGCCTCGCGGCCGTGCTCGCGGGCGCATCGACGACGATCGAAGAGGTCTGCGAGGACCTGACGCTCGACGGCCTGCGCATCCTGTTCGCGCGCAGCAGCTGACCCGAGGCCGACTGAGGCTCTCACGCCGCCCGGAACGGGCTACGATCCGTCCATGGCCGAGCCCAGCTTCGACGAGATCTGCCAGCGCTTCGAGATCCCTCCGTCGTTCCGGCGGCACATCGCCCCTGGGACCTCGCCCCGCGCCCGCCTCGCTGTCGCCCGCGGGATCCTGCCGGCGCCGCCCAAGGTGCTGCTGGCGATGCAGTACCTGCTCGTCGGCGACGACGACGGGCAGGTCGCCCAGGCGGCCGAGACGTCCCTGACGGAGATGCCCGAGAAGATCCTCTCGGGCCTCCTCGGGATGAAGACCCATCCGAAGCTCCTCGAGTTCCTCGCCTACAAGCGGACGAAGGAGGAGTCCCTGATGGAGCGGGTCGTCCTGCTCCGCCAGGTGAACGACCAGACGATGTGTTACCTCGCCGAGAACGGGAGCGAGCGCATCGCCGAGATGGTCAGCCAGAACCAGGAGCGGCTGATCATCACCCCGCAGATCCTCCGGTTCCTGCGGCGCAACCCGAACTCCCTCGCCTCGTCGCTGGAGCGGGTGGTCACGTTCCTGCGCCTGCACGGCATCGACATGGACGAGCCGACGCCCGAGGAGATCGAGGCGTCACGGCGAGCCCGCGAGGCGCGCGAGGCGGCCGACCGCGCGCCTGAGCCAGCGGCGCCGCCGCTGGTCCCGCCCGCGCCCACCACGGTCGAGGGGGAGATCCCGGGCTGGGAGGCGGGCGAGTTCACGGTCCCCCCGCTGCCGGAGGGCGGCTACACGGCGCCCCCGGGTCTCACGAACCCCCTCGCCGAGCTGCTCGCCGACTGGGGCATCGCCTGGGAGCCCGACCACCTGGCGCCTCCGGGCATGACGGACGTCGCCGGTCCTCCGATCATGGGGCCCCCTCCGACCGCCGAGGCTCCCGTCGCCCCTCGACCCGAGGCGAAGCTCACGGTGGACCTGACGGGGCTCACGTCGCTGGCGGACACCGAGTTCCAGTTCGGCCTCGACGAGGACGGCGAGGACTTCGACCCCTACCTCACCCGCGACGACGAGGGCCCCAGCGACCCCGAGCTCAAGGGGAACATCGCCAAGGTCATCGGCGGCATGAGCATGGGGGACAAGATCAAGCTCGCCTACAAGGGGAACAAGGCGGTGCGCGAGGTCCTCATCCGCGACACGAACAAGATCGTGGCCTGCGCCGTGGTGAAGTCCGGGCGGCTCACGGACAACGAGGTGGTGGCGATCGCGTCCAACCGCGCCGTGGCGGAGGACGTCATCCGCGAGCTCGCGCGGGTGAAGGAGAACCTGCGCATGTACCCGGTGAAGGTGGCGCTGTGCAGCAACCCGAAGACGCCCGTGCCGGTGGCGATGCGCCTCATCAGCAGCCTGCACGTCTCCGACCTGAAGGCCCTGGCGCGCAACCGCAACGTGAGCTCCGCCGTCTTCACGATGGCGACGAAGCTCTACAAGAACAAGAAGCTGGGGATGCGCTGACGCCCTCCCGTGGGACGGCCCGCCGCGCTTCTAGAACGGCAGGTCCTGGTACTCGTAGTCCAGGGCCTCGGCGACGGCGCGGTAGGTGACGGCGCCCTTGTAGACGTTCACGCCGGGGCGCAGGCCGGGGGTGGTCCGCACCGCCTCTTCGACGCCGAGATCGGCCAGGCGCAGGAGGTAGTGCAGCGTCGCGTTCGTGAGGGCGAAGGTGCTCGTCCGCGCGACGGCGCCCGGCATGTTGGCGACGCCGTAGTGGACGATGCCGTCCACGACGTAGGTCGGATCCGCGTGGGTGGTGGGGTGGGTCGTCTCGATGCAGCCGCCCTGGTCCACCGCCACGTCCACGATCACGGAGCCCTCCTTCATGACCGAGAGCATGTCCCGCGTGACGAGGTGGGGGGCCCGCGCACCGGGGATGAGGACGGCACCGACGAGCAGATCCGCGCGACGCAGGGCCTTCTCGATGTTCAGGTGGTTGCTGAAGAGCGTCTTGACCCGCGACCCCCAGATGTCGTCGCACATGCGGAGCGTGTCGAGGTTCACGTCGAGGAGCCAGACCTCCGCCCCGAGGCCGATGGCCATCTTCGCGGCGTTTCGACCCACGATCCCCGCGCCGAGGATCACGACCACGCCGGGCTCCACCCCCGGCACTCCCCCGAGGAGCACGCCCCGGCCCCCGTGGGGCTTCTCCAGGGCTCCGGCGCCGGCCTGGATCGACATCCGGCCCGCCACCTCGCTCATGGGCACGAGCAGCGGCAGGCCTCCGTTGCGGCCCTCGATCGTCTCGTAGGCGATGCCGATGACCTTGCGCTCCAGGAGCTGCCGGGTCTGGTTCGGATCGGGGGCGAGGTGCAGGTACGTGTAGAGGATCAGGTCCTCACGCATCATCGAGAACTCGTCCGCGACCTCGTTCGCGACGGGCTCCTTCACCTTCACGATCATCTCGGCTTCGCCCCAGACCGCCGGCGCGTCCGGGAGGATCCTCGCCCCCTGCCGCACGTACTCCTCGTCCGTCACGCCCGCCCCCAGGCCAGCCCCCTGCTGGACGTAGACGGTGTGACCCCGGTCGACGAGCGCCTGCACGCCGGAAGGGACGAGCCCCACGCGGGACTCCTGAGCCTTGATCTCCTTGGGGACGCCGATGATCATCGAGTGCTCCTCGAGGCCCCGGGACGCGGGGCGTCGCGTGCGTGAGTCTTCGGGACTCACGCGGGGGAGGCAGGACGCCTCCGGGGTGAAGAGCCGGGATCGTAGACGAATGCCCCATCCGGTCAAGGCGGCGGCGGTCGCCCTCCTGCTGACGCTCCTCGTGACTCCGGGCACGCTGTGGGCTGCTCCGGATCGCGAGGAGCTCCACAACCTCATGGCCGACGTGGCCCGCGGCGCGCGCGGCCAGACCGAGCCTGACGAGGCCGTTCTGCGCACGGCCGAGGCGATCGCCCGCGGCGCCCTCGATGGTCAGGACGGCCCTGCCCTCGCGCTCACGGCGGCGCGCGCTGAAGGTCTGCGAGACCCGTGGATCCACCCGACGACCCTCGTGTTCGACGAGCTGCCCCCGACGGCAGCCCTGACCTCGATCCTCGCCAGCGCCGACGTCCCCTGGGAGCGGACGACCCACGGCGCGGTCGGCCTGGCGAGCCGGGGAGGGCGCACCGCCGTGTGCTTCCTCGCCGTCGAGCGCCTCGCCCGCTTCGCGCGGGACCAGGTGACCCTCCCCAAGGGAACCGTGGCCGCCCGGCTCCTGGTGCTCAGCCCGCTGGGGCAGCTCGAACGCCGCGAGCTGCTGCCCCGCCGGGGTTCCTCGTTCACGCTCGACCACGGCATCGAGGACATCGCCGGCGCCTGGGTCCTCCAGCTGGAGGCGGTCGCACCCTCCGGGGAGGCGCGCCTCGCCGCGCTGTGGACCGTCCGGAAGGAGAAGCCAGCCCCCAAGGAGCCGGTCGCGGCCGACAACCCCCTCGGCCTCGGACCGGGGGGCATGGGCGGCGTGGACCGCCGGCCTGCCCCCGACTCGGCCGACGCCTGGATCGCGGGCTCCGATGACGCCCCCTCCCGCGCCCCCACGCAGCAGGACGCGGAGCGGGTGGAGGACTACCTGCGCTCGGTGCTCGCCAGCCAGCGGCGCGTCCTTCGACTGAGCCCGTTCCTCGTGGACGCGGCGGTCACCCGGGTGGCGCGCGCCCGGTCCGCGTCCCTCGACGCTGCCGTGGAGCCCGTCGCCAACCGCCTCGTCGCCGCGGGGCTCGCCCCCTTGTCCGCCGACGAGATCGTCCTCTCCGCCACCTCCCCCGTCGAGGCGCTCGAGTTCCTCCTCGGCTCCGGATCGAGCCGCGACCTCCTGCTCGCCGAACAACCCGGCGCCTACGGGGTCGGCGTGACGCTGCAGGGTCGCGCTGGCGAGTGGAGCCTCGCCCTGACGCTCATCCGCGCCGAGCTCGGCGACGGGGGCTCGCTGCGAGACATCTTCGTCGAGCATGTGTCGCGGGGCCGGAAGGCGGCGGCCGTCGGGCAGCTCCTGTTCCGGCCGTCGCTGGACGCAGTGGCCGCCCGCGCGGCCGGCATCGTCGGCCCGCGGGAGGAAGCGCGCCTCACGGACGCCGAGCGCACCGCGCTCGTCAGCGAGGTGCGGGCGGCCTTCCCCGACACCCGCAGCGTCGCCTTCGACGTCCTCTTCTCCAGCGATCCGTCCGCCATCGCCCTCCGCCCTCGCCTCGCCGAGGGCCGCTGGTCCGAGGCGGGGCTGGCCGTGGACGACGCCGGAGCCTCCGGGTTCGTCACCGTTCTGGTGCTCGTCTCCCGTTGACCAGCGGGTCGGTGGTGTAGTCTCGGCCGGTTGCGATCGCGCCGTCCGCGGTCCCGAGGCGAGTGCCCGGGAGGCGGGGCGCCGGGAGTCCCCCATCGAACAGCAGCCCTCGGAACGTCCTCGCACTCAGCCCGAGAGTCCCTCCACCCGCGTCGAGCTCGCAGACAACGAGCTCGCGCGTGAGCTGGCGGGCCGCGGGCAGAAGCGCCTGGAGACCCTCGAACGCACCCTCGGCGTGAGGATCGGCGTGCGCGGCAACGTGCTCACGATCCACGGCGCCGACGACGCGCGGGCGTCCGCCGTGGACCTCCTCGGGCAGCTCGAGGAGCTCGCGTCCGAGGGGCGCATCCTGGGGGCCGCGGAGATCGCGCAGGCGGCGAAGCTCTTCGCGAAGGGGGAGCGCCCGGACATCCGCAAGTGGCTCGGGGACGTGATCCTGGTGACCTCGCGGCGCCGGTCGATTACGCCACGGTCGCCGAACCAGAAGCTCTACGTGGACGCCATGCGCAGCCGCGACGTGGTGTTCGGCATCGGCCCGGCGGGGACCGGGAAGACCTACCTGGCGGTGGCCGTGGCGGTGGCGATGCTGACCCGGGGCGACGTCCGCAAGATCATCCTCACCCGTCCCGCGGTGGAGGCAGGGGAGAACCTTGGCTTCCTGCCGGGAGACCTCGCGGAGAAGATCGACCCGTACCTGCGCCCGCTCTACGACGCCCTGCACGACATGCTCGACCCCGGTCGCCTCGGCCGCTACTTCGAGCAGGGGACGATCGAGATCGCGCCGCTCGCGTTCATGCGCGGACGTACCCTGGAGCGGGCCTTCATCATCCTCGACGAGGCCCAGAACACGACGCGGGAGCAGATGAAGATGTTCCTCACCCGCATCGGAGCCGGAAGCCGCGCGGTGATCACGGGCGACCACACGCAGATCGACCTGCCGACCGGGGATGCGTCCGGCCTCCTGGCGGTGCGGCGGATCCTGCGCGGCATCGAGGAGATCCCCTTCGTCGAGTTCGACCGCACCGACGTCGTCCGCCACCCCCTCGTGCAGCGCATCATCGAGGCCTATGAGGTGGACGAGGCGCGGCGGCGGGCCCGCCAGCAGGAGCGGAATGGCTCGTAGGAACGAGCGACGGCGCACGCCAGGCCCCCGCTTCTCCTTGAAGCTGGCGGCCGATCGGCCGGCGCTCGCTCGAATGGCCCTCGCCCTGGCGACGGCGGCGGCGGTGGCGGCCTTCCTCGTCGACTGGACCCCTCGCGCCGGCACCGCTGGCCTCGCCCTGGGGGACATCGCGCCGTCGGACGTCCGCGCGCAGAGCGACTTCGAAGTCATCGACGAGGACCTGACGGAGAGCAAGCGCAAGCAGGCCCGCGAGGCGACGCCCGCGCTGTTCGAGTACGACGTCCTCCTCTCGCGGAACCTGCTGGGCCGCGTGGACCGCGCGTTCGGGGACATGCGCGGCTTCTTCGCCGAGCGGGGCCTGGACGGCGCGGACGACGGCGCGCCGGCCCCCGGGGACTCCGCGACCGACGCCCCCTCCGACGACGCTGCGGCGGCAGCCGAGCCCGCCGAGAACCCGGCCGGGGAGGGCGAAGCGGAGACCCCCACCGCCAGCGGCCCCGACCCCATCGCGCTCGAGCAGGCCCAAGTTCGGTTCCAGGACAACCTCGGCGTCCAGCTGCGGCAGGTGGACCTCGCGAACCTCGCCGCCGACGGCTACTCCGCGGCGGTCCAGCGGGACATCAAGGAGCTCGTCCGGGTCGCGATGAGCAACTACATCGTCCTCGACGGCGACCGGCTCCCCACCACCGGGGAGATCACCGTGCAGCGCATCGAGGGCAGCTCGCGGTCGGAGTTCGTCCTCGACGACTTCCGCTCCGTGGTCGATCTCACCCAGGCGCGCGACACCGTCTCCCGCACCGCCCAGGCGGACTTCTCGGATCGGCCTCCGCACCTGCTCGACACCGTCGTCTCCATCGCTCGGTCGCTGACGAGCCCCAACCTGCGCTTCAACGCCTCGGAGACCGAAGTGCGGCGGGAGATGGCCTCGGGCGCCGTGGGCCCCGTGACCACGAGCTACCGGCGCGGGCAGGTCATCGTCCGGTCGGGGGAGCCCGTGAACCCGTGGGCGCTCCGGGTCATCACCCAGATGAACGAGGGCGTCGTCGGCTACCAGCCGGTCCTGCACCACCTGGCGCTCACGCTGTTCCTGGCGTCGCTCTTCGCGCTCTTCGTCCGGTTCGCCGAGCGCTTCCTCGTCGGCTTCCACCGCCGGATGCCCGATCTGCTCGCCATGGCCGGCCTGCTCCTCTTCGTGGTGTCCATCGCCGCGCTCCTCGCGGGGCTCGCCCGGGCGCCGGAGTCCGGGACGATCCCGCCCTCTGCGTGGGGCTTCGCCCTCCCGGTCGCGGTGGGGGCGATCCTGCTTCGGACCCTCATCAACTCCGTGAGCGCCGCCACCTGGTCGATTGTCGCCGGGTTGTGCTGCGCCGCCGTAATGGACTTCTCACTCTATCTCGCCATCTTCTACGTGACCTCGGCGCTCGCGTCGGTCGCGGGGCTCGGCCGGGCCCACGAGCGGGGCCGGCTCATCCGCGCCGGGCTCGTCGCGGCGCTGGTGAACGTCGGCCTCGTGCTCGGCATCGATCTGGTGGAGATCGCCGGGGCCAGCGGGAGCGCGGCCGACGCCCTCGATCTGACCGTCCCCCTCGTCCACATCGTGTTCGCCCTCGCGGGCGGCGTGATCGCGGGCGTCCTCGCGGTGGGCCTCGCGCCTCTGTTCGAGACGCTGGGCTTCGTGACCGACAGCAAGCTGCTCGAGCTGTCGAGCCTCAACCACCCGCTGATGCGCGAGATGATCGTCAAGGCCCCGGGGACGTACCACCACAGCATGGTGGTGGGCTCCCTGGCCGAGGCCGCGGCCGAAGCGGTGGGAGCGAACAGCCTGCTGGTGCGGGTGGGCGCCTACTTCCACGACATCGGCAAGTCGCTCAAGCCCCAGTACTTCATCGAGAACCAGCGCGACGCGGACAACGTCCACGACCGCCTGAGCCCGTCCATGTCCGCGCTGGTCATCATCAGCCACGTCAAGGAGGGCATCGAGCTGGCCCGTCGCCACCGGCTCCCCGAGCCGATCATCGACATGATCCCCCAGCACCACGGGACCAGCCTCGTCGGGTTCTTCTACAACAAGGCCGTCCAGCAGGCCGACCCGGACAAGGGCGAGATCAGCGACACCGACTACCGCTACCCCGGGCCCAAGCCCCAGACGAAGGAAGCGGCGATCATGATGCTCGCTGACGGTGTCGAGGCGGCCACGCGGTCCCTGAAGTCCCACACCCAGGGGGCGATCACTGCCCGGGTGGAGAAGATCATCAACAAGTGCGTCGTGGACGGGCAGCTCGACGAGTGCCCGCTGACGCTGCGGGATCTGCACACCGCGTCCGAGACGTTCGTGCAGGTGCTCATGGGCATCCACCACCATCGGATCGAGTACCCGTCGCCCCAGACGAAGGGCAGCAAGGGGAGGGGACTCCCGGCGAGTTCCATCACCCTCGAGCTTCCGCCGTTGACGCCGAACCCCGACGATCCGAAGGGGCTCCGCGTCGAGGACCTCGTGTCGATGGGGAGCGGCAAGGTGGAGACGCTGTCCCGGGATGGCGGGTCGAAGCCCAACGGCAAGACGAAGGGCAACGGCAAGGCCAGCGGTCCGAAGGAGCCGAAGGGCCTGCCGCCCGAGCCGAAGGGCTTGCCCCCCGAACCGAAGGGCCTGCCACCGGACGGCAAGGCGCCGACGCCGACCCCGGAGCCGAAGGACGGTGCCTGAGCACGTCGTCGACTGGCGCTACGAGGGGGAGTGGGGGACGGACCTCGTGGACACCGAGGGGGCACGCCTCGCCGCCGTCGCAGAGCAGCTCCTCGCGGCCCTCGCTGCCGGAGAAGCCGCCGACCGCGGAGCCCCCCTCGAGCTCTCCCTGCTCCTCACGGACGACGCAGGCATCCACCCCTTGAACGCCCAGTGGCGCGCCGTCGACCGCCCCACGGACGTCCTCTCCTTCCCTCTGGACGAGGGCCCGACCCTCGGGGACGTCGTCATCTCCCTCGAGACCGCCGCCGAGCGCGCCGACCCGCCCACGTGGCTCCTCGAAGACGAGCTCGCCTTCCTCCTCGTCCACGGCGTCCTGCACCTCCTCGGCCACGACCACCACGAAGCAGGCGAGCGGGCGGTCATGGAGGCGGCCGAGCAGGCTCTCTGGACGGCCCTCGGACGCGCCGGTACCCTCCGCGACGCGAACGACGAGGCCCCCGCCAGCTCCTGAGCCCGGGCCCCTCGCCGTCCCCGGAGGTTCCGATGGCCGAGCTGCTCGACGAGCTCAAGACGACGTTGACCAACCTGGGCGCCCGGCTCACTCAGCTTCGGGGGCATCTTTGACGTCGATGCGAAGCGTGAGGAAGTCGCTCGCCTGACGGACAAGGCCGGAGACCCGGAGCTCTGGGCCGACGCAGACAAGGCCCGCAAGGTCATGCAGGACAAGGCGCGCCTCGAGCGCGTCGTGAACTCCTGGCAGTCCATCGCCAGCCGCCTCGGCGATGCCGAAGCCGCCCTCGAGCTCGCCATCGAGGAGGGGGAGCCCGAGTTCGCCGACGAGGCGCGGATGGCCGCCCCCAGCATCGAGCAGTCCATCGATCAGCTCGAGCTCCGCACGCTGCTCGGCGAGGAGGAGGACGAGGGCGCGGCGATCGTGGAGATCAACGCCGGGGCCGGCGGCACGGACGCCCAGGACTGGGCCGAGATGCTGCTGCGCATGTACACCCGCTGGGCGGAGCAGCAGGGCCACAAGGTCAGCCTCCTGGACCGCCAGGATGGGGAAGAGGCCGGCATCAAGTCCGCCACCGTGCAGGTGGAGGGCGACTACGCCTACGGCTTCCTCAAGGCGGAGATGGGCGTGCACCGCCTCGTCCGCATCAGCCCCTTCGACAGCAACGCCCGCCGGCAGACCGCGTTCGCCGCCGTCGCCGCCTACCCCGACGTGGACCAGGAGATCGAGGTCGACATCAACGAGGGGGACCTGCGCATCGACCGCTACCGCGCCTCGGGCGCCGGCGGCCAGCACGTGAACACCACGGACTCCGCGGTGCGGATCACCCACCTGCCCACCGGCATCGTGGTCCAGTGCCAGAACGAGCGCAGCCAGCACAAGAACAAGGCGACGGCCATGAAGGTCCTGCGCGCCCGGCTCTACCAGTACTACCAGGAGCAGGCGGCAGCGGAGGCCGAGGCGAAGGCCGCCCCGAAGCAGAAGATCGAGTGGGGCAGCCAGATCCGGAGCTACGTGCTCCAGCCGTACCAGATGGTCAAGGACCTGCGGACGTCCCACGAGACCGGGAACGTGAGCGCAGTGCTGGACGGCGATCTGACGCCGTTCATGAAGGCCTGGCTCAGCAAGGAAGCAGGCCAGGAGGACGAGGAAGAGGCCTAGCCTCTCGGGACGCCCTCCTTCACCCGCGCGGCGGCTCTCGACTCAGGGGACGCTGACGTCCGGCCCCTTCAGGCCCTCGCGGACCTCGGCCAGCGCCGCGGCGAGCTTCTTGTCGCCCCCGAGCACCTCGGCGACGTCGTCCGTCACGTCCGTGCCCTCGCAGCCGCCGAAGCCCGGCGGGTTCAGGCAGAGGCCGACGTCGGACCAGCCGCCCTTCTTGCCCTTCTTGCGCAGCTTCGCGAGGGAGGCCCAGACAGCCGCTCCCAGCTGAGCGCGCGCGTCGTCCGTGAACGTGCCGATGCCGCGCGCCTTGGCCCGCACCACCGTGACGTCCTTCTCCAGCAGGAGACCCGCGTCGTCCCGCGGCAGTCCGGCGATCGTCTCCTTGAGCGACGCGCGGGCGTCATCGGCGATCGCGCTCACCTCGTCCAGGGCCTCGGCCAGCTCCGGCATCGCCAGCAGCAGGTCCGCCGGGTGGAGCCAGGTCGCCCCCGCCTCGCCCTGCCCGGAGATCTGCACTACCGCGCCCTTCTCGTCGTAGGTGGTGATCTTCGGCCAGCCACCCGCTGCGAACGCGCCGCCGTACTCGACGGGGTTGCCCTCGCCGTCGACCCCGATGATCAGCGGGCCGAGCTCGCCGCCGACGATCTCCAGCAGGCGCTCCTCGAGGACGGGATCGCCGTCCCAGCGCCGCGCGATCTCCTGGCTGAAGTCCGTCCCCGGGCAGTGGTCCGTCGACGGGGCCGCTGCTCCTCCACCGGGACCACCGGCCGCCAGCGCTCCCAGCGCCGAGCCCTGCTTCGGCACGCAGGGGACGATCGGCGCCGGGTTCTCCTCCGCGAGCCCCGCCAGAGCACGCTCGAGCGCGCTGCGGAAGGCCTCCTCGTACGCCGCTTGGGTCTGGTTGAGCCGGGCCTGGATCGCGTCGAACTCGTAGGAGAACCCGTCGGAGCGCGCATCCAGCCGCGCCTGCCAGAGGTTCGCGGCGTCCTCTCCCGCCGCCGTGCCGACGAGGCCCGTGGACAGCGCCATCTTCGCGAGACGACCGTCCACCTCCTGGAGCTGCCTCTCCACCTTCTCGAAGGTGCGGGAAGTGGACTCGCCCACCGAGCGGAACGCGCTGGACCGCTCGGGGATCGCCGACTCGATGTAGTGGCCGCGGGGGTCGAGCTCCTCGGACTCGGCCAGCGCGAGCGTCGGGGCGAGGGCAAGGCAGAGAGCGAGGGGCAGTGCGCGCATGGGGTCTCCATCGATGGGTGGACGCGAGCGCGCGGATGCTACCGCGCTCCGCCCGTCCCGGTTGGACCGGACTCCCCACGCCCTGGGGGTCGCGGGTGACGTCCAGCAGGAATCTCGGATCCCTTTGGAACATTGACGGTGATCGGGTGTTCCCGTAACCCTGGCGCGCCCGCATGGAAGCCCCCCTCCCCGAACGCCCCCGGACGAAGACGTCCGCGCGCGCCACCCTCGCTCTGCTCACGTGGTGGGTGTGGGTGCCGTGGGTGCTGGTGAGAGGGCTGACGCGCATCTGCGGCGAGGGCCTCCTCTTCAGCCTGGAGACCGTGCGCGGACACAGCCCCGAGCTCGGCGACGGCCTCGCGCGCTTCCTCTTCGACCTCCTGGCGCTGTTCCTGTTTCCCGTCTTCGTGGCGGTGGAGACGGCGTGGTCGCTGCTGGTGACGCTCGCGTCGCTCGTGCTGCCGGCCTCCGACCGGTCCCGCTCCGCCCCGCTCCTCGGCCTCGTGGGGCTGCTGATGCTGGCCCTCGCCCCCGTCTGGGGCCCCCTCTACGGGGTCTTCTGGCTCGCCCAGCGCCTGGCGAGCGAGGTCGTGGAGCCCAACGTCCGGCGCGTCGCCACCGGGGAAGCCCTCGCCCGTCGCGCAGGCCGCTTCGAGACCTTCGTCGCCCTGCGCTACATGCAGGGCCGCAAGTCGCGCGGCGTCTCCGTGGTCACGGGGCTCACCACCGCCGGCGTCACCCTCGGCGTGTGGACGCTGATCGTGGTGCTGTCGGTGATGGCGGGCTTCGAGCAGGACCTCCAGGACAAGATCCTCGGCTCCAACTCCCACGTCATCGTCCGGTCCTACTGGCAGACGATCGACAACTGGACGGACGTCAAGGCGACCGTGGACGCCACGGACGGCGTCGTCGCGAGCACGCCCTTCCTCTACACCGAGTTCATGCTCCGGTCCGACGACGCGGTGACCGGCGCGATCTTCAAGGGCATCGACCCCGCCACCGTCGGCGACGTCACCGACGTCCTCGACAACATCGAGGTGGGGCCGCGCGGGCGCGTGGACGAGGTGGACGAGGCCCGCGCGATCCTCAAGGCGATCGACGCCCCCGACTGGCCGGAGACCCGGGACCGCTCGGGCGCGCTGACCGTCCCGCCGAAGCTCCCCGGGCTCGTGATCGGCCAGGAGATGCGGGCGATGCTCGGCGTCACGGTGGGCGACGTGGTCCGGGGGATCAGCCCCCAGGGGGAGCCCGGCCCGATGGGGATGCGGGCCCGGGTCGAGGAGTTCGTGATCGTCGGGATCTTCCACTCCGGGATGTACGAGTACGACACGAAGTTTGCCTACGCAAGCCTCGACACCGTAAGCAGATTCATCAAGTCCAACGGCGCGGTGACCGGGCTCGAGATCAAGGTCGACGACATCTACGACGCTCCCCGCATCGCGGGCCTCGTGGGCGCCCGCCTCAAGTACCCCCTGTGGACGCAGGACTGGCAGAAGATGAACGAGGGGCTCTTCAAGGCGCTGAAACTCGAGAAGACCGTGATGGGGATCATCCTCACGTTCATCGTGGCCGTCGCCTGCCTGAACATCATCAGCACCCTGTCGATGATGGTCATCGAGAAGGCCCGGGAGATCGCGATCCTCAAGGCGATGGGGGCCGGGCGCGTGGCCATCCTCAAGCTCTTCATGATCGACGGGCTCATCGTCGGCTTCATCGGCACCACGCTGGGGATCGCCCTGGGCCTGGCCACCTGCTGGGCGCTGGCGCGCTACCAGTTCATCCCCCTGTCCTCGGACGTCTACTACGTGGACACGCTGCCCGTGCACGTGAGCGCGGCGACCGTGGGGGTCGTGGCGATCATCGCCGTCACCATCGCGTTCCTGTCGACCCTGTATCCGAGCAGCGAGGCCGCGGCCCTCGACCCGGTGGAGGGCCTGCGTGATGCCTGACGGCAAGGGTCTCGCCATCACACTTCAGGGTGTGAACAAGGCCTACGAGCTCATGGGGAAGACCATCCCCGTGCTCCGAGGAGCGGACGCCGAGATCGCTGCGGGCGAGGTCGTCGCGGTGGTGGGGAAGTCCGGCTCGGGCAAGAGCACGCTGCTTCAACTCCTCGGTCTCCTCGATCACCCAACGAGCGGCACGATCCTCTACGACGGCCGCGACCTTCGCGGCGACCGCGACGATGTGATAGAGGACTTCCGCAACCGGCACGTGGGTTTCGTGTTCCAGTTCCACCACCTGCTGCCGGAGTTCACCGCCACGGAGAATGTGATGATGCCCGCGCTCATTGCGGGCTGGTCGATGGGCAAGGCCCGGGAGCGGGCGCGGGACCTGCTGGCGCGGGTCGGACTGGAGGCCCGCCACGACCACGCCCCCGGAGAGCTGTCGGGTGGAGAGCAGCAGCGGGTCGCCCTCGCGCGTGCCCTGTGCCTCTCTCCCTCCCTCGTCCTCGCCGACGAGCCCACCGGAAACCTCGATCCCCGCACCGCATCGGACATCCACGAGCTGCTCGTGCAGCTGAACGAAGAGATGGGAACCACGCTGCTCGTCGCCACCCACAACATGGCCCTCGCGAAGATGCTGCCCCGGACGCTGAGTCTGGTGGACGGGGATCTCGCGCCGTGGTCCGAGGAGAGCGCGTGAGCGTCCTCCGCTGGTTGGCCCTGGGCCTGCTCGCGTGCGCGCTGCTCCCGGCGAGCAGCCTCGCGTGGGAGTGGGACACGCGCATCGAGGAGATCCGCGTCTCCGGCAACGAGAAGGTCGAGTCCGAGGCGATCCTCGAGATCATCCGCATGCGCGAGGGTGACTTCCTTCGCCAGGACGCCATCGCCCAGGCCATCCGCGACACCTACCGCCTGCGCTACTTCGACGACATCCGCGTCGAGGTGGAAGACGGGGACAGCGGCCCCATCGTCGTCATCGTGGTCGACGAGAAGCCCGCCATCCGGGACGTGGTCGTCCAGGGCAACAAGAAGGTCACCACCGAAGACATCAAGGAGGTGATGAACCTCCGGCCGTTCTCGATCCTCTCCGAGAGCAAGGTCCGCTCGAACTCCCGCAAGATCGAGGACCTCTACCTGGAGAAGGGCTTCTTCCTCGCCCAGGTGGACACCACCATCTCCGAGGAGCAGGGCAACGAGGTCACGGTCACCTTCGACATCACCGAGAACAAGAAGGTCCTCGTCAAGGAGATCAACCTCGTCGGCTGCGAGAACGTCAAGCCGGGCTACATCAAGGCCCGGCTCCAGACGAAGTCCGCGGGGATCCTCCCCGGCATCGGCCAGGCAGGCACCTACCGCCGGGACACCCTCGACACGGACACGGAGATCATCCAGTACCTGTACTCGGCGTTCGGCTACGTGGACGTGCAGGTCTCCAAGCCCGAGGTGTTCCTGTCGCCGGACAAGCGCTGGGTCTACGTCACCATCCACATCGAGGAGGGCGAGCAGTACCGCGTCGGCACCGTGGACATCGACGGGGACATGCTCTTCGAGAAGGAGGAGCTGACCAAGGCGCTCAAGACGAAGCCCGGAGAGGTCTACAACCGCGTGCAGGTCGCCGAGGACGTGCAGCGCCTCGTGGACAAGTACAGCAACGAGGGCTTCGCCTTCGCCAACGTCATCCCGCTGCCCCGGCAGGACAAGGAGCGCAAGGTCATCGACCTCGTGTTCGACATCGCCAAGGGCAACAAGATCCACCTCGAGGACATCGTCATCACGGGCAACCTCGCCACGTGGGACAAGGTCATCCGGCGCGAGGTGCCGATGATCGAGGGGGAGCTCTTCAAGGGCGGCGGCATCGAGCGGACCCGACGGCGCCTCGAGCGGCTCGGCTACTTCGAGGAGGTCAAGATCACGACCCCCCGGGGGAGCAAGCCGGACACGCTCGATCTGGCCATCGACGTGACGGAGAAGCCCACGGGGACGTTCTCCCTGGGGGCAGGCTTCTCCACGACGGAGTCCTTCGTGTTCACGGCGAACATCAGCCGGGCCAACTTCCTGGGCCTCGGCTACACGATGAGCCTGAACGCGAACCTGTCGCTCGGGCGCAACCTCGTGGAGCGCGGCTTCTTCAACGGCGAGAACAGCCAGCAGCAGATCAGCTTCTCGATCTTCGACCCGTACTTCCTGGACACCCGCTGGACGGCCTCCTTGTCCGTGTTCTCCGTGAACCGGACCTTCCAGGTGTCCGAGTTCAGCCGGGGCTTCAACGTCTCCTTCGGCCACTACATCGGCAAGAACGACGACGCCCAGGCCTCGCTGCGCTACTCGCTCGAGACGGTGGGGCTGACCTCCCTGCGCGAGACGCAGAAGCGCCAGTACGGCGGCCAGCTGTACCGCTCGGGCACGAAGAGCTCGCTGACCGCGTCCATCATCTGGGACAAGCGGGACAACCGGATCACCCCCACGAAGGGCTTCTACCTGACCGGCTCCGCGGAGGTCGCCGGCGGCTTCGCCACGGGCACCGGTGAGGACGCCAAGCTCGTGAACCTCCTCGGCGGGGACTTCCGGTTCCTGCGCCTGCAGGGGAACTGGCGGTTCTTCTACCCCCTCGGGACGCCGCTCCTCGTCTTCCGGTGGAACCTGTCCCTGGGCTGGGTGACCTCGCTCGACGGCTCGCTGGTGCCCTTCACCGAGCGGTATCGCTCCGGCGGCATCAACTCCATCCGCGGATTCCAGCCGCTGTCGCTCGGCCCCCAGGTGCGGTACCTGGTGAACGCGGACCCGGTGCACAGCAGCCGCTCGATCCCCGTCGGCGGGACCATGAGCCTGGTGAACAACCTGGAGATCGAGTTCCCGGTCATCCCGCCGGCCCAGGTCCGCGGCGTCGTGTTCTTCGACTCGGGGAACGCGTTCGGCGGTCTGTACGGCAACGAGCCCTTCCGCTTCGAGAACATCCGCCTGTCCGCCGGCTTCGGCGTGCGCTGGCGCTCGCCCATGGGCCCGCTGCGCTTCGAGTGGGGCTTCCCGCTGGACCGCAAGCCGGGCGAGCAGGGCCAGGTGTTCGAGTTCACCATCGGCTCCTTCTTCTAGTCGTCTGTCCTGATGCAGATTCCCGGAGTCACGACCTTCGTTGCCTTAGAGTCCCCGCCGCGCCGGACCCGGGCCTGCCCCGCGTCCGGTCGGACCGTGAGGGCGGCCCCCTGCCGACGCTGCGAGGACCGCCATTGGAGAGCCCCATGCGCAAGACCCTGCTCCTGCTGACCCTGACCCTGTCCCTGCTGCTGCCCACGATGGCGTCGGCCCAGACCCAGAAGCTCGGCGTCGTCGACTTCCAGTCCGCCCTGAACCAGGTCGAGGAGGGCAAGAAGGCCCGCAAGACCCTCGAGGCGCGGTACGAGGAGAAGCAGATGGCGCTCACGGCGCGCCAGACCGAGCTCGAGCAGATGAAGGAGAGCCTGGAAGCCCAGGCCGCGCTGCTGTCCGAGGACGCCCTGCGCGCCAAGGAGGCCGAGTTCAACGCGAAGGCTGTCCAGTTCCAGCAGGACACCGTCGCCGCCCAGCAGGAGATGGCGATGATGGAGCAGGAGCTCACGGGCACCATCCTGGAGAAGCTGCTCAACGTGGCTCAGGCCATCGCCAAGGAGCAGGGCTTCACCCTCGTGGTCGAGGCCCAGGCGGTGGTGTTCGCGGCCGACTCGCTGGACATCACCGACCAGGTGATCGCCCGCTTCAACACCAAGTAGCCTTCGAAGCAGGGAACTCCCATGTCTGAGGCGCCCGCCGTCGACCCGCGGGGCGTGCTCGCCCTGCTGCCCCACCGGTACCCGTTCCTCCTCGTCGACCGCGTCGAGTCCTGGACCAAGGACGAGACCATCCTCGCGACGAAGAACGTCACCTGGAACGAGCCCTACTTCACCGGCCACTTCCCGGGAGACCCCGTCATGCCGGGCGTCCTCCAGGTGGAGGCGCTCGCCCAGGCCGCGGCGCTCCTGGCGATGCTGAGTCGTCCCGAGCTCGTGGAGGCGGGCGGCGGGGTGCTGCTCATGGGGCTCGACAAGGTCCGCTTCCGGCGGAAGGTCGTCCCCGGGGACGTGCTGTCCCTGTCGGTCACCGTGACCAAGGTCCGCGGGGACATCTGGCGGGTGAAGGGCGCGGCCACCGTCGGCGACGAGCGCGCCGCCGAGGCAGACATCCTCGCCACGTTCGTCGGCCCCGACGCGCGCTAGGGGCCAGGCGCTCCCTCGTCGATCTCGTGAGCACGCTGCTCTTCAGCGCCGCCGAGCCCAGCGGAGACCTGCTGGCGGGGCCGGTGATCGAGGAGCTGCGGGCGCAGCGCCCGGACCTCGTGCCTGCGGGGGTGACCGGGCCCGCCATGCGCGCCGCCGGGGCGCGGTCCATTGGAGACATCGCCGATCTGAGCGGGAGCGGCCTCGTCGAGGTCCTGCCGCGGCTCCCCGCGATCCTGCGCGTGCGGCGACGGCTGCGGGACGCGATCGTGCGGGGCCGCCCGACGGTGGCCGTGCTCGTGGATGCGCCCGACCTGCACCTGACGCTCCATCGCGTGGGACGGCGCGCCGGGGTGCGGACGGTGCAGCTCGTCCCTCCGCAGTTCTGGGCGTGGCGCGAGCGGCGAGGCACGGCGCTGCGCTCCCTGGACCGGGTGCTGTGCCTGTTCCGGTTCGAGGCGGCGCGCCTGAGAGAGCTGGGGGTGTCGGCGACGTGGGTGGGCCATCCCGTCGTCGAGCGCGCCGCCGCCGCGAGGGGAGGGGAGCGGGACACCGTCATCGCGGTCCTCCCCGGCTCGCGCCGACACGAGCAGGACCGGCATGTGGGACCGCTCGTGGCCGCGGCGAAGGAGGTCGGGCGGCGACGGGGGCTGCGGGTCGTGCTCTCATGGCCGAAGGGTCGTCCGGCCCCCGAGGGGGTCGACGTGAGTCACGAGGACGGCCTCTGCCTGCTCGCCCGCGCCGCGTGCGCCCTCGTGGCGCCCGGCACCGCCACCCTGGAGGCTGCGATGGTCGACTGCCCGCACGTCGTCGCCGGAGCGCTGCATCCGCTGTCCGCGGCGGTGGCGAGGCGTCTGCTGCGGGTGGAGCACGTGGGCCTGCCGAACCTGCTCCTCGGGGCGGCGCGGGTGCCCGAGGTGCTGCAGGACCTGGAGGTGGGCCGGCTGGCCGCGGCGCTGGAGGGGACCCTGGAGACGGACGCCGTGGGGCTGCGGCGGGAGCTCGGGGAGGTCCTGGGCCCTCCTGGGTTCGCGGCGCGGGCCGCGGGGGCGATCGGCGAGGAGCTGGACCGGTGAGCGCGCCGCACCACCCCTGGCAGCGGACGGCGGCGCTGGTCCGCCCCTACCTGGGTCCGCTGCTCGTCGCGGCGGCGCTCGCGGGCGTCATCGCCGGCTGCCGAGGCGCCCTCGTCTGGCTGGTGCGGGACGTGCTCGACGGGCTCCTCGCCGCGGGCGACGGCCGGGCCCGTTGGTTGCTCCCCGGGGCGATCGTCCTCCTCTTCGCCGTGCAGGGCACTGCGCGTGCGTGGCGGACGTGGCTGACCCGCCGCGCCGCGATCTCGGCCGAGGCGGCGCTGCGTCAGCGGCTCTTCACGCACCTCCTCCACCGTTCGCCCGACCGCCTCGCCAGCGACGGCGTCGGGGACCGGCTCTCCCGCCTCAGCCACGACGCGGGCAAGGTGCGGACAGCGATGGGGGCGGCGGTGACGGTGGTCCAGCGGCCCTTGTCGGCGCTGGCGCTGCTCGTGGCCGCGGCGGCCATGGCGCCGTCTCTGTTCGTGTGGAGCCTTCTAGGCCTGCCGGCGGTGATCGCCGTGGTCGTGTGGACCGGGCGACGGACGCGCTCCTCGTCCCTGGAGCACGCGGAGTCACTGGGCCGACTGGAGGCTCTCGCCCGGGACGCGTTGCTCGGGCTGCGGAGCGTGCAGGCCCACGGCGCAGAGGAGGCGCTGGCCCAGGCCTACGCCGAGGCGAACTGCGCCCAGGTTGGCGCGGCGCTGCGGACGACCGGCTTCCGGGTGGTGGGACCTCCGCTGGTCGAGCTCGCCGGCGCGGTCTCCGTGGCCGCCGTCATCGCGCTGGGCGCAGGCCAGGTCGCGGCGGGCACGTTGACGCCAGGGGCGCTGGTGGCGTTCCTGGTGGCGCTGGGGCTGCTCAACGAGCCGCTCAAGGGCTTCACCGTGGCTCACGGCCTCTGGTCGGACGCGCGGGGGGCGCTCGGGCGGGTGTTCGAGGAGCTGGACGAAGAGACGGTGGGGCTCGTCCACGGGGACGAGTTCACGGGCGAGCGCGTGCGCATCGAGCTGCGGGGCGTTCGCGTGGACCGCGGGCGCGGACCGATCCTGCGGGGCGTCGACCTGCGGCTGCTGCCCGGCGAGATCGTGGCGCTCCGCGGGGCCAACGGCGCAGGGAAGAGCACGCTCATCGACGCTCTAGCGGGCTTCTGCGCCGCCGGCGGCGAGGTCCTCTGGAACGACCGCGACGCGCGGACCCTGTCGCTGAGGAGCCGCCGCGCCCACCTTGCGCTCGTGGACCAGCACCCCTGGCTCGGCACCGGCACGCTCATCGACGCGGTGCGCCTGGGACGCGGTGACGTGTCCCGGAGCGAGGCGGAGGAGGCCCTGCGGCGGGTGGGGCTCCTCGAGCCGGGCCGCTTGATCGCCGGGCTCGCCGACGGGATCGACGCGGCCGTGGGGGACGCCGGCGCCGGGGTCTCAGGAGGCGAGCGCCAGCGGATCGCCCTCGCCCGCGCCCTGGTCCGTCGCGCACCGCTGCTGCTGCTGGACGAGCCCACCGCCCACCTGGACCCCGACGCCGAGCGGGCGTTCCTCGGGCTGCTGCGGGAGCTGCGCGCCGACCACACGATCCTGATCGTCACCCACCGGGACGCGCCCACCGGCATCGCCGACCGGGCGTACGCGCTCGAGGACGGCCTCCTCGTTGCGCTGCCCGCCGCGGCCGCGGAGGCGTCGTGAGGGAGTGGCTGGCGGCGCCGCTGAGCTGGCTGCTGCGCGCCTGGCTCGCCACGCTCCGGGTGCGTCGCGTCGGCGTCGAGCGCCTGGACGCGCTCCGAGAGGCAGGGACCCCGGTGGTGTTCGCCCTGTGGCACTCGGACCAGCTCCTCGTCCTGCCCGGCCACCACCGAGAGCGGCCTTGCGTCCTCGTGTCCCGCTCGCGGGACGGGAGCCTGCTGACGGGGGTCCTCGACCGGTTCGGGTACGCCGTGGTGCGCGGGTCGAGCTCCCGGGGCGGCGCCGCCGGACTGCGGGGGCTGCTTCGTGCTCTGGGTGAAGGGCTGCGCCCGACGCTGGCCGTGGATGGCCCCCGGGGCCCCGCAGGGACCGTGGCGCCGGGGGTGGTGGGGCTCGCCCGGCGGTCCGGCGCGGTCGTCGTGCCCGTGGCCGCGGCCGCGGGCTGGGGAATGCGGTTGGGGAGCTGGGACCGGACCCGCCTGCCGTGGCCGGCGTCGCGGGCGGTCGTCGTGTACGGCGAGCCTCTCAGCGTTGCGGGTGACCTGGACGCCGGGCGGGCGGCGGTGCAGGCAGGGCTCGCGGCGGCGACGAGCGAAGCGGAGCGGTTGGCCCGATGAGCGCGCTGCGGGCCTGGCGGGCGGGGACGGCGCTGGCGGACCGCGTCGTCCCCACACGGCTGCTGCGCCCGGAGCCAGCGCCGGGTCGCCGCGCCGCCGTCTGGGTGCACGCCGCGTCGGCGGGGGAGGTCCGGGCAGCCCAGGCGGTGCAGGCGAGGGCAGGGGAGTCCGACTGGCTGGTAACCACCCAGACCGAGGCGGGTCTCGTGGCTGGGGCGGAGGCCCGGGCCCCTCGGGACACGCCCGCCGAGGTCGGGCGGGCGCTGGACGTGATCCGCCCCGACGCCGTGCTCCTCGTCGAGGCCGAGCTCTGGCCCAACGTGATCATCGAGGCAGCGGCGCGCGGAGTGCCCGTCGGGGTCGTCGGGGCGCGGATGAGCGCCCGGAGCGCGGCGCGGTGGGGGCGCTCAGGCGGCGCGATCGGCGAGATTTTGCAGGCGGTCCGGGGGTTCGCAGCCGCGACGGACGAGGACGCCGCGCGACTCCTGGACCTGGGCGCCGCCGCGGAGTCCGTCTCCGTGACGGGCTGGATCAAGTGGCCGGGAGGGCTGCCGGCGCCGAGCGACGAAGACCGCGCCTTGATCGCCTCCCTCCCCGGCGACGGCCCGCTCCTCGTCCTCGGCTCGGTCCATCCGGGAGAGGTCGCCGCCGCGGCGCGCCACCTCGAGGGGACCGTCCTCGACCCCACGGCGTCGCGGTGGCTCCTGGTCCCGCGCCACCAGCGCGCCCAGGCGTCGGTCGCGCGGGAAGCGCGTCGGGCGCTCCCTCCGGGCCGCTGGGCGGTGGACCGGCGCTTCGGCCGCCTCGGCGCCCTCTGGACCGTCGCCGACGCCGCTCTGGTCGGAGGAGGAGGGACCGGGCGCGGCACGCACAACCTGCTGGAGCCGCTGCGGGCGGGGCTGCGTCCCCTGTACTTCGCCGGCCGACCCTCGGACGTCGGGACCGAGCTCCAGCGCTTCGGCTGCGCGACGGCGCTCCCTGCGATCGGCTCGGGCGCGCTCTCCACGCCGCTGCTCGTCGCCCCCTCGCTCGCGTGGGGAGAGGTCGTGCGGCGCTGGGACGGGCGCACGCGGGCCCTGGAGTTCCTGTCCTCCCGCGGCATCCCGCTCGGCCCGGCGGAGGTCCCGCGGTGACGCGGCTCGGCTGGGCCGCCACGGCGCCCCTTCGGCTGGCGACTCGTGTCCGGCGGCTCGGATCGGCCCGCTGGCCGCGCCTCCCCGCGCCGTCGGTGTGCGTTGGGAACCTCGCCCTGGGAGGTCGCGGCAAGACCCCCCTCGTGGCGGGCCTCGCCGCAGCGCTCCCGGGCCGGGTCGGCGTGATCGCGCGGGGGTACCCCGTGACCTCCCGGTCCGCTCCACCCCGCCTCCTCCTGTGCACGAGGCCCCACGGCGCACCCTGGCTCGCGGAGCTCTCCCTGGACGGGCGCGCGCCGGTCCCCGCCTGGCGGCTCGCCTCGGAGGTGGGGGACGAGGCGCCCTGGCTCGCCGCGGTGACCGGCGCTCCCGTGGCGGTCCACCCGGACCGGATCGCGGCCGCGAGTGCGCTCAGCGCCGCGTACGACGTCGACCTGCTGTTCCTCGACGACGGCCTCCAGGCGCCCGTGCACGCCGACCTGGACGTGGTGCTCGTCGACCCCGATCGCGACCTGCGTCGACGGGCGATGCTGAGGGAGGGCCTCGACGCTCACTCCCACGCCCTGGTGGTGCCGGTCGGCGGCCACTCCGCCCAGCTGCGTCGGAGGGTGGGCGGACTCCGGGATCTGCGCACGGGCGCCGAGGTCTCCGCCCCCGAGGGGCCCGTGTGTCTCGCGGCCGCCGTGGGGGATCCCGCCTCCGTCCGGGCGCTGGCGACCCAGGCCGGCGTCCCCATCGGATCCGAGCTCCGCTTGCGCGACCACCACGGCCCTCGCCGTGCCCCTCGCGGGCCGCTCCTCGTGACCGAGAAGGACGCCGTCGGCTGGGCGATGGAGCGCGGAAGCGAGGCGGTCGTCCTCGGGCTCCGACTCGACGGCGTCGAGGAGGTGGCGGACGCGGTCTCCCACCGGCTGGCGGCCCTGTGAAGGTTATTCACTTCGACCTCGGCCGGACCTTCCGAGGCGGCCAGCGGCAGCTGCACCTCCTGGCCGCAGAGCAGCGTCGACGGGGCGGCCAGCCCACCGTGGTCACCGCGTCGCCGCGGCTCGCCGACCTGCTCACCACCGACGACATCCCGGCGGTGCGGGTCGGCCCGAACCCGCTGCTCGCTCTGCCCCGTCTCCGGCGCCTCGTGGGGGCCAGCGACCTGGTCCACGCCCACGACGCCCGCGCTCATGGGCTCGTCCGCACCCTGTCGAGCCGCCGACCAATCGTGGTCCATCGCCGCATCGACGATCCCCCCCGGGACCGGGTCACCACCCGCTGGAAGTACGCCGCCGGGGACTTCGTCTGCGTCTCGGCGGCGGTCAGCGAGGCCCTCGGCGCCTTCGGGGTCCCCTCGGAGCGGAGACACGTCGTCCACAGCGGCGTCCCGGAGGCGCCCGCCGCGGTCCCCGCCGTAGGGCAGCCGTCGTCCCCACTCCGCCTCGTCGCCCTGGGCGCCCTCGTCCCCCACAAGGGCCACGCGGATCTGCTCGCGGCGCTGGAGGCGGTCCCTGACGTCACCCTCGACATCGTCGGCGACGGTCCGCTCCGCGCCTCGCTGGAGAGCTCGTCCGTCGCGTCGCGCGTCCGCTTCCTCGGCGACCCTCGGGGCCGGCTCCCCGACTGGTCGGCCTACGACCTGCTCGTCCACCCCTCCCGCACCGAGGGGCTCGGCACCGCGGTCCTCGACGCCCAGGCCGCGGGGCTCCCGGTCCTCGCCACCCGGGCGGGCGGTCTGCCCGAGGCCGTGTCGCCGGACGGCTGGTTGGTCGCTCCTCGATCCCCCGACGCCCTCGCGGCCGGCCTCGGCGACGTGCTCTCCCGCCGCGCCGAGCTCCCGGCACGCGGACGCCGCGCCCGCGCCTGGGTCCGCGGACGGTTCTCGATCGCGCGCATGGCCGACGGCGTAGATGCGGTCTACGCCCGGGTATCCTCGACCCGGTGACCGAGTACCGCACCGACTGCCGCCTCTTCACCGGGTTCTCGCCCTGCCGGTACCGGCGGCCTTGTGCTGGCTGCCCGCACCATCAGCCGGTCGGCGCGCGGATCCTGCTCATCCAGCTCGACGCCATGGGGGACGTCCTGCGGATGACCGCTCTGCTGCCGGCCCTGCGCCGGGCGCACCGGGACGCCCACATCACCTGGCTCACGCGCCCCGAGTGCGCGCCGCTCCTCGACCACAACCCCCTGGTCGATCGGGTCCTCATGCTCGGCGACGCCACCCTCGCCACCCTCGAGTCCCTCCGCTTCGACCTCGCCCTGTGCCCGGAGAAGAGCGTCCCTGCCTGCGCGCTCCTCGACGTGGCGCGCGCCCCGGTGAAGAAGGGCTTCGGACTCGACGCGGGTGGCGCCATCGTCCCCATGGATCCGGACGCGGACGCGCTCTACGCCCTGGGACTCGACAACCACAGCAAGTTCTTCGAGAACACGAAGTCCGCCCAGCAGCTCGCGGCGGAGGCGCTGGGTATCCCCTGGCACGACGATCGCTACGTGGTCGTCTTGAACGACGACGAGCGGGCCCTGGCCCGGGGCGACCGGGAGCTGGCGCGGGTCCGCGACGACGAGGTCCTCGTCGGCTGGAACACGGGCTGTGGCCCCCGCTACCCCTACAAGCGCCTCGACGTGGACGACCAGGTCCACCTCATGAAGGAGACCTGGCGGCGCCTGCGCACCCCGGGGCGCACCGCGTTCGCGATGCTCGGCGGACCCGACGACGCCGACCGCAACGCCGAAGTGGCGCGCCGCCTCGCCCGGGAGGGGATCGCCGTCGCCGAGACACCCTGCGACGGCGGCCTGCGGCGGGGCCTCGCCTCGGTGGCGGCCTGCGACATGGTCGTCTCCGGCGACACCCTGGGGCTCCACATGGCGCTGGGGCTCCGCAAGCCCGTGGTCGCGTGGTTCGGGATCACGTGCCACCAGGAGATCGACGTCTTCGGCCGCGGCGTCCTCGTCCTCGCTGACGTGCCCTGCCGGCCCTGCTGGCTCCGCTCCTGCTCGCTGGAGACGAAGTGCTACCGCTCGCTCCCCTGGGACGACACGGCCAGCGCCGTGGCCGAGATGGCGGACGGGCTGCTGCGGGACGGGAGCTGGGACGGCGAGCTGCTCATCGGCGAGCTCCTCAGACCCGATCGCGTCCCCCCGCCGCTGGGGGACAGCCCGGGGCCGATCCTGCACTTGTCCGAGCCTGCCTGAGCCCTGGCGCCCCCCCGCGTGAGTGGCCGACTGCGCCCCACCACACCGAGAAATCTTCGCTCCTCCTCGAATGCTCGCCACCGACCTCCCGTCGGAGAGAATGAGCGGCCGTTGTTGTGCTGGCCGCCGAAAGGAGAAGCGAAATGCGACCCATCCGAAACCTAGTCCCCCTTGTCCTGATCGCGTCCTTGATGATCCCGGCCGCCGCCTTCGCCGGCCCTCGCGGCGACCGCCACGACCGTGGCGATCGCCGTGGGCACCGCGGGCACGGCGGCTACTCGCACCAGCAGTTCGACGACCTCGGCTTCATCACGGTGAGGAACAACAACCGGGCCAAGCTCGAGGTGCTCGTGGACGGTCGGGTCGTCGGTGAAGTCGACGGGTACGACGCGGCGCGCTTCGGTCCCTTCACCGAGGGCAAGCACCGCGTCCGGGTGCGCTTCAACCGACGGGGCCTCAAGTTCCCGGTGACGAAGGGGCCCGTCTGGGTCTCGGACCACCGGCCGACTCGCGTGGACGTCCCCGCCGCCGACATCGGCCTCGTCCGGGTGCGCAACGAGTGGGTCGAGCCCATGACGGTCACGCTGAACGGCCGGACCGTCGGTCGCGTGCCCGCCAACGGCGCGCGCCTCCTCAAGGTGAAGAACGCCCACGGCCAGCTCGCGCTCCTGACGCCCAACGGCGCCGTCGCCCAGACCTCGTACGTCCGGCTCGACGGGCTGGAGCGGGAGCGGGTCGTCCTCGTCCCCCCCGCGAACGGCACGGTGGCCGTGGCGAACCCCAGCCAGCGACATGCCCTCGAGATCACGGGCCCCTACGGCGAGACCATCGCGCGGCTCGGCCCCGGCCAGCGCCGTGTCCTGACGCAGCCGGCAGGCAACGTCCGCCTCGCCGCCACCTACCGGGGCCGGACGGTGGAGTCGGCGACGATCCTCGCCTCGCCCTTCGAGCGCACCCGCTGGGTCGTGGCGCTCCCCACCACCTCGACGCTGGGGGTGCGCAACCCCAACCGGTTCCCCGTGGACGTCTTCATTTGCGATGAGTACGTGGCGACGGTCGCTGGCTTCGACAAGCTGCTCCTCCCGGATGTCCCCGTCGGGCTGGTGGAGGTGACCCTGCGGGGCCAGGGCCGGCGCGGGTCCCTCGCCCAGGTGGTGACCGCCGACGTCGACCCCCTGAGCGGCGGCCACCTGCCCATCCCCGAGGTGCGCACTCGCGACGGCCGCGGCTACTACGGCCACGGTGGGGCATGGGACGGGGGCCACGTCCACGACGGAACGGCCGACCGCCGGCGGGAGACCGACGGGCGGCGGGAGACCGACGGGCGGCGGGGACGGCGCTACGCCCGGAACTGACGGCCACGGATGGTGAGAGAAGGGCCCGCCCCGAGCGATCGGGGCGGGCCCTCGCCGTCCGGAGCAGTCAGTCGGCGGGGGCCCGCCGAATGGCCCAGACCGCCAGCGGCAGGAGCACCGGCCAGCTGAGGAAGCCCAGGTCGGCGTCGAACCAGCCCAGCTCGAGGGGGCGCATCGACAGGGGGAACAGGTACCGGTAGGCGGGCTTGAGGTGCTCCTGCATGACGTCGGTGCCGAGGTGGACGAGGCCACCGAGCGCCACGAGCAGCGCCATCCGCCTCCGGCTGAGCCCGCCGAGCAGGAAGGCCGGCAGCGCGGCGGTCAGCGCCACGGACAGCGCGAGGAAGCCCACGGGGACGTGGAGCGCGGTGCAGCCCTGGATGAGCCACGAGAGGCCGGCTTCGTCGAGCCCTGGCTGCAGGAGGCGCGACATGAGGATGGCCGGCGTCCGACTGGCGAGGTCGGGGAAGGCTCCGCCGAAGACGAAGACCGCCAGCTCCCGCCGCCGAAGCCGCCCCGCGGGAAGCACGGAGTTCACGAGGGCATGCGTCAGGAGGTCAGGCACCGCGGCGCTCCCGGTGTCGGTCCCGGGCCCAGATCCCAACGAGGCCCGCCCAGACCAGCAGCATCACCCCGCCGGTCAGCTCCTTGAAGCGGCGGTAGGGGTGGAGACGGGCGACGCGAGGAGTGACGGCGCGCCCCGCGTCGTGGGTGGCGAGGATCGACACGGAGTCGCCAGGGGAGGGGAGGGGGGCGTCGGCGGGCCAGGGGGAGGCCTGGACCGGCCCCATCCAGCTGACCAGCCGGACGTCGCGGGGCTCCTCGACCGACAAGACCCGCGAGTACCCCAGGTAGAGCTCCTCGCCCACGCACACCGCGGGGTCCTCGACGCACTCGGCGAGGTTGACGGACATGCCGTCGAGGCGGAGGCCGTAGCCCGCAACGGACGCCGCTGCGATCGCCAGGCAGACGACCGCGAGGACGCGCCGCGGCGGGTCAGTGGTAGGTGGGTCCGTCGTCACCGACGACGCGCAGGTGGCTCGGCCGCTTCGGCTCGGGAGGCGGCTTGTTCGAGCGGCGGCGCCGGCCGTACGGCGTCCAGAATCGCAAGACCAACCAGCCCAGCGCGAGGCCGATCATGTGCGCCTCGTGGCTGATCCCCGGACCACCGAAGCCCAGGTCCGCCCCGATGGACATGGGGATGAGCCAGATCGCCTCGAACTCGAGAGGGATGAAGAGCAGGTTGATGGACCGCCGAGGGAACATGAGGGCGAACATGGCGATGAGGGTGTACGCGGCGCCGGACGCCCCCAGCGAGCGCACGCCCCACACGAGAAAAGGCAGGTCCCAACCGAGGATGAAGAGCAACCCTTCGAGTCCTGCCTGAATGACACCCCCGGCCGCGCCTGCCCCCAAGTACAACGCCATGAAGCGCTTGTAGCCCCACTGCTCGGCCACGGGCGAGCCGAACATCCAGAGGATGAACATGTTGCCCGCGAGGTGCCAGAACTCGGCGTGGAGGAAGAGCCGGGTCATGGGCTGCCAGAGCATGCCCACGAAGAACTGCGACGAGTCGAGGGCGCCGTAGCGCTCGACCCAAGTCATGCCCCCGCCGATCCCCACCAGGCGCTGGATGAGGAACGCGACGGCGGTCGCGATGAGCAGGTGCTTGATGACCCGGGGCGTCGCCATGGGCCCGAGGCGGATCTGGGCTCCTCCGGTCTGGGGACGGCTCATGTCAGTTCCACATGGGGCCGTCGTCGGAGGACACGGTGTCCTCGACGGCGCGCAGGAGGGTGCGGGCCTTGCGGCGGCGGCGGATCGCCCGGGGGTCCAGCCGGTCGCGATAGCGCCAGAAGAGCCACCCGATGACCATCCCGCCGAGCTCGTAGCCCCCGGGGCTCGGGGCAGCGCCGAACGGCACGAACATCCCCAGCGTCTTCCCGATCACGAGGAAGGCGACCCCCATGGCAATCCACCGGAGCTTCACCGGCAGGACCATGAAGAAGTTCACCGACGCCTCGGGCGTCAGCGAGCAGTTGACGACGACGAGGGCGAGGACCACGGGCCAGAGTCCGGAGTGGACGACCGGCGGCTGCTGGATCCACCCGAAGAGCGCGGCCCCGGCCAGCGAGCCGACGACGGCCGCGATGCACAGCTCGATGAAGCGGCGTCGGCCGAGGAAGCGCTCCACGGTGTGCCCGAAGAAGCCGAGGCCGAAGGCGGAGAGGACGTAGCTGCCGAATGCGCTCGGGGCGAAGAGCAGGGGTCCCGTCAGGAGCTGCCAGGGTCTGAACCCCACACCCATGGGCGGACCACCCCCCGGCGGATGGAGGACGAGCCACTCGGCGAGGGGGTAGCGGATGCCGCCCGACTGGGGATAGAGGACCGGCACGAGGTCGGGGGGGAGGAGCGCGATCAGCCAGCCGAGCAGCCACAGCCCTCCGAAGACCAGCGCCGCGCGCTTGCCGAGGGGAGTGAAGTCGAGGCGGAAGCTGCCTCCGCGGGCCATCGAAGTCGGAGAAGCCGACATGCTCCTGACCATGACCTCGGACTCTCTCCTTGACAACACCTGCACATCCGTTCATTACTGAACAGGTGTTTTCGAGCACGGCGGGTCGTCCCGACCCCCTGGAGGCGGTGATGAAGGGTTTGTCGACGAGGCAGCGGGAGATTCTCGAGTTCATGCACGAGCGGCTGGTCGAAGATCAGGTGATGCCGTCCTACCGGGAGATCGGGGACGCGATGGGCATCAAGTCGACGAACGGAGTCTCGGACCACGTCAAAGCGCTGGAGCGCAAGGGGTTCCTGGAGCGGCGCGGCGGCAGCGGGCGCGGAGCGCTCGCCCGGGCGCTCACGCTGACGGACTCGGCCCTCATGGAGCTCGGCGTCGCGGCGAACGAGCCGGATCCGATCCTCACGGGGAACGTGGTGGAGATCGGGGTCTACGGCCAGGTGGCGGCGGGCCAGCCGGTGCTGGCGGTCGAGGACCGGGACGAGACGCTCTACGTCGACCAGTGCATGGTGCCGGGGGGCGGTCAGGTCTTCGCACTCCGGGTCAGCGGCGAGTCGATGATCAACGTGGGGATCCTCCCGGGCGACTACCTCTTCATCAAGAAGCAGCGGACCGTCCGCAACGGCGAGATCGCCGTGGTCGTCGTAGACGGGGACGCCACGGTCAAGACCTTCTACCGCGAGGGCGACCGCATCCGGCTCCAGCCGGAGAACGACTCGATGGAGCCCATCTACGTCTCGGCGGCGGCGTTCAGCGAGGTCCAGGTGATGGGCGTGGTCTGCGGCGTCTACCGCAAGATGCACTGAGAGCCGGCGGGGTCAGGGTTCGAGCGCGCAGGGGAGGGGAGTCACGCCAGAGCGTTGACGCCGTGCGCGCGGCAATCTATACATCGCGCCGCTCCGCGAGGAGCCAGACCACGACTTCATTCGTGGGGGATTAGCTCAGCTGGGAGAGCGCGGCGTTCGCAATGCCGAGGTCAGGGGTTCGATCCCCCTATCCTCCACCAATCTCGAGGAGACCCCGGGCCCGTCATACGGTCCGGGGTCTTCTGCTTTCGGGGGCCCCGATGCGGACACTCCTCCTGCTCATGCTCGTCGCGCTGGTGGTCGGGTGCCCCGGCTCGTCCACGGAGACGGAGCCGGAGGCTGCTGAGGCGGTGGCCGTGGCCGCCGTCGGTGATGCGTCTGACGGGGCGGTGGTTGCTGGTGCAGTAGCAAGCGATCCCGATGTGAAGATGGCGGGCGCCGAGCCTGCGGTTGCTGGTGCAGCGGCAAGCATCCCGTCCGCCGGAGAGGCGGAGCCCACGACGTCAGCGGACCCGCGGCTCGCAGTCCTGACCCGGATCCTGGGGACGGCCGAGGTTCCGGGCTGGACGGTCGGGAGCGCGTTCGACCTCGGCTCGATGAAGATGGCCACCTTGAGCCGCGACCAGGACGCGCAGGCGGTGACCGCAGTCGTCCTGGAGAGCTCGGCGCGCGGAGTCCCGCACACGGAGCTTCTGGCGGCGTTCCAGTCGGCGGAAGCTTCCGAGGACGGCAAGCATCCGCTGGAGATCCTCGGCTACGACCTCGTCCAGCCGAAGGCGGCCGGAATCCTCAACGCCGAGGCCGGCGGGCAGCTCCGCAAGCTCCCGCGTCTGGACTACGCCTGGATGCGCGTGGATGAGGACTCGGGCGAGCGAGAGGCCGGGTCGGGCGTGGCGGTGTGGATCCGTTGCGAGGAACCCGGGGACGCGGGCCAGGTCGAGTGGTCGACCCTGATGAGCGTCGAGAGCAGCAAGGACGTGAAGACGGACGGGCTGGTCACGCTGATTGGGGCGACGGCCTGTAGGTAGAGCGGCGGACGACGGGGGCGGCCTTGGGGTCGTTCATGGAGGCTCTGCCGCCGGTCTTTGGGGTTCGGAGTGGGGTCGTTCATGGAGGCTCCGCCGCCGGTCTTTGGGGTTCGGAGAGGGGTCGTTCATGGAGGCTCTGCCGCCGGTCTTTGGGGTTCGGAGAGGGGTCGTTCATGGAAGCTCTGCCGCCGGTCTTTGGGGTTCGGAGAGGACCGGGATTTGCGGGATTGGCTGGATTTCCGGGATTCGGGCCATGAGGGCTCGGGATTCGCGGGGGTTCTCGGGAATCCCCGATTCCGACGCTGCGCCAAGGCCCGCGCCCTCGGATTGACTCGCAACTCGGAAGCTGCGCGAGGCCCGCTGTCTCAGATTCGGACACTGCGCCAACGGCCGCGCCCTCGGATTGATCCGCAGTCGCGCAGCGCATTGCGGATATCCCGGTGTACGCAGACCCAAGTTGACATAATAGTGATTATCGGACGTTCAGGCTGCGGCCGGGCTTCCGGAGGCTGGACGCCGACCCCACCCAGCCCTCAGCGCTCCTGGAACCCCTTGCCTGCCAGGATCTTCTCCGCACACTTGCCCGCCCGCCGCTCTCGCGTGGCGGACTGTTTCGCTCCAGCCACGTGCAGACCGTGGCTCCGGCGGCGACCGCGCGTCAGCTTCTCCCAGGCCTCCGCCACGTCGGGGCGTGCGTCCAGCACCGCCTGGAGCTCCTCGGGGATCGGCTCGTTCTCCTGTCGGAACGCCACCACCTCCCCGGCCCGGGTCCGGCGGATCGCCTCGTTCACGTACTCCCGGACGGTCTCGCTCCGCTTCTCGACCTCTGCCAGGCTGCGGAATCGCAGGAAGCGCGCGGCCTGGGAGTTGGGCCCGGGAGCCTCGAGCAGCCCGTGCGGGTCACTCAGCAGCGCGCCGCGGAGAAAGCTCAGCGTGCACGCCTCGCGCATCGCGGACAGCAGCACGACGTTCTTGCCGTCCACCGTGTAGCAAGGCTGGCCCCACTTGATCTCCTCGACGAGGTCGAGCTCGTGCAGCACTGCGCGGACCGCCGCGATCTCCGCGCTCCACGTCCGCACCTTGCATCGGTCTGTCTTGAAGAGGTCGCAGCGGCCGCAGCCGTCCGCGAGGAAGTCGTCGACCGCCGACGTGGGCGTCACTACCAGCCGATGACCCGGTCGGCCCGCCAGCTCGGCTCCTCCGACCGGTCCGTCGTGAGGCCGCTCTCGGCGATGAGCGAGATCAGCCTGCCTCCCGTCGTCGGGAAGACCACCTGGCGGTCCTTGACCGTGATGGCGGCGGCGACGCCCGCGAGCCGAATGTCCGGCGGCCGGTACGTCCACTGGAGCGTGCCCTCGTAGCAGTCCAGCCCGTAGAGCGTCCCCGCCACATCTGCCACGAGCACCGTCCCGCCCGCGCGCCGCGGGGGTCCGAAGAGCTTGCCCCTCTTCTCGAAGACCCACTCGACCTCGCCGGTCTCCGCGACCACCGACATCACCCGGCCCTTCGCGTCCGCCGTGTAGACCGAGCCCGCACCCTCGTCCATCGAGCTGACTGCGCCCGAGTCCTCCACCGTCCACAGCACGCGGCGGGTCGTCGGGTCCAGGCCGAGCATCGGCCCGTCGAACGCGGCCACCACGAGCACGCCGTCCACGAGCATCGGCTCTGCCTCGATGTCCGGGAACTGCCCGGTGCCCACGCGCGACTCCCAGCGGAGACGCCCCGTGCCGGGGTCCAGCCCCACGAGCGTCCCGTCGGAGAACCCGGCGAGGACCACCCCGTCGCCCATCACCGGCGCCGGCGAGCCGAGGATCGCGAGCTCCATCGACGTCCGCGCGACCTCCCGCTTGTAGCTCCACTTCCAGGTGCCCTTGGCCAGGTCGATGGCGGCCACCTGGTCCCGCGCGGTGCTGAGCAGCAGCATGTCCCCGCTGAGCGTCGGGGCGCGGTAGATGGCGCCGCCGGCCTCGTACGGCGTCTCCCAGACCGGCTCGAAGTCCGTGTCCAGGCGCTGCACCTGCCCAAAGGTGTCCGCGACGATCCACCCGATGTGGGCCTGCACCGTCTCCTCGCGGGTCATCACCTCGTCGGTGCCCGCCAACGGCACCTCCACCTGCACGGTCTTGTCTCCGTACAGCGCCAGAGGCGTCGCCTGGAGCGGCCCCGAGGTCTCGACCGTGCGCTGGACCCGGCCGCTCAGCCGGTCGAGGACGAACATCCCCGCCTGCCGTGAGCTGCCGGTGAGGAGCTGATCTCCCTCGAGGGCGGGAGCGCCGAGCTCCATGCGCGCCAGGGCCCAGCGGCCCTCGTCGGGCAGCTGCCAGCGCCAGTCCTCGGACAGAGGGAGCCGGAACCCGCCGCCGTACTTGCGGTCGGCCCGGCTGGGCTCTTCGTCGGTGGTGAAGAAGCCGCCGTCGCCCGCCCAGGCGTCCATGCGCACCGGGTTCGTGAGGCGGGGCTCCGCCGGCCCGGCGTTCATCGCGCCGCGCCGGCACCCCATGGCCCCGACCATCAGCGCGGCCAGGGCGAGACCGAGGGCCGGGCGAAGCGTCATGAGTCCCCTACTGGAGCGAGGCGAGGCGCGCCTGCGCGTCCGGGAGCAGCAGGCTGTCCGGGTAGTCGTCCTCGAAGGTCGAGAGCAGGCCCCTGGCCTTCTCCGCGTCCCCGTTGGCGGCGTAGACCCGAGCCAGGTCGAGGACGACCTGCGCCTGGGCGTCGCCCGAGATAGCGCCCTTGAGCGACTCGAAGGAGCTCGCGGCCTCCGCCAGAGAGCCCTTCGCCTCCTGGGTGTACGCCTTGCCCGCCAGGGCACGCTGCGCCACCAGGCTCCCGGTCCCGGCGACCTCGCCGTAGAGCGCCAGAGCCTTGTCGTGGTCGCCCAGCTGGTAGGCGATGCCCGCGGCGTCGACCCGGGCCTCGTCGCCCTGGGGGGTGCCGCCGTACTCGGCGATGACGCCCTCGAGGGCGGTGAGCGCCTTGCGCAGGTCCTCGCCGTTCTCGTCGTCCGCCGCGGCAGAGACCGCCGGGAGGTCGCGCCGGGCCTTGAACAGCGCCTCGGCCGCGTCCTCAGCCTTGTTCGCGGACAGCGTGTTCATCACGCCCCAGATGAAGAGGATGCCCACGATGGCCGCCATCCCCATGGCGAGCTCGCGCACGTGGTCCAGGACCCAGTCCATGACGGGACGGCCCTGCTGCTGGAACTGGTCGGGCTGCTGGATCTCCTCGACGACCTCCTTGTGCTTCTGACGCCGCTTGATCACGGCGTTCGCACGCCGCTGCTTGCGGTTCATCGGCTCCTCGGGCGTTCCGGGGATCTCGTTCGGCTCGGGCTGCTCGGCGGCCACTATCGACTCCTGACGACTCCGGGGACCTGGGCGGAGCGACGCGCACAGATACGCGAACTCCGTCCCTCGGTCAAGACCCGCTCCGGTCCTTGAACAGCAGCCGCACCGGCGTTCCCGACACGTCGAAGGCGGCCCGGAACTGGTTCGTCAGGAAGCGCTTGTACGAGTCGGCGAGGGCCTGCGGCTGGTTGCAGAAGAACGTGAACGTGGGCGGCCTGATCCCCGTCTGGGTCACGTAGTAGAAGCGCACCGGGCGGTGCTTGTGCATCGGAGGCGGGGTCCGCCCCCAGACCGCGCGGGCCCAGCGGTTGATCTGCCCCGTGGACAGCGTGTAGCGGTGAGCTTCGTTGGCCGCGTCGATGGCGCGCCAGATCCGGTGGACGCCCTTGCCGGTCAGCGCCGACAGGAAGAGCACGTCGGCCCAGGCAATGTGCGGGAAGCGGCGCCGGAGCGCCCACAGGAACTCCTTGCGGGGCCGCTCGCCCTTCGGCTTCAAGTCCCACTTGTTCACCACGACGATCACGGCGCGCCCCTGGTCTGCAGCCAGGGACGCCAGGCGGGCCTCCTGCTCGGTCACGCCCTCCTCGCCGTCCACGAGGAGCAGCACCACGTGAGCTGCCTCGATGGTCCGCAGCGACCGCGAGGCCATCAGCTTCTCGAGCCGGTCGTCGATGCGGCGCCGCTTGCGCACCCCTGCCGTGTCGATGAGGACGAAGCGCCGACCGTCGTGCTCGAGGAACACGTCCACCGAGTCGCGCGTCGTGCCCGCCACCGGCGAGGTGATGGACCGCTGGTAGCCGAGGAGCCGGTTGAGTAGCGTGCTCTTGCCCACGTTGGGCCGCCCCAGCAACGCGATGCGCGGGATGAAGTCCTCGACCTCTTCGGGCTCGAAGTCCTCCAGCGCCTCGGGGTCCACCTCGGCGGCATCGAAGGGCCCGTCGTCGTACTCCGCGTCGTCCCAGTCGCCCTCCCAGAACACCTGGGCACCGTCGTCGTCGATGGCGATCCCGGGCTCGAACACGACGATGCCGTCGTCGTCGTCCGACTCCCCTCCCCCGTCGTCGTCGGCGCCGTCCCAGGACTCGCTGCCCGGCCCGCGGGCGGTCGTCGGCTCGGCGACCATCGTGTCCCCGAGGCGCATCAGGCGGCCGCCCTTCTCCGCGGTGCTGCGCTTGTCGCGGCCCTTGCGGCGGCTGGGCTTCTCCCGTGCCCCCACGCCGTCCCACGGATCCTCGACCACCCCGCGCTCCTCACCGCTCTCCGGCAGCGCCTCGGCGATGGCCTCCTCGAGGTCGTAGATGTTCAGCCCGTGCTCGGCCGACACCGGGAAGAAGCCGTCCACCCCGAGCTTGTAGAAGTCGGCGACGAGGACGTCGGTCTTGGGGTGATCCGCCTTGTTCAGCACGTAGAACACGGGCTGCTCGATCCCGCGCAGGCGCCCGGCGATCTCCTCATCCGTGGGCGTGAGGCCGGCCCGGATGTCCATGACGAACACGATGACGTCGGCCTCCTCGATGGCCACGAGCGCCTGCTGCCGGATGAGCCGTGCCATCACCTCCGACGCGACGCCCTCCCGCTCCTCGAACCCGCCGGTGTCGCAGAGCAGGACCGTCTGGTCGCCGATCTCCGCCAGCGCGTAGTTCCGGTCGCGGGTAACCCCCGGCGTGTCCTGCACCAGCGCCTTGCGCCGGCCCAGAATCCGGTTGAAGAGGGAGCTCTTGCCGACGTTGGGGCGGCCGACGATCGCCACGACAGGACGGGTCACGAGCCTTCTCCGAAGTTGCCGAGCCGCTGCAGGAGGTTGCGGTCGTGGGTCCAGCGGCTCTTCGTCCCCACCGTCAGCTGCAGGTACACGCGGCACCCGAGGAGCCGCTCGATGTCGTGCCGAGCCGCGGTGCCGATCTCCTTGAGCTTGCGCCCGCCGCGGCCGATCACCATCGCCTTCTGGCTGTCCCGCTCGACCCAGATGCGCGCCATGATCCGCACCAGGTCCTTGCCCTCGACCTCCTCGAACTCCTCGATCTCCACCGCCGTGGCGTAGGGGATCTCCTGTCCGGTGAGGCGGAAGACCTTCTCCCGGACGAGCTCGCTGACGATGAACCGCTCGGAGACGTCCGTGAGCTGGTCCTTGGGGAAGAACGGCGGGGACTCCGGCAGGCGCCCCACCAGCTCCCGGAGCAGGTCACCGACGCCGTCCCCCGTCTGGGCAGACACCGGGACGATCGTCTCCCAGCTCCCCGCCTCGGACCACTGGGACAGGAGCGGCAGCAACTTCGGGCGCGGGATCCGGTCGATCTTGTTGAGCACGAGCACCACCGGCAGCGTGCGGCGCTTCAGCGCGTCCAGCGCGAGCTCGTTCGCCTCGGGCGTCGCCTTGCCGCCGGACACGTCCACCATGAACACCACGAGGTCCACTTCGCCGAGGGCGTCCATGGCCGCGTCGACCATCCGCCGGTTGATCGGCGTGTGGGCCTCGTGGATCCCGGGGGTGTCGACGAACACCACCTGGGCGTCGTTGCGGCTGTAGAGCCCGAGGATCCGATTGCGGGTGGTCTGGGGCTTGCGCGAGACGATGCTGATCTTCTGACCGAGGATCCCGTTCAGCAGCGTGCTCTTGCCCACGTTCGGGCGACCGACGATCGCGACGTAGCCGCAGCGGTGCTGGGGGGATGGCTCGGTCATGGGTGTCTCTCGGCGGGCGCGGTCGGGGTCAGGAAGCCTTGCGGGCTCCGCGAAGGGGCGGCACGTCGCCCGGGTCCTTCAACCCGGACAGCGCGCGGATGGTTCCTCTCGGCTGCTCCGGCAGGGGCAGAACGCGGATGCTGTCGAGGCGGAACCGCTCCTGCAAGCCCCGGAGCGTCCGGTTCTCGTGTCCCCGCAGCCAGGACTCCTCCCGCGGGTTCACCACAAAGGTGACGGCGCGGGTGCCGAAGCGCCAGATCCCCCGGACCGCGTCCGTCGCGATTCCGCGCAGGAGATCGCTCTCCACCAGGGTGCGCAGCGAGGGTTCCCAGGGGCCGCCGAGGATCGGCGGCGCGGCCCACAAGTCCTGATCCGGTTGGAGGCCGACCCGCACGATGGGCGTCCCTCCGGCGCGGAAGACCCGGATCTGCTCGCGGCAGGTCGTGATCGCCTCGCGCACCTCCATGGGGACCCAGGCACCGCGCTCGAAGAGATCTCCAAGGCGCGTCCCTCCGAGGGCGAGGGCGGGGAGGAGCCGGACCCCCGACGGCCGCGTTCGGGAGACGGCCTCGGCCGTCGTCACCGCCGAGCGGTGGGAGCTCATGGGCAGGCCCGGCATGAGCGTGGCGATGGCCCGGATGCGGGCGCGGTGCAGTCGCCCGATGGCGCCGAGCGCCGAGCGCGCGCCGCGGGTCACGCCGAGGGCCCGCAGCGTCGCGGGATGCAGGGAGAGGACCGTGACCTCGATGGCGCGGACACCCCGAGCGCGGAACTCCCCCAGGGGCGCGCGAAGCACCGACCGCGCGCCCATGGACAAGCGGATCCCCTGGACCCTCCGGCGGCGGACCTCCGTCTCTGCGGCGTCGAGCAGGGCGGTGCGGGGGCCTCGTGGCAGGGACCACAGGTCGCCCCCGTAGAAGGCGAGCTCGATCGGGGCGTTGCCGTAGCGTTCCCGGGCACGAGCCACCGCATCGTGGACCCAGGACGGGTCGGGGACCGGCGGGGGCGCCAGCTGGCCGTCGGCCGACGGACACAGCGGGCAACCCGGCTCGCAGTGCGCATGCGGCAGGACGACCGGAGCGATGCGGGGACGCATCACGACGCGGCCGCTCCCGGCAGCCCGGAGAGGGCCACCCGGGCCGCGTCCTCCTTCGCTGCCTGCTTGCTGGACCCCTCTCCGACTCCGAGCACCTCGTCCTGATGGACGACCTCGGCGCGGAAGGTGGGCTGATGGGGCGGGCCCGACGCGCCCGTGATCCGGTACGCCGGAGGCGGGCCGCCACGCTGGACCGCCTCCTGGAGGAGGCTCCGGGCAGAGCGGGGCGCCCAGGGACCTCCATCGGCGCTCCGTCGGTCGAGCGCCTCCCGAAAGAGACGAAGGACCACCGCCGTCGCGGCGGGGAGCCCGCCGTCCCGGTACACCGCCCCGAACACGGCCTCCAGTCCGTCGGAGAGGATGGAGTCCTTCTGCCGACCGCCCTGCTCGAGCTCACCGCGGCCCAACTGGATGTGGCCGCCGAGCCCGATCTGCCGAGCCACCCCGCCGAGGGTCTTCTCCTGGACGAGGGCAGCCCGCGCCTGGGTCAGCCGGCCCTCGGCGACGCCGGGGAAGGTGCGCGCGAGGTGGTCGGCGATGACGAGCCCGAGGACTGCGTCCCCCAGGAACTCGAGGCGCTCGTTGTCCGCGACGCTCTCGGCGGTGTCGTTGGCGAAGGAGCGATGCACGAGCGCGCGCTCGAGCAGCGCGGGGCGGGCGAAGGAGTAGCCGAGGGCCTCTTCGAGCTCGGCGGTGGGCGGTGATCCCGGGTTCACCCCTGGATCATGCAATCGGCAGCGCGGTTCCTCAACGATCGCGGAGGGATCACGGAGAGACGACCAGAGGGTCGGGCAGGCCCGGCGCGCCCGCGAGGGCAGTGAACTCCTCCGCAGGTCCGAGCGTCCAGTCCGCTCCGTCGAAGGTGCCCACGGCGAGACGTCGGGTGGCGCCGAGCCCGTCCGGCTGCCACAGGACGGCGACGCTGGCCCGCGCGGGGTCGTCGCTGGTGCGCGATGCAAGGCCCGGGATCACGCGCAGGGTCCCCTGCCCTCCCCCGACCTCGGGCGCGAGATCGAACGCGTCCCCGGCGGCGCCGAACTGGCCAGCGCCCTCGCCGAGGGCCACCCGCACGACGCCCGTGTCCTCCCCGAGCCCGGCGACCAGGTCGACGAGGCCGTCCCCATCGGTGTCGCCGAGGTCGACGGAGGCGTAGGGAGCGTCGAGCTCGGCCCGCACGGCCCCGCCCGAGAGGTTCGCGTCCCCATCACCGATCCAGAGCCGGCAGCGGAACCCCGCGAACTCGTCTTCGCAGACCACCAGATCCGCGTCCCCGTCCTCGTTCACGTCGAGCATCCGCGGCGCCACGGCCCACCGCTCGCCGTCCCGGATGGCCTCGATGGTCACGGTGGTGGACCGCAGGGTGTATCCCCCGGCGCCGTCACCCAGGTGGAGGATGACGTCACCAGCACTGGTCCCGCTGAGCAGGACCGTGGCGAGGTCGCCGAGACCGTCCCCATCCATGTCTCCGCCGGCGATGATCAGGCTCTGCCCTCCGAGGTTCACGGTCTGGGTCGACGCGGACGACCACGACCCCGCGCACTCCCGGGCGAACGCGACCACCTGGTCCGCGTCGTCGTCCGCCGGGTCCACCTGCTGCCGGATCCACTCATCGACTCCGTCGCCGTCCACATCGGTGGGCACGAGGGAGCCCACGACCCCGGACGGGACCGGCGCGCCAAAGCCCGCGGGCGCCGCGAGCGTGTCGCCAGCGACCACCCAGGAACGCACGTCCCCGCCGGGCCCGGCGAGGCCCACCTCGGGCTGGAGGTTGGAGGCCACCGGCTCGTCGACGAGGGCGTCGCAGTCGTTGTCGATCCCATCGCAGGTCTCGACCCGGCCCGGGAGCGCGTGCGGTTCGTCGTCGTCGCAGTCGCCCGCGCAGGCTCGAACGCCGTCGCCGTCGTCGTCTGCCTCTCCCGCGGGGATGCCGCCGTCGCAGTCGTTGTCGATCCCGTCGCACACCTCGGGGTTGCCGTCGAAGGCCGCCGGCTCGTCGTCGTCGCAGTCTGCGCAGTCGTCCGCGCCGTCCCCGTCGTCGTCGGCGAGGTCGGGGTCCGCTCCATCCACGAAGGAGTCGCAGTCGTTGTCGATCCCGTCGCACACCTCGGGCAGCCCCGGGGCGGCGTTCGGGTCCGCGTCATCACAGTCGCCGTCGTCGGGGATCACGCCGTCCCCGTCCACGTCGAGCTGGACGTCGGCGTAGAAGCGCGCCTGGACGCAGCCCGAGATGGTCACCGCGGCGAGGAGGGCAAGGAGGGCCGCGCGGGGCCGCCCGGCAAGGGTCGCGCTCATCGGATCCGCACCCCCACGTCCACCCCGCCGCCAACCGTCAGGTGGGGAGCCGCATCTTCGGGGCGCAGCGCCGCGATGGGCGCGCTCTCGGCTGCGAACCCGTGGGGGGTCACCACCAGCGATGCCCGGTCGCCCGGCAGCTCCAGCCGCAGCCCGAGCTCGACGCCCAGCAGCCCGTAGGCGTCGGGTCCCAGGTACCCGGCAGGAGCCGCCGGGACGAAGACTCCGCCGATGAGCGCGGCCAGGGACGGACCCACCCGCACCCGGCCGCCGAACGCTCCGGCGATGCCGAGGCGTGCACCGAGCTGCGGCGAGGGCGTCGCGGAGACCCCCACGAGCCGTTCGGCGCGCGTCACTCCCAGGAGCCCTGCCGCGTCCAACACCAGGCGGCCCACCCCGAGCTCCGCCCCGACCAGCCCCCGCGCCGACCCACCGGCCGCGCCTTGTTGGGCGTAGCCAGCGGCGCCGGTCTGGAGGAGGAGCGCCCCATGGGGCTCCGTCGCCTTCTTCTTTCCACGGCGCTTCTTCGTCTTCCGGTCGTCCTTGCGGCGCTCACCGTAGACCCCCCGTCCGGTGTCCCCCACCGACGGCCGCAGGTCCATCCGGGTGATCCCCTTCGCGATCACCTCGACGATGTGCCCGCCCACCCGGTAGCTGCCCACCGGCAGGTAGATCGACGTGGAGCCGTCCTCGAGCTGGTCGATGCGCGCCAGCGCACCCTCGAACGCCCGCTTCAGCTCCGGATCCAGGATCGGGGTCGCGGGCTCCGGGCGCGCCGCGTTGGGGACGGACCCGCCCACGATGAGGACCTTGCCGAACCGCCCCGTCAGGAAGTCGTGGAACTCGGCGAACTCGGGGGGAAGCCTCGCTTCGAGGGCCGCCGCCGTCTTCGCGGCCTCCACCGCGCCGGCGATCTCCCCGAGGGCGTAGCGCGTCTGGGCGAGGAGCTGGTGGACCTCGGACCGGGCCTGCCCCTCCGGGAGCAGCGCGGCCGCCTCGAACTCCGCGAGCGCTTGCCGCGACTGGTTGGCTTCGAGGAAGAAGCGCCCCTGCGCCATGCGGTGGCTGTAGCTCGTCGCCGGAGTCGACGGGGTCGCCTCCTCGGCCTCCTCCCGCCCCCACGCCGACGGCGCCGCCAGCGTCAGGGCCAGGGCGGCGACCGCGAGCCTAGAAGCGCAGCGCGACGCCCACATCGAGGCCCCCTCCCAACTGCACGAAGGAGGTCGGAGTGGCCGACACCAGCTGGGTGCCGAGGCCGGCGAGCGGAGTCCCCTCCCCCGCCATCAGCCTCCCGGCCGCGCCCTCGAAGCTCAGCCCGATCCGGATGCCCACCCGACGGGGGTCGCCGGCCGGCAGGATCAGCAGGTCGGCGCCCAGGAAGCCTCCCGCGCCAACCGCCGGCAGCGCGCACTCACCGGTCCATCGATGCCCCGTGGCTGCCTGCACCGCCTCACACCCGGCGAGCGCAACCCCGAACGAGCCCGCGAGGGCGCCGAGATACGGCGTGAGCCAGATCCCGCCGCCCAGCCTCACGTCCACGCCCACGTCGACGCCGCCGATGAGCTCCGGGGCCGACGGGCGCCGCTCGTCGTCGTCGGGCGCCCCGGGGGACCGCCCCTGACGCCAGCTGCCCCGGAACCGCCCCTGGAGGCGCACCGGGCCGAGGTGCCCTCCGAAGCCGACGGTCCCTCCGATGCGCATCAGACCGAGCCCCACGCCATCCGTCGGCGTCCCCAGCACCCCGATCGAGACCCCCGCGAAGAGTTCCCGGGGCCCTCCCAGGGCCACGAAGCCGGCGTCCTCGGAGCGGAGCGCAGTCGTCTGGTGGGGGACGTCGTCCACATCGAGGACGATCGCCGAGGCCTCACCGGCCGTGACCTCGAACGCGTGGTCGCCGAGGACGTACTCGCCGAAGGGCAGCCACACCGTCGACTCGGTGATTCCCTTGCGCTGGGTCCGGTCGATGAAGGCGGCGAGCGTCTCCTTCTGCTTCGGGTCGATGAGGAAGCCCTTGTGCTCCAGCGTCAGCGGCCGCGTGGGCAGGTCGCGCCCCTCGGGGGGATAGACGAGCAGCCGGCCGTATGCGGAGTAGAGGCGGTCGAGCTCGGCCTGGGCCTCGCGCTCAGCGGCCTCCCCGAGCACCGAAGCGAGCTCCCACGCGTGGATCGCGAGCCCCACCCGCCCCGCCTTCTCCGCGGCGTTCGCGAGCCGCGTGTGGCACTCGAGGCTCACCTTGCCCTCGTCCGTGGCGCAGGCTTGCGACAGGGAGTCCGCGGCCTCGTCGAACTTGCCGTAGGAGAAGAGGAGATCCGCCTGGCGCTCGAGGAACCGGTAGCTCGGCGCCTCCTCGGTCTCCTCCTGGGCGGCGGCGAGGGGGGCGGAGAGGCTCCAGGCGAGCAGGACGGACGCGAGGACCGCTCGCAGCATCAGCCCTCGTCGCTCTTCGCGGCCCGGCGCCGGTCGCGCTCGGCACGGCGCGCGCGGGCGGCGTCGAGCATCTCCTTGGGGAAACGGAGGCCGGCGAGCTTGATGGTCTCGGCGAAGGTCGGCAGCCGGCCGGTGGGCTCGAGGCGGCCGAGGATCTTGCCGTCCGCGTCCTTGCCCTCGGACTTGAAGGTGAACAGGTCCCGGGTCTGGTACTGGCCGTCGTTCAGCTCGAGGACCTCGGTGATGTGGGTCACCTTGCGGGAACCGTCGTGGAAGCGCGCCTGCTGGACGACGATGTCGAGCGCCATGGCGATCTGGCTGCGGAGGGCCCACAGCGGCAGCTCCACGTCGCCCATGAGGCAGAGCGTCTCGAGGCGGGCGAGCGTCTCCATCGGCGTCGACGCGTGAGTCGTGGACATGGAGCCTTTGTGGCCCGAGACCATCGCCTGGATCATGTCCAGGGCCTCGCCCGAGCGGACCTCACCGATCACGACCCGGTCAGGGCGCATCCGCATCGCGGAGCGGAAGAGGTGGCGGATGGTCACCGCGCCACGTCCCTGGCGGTCCGGCGGGCGCGACTCGTAGTAGAGGAGGTGCGGCTTCTGGAGCTGAAGCTCCGTGCTGTCCTCGATGACGATGATGCGCTGGTCGTCGGGGATGAACGAGCTCATCACGTTGAGGAGCGACGTCTTCCCGGAGCCGGTGCCGCCCGCGATGACGATGTTCGCCTCCACCTTGACGCAGGCGTCCAGGAACTCGGCCGCCGACGGCGTGATCGAGCCGAAGCCGAGCAGCTTCTCGACCGTCAGGGCCTCGCGGAAGAACTTGCGGATGGCGATGCAGATCCCCTTGCGGGCGACCGGCGGCATCGTGATGTGGACGCGGGAGCCGTTGGGCAGTCGCGCGTCCAGCAGCGGATTCTCCCAGTCGATCGTCCGACCGACGTACTGGGCGATGTTCTTCGCCAGGGCGAAGACGTGGTCGTCGTGCTCGAAGCGAGCGTTCGTCCGCTCGAGGCGACCGCCCCGCTCGACGTAGATCTCCTCGGAGCCGTTGATCATCACCTCGGAGACGGAGTTGTCGTCGAGGAACTGCTGGATCGGCTTGAGGTAGAGCGCGAGGGTCTGGGTGAAGACGCTCTCGAGGGTCGCTGCCATGGTGCTCCTGAGATGGGCGGGCGCCGGCTAGCCGCCGAAGACGCCGCCGCCCTTCTTGCCCCGCATCAGCCTGTCGAGGACCTTCTTCTGCTTGCGCCCGAACTGGAAGCGCTCGTCCTCCTTGTCCGGGAAGATGCGCTGCAGGCGCTCCATCTCCTCGTAGGCGCGGTCGTAGTTGCCCGCCGACTTCTCCCGCACGTAGGAGAGCTTGATCCGCCGGAACTCCTGGTCGAGGAGTCCTTCGGCCTCGGCGATCTTGCGGTCCAGCTCGGCGGCGAAGGCGGGCCAGTTGGCGGCGGGGACGAGGCGAAGCTGGTTCTTCGCCTGCTTCATGTAGTCCACCGAGGTCCACAGGTTCTCGTCGGCGATCTGGTACTCCCGCAGGTACGTGGTCCCGATCCCGAACAACCGCTGGGCCTCCGCGATGATCTCCTGATCGGTCCGATCGTTCCGGGGCGGCAGCGGCTCCGGCTCCGGCGCCGCCTCCGCGCTGGCCTGGGGCTTCGGCGCGGGCTTCTTCTCATCGCCGGTCAGCGCGTACGCAAAGGAGAGCAGGACGACCACGGCGGCGCCGATCAGCACCACGTTGCGGATCAGGGTGAGGTTGGGCGGCGCCCCCTTGCCCTTCTTCTTTCCGCCCTTGCGCTTCTTCGGCCGGCGCTTCGCGCTCATCACGCCAGAGCCGGACTGGCCTGGGCGCGACATGCCGGGCTGCGAGGGCATCCCCGGCATCCCTGCCTGCGACGGCATCCCTGGCATCCCAGCCTGGGACGGCATCCCTGGCATCCCCGCCTGCGACGGCATCCCTGGCATCCCCGCCTGCGACGGCATCCCGGGAGGCGCCCCGGGCATCCCCGGCGGCATCCCCATCTGGGAGTGATGACCCTGAGGAGGCATCCCTGCCTGCGAGGGCATGCTCGGCGGCCCTCCGGGCATCCCCGGCGGCATCCCCATCTGCGATGGGTGCCCCGCGGCCGGCATCCCCGCCTGCGAGGGCGGGCCCGGCGGCATCCCCGGCGGCATTCCGGCGCGCTGGGACTGCCCCGGTGGCGCGATGTGGGCCGGGTGCTGGCCGGACATGGTGCCGAACGCCCCGGTCCCGAGCCCCCCGGGCGGAATCCCGGGCGGCGGTCCGGGCGGCGGCGGTGGCCCCCCGAGGGGTCCGGGGGGATGGGTGTCCTGACCCCGGCCGCCCTGCTGCTGCTTCACGACCGTGGCCTCGCCCTGGGGCGGGGGCAGAGGCGCCCCGGCCTGCGAGCTCATGGAGCTGCCCGGGTACGCGACGGTGGCCTCGGGATCCGGGCCCGGAGCCTGCGCCCGGGGCAGCCGCACCCGCAGGGCGATGTCGCAGAAGGTGATCAGGTCACCGTCCTGGACGTAGACACGCTCGATCGGCCGGTCGTTGAGGTAGGTGTGGTTGACGGTGCCCAGGTTCTCGAGGACCAGCTGGTCCCCCTGCCAGCTCATCTCGCACTGCTGGCGGCTGACGTGGGGAGACGCGATCTGGAGCTGGCACTGGGAACCACGCCCCACGAGGATCGAGTCCTCTTGGAGGGTGTACGTCTCGCCGACGGCGGGGCCAGCGAGCATCTCGACCTGGACGGTTCGCGCCAAAGTGATTCCCGTAGGGGTCGAAGGTTACCAGTGTTCCTCGGCCCGGCGCCCCAGGGGGCGTCGACCGCTCAGAACAGCTCGCCCTTGACGGCTCGTACGATGATGCCGCCGAACAGCGTGAGCAAGACCGCGCCGACGATGAACAGCAGCGGCATGATCATCTTGACCGGCGCCTCACCGGCCAGCTTCTCCGCCCGCTGGCTCCGCTTGAGACGGATCGCCTGGGCCTGGATCCGCAGGATGTTCGTGAGCGGCGTCCCCATCTGCTCCGCCTGCACCACGGAGCTCACGAGGCCGGAGATGTAGTCCGACGGGATGCGGTCCTTGAGGTTGATGAGGGCTTCCCGTCGGGTGGTGCCCATCTTCACCTCCTGCAGGACGTACCGCATCTCCTCGACCAGGGGGCTGTCCGTGGAGTCCTTGTTGACGAGGCGCTCCAGGGAGCTGTTGAAGTCGAGGCCAGCTCCCACGGACAGGGCGAGGACGTCGAGCATGTAGGGCAGGTCCTTGTTGATCGACGTCAGCCGCGTCATGACCTGCTCGTCGAGGTACATGACCGGGAAGTAGGCGCCGAACATGGCCGCGACCATGCACAGAGGGATGCGGGGGCTGCCGGTGACCGAGGTGTTGAAGAAGAACGCGAGGCCGAAGAAGGACAGGGCCGAGAGCACCGTGAAGGCCATGTACTCGTCGGGGGTGAAGCCGCCGAGGTAGCCCGCCCGCGCGAGGCGCTCCCGCAGGTTGTTCCGCAGGTTCTCGATGGGCAGGAGCTCGGCCCAGAAGGTGAACACCTTGAGCACCTGGAGGAGCACCCGGTACAGCGGCGACTGGGCCATGAGCTGGCGCCGCTTGTTCATCAGGTAGCCGCGCTCGGGGACCGAGCCGCTGTAGCTCTCGTCCGGGAAGAACCCGAGCCCGAACAGGAACACCGCGCCGATGGCCAGGAGGCCGGCGAAGATGTTCAGCAGGGTGCTCGTCGCCATCGGGCCGGGTCTCCTAGACGTCCACCGAGACGATCTTGCGGATCATGAAGATCCCGACGATCTCGAACAGGGCGATGAAGAACAGGATGATCCAGCCGATCGGGTCCTCCCACAGGGGAGAGACCATCAGGGGGTCGACCTTGTAGATGAGCACGGCCATCCCGACGGGCAGCGAGCCGAGGACCCAGGCCTGCATGCGGCCCTGGGCGGTCATCGTCTCGATCTTGTCCTCGAGGCGACGGATGTCCCGGATGGCGGTGGCGGTGTCCTCGAACACCTGAGGCAGGTTGCCGCCCGCGACCCGCGCGACCTGGACCGAGGTGATGACCAGGTCGAGGTTCTTGCTGCGGACCCGCTCGCCCATGTTGTTCATCGCCTCGTCCAGCGTGAGGCCGAGCTTGTGCTCCTTGAGCATCAGGCCGAACTCCTGAGCGATGGGCGGCGCGGTGTTGTCCACGAGGATCCCGATGGACTGGGGCAGCGTGAGGCCCGCGCGGAGCGAGTTGGCCATGGAGATGAGGCCGTCGGGGATCTGGTCCTCGAGGCGCTCGAGCCGGCGCCGCTTCGCCCGAGCGAGGCTCAGCCACGGGAAGAGTCCGATGAGGATGCTGATGAGGAACCCGTTGGCGGGGCCCAGCAGCCAGGAGATGAACAGGAAGAAGAAGAGCGTGATCCCGACGTGGGTGTAGAAGTACTTCTTCGGGTCCGTGCGCGAGTAGATGGCATCCAGCGCCCGGTGCAGACGCTCGAGGTAGCTCCGCTCGAAGCGCTTCCAGCCGGTGATGAGCTCGGGGCCGTTCAGCCAGGCCACGAGGAAGACGATCGCCGCGATGGCGAGCGAGATGATCGCGAGGACTCCACTGCTCGACATCAGATGAAGCTCCCGTCCGAGATGATCCCCGAGTTGATGAGGTCCGGGATGAAGCTCGGGATGTACCCCGTCAGCACCATCTCGCCGATGACCTTGCCGTCGGGGTCCACGCCCCGCTGCTGGAACCGGAAGATGTCCTCGAGGTGCAGTCGGCCGTCGTCGTTGAGGCCGACGCACTCGGTCACGTGGGTGACGCGTCGGCTGCCGTCCGAGAACCGGGACTGCTGCACCACCACGTGGATGGCGCCCGCGATCTGCTCGCGGATGGCCTTCACCGGCAGGTCCATCCCCGCCATGAGCACCATCGTCTCCAGGCGGGACATCATGTCTGTCGGCGTGTTCGCGTGACCGGTGGTCAGCGACCCGTCGTGGCCGGTGTTCATGGCTTGGAGCATGTCCAGGGCCTCGCCGCCGCGGCACTCACCGACGACGATGCGGTCCGGCCGCATGCGCAGGGAGTTCTTCACGAGGTCGCGGATCTCGTAGGCCCCCTTCCCTTCCAGGTTCGCGGGCCGCGTCTCGAGGCTGACCACGTGGTCCTGGGGGAGGCGGAGCTCTGCGGCGTCCTCGATGGTGACGATGCGCTCCTTGTTGGGGATGAAGCTGCTCAGGCAGTTGAGCAGGGTCGTCTTCCCGGAGCCGGTGCCGCCGCTGATGATGATGTTCTTGTGCCCGAGCACGCACTTCTCGAGGAAGCTCGCGATCTGCGGGGTCACGGAGCCGAACCCGACCAGGTCGTCCATCGTCAGGGACTTCTTGCCGAACTTCCGGATCGTGATGCACGGGCCCTTGATGGCCAGGGGCGGGATGATCGCGTTGACGCGGGAGCCGTCCTTGAGGCGCGCGTCCACCAGCGGGGAGGACTCGTCGATGCGGCGCCCGAGCGGCGTGATGATGCGCTCGATGACCGCCAGCACCGCCTCGTGGGACGTGAACGTCTTGCCGGTGAACTCGATGTTCCCCTTCCGCTCCACGTAGAGCTGGTCCTTGTTCACCACCATGATCTCGGTGATGGCGTCGTCGTCGAGGAAGTCCTCCAGCGGCCCCAGCCCGAGGGCCTCGTTGAGGACCTCCTTGATGAGCAGCTCGCGGTCCAGGTCCGGATCGATGTCCGTCTCGAGCTCGGCGATGATGTCGTAGAGCAGGTTGCGGGCCCGGTCCCGGAGTTCCTCCTCGGCCACCTTGTCCATGTCCAGGGTCTTCAGATCCATGTACTGGAGGAGACGGCGGTGGACGCGACGCTTCAGGTCGACGGGAGCCGAACGGGCGCCCTGCCAGTGCCCGGCGATCTCGGGGCCGGTGTGCCCCGCGTGACCGGCGACGGCGGGAGCCTGGGCCTGCCCCTGATGGAGCACGAGGGCGCCGTTGTTCGCGTGGGCCTGCTGCTGGTAGTACTCCGCGGGGTAGGCGCCGGCGTCGTAGCCCTGGGCCTGGACGGTGGACTGGCCGAGGGCGCCCGCGCCGGAGTCGTGGGGCACCTGGGCCTGCTGGTAGTACTCGGCCGGGTAGTGCCCCTGCGAGGCCGCCGCCTGGGCGCGGTTGTACTCGTCCCACGCCTGCTGGATCTGCTGCTCGGTGTAGACCTGCAGCACGACGTTGCCGATGCCCACCCGGTCGCCCGCGTTGAGCAGCTGCTTGCCGAACACCCGCTCGCCGTTGACGAAGGTCCCGTTGGTGGAGCGGTCGGTGAGGGTCACCTGCTGGCCCGAGACGTGGAGCTCGGCGTGGTACCGGGAGACCTCCATGTAGGGCAGGACGAGTTCGTTGCCGCCCTCACGCCCGACGCGGATGTGTTCGGTCTCGAAGTCCGACTGGACCTCTCGCTGGCTCTCCGGATCCCGGTAGATGACTCGGATCATCTCGGGCCTACCACTTCGTCTCCGCCGCGTCGTAGACGTCGAGGGTCTCGCGGATCTGCTTGCGCATCTGGCGGCGGTCGGCGTCGAGGAGCACGGGGGTGAGGACGATGATCCCGTCGCTGTCGCCCTTCTGCCAGGCGCGGCTGCCGAAGAGGACGCCGATGCCAGGGATCTGGGACAGCCCGGGGAGGCCGGTGATCTGGCGCCCGTTCTCGCGGCGGAGGAAGCCGGAGAGCGCGAAGCTCTCCCCTTCCCTCAGCTGCACGTGGGCAGTGTGCTTCTGGCGGTTGATCGACGGGACGACGCCGCCCAGCTCGAGCTCGCCGACGGTGGAGAACTCGACGTTGATGGTCAGGTCGATGTCCCCGTCGTCGTCGATGATGGGCGTGGCGTTCACCAGCAGGCCGACGTCGCGCTCGAGGAAGGTGCCGATGCCGTTGGCGGAGTTCACCACCGAGAAGATGAGGGTCTTGCCCCGCTGGAAGGTCACCTCCTCACCGGAGACGGTGGTGAAGAAGTCCTTGTCGAGGACGCGCCGGACATCCGTCGTGGCGGTGAAGTCGTAGAGATCATCGGGCCGGCGGATGATGTTCCCCGCCTGGTCCGTGATGTTCCCGATGCCGAACTGCACGTACGAGAGCGTGTCCAGCACGAGAGAGATGGGCCCGTTGCCCGACCAGTCGATGCCGATGTTGTGGTCGAGGTTCCGGTTCACCTCCAGCACCTGGAAGTGCAGCTGGATCTGGGCCCGCCGGACGATGTCCCGCTCGTCGAGGATGACCAGCGAGTACACGTCCTTCTGGTTGCTGGCGACGATCTCCTGGATGCGGTTGAAGTCGTCCCTCCGCTTCACGAGGCCGTCGATGACGACCCGCTCCCCGGACGTCAGGACCTCGACCCCGGGGATCTCCAGCAGCAGCGTCTCCACGTCCCGACGCAGGCGCTCCACGTCACCGAGGACAGTGATGTCGTAGTCAGTCTCGCCGACCTGGAGGCTGGAGTAGCCGGGGCGCAGGGCGAAGATGACGATCTTGTCGCCGTCCTCGTGGCGCTTGGCCTCGATGACCTGGGGGTTGCCGACGCTGACGGTCTTGATGCGGCCCAGGAAGATGGTGATGGACTCACCGACCCGGAGGACCTTCTCGATGCCCGCGTGCGCCTCCCCCGGCGTCGCGAGCTGGGCGATGGAGATCATGGCGAAGGCCAGGACGATGAGTCCCAGCTTGCGCATGCCTCGTCGCATCGTGTCTGTGGTCGCGTTCAACTGCTGCTCCGCTCTGTGAGGCCGACGCTCAGCGCCGACGCTGCCCGGGGGTCAGGATGGTGATGCCCTCGTCGCGCTTGCGCTGGATCCGCCGCCGCTCCTTCGGCTGGAAGATGTCGGCGAAGTTCTTGCCGCTGAGCTCCATCTCGGTGTTCACGTCCTCTTCGTTCCGCATCGTGATCGACAGCTCGCCCCGGTCCTGGGCGAACACGAGCAGCTCGGCCTCCTCGGGGGTCACCAGGACGGTGACGGTGTCGATGCGGACGCGGCCGCCGCGGGTGTTGCCGGCGCCGGTGTCGACGGCGCGACCGCCGGAGCCGAGCTGGGCGCCGACCGCGAGGACGGTGACGTTCTGGAGCAGCGTGACGGTCTCCACGTCGCCCTCACCGGGCTTCTGGAAGGTGCCGAGGATGTCCACGTGGTCCTTCGGGCGCAGGAGACCGCCGAAGGAGGTGACCCGGTCCACCGGAAGGGCCAGGGCGCGCATCTTCTCGGAGATGACGCGCGAGAGCTTGGCCTCGCTCTGGGTCGACGCGAGGTCGGTGGTGAGGATGGGGTCGCCCTTCTTCACGGAGTAGGACGTGGTCTGGCCGATGACGTCGTCGGCGAGGCCCTTCGTGAGGTGCCGCGGCGGCAGGTAGTTCTGCGGGTACTCGCGCGTCATGAGCATGGAGCGCTCGATGACGGTGAAGGCCGGGACGTCCTCCTTGGCGACGAGGATCGCGACGCGCTTGCCCGCGACGCCGAGCTCCTCCTTGAGGGACGACTTGTACAGCTGCATCAGGACCACGGCGAGGAGCGCGAGGATCCCGGAAAACAGGAGCACGATCTTGCGGTTCACGGACGCTGCCCTTCCGGGCGGGAGGCACACCCCGCCTCGAGTCGCGTCATCGAGGAGGTACCGCCGACGTGTGGCCCTTCCTCAATGCGTCGGCGAGTCTACAACAAGTCCCGAGGACCGTTGGGCGTGCCGAGGACACAGGGTGGGAACGGGTGCGGGGGGAGACGTTGGGGACGTGACGAGGCCTGTGACGCGGGGACTGCCGGACCCGGAGGGGCCTGCCCGGCAGGTGGCGGGAGGTCCGGCTGGGAATGGCCGGACCCTGGAGGACCTGCCGAGCAGGTGGCGGGAGATCTGGCCGGGGATGCCAAGCTGAACTGAGCCCGCAAGGGCCCTCGGGCCCGCGCAGCGCGGCCCGCCGCGCGAAGTCAGCGGGTCGTCGGGCGGGATGTGGGGGTGTGCGGCAACGCCGCCGGGCGGCGTGAGATCGTCGGAACGGCGCCGGGCGCAGCCCGCCCTGACGGCAAAGGACAGCGACCAGGCACGCGCCGCCCGGGGGCGTCGCCGTACGCCCCCACCGAGGGCGGCCCCCAGGCCGTCCCGAGACCGCCCGCCCCGCAAGGCGCCTCGGCGCCGCGCAGCGCGCCTGGGCGCGCGAAGTCGTAGGTCGTCGGGGCCCCGGGATCTCGAAAGGGACGGCAGATCCGCGACGAGAGCGCCGCAGGCGACCCGAAGGGCGGCGGCTCGCCGCCGTCTCGTAGTGGATCTGACGGCCGTTTCGAGATCGGCCAGGGGCCCCGCCCCGCAAGGGCCCTCGGGCCCGCGCAGCAGGCCGGCAGGCCTGCGTAGTCGTTGGGCCCGTCGCGCGGCAGGCGCCCGGATCGCTCAGCTGCGGCGGTACACCACGACCGTCGAGGTGACGGTGTTCTCCGCGGACTCTTCGAGGCTGATGTAGGCCTCGCGGTCGTCCTTGATGAAGAGGAGGGAGTCCGGGGACTCGACCTGCTCCTCCATCATGTCCTTGCCGGCGATGAAGTTGCTCGACAGGCCCCAGCCCTCGAGCTCCATCACCTGGAGGAAGTGGTTCTCCACCTGGTCCACCGAGGCCTGGCCCCGGTAGATGTGGATCGTGTAGTCGGCGTCGCGCAGCTCCTGGCCGAACGTCACGAGGCGGAAGCTGCCGCGGGGGCGCGGGATGTCCTCGATGTCGTAGCCGGGGCCGTCCTGGCGCCGCTTCGGACGCATGTTCCGGCGGTTGAAGTTCTCGCCGGGCCACACGTTCATGTACTGCGTGCCGCCGTTCACCGAGTCGTCGAACGCGACCACGATCTTCGCGTCGCCGAGGGCCGCGACCTCACCGGTCTTGTCGAACTCCTCGAAGCGCTCCTTCATGTCGTAGTGCCACTCGGAGTCCCCCTCCTTGCCGGTGACGATGGTGGCGAAGGCACCCCACTGCTCGCCCTCGAGCCGGACGTAGCGCTGGTTCAGCAGCTTCTCCGTCTCCTCGATCCGGCGGGCGTGCTCGGCGCGGTCCTCCTTGTTCTTCACCGTCTTGAGGAGGCGCTCCTTGGTGGCGTCGTCGGCCACGGGGCGCTGCTCCCCCTTGTAGAGGTTCTCGTAGTAGTCGAGGAGTGTCCCGATGGGCTTGCTCGAGTGGTACTGGGTGTAGAAGAGCTGGTTTCCGTTGAGGTAGACCTCATTTACGTCACCATCCTTCACCCGGGTCTTCATGTACGCGGGCACGCCCTCGAGGGCCTTGCCGAGCTTCATGTAGACCTCGGCCTCGGCGATGGGCGGCCGCGGCGTCATCATGTGGCCGAAGCCGAACACGGCGACGACGAGCCCGGCGATCAGGGCGACGCGCGGGGCGCGGGCGGTCAGGGCGCGGAAGAGCTTCATCGACCGACTCCTCAGTACTGCGACAGGGCGATGGTGCTCCAGCCCATCAGCGCCCACTTCACGCCCATGATCTGAAGGTCACCGTAGGTCTGCTTCTTGTGCCACGTCCCCCCGGACACGAAGTGGCGGCTGCGGACGTGGGTCCCGCCGGGCAGCGTGTTGTCCAGGATCGAGTTGGGGGCGTACGTGGCGCCGACCTCGAAGCCGCGGGTCTGGCTCGCGAACGAGAGCATCCCGGACAGCGTCGAGGCGATGTTCAGGGGACCGGCGCTGGGGAAGCTCGAGTTCGCGCTCGACGGGCTCTCCGCGGGGTCCATGGGGTTCAGCTCGACGTAGGTCGGGCTGTGGTCCGTCATCGGGTAGTAGACCTGGGCACGGCTGTTGATGACCGAGTCGTCGAGATCCGTCTCCGCCACGTTGGCCGTCGCCGCCGCCATGTAGCGGGCCGCCATGTGGCAGGTGAGCTTGAGCTCGTAGGCCTTCCCGAACCACAGGATGCCCTCGATCATCGCCAGGAGGACGAAGACCCAGATGACGAACTCCGCCATGGCCTGCCCCCGCTGGGTGCGGGCGGTGGCGCGAGCGTCGCGAATGCGCTGAATGCTGAGCATGTCGTCCTCCGTCAGTGCGCGATGATCGCGTCGATGCCCGAGCCGGCGAGGCCCGTCAGGGAACCCACGAGGCCGCCGACTCCGCCCGGGGCGGACTCACCGGAGCTGCCCGCGCCGGGGATCCAGCCGGCCGCCGCGCTCGCCGTGTCGGAGCCGAGGGTGACGGGGGCGAGGTGGGTGCGCCAGTGGGGGCTGAAGAGCCCGCCGTCGCTGTGGGGGCTGTAGAGCTGGGCCTGCGCGACCGTGATCATCCCCACCGAGTCCCCATAGGTGTTCACGAACACGTCGGGGATGAAGCGGGCAGCGATGTCATCGGGGGTCTTGTAGGCGAACCCGTAGTAGTCCCGGCTGTCCTCCCAGTCGTCCGCGAGCATGAAGGGCTGGACGTTGGGGTTGCCGGAGTCGAGGAACGCGAAGAAGGCTCCGAGGTAATAGAACGGGTTCGGGATCGAGAAGTTCTCGTCGTCGCACCACAGGCACCAGCCGGGAGCGTCGACCTCGAAGTTCACGGAGCTCGGCCCGAAGCTGCCGCCGCACATGACGGCGTACCTCGCCCAGACCGCCATGATGAACATGATGTTGGTGAAGTGGTACGGGGCCTTGCTCGCCCAGAACGCGTGATACGGGATCTGCATCTCGCCCCACAGCGGCCCGCCGAGGCCCACCGCCGCGAGGATGTCGGACGCGATGTCCCGCAGGTCCCCCGCGTAGGAGAAGCCGCTGATCTCCCCCACCGCGGTCGCGAGTGAGCCGCCGAGGGAGTACTGGAACTCGTTGTAGCCGCCGGCGTTCTCTCCCGAGAGCGTGCAGGAGCACAAGTCATCGAGCTCGCCCTGCTCCTCGGGGATGCTGGGCGGGTACATGATCGCGAAGGCCGCGCCGTTCTTCATGCCGATGCGGGCCGACTCGAGCTCGGCGATCCAGGGGAAGAGGTTGTCGACGTTCTCCTCGACGTCGGACAGCGTCTCCATGATGTCCCAGATGAAGTCCTCGTCGTCCTCGGTCTCCATGAGGACGCCGGGCAGCTGCAGGCTGTCGAAGAAGGCGTCGATGGGAATCTGCACCTGGCCGGTCATGGCGGCGACGGCCGCCCAGAAGGCCTCGATCGCCGGGGTCAGCAGGAGCGCCGTCAGGGCCGTCCAGAACACCGCCTTGAGGTAGATCTCCTGGGCCAGGAGCATCGCCATGAAGATGTTCATCATGGAGTTGAGGTTCATCGCCCGGGCGATCCAGGTGCTGCCGGACAGCACGGCCGCATCCGCCGCGGACTGGACCTGCATCTTGTCGTGCAGGAGCGCGCCGCTGTTGATCACCATGAAGGTGAAGCACGCCAGCAGGAACAGGATGAGCGCGATGTAGACGATGGACTGCCCGCCCTCGTCCTCGTGCACGTCGTTCAGACGGTCGTGGACGGTCCGAAGGGCGGCGCGGCTGCGTTCGATGAGCGTCGGAGCGTTCACGGTGCGAACTCCAATCGGCGTAGACATGGCCTAGAGGTCCCAGAAGCCGGAGATGGGCGGGTCGCCGGTCTCGCCCTCCAGGGGCAGCACGGACACGGCGCGGATGCGCGTGTACTGCCCGGGGAGGTTGAGGCTGAAGAACGGCGGGATGGAGAGGATGGACCAGTTGTCCCCGATGAAGCGGTTCACGAGGGGAATGGCCAGGTAGAAGCGGTGCTCCACCATGACGCCCACGTCCGACTCCTGCGGCCAGTTCCACTGGGCGTTGCCGGACTGCTCCTCCATCCCGTTCTCGTCGGCCTTGTAGAGGCGGACGCCGGTGGCGAAGGTGCTGTATGCGTAGCGCTGGAGCGCGGAGTCCACGTACTCGCCGGCGATGCCGAGGCCGCTCATCATCTGGCTGAAGGTCGAGAACGCCGAAGAGATGATGGAGCCGACGAAGGGCAGGCCGTCGAGGACGACGGAGGCCCGCGGCGAGATGGGCACGCAGGCCAGCGCCGCCGCTTGGGCGACCTTGTCGTACTTCTCACCACCGTCGACGTTGATGGCGTGCTTCGCCTCGCCCCCGTGCTCGGACGGGATGTAGACGATGGCAGCGCGGGCCGCGGAGAAGGCCGCGTAGGTGACGACGTTCTTCGCCTGATACATGAGCGCGAGCTGCATGAGGATGAGCGTGGTGATGAGGACGATGGGGAAGCTGATGGCGAACTCGGCCATCGCCTGGCCCCGGGTGCCGATGGCGAGGGAGCGCCGGGCGCGCGCGGTGATGATGAAGGCAGCGACGGCCTTCGCGAGGACCCACAGGAGCTTGCCGCCCGCGAAGAGCGCGGCGGCGGCGAGCAGGCCGAACATCACGACGTTGCCGTTGTAGAGCGGCTGGACCAGCGGGGTGGCGGCGTCGAAGGCGCGGGCCATGTCGGCGCCGAGCAGCGCGACGCTCTCCTGCCCCCAGGTGGTGCTGCCCGCCCAGGTCGTCAGGGCCAGAGCGAGGCCACCGAAGGCGGCGCCCGACAGGGCCATGCGGGTGCGGCGAGAGGTCTGGGTCATGTCCCGACTCCGTCTCAAAAGTCCAGCCCGAAGAACGAGCCGACGCCGAGCTGGATCTCGACGAGGGCCCACGCCCAGCCGCCGACGATGGCGACCCCGAGCGGGAAGGCGTCGCTGTTCTGCTCGTCGAGCTCTTCGGGCTCGAGGAACGGGACCAGCGAGGTGAAGATGTAGCGCCACATGTTCCGGAGGGAGCCGAGGAGCTTGCCCTTCCAGATCATGATGCCGAGCGCCATGACGCCGGCGAGGAGGCCCATGTAGAGGAGGCCGAGGATGGTGGTCTGGAGCCCGGTGAGTGCGCCGAGCGCAGCGGCGAGCTTGACGTCACCACCGCCGATGCCGCCGAACATCATCCCCAGGAAGAGGATGAGGAAGCCGAGGCCGAAGCCCTGAAGCGAGGAGACGAGGCCGGGGAGCCCGCCGGTGGCGAGTCCCAGGGCGAGGCCGAGCAGGATGGCGGGGTACGTGAGCGCGTTCGGGATGCGGCCCTGCTTCACGTCGGAGTACAGGGCTCCGGCCATGACGGCTGCGCTCGCGCTCATGGTCACCATCTGCATCGTCTCCAAGGTTTGGGTTGCTCCGTAGGAGGAGGAATCGGGGTTCCCTGGGCGGCGAGGTCGAGGAGCCGCGAAGGACGCGTATCTGGAGTACGCAACCGAGCGAGCGACGACGAGATCGCCGCCCAGGGGGCGCCGATTAGAGGTTGCTGTCGACGTTGTCGATCTCGCCGTCGGCCGTCTCGAAGAGGCCCTTGATCTTGCCGCCGAAGGACACGGCGATGGCGATGCAGACGACCGCGATGGCCACGAGGATGATCACGTACTCGGTCATGCCCTGACCGCGCTCGTCGCTGTGGAGGCGGGCGAAGGCGTTCTTGGCGGAGTCGGCGACGAGGGCGAGGTTGCTGGCGATCATGGTTTCTCTCCTTGGGAGCGAGCTCCCGGGGTTGGGTGACTGGGTTGAACTAGGGAACGGGGAGGCTGATCCAGGTCGCGGCGAACGCGTAGTAGCGCTCGAACGCCTCCTGAAGAGCGCCCATGACGGGGATGAGTCCGATGAACACGGCCACGACGAGGACGATGTACTCGGTCATGGCCTGACCGCGCTGGCCGGCGGTGGCGGGAGCGACGGGGGAGGAAGGGGCTGCTGAGAGCGGCTTCATCGTGGGTCCTTCTCCGGGGCGGCGGGCGGCGTGTTCACGGTGAACGGGCGCCCGAGCAATCGAAAACTACAGAGCGACGCGCGAGAGCGTCAACGAAATCCTGCAAACTCCTTTGCATTTCCTTGACAAGCGACCTGACAAGTCGAGCAACTACCTGAAAAGCCAGAGGATTGACGCGGCTGTGACCGCGGTAACAAGTGCGAACCAGGGGAGTAACGAGGACCCCTGGGCAGCGTCGGGGATCTCTCCCAGGTCCAGGCGATCGCCGGCGACCGTGCCGCTGGCCGCGATGACCCCCACCGGGAGCTCGATCGCGCGGCGAGCCCGCAGGTGGATCCGGGTGAACTGACCGGGCGCGAGGTTCTCGTGGGCCCGGACGACGACCCCGTCCACGTCGACGAAGAGGACGTCGAGCGGAAAGCGCATCCCGAACATGTGCACGGAGTTGCACGGGGAGATGACGAGTCCCTCCCCGTCGCCGAGGGAGTCGCGGTCGAGGAGGCCCTTCGCGCGCGTCGCGCCGGTGACCGCCCAGGTCTCAGCGGTGGCGAGGGTGGTGCTGCGCGTGAGGTTGCGGATGGGCACTGCCGCGACGGTAGCGAGGGGCGCCCCGGGGGGTGTCGAGGGAGTGTCAGGGGGGTGTGGAGGCTCAGGGAAGCAGACGGAGGGGGGCGGAGCTCCGCGCCGACGGAGAGAGTCCGGAGATCGGGGCACCTGCGACGCAGGTGAGGGGGAGATGAGACTGGGGAGTCCCAAGTTGCCCTGACCTGCGACGCAGGTCAGGGGGAGATGAGACTGGAGGGTCCGGAGTTGCCCTGACCTGCGACGCAGGTCAGGGGGAGATGAGACTGGAGAGCCCGGAGTTGGCCAGACCTGCGCCGCAGGTGACGGGGAGACGAGACTGGGACTCAGCCAGATCTGCGAAGGCGCCCCCGCAAGGGCCCGCGGGCCCGCGCAGCGCGGCCTCGCCGCGCGAAGCCAGCCGGTCGTCGGGCGGGAAGTGGGCGTGTGCGGCGACCCCACCGGGCGGCGTGCGATCGCGGCGATGGCGCTGAGCGCAGCCCGCCCTGATGTCCATAGACAGCGATCAAGCCCGCGCCGCCTGGGGGCGTTGGCGTACGCGCCCACCGAGGGCGGCCCCCAGGCCGTCCCGAGACCGCCCGCCCCG